>VOFG01001408.1_pt1 | contig 98000 bp, 99 predicted proteins | sample 5384171 | NCBI WGS metagenome assembly VOFG01 (sample SAMN12384726, study PRJNA508395) | human gut metagenome | isolation source: healthy gut F | host: Homo sapiens
GCTGCATGACGGCTGCTCGTCGGAGACGCTATCGCGTCGATGTGCTGAGCAGAAGAGTCAGCTTCGGCAGCTTCGAGACCAAGGGCGAGCCGGCGCGAAAAACCCGGACGGAACGCTGCTCCTGAACATCGGTGCAGCTTCGGCTCCGGTTTTGTGCGAGTACATTTAAAAATAACAAAACGGTGGCGGGCTCTGCGAAAAAGCCTGCTGCGTTTCTCTTTAAACAAGAAAACCAGCGGCGGTGCCGGTAGCGAAGCTCAAGGTTTTGCGGGAAAACGGAACGATTTTCCGAACAAAACGTTTAGAAGACCTGAATAATCAATCCGACTGCGGCGTTCAGCGAGTGTGCCACACTTTAACTTATCGGTTGAAAATCTTGAGGGAAATACGGCGTAAAAGGATTCACTGCGATTTCCAAACCTCGATCTGGAACAAAATCCCTCGCTGACCACTCTTGCGATTTGATCAGAGGTTCTTCTTTGACTGCGCGCGCGCACCGCACACATCTTTCGCATGCAAACGATGCGTTTTCCAAATAAAAAGACTTACTCCAAATTTGTGGTCGTTGCGAGGCCGCAACGCGGCCGACGGCGATCGTAATGGCAGCATGGCGCGTACAAAGCACAGCGGGAAACAAAGCGAAGCCCTGCTCTTCAAAAGCATAGGATTCTGCCGCTTCATTCTGCTTTCTCGCTCTATTCCAAAGGTTCTGTCTCGTTCCGCTCAGCCGTAGTTCGTTACGGGATGGCACAATCGATTCGTTAAAGATTGCCGTCGTCAGAGCGCAAATGCGCCCTCTCGCAATGGACAGACAAACGCCGGAGTTTTATGACCTGCCAGTTTCTACCGTCGAGATGTTTGAATCTGTCGCAAGCGGCACCGCAACGGCGCTATCCCAAAGCGCCGTTGCACGAACAGACTAGCCCGCGTTTTCCCATGCGCAGTATCTTTCGCGACACAAAGGCCAAATTTCGCTGCGCAACCTTGCCGATAGCTCACGATTCCACGCCGTATTCCTCCGCCGCGCGGTAGCCCACGTCGCGCATCAGCTCGTGCTTCTGATAGGGGCTGATGAACAGAGACGACGTAAACGCGTCGAACCCGCCCTCCTTCGCGGCCCGTGCCGCCTCAAAAAGCCGCATTTCGTAGCATTTGACGCACCGGCCCGCGATATCGTCGGCTACCTCGCGCACGAACGGCCGCAGGCCGTAATCGTCGCGCATGAGAAGGGGCAGTTCGATGGTCTTCGCGTATTCCTGCAGGCAGTTCCGCCGGGCACGGTATTCGGTAAAGGGATGAATGTTGGGGTTGTACCAGTATCCGGTCAGATCGATCCCGTCCGCGCGCAGCGCGTCAATCGGCATATTCGCGCAGGGCGCGCAGCAGATGTGCATCAGTAATTTCATGACGTTCGCCTCCCATTGTGCACTAAGCATACCATATTTCCCATTTCTGTACAGATTGCAAAAAAGAATCTGCGACATTCCGTAGAAAATGAACATGGACAAGCGGCAGGAGCAGTGCTATAATTCCATCTAATATCAGATACAAGCAAAACTGAACGCAGAAAGGAAGATGTTCCATGGCATTTCCCATTGAGAGCTACGCAGCGAAGATCCAGCGGAAGCTGTTAAAGAAGCAGCGTGTGATCGAGGCCGCCTCCGGCCGGCAGAAGGCTGATCTGGTGCTGAAAAACGCGACGTATGTCAACGTATTCTCCAACGAGCTGCTGACGTGCGACATCGCCGTGGCGAACGGCCTGATCGTGGGCCTCGGCAGCTATGAGGGCGAAGTCGAATACGATATGACCGGCAAGATCGTCTGCCCGGGCTTCGTCGACGCGCACATCCATCTAGAATCCAGCCTGGTCACGCCGAAGGAATTCGTCCGCGCGACGCTGCCGCACGGCACGACCACGGTCATCACCGACCCCCATGAGATCACCAACGTCATGGGCACCGACGGCATTGATTATATGTTCCAGGCGACCGAGGGACTGCCGATCGACGTGCGGTTCATGCTGCCGTCCTGCGTCCCGGCCACGCCGATGGACGAATCCGGCGCGAATCTGGACTACCGCGCCATCGACTCGTTCTACGACTATCCCAGAGTACAGGGTCTGGCCGAGATGATGAACTCCTACGGCGTGATCCACAACGACGCGGAGGTCGTCTCGAAGATCGTCGCCTCGCAGGCGCACCACAAGAAGATCGACGGCCACGCGCCGGGCCTGCAGGGCAAGGATCTCGACACCTACGTCGCCGCAGGCGTCTATTCCGACCACGAATGCGCCACGATGGAAGACGCGCTTGCAAAATTGCAGCGCGGCCAGTTTATCATGATCCGCGAGGGCACCGCCGCACGCAACTTGGAAGCGCTCGCTCCCCTGCTCACGCCGCAGTACGCTGAGCGCTGCATGTTCTGCACCGACGACAAGCATCCGAGCGATCTGCTGGAAAAGGGTCACATTGATTATATCGCCCGTGAGGCCATCAACAAATACGGCGTCGACCCCATCATTGCCGTCAAGGCCGCCTGCCACCACGCCTCGCGCTATTTCCTGCTCAATAACCGCGGCGCGATCGCGCCCGGCTATCTGGCCGACTTCGCCGTCATCGACAATTTCAAGGACTTCAACGTCGAGATGGTCTTCAAGAAGGGCGTTCTGTACTGGAACAACGGCGAGCTGCGCGACTTTGAAGCACCGAAGATCGAGGAATATCTCGACAAGCGCGCCCACGACACCTTCCACGTCTCGACGCTCACGCCCGACGATTTCCGCGACACGCGCCAGAGAGGCGTTCTGGGCATGGTCCCGGGCGAGATCATCACGACCGACAACGGCTATGCCGACCACGTCGATCTGGAAAAGGACATTCTGAAGATCGCCGTCGTCGAGCGCCACAAGGGCACGCATCACATCGGCCTCGGCTACATTCAGGGCTACGGCCTGAAATCCGGCGCGGTCGCGACCAGCATTTCGCATGACTCGCACAACATCATCGTCGTCGGCACGAACTCCGCCGATATGGCGTTCGCCGCGAATTACATCGTCGAGCATCACGGCGGCATCGTCGTGGTCGAAAACGGCGCGGTAAAGGGCTCGGTCGTGCTGGAGATCGCAGGCATCATGTCCGACCGGCCGCTGACCGAGGTCAACGACCAGCTTGAGGCAGCCAAGGACGCAGCCTTCACGCTCGGCGTCAGCCGGGGCATCGACCCGTTCATGACGCTCAGCTTTATGGCCCTGCCCGTCATCCCCAAGCTCCGCATCACCACCAGAGGCGTCGTCGACGTCGACACCCAGCAGTACGTATAAAATACACAGAAATAAGGCAACCGGCCCGCAGGCGTGTCCTGCGGGCCGGTTCTGATTTTATGACCGCCTCCGGCGGTATTCTGTCGGCAGCTCGCCGTATGTCTCTTGAACGCGGCCGTGAACCGGCTCTGGCTCTCGTAGCCGACGGCCTGCGCGATGGCGGCAATGTCATTCTGCGTTTTTAACAGCAGGGACGCAGCCTGCTCCATGCGGTGCTTTTTTCATGTGTGCGGCGATCGTCTCGCCGTAGACCTTGCTTGAAGCAGCGCTTGAGCGTCGTCGTGTTCATCAGATACTTCCGCGACAGCTCCTCAATGGTGACGCGCTCGGCGAGATTGGCCGTCAGCTCGTCGTGGACATGGCGGATGATCTGCTCCTGCGAGTCCTGATAGTCGACGGCCTTTTTCCGGGCAGGCGATCTGCATGACCTGCTCGACGATCTCGTGCAGGAGCTTGATCTGCATGGTGTCGCCCGCCTTGTAGTAGACCTCCTTGCCGCACCGGCGGCTCTCGATCAGCCCGCTCTGTGCAAGCGAACGCAGATGGTGCGAGACGGCGGGGCTCGACATTTCAAGCAGCGCCGCAATGTTGATGACGCACTCCTCCCGGTGGCTGAGCAGCCAGAAAATGCGCACCCGCGTCGGGTCGCTCAGCTGCTTGAAAATATCGCACACCGCGCCGAAATGCTCCACATTCTTCAGTTCCCGATGCAGATCTTCCGTGTGTCCGTGCGCGCCGTGGTCGTGCGGAAGAGAGAATTCCGGCATTTGTCCCATCTCCTTTGTCCGTTTTGGACATTCCGTTCGCCCGTTTGGAAGCAAGCGCCCCGGAGGGCTTGATTTCCGGCGTTTTTCTCAGTATACTGCGGATGTAATGATTAAGCAAGCGTTTAATTCAAAATTTCAAACGGAGGGCCTGACCATGAAAAAGACATACCAGATCGAGGTCGACTGCGCGAACTGCGCGAACCTGATGGAGGAAGCCGCGAAGAAGACCGAGGGCGTTGCGAACGCGACCGTCAACTTCATGACGCAGAAGATGATCGTGGAATTCGCCGAGGGCGCAGACGAGAAGAAGACCATGAAGGCCGTGCTCAAGGCCTGCAAAAAGGTCGAGCCTGACTGCGAGATCGAGCTTTAAGCTGCAATTGCTGCTCCGGCAGCGCGGAACGGAGTGTTTGCTATGACAAAGAAACAGAAAAAAATGCTCGTGCGCATCCTCATCACCGCCGTGATGCTCATTGCGCTGAAATTTATCCCCATCACCGGCATCCCGCAGCTGCTTGCCTATGTGGCCGCGTATCTGGTCATCGGCTATGACATTCTGCGCAAGGCCGGAAAGGGCATTCTCAACGGACGCGCGTTTGACGAAAACTTCCTCATGACGCTGGCCACGCTCGGCGCGTTCTTCCTCGCCATCTGGACGAAGAGCGGCGACTATGTCGAGGGCATCGCCGTTATGCTGTTCTACCAGATCGGCGAGCTGTTCCAGAGCTACGCCGTCGGCAGGAGCCGGAAGAATATCTCCGCACTGATGGATATCCGCCCGGACTACGCGAACATTGAGCAGGACGGTCAGCTGACGCAGGTCGACCCGGACGTGGTCGCGGTCGGCAGCATCATCGTCGTCCAGCCGGGCGAAAAGGTCCCGCTCGACGGCGTGGTCGTCGAGGGCACATCCAGTCTCAACACCAGCGCGCTGACCGGCGAAAGCCTGCCGCGCGACGTCAAGGCGGGCGACGAGATCATCAGCGGCTGCATCGATCTGTCCGGCGTGCTGAAGATCCGCACGACAAAGGCATTCGGCGAGTCCACCGTTTCGAAGATCCTCGATCTGGTCGAGAATGCAAGCTCCCGCAAGTCGCGCTCCGAAACGTTTATTTCCCGCTTTGCCAAGGTCTACACGCCTGCCGTGTGCGCCGCAGCGCTGGCGCTGGCCGTGCTGGTCCCGCTGGGCCGGATGCTTGCGGGGGCTGACGCGAACTGGACCGACTGGGTTTACCGCGCGCTGTCGTTCCTAGTCGTCAGCTGCCCGTGCGCGCTGGTCATCAGCATTCCCCTGAGCTTCTTCGCGGGCATCGGCGGTGCAAGCCGGGAGGGCGTGCTGATCAAGGGTTCAAACTATCTGGAGGCCCTGTCCGCAGCGAAGGTCGTCGTGTTCGACAAGACTGGGACGCTGACGCGCGGCGTGTTTGAGGTCACGGCTGTCCACCACAGTCCGCTGGCCGAGGAGCAGCTGCTGGAATACGCGGCGCTGGCCGAATGCGCCTCCTCGCACCCCATCAGCAAGAGTCTGCAGAAGGCCTATGGCAAGGAAATTGACCGCAGCCGCGTGACGGACATCGAAGAGCTCAGCGGCCACGGCATCACCGCCATGGTTGACGGGCACGCGGTCGCCGCAGGCAACAGCAAGCTGATGAAAAAGCTGGGCGTTCAGTACTGCGACTGCCACAGCACCGGCACGATCATCCACATGGCCGTTGACGGCCAATACGCGGGACATATCGTCATTTCCGACGTCGTCAAGCCGCACTCGAAGGAAGCCATCGAGCAGCTCAAGCGCGCGGGCGTCCAGAAGACCGTCATGCTGACGGGCGATGCAAAGCGCGTAGCCGACAGCGTAGCCGCCGAGCTTGGCGTCGACGAGGTGCGCAGTGAGCTTCTGCCGGGCGACAAGGTCGCGGAGGTCGAGAAGCTGCTGGCCGCGAAGGGCAAAAACGATATGCTGGCCTTCGTCGGCGACGGCATCAACGACGCCCCGGTCCTCACGCGGGCGGATATCGGTATCGCATGGGCGCGATGGGTTCCGATGCAGCCATCGAGGCCGCCGACATCGTCCTCATGGACGACGACCCGCTGCAGATCGCAAAGGCCATCAAAATTTCCCGCAAGTGCATCGGCATCGTCCGGCAGAACATTGTGTTCTCTCTGGTCGTGAAGTTTGGCTGCCTCGCGCTCGTCGCGTTCGGCATCGCGAATATGTGGGCCGCCATCTTCGCCGACGTCGGCGTGATGGTCCTCGCCGTCCTGAACGCGATCCGGGCGCTGAAATACAAGGGCTGACGGATAAAAATGCAAAAAAGAACGGGGCTCCGCAGGCAGCGGAGTCCCGTTTTTTCCATATTGCGCAGCGCCGGTCAGCCCTCCGCCACGGACGGGCAGGTGCGGACGTATTCGTAGAACTGCGCGTTTGCCGCTTCCATGTACGGCGTGACCCAGAGCGTGCCGACGCCGAGGCACAAGGAGCCGACGATGATCCAGCCGAGGAAGCTCAGGTCCAGCACGAACTTTTCCCACTTGTGGCCGTCCATCAGCTGGCGGCTCTCATCGATGCAGGCCTTCCAGCCGTAGTCGGGATGATCGAGCTTGATATAATAGGCCATGGAATAGGCATACATCTTGACGATGCCGGGGATGACGAACAGCAGCGACCACAGGAAAGTAAAGAGCGACGTCATGAGGCCGATGAGGAACGTCCCGCCGAAATCATCCTGGAAGCCGCGGAACATATCGCCCAGCTGCACGGGCTGATGGTCACGCGCCTGCTTGAGGAAGATATACGCCATGCCGTATTCCAGCGGCCCGACCACGAGCAGCGCGCCGATACCGGGGATGATCCCGGCGGCAGCCGACTCCATCAGGCCGATCAGCAGGCACACCGCCAGCCCCATCATCCAGAGATTCTGAAAAATACCGCCGCCGAGCTGCGCTCTTGCGCGGGCCTTTAATTCTGCACGATCCATAAATTACACAGTCCTTTCTGAATCCTCTTATTTCTTTCTTTTTCCCGGACACTCCCATTATACTGTATGCAGCCCGGCAATGCAAGATTCACAATTCCGGCACACCCGCGAGGCACAGCGGCAGCTCCAGTCCGTTTGCTTCCAGAAGCGCCTTGTCGCGCAGAAGTTCCTGCGCGGGGCCGTCGGCGGCCAATGCGCCGTCCGCGATCAGAAGCACGCGGCGGCACGTTTCCAGAACCAGATCCAGATCGTGCGAGGCAATCAGTTTCGTCTCCGGCCTTGCGCGCAGGACGCGGATCAGGGTGCGGCGGTTGCGCGGGTCGAGCGCGGTGGACGGCTCGTCCATGAGAAGCATATCCGGCTTCATGGCAAGAATGGCCGCGACAGCGGCCATTCGCTTTTCGCCGCCGGACATTTTGTGGTTGTGGCGCAGCTTCAGATGCTCCATGTGCAAACTGGCAAGCGTTTCGTCCGCCTGCCGCTCGGCCTCTTCGCGGCTCAGGCCGTAGTTCATCGGGCCGAAGAGCATATCGTCCAGCACCGTCGGCATGAACATCTGGTTGTCCGCGTCCTGCAGGACATAGCCCAGCTTCCGGCGCACGGCGGGCAGATTCTCCCGCGTGACGGGAAGACCGTCCACGGTGATGCTGCCCGTATACGGCACGAGGCCGAGCGCGGCCTTCATCAGCGTGGACTTTCCCGCGCCGTTCGCGCCGATCAGTCCGACCTGTTCACCGTCCTGAATGGAAAACGAAAGCTCGCGCAGCACCTGCGTTCCGCCATAAAACACGCTGACGTGATCGAATACCAGCATAAGCGCCTCCTGTCTCAGACAAACAACCCGCCCAGCAGCGCGGACAAATCAAAATACCGTGCCAGCAGCATCAGCGCCGGGCACACGAGCGCATACGGCCACGACGCCGCCGAGCCGCGCCCATGCGCGGCGCTTGGAAACTCGCCGCAGAAGCCGCGCAGCTCCATGCTCTCATAGAGCACCTGCGCCCGGTCCATGCTGCGCAGCAGCAGCTGCCCGAGGAACGAACCCCACGCGGAAATGTGAATGCCCTTCTGCCCCGGCGCGCGGAGGCTGTAGGCCTGCTGCATCGCGGCGACCTCGGAAAGAAGCAGCCCGACATAGCGGAACGTCAGCAGCAGAAGATTCGTCAGCAGCTTCGGCACGTGCAGCTGCCGCAGCGCGCGGCAAATTTCCTCAATTGTGGTCGTGGCCATCAGCAGAAAGGACACAAGCAGGCAGAAAACGCCCTTTCAAGATCAGCGTCAGCATCGACAGAACGCCGCCGGAGACGGCAAGCGTGCCGATCTGCGCCACGATCTGCCGGTCAAACAGCGGATTCAAAAGCCCGACCGCGCACACGAGCGGCAGCACCATGCGCAGCTTCTGAAAGCACAGGCGTATCGGAAGCCCCGCAAGCTGATAGCCCGCCACCGGGAACAGTGCCATCCAGACAAGCCGCGTCAGGCCGTATTTCGGGAAGGAAACCGTGACGGCGATATAAAAAACCGTCACGAACAGCTTGGAAAGCGGGCTGAGGCGATGCAGAACCGAATCCTGCGCCGCCAGCTCGTCCATTTCGCGCAGCTCAATCCCCGCCTGCTCCGCTCTGTTCACGCTGCATCCCTCCCGGTTCAAAAATGCGAAGTGCGGCAAGCCGTCCGGCTTGCCGCGAAGCGGCTTATCCGGCCGCCGTCTGTTTTTTCTTTTTCCGTGCCAGACTGCCCGCCAGGCAGATCAGCCCGGCAAGTCCTGCGACGATCACGCAGCCGACGAGGCCGGATACAGATGTGCCTGCGGCGCTGTCGCTGCCGGCGAAGTTATAATCCGGCAGCAGGGACGTTTTTTCCTGCACAGCGGCCGCCTTTTCCGCAGCAGCGCTCTGCGTGCCGTATTGTTCTTCGTCAAGGCCCATGTTGGCCGAATACCCGGCCTCCTCATTGCCGAACAGCGACCATTCCAGCCCGTCCGGGCTGGAGCTTGCCAGCAGCGACAGCCCGCCGCCGATGACGAGCGCGGCAGCCGCCAGAATCGCCAGTGCCGCCTTACGCGAGCAGCGGTTTTTCGCGCCGGAGCCTGCCGCGTCCTGCAACAGCTCAGGCCGCGTCTGGTAGACGAACAGCAGGACTGCCGCCGTGATGCCGCCCTCGACCAGACCGATCGCCAGATGGATCGGCTGCATCAGCGCCGCGAACGCGCCGAACGGCAGAGCCGTGATGCCGGAGAGCGTCGTTTCCAGCACGACGGAGAATGCGCCGAGCTGCAGCGTTGCGACGCAGCCAAGCACCGACGCAAGCGTCAGGCGCAGCCGGGCCTTGCCCGCGGAAAGATTTCCGCGCATCAGGGGCCGGTAGATAAGGAAATATCCCACGAAGCAGCCGTAGAACGCCATGTTCCAGACATTCGCGCCCAGCGCAAGCAGCCCTCCGTCAGCAAAGAACAGCGCCTGAATGGCAAGAATGACGATCATGGACAAAAAGCCTGCCCACGGCCCCAGCATGGCGGACAGCAGCATACCGCCGCACAGATGCCCGGACGAGCCTGTGCCGGGGATGGTATAGTTGATCATCTGTCCGGCGAAGACGAGCGCGGACATGACCGCCATTGTCGGAAGCTTCTTTTTTGCCGTCTCCGGTGCGGCAAGCTCCTCCCTGCGCAGCTGCACGAGCGAAACGCCCGCCGCAGCAGCAGAGGCTGCGTACATCGTAACGGCGACAGCAGGAGATAAAAATGCGTCTGCCATATGCATGGTCTGTTCCTCCGAACTTTTTTTGCTTATTATGAGAAGTCTGACCGCCGCGCACAAGCGCCCCTGGGGGATATTTCGGATAAAAAAGTCCTTGTGCATCATGACAAATTGCGGCAAAGGAATTTGTGGAAGTCTACCGAAAAATTTAAAATCGCAAGATTGTCGGATAAAAAAAGCAAGTCTAACATTGAACAAACAGCCTGTTCCGCTATGATGGAGCTATCCAGAGGCGGCTTTCGGTAAAAAGCCGCCCGCCCCTCAAGCACATATTTGTGTGAAACCAGACAATTGATACAGGAGGATGCAGACATGGCAACATTCAGATTTACCGCAGGCCCGTGGAACGTCCACGAGGGCAACGAAACCTTTGGCCCCGGCCACCGCAAGAGCATTCCGCTGGAAGAGAAAATGAAGAAGTATGCCGAGATCGGCCTGGCCGGCATGCAGTTCCATGACGACGACGCCGTTCCCGACATGAACAACATGACCGAGAAGCAGATCATCGACTACGCGAAGGACGTCAAGGCGATGCTCGACAAATACGGCCTGTTTGCAGAGTTTGTCGCGCCGCGTCTGTGGTTCGACAAGCGCACGAATGACGGCGGCTTCACCGCCTCCCGCAAGGAAGAGGCCTCGGTCGTCATGCTTGCCCGTGATGGCCTCGGTCGTCATGTCGAACGCCTCAAGCACCTGCGGGCATTCGCGGATCTTATGCCCGACCTGATAGACGCCGACATTGCTGCCCTCGTTCTGCACCTGCGTGGTCAGAACGACGGTCTTGCCGCCCTGAATGCCCTCCTCCAGCACGGACAGGAAGTCATTCCCGTCATACGACGGGATGCCGCCCACGCCGAAGCTTTCCAGGATCAGCGCGTCGTTGTGCCGGAGCATCCAGCCCGCAAGCTCCGCCCGCGCGCCGGGGATGAGCTTTAGGAGCGCGACGCGCTCGTCGAGCGTGTCATAGAAGACCGGCTCGGGCAGGCAGGCGTTTTCGATATACTGCAGAATGCAGCCGTCCTGCAAGACAGCCAGATACGGGTAATTGATGCTGGAGAAGGCCTCGTAGCTCTTTGAGCGCGTCTTGCACGCGCGCGTGCCCTGGATGACCTTGCCGTTGAAGACGATCATCACGCCGTGCAGCGTGTCGCTGCATGCGCAGAGGAACGCGTCGGTCAGATTGACCTTGGAATCGGTTGAGTCAAAGCTGATGGGCTTCTGGGCGCCGGTCAGGATAATGGGCTTGCGCGCCCCCTGAATGAGATAGCTGAGCGCTGCAGCGGTATAGGCCATGGTGTCCGTGCCGTGACTGATGACGAAGCCGTCATAGCGGTCATACCGCTCCCGGATGGCCTTTGCAATCAGAAGCCAGTGCGTCGGGGCAAGATTTGTGCTGTCCAGCGACAAAAGCTGTAAGCATTCCGCCCGGCAAAGCGCCGATACCGCCGGAACGAAGGACAAAAGCTGTTCGCTCGTCAGCTCCGGCATAAGGCCCTCCGCCGTCTTCCCGGACGCGATGGTCCCGCCGGTGCCGATCATCAGGATTCGTTTCATGGGCGTATCCTCCCGCGTTTTTTCATTATTCTTCCGTCTGCACCGTATACGGCAGGAACCAGTCGAGGTAGCGTGTCGGCTCTGTTACGGCGCCGCGCGTGGTGTAGAGCGCGTAGCTTTTGAACAGGATAGGCGTGATGTATCCGCGCTCGCATACACGCTTATAGAGATTATAGGTGTTGCCGCTGTTGACGAGGGCCATGCTGCACAGGTTCATCATCGTGCTGTCGGACAGGTCGCCGTAGTTGAGCGTGCCGGTCGCGCCGAAAAACGGCGAGAGGTCAAAGTTCGGAGACAGGCGCACCTCGCCGTAGTACAGGTCGAAATTCCCCTGTAAAAGCGCCTGCTTGTACTCGGTATACTCCATGGACTTGACTGTGATGTTGAAGCCCAGAGAATTGAGCATTCTCGCGACCTCGTTTGCTGCCTGTACGCGGATATAGCTTGACGAGCAGACGAGCATTGTGCCCTCGACCGGGACGGAATAGCCCTTGGAGGGGACGTAGAGGTCGAGGATGCCGTCGCCGGTCGCGTCCTCGACGGAGGCGCTGGCAAGCTGGTCGTAGTACGAGCCGGTGTCATAGGCGAAGCTGTTGGCCAGCTTGACGTCGTAATACCGGGACTTCGGTGAGCACGGCAGCGTAGACGCCGCGGCGAAGCCGCCCAGCGTCTGCTCGACCAGCTGCTCGCGGTCGATGGCGAAGGTGATCGCGCCGCGCAGGCCGTAGTTGGAGAAGACGGGCGAGTTCATGTTGTAGCCGATGTACTGCATGATGGTCGTCTCCTCGTTCCACAGCTCGTAGTCGTTGTGGAAGCCTGCGAACGCGGAGGAGTTCGGGTCCGTTAGGACCATGTTGACCTTCTGATACTCAAAATTATCGCGCACGTCGGCGGCAGTGGACGAGACGGTCAGCGCGATCTCGTCAAAATCGGCCAGCGGCGCGGTATCGCGCCACCAGTTTTCACAGCGCGTGAGCTTCGTCTCGGCAAATTCATACGGGCCCGTGCCCGGCGGGCTGACCTCGTCCTTCGTGCCGGACTTGATGATGGGGATATCCAGCAGCAGCGGCAGGCACTCATATGCCTCGCTCGTCGCGAGCACCAGCGTCAGATCGTCCTGCGCCTCGGCGGAAGTGATGAAGCGCAGGCGCGAACCGTAATATTCCGAGCCTGCGGCGGATTCGATGGAATATGCCGCGTCCGCCGCGGTAAGGGCGCTGCCGTCGTGGAAGGTCACGCCGGAGCGGAGCTTCACCGTGGTCGTGCGTCCGTCGTCAGTGACAAAATAGCTCTCGGCGAGAATCGGTTCTGCCTCGTAGCTGCTTGTCACGGCGAACAGCGGCTCGTAGAGGAAGGAAAAGATGATGCGGTTGTTGAGACTCTGGCAGTTATAGGGCTGCAGGCCGTAATCCGGCTGGTAGGCAAGCCGAAGGACTCCAGTGCCGTATACGTCTCGGTGACGACCTGCTTGACCTCCTGCTGCTTCTCCGAGCCGTCGACCGAGCCGGTCTGCTGGGCGGCGACGGCTTCGTCGCCGACGGGGAAGAGATTCTGCATCCATTCGCTCGTCGCGATCGTCGTGCAGCCGCAAAGAAGGGCCAGACACAGCGCAAGCGCTGTGAGCATCAAAAGCTTCGTTTCATGCCGGTGCGCCTCCTTTCAGCCGGATGATGGCGGCCTGCGACCCGCGGTTCCCGCCGGTCACGCGATGCGACCAGAAGCGCTCCGGCTGGCATTTGGTGCAGTCCGGGCAGATGTCGATCACCTGCACGCCCGCTCTTTCCAGCCAGATGCGGTTCAGGCGCTTCAGATCGACGTGCGCCTTTTCGCCGTGCAGCTCAATGGCCGCCTCCGCGTCCGGGCCGAGCGCTTGCCGCATGGCCTCCGGCACCTCCGGCCCGACCTCAAAGCAGCAGCGGCCGATACACGGGCCGATGGCCGCGCGAATGTGCTCCGGCGCGCAGCCGAATTCCGCCTGCATCCGCAGAACGGCCTTGTACGCGATCCCTAGTGCCGTTCCGCGCCACCCGGCGTGGACGGCGGCGATGGCCTGCCGCACGGGGTCAAACAGCAGCAGCGTCGTGCAGTCCGCACCGAAGCAGACGAGCGCCACGCCGGGTTCGTCGGTCAGAAGCCCGTCGCAGACGGCGGTCTGCTCCCGCTCCAGCCCCGTGCCGCAGTCCTGCTCGCCGACGCGCAGCAGAAGATCGGTATGCTCCTGCCGGGTGAAGACCGTCTCCTCCGGCGAAAAGCCGACGGCGGTGCCGAGAATGCGGTAATTCTCCCGCACGTTTTCCGGCTTGTCTCCCCGGTGCGTGCCGAGATTGAGGGAGGACAGCGCCCCCTCGCTCACGCCGCCGAAGCGCGTGGAGAAGCAGTGCACGCTCCCGCAGAGCGCGTCGGCGGTCAGATATTCAAGTGTTCCGTGGTGAATGGTGTGAAACATGGGCTTAATTCGCGTTCTGGCCGCGTTCGGCGGCGAGATCCTTGTCGCGGCAGCATTTTTTGTATTTTTTTGCCGCTGCCGCACGGGCACGGGTCATTCGGGCCAACCTTGATCTTCTTGACGACAGGCTGACGCTTGACAGTCTTGTCGCCGCCAGCCCCCTCGCCGGTGACCTTTGCCACGCGCTGGCGCTTGATCTCCTCGTTCGTCTTGATCCGGACGAGGAAGACGCGGCGGACGATCTCTTCCTTAATCGCGTCGTTCATGGCCTCGAACATGTCAAAGCCCTCGCGCTTATACTCGATGACGGGGTCTGTCTGCGCGTAGGCGCGCAGGCGGATGCCCTGCCGCAGATCGTCCATGGCGTCGATGTGATCCATCCAGAATTCATCGACCACACGCAGCGTCACGACGCGCTCAATCTCGCGCATGACGGGAGACGTGAACTGCTCCTCCCGCTTGGCATAGGCGCGCTGCATGAGAGACAAAATCTTCTCTTCCGCCTGCTCCCGCGTGAGCGCGGCCAACTCCTCGTCGGAGAGAAGCCATGTGCCCGTGGGGAAGAAGATGGGCTCGAAATGCGTCATCATCTCGAAGAAATGCTGCTTGTCGGCCAGCTTCGGCTGCTCACCGAAGGCGCTGGCAACGTAGGTATCCACATAGAACCGCATCATGGACTGGATGTTCTTCTGCAGATCCTCGCCGTCGAGCACCTGACGGCGCTGCTCGTAAATGATCTTACGCTGGACATTCATCACGTCGTCGTATTCCAGCACGTTCTTTCTGGACTGGAAGTTGCGGCCCTCAACGGTCTTCTGCGCGTTTTCGATCGCGCCGGAGAGGATCTTGGCGTCGATGGGCGTATCCTCGTCGATGCCGAGCGTCTCCATCATGTTCATAATGCGCTCGGAGCCGAACAGGCGCATGATATCGTCCTGCATGGACAGATAAAACCGCGTCTCGCCGGGGTCGCCCTGGCGGCCGGAACGGCCGCGCAGCTGGTTGTCGATGCGGCGCGACTCGTGCCGCTCGGTGCCGATGATGAAAAGGCCTCCTGCCTGCCGCACAAGCTCTGCCTGCTTGTCCGTCTCGACCTTGAACGCTTATACGCTTCGGTATAGGCCGCACGTGCGGCCAGAATTTCGGGATCCTCCGTCTCGGCGAAGGAATTGGACTCGGCGATCAGTTCGTCGGACAGGCCCTGCTTGCGCAGCTCGTTCTTTGCCATGTATTCGGCGTTGCCGCCCAGCATGATGTCGGTGCCGCGGCCCGCCATGTTCGTCGCAATGGTCACGGCGCCCAGATGGCCCGCCTGCGCGACGATCTCGGCTTCTTTTTCATGGTGCTTGGCGTTCAGGACGTTGTGCGGGATACCCTCGCGCTTCAGCATCTGCGAAAGAAGCTCGGATTTTTCAATGGAGATCGTGCCGACCAGCACCGGCTGGCCCTTGGCGTGGCATTCCTTGATCTGGGCGATGACGGCACGGTATTTGCCGCCTCGGTCTTGTAGACGACGTCGGGGTCGTCAATGCGGATGACGGGTTTATTCGTCGGGATCTCGACAACGTCGAGATTGTAGATGCCGGAGAATTCCTCCTCCTCGGTCAGCGCCGTGCCGGTCATGCCGGAGAGCTTGTCGTACAGACGGAAGAAATTCTGGAAGGTGATGGTGGCGAGCGTCTTGTTTTCGCTTGCGACCTTGACGCCCTCCTTGGCCTCGATGGCCTGATGCAGGCCCTCGTTATAGCGGCGGCCGTACATGAGGCGGCCCGTGAATTCGTCGACGATGATGACCTCGCCGTCCTTGACGACGTAGTCGATATCACGCTTCATGAGGCCCCGCGCCTTCATGGCCTGATTGATGTGGTGCGAGAGCGTGGCGTTTTCGGGGTCGGCCAGATTTTCCACGTTGAAGAACTGCTCGGCCTTTTCAATGCCCTTCTGCGTGAGCGAAACGGAGCGGTCCTTTTCGTCGACGATGTAATCGCAGTCATACTGATCCTGCAGTTCCTTGTTGTCCGTCGTGGAGAAGACCTGCTTTTTCAGGCGGGAAACGAAATAATCCGCCATTTCATACAGCTTGGACGATTCCTCGCCTTTGCCGGAAATGATGAGCGGGGTACGCGCTTCGTCAATGAGGATGGAGTCAACCTCATCAACGATGGCGAACGCGTGGCCGCGCTGCACCATCTCCTGCTTGTAGATCGCCATATTGTCGCGCAGGTAATCGAAGCCCAGCTCGTTATTCGTGCCGTAGGTGATGTCGGCGGCATAGGCCGCGCGGCGCTGCTCCGCGGTCAGATCGTGGACGATGAGGCCGACGGAAAGTCCTAAGAAGCGGTAGACCTTGCCCATCCACTCCGAGTCGCGCTTGGCGAGATAATCGTTGACCGTGACGATGTGCACGCCCCGTCCGGCCAGCGCGTTTAAGTATGCAGGCAGGATTGCGACGAGCGTCTTGCCTTCGCCGGTCTTCATTTCGGCGATGCGGCCCTGATGCAGCACGATGCCGCCCACGACCTGCACCCGGTACGGGCGCATACCGAGCACGCGGTCGGCTGCCTCGCGGCAGACGGCGAACGCCTCCGGCAGCAGCGCGTCGAGCGTCTCACCGGATGCGTAGCGATCCTTGAATTCCTGCGTCTTTGCGCGAAGCTCCTGATCAGTCAGCTTTTTATACGGCTCCTCGAGCGCCATGACGGCCTCGACCTGCGGCTCGAGCTTTTTGACCTCTCGCTCAGAGCGGGTGCCGAATAGTTTTGTAAACAGTCCCATGGTAAAAACCCTTTCTGCGCCGCGCGGTACGCGCGGCGGTACGTATTCTAAAGTGAGATTATACCACATATATGGCGGTACAAAAAAAGAAGAAATTGTGAATTTCGGCGGCTTGATTTACCCGGAGGGGACTGGTAAAATGAGTTTGATTTTTATGGTATCGAGGTACTCTGCTATGGCTATCCGTCTTGTGGCCGTCGATGTTGACGGCACGCTCGTCACCGCTGACCAGCGTGTTCTGCCGCGGGTGCAGGCCGCGGCGCAGCGTGCGCTGGAGCACGGCATCCAGCTCGTTCTGTGTACCGGACGCGCGCCGGGAGAGTGCTGGTACATTTTAGACGCGCTTCCGCAGATCCGCTACGCCGTCACGCAGACCGGCGCGATCGCACAGGATCTGAAGGCCGGCGAAACACTCTACCACTGCCCGCTGTCCCCGGACGATGCGCGGCTGATCTATTCCCACGTGCGCCGGTACGACGGGCTTGTCAATTTCTTCTCCGGCGGTATTGTGTATAACTCCAAGAGCAGATGGCGCGCTTTGAGCGCTATTATCCCGCTGACTTCCGGTGGCTGTTTGAGCAGTCGCACGAATTTGTCGACGATCTGGACGCCATGGTCGCCGGTTGGTAAACCCGTAGAAAAGCTCTATGTGCCGTTTTCCAGTCAGGAAGAGTGTGAAAGGGCCATGGCCGATCTGACAAAGCTGCCGTATTTCGTGACAGGCGCGGGCTACGTTGATCTGGAGGTCATGAACCCGAACACCAGCAAGGGCATTGCGCTTGCAGCGCTGTGCAAAAAACTCGGCATCCCGCGCGAGCAGGTCATGGCCATCGGCGACAGCGGCAACGACGCGGCCATGCTCGACTTCGCGGGCGTCGGCGTCGCAATGGGAAACGGGGAAGAAGCACTCAAACAGAAAGCGGATCTGATTGCGCCGACAAATGAAGAAGGCGGCGTGGCCGACATGCTGGAGCTTGCAATCAAAGGAGAGATATAAAATGGGCGTACAGGATCTGACAGTACAAATGGTCGTCATCGTCGTCATCGGCGTATTCTTTGCGTCGTTCATGGACGCCATCGCGGGCGGCGGCGGCATTATTTCCGTGCCGACCTATCTGCTCGCGGGACTTCCATGCACTTTGCGCTGGGCACGAACAAGTTTTCCTCCTCCATCGGCACCGCGTTTTCTACGGGCCGGTATATCAAAAACGGCTATGTCGACTGGAAGCTCGGCATTCCGTCCATCGTGCTGGCGCTCATCGGCTCGTTCTTCGGAACAAAATTGCAGCTGATGATCTCCGAGGTGTACTTACAATATCTGCTGCTGATCGTGCTGCCGGTCGTGGCCTTCGTCGTGCTGCGCCAGCGGCAGCTGCCGGAGGAGCGCGGCGATATCGAGCCCAAAAAGCAGATGGCCATCGTCTATCTGGCCGCGCTCGTCGTCGGCGCGTACGACGGGTTCTACGGCCCCGGGCACGGGCACGTTCCTGCTTCTCATTTTCTGCAATCTCGGCAAGCTCGACGTGCGCACAGCGGGCGGCAATGTCAAGCTCGTGAATCTGTCTTCCAACATTGCCTCGCTCCTGACCAGCCTGTTAAGCGGCAAGGTCTTCCTCGTCCTCGGCCTCATCGGCACGGTGTCGAGCATCCTCGGCCATTTCATCGGCGCGGGACTCGCCATAAAAACGGCTCGAAGATCGTAAAGCCCGCTATCATCCTTGTCCTCATCCTCCTGGCCGCAAAGGTCGTCCAGGGACAGGCATCTGCTTTCTTCAGACAGCCGGATCAGGCCGTGCGCGGCATAGTTCCGATTCCGGGCAGGCGGATTGGCGCAGGGTGGACAGGGCCAGACCCAGAAGAGCCGCGTCCATGACGGTATACAAATTTCCCGAGATGAACGGCAGCGGCGCGGACAGCGGGAAGATCCCAGTCTGATACAAAAGGCCCAGCGTCAGCTGCATGGAAAGAATCATGCCCGTTGGGATGCACAGCATCCGCCCAAGCGGATTTTGCAGCTTCGCCGTCCGCACGAGCAACATCACGAGCAGCACCGCCTGCGGCGCATACAGCATTGCGAGCCACACCCATGCAGGTGCGCCGGACAGTGTGCCAAGCCGGTTTGCTTCCGCCAAAGTGCCGCGCGTCAGCAGAGCGGAAGCCGTGGAGGAATTTTTCCAATATTCCCTCAAAATCTCCCGCCACTCCCGCAGACCGGCGGGGCTGAAATACCAGTCGGAAAAATTCTGGTACCGCTGTGCGTCCTGATAGAAAATCCCCACAACTGCAAGCACCAGCAGCGCCCACACGAGCGCCCGCGCGCAATTTTTTCACCTGAAACAGCCCCGCACGGATCGCACTCAGCAGAACAGCTGCCGCGCACACGGCAAACAGAAGCTGGGGCAAAATTCCGACGTATCGATCCCATAGGAACGGGAGCGCAAACGGCGCCACCGCTGCCAGCGACAGCCAGAAGCCGCCCTTTTTCCCTTGCAGCGCGTACACGACCAGCGCATACGCCGCCGGATACAGCAGCGCGGCATACTCGCTCGTGTCGCCCACCGTGATCCCGAGCATACGAGGTGCACCGGGGCCCATGAACGTCGTCTGATACACGCAGACCGCGCCGAGCACAAGCACTGCGCCATAGATGTACCACGCGTACCGGCTCAGGCAGCGGTAATCCAGATAATACCCGCCAAGCAGCGCACCACAGGCCAGAAGCCCGGACGCAAGCGCGAAGGCATACGAAGAGCCGATCCATTCGGCGCGCAGGTACATCCCAAGCACGATAGCAAGCCCGGCAAAGAGTAAGATCGCCGTCTGCCGCTTTGGCCGGTGCACCGCGTCGAGCGCAAGGCCGACAGTCTCCGCGTCGCCCATCTGCCGGACGGCCTCGGCCTCCGCCGCATCCTCCGTCATGCCCTCGGCCAGATACGCCTCGGTCTGCTCTTCCAGATGCGTCCGCAGTTCGCGCTCCAGCGCCGGACGCACGCGTTTCCAGCGCACCTGCGCCCCGGCAGTCTCCAGATACCGTTCGATCCGTTCAGCCACCGTAAGCGCCTCCCTTCAACACCTTGCCGACTGCCCGCGTATAGGCGTTCCACTCCGTCTCTTTCTCTTGAAGCCGTTTGCGCCCCGCGTCCGTCAGATGGTAATACCGCCGCGGGCGGCCCGCGGCGGACGCCTCATCCCGCGCGGTGATGAGGCCTTTCTGCTCGAGCGCGTGCAGCAGGGGATAGAGCGTCCCGGCCTTGAGGTCGAACGAATGCTCCGACCGCTCGCGCAGCGTCTCGATCATCTGATAGCCGTACATATCCTCCTGCTCCAGCAGCTTCAGAACCATCATCCCCGTGCTCCCCGCCAGCAGGGTCTTGTCAAATTCCATAGCGAACCTCCTTTAATAGATAGATGATCTATATATCGGATATCTATATATTAGCGCATATTTACGGATTGTCAAGAGAAATTTGCGGGGCTGTACGAATTCGCCGAAGGCTTGGTAGGGGCAGAACGGCAAAGTGTGCAGATATGCAAAAAGCCTCCCCTTGCCGCGCTCTGCGCGGTAAGGGGAGGCGGCATTTGCGGCAGCAAATGGCGGAGGGATGGGGCAGGGGCAGCGTGCTCCCAAATGTACAATGTACTGTGTACAAAATCCGCTCAGCCGGCGCTGCTGTATGGCTGCAGAACCGCTTCGCGGTCTGCGATCTGGCCGATGGGGCGCAGCGGCTCCGGCACGCCGTCAAATGAGCCGATGTGCTTTTCAAACCAGACTACGTCGCGCCAGCGGCCGTTTTTATAGCCGGTGTTGTGGTATGTTCCCAGCAGCTGAAAGCCAAGCTTCCGGTGCAGGGCGGCGCTTGCGTCGTTCGGCATGGTTACGACGCCGTAGGCTGTGCGGACGCCCTGTTTTCTGAGCAGGTCCAGAAGCGCCCGGTAGAGTTTTGTGCCGAGGCCCATTCCCGCTGCGTCCTTGGAGACGTAGACGGAAAGTTCTGCGTTCCAGTCATAGGCTGCACGCTCCTGCGCGCGGTGGGCGTAGGCGTAGGCGAGGATTTTTCCGTCCTCCTCCGCAACCAGCCATGGATAAACCGCGCCGTAGCTGCGGATGCGTCCGGCGAATTCCGCCTCGGACGGCAGCGCTGTCTCAAAGGTGATGGACGTATCGATATACTGTGCGTAAATGGCGAGACAGGCAGATGCGTCATGCTCGTCTGCAAATCGAAGCTTCATTTTGCTGACTCCCCTACGGAACCACGATGTCGATCGCGCGGTGCTCGTTGTGAATTTCAACCTCGGTGACGCTGCCGCCGAATTCGCCGTCAACTGTCCACGAAACCGGCTCGTCGAACTCAAAGCGCAGCGCGCCGGTCTGCGCGGAGATGAATGAATCGTTCTCAAAATCCAGCCGCAGCGCGCGCGTCGCGGCCAGATTGAACTCTGCGAGCGTTTTTGTCGCGCGCACGAGAATCATTTCATATAGCCCGTCGTTGAGCGAGATGCCGAGATCCTTCGTGGCCTTGAAGCCGCCGACGGAGGTCGTGCTGGTCACAAGCCCGACGAGTACGTCGGCCTCTTCCATCCGGTCTTCATAATAGACGCGCACATGCGTCGGCTTCAGCCGCCCAAGCGCACCTGCGCCGTTCATAATGTACGCAAGCCTGCCCCAGATGCGCTTGTCCTCCTGCGGCGTTTCATACGGCACGTCCGTAAAGATGCCGAAGGCGGCGACATAGGTAAAAAACCGGTCCGGGCCGAACGAGCCGATATCCAGCGGGTACAATCTGCCTCCCACGATCTCCTGTGCGGCGCGGATGGGATCTTTGGAAAGACCCAGCGTGGAGGCCACGTCGTTGACTGTGCCGCCGGGGATGTAGCCCAGCGGAGGGCGTTTTTCATACGGCAATTCCATAAGGCCGGAGACAGCCTCGTTGAGTGTTCCGTCGCCGCCGGTGCAGACAATCAGATCGTACTGCGTTCCGCGTGTGGCGATCTGCCGGGTGATATCCCGCGGGCCGGTCGTCATGTGCACGGTCGGCTCATAGCCGCCCTTGCAGAAGATTGCCAGTACCTCCATGAGCGAGGTGCGGATCTCGGCATGGCCCGCGTTCGGATTGATGAAAAACAGTAAGCGTTTCATGCGTGGGGTTCCTCCCGGCAGCTTGTCAGTTCTGCTGCATGACGTCAACGATGGCTGCGTTCTGTTCGGTTTCTTCGGCCTCGAACTTTGCCGAAACCTCCTGCAGAACGCTTACGGAGAGTTCGTTCAGATAATCGTCCTCCGCGCGGACATACCAGTACGCATGCTCGCTCGTGGAGGAGAAGTACATGATGTGATAGCCGTAATCGGTCTTGACGATGCCGGTGTCGCCGGGCTGACGGGATGCGTCGAAGCACCATGCGTCAAACGCATCGACCATCTGGCCGGGGTGAACATCCTCATACAGGCCGCCGTTTTCTGCGCTGCCGGGATCGGCAGAGTTTTCCGCAGCCATGAATGCAAAGGACTCTTCCGTGTGTTCCCCGTTTTTCCACTCGGTCAGCAGATCATTGGCCTTCTTCTCGGCCGCAGCCCATGCTTCGTCGGTGTAGGTGCCGTCGTCGTTCTTGCCCTCGGGCTGGATGAGGATATGGCGCACATTCACCATCTTCACATCGGATTTCTCAATGCCGTTTCCGGCGTAAGACTCGGCGTTGTCATCATAGTATTTGCTGATATCGTCCTCGGTGTAGGTCTTCGCATCGACGAGCACCTGCAGATAGGACGAGGCCGTGATCTGCCGCTCGACAAAGTCGTGATACGACGACAGCGTAGCTGCCGGGCCATAGGCCATCTGGAGATATTCATCCGCGCTGCCGTAGCTGTAGCTTGCGGCGGCCACGGTGATCTGGTTGTCAAGATCGTCGAGGTAGTCCTGATCCTCCTGACTCAGCTGGAAGCCTGCAAGCCGGGCCTCCAGCCAGATGGCGGTGACGTTTTCGTAGTTCGTGATCGCGCCCTGCAGGAAATACTGCTGCCAGGTGAGCGTGTCGTCAAACAGGCACATCTGCTGGTCGAACGGCGTGCTGGTGTCGATAAAATATGAAGCGTAGCTGCCGTAGTTGCTCATGAGCGTATAGTACTGCTGCCAGTAGTAATACGGAAGCTCGCGGTTCGTCAGATGATCGTCGCCGCAGACAGCGATCTCACGGTTCAGAACGTCCTCAGTCAGCGCATCTGCCTCTACAGTGTAGCTCACGCCGTTGCCAGCCGGCTCTGTCTGTTCGCCGTCCGCCTGCTCACCCGTCTGGCCGTCTTCCGCCGGTGTCTGATCGTCCGGCTGGGTGCTGTCAGTGCCGTCAGGGGTACCGGCAGGCTCGGAGATCGTCGCATCGGCGGGCTGCTCTGCATCCGGGCTGGCCGTTTTCGGCTTCAGCGTGAGGATCAGCACAAGCGCTGCGGCGACCACAACGGCTGCGCCGCCGATGATCCACGGCAGCGGAGATTTTTTCTTTGCGGTTTTTTTGCGTTCAGCGCCTCCTGCGCTTCGGCGTCTTCGCCGGAGATGGTAAAGGAAACTTCCTCGCCGGTCTGCATGTTGGTCTGCTCCGGCGTCAGATTGGTGTTGTCGTCCATGTGTGTCATTGCCTCCCGTATTGTTGGTGTCCCACTAAGCATACCACACGCGCACGCGGTTTGCAATCGCGGCAGAGGCGTTCAGTTTTAAACATTTTTGAATTTCTGCCGGGGTTTTTCTTGACAAGGGGACGATAAATGGGTACACTGTAGCTGATATATGCGATGAAAAGGACAAGTACGGGGTTTTGACGCGCAAAGAGAGCTGCCGGCCGGTGTAAGGCAGCGGCAAAGAGCCCCGAATATCCCCTTGGAGCAGCCGGGCTGAACGAAGAGTAAGCCCGGACGGGACTTCCCGTTACAGAAGGCGAGTGCCCGCAGATTTTTGCGGGAATTCAGGTGGTACCGCGGTCATTTATCGCCCTGAGCCAAGGCTCGGGGCGCTTTGTTTTTGTAGGAGGAATTATGGAATACAAACAGACGCTCAACATGAACAAGTCGGGCTTTCCGATGCGCGGCGGTCTTCCGATGCGCGAACCGGATATGCTGAAAAACTGGCAGGAACTCGACCTTTACAACGAACTGCTCAAAAAAAAAATGAGGGCAAGCCTCTCTTTGCCCTGCACGACGGCCCTCCGTTCTCCAACGGCGCGCTGCACATGGGCCACGCACTCAACAAGTGCATCAAGGACTTCATGATCCGTTCAGCGGCCATGCGCGGGTATTATACCCCGTATATCCCCGGCTGGGATAACCACGGCATGCCCATTGAGTCCGCCATCATCAAGCAGAACAAGCTGAACCACAAGGCCATGCCCATTCCGGAGTTCCGCTCCGCCTGCCATGACTTTGCGCAGCATTATATTGATGTCCAGATGGAGGGCTTCAAGCGCCTCGGCGTCGTGGCCGACTGGGAGCATCCGTATAAGACCATGGCCCCCAGCTTTGAGGCGGAAGAGGTCAAGGTCTTCGGTGCGATGTACAAAAAGGGCTACATCTACAAGGGCCTCAAGCCCGTCTACTGGTGCTACCACGATGAGACGGCGCTGGCTGAGGCCGAGATCGAATATCAGGACGATCCCTGCACCACGGTCTATGTCAAGTTCCCCTGCACGACGATCAGGGCAAGCTCACGGACGAGGAGAAGAAGAACCTCTCGTTCGTCATCTGGACGACCACGATCTGGACGCTGCCCGGCAACCTCGCCATCGCGCTGAACCCGGTCGAAAGCTATGTCATCGTCCGCAACAACCAGAACGGCGAGCAGTATCTCGTCGCCGAAGCGCTCATGGAGAAGGTCATGAAGGTCGGCGGCGTGGAGGATTATACCGTCGTTTCCCGCCACGAGGGCGCGTTCTTTGAGAACATGCTGGCCAACCATCCGTTCCTGCCGAAGACCTCCCGCCTTGTCCTGGCCGACTACGTCACCATGGACTCCGGTACGGGCTGCGTCCATACCGCCCCGGGCTTCGGCGCGGACGACTATCAGACCTGCCGCCGCTACGGCATGGATATGGTCGTTCCCGTGAACGATCAGGGCCGCCACACCGACTACGCAGGCAAATATGCCGGTATGCTGGTCGAGGAATCCAATCCTGTCATTCTCAAGGACATGCAGGAAAGCGGCGCGCTGTTCGCCTCCGAGCAGATCGTCCACTCCTATCCGCACTGCTGGCGCTGCAAGAAGCCTATTATCTTCCGCGCGACCCCGCAGTGGTTCTGCTCCGTCGATTCGTTCAAGGACGCGGCCTGCGCGGCCTGTGACGATGTGCGGTGGCTGCCCGCGTGGGGCATTGACCGCATGAAGGCCATGATCCGTGAGCGCGCCGACTGGTGCATCTCTCGTCAGCGCCGCTGGGGTCTGCCGATCCCCGTGTTCTACTGCAAGGACTGCGGCAAGCCCATCTGCACGGATGAAACCATCGCCAAGATCTCGAAGCTGTTCGGCGAATTCGGCTCAAACGTCTGGTTCGAGAAGGACGCGGACGAACTCGTCCCCGAAGGCTTCGCCTGCCCGCACTGCGGCGGCAAGCACTTTGAGAAGGAAACAGATACGCTTGACGGCTGGTTCGACTCCGGCTCGACGCACTTTGCTTCCATGCAGAAGGATCAGGGCTTCTGGCCCGCGACGGTCTACATTGAGGGCCTTGATCAGTACCGCGGCTGGTTCCAGTCGAGTCTGCTGACCGCTGTCGGCGCGCTTGGGAAGGGCGCTCCCTTTAAAGAGTGCGTCACCCACGGCTGGACGGTCGATGGCGAGGGCAAGGCCATGCACAAGTCCCTCGGCAACGGCGTTGACCCTGCGGACGTGTTCAAGAAATACGGCGCGGACATCTGCCGCCTGTGGGCAGGCTCGGCGGATTATCACGTCGATGTGCGCTGCTCCGATGAGATCTTCAAGCAGCTGAGCCAGAACTACCTCAAGTTCCGCAATACGGCGAAGTTCTGCCTTGACAATCTGACCGATTTTGATCCCAACCAGCTGACCGCGCCCGCCGATATGGAAGCGCTCGACCGCTGGGCCATCACGAAGCTGAACGAACTGCTGGTCAAGTGCGAGGCGGCGTATCAGAATTATGAATTCCTGACCGTTTCCCACGCCGTCAACGATTTCTGCGTCGTCACGCTTTCGAGCCTCTATCTCGATATCATCAAAGACCGCCTGTACTGCGACGGCGCGGATTCCGCCGCCCGCCGCTCGGCGCAGAGCGCGCTGTGGATCATCCTCGATGCCATGACAAAGGTCTTCGCGCCGATCCTTGCGTTCACTTGCGACGAGATCTGGCTCCAGATGCCGCACCGCGACGGCGACGACGGCCGCAACGTGCTGCTGAACCAGATGTCGAAGCCGTATACGGATTACGCGCTGCTTGATACCGAAATGGCCGTTTGGGAGACTGCGCTGCGCGTCCGCTCCGACGTCAACGGCGTGCTGGAGACCGCCCGCGCCGACAAGCGCATCGGCAAGAGCCTCGAAGCACATGTGGCGCTGTTTGCGACCGACGAGGACGCAAAGGCTGCGTTGGATACGATCAAGACTGTTGACCTTCCGGAGATCTTCATCGTCTCCAACGTCAGCACGAACGAAGCTGCCCCCGCAGAGGGCGCCGTTGTTGGACAGGGCGTGAATTACCCGGGCCTGACCGTCGCCGTGAGCGAGGCGAAGGGCACGAAGTGCCCGCGCTGCTGGATGCACTCCGAGACCCCCGACGAGCACGGCCTCTGCCCCCGCTGCGCCGCCGTCTGCAAATCTCTCGGCGTCGTATTTGAATAAGCTGCACCGATAACCCGCGCCCGCCGCTGCTACAGCGGCGGGCGCATTTGCGTGCTGAAAAGTCCGATTTTCACGAAGCATTGCAAGAGCGCGGCATTCATGTGGGCATCGGCTCCTATGGCAGGACGCAAAGCGGAAAAGGTCTCCAAATTTTGAAAGGAAGCCTTTTCTACTTTTTTTACGGCTGCACGTTGCGGGAAAAAAGAAAGAAGGACACAATACAGGAAAGTATTTTGGAAGAAAAATCCAAGAAATTTACAGCCAGAACAGGAGGTAAATTTGCTGTAAACGACAGTTTTTTGGAGAAAAAATTTGTTGAGAATTACTTTAAAAAGCAAAGAGTCAACACGGTAAAGTGTTGATAAATGTGAAAGGGTGTGATATAAAAACGAAGCAGGACTCCTGCGGAAACGAATTAAGCAAAGTGAAGGAGACGCAGTATGAAGAAGATGGGGCACACGGGTGCTGGCCATGCTTTTTTGGTGCTTGCGCTGACGGCAGGATTGGTGCCGGCGGCGCTTGCGGCAAACAGCGAAGCATCGGTCGCATTCAAGCAGGTGCCGAATGACACGCTCGATACGCTTATCCGTCCGGATCTGGCGGTGGGCGAAATTGAGAACGCGGAAATGGGAGAGGATACGGCTGCCTATCAGGCGCACGATCTGGTTCGTGTTTCCATTATCCTGGAGGACGCATCCACACTGGAAGCCTATTCCGACGCGGCTGCGGAGGGGACACTGGCTGAGGATGCGGCTGCCGTGTCTTACCGCGCAGCACTCCAGCGCAAGCAGGACAGCGTTGTCCGGAAAATCTCGTCCACGATCCTCGGACGGGAGGATCTGGATGTTGTTTGGAATCTGACGCTGGTCGCCAACATGATCTCTGCCAATGTGGAATACGGCAAGATCGAGCAGATTAAGCAGCTCCTGGGCGTCGCGGATGTGGTTCTGGAGCAGCAGTATGAGCCTGCCGCGTCCGAAAACACCGTGCAGCCCAACATGGAGATCTCAACCGGCATGACCGGCACGACCACGGCATGGTCTACCGGCTATACAGGGGCCGGAATGCGGATCGCCATTATCGATACGGGCTTGGATATGTCGCACCAGTCGTTTGACAATGGCGCGTATGAATACGCGCTTGAGCAGAACGCGGCGCGCGCAAAGGAATCCGTCGAAGCCTATAAGGCCTCTCTCGATCTGCTCGATGCGGACGAGATCAACGAAAAGCTGAGCCTGCTGCATATCAAGGAAGGCGTCAGTGCGGCGGATCTGTACCGGACAGAAAAGGTCGCATACGGCTATTGCTACATCGACAAAGATCTGGACGTAACGCATGAGACGGACGCGGAGGGCGAGCACGGCTCCCCATGTTGCCGGTATCGCGGCGGCCAACCGGTATCTGCCGGACGGAAACGGCGGATATGTCTCTGCATTGGACAGCGTACATATGCACGGCGCAGCGCCGGATGCACAGGTTCTGGTCATGAAGGTCTTCGGCGACGAGGGCGGCGCGTATGACTCGGACTATACGGCAGCCATTGAGGATGCAATCGTGCTCGGTGCGGATACGATCAACCTCTCGCTCGGCTCTGCCAGTCCCGGCCCGAGCAAGGCGAGAACGGAAGCTTATCAGAAGATCTTCGACGATCTGGAGAACGCTTCCTCCGTTGTGACGGTTTCTTCCGGCAACGCTGGCTATTGGGCCAAGAACGCCGATCCGATCGGCTATCTTTACAGCGACGGCGTCAGCATGCAGACGGACGGCCAGCCGGGCAGCTATGCGAACAGCCTGACGGTCGCCTCGGTCGATAACGACGGCTTTATCGGCAACTACCTCCTGATCGGACAGGATCCAATCGCGCCGTCCGAAACCACCGGCTTTACGAACAAGCCGATCTCCACGATCGTGGGAGAGCACGAATTCGTGTTTTTCTCTGAGGATGCAACGAAGTATGCCGTGGACGCAGCCGGGAACAACCTGCTGCTTGCCTATGCAGATGCAGTCAAGGACAAGATTGTCTTCGTTTCCAGAGGGCAGTCCTCGTTCTACCAGAAGCATGACGCCGCAGCCGCCGCAGGCGCGCTGGCGTGCGTGGTCTACAACAACCAGTCCGGCTCAATCAACATGGACCTGAGCAGCAGTACCGCAACGATCCCGTGCGTATCGATCACACAGGACGACGGCGAATTGGTTCGCACGCAGGCCGAGCCGGTTTATGCAGAGGACGGCACGACAGTCCTGTATTATACCGGCAAGATCGAAGTGCGCGGCAAGGAACCGGTTCGGTTCAACCGCGATTATAAGACCATCAGTGAATTCAGTTCCTGGGGCGTTCCGGGCGATCTGACGCTGAAGCCGGAGATCGCTGCGCCCGGCGGCAATATCTACTCGCTCAACGGCCTGCACAACAGCACCAGCGGTATGCAGGGCGGCCACCAGGACTATGAACTCATGAGCGGCACCTCGATGGCTGCGCCGCAGATCGCCGGTATCGGCGCACTGGTCAAGCAGTACATTGAATCCAAGGGCCTTTCCCGCAGCGATCTGACCGACCGCGCACTGGCCCAGTCGATCATGATGTCCACGGCAGAGCCGGTCGTCAACAATGAAAACGACGCATATTACCCGGTCATTCAGCAGGGTGCAGGCATGGTCAACGCTGCGGCGGCGACCTCTGCGGACTCCTACATTAAAATGCAGGCTGATGCGACCGCATCCTGGGCTGACGGCAAGGTCAAGGCTGAACTTGGCGACGACCCCGCACGCACGGGCAGCTATGATTTCAGTTTCACCGTCAACAACCTCGACGGACGGACGCACGCCTATGCGCTGAGTGCCGAACTGTTTACGCAGGCTCTGCTCGACTATCAGGGGCAGAGTTACCTGGACACGCTGACGACGCCGCTGAGCGCCGCTGTGACGTGGACTGTGAACGGCAGAGCGACCGACAGCCTGAGCCGTGATTACGATTATAACAACGACGGCCGGGTCGATCTGGAAGACGGCCAGCTGCTGCTGGATGTCGCGTCGAAAAAGCCGGGCGCAAAGCTTCTCAACGCCAAGGCCATTGCCGATTTGAACGGCGACGGCGCTGTGACGGCCTATGATGCACACCTGTTCCTGAATCTGCTTCAGGAGGCGACGATCCTTGTTCCTGCAAACGGTAAGGCTGAGGTCGTCTGCCACATCCGCCTGCTCGACCGCAGTGCGCTGAATACTTCGTATCCCACGGGCGCCTATGTTGAGGGCTATGTCCGCGTGCAGGGCCTCGCCACAGACGAGGGCGCCGCCGGCACGAGCCATTCCATCCCGGTGCTCGGCTACTACGGAAGCTGGTCGGAGCCGTCGATGTATGATGTCGGTTCTCTGATCGACAGCATTTACGGCACGGAAACGCGCGCGCCCTATCTCGGCACGACGAACAGCTATGGCTACACCGTTTCCAACTTCCTAAACATTCTCTATGCCGGTGAGACAGAATCCTCTGCAATGGTCGGCAACCCCGTTGACTTTGACGACGAGTATCTGAGCGTCCGCAACGCCTTCAACAATCAGGGCGGCAACAGCATCAGCACGCTTGTCTTCTCGCTAATCCGTAACGCGGGCAACTCCCGCCTCCAGATCGTCGATTCCAACACGAAGACAGCGTATCTGGACGAGGAAGTCGGCGCAGCGACTGCTTCGTACTACTCCGAAAATGCAAACGCATGGCAGCATACCCGGCTCCAGCTTGGCATTGACTGGAGCGGCACAGACGCCTCCGGCAATGCGCTCCCGGAGGGCACCAGCGTGGATCTTACGCTGACGATGGCCCCGGAATACTATGCAAATGCCGATGGCAGCTATCGTTGGGATGAACTCAAGGACGGCGCAAAACTGAGCACGCACCTGACCATCGACAACACCGCGCGGGAACTCGTCTCCGTCCGTCAGGGTCTGACGCAGAAGACGCTGGCGGTAACGGCCATGGATAACCGCTATGTCGCGGCTGCCATCCTCTGGAATATGACGGATACCCCGACGCCGGTCAGCTATATCCTGCCGAATCAGCCGGAAGACGCACTCGGCAAGACGACCGACTGCACGTTTGATCTCTCCAAGCTGAGCGGCGGCGAGAAGCTTCTGCTTCAGGTTGTGGACTATGCCTATAACGCCTCTGCATATCAGCTGATCAGCGGTGAGGAACCCGCAGAGGCGCTGACCTCCGTCACGCTTTCCCCGGAGAGCGTCTCCCTGCTCACAGGTTCCAACTACACACTTGAAGCTTCCACAGAGCCGTATTACGCCGACGATAAGCTGGATTGACGTCCTCCGCGCCTGCGGTCGTGACGGTCAACAATAACGGTCAGATCAAGGCCGTCAGCGCCGGCACCGCAACAATCACGGCAGCTTCCCACAAAAACCCAGAAGTCCATGCTTCCTGCACCGTACAGGTGCTTGCACCGAATTACACGTTCCGCGGACTTTTGACAGCAGACAATCAGGTGCAGACCTTCGAGTGGAATCTCGCAGACAGCGAGACGTGGGAAAAGGTCGCAACGGTTGACGGCATCGGCAGCCGCGTGACCTCTGCAGGCGCTTCCAGCGCAAACGGTATTTATGCGTTTGACGTGGCCGGCAGCGCATATGAGATTGATTTCGCCACCGGCAAGATCCTGAACACCGGCAGCGCACCGTTCTCGGACGAGATCGGCCCGTCGCATACGACGACATTGCCCTTTCCCGCAAATATACCGGAACGGAGTCGCTGCATGGCGATCTGCTGACCGGCGTATACTCCATGAACATCATCCCGATGCAGGATCCGATGAACGGCAGCGCCAGCAGCTACATCAGCGTGTATGACCTGTTCGGCTATGACGCGGATGGCTTCTCCGGCATCACCTCGCTGGGCTCCATCACGTTCAAGGATCCCGACAGCGGTGAGGATGTAGATGCCGAAGCCTATTATGTCATCGACAACGCAGGTGGCATCTGGCAGCTTATGATCTATCCGCAGGACGGCGACTATTACGCAACCTATCAGTACATTCCGACGGATCTGGGCTTCCAGTTCCCGTATGACCCCAACTGGGCGACGCTTTGCTCGCTGAACGTTGCGGATGACGGCGAACTCTTCCTTACCTCGTACAGCACACAGGGCGAGGGAGCTTCCCGCAAGGAAAGCACCACACTGTACTGGCTGCACTACGACGAGCAGGCGAACCGCTTCCGCACGGCCATTATCGGCTCCTTCGGCGATATTGCGCCGGTCAGCGTGACCGAGGTCCATACGAACGACTCCACAGCAGATACGCAAAAGACAAGCATCTTTGAAAAGGCACTGCGTCCGGAATCGCTCAAGACCGCAAAGGCCCAGCCGATCAGCCAGATGAAGGCAGCAAATAAGCAGACCGCAGGTACGCTCAACAGCGTCAGCCAGCCGCAGAGCACCGGCAGCACAAGCGCGCAGCGCAGCACCGTGACGCTTGATCTGACCGCCATTGCGCCGACGGCAAGCAGCATCATGGAGATCTCGTACAATACGAAAGAACTGACACTCTCCTCCGTCACAGGCGCAGCGACGCTTACCACCTGGTATGAGTCCGTGCCCGGTACGATCGTCTTTGCCTGCGCCGAACGCAGCGAGGCCGCTGTGGGCGAACTGCTCGGCCAGCTGAGATTTGAACTTGCGGCAGGCAGTTCAAGTTCAAAGGTCACGATCAAGACGAAGCAGCTGAACGAAACAAGCTTCGCAGTCGGACAGGAAAAGATCCGGATCGTGGTGCTGGGCGACAGCCTGAGTCCAATCCTCCCCGCGATCATCTCCTCCGGTGAAAAGGACTGCCCCAGCCGCAGCTTCCGCGATCTGGATACGACCAAGTGGTATCATGAAGCAATCGACACAATGCTGCGTGAGGGCCTGATGAACGGTACTGGAAATGGTCTGTTCGAGCCGAACGGCACGCTGACCCGTGCGATGCTGGTCACGATCCTCTGGCGTTCGGAGGGCAAGCCCGCAGCTTCTGCCCAGACGTCGTTCACGGACGTTCCGGCAGGCGCCTATTATGCGGAGGCTGTCCGCTGGGCAGCTGCCAACGGCGTCGTCAAGGGCGTCAGCAGCACGGAGTTCGGCCCGTCCAAAAACATCACGCGGCAGGAACTTGTCACCATTCTGTGGAGACTGGCCGCGAAGAAGGGCCTGAATACCTCCAACGCCGGTCTGACCGTTCCGGAGTTTGCCGACCGCAGCCAGATCGCCGCGTGGGCAGCCGAGGCCATGAGTTGGGGCTGCACCAGAGGCATTTTGACCGGCAAGAGCGCGAACCGCGTTGACCCGACCGGCACTGCAACCCGCGCAGAAGCAGCAGCCATGATCGTCCGCTTCCGGAATCTCGGTACAGCAGGCGAAAAGCAGTAAATCCACACTATGCAGCAGCGCGAAGCTTCAGCCGCTGCTGCATAGAGGTCTGAAAGAGACAGCGCAAGACGCGCATTGCATGCCATAAAATGAAGAAGGGAGAAAGAACCTGACGGCTCTTTGCTGCCCCCCTGACAGGGGGTAACAACGTTGGCGGGGGTTACCCGGCTGGTGCTTCAGGCACCAGCCGGGTTTTTTGTTGGTGTATGGCCGAGGATGGTTCAGGATACCTGCGGGATCTCTTTGCGCTGTTCGGGTTCAGCTGTTTGTCTGTTTTCCATGCAGCCAATGTCGGCATAGTGGATCTCTACGGTCTGCGGCGCGTGTTTGGACCACTTCATACTAATAACTTTTTAAAAGATTGATAATTTGACGCCGTTGTTGTACAATGAAGATGGTGATGAGAAATGAAAAGATACACTTTCACGCTTGAGGAAACGCAAGAAATCAAGGCTGCGAGGAAAAAGAATCGAGACAAGAATGTTGAAAAAGATTGGCAGCACTAGAGATGCGAGCAGAAGGAAGCAGAACAAAGAAATTCGTGAAAAAACCGGCTTCCACACGCAATATATTACCGTGCTGGTTTCCCGATATAAAGCCAACGGTCTTGCAAGTATCACAGAAAGCCACTATCACGGAAACCACCGGAACCTGAGTTATGCAGAAGAGGAAGCGCTCCTAGAGCCGTTTCGTCAGGATTCAAATGCAGGAAAAACGGTATCGGTGCATGATATTGAGACTGCATATCGGGAAGCTGTAGGCCATTCCATAGGGACATCACAGATCTATTACGTCCTCCACCGCCACGGTTGGAGGAAAGTCATGCCAAGGAGCAAGCATCCGAAGAAAGCCAGTAATGAGGTCATCGAGATCTCAAAAAAATTAACAAGCGAATCGGCGAACTAAAGGATTATGTAAACAAGTCTGGCCATCCACATCAAGAAGTACGACTTATGTTCCAGGATGAAGCAGGATTCGGACGAATCAATAAGCCCAAATACTGCTGGTGTGAAAAGGGCATTCGTCCATCGGCACCTTGCCATCACATTCGTGAATATCGGTATGCATACGGAGCAGTTGAACCAGTAACGGGAAGCTCCTGTTTTCTTGTTATGCCGTATTGCAATTCTACTTGTATGAACATATTTCTCGAGGAACTGTCCAAGCAATACCCGGATGATCTGATCCTGCTGTGTTGTGATGGTGCAGCATGGCACAAGTCTAACAAGCTTCATATCCCGGAAAACATAGAGTTGTTTTACATTCCACCGTATACGCCTGAGATGAATCCCATCGAGCAGATATGGAAAGAACTTCGAATCACGGGCTTCTGCAATGAAGTGTCTGCTACTTTGGAGAAGGTAGTAGATCGGCTTTGCGATACCATTTGCACCTTGACCTCTGATACGATAAAGAGCATTACACGGCGTAGTTGGATAATCAATTGTTTTAATTAGACTTTAGTATGATATGTAAAACTTTTTGAGCCAAAAAACAAAGAAAAAGCTCCGAAACCATGAACCTGTGACCCTACGATTTCGGAGCTTTTATATGGTGGACAGTACAGGACTCGAACCTGTGACCCCATGCGTCAAGCATCATGGGGCTGCCGCCCCAAAGCATTGATATTTCAAGGGTTTCCGCCATTCATAAACCGTGCAGGTGCCACGCGGGTGCCACACACAAACCAAATAAGGCTATGGGAAGAAGCAAAAAGGTTGCAGGAAGATAACATCTTTTCTGCAACCTTTTCTGTCTTTCAAACAGCTTTACTTTTTTCTTTTTAACAACTTTCATACATTTCCCGAATTTTATCAAGGTATGCTTTGAATGATGCAACAACAGAATCAGGATACAGAATTTTTGCCCGCCTGCCGAATGTGCAGACCCAAGAGAAAAACGGATCACTGACACGGACTTCCGCAGTGATGGTAAAATGCCTGTCATCCAGCTTGGCATATTCCACGCCGGTCTTTCCAAAGCGGTCAATCACAGTATCCAGAAGCATATTGATAAACCGAATCTGTACGCGCGTCGTCTGCCCGCCGAACATGGAAAAGCACTGCTGCGCATATTTGCTGATTTCAATCGCTGCTGCCGCTTCTTCGCCCTCTCTTGGTTCGCCCATGCACCGAACGTCTTTCATCCGGTCAACGCGATAGGTCAGCATCTTGTGCTTTTCTTCATCGTATCAAGCAGATAATAATTCCCATCGTTAATCAGTAGTCGGTATGGGCTGACAATATATCGTGTTCCCTTGCGCCGCTCCTTAGGCTTATCCAGATCGTCAATCGTATATTCAAGATATTTGAAACTGATCTTCTCCGGCGCATGGCGCTGCCCGCTCTGCTCATGGCTCAAAGCGTCGCTGATCTCACTCAGATTGATAAGGACACTCTTGTTGTCTGTTTTCACACGGTCGGTCAGAAGCGCGTCATGGCGGATCGTCTTTGCCTGTTCCTCACTGACAAACTCTGCAACAACATCAACAAGCCGGTCGGCCTGCCCCTTTTCAATGAACTTCGCAGAATAGACACACTCGGCCAGAAGCCGGATGTCTGTCAGGTCAAAAATGCCGCTGCCGCACATAAAAGCCCTTTTGCTCCTGTCATAGACAATGGTTTTCTCACCCTCATCCTCGTCCAGCCGCGCTTCTGCCTCATGCACGTCAATTCCGTATTCGACGATAAGCATGGCCTTGTTAATCTCGTCGATATCCCTGTAGATGCCGCGCCGCTCTGCGTAAATCCCGCAGATTTCCTGCAAATAGCCGACAATGTTTGTGGCTGATATGACGTGATTCTCGTCCGACTGCCGCAGGAGGTATTGCAGCACAAGATACGGCTTGAGCTTCTGGTTTTCTTTCCGGCCATGCCCGCCCTCGAAAACTTCAAAACCGTATTCGTTGCGTGCCTTTTCCATGATCTTCATCCTCTACATCCGGTTTTATTCATTGTAGCACAAATACGGAAAAGCCGCAGCGGTTTTGTGCTGCGGCTGGTGTTTCAGCTCTTGGATGCGGGATACGCCTGCTTTTCATCCGTTCGCCCCAAGAGATAGTCGGTGCTGGTGTGGTAGAAATCAGCCAGTTTTATCAAAATGTCTGTTGGAATGTCGCGCTTGCCCATCTCATAGTTGGAATAGCAGACCTGCGAACACTGTAAATACTCAGCCAAATCCCGTTGAAGCAGGTCGCTGTCCTCACGCAAGTCCCGGATGCGTCTATACATTTTTACGTGCTCCTTTATGGAAGTTTCACAGAAAAGTATAGAGAAAACAGTTTGTTATATTGAAATATAAAACAAATTGTTATATACTGTATTTACAACAAAAAGAAAGAGAGCGATTTCTATGAAAGACAAAACAACGGCAATCATTTTATCTGCCCTTTTAGGTGGTCTTGGCGTAGACCGCTTCTATCTGGGCTACACAGGAATGGGCGTGCTGAAACTGCTGACAGGCGGGTGCTTCGGCATTCTCTGGATTTTGGACATCGTTAATATTGCGTCTGGTAAATTACAGCCTGCGGACGGAAGCGGATACAGCGACACTTCCAATGCGGCAGCACCAAAAGCAACTGCGATTGACCCATATGACGAACTTAAGAAAATTGCACAGCTGAAAGAACAGGGCATTATCAATGAGGAAGAATACGCGAAGATGAAAGCTGACTGTCTGGCGAAGTTGTAAAGGGGGGGAGACTATGAACGAGAAGAATTTGAAAATAGCTCGTTATCTTACCGGAGCATTATTTTTGGCTTTAGCGATAGTATCCTTCCTCTATACAAATACATTTGCCTCTACTGATGCATCTTCTGCATATACAGCCTATAACTCTGCTTATGTAATTGGATATATTGTTTCTGCTATTGGAGCAGTAATGATGGCTGTATCAATGCTTCTCGGGATGCGTCAAGTATTTATGGTTGGCGCAGGCTTTCAGGCGGTTTCTTGTTTGATAAAGGCTCTAAATCCACCCAAGAACATCGTGAACATCTTTTCATTTGTCCTTTTGCTTTTGGGCTATGTTCTCATTGTATTTGCAGTTCAAGATAAGAAAAATGCAAGCAAATATAAAATTGTGAGTGTAGTTTTATTTTTAGTTGGGAATATTGCAAATCAAATTGCGTTTCTTACGGATAGATTTAGTATAATTTGGGCGCTAAAAAATTTTGTTTCTGTAGCCAGCCCCATTCTTTTAGCGTGTATTGTTTTTGAGAACATACCACAGGCTCAGACTACAAAAATGGTAAAGCAACCGACTAAAACGGCGAAAAGCAATGACCGCATTGAAGAGCTTACAAAATTAAAAGACCTGTTGGATACCGGCGTTATCTCGCAGGAAGAATTTGACGCAAAGAAAAAACAAATCTTGCGCGTATGACTATGACGAGAAAAGAGTGGTTTGAAGAAATTGTCGCCAGAGTTCAAAATCCACAAAACAAAGAAAAACGAGAGAAACAGCGAAATAACAAAAATGGATATTCACTCGATTGGCATTTGGCGCGAGCAAGAGAACTGTTTAATCAGATAAACACGTCTGATGAACAGAGAATGTCCCTATTAGAAAATGATTTTGATGTTTCCATAAAAGCCATCCAGAAAATACTGGACGAGGAGGGCTGGGCATAGCCCCATAAACAAATTCAAGTCATGCATTTAACAGAAAGAAGAAATTCTATCAATATCTGTTAAATACATGACTTAATTTATTTCTGCTCCAAAAGGTCAATATACTTATAAACGGTTGTCCGGCTGAGATTACACACGCGGGCAAACTCGCTGACATTGAGCTGCCTACCTTTATACGCCGGGTAATGCCGCAGAAAGGATGCGGGAATATCGTCGCTTGTCAGGTGCGGCCTGCCAATTTGCTTGCCCTTGGCTTTTGCGTTTGCCATTCCGGAGCGCACCCGCGCCCGTATCATTGCAAGCTCTAATTGGCTGAACACGCCTGCCATTTGTAAAAATGCCTCTGTCATTGGGTCTGCGTGCCCGCTTCGGCAGTCCATTGTAATACTGCCAACAATGACAAGGCACAGGTGCTTCCGGCTGATGGCGTCAATGATTTCACATAATTGCTTTGTGCTTCTGGCAAGGCGGGAAACCTCCAGCGTGATGATGGTATCACCCGCCTGCGCCTGTTCCAGAAGTAAGGACAACTGCTCCTTGACTGCCGCGTCGCCATGTTCATATTCCAGATATACAGTTTCCGCACCCGCCTGTTTCAGCTCCCGCACCTGCCGTTCAATGTCCTGCCTGCTCTCGTTGGTGGAGCATCTGGCATAGCCCGCTTTCATCGCTGCGCCTCATAGCTGCCGGGCTGTTCCAGAAGCACGTCCAGCATAAACCGTGCGCCGAACCGAATGCCCTGATAATAGGCGTCCTGCTGTTCCAGATTTTCGCGCTCGGCAAGGTCGCGGTCATAGGCTTCCCACACCTTTTTCTGCCGCTTGGAGGCGTTCTGACGCAGCACATCCATCTGGGCGCTGATGCGGCGGCTCACAATATCATAATCGCTGTTCCGCTCATAGCGGTGCTCACATGGGCTGAACGCTCCATTCCACAATTCATCGAATATCAACATATCTCTCTGTCCTTTCTGCTCCACGGGCATTTCCTGCCCGCGGAGCTTATTCTTAATTTTAGCAGCTGACTGTGAAGCGGCGGCTGCTGACGGCCTTGGTGAAGTCTTTATAGAGGTCGGCATACAGGCGCTTGAAGGTGGTGGTGTCGAACCGATTGCTGATGATGTTGGTGTAGCGGAGAATGTAAGCGCCCGCGTTCAGCTCCTCGGTGTCCAGCCGCAGCATTTCTTCTTTCAGCGCGTCGCGGATGGCGTCTGCCTTGGCTTTCGCCTTGCTTGCCAGCTCGTCATAGTTGTTCATGGTTTCAATCAGGCTCACGATTTCATTCTTGCTCATTGTCTTGTTCTCCTTTTGGATGGTAATTTGTTTGGTGGGTATCTCTATCAACTGTCTACATTATACACAAAGTTAAGTGCTTATTCAATTCGCAATATGCACAAAGTTAGGTGCTTATTTTTATAGGAATTATACACTTGATTTTGTGCATATTCGATGTTATAATAGGGACAATGGAAAAGGAGGCGATTTTGGCAAATGCCCATCTCATATGCAAAACTGTTTGAACTGCTGAAAGAAAAAGGTTATACAACATACAAAATCCGTCAAGAGAAATTGATTGGTCAAGGAACACTAACCGCATTAAAGAACGGAACAGGAGGACTTGACGCAAAGACCATAGCAAGGCTATGTGAAGTGTTAGACTGTCAGCCGGGGGATTTGATGGAGTATGTAAAAGAGCCGTCTGCGTCTGTCCAAGAAAACAACTGATTTCCTACACACTTTTCTGCCTGCTCCAAAAGCCAAAAATCAGTCGGATACACGGCAAATTCTGTTCAGCAAATGCGCAGCACCCTTTTGAGGACAGGGGGTGTATTTCAGGAGAAATCTTTTTATTTGCCCTGTCCTTCTTGGGCGTGGCTGGATAATTCTGAAATGGCAATTCCATTTTCAATTACGGGACACAAAAAACAAAAGAGGCAGCAGCATCAAAGTGCTGTCGCCGCTTACTTCGCGCTTTCTCAGAGCAGTACATAATCCAAGCAGGAATCCAAGATTTCAAATAACGCATTGCTTTCTGCTATGCAATCGTCGAGCCGCAGGGTGTATAGGCGCAGAATGAAACTGTAGCAGATCACACGGCGCGTATCCCGGTTTTTAAAATCCAGCGGTTCCGGAAATTCCAATTCATAGCATTCTATCATTTCTTGCAGCATTTCATCAGAAACGTTGTCCAGCAGCTTTTCCATCGAAGGATATTTCAGGATCAAAGCTATCACTTTATTCTCAGTTGCACAATTCATTTTTGTTCTCCTATATATTCCAGCAGCTCAGACAGTGTAATGCTCTGCGCATTTCGATTCGTCTGAAACTGACGCCAGTTTTCTTCTTTTGGTATCTATTGATTCAGCGGCGGTCTGTGGAGGCGGATATACTCGCCCTCCTTCTGACCGATTTCTTCTGTAATTGCGTCATAGCCGCTCTGCTAGGCTCGGTAAAGCACAGTGAAGCACATTTTGCGTCCGCTGCGCGTAGCCTCAGCGAGTATGCGGTACTTATGTTCCTTGCCTTGTGCAAGCTGTGCGTAATGCTATGCCATCCGCGCAAGGATATTGACGCTCTTCCCTATGTAAACAATCTTGCCATCCAGTAGGATCGCATAAATGCCCGCACACTCAAATTTGGGTGCCAATCCCTTGCGCTTTAGGGATTGATAGATTCGCTGCTCAAAATTCAAACTTGCCGCTGCCTTCCCATATCTCGTCCGGCGGGTTGGAACATCCCAGATCGTAATTGAGAAATCCCCAGAGGTTATATGCCGCTGTCATCAGTTCCTCGTAGTGTTCTCTATCTCGATCTCGTTCAGTCTCGGCCCAAATCTAGTTGATAATATTTGTCATTTTCTTGGCCTTCATTATCTTCATAAAAGTCTCTTTAAAATTTGAATACAGGTTTTGCATCTTCTAAACCTCCCTCGTTATTATTTTTTATATTTATAATATTTATTTCTGTATCCTGCGACGGTGTAAAATCTACGTTCGGCGGTTTTTTCTGACTGCCAGACGATAACTCACTCTTTTCTTGTATGTCGTGGCTCGTCTGCGGCTTCTCATAGAAGTCGTATGTATTTCCGCTTCTGTGAATCAGATAGCCCTTGGATTCCAGCACCTTAAATTGGTCATGATAAGTGGAACGCGGCATTCCAATTTCCTCCAAGAGTGCAGCAGGCGACAGCGCCAATGAATAGTTATTTGCGTTTGCAGCCAGATACAGATAGAGCCGCAGCGCGTGTGCGCCAAGGTCACGGGATGCAGCCATCCAATTCCGATTTTTTATACCTAGGAAATCTGCGGAGGCTTTTTTCCCGATGAACGCAGATCGTCCGCTGATTTGGTACAGTTGTAGGCATACTTTTTTCCTTTCTCTTGGAGCAGCTTACTGCCCCAAGTTTTTTAGACGGTTATTGATTTCCTCGATTGCATCGTCCAACGGCTTTGATTCGAGGGTCACGCTGATTTTGCCTGATGTAAAATCAGCTTCTACTTTATCCGTAACGCGCTATACAAGCTCGTCCATCCGTTTGGAATCGTTTAAATAGTCCATAAAGAGCTATTTCTTTAACATATTCGCCAAGGCATAGTCTCCATTTTTGCGCAGGTCAATAAAGAACTGCTTGGAAAACGAATCATATCCTTTGTTCACAATGGTTCACCACCCTTCATTTTTGATTGAAAGTTTTGATTTCCCTTAACTTTCTATAAATATTATATAATATTTTATTAAAAAATCGAATCAGGCAGATTTGCCCTTGATCTCGTCCGGCGCGGGATCGGCTGCAAGAGCAGAAAGCGTTGTGATGTTCTCTGTTTCTTCTTCCGCAAATGCTTCCATCCCAAAGTTTTTACGTCCGGATACTTTTCCAAGAACCACTGTTTGATAACAGGATAACGCTTGCAGCGGCTGTGACAGCGGGAAATCTGAATCATGTCCTCCAACTCGGCGCGGACACTTTCACGGGTTTCTTCTGGCTCGTAGCGGCTGATGTAGTCACGCATATAGTCATAGGTCAGCCCGCGATAGCATTCACGGTTCGGATTCTTTTTGATTGTCCGGCGCACTACCACGTAAGTTGGATAGTCCTGCCGGGCTCCCTGCAAGATTTTATATTCTTCGCTGAAAACATTGGCTGCCAGATTTGCAAATGTTCTATTCATCACAATACGACCATTCTCATGGTCAACTTTAAGCATGACGTTCATCTTGTGTTCCTCCTGCCTGCTGGCTTACGACGCTTTCCGCGCCGCACGTGTTTCTCGTGTTCTATCCATGATCCTTCTGATGTTCTCACTCATCTGCTCGATTTCAGGAAACTGCTCAAGGAACCACATTTTCAGCTCGCCATAGGAAGCAGCCGCAGCCAATTCCTGCTTCTTTCCGCTCTCATCCAGACCGCACAGCGCATAGAACTCTGTCAGCTTCTTTTGATCGCGGCTTTCAATATACTGTTTCATATAAGCACGTGTCAGCCCCTTGAAGTGGTCTGTTTTCTTTGCGGAGGGCTTCACAACTTCAATGCGGAAAGCGGGGAACTGCTGCATCAGCTTTGCCAGCGTCTCATATTCTGCTGTTCCAATTCTACCGGCTTTCCGTGCCTCATTCTGCGACATTACAATCGTTCCATTCATCAAATCTGCGTTCATACGTTTAATCTCCTTTTTGTTATTTATTTTTGTGTGAGCTTGCTTGCCTCACGCTTCATGCCCCTATTATAGCATTGATTTTTTCGCTCCTGTCGTTATAATGGTACATATACGGAGAGGCACAAAAAACGGCACGAAGCGAAACTGCTTCATGCCGCAGGAAAAACCGTATGATTTCCCATAGCCTTATGTAGCTGCTTACATAAGGAGAGAATACAATGAAAAACAAACTTTATAGGGCTTCCATCACGCTTCCGAACGGCAAGCGCAAGTGGATACGTTCTGTCAGTCAGGAGGGATTGGAACAGAAAAACAGGAGCTATTGAAACAGATTGGAGCTGGTCTTGACGTTTCCGACAATTCTACTTTTGGAGAATATGCCGCGCTCTGGCTTCGCGTCTATAAGGTGCCGTATCTTCGGCAGAACTCATTGCTTGCTATTGAAAACGTGCTGAACAATCACATTTATCCGTATCTGCGAGACGTGCCGCTCAAAAAAAGGTCAATCAGATACAAATTCAGCTTGTCATTGCGTCTGTATCCAAAATGAGCAAGAGCCTGAATAATAAGGTGGTACAGGTGCTTCGCGGGATTTTTAATGCAGCCGTGGATAACAACCTGATTGCAAAATCGCCAGTCCCGGCAACCTTGCGAATCGGCGGCAAGACAACGCAGGAAGAAATCCCACTCACCGCTGAACAGTCTCAGCGCCTTTTGGACGCGACAAGAGGGACGCGGGCATATCTTTTCTGCCTGTTGGCACTTCAAACCGGTATGCGGCGCGGAGAGCTTTGTGGGCTGATGTGGTCGGACGTTGATTTCCCTGCGGGTGTGATTCATGTTCGGCACAATGCGCTGCTCACAAACGCGCAAACGACCGTCAGCGACGCCCTCAAAACCTCTGCCGCAGTCCGGGATATTCCGATACCGCCCACGCTGTTTGCAGAGCTTGTAAAGGAGCGCAAGGGCGCAAAAAGCCTTTATGTGCTGCACATGGAAAATGGAAAACCGCTTTCCAAAAGCAGCCTCAAGTGCCTGCTTCAAATGATCGAGAACCGAACAGTTGATGATCCTGCCGATCTCTGGACAACCGTGCCGCACTCCAAGGTTGTCCGCACATTGGATTTCCACGTTCATCCGCACCAGCTCAGACATACCTACATCACGCGGCTGTTTGAAAGTGGGCTGGACATCAAAGAGATTCAATATCTCGCAGGACACGCCACGGTCAATATGACGCTGCGCGTTTATACGCATTATCAGCATGAATCGCGCCAGCAAAGCACCGCACAAAAAGGTCTGCGCCGCATTTGGCTGAAAACAGGTGCCACGCAGGTGCCACATAGGTGCCACATTGGAAGCGTGCCACTGTCGTATTTTCGGCAAAAAAGATGCTTCAAAGATGTTAAAAACGTGTTTTAGAGTTCAATCAAAATTATGAAAAAGGTTCAGAAAAGTAGTATGAATCTTGCTTAAAAGCTGCTTTTAAGCAAAGAAAAACCGCACTTCCGAAGAAGTGCGGTATGGTGGACAGTACAGGACTCGAACCTGTGACCCCATGCACGTCAAGCATGTGCTCATACCAGCTGAGCTAACTGTCCATCAGCGGGGTTATTATACTCAATCCCGCTGCATTTGTCAAGTATTATTTTTCAGATACCACGCGATCAGCAGATCGGCGGCTTCGCCGTAGCTTTGGACTCGGACTCTTCGGAGAAGGCCTTCAGATAGGTGTCGTTGACCTTTTGGGCTGCGTTTTGCACTTTGCCCTCGTATTGGGCGTAATGCTCATTCGCGGCGCGGATGTCGGCGATGACGCCGTCTGACAGCGTGCTCCAGATCTGGCTGGCGGCGGTTTTATCGACCTTTGACAGCGCGTTGTGGCAATAAATATACGCGCCGAACGCGCCGGAGTAGCGGAAATCGTCGTTTTCCGAGGCCATGCAGGCCAGATAGGCGCAAAAATTCGCGTCGTCCTCGGCGGTGACGGCCTGCCGGTGGGCCAGCTCGTGGCACATGGTGAAGGGGATCCACGCGGTATATGTGTCCGGGTTGACGCAGGCTTCGGCTGTGAAGCAGATAAAAATGCCCGTCGTGCCGGTCTGGCTGAACAGCCGCCAGGAGGCCAGCGGCTTTACAGGGCCCAGCCCGTCTGTGAACTGGTCATACTGCCGCGCAAGTGCCGTGTAGCCGTCGGGGGCCTGCTTGGAAAGTGTGGAAAACGCCGGATAGACAGTCAGATTTTCCACGTTTCGTTCGACTTTTTCTGCATATTCGTTTGCCTGCGCAGCGTAATAGGCTGTTGCGGCAATCAGTTCCTGTTTGGAATATTCGCGCACATCGAGCCCAAGAGATTTATCTACCGACGGGCCAAAATGCCCGAGGCCCCAGATGGCAACGAACAGAAATACGCCCGTGCTGAGTCCCAGCAGAACGCCGGACAGCCAGCGCAGCAGGCTCCGGCGCCCCGTGAACACGCGGATAAGCGTATAAAAAACCACAGCGCCAGCAAAACGGTCAGCACTTCCCACAGCGCGATGGGCACCAGACTAGATACCGACGCGATTGCCGACAGGATGCTCTTGGAGAGAGCAGGGTAGAACGAGAAGACCACGTTCGGCGCGGCCTTTGCAAACGCGACCATCAGGCCCGTCAGGACGAGAAGGATCGCAGATGAGATGACTCTTCCGATTGCTTTCAAGATGAAGATATCCTTTCCGGAAAAATATCTTCCTGCATTATACCACATCCGCGAAAAAAACAAAACAGGTCTTTCAAATTTCTTCCGCGCAGTTGACTTTGCGGGCTTTTTCATTATAATAATAAGATAAAATCCTTGATCATATACGTCAGGAGGACGAGAAGTATGATGAAAAACAGCGAAAAGTCCATGGACAAGATCATTGCCCTTTGCAAAAACCGCGGCTTTGTTTTTGCAGGCTCCGAAATTTACGGCGGCCTCGCCAACAGCTGGGACTACGGCCCTCTCGGCGTTGAATTCAAGAACAACGTCAAAAAGGCTTGGATCAAGAAATTCGTGCAGGAAAGCCCGTACAACGTAGGCCTCGACGCGGCCATTATCATGAACCCGCAGACGTGGATCACGACCGGCCATGTGTCCAGCTTCTCCGATCCGCTGCTCGACTGCAAGGCCTGCAAAGCCCGCCACCGTGCAGACAAGCTGATCGGCGAGGAGCACCATGAGGTCAACGTCGATGCCATGAGTTTCGATGAGATGGACAAGTTTATTGCCGAGCACGAGGATATCGTCTGCCCCGTCTGCGGCAAGCATGACTTTACCCCCATCCGCAAGTTCAATCTGATGTTCAAGACCGCTATCGGCGTGACCGAGGATTCCTCCTCGACCTGCTATCTGCGGCCGGAAACGGCGCAGGGCATCTTCGTGAACTTTGCGAACATCCAGCGAACCACCCGCCGCAAGCTGCCCTTCGGCGTCTGCCAGGTCGGCAAGGCGTTCCGCAACGAGATTACCCCGGGCAACTTCACCTTCCGTACCCGCGAGTTTGAGCAGATGGAATGCGAATTCTTCTGCAAGCCCGGCACGGACCTCGAATGGTTCGCGTACTGGAAGGACTACTGCGTGAACTGGCTCAAGAGCCTCGGCATCCGCGAGGAAAACCTGCGCCTGCGCGACCATGAGCCCGCAGAACTGGCTTTCTACTCGAGAGCCACGACCGACATTGAATATGCGTTCCCGTTCACCGACTGGGGTGAACTCTGGGGCATTGCCGACCGCACCGATTATGACCTCAAGCGCCATCAGGAGGCATCCGGCAAGGACCTGCCCTATTTCGATCAGGAAGCAAACGAGCATTATATCCCCTACGTCATCGAGCCGTCGCTCGGCTGCGACCGCGTGGCGCTGGCGTTCCTGTGCGAAGCGTATGACGAGGAGGTCATCGACGAGGCAAAGAACGACGTGCGCGTGGTCCTGCACCTGCATCCGGCGCTGGCCCCGTACAAGGCTGCGATTCTGCCGCTGAGCAAGAAATTGGCCGAGCCCGCAAGAAAGATCTATCAGGATCTGTGCGGCGACTTTATGCTCGACTACGACGACACCGGCTCCATCGGCAAGCGCTATCGCCGCGAGGACGAGATCGGCACGCCGTACTGCATCACGGTCGATTTTGCGACCGTCGGCGACGACAAGACCCCGGCGGACAACGCTGTTACCATCCGCGAACGCGACTCTATGGAGCAGGTTCGCGTTCCCATCAGCGAACTGAAGAACTGGCTGGCCGAGCATACGAAATTCTAAAAATAAAAAGGGGGCCGCACGGCCCCTTTTCCATATCCGCGCACAGGAGGAACGACACATGAAAGCCATTATCACCGTCGTCGGCCCCGACCGGGTCGGCATCATCGCCGAGGTCTGCACGCTGCTGGCAGAACTCCACATCAGCGTCGTGGAAATCAGCCAGACCATTATGCAGCGCACGTTTACCATGATTATGCTGGTCGAATGGACGGCTGGCGCGCCGGAATTTGACACGGTGCAGACCCGCGTCACGGAAAAGGGCGAACAGATGGGCCTGTCCATCCGCATCCAGCGGCAGGACATCTTCACGGCCATGCACACCATCTGACGGAGGGGACAGACCATGCTGAACCATTCCGATATCATGTCCACGGTCGATATGATCGACCATCAGCATCTGGACATCCGCACCATTACCATGGGCATTTCGCTTCTGGACTGTGCAGACCCGAACCCGGAGGCCTGCGCCCGGAAAATTCATGACAAGATCTGCCGGCAGGCAGAGCATCTGGTCACGACGGGCTGCCAGATCGAGCGGGAACTCGGCATTCCCATCGTCAATAAACGCATTTCCGTTACGCCCATCGCGCTGGTCGCAAGTGCGTGCGAGACGGAGGATTTTGTTCCGTTTGCCAAGGCGATGGACAGCGCCGCAAAGACCTGCGGCGTGGATTTCATCGGAGGCTTCTCCGCTCTTGTGCAAAGGGCATGGCCTCCGGCGACCGTCGGCTGATCGCTGCCATCCCGCAGGCGCTGGCCGAGACAGACCTTGTCTGCTCGAGTGTCAACGTTGCCACAACGAAAGCGGGTATTAACATGGACGCGGTGCGGCTCATGGGACAGGCAATCAAAAAAGACGGCTGAACTGACGAAGGAACGCGATGGCCTTGGCTGTGCGAAGCTTGTCGTATTCTGCAACGCGGTTGAGGATAACCCGTTTATGGCAGGCGCGTTCCACGGCGTGGGTGAGGCCGATGCAGTTGTAAGCGTCGGTGTATCCGGGCCGGGCGTAGTGTACCACGCGCTGCAGAGTGTGAAGGGCCGGCCCTTCGGCGAGGTAGCCGAGTGCATCAAAAAAACGGCCTTCCGCATCACGCGCATGGGCCAGCTGGTGGCGCAGGAGGCGTCCCGGCGGCTGGGCGTGCCGTTCGGTGTTGTTGATTTGTCCCTCGCGCCGACGCCCGCTGTGGGCGACAGCGTAGCGCGCATTCTGGAGGAAATGGGACTTGAGACGTGCGGGACGCACGGAACGACGGCGGCTCTGGCGCTTTTAAATGATGCGGTCAAAAAAGGCGGCCTGATGGCCTCCGGTTCCGTCGGCGGGCTGTCCGGTGCGTTTATCCCGGTGTCTGAGGACGAGGGGATGATTGCTGCGGCCAGAAGCGGCGTTCTGACGCTTGACAAGCTGGAGGCCATGACGTGCGTGTGCTCGGTGGGCCTTGACATGATTGCCGTTCCCGGCGACACGAGCGCGGAGACGATCTCCGCCATCATCGCGGACGAAGCCGCCGTTGGCATGGTCAATTCCAAGACGACCGCCGTGCGCCTCATCCCGGCTCCGGGCAAGACAGTTGGAGACGAAGTTTCCTTCGGCGGCCTGCTCGGCGCGGCACCCATCATGCCGGTGCACGCGGAATCCTCTGCGGACTTTATCGCCCGCGGCGGGAGAATCCCGGCTCCGATGCAGAGCCTGAAGAACTGAGCAGAGGCGGCTGTTTTACGGAAGGCTCTCTGTTTTGTGAGTAGGGGCCGATGCCCACTCAGCCCGGCAGAATGTGCCGTTTTGCGGTAATCTTCGGCGGATTCAGAACTTCCCAATGGGTCGATGTGGGCATCGACCCCTACAGGGCAACACTTAATAAATCCCTGCTTGCTTCACTGGGGTTTTCAGCGAAGCAAGCGGGGATTCGTGTCATTTTCAGCCCTTCAGCGTCTGCTTTGCGTGCAGCAGCGCGTGATAGAGCGCGTCAACGTCGGCTTCCGTGTTGTCACGGGAGAACGAGACGCGGATGGAGCCGTCGATGACGGCGGGGGACAGGTGCATGGCCTCAAGCACATGGCTCCGGTGGCCCTTGGAGCAGGCGGAGCCTGCTGAGACATAGATCCCCTCCGACTGCAGGCAGTTGATGATCCCCTGCGAGCGCAGGCCCGGCAGCGAGAGATTCACGATGTGCGGCGCGGTCTGGCTGCCAATCAGAACAAGGCCGTCGATGCCGGACAGCTTTTCCCGGGCCAGATCGCGCAGCTGCGCCATGCGCGCGATGTCTGCTTTGCATCCGTATCGGCACAGGCCGCGCCGAAGCCGCAGATGCCGGGCATGTTCTCCGTGCCGGAGCGGTAGTTGCTCTCCTGTCCGCCACCGTTTAAGAAGGCGGGGAGGGGAAGGCCGGGACGGATATATAACGCGCCCGCGCCCTTTGGCGGCATGAATTTTGTGCGCGGAGACGGAGATCATGTCCGCCCCGAGCGCCTTTGGCCCGAAACGGGACCTTCAGAAAGCCCTGTACCGCGTCGGTATGGAACAGCGCCAGCGGCGCGGCGCGGCGCGTGGCCTTTACCATGTCGGCAATCGGCATGACTGCGCCCGTCTCGTTGTTGACCATCATGACGGAAACGAGAATGGTATCGGGGCGGAGGGCCTTTTTCAGTTCCTCGACTGTAATATTGCCGTCGTGGTCAGGCTGCAAATATGTGACCTCGAAGCCCTTCGCTTCCAGCTTCTGCATGGGGTGCAGGACAGCGTGGTGCTCCACGGCGGTCGTGATGATGTGGCGGCCGCGCTTGCCGAGACGCTCGGCGGCTGAAAGAATGGCCCAGTTGTCGGCCTCTGTGCCGCTGGAAGTGAAAAACACCCGGTCGGGCTCCGCGCCGAGGGCGGCGGCGACCGCCTGCCGCGCCTGCCGCAGACGGTGGGCGGCATCAATGCCGAGGGCGTAGACGGACGACGGATTGCCCCAGCAGTCCGTGAGCGCCTCTGTCATGGCCCGCACGCAGGCGGGGCAGGGGCTGCGTGGTGGCGGAATTGTCGAGATAGATCATAGTAAAACCTGATTTCTGTGGTTTATTTTCCAACGCAGAACCGCTCAAAAATGCGGTTTGTGATATCCTCGCGCATCGTCCGGCCCGTGACCTCACCGAGCGCATCCATGGCCGCTTCCAGATCGACCAGCACCGCGTCGGGCGTCATGCCTGCGCGCAGGCTCCGGACAGCGGAATCGACGGATTTTTTTGCGCGCAGAATGGCGCCGGCCTGCCGCGCGTTCGTCAGAAGCGAGCCGTCACACGGCGTATCGTCCGGGAAGAGCATATCAAACGCCTGCTCCAGCAGATCAAAGCCCGTGCTGTCCTTGCAGGAGATGGGGACAATGTACGCAAACGGCAGATCGGACGGCTCGATCGCGCCAGCAGATCCTGCTTGTTCAGAATCGCATCGCTTCCGGCGCTTCGAGCGCCGCGCCCATCGCGCGGCGGTCCTCGTCCGTCAGCGGTCTGGACGCGTCGACGACGAACAGCGCCGCGTCGCAGTCCTTCGCGGCTTCCATCGAGCGGTCAACGCCGATTTTTTCGATCACATCCTGCGTGTCGCGGATGCCTGCGGTATCAACCAGACGGACAAGGTGCCGCCCGAGTGTGATGGTCTGCTCGACCGTGTCGCGCGTCGTGCCGGGAATGTCGGTGACGATCACGCGGTCAAAGCCGGACAGGCGGTTAAGAAGGCTGGATTTTCCGGCGTTTGGACTGCCCAGAATGACCGCCTTGATTCCGGACTGCACCATCCGGCCGCGACGACAGGAGGAAAGCAGTGCGGTAAGCTGACGGCTGCTTTCTGTCAGAGACGCTTCATAGCCGGAGAGCGTGAAGGGGTCGATATCCTCGTCGGGGTAATCGAGCACGGCGTGGAAGTGCGCGCACAGATCGACCCAGCTGTCGTAGATCGGGTCGATCTTTTTGCGGATCGCACCTGCAACTTGTCCGGCGGCGTTGGCCGCCGCGTCGGCTGCAGTCTCGGCGTCGATGAGATCGATCACGGCTTCGGCCTGCGTCAAATCCATCTGGCCGTTCAAAAACGCGCGGCGCGTGAATTCACCGGGCCGCGCCTGCCGGAAGCCGGCGGCGAACAGCGCTTCGAGCCCGGCGGCCAGTGCTGCGGGGGAGCCGTGGCACTGAATTTCGGCGGTATCCTCGCCGGTGTACGAATGCGGCGCACGGGAGATGAACGCCATGCAGTGGTCGATGGCCCGTCCCTGTGCGTCAAAAGCGTGCCGAGCGCAAGCTTGCGGTCGGAGAGGGAAGAAAGCGGCCTGCCGGAGTTCAGCCGGAAGACCTGTTCCGCGGCCTCAATGCACCCGTCGCCGGATAGACGCAGAACGCCGATGCCCGTGCGGACACGGCCCGTGGCAATGGCAGCAATTTTATCAAACATGGTTCCTCCTTACCGGTAGACGACCTCGATGCCCTTGAGCAGCAGCGGCTTGATATCGAAGATCGCTGTGTCGCCGACCGCGCATTGGAGATTCGTCACGTCCACACAGTGTGCAGCATCCCGATATGGCCCAGTACGCGGCACTTTTTCCCGTTTACCGTCACATAGATATGCTTCTTGAAGACCATCTGCTTCAGATTCCGCAGAACGCCGCGCAGGCAGTCGCGGAAACGGAACAGATCGTTTCCCATCTCCACGCCGAACCCGTGGTACCAGCCGACGGAAAACACGGCCACGCGGGTGGGCTTTTTCGCCGTCCAGCCCGCGCCGTAGCCGCAGCTGTGGCCCTTCGGGAGCCAGCGAAGCTCTTCGATCGTCGCCTGACACTCGCCGATGTGGGCAAGACCCCAATTTCCGCGCACAGACACACGCCCCAGGATGGCCGAGCCCACACGCACGCCGTCCATCGCGTATTCGGGGTATTTCAAAAGCCCGGCGGAGTTCAGCATATGCGCCATGTCGGTCTCGCAGCCGGACGCGTGCAACTGATCGAGAACGCCCTGAAAGGCCTCGGCCTGCGCGATGGTTGCCTTCTGGCTGCAGAATGCAGAGTGCAGATGGGTATAGATGCCGGTCACGTGCAGGCCGGGCATATACTTGAAAATGGGCAGCAGCTGATCCAACTCGTCCGGCAAAAAGCCGTACCGGCCCATGCCGGTATCGATCTTGACGTGTACCTGCGCCTGGACACCGAGCGTTTCCGCCACGCCGTTCAGGACGGCTGCGTCGTTCTGGCTCGAAACGGTCAGAATCGCGCCAAGGTTCAGCAGCTGCGTCAACTCCTCCGCGTCGGCGGTCGGGCGGAGCATCAGAATGTCACAATCCTGAAACCCGCCTGCGCGCAGGCGGCTGACCTCGGAAACCTCCGTCACGGCAAAGTGCGTGACGCCGGCTTCCCGGCAGATCGCTGCCATCTGGACAAGGCCGAGGCCATAGCCGTCTCCCTTTAAAACGGCCCAGAGGACCGCGCTGCCTGCGCGGTCCTTTAGAATTTGCAGATTGCTCCGCACGGCGGCGGAGTCGACGACATACGCTTTCATGCTGCGCCTCCTGCGTTATTTCTTATCTCGGTTCTTGATGAGATAGACGGCCTTGCGCAGATCCTTGAAGACCGACGTGCCGTGCTCCACGGCCCAGTAAATGACCGGCGAGAGCACCAGATCCTCTTCGCCGACGAACTCGGTGAAGTCCCCGCCGAAGCCCTGCTTGAAGCGGAACAGGCCGTAGAGCGGGTTATCCTCGGAGACGTTTCCGGACACGCCGCGGAAATCGTAGATCCGGCAGCCGGTTTCAACGGCCCACTGGATCATGCGCCACTGCAGCAGATAGTTGGGCATCAGATTGCGGTGCTCGTTGCTGGACGCGCCGTAGAGATACCAGACCTTGTCGCCGTAGTGAATGGCAAGCGTGCCCGCGATGGGGGTTCCCTCGGGGTCGAACGCCATGTAGAGCCGCGCGTGCTCGCCGAGATTGTCGAGCATATTTGCGAAATACTCGGGCTTGCGCGTGACGAAGCCGTCGCGCACGCCGGTCGTCAGCATGAGATCGGCGAACGCCGGGACCATTTCCTTGCCGCAGATCTTCACGGTTACGCCCTTGCGCTCGGCCAGGCGAATGTTATAGCGCCATTTCTGGTGGAAGGCCGCCATAAGCTCATCTTCCGTTTTGCCCTCGACGTTCAGGCGGAAGACATAGCGCGGCTGGATAGCCTCAAAATTCTTGCCGCCCTCCTTGCACCGGAAGCCGAACGACTGCATAAGCGCGGCAAAGGCGGTGTTGCTTGACGGAACATCCGGGTCAAGCTTGATGACATAGGACTTATATTTTTTTGCCAGTTCTTTTGCGCCCTCCAGCAGCTGGGCAAACGTCTCGCGGTCGTCCAGATCGCAGACCGGGCCGCGGCAGCCGTACATCAGCGTCCGGCCGATGCCGGGAACTCTGCGGGTCATCAGAGCCAGAGAGCCTTTGATTTTTCCCGTCCTCGCCGCGCACGGCGACGGCGTCCCACGTCCACATGGGCTTCTGCTTCGCCCAGAGGCTGCTCTGCGCAAAATTGCCCTTCGGGTGGCTCTGCACAAACGCTTCGTATTCCGCAAGCGTCTTGTCGGTGATCAATTCATACATGGCGGTACATCTCCAGATACATATTAAATATGTGTGATTTCAAATCGCTTTCGCTATAGTCTACCACAAACAGGCGGGATATGCAAACCTGTGGTGCGGAAAACAGGTATACTTTTCTGCGTTTGCGGAAAAATGACAGAAGAATCATCCAAACAGGAGGCAAAACCATGGCGCATTGGGGCATGGAGGACGTGCAGGCGTGCTTTGGGGATACGGCGGATCTCAATACCCGGCAGATCACGGTCGGCGGGCAGAGGCTGGGACTGCTGTTTCTGGACGGGCTGACCTCCGGCGGGGATATCGCCGAGCAGGTGCTGAAGCCGCTGATGGAGACGGTCACGCCGGGGAGCATACAGGAGGTTCTGACGCAGGCGGAGCGGGCGAGAGTCTACTGCGCCGTCGCCGAGCGCACGCAAGACCCCGCGCAGACGGCGGACAAGCTGCTGCACGGCTATTGCGCTGTCATTTTTCCCGGCACGGACACGGCGCTCTGCTTTGAAACGAAAACGAGCGCCCGGCGCGGCCCCTCCGCGCCGGAGTCGGAAAACACTGTCAAGGGCGCGAAGGACGCGTTTACAGAGACGATGCGCATCAATACGAGCCTCCTGCGCCGCCATCTGCGCACGGCGCAGCTGCGCTTTTTCACAGAAGACCGTCGGCCTGCGCACGAAAACCGCCGTCACGGTCTGCTATCTCGCCGACCTGACCGCGCCGGAGTTGGTGCGGCGCATGGAAAAGCGGCTAGACATATCGACATTGACGGGATGCTCACGCCCGCGAGCGTTGAGGAATACGTGACCGGTTCCCACGGAGAGCCTTTCCACTATTACAATACACCGAGCGCCCGGATACCTTCTGCCAGGGCTTCTGAACGGACAGGTCGGATTGCTTGTCGACGGGCTGCCGCTGGGGTATCTGGCCCCGGTCGATCTCGGCGTTCTCATGAAATCGACGGAGGACCGCGCGGTCGACTATCTCTCGGCCTCCTGTCTGCGCGTGCTGCGGTATCTGGCGCTGCTGGCGGCGCTGCTGCTGCCGGGGCTGTATGTCGCCATGGCGACATACCATCAGGAGATGATCCCGACGAAGCTGCTGCTGGCGATCATCGAATCCAAGCGCGAGGTGCCGTTCGACACGGTCTTCGAGGTGATTGGCCTGCTTGCCACGTTTGAACTTCTGCAGGAGGCGGGACTTCATCTGCCGCAGGCTATCGGCACGGCAGTCTCCATCATCGGTGGTCTCGTCGTTGGCACAACGGCGGTCGATGCGCGGCTCGTTTCGCCTGCCGCGCTGATCGTCACGGCCTCCGCCGGGATCTGCGGCTTTACGCTTCCGAGCCGGGATTTATCAGACGCCGTTCGTATCTGGCGCTTCGCGCTGGCAATTTTGGCTGGCGTGGGAGGGCTGTTCGCCCTGACGGCAGGCGGCATTGCGCTGCTGATCCACCTGTCGGGGCTGACAAGCCTGGATGTATCCTATCTCGCGCCGTTTTCCGACGCACGGGCAAGACGCGCCGTGCTGCGTCCGCTTCTGGCGCGGCAGAAATGGCGCGATGTGACGCTGCACCCACAGGATCTGAAGAATCAGGGGGACGGTCATGCTCAATAAAATCAGTATCGCGCTGCTGGCGGCCGCGTCGGTGGTCAGCCTTTGTATGCTGCCGCGCACGGGGACGGACGCGGCGAAGCTCCTGCCTGCGCAGGTGCTTATGATCGCGCAGGAGGACGGGCGGATCACCGTGGAAAGCGACAACGGCGCGTCCGGCTCCGGCACGACGCTCCCGGACGCGCTTGCCGCCATGCGGGAAGGGGCGGAGGGCACGCTCTTTCTGGACACGGCGGAGCATATTATTCTCCTGCAAAGCACACAATCGCTTCTGCCCGCAGCGGTGCGGCAGCGGCAGTTCCGCCCGGCGGCAAAGCTGTATCTGGCGCGGATGGATGCATTGGATGCAGACGGCTGCGTGGAATTTTTGCAGGCGCACCCCGGTGCGGTGACGCTTGCGGACGCGCACGCCGCGCTTCTGCGCGGCGAAGCTCAGCCCGGCGGTTCTGCTGCCGGGGGAAAACGGAGGGATCATTCTTGCGGGATAAGCTGACGCCGAGGCAGATGCGCGCATGGAGCCTGTGTGCGCTGAGCGTTCCGGCGGCGATGGCGCTGCCGGGCAGCGGCTGGCTCTGGGTGCTGGGCGGGAGTATCCTCGCCTGCGCGCTTGCCGCCTGCCAGCAGGCGATGCAGCGGCACTCCGGCCTGTGTATGCGGCAGGCGTTTGCCCGCGCGTTCGGAGCTGGTGGCGGACGGATCATGGCAGCGGCGGAGCTTTTGTGGCTGCTGTTTACGGCCTCGGGCGCAGCTGCGGCCAGTCAGATCGCGTTTGAGGACGACCTGGGCCCGTTCCTGCCTGCGATCCCGCTTTTGCTGGCGGCGCTGGCCGGACAAAAGGGAGATTGGGACCGGGCTGGTCTGCCGGACGCGCTGGCTTTATGCCTGCGGGATTGTATGCGATCATGCCTCGCATCCCTGGTCTGTGCAGGCAGGTCATTGCCGCCCGGGGCGTCCGGCAGATGCAGCACTGGCACTCTGTCTGTGTCTGGCACCCGCGTGCCTGGCGTTTTATCGCGGGGCGAGGAAATGCCGATTTCGATTGGGACTGCGGCGGTATCTGCGCTTCTGTCCGGGTTCCGGCGTTTCTGACGGCGGCCTGCCTGTCGCCGGAGCTGGCGCGGCAGGAGCCGCTGCCGTTTCTCACGCTGACGAAAAGCCTGTCTGTGCTGTCGGTCATGCAGCGGTTCGAGCTGCTGCTGTCCCGGCATTGCTGACGGCTGTTTGCCTGCCTGACAATGCCGGGCTGGCGCGGCAGGAGCCGCTGCCGGCGGCAGTCACGAGGAAAACGATTGGAAAAGCCTGTCGGTGCTGTTTCGGTCATGCTGGCGGTTCGAGCTGCTGCTGTCAGTCGCGGGCAATTTGGGGGCTGTGGGAGCGGCTGTATTTTGGTGTGTGCGGCATTAACACAAGTTATGGGGAAATATCAGAAAAAATGGATCGAAAAATCGAAAAAGTTCTTGACAAACGGATGAAGATGTGCTAAACTAAATGAGTTCGCTGCTGAGCGAAAACTGTGAAGCGACGAACGAATCACAAAAAGTTCAAAAAAGAATTTGAAAAAGTTCTTGACAAATAAAACTTGATGTGATACAATAAAAGCCCGCGAAACTGCGGAGTGCACCTTGTAAATTAAACAACGAGAAACATGAACAAACACCTTGGACAATTAAGTTCCGAAAGAACCAAAAAATAAGTTGTTCAATGAATGTCGAAATGAGATTCTTTGAATAGCCAACGAAAATTCTTGAGTAAAGCTAAGAGCGAACCAAGATGAAATTGATTTTAGAGCTGCAAGGCTTTAAGATACCATTTTATTGAGAGTTTGATCCTGGCTCAGGACGAACGCTGGCGGCGTGCCTAACACATGCAAGTCGAACGAAGCTCTCCGATACAAGACTTCGGCCAAGTTGAAGGGATGACTTAGTGGCGGACGGGTGAGTAACGCGTGAGGAACCTGCCTTTCAGTGGGGGACAACAGTTGGAAACGACTGCTAATACCGCATAATGTATTCTGACCGCATGATCGGAATACCAAAGCTTTATTGCTGAAAGATGGCCTCGCGTCTGATTAGATAGTTGGTGAGGTAACGGCCCACCAAGTCTACGATCAGTAGCCGGACTGAGAGGTTGAACGGCCACATTGGGACTGAGATACGGCCCAGACTCCTACGGGAGGCAGCAGTGGGGAATATTGGGCAATGGGGGAAACCCTGACCCAGCAACGCCGCGTGAAGGAAGAAGGCTTTCGGGTTGTAAACTTCTTTTACCAGGGACGAAGGACGTGACGGTACCTGGAGAAAAAGCCACGGCTAACTACGTGCCAGCAGCCGCGGTAATACGTAGGTGGCAAGCGTTGTCCGGATTTACTGGGTGTAAAGGGCGTGTAGGCGGAGAAGCAAGTCAGAAGTGAAATCCATGGGCTTAACCCATGAACTGCTTTTGAAACTGTTTCCCTTGAGTATCGGAGAGGCAGGCGGAATTCCTAGTGTAGCGGTGAAATGCGTAGATATTAGGAGGAACACCAGTGGCGAAGGCGGCCTGCTGGACGACAACTGACGCTGAGGCGCGAAAGCGTGGGGAGCAAACAGGATTAGATACCCTGGTAGTCCACGCTGTAAACGATGAATACTAGGTGTGGGAGGACTGACCCCTTCCGTGCCGCAGTTAACACAATAAGTATTCCACCTGGGGAGTACGATCGCAAGATTGAAACTCAAAGGAATTGACGGGGCCCGCACAAGCAGTGGATTATGTGGTTTAATTCGACGCAACGCGAAGAACCTTACCGGGATTTGACATCCTACTAACGAAGTAGAGATACATTAGGTGCCCTTCGGGGAAAGTAGAGACAGGTGGTGCATGGTTGTCGTCAGCTCGTGTCGTGAGATGTTGGGTTAAGTCCCGCAACGAGCGCAACCCCTATTGTTAGTTGCTACGCAAGAGCACTCTAGCGAGACTGCCGTTGACAAAACGGAGGAAGGCGGGGACGACGTCAAATCATCATGCCCCTTATGTCCCGGGCTACACACGTAATACAATGGCGGTCAACAGAGGGAAGCAAAGCCGCGAGGCAGAGCAAACCCCTAAAAGCCGTCTCAGTTCGGATTGCAGGCTGCAACTCGCCTGCATGAAGTTGGAATTGCTAGTAATCGTGGATCAGCATGCCACGGTGAATACGTTCCCGGGCCTTGTACACACCGCCCGTCACACCATGAGAGTTGGGAACACCCGAAGTCCGTAGTCTAACCGCAAGGAGGGCGCGGCCGAAGGTGGGCCTGATAATTGGGGTGAAGTCGTAACAAGGTAGCCGTATAGGAAGGTGCGGCTGGATCACCTCCTTTCTAAGGAGAACTCCTGAGCTGAATGAAGCACAGGTAGTGTCCTAAGGTCAGTCAAGTGTTAGGGACTGTAACTTGTTGTTTAATTTAGAGGGCGCACTTCGGCGAGTGCGGAGATGGGGGTTTAGCTCAGCTGGGAGAGCGCCTGCCTTGCAAGCAGGAGGTCAGCGGTTCGATCCCGCTAATCTCCACCAAACGGGCCAATAGCTCAGCTGGCTAGAGCACACGACTGATAATCGTGAGGTCGGTGGTTCGAGTCCACTTTGGCCCACCACTCTCCGGCAGAGAGTATTAAGGTTGATTGAAGTCTCCTGGAGGGGATTTCAATGAGTCTTAAGACTCAGGGATGCACCTTGAAAACTGAACACCATGAAAAATGATGCAAATTATGAGAAGGCAACAGTAAGGAAACAAATATTTTTTAGGGTAAAATACAATTTCTAAAAGGTAAAGAACTTAATGAGCCTGCATAATTCTACTAAAGAGAACCAGATCGCAAGATTGAGATTCTATTAGGTCAAGCTAATAAGAGCGCAAGGGGAATGCCTTGGCATCAGGAGCCGATGAAGGACGTGACAAGCTGCGATAAGCTTCGGGGAGCTGCACATACGCATTGATCCGTAGATTTCCGAATGGGGAAACCCGGTGCGGCAATACCGCATCAGCATGCGTTGAATAAAATAGGCGTATGTGGGGAACGCCCTGAACTGAAACATCTAAGTAGGGCGAGGAAAAGACATCAACCGAGATTCCGCTAGTAGTGGCGAGCGAACGCGGAAGAGGCCAAACCGAAGGTAGCAATATCTTCGGGGTTACGGACAGACATCATGATCAGAGGTATCTAGACGAACGGCATGGGAAGGCCGGCGAGACAGTGTGAGAGCCACGTAGTCGAAAGAGAAGACTGACAGTCTGGATCCAGAGTACCGCAGGACACGAGGAACCCTGTGGGAAGTCGGGGGGACCACCCTCCAAGCCTAAATACTACCCAATGACCGATAGAGAGAAGTACTGTGAAGGAAAGGTGAAAAGGACCCCAGGCGGGGAGTGAAATAGTACCTGAAACCTTGTGCTTACAAGCAGTCACAGCCCGTTAAAGGGTGGTGGCGTACTTTTTGTAGAACGGTCCGGCGAGTTATAGTCACTAGCGAGCTTAAGACATTCAGTGTTGGAGGCGTAGGGAAACCGAGTCTGAACAGGGCGTAAGAAGTTAGTGGCCATAGACCCGAAACCATGTGACCTAGCCATGAGCAGGATGAAGTGGAGGTAAAGCTCCATGGAGGTCCGAACGCACGTTCGTTGCAATGACCGGCGATGACTTGTGGCTAGCGGTGAAATTCCAATCGAACTTGGAGATAGCTGGTTCTCCCCGAAATAGCTTTAGGGCTAGCGTTGGGAATGAGTTTAGCGGAGGTAAAGCACTGAATGAGCTAGGGGGCGCAAGCTTACTGAACTCTATCAAACTAAGAATGCCGCATAAATGCTTTCCAGCAGTCAGACTGCGAGTAATAAAATCCGTGGTCAAAAGGGTAACAGCCCAGACCCACAGCTAAGGTCCCCAATACATGCTAAGTGGAAAACGATGTGAGATTGCATAAACAACCAGGATGTTGGCTTAGAGGCAGCCACTCGTTCAAAGAGTGCGTAATAGCTCACTGGTCGAGTGATCATGCGCGGAAAATTTAACGGGGCTAAGCATGTAACCGAAGCTTGGGATTGCGCTTTGCGCAGTGGTAGGGGAGCGTCGTGTACGGGGTGAAGTACGATCGAGAGGACGTGTGGACTGTACACGAGTGAGAATGCCGGAATGAGTAGCGAGAATTATGTGGGAATCATAATGGCCGAAAATCTAAGGTTTCTTGGGGAAGGTTCGTCCGCCCAAGGTAAGCCGGGAGCTAAGGCGAGGCCGAAAGGCGTAGTCGATGCACATACGGTTGAAATTCCGTAGCCACCTTATCGTTCAAAGCTGACACATAGAGATAGCCGAACCCGGGCGTTGGTTGACCCGGGCGAAAGGGACCGAACTACAGTAGGGAAGTCGGCGATGCTCTGTGGCGAGAAAAGGCGAAGATAGGGTGCCCGTACCGCAAACCGACACAGGTAGATGAGGAGAGAATCCTAAGGCCAACGGGAGAAAGGTTGTTAAGGAACTCGGCAAAATTGCCCCGTAACTTCGGGAGAAGGGGCGCCCTCGAAAGAGGGCCGCAGTGAAAAGGCCCAAGCGACTGTTTACTAAAAACACAGGTCTCTGCTAAATCGAAAGATGACGTATAGGGGCTGACGCCTGCCCGGTGCTGGAAGGTTAAGAGGAGGACTTAGCGCAAGCGAAGGTCTGAATTTAAGCCCCAGTAAACGGCGGCCGTAACTATAACGGTCCTAAGGTAGCGAAATTCCTTGTCAGGTAAGTTCTGACCCGCACGAATGGCGTAACGATTTGGGCACTGTCTCAACAGCCTACCCGGCGAAATTGTAGTACCGGTGAAGATGCCGGTTACCCGCAACTAGACGGAAAGACCCCATGGAGCTTTACTGCAGCTTAATACTGAGATTCGGTAATTCATGTACAGGATAGGTGGGAGACTTAGAAGCAGAGTCGTTAGGCGCTGTGGAGTCACCCTTGGGATACCACCCTTGGATTGCTGGGTTTCTAACCTGCGGCCATGAATCTGGTCGGGGGACACTGTTAGGCGGGCAGTTTGACTGGGGCGGTCGCCTCCTAAAGTGTAGCGGAGGCGCTCAAAGCTTGGCTCAGCATGGATGGAAATCATGCAATGAGTGTAAACGTATAAGCCAAGTTGACTGCGAGACCGACGGGTCGAGCAGGTACGAAAGTAGGAGTTAGTGATCCGGTGGTATGTGAGTGGAAATGCCATCGCTCAACGGATAAAAGCTACCCTGGGGATAACAGGCTGATCTCCCCCAAGCGTCCACAGCGACGGGGAGGTTTGGCACCTCGATGTCGGCTCGTCGCATCCTGGGGCTGTATTCGGTCCCAAGGGTTTGGCTGTTCGCCAATTAAAGCGGCACGCGAGCTGGGTTCAGAACGTCGTGAGACAGTTCGGTCCCTATCTGTTGCGGGCGTAAGAGATTTGAAGGGAGCTGTCCTTAGTACGAGAGGACCGGGATGGACTGACCGCTGGTGCACCAGTTGTTCTGCCAAGAGCATAGCTGGGTAGCTACGTCGGGACGAGATAAACGCTGAAGGCATCTAAGCGTGAAACTCCCCCTAAGATAAGATCTCTCATCCTTTATGGAGTAAGGCTCGTCGTAGACTATGACGTTGATAGGTCAGAGGTGGAAGCACCGTAAGGTGTGTAGCTGACTGATACTAATAAGCCGAGGGCTTGACCTACAATTGGTAGTTAGCAGGCTCTGTAAAGTGCTTTCCGATTTGCAGAACTTCCATGGTGTTCGGTTTTCAGGGTGTAATCCTGAATAGTTGGTGCTGATTGGCGCGAGGGTCCACCTGTTCCCATACCGAACACAGAAGTTAAGCTCACATGCGCTGAAGATACTTGTCGGGTGACTGACCGGGAAAATAGGTAGTGCCAACACAAAGAAACCTGATTTCGATCAGGTTTCTTTTTTACAGTCGGTGTTGATTGGCGCGAGGGTCCACCTGTTCCCATACCGAACACAGAAGTTAAGCTCACGATCGCCGAAAATACTTGCCGGGCGACTGGCCGGGAAAATAGGGAATGCCGACATGAAAAGACTGGTATAGCTGAGGCTATACCAGTCTTTTTGCTTGATCACAACTGTCGCAGATGCACGAACCGGCAGGCCCGAAGTATGGGCCTGCCGGTTTTCAATACTTGGGATACTGAGCAGGATCAGCGCAGGCAGGAAAGCTCCTTCGCGCCGGACATGAGAAGGCCAAGATCACTGCTGCACATATTGAGCGTCATGCCCTGGCTCAGCCACGGCTATCTGGCAGAGCAGAACGGTATCGCGGTTAGCGCTTTGCATATAGGCGGCGCTGTCCTGCTTCAGAAAATCCGTATGCGGCCGGGAGAGGGAAACACCACGGTGCCCCATGGGCGCGTATTTGGCATAATCGACGAGCTGACGCGCCTGCTCCGCCGTTTCTGTGTTCGGCAGCAGCAGTCCCGCCGCGCCAAGCTCCATGCAATGGAGGACGTGCTCACGCCGCAGCTCCGGGATACGCACCATGCCAGGCAGCTCGATCGCCCGTGCAACGCAGATCATGTCTGCAACCTCTCGCGTGGTGAACGAGCCGTGTTCGCAGTCGATGATGAAGAAATCAAAGCCGCAGGCCTTCAGAATTTTCGGCAGATCGGCGCTTGCGAAGGTCGTGACCATTGTGCCGAGCAGATGCTCACCGCTTTGGATCCGGGTTTTCCATTCATGCAATTTCATGTTTGTGCTCCTTTTCATACAATGCTTGCAGAGATTCCATATGCAGGCGCAGGATGCAAGCGCATCATGTCCAGAACCTGCTCACGGGTGGGGATCGCCATGCCGATGGCACCGCGCTTGGTGCATACCAGCGTCCCGGCGCAGTTGCAGAAGGAGATGGCGTCCTCCATCCGCACATTTTCCTCGATGCAGCAGGCAAGTGCAGCCGCGAATGTATCACCCGCGCCGGTGGGGTCGACAACGGGCACGTCGATGCCCTCTGCGCTCAGAACCTGCCCGTCGAAGCTGAACAGCGCGCCGTCCTTGTCCCGCGTCAGAACGACAAGGCGGGGGCCTGCTGCGTGCAGTGCGCGCAGCACGTCACTGATCGCGGTGCAGCCGGTGATGATCCGCGCTTCTTCGAGCGTCGGCTCGATCACGTCAGCCATGGAAAGCATCTGCATCATCCGCTGGCGCATCTGCGCATCATTGCGCAGCTCCTTGCGCAGATTGGGATCAAAGGAAAACAGAACATGGTTCTGCTTTGCCAGCTCGACTGCGCGGAAGCAGCTCTGACGCATACTGTCGTTCAGCTCAAGCAGCATTCCCGGCAGGTGCAGGATCGACGCGTCGGCAAAGACTGCCTCCGTCAGCTCCTCGGGGCGCAGCTGGCTGCCGACGGAGCCGTCGCGGTAATAGGTATAATTCCGGCCGGAGGGGAGGTATTCGAGAAACGCAAGCCCCAGCTGACCGGAATCGGAACGGACGACGGCGTCTGTCCGGACGCCCCGCGAGGCGATGGACGACAGGGCAAGCTGGCTGAACGGGTCGGAGCCGACCTTCCCGATAAAGCTGCAGTCCAGCCCGAAGCCCGCGGCGGCGCAGGCGTAAATACCGGACGAGCCGCTGACGGTTTTCAGGACCGTGCCGGGCTGGGACAGCCGCATATCGGAGTCACAGGGAACAAAGTCCAGCAGCAGCTCACCCAGAACGAGCACGCGTCCGCTGCCGGAAGCATCAGGAAACAGGTCTTTGATTCTCATCATGTCGGTTACTCCAATATTAGTAGTATTAAAACAAGCGCGGGTTACGCGCACAATAAACGTGTTAACGGGTCGTTTCTTCGAAAAACGATGAAAAACGGAAAGAAGAAATTGACAAGTCTGCAGGGAAATGATAAAATATTAGTAATAACAAAAGCTGCGGGAGAAACGAAAATGGCGGAGAAAAAACAGAGAAAACCGACGTCTACAGACGTCGCGGAGCTTGCGGGCGTATCGCAGACCAGCGTTTCGCTCGTTCTGAGCGGAAGCAGCCGGGCAACGTTTTCCGAGCAGACCAGAGCGCGCGTCTTTGAGGCGGCCCGGCAGCTCGGCTATCAGCCGCCTGCGCACCGCACCAGAAAGAAAAACGGCAATGACCGGCGGCTCATTCTGGTCCTGACGCCCACGCTGGCGAACCAGTATTATTCCGAGCTGATCCAGACGCTGGAGGATTATGCGGGCAGTCAGGAGTTCCGCGTGCTGGTCTGCAACACGTTCCGCAAGCGGGAGCTGGAAAAATACTATCTGGAGCAGTTTTCCGATAACCGCATCAGCGGCATTGTTTATACTTTCCTGCCCAGCTTCCCGGACGAGGCAGTGCGGCTGTCGGCGCGCATTCCGCTCGTGCTGATCGGCGAGAAGCGCGAGGAGCTGCCGATCTGCTCCATCGAGCTGAGCAACCAGCGCGCAGGCGCGATGCTGGCCGACCATCTGTACAGCCTCGGACACCGGCACGCGGCGTTCATCTCCACGCCGATGGACCAGACGACGCTGGCACGCAAGCAGCGGCTGGAGGGCCTCCGGCAGCGCTTTCATGAGCGAGGAAGACAGGACGGCGTCGAAACCTCGGTCGAGGCGCTTGTCGCGCCGGACAGCCGGGAGGAGGACGGTGTGGGCGGCAGCGTGCCGTTTGAGTACGCGACGGGCGCACGGCTGGCACGGGAGCTGCTGGCGCGGGAGCACCGCGCGACAGCGCTTGTCGGGGCGAACGATATGATCGCCATCGGCGTGATCTCCGTGCTGCGCGAAAAGGGACTGCGCGTGCCGGAGGACTATTCCGTCTGCGGCTTTGACAATATCTTTACCTCATCCATTATCACGCCGCCGCTGACCAGCATCGATCACCGGCTCTGGGCGCGCTGCCGTTCGGCGGTCGATCAGATCGTCAAGCAGAACGATCAGGGACACGGCGCGGACAAGAGCGCGGTCATGGCGGATAAGATCGAGTACGCGCCGCAGCTCATGATCCGGAAATCGACCGGCCCTGCGCGCACATCAGACTGAGCCTGTGCCTCCCCTCTGCATTGCAGAGGGAGTTTTTTCGGGCTTCAGTCCGTAATTTCCAGAACAAGATGCTCGATGGCGGTGTGCCGGTGCATATAGATCACGTTGAGACGGCCCTGTGCGTCGCGGCACATGGCAGGCTGGCACTTGTTGCCAGGGGCGGGCGCAAGCGTGATGAGGTTCTGCCAGGTCAGGCCCTCGTCTTTGGAATATGCCAGCGTCAGCGGGCTGCGTTCGTGCCAGTCGGTCTCCGGCGTGTCGTTATAGGCCATCAGGATGGTTTCTTTGTCCCAGCTGATGACGTCCAGCTTGGATTCGTTGTTCAGAATGCCGCAGGGCTTCGGCTGGCTCCAGGTCAGGCCGCCGTCGAGGCTTTCCGCGCGGTAGGACGGCAGCGAACGGTTGCCCGCCGTGCCCCATCCGGCAGTGCCGGGGCAGGTACGGGTGAACAGCAGCAGCCGTCCGTCCGGGCGCAGGCAGATCGCGGGCTCGCGGATGCGGTTGCCGTCGTCCGCGGTGAGCAGCGCGCCCTTTTCCCAGCTTTCGCCGTCGTCATGGGAGCGGTAGATCTGCACGGCGCCGAAATAATACTCCGGCAGCTCGGTGCTGGTGGAGGCGAAGACGATCGTGCCGTCCGGCAGAAGAACGCTGTCGTTGGAGGCGTGCCCGGACTGGATCCCCGCCGGGACAGCCGGGAGCCATGTGCGGCCGTTGTCCTGCGTCTTGCGCATCCAGAGCTCGTCGCGGCCATTGCACCAGGTCGTAAAGTTGACCTCGGTGTCCAGAAATTTTGCGAACAGCAGGATGATCTCGCCCTTGCGGTTTTTCAAAAAAATGGGGTCGTGGCAGCAATAGCGGATGTCGCAGCCGACGGCGTCGGGATTGCTCCAGCTTTTTGCGTCCGGCTCGAGTCGGGAGACCCAGTCCTTGGCGTCACGGCCCATGGGGTCTCCGTTCCACTGCAGAAAGCCGCCGTTCCAGACGGCAAGCAGCGTGCCGTCCGGCGCCATGGTCAGGCTCGGCATATGATAGCACTGCCGTTCGTCGAACCATTCCACGACCCAGTTCCGTTCGATAATAGCTGCATTCATGTGGGTTCCTCCTCTTGCAATGTCAGGCACAGCAGCGCCGCGTCCATCTGCGCGAGCCGCAGATCAAAGGTGAAGCGTCCGTCCGGCTCCTCTGTGTAAGGAATCGTGCGGCGTTCGTTTGGCCCGTGAGCACCCATGCCCCGGAAAAGCGGAGCGCGCCCATCGACAGCGTCACGGACGAAGCCTCGTCCATGCTGCCGTTGACCAGATACAGATACAGATCCCTGCCGTCACAGGTACAGTACGGCTGCAGATACGCCTGCCCGGCGACCATCGGCGCGTCAAGGCGCGATGCAAGCATATCCTGCAGCAGCTCGCGCCGCAGTGCGTTCAGCTGCATGGGCGGCATGTCGCCGGGGCTGGAAAAGCGTCCGAACGGATGGATCAGGACGCGTCCGCGCGAAACAGCATGACCCGGCGCGGCAGGACGGCGGAAGGAATCGAAAAATTCGGTGTAAAGCTCCGGCTGCTCCAGATAGTCGATCTGTAAAACGTCGGTGCTGGAAATCACGGCGGAGGCCCGTGCCTGCGGAAGGCCCAGATACGCCTTGCCGTTTACGACCTGCTCATAGGTGTATGCGCCGCTGTTCTGCCGCATCCAGCGGCAGCTGCGCACTCCGGCCAATTCGCCGAGGCCCATCTGGCAGAGCGTATCCACAGCGTCGCCGGAAAGCAGCAGCGTGTATGCGCAAACAGGTGCGCGATCTGCTCCGGGGTCAGGTTCCGGAAATACTGACCGCTCACGGCCACGACCTGACTGGAGACGCCGGGGTCGGTGCAGTACTGATACGCGATGCCCATCGCGTTTAAAAGGCCCGCAAAATAGACCTCGTGCGGGTACAGCTCCTCCATGTCCGCGCCGTGCGCGGTTTGAAGGGTATAGGCCGAGTCCTCGCTCGTCATCACGCACACGCCGCGCTTTGGCAGTGCGAAGACACCCATGGCGTTGACGGCACTTAAAAACGGCTTGACCGCGCGCAGCATCTGCTGATAGCCGTCGGAAAAGACGATGCCGCTGCCGTTGAGATCGAACAGGTCGATCGTCATGCCCTTCAGGTTCAGCGGCAGACTGCTCAGCAGCTGGAAGCGCGTGAACGCGCGGGATTTGGCGAACAGGGAATAGGGATAGTTTTCAAGCTCGGGATAAACCTCCGTCTCCGGCGGCAGCAGCGCGCGGCTGTGCATGGAGACCATGTTGAACCGCAGCAGATACTGTCCGGGGGCGGTTTCCTGATACGCGGGCAGGTGGATGCGGCTGACGGGCGGCTGCCCGGCGGCAAGACCGCGCAGAATGCCGTACCAGTCGCGGCCCTCCGCCGCGTGGATGTAGGGGACGGAGCTCATCAGGCCGACCTTTGCCGTCGGGCTTGCCTGCCGGACAGCCTGTCCGATGCGTGCGGCAAGGGCCGTCATGGTCTCGCGGTTCACGTCCAGCCAGATCTTCCGGTAGGGGTGCACCGCGCCCGGCTGCAGGATGCCGCGCACGAATTCCTCGCGCGTCAGCTCCGGCTTTCCGGCCCGGCGGGCGTATTCGCGCATATGCGCCGGGCAGAAGCAGCCGCCCCAGCGCAGCGGATCGTGGTTATGCAGGCGGAAATCGTCCTCCACCCACAGAATGTGCGGCGAAAGCGCCGCGTAGCGCGCGTAAAGCCCGGCAAAATAGGTCTGCCAGCGTTCGCACATCGGGCAGACGCACAGATCGGCCTCCCGACCGTCCATGTCGACCATGCGGCGGAACGGCTGGCTCTGCGGCAGCGTCTTGCCGAGGTCGGCGTGCATCAGACTGTGCCAGTGGTTGACCGACAGCTGCACGCCCTCCGGCGCAAGCGCGGCCTGCACGTCGCAGAGCAGGCGCAGCCAGATGGTTTCCTGCTCCTCCTCGGTCATGTGGCCGGTATTCAGCTCTTCTACGTTACAGAACACGGCCACGTCATCGATCTGCGCCTCGCGGACGAAGCGCCGCAGCGACGCGATCTCGCGCCGGTCATTGAAGCCGGGGTCGCAGCAGAAGCGGAAGCTGTAGCAATAGGACTGGTTCATGTTACTCCTCAATGGGCAGATTGTAGAACGAAAGCATCGGCATACGCATACAGTCGCATGGCGTGCACGGGCCGGGGTTGGCGCGCCAGACGCCGTGCAGCACGGCGGGATGCTCCAGAGGCCGGGCAAAATAAAGCGTCAGCGTATCATTGCCGGTTTCATAGCGCTCACAGCGCAGAAGTCCCTGCGCATCCTCTGCCTCAAAGGGCAGAAGCGCCGCGGCCACGTCAAACGGATTGAGCCAGTTGCAGATCCGGCTGAAGTGCAGCACAATGGCATCCGGCGCTTTGCGCTCCGCACGGCAGACCTCCGGGGCCTGCCACATCAGCGGCTTTCCGTAAAGCTCGGCCAGCGCGCAGCGTGCGCAGCGCTCACCGATGACAAGGTTGCCCTGTGCGCTGTTGTGAATAAAATCATAAAGCGCGACATCGGACGACGGCAGAACGTACACGCCGGGGATGCTGCGCGCAGCGGCGACCTGCGCCTGCCGCACCATGCCCCACTGCCGGTCGAGCGCCGTGTCGCACGGGGTCATGCAGCGGTTGAGCTGCACGGTGATGACGGGCAGCTCCGGCTGGTTCAGATCGCGGCGCAGCGCGCCGACAAACTGCGTAAAGCGGGCAAGATAGGTCTCCGCTGCGTTTTCGTAGCCCTCGGCCTCGCCCTGGTACCAGAGCATGGCCTTCGGGTGCAGCTCGTGATCTGCAAGCTGCTCAAGCATATTGAAATACAGCGAACCGTTTTCCTCCGGGTTCCACCAGCGCAGCGGCGCGCCGCCGTAGGCGCTCATGACGATGCCGATGGGGTAGCCAAGCTCCCGCTTGAGGAGCTTCGCAAAGTGCAGCCACGGCGTATGGCCGGGGTTGTGGTTCTCAAAGTGTCCCTGATGGACAGAGCCGGTCGTCTCGCCCAGCGGATGCGTCGCCAGATCCCAGACGCCGGAATCGCGCAGCAGATGCACGCCAAGCTCCGGCGCGTCCTCTACCGGGTTCTTTGCGCGTCCGGCGGCGTTGCTCTGCCCGGCGACGACGAACACGTCGCCGACGCCGATGTTGTGGATCATATCGCCCCGCGTTGAGGACAGACCGTCCCAGCCCTGATATTCCATATAGGTCTCCACGCGGTACAGTCCGCCCGCCGGGACGCGGTCAAACGTGACCGACCAGCGGCCGTCCGCCTCTGTCCGGCAGACGGTCCACGGGCAGACGCTCTCGCCGCTGCTTTCCAGCGCGATGCGGGCCTTGACGGTGATCGAGCCCTCCGGTACGGCGGAGAATTCCAGCGGCAGCTCAAAGCTCTGCCGGACGCGGTGCGCCGTGCCGGAAAGGCGGATAACGGCGAAGCCCTGCTCGTTTTGCTGGAAGATCTGCCAGGGGGAAGCGCCGCGTTCAATGACGACGCCCTTTTTCAGTTCAGAGCCGTGCAGCTGCATATCTGTTTCTCCTGTCTGTCAAAAGATCGCCGCAGCCTCTTCCAGCTGCGCCCGGCGCTTCACGCCCAGCAGCACACACCGGACGGCGGGCTGCCGCAGCGCCCAGGCAAGGGCGTACTGCGTCATGCTCTGCCCGGCGGCCTTCGCTTCGGCCTCCACGCGCGCAAGCGTCGCGTAGACCTCGTCCGTCATGGGCTTCATCCAGTCGGGCTTTTCTGCTGCGCGGCTGCCTGCGGGCGGCTGCTGTCCGGCGTGATATTTTCCGGTCAGAATGCCGCCCTGCAGCACCTGATAGGGGATCACGCCGATGCCCTCCTGCGCGCACAGCGGCAGAAGCGCGTCCAGCGCGCCGGTGTTGAGCAGGCTCAGCGGCGGCTGGCACATACTGGGCAGCGGGATATTTTCCTCGCGCGCTGCGGCAAGCAGCGCGGAAAGCTGCTCCGCAGAATAGTTGCTCACGCCCCAGGCCCGGATGGTGCCGGCCTTCAGCTCCTCGCCGATGGCGCGGGCGATCTCGCCGGGTGCAGTGTTGGGATCGTAGCGGTGCAGATAGTACAAATCAATATAATCGGTGTTTATCCGGCGCAGGCTGCGGCGCAGCTGGACGCGGATGGCCTCGGGTGAGGTGTTTTCGTCGACAGGGGTATCGCCGACCTTCATGCCGAGCTTTGTCGCGACGACGAAGTCCGCCCGGCGTCCGGCGACGGCCTTGCCGACAATTTCCTCGGCCACGCCGCCTGCAGAGCCTGCGAAGCGGTTGTAGCCCTCGTACATATTGGCCGTGTCGATGAAATTGACGCCAAGCTCCGCCGCGTCATGCACCAGCCGGATCGCGTCCGGCTCGGCGACGGGGCTGCCGAAGGTCATGGTGCCGAGGCACAGACGGGAGACGGAAATGCCAGTTCCCGGTAAAGTTGTAAACTGCATAACAGGTTCCTCCAGTGAAAGTAGAGACGTCAGGACATGGACGCGGCAAGCGCGTTCAGCCCGTCCAGATCGGCCAGCAGCTCCTGCAGCAGCGGCTCCGGCATGGAGCCGGGCTGCCAGACGGCGGGGGCGCGGAAGCATTTTTCCGCATAGCCGAGACTGCGCATCAGCTCCTGAAATGCGTTCAGAATGCCGAACTGCCAGCCCTTGCGCAAAAACTCCGTATAGGCCGTCTGCAGCCGGTTCAGCTCCGTGCAGCGGCCTGCCTGCGCAAGCGTCCAGAGCTTGCAGTAAAACTCCGGCAGCAGATTGATCCACGTGCCGATGGAGCCGTCCGCGCCGTAGAGAAGGCCCGGAACGACCATTTCGTCAAGGCCGGTATAGACGATCTTCTCCGGATAATCCGCCTTGATGCGGCGGATCAGGAAGATGTTCCAGTCGCTGACCTTGATCCCGGCCACGCCGGGCAGATCCAGCAGCTGCCGCAGCTGGTCATAGTCTGCCGAAACGTGCGTCAGACCGGGAATGTAATAGATGAAGACCGGCGCCTGCGCGGCCAGCGCGGTGTAATACGCAACCGTTTCGCTCCAGCCGCCCTGCGGCGGGACGGACGCGACCGCGTCCGCGCCCAGCGTCATCGCGTGCTCCGCCAGCTCCAGCGCGTGCCGCTGAAGCGTCTGGCCGACATGGACGATGGTCCTGCGTCCGGCGGCCCTTGTCTGCGCGATGGTCAGCTCCGCCGTCCTGCAACGCTCGGCGAACGTCAGACGGCTGCCGTCTCCGGTGCCGCCGCAGACATAAAAGCCGGTGATGGGCGCGCGCAGCAGCCGCGCCAGATTTTCCTGCAGGCTGTCGTAATCGACGCCCTCATTCGATGTGCAGGGCGAAACAACGGGGCAGACGATCCCGCGAAGCGCTGTAAAATCAGCCAAATCCGCTTCCTCCCGGCGCTCAGCCGCGCAGCTCTTCAACGGCGGAGATCAGACTGGAGCACAGCGTGTCGATGACAGTGTCGTCCATGCCGCACCACCACGGGAAGGAGAACGAGCCGTCCCACCACTTGTCGAGCACGGGGCAGTCAAACTCGCCGCAGCCCTTGCGCTGGAACAGCGGGTAGCGGTACAGGGGATAATACTGCACGATGCAGCGGATGCCGTATTTTTTCGTCATCAGATCGAGCAGATCATCGCGTGTTTTGCCGCAGGCGCTGCCGTCGTAGTGCATGATGTACTGGTGCACGACATAGCGGCCGTTTTCCGGGCAGCGGGAGAAGGAAATCTCAGGCAGACCGGCAAGCTTTTCGCGGATCTTGCGGTCCTGCTCGATCAGAGTGTTGTTGTTGGCGATGACGCTCTTGAGCTCCTCTGTGCCCAGCGCGCACTGCGCTTCGCCGATGCAGAAGTTCTGCGGCCAGCGGTCGTCCAGGAAGCTGTCGACGCAGCTCATGGCCGGGGACCAGTAGCGCTCACGGTCAGCCGGATACGCGCAGCAGCCGTTGTGCCGGATGCCGGGCGCGGCAGCGGCGTCCGCGTCGTCTGCGCAGACGAACATACCGCCCTCGCCGAGCGTCGTCATGGTCTTTGCGGAGTGGAAGCTGAAGCAGCCGAAATCGCCGAACGTGCCGACGTGCTGGCCGTCAATGCGGCAGTCGAGCGCCTGCGCGCAGTCCTCCACGACCTTCAGACCGTGCGCTCTTGCGATGGGGACGATCTTTTTCATGTCGCACGGCATACCGAGCAGGTGCACGCAGACCACAGCCTTCGTTTTGGGCGTGATCTTGCGGGCGATATCGTCCGGGTCGATGGTCCAGGTATCCGGGTTGATGTCGGCCCAGACGATCTTCGCGCCCAGATCGCCGAAGGGGATCGCGGAGGCGCAGAAGGTATAGGCGGGGATGATGACCTCGTCGCCAGGCTGGATATGGCAGAAGATCGCGGCCATTTTCAGCGCGCTTGTGCAGTTATTGACGGCAAAGGCGTGCTTCGCGCCGGTAAAGGCGCAGAAGGCCTGCTCAAACTCGACCATGTATTTGCCCTGCGTCTGGCCGCAGGCCTCACGCATGACCTTGACGACTGCGTCGATCTCTGCTTCTGTATAGGGATGCTGCATGGCGGGGCAGGTCACGCGGAAGCCGTCAACGGCGCCGCGGCCGGATGCATCACCGAGCATAGTTTTGTTGGACATGGAACATTACCTCCTGAGTGCGGAAAAATAGTGGATAAGAAATTTGGATAGGCATCAGGCAGCCGTCGTGCCGGCCTTCTGATGGTCAAAGCCCGTGTGCGGGCGCAGGATGCGCGCGGGTGTGCAGGGGGGAATCCCCCCCTGCACATCGGAAATGGAATGTGGTTAGCCGCCGTAGGTGGTGCGGGCGGTCGCGACAGCGTCGTTGATCATCGTTTCGAGCTCGGCTGCACCGGCAGCTTCATAAGCGGCGGCATAGTCGCCCCAGGAAGCGTCGATGTCCAGCTGACCGCCGATGAACTGGGTCAGATACTCATTGGTGATGGTCGTGAGCTGGTTGATGATATCGGTCGCCTCTGCGGGCAGCGCGACCATGTTGTAATAGGCGGGCAGGGGCTGCACGACCTCGTTGACAAAGCCGGAGATGGTGTCCTTGGCCTTGCTGACGAGCGCGGCGTCCTCTTCGGTCGCCCAGGAGTTGGAGAAGTCAACGGGATGGGAAACGGCGTCCCACCAGCTCTGGTTCTCAAAGTCGCAATAGTACTCGACACCGCTGAACATATAGCTGAACCAGACGTACTTGCAGCGGCCGTCGCCGTAGCCGTATGCGCCGTCGATCGCAGACCAGTAGTCGGAGCCGACGCTGGTGTTGAATTCGCCGTTCACGCAGTTATGCAGCAGATCCTGGCCTGCGTTGGAGGCAAGGAACTCGACCAGATCGAGAACACGGTCGGGATACGCGCAGGAGGTGGGGATAAAGTAGTGGGAGTTGATCCACGTGCCGGTGGAGTAGGTCTTGCCGTAGCTGCCGTTGGAGGTCAGAGCCTGACCGACGGCCAGATCGTCGATGGAAGCGTCCGGATGGACGGCGAGCCATGCGCTCTTGAAGAAATCACGGAACTGGCCGGGATAGCCGAAGCCGAAGTTCACAGCGCCCAGCGTGCCGTTGCCGAAATCGGCATACGCGTCGTCAAAGTCGCCCTTGACGCCGATGTTGGCGTCAAGACCGCCGTTCTTATAAAGCTCAGCCAGCTGCTTGACGACGGCCTTGCTCTGCTCGGAGACGGCGCTCACGGTCCAGTATTCGCTGTCCGTGCCGGCCTCGCCGGAGAGGATGGTGCCGGTGCCGGCGCCTCTGGGAACGGTGATGCTGGTGCCCTGCGGCAGAGCCAGCGTCGCGTCGATCTCGTTCCAATTGGTGAGCTTGTCGTTGCGCGGCCACCAGCCGACATAACCGGCGGAGCCTGCGGCCTCGCAGTAGGTCAGGAACTCATCGACCGTTGCGGGAACCTTGCCCTCGTTGACCTCGTCAAGGATGGCCTGGTTGTAAACGGGAACGCCGCCGAAGGAGGGATCTGCAAAGGCGGCCACGGAGTAGATGGCGTAGGAGGCGGTCTCATCGCCGGTGTAGAGCTTGTTGTACGCCTTCCATTCCTCGCTGTTCATCATCTTGTAGAGCGTGGGATAGCGGTCGGGATCGGCGTTGACGATCTCGCCGAGGTTGGTGACGAGGCCGTCCTGCACCCAGCTGGCGATCTTGTCACTCTCGCCCCAGGTCGGGAACAGATCGGGGGCGCTGCCGGTGAAGAGCTCGGTCTGCATACGGTCGTCGAAGCCGTCCGTGCCGGTGTCATATTCCAGCGTCACGCCGACGGCCTGCTCGATGGCGGCCTTGATGGGGTCGTTGGCATAGCCGTCGAGATCGTCGAGGTTGTTGCCGAACTGGGCAAAGCGGATGTTGACCGTTTCGCGCGTGTCGGCGGGTTCAGCCGGGGTGGCATCCTCAGGGGTGGTGTCAGTTGTCTGCGCAGGCTCCGTGGTGTCGGCGGGGTCCGACTGCGCGGGCTGCTTGGCGCAGCCGGTGAAGCAGGCCATGACCATGACCAGCGCCAGAAGCAGGCAGAGCAGGGTGGTGTACTTTTTCATTGTGATCCTCCTTAGTTTTTATAAAACCGCGCGGTTCCCGCGCAGAGTTTCAAGATCATTCCTTCACGGCGCCGAGCGTCATGCCCTGCGTGAAGTACGGCTGGATAAACGGGTAGATGATGATAATGGGGAGCGTCGCGCAGATGATCGTCGCCATGCGCAGCGCCATGGGAGGCGGCAGCGTGAAGCCGAGGCTGGCCGCGCCGTTGCGCACCTGATTCATAAGGCTCTTGTCCGTCAGCATCCGGTGCAGCACCCACGCGAACGGCTGCAGCTTCGTCTTGTTGCCGATGAACATCATGTAGCTGTAATAGTCGTTCCAGTTGATGACCGCGATAAACAGCGTCACAGCCGCGATCATGCCGCGCGAGAGCGGCATGACGATGCGGAAGAAAATGCCGACCTCGTTGCAGCCGTCGATCATGGCGGCGTCCTCCAGCTCACGGGAGACGGAGAAGGAGAAATAGTTCCGCATGATGATGAAATAGGAGATATTCAGCGTGCCGGGCAGGACCATGACCCAGAAGTTCCCGGTCAGGTGGAGCGATTTGTAGAGCATATACTGCGGGATGAGGCCGCCGGCAAAGAACAGGTTGAAGACCACAAGCGCGTTGATGAGCTTCATGCCGCGGATGTGGACCTTGCTGACGGCGTAGGCCATGGCGGACGTGACCAGCACGGAAAGCGCGGTCGCCAGAACCGTCTTGACGGCGGAGACGAGCAGGCTGTTTGTGTAGACCTTGGTGCTGAAGATCTGAATATAGTATTGCAGATCGATGCCCTTGAACCAGAGCATCAGACCGCCCTTGACGTATTCCTCATACGGCATGACCGATGCGACCAGGCAGTACCAGAGCGGGTAAAAGCACAGCAGGCCGAACGCGACGCAGAAGATCGTCACGGCCACGTCGTAGAAGTTAAAGCCCAGCCGCATGAACATACTGCGGCGCAGGGAAGTGGGTTTCTTTTTCATGCGCGGCCCTCCCTTTAGAAAATGCCCATGATATCGAGCTTGGAAACGAACTTGTTGGTGATCAGCACGACGATCAGGCCGAGAACCTGCAGAACCAGATTGATCGCCGTGGAAAGCTCGAAGGACGTGCCGCCGCCGAGGCTGATGCGGTAGATATACGTGGAGAGCACATCGCCGGTGGAGAGCACATAGTTGTTGTACAGATTGTAGATCTGGTCAAAGTTCGCGCTGAACAGGCTGGACAGATCCAGGATCAGCAAAATCACGATGGTCGGCAGGATCGCGGGGATGGTGATGTGCAGCATCATCTGCAGCCGGTTGGAGCCGTCCATCTTCGCCGCCTCGTACAGAGCCGGGTTGATCGTGGACATGGACGCGAGATAGACGATCGTGCCGTAGCCCGCGTTCTTGATAATGTTGGAGATCACGACGATCGCGCGGAACAGATCGGGCCGCGTCAGGAAATTGATCGGCTCGCCGCCGAAAAACGTGATGACCTGATTGATCACGCCGCCGCTGCTGCCGGAGGAAGACGGGTATTCCAGAAACACCTGCACCAGACCGGCAAAAATGACCCAGGACAGGAAATACGGCAGATAGGCCGCCGTCTGCACGCAGCTTTTGACCTTTTTCAGGCGCAGCTCATTGAGCATGAGTGCGAGGAAAATCGTGAACGTCGTCTTGAATACGATGTTATAGCCGTTGATGATCAGCGTGTTTTTTGCCGCGCGCCAGAAATTGGCGTCGGCGATCATCTCGCGGAAATGCTCAAGACCGACCCACGGCGAGCCCCAGATGCCGAGATTTGCGTGATAGTCCTTAAAGGCCAGCTGAATGCCGTACATGGGGCCGTAATTGAACACGATCATAAAGACAAAGCCCGGCAGGACAAGCAGATATAAGAACCAGTAGCGCTTCAGATAGGCCAGCAGCTTCTGGAATCGGGTGCGCTGACTGCGGACACCGGGGACGTCAGGCGGATTACGCATAGGACCACTCGCTTTCGAAAATTAGTAATAATTAAATGAGGAAATGGGCGGAACGCCCCAATCCGAAATGATCAAAGAAGAAAAAAGGATTGATATTTTCTTCTTTTTGTAGTAGTATAGCAACAGAAACGATGCAAGTCAATAGACACATTTCATAATATTTGATTGGATTATTATTCGTTTACGACTAAAAAATTCGCATATTATTAGTAATATTTAAAAAACAATACGTGCAGACAGGAGTGCGAAGCATATGACAAAGAAGCTTGCCTTTCTCGGCTACGGCCTGCGTTCGAAAACCATGCTGCAGGCCTTCCGGGAGATCGAGGCGGATATTTCCGTCGCTGCAGTCGCGGACCCGCGCTGGGAGCAGATCAAAGAGGAAAATGCCGGAGATCCGCTGTTCGCTGAAGCGCGGTATTTTGAAAACGCGGACGCGCTGCTGGGGGGCTGTGAACCGGACGGCGTATTCATCGGCACGCGCTGCCCGCTGCATACGCCGCTGGCGGTCGAGGTCCTGAAGCGGGATATCCCGCTGTTTCTGGAAAAGCCCGTCTGCATCAGCGAAGCGCAGTACCGGACGCTGCGTGAGGCCGCAGAGGGAAAGCTGGACCGGGCCGTCGTGTCCTTCCCTCTGCGCGTGGCGGATATCACCGTCCGCCTGCGGCAGCTGGTCGAAAGCGGCGCGCTCGGGCGCGTCACCATGGTGCAGGCCGTCAACAATGTGCCCTACGGCAGCGTGTACTATCACAGCTGGTACCGCGACCCGAGCCTGACCGGCGGGCTGATTTTGCAGAAAACGACGCATGATATCGACTATATCTGCCACGCCGCCGGGCTGACACCGAAGCGTGTCTTCGCACACACCGAGAAGCTCTATTATAAAGGAGACAGGCCCGCCGGGCTGCACTGCCCCGACTGTCCCGACTACCGCACCTGCGTGGAGAGCAGCTATGTCGTCGGCAAGCTGCGCGGCGAGGACGTGCAGGGCGATTGCTGCTGCTTCGCCGTGGATACCGGCAACGAGGACGTCGCCTCGGCCATGTTCCTGTGCGAAAGCGGCGCGATCATCAGCTATAATCAGAACTTTACCGTCAAGCGCACGGCGGCCAGACGCGGCTGCCGCATCATCGGAACGAAGGGCAGCGCCGAGTTTGACTTCTATACCGGCGTCATCCGCCATGATGACTATGCATTCGACCAGACCGCGACGATCCGGATCCGGCCCACCGGCGGCAATCACTTCGGCGGCGACCGGCGGCTGGCGCAGGATTTTATGAACCTTTTGGCGGGCGGAACGCCGTCGTCGGATCTTCTGGGCGGTCTGCGCAGCGCGGCGTGCTGTCTGGCGGCAAAACGCTCTGCTGAGACGAATTGTCTGACCGAGATTCTGCTGTGAGGAATGCATATATGGAACTGATTCTGACGCTGGACGTCGGCACGACGTCCGTAAAAGCCTGCCTGTTTGACCGTCAGCTCCGGCAGACGGCGCTGACGAGCCGGGAATATGCTCTGCAAACGCGCGGTGTGTGCGCCGAGGCAGAGGCGCAGGTTTATCTGGATGCGGCAGCACAATGCATTCTGGCGCTGCCCGCCGAAGCGCGGGCGAGGGTCTGTGCCGTCGCGCTGACGACGCAGGGCGAAACGCTGCTCTGCGTGGACAGGCAGGGAAAGGCCCTGCGGCCCGCGATCGTCTGGCTGGACAGCCGGGCGGAGGCGCAGGCGGCGCGGCTTGCCGCCGCGCTTGACCGGCAGCGCTTTTACGAGTGCACCGGCCTGCCGGAGCTGAGCGGCGCGCTGCCGCTGGCGAAGCTGCTCTGGCTGCGGGAGCAGGAGCCGGAGAGCTGGGCGCGGACCGACAAATTCCTCCTGCTGGAGGATTATCTGATGCTTTGGCTCACGGGCCGGGCAGTCACGGAAAAATCGCTGCTGACCTCCACCGGGTATTTTGACCTGCAAAGCGACGATTACTGGGACGAGGCGCTCGCGCTGGCAGAGCTTGACCGGACGCGCCTGCCGCAGGCGCTTGCGTGCGGCAGCATTGTGGGGCCGGTTCTGCCGGAGGTGGCGGAAGCGCTGGGATTGCCTGCCTCTGCCTGCGTCGTGACCGGCGCGATGGATCAGACCGCCGCGGCGCTGGCCGCAGGCTGCACCCGCCCGGGCACGCTCTGCGAGACGACGGGCACGGCCATGGTCGCCGCCGCGTTTACGGCCCATCCGCAATTTTCCGAAGACCATCATGTGACCATCTACCGCCATGCCGTGCCGGGCGCGTATTTGTATCTTCCCATCAGCAACACCATCGGCATGAGCCTGCGCTGGTTCCGCGACGAATTCTGCCGCGATCTGGACGGCGGCTATGCTGCGCTTGACCGGCTGGCGGAGCAGGTGCCGCCCGGCGCGCAGGGCGTGACATTCCTGCCGTATCTGGCCGGGTGCGTCGATCCCGACAATCTGCCGGAGGCCTCCGGCGGCTTTTACGGGCTGCGGCTGTCCAGCACAAGAGCCGCCTGCGCCCGTGCGATTCTGGAGGCAGCGGCCTTCCAGCTGCGCGATTTTCTGAATATGCTGTCTGCGCTCGGCTGCACGGCGCAGACCGTGACCTCGCTCGGCGGGGGAGCGGGGAGCGCGCTTTGGATGCAGATCAAGGCGGATGCCTGCCGCCGCCCGTTCCACACGCTCTCCACGGTGCAGGCCACGTCGCGCGGCGCGGCCATGCTGGCCGCAGGCGCGCTTGGCTGGGCGCTGCATGACGCGGAGGAGCAAACCGTCTATCAGCCGCAGGCGGAAACCGCCGATGCGTATGAAGAAGCCTACGCGGCCTACCGGCGCGTCTATGAGGCGCTGTATTTGCAGAAAGGATGAGAGACATGACACAGAAAAAAACGAAACTCGGCGTTCTGGCTCTGATGCTGGAGGACTATCTGCCGCTGTTTCCTGGCATCGACCGGGCGCAGACGGCGTATGTAAACGAGGTTCTGGACGGCCTGCGGGACGCGGCGGAGTTCGTTTTCCCGCACGCAGCCATGAACCGGGCGCAGATCGAGTCGCTCGTGGCGCAATATAATCATGAGAAGCTGGATGGAATTCTGATCCTGCTGCTGACCTATTCGCAGGGGGCGTATCTGGTGCGTGCGCTGGAGGAGAACCACCTGCCGCTGGCCCTTGCCCTCATCCAGCCGGAGCAGACCGTCCGGCCGGACTTTATCGAGTGGGACTATACGGTCAATCAGGGCATCCATGGCAGTCAGGATCAGGCGAACGTCATGACGCGCATGGGCGTCAACTGCGTCTATTACGCCGGGAACCGCTGCGACGGCTCGTTTGTGCGGTTCGTCGCGGATTTTGGCCGCGCGGCCATGACCGTGCGCGACATGAAGCGGATGCGCATCGGCGTGATCGGCAAGCTGCCCGGCATGGGAGACGTCATTACCGACGATATGGCGATCTACCGCTTCCTGGGGCCGGAACTGGTCTATGACTCTATCGGGACCGTCCGCCGCTTCTGCGCCGAAGTCGAAGCGGGTGCGGTAAAGGCACAGATGGACGCGGACCGGGCCGTTTTTGAGCTTGATCCTACGCTGGACGAGCCGACGCATGCAGAGGCGGCGAGGATGTATCTGGGCCTCAGGGCCTATCTGCAGTCCGGCGGCCTGTCCGGCTATACGCTGCACTACGGCGAATGCGGCGAGGATGGCCGTTTTACGCAGCTGCCGCTGCTTGCGGCATCAAACCTGCTGGCCGACGGCTATGGCTACGCCGCCGAGGGCGATTCGACTGCCGCCGTGCTGGTGGCGGCCATGCAGACGCTCTGCGGCGCGGCGGGCTTTACGGAAATGTACATGATGGACTTCAAACGCGAAGCGATCCTGATGTGCCATCAGGGCGAGGGCAACTGGCGGCTCTGCCGCGCCGACCGCCGCCCGTATCTGAAAAACAGAGTCCTGTCCGAGGGCGGGCTTTCCAATCCGCCCACGCCGATCTTCACGCCGGAGCCGGGCCGCGCGTGCATCCTGTCGCTGACGCATCTGACGGCGGACCGCTTCCGGCTGGTCTGCGCGCCGGGCGAGATCCTGCCGGACGCGGATCTGCTGCACGTGGATATGCCGTATCTGTTCTTCCGGCCGGACAGCGGCGTGCGCAGCTGCGTGACGGCATGGCTCGAACAGGGCGGCACACACCACGAGGCGCTCGTCCTGGGCGACCGGCTCGACCGCATCCGCCTGTTCTGCCGCCTTTGGAATGTTGAATTTGTACAGCTGTAAGAGCATAAGGGGGAACCGATATGATCAAAAATTTCAGCCGCAGTTTAGAGTCGCTTCTGGGCGCGGAGTATACCTCTGCCGTTTGCCGCGCACGCGCGGCGCTGACCGGAGAATCAGAGCAGGCGCTTGTGAAGCTCGCGCAGGAGCCGGTCGAATTTTATCCGGATCCGTTTGCCGCGCGTCAGGAGATTCTGATGGAGCAGGTCGGGCGGCAGCTCTGCCCGCCCGCGCAGGCCGTCTCGGCAGAGCCGGGCGCGCCGACCGATAGCTTTGCCGCCGCACAGCACTATGCCCCCGCGCCGCTCAGCGCGCTCGGCTGCTTCCGCCTCGGCGAGGACGGACGGCTGTACTTTGCCGGAAAGAGCGAGCACTATCACATTCCGCTCGGCCACGGCTTCCCGGGCTACGCGCTGCTGGACAAGGCGCGCGCGCTCGGCATTCCCAACGCCACGCACAATAATACGCGCGGATATATCACGCGCCTGCTCGAACGCCGCCTGATCGCCGCAGCCAACGGCCGTCCCATGGACGAGCCGCTGCCGCAGACGCTTCTGCAGGCGCGGCAGCCCGGCGTTCTGAACCGCGTGCTCAATCTGGAAACGGGCTCTTTGGCAGTGGAGGCGGCGCTCAAGATGATGCTCAGCCGCTTTGACACGCTGGACGGCTCCGCGCCCGCGTATCCTGACCGCATCCCGGTGTTCCTCGTCATGGCGGACAACGACGGCGGCGTGACCGCCGGATACCACGGCACGACAGTTCTGGCGCAGATGCTGCGCGGCCTGTGGCCGTCGCTCGCGGAAAAATGCAAAGACGCGCTGCGCGTCGAGGCTGTTGCGATCAACGATCCCGAAAGCTTCCGCAGCGCCATCGAGCGCTGGAACACGCCGCCCTATAAGACGGCGGGCTTCTGCCACGAGCTGATCATGATGAATTACAGCGGTACGCGTCTGAATCAGGCATATCTGGCCGGAGCCTACCGCCTGTGCCGCGAAACGGACACGCCCGTGCTCTGCGACGAAATCCAGTCCAGCGCATGGTACGATACGCTCTTCCTGTTCCGCAAATACGGTCTGCAGCCGGACTTCGTCTCCATCGGCAAGGGCTTCCCCGGCGGCCTGTATCCGGCCAGCCGCCTGCTGGTCAGCGGTGCGTTCGACTGCCTGAGCCAGTTCGGCGCGCTCGTCACCAACGGACAGGAGGAGCTGGCAAGCCTTGCGTATCTCGTCACGATGGAATTTGTCAGCCATAACGGCGCGCATATCGAAGCGGTCGGCAAGACCTATCACGATGCGCTGCGCCAGCTTGCCGCGCGCCATCCCGCGCTTTGCAGCGGCGCGGAGGGCGACGGGCATATGAGCGCCCTGTGCTTCCATCAGGTGCCGGACGCGGCGGCCTTCGCCGCGCGGATGAACCGCGAGTTCTGCGTCGACATCAGCGCCCAGACCTACAAGGCCAACTGCCGCCCCGTCGCGCTGACAAAGCTGCCGCTGCTGGTCACGGAGCCGATGGTGGGGAAGCTGATCGCGTGGATGGAGCAGTGCCTGTCCGAAATGGAGGGCTGAGCGTGGAGAAGACCATCAAATTCGGCGTCATCGGCTGCGGGCTGATGGGCCGGGAGTTTGCAAGCGCCTCCATGCGCTGGCTGCATCTGCAGACCGACCTGCCGCGCCCACAGATCATCGCCGCGTGCAGCCGGACGGACAAAAGCCTCGACTGGTTCCGGCGCGTGCCGGACACGCGGTATTTTTACCATGATTATCATGAGCTTCTGGAAAATCCGGAGGTCGAAGCCGTTTACTGCGCCGTGCCGCACGACCAGCACGCGCAGATCTATACCGATATCATCCGTTCCAGCAAGCATCTGCTGGCCGAAAAGCCGTTCGGGATCGATCTGCCCGCCTGCCAGCAGCATTCTGACCGCCATGCGGGAGCATCCGCAGGTCTTTGTCCGCTGCTCGAGCGAATTTCCGTATTACCCCGCCGCGCAGCAGCTCTTCCGCTGGTATCAGGAGGGCTTCTTCGGCCGCGTGATCGAGGCACGCTTCACCATCATGCACGCGTCGGATATGGACCTGAGCAAGCCCATCAACTGGAAGCGGCAGCTGAAGACCAACGGCGCGTATGGCTGCATGGGCGACCTCGGCATCCACACCCAGCACCTGCCGTTCCGGCTCGGCTTCCGGGTCGATTCCGTGAGCGCGCAGCTGGCCAACCTCGTCCCGCAGCGGCCCTGCGGCGACGGCTTTGCGCCCTGCGAGACATATGACAACGCGATTTTGCTCTGCGGCGCGCACAATGCGGCGGGCGACCGGTTCCCGATGGTGATGGAAATGAAGCGCATGGCCCCCGGCTGCACCAATACGGTGGAATACGAGATCTACGGGCTGGACGGCTCTGCGAAATTTTCCACAGAGGACGCAAACGCCGTCTGGTACACGCGCAATCAGGGCCGGGAGCAGGCGTGGAGCCGCCTGATACTGGGGCAGAGGACGCTCTTCCCAGTCATCACCGGCGGCATTTTCGAGTTTGGTTTTTCCGACGCTATGCTGCAGATGTTCGCGGCGTTTATCGCCGAGCTCTGCGGCGAACCGTGCGCGTTCGGCTGCTTCCGGCCGGACGAGGCGCTTTTGAGCCACCAGCTGCTCACCGGCGCGCTGCGGGCCTATGAAACGGGAAGCGTCGTCCGGCTTGACTGACGCGGAAGGAGGCGGTATTATGATGGACATATCTTCGGTCCCGCACGCGGCGGATGCCGAGCACCGCATGATCTACGAGCCTGCGGACGCCTTGGGCTTTACGGCGTGGACGGACTGCTTCGACTATCAGAACGGGCGGCTTGGCCTGTCCTTTAAGGAGATCCGCCGGGCGCATGACGCGGCCTTTGTGCCGCCGAGACTGGAAATGGGCGAGGCCATCGGCGCGCCGGTGTCCTATTGCTCGGCGGAATGCGGCAGTGCGGATACCGTCTCGGAGCGCGTCTATATGGCCTCCGACGACGGCGGGGAACACTGGTACGAGACGGGCAGGTGCCCGCTGGCCGAAGGCTCGTTTCTGAACGCGGGCTTTGCCGACGGGCGGCTGGTCGGGCTGGACGTGGGCCGCGTCAACGCCGCGCGCACCGGCTGGTGCGACTATATTGCCGTCCGGGAAAGCACGGACGGCGGCAGCACCTGGACGGAAACGGCCCGTCTGCTGGAGGGCTGCGCCGTCTATCTCTGGCGGCTGCGCCGCCTGCGCGACGGTTCGCTTCTCGTGCTTGCCAGCTTCTACGGCACGCCGTGGGGCATTGGCTGCGAACGTGCAACGCGCAACACCATGCTTCCCGGCGAAACGTATCTCAATAAGATCCAAACCTTTTTCCTCCATAGTCCCGACGGCCGGAGCTTTTCGGGGCCGCACTATGTCCTTCCGGGCATCGGCGCGCATGAGTACGACGCGGCAGAGCTGTCTGACGGACGGCTTCTGTTCGTGGCGGGCGACGTGCAGGGCACGCCGGTCGGGCGGCAGCTCGTCCGCCGCTCGGCGCAGGGCTTCATCAACGGGCCGCTGCTGCCCATCGGCGCGGGCGCTCCGCCAGAGCCTGCGAAAAATCCGCAGGGCGGCTTCGTCCCGGAAAGCATCGTGTGCATGCCGGGCGATGTTCTCGTCGGTGCGCGGCGAGGCAAGCCCTTCAGCTGCTCCGGCGATCTCGGCCAGACATGGACGGTGATCGAGGGCGCGGGAAACGGACTCTATCAGCCGTGCATCCGCCTGCTGCCGGACGGACGCGCTGCGGCCTTCGGCCACTGCGGCGCGGACAGCGCGGTCGGGCAGACGCGCATGGCGATCGCCGCCGATCTGTTCCGGCTGGACGGTGCGCCTCCCGCGGGGTGTGAGCTGTCTCTTGAACGCGTGCTTTCTGCGGACGGGAGCCATTACGGCAACGCATATACGGCGCAGCTGACCTGCAAGGGAAGTCCTGTCGCCGGGCGGCAGTGACGTTCCGCGTCGTACCGTTCTGGACGGAGGACGGAGCGGTCAATACCCTTGCGCAGGAGCAGGCGCCGATCCGGCTTTCCGCCGTGACGGACGCGGACGGCCTCGCCAATGCGGCCTTTCCCGCGTTTGACGCTGTCCGGGACATTCACTTTGCCTACACCATCGACGCCTTTGCCGAAGCCGCGCCCGGACAGGCATCCTGCGTCAGTGCCAGCCGCTGCGAGCTTGCCATGACGCCGTACCGCCGCTGCCGTCACCCGTACCCGGCCTATTTTGCAGGAAATACCCTCTATCTGTCACCGGAGTTGGAAAAAGCGTTCCCGGACTGCCGCCGCAGGCTTGCGGAGGAAGCGGGACGGGATGTTCCCGCAGTTCCGGACGCGCCGCTTCGGCAGGCACTGTTGGATGCGGGCGTATTGCGGCAGACGGAGGACGGCCTCCGGTGGATCGCGCGCGTACACGGCGCGCAGGCGCTCGAGGCGGTGCTCCCACAGCCGGATGGCGACTGGTATATCTGAAATTCCGCGTATGCGCGGAACGCAAATTATAAACAGGAGAGAGCTGCTATGAAACTTGTAGTATTGGACGGTTATACGGAAAATCCCGGCGATCTGAGCTGGGCAGAGCTGGCCGCGCTTGGCGAGCTGACGGTCTATGACCGCACGTCGTATACCGAGTCCCCGCTGATCGCGGAGCGCATCGGCGACGCGGAGATCGTGGTCATGAACAAAACGCCGATTTCCCGCGCGACGATCGACGCGTGCCCGAATATCCGGCTGATCGCGGTGCTTGCGACGGGCTATAACGTTGTGGATTACAACTACGCGCGGGAAAAGGGCATCCCGGTCGTGAACGTGCCGGCCTACGGCACAGCGTCGGTCAGCCAGTATTCCATCGCCCTTCTGCTGGAGATCTGCCACCATATCGGCCATCACAGCGCGTCTGTCCATGCGGGCAATTGGGCCTCGAATCCCGACTGGTGCTATTGGGACTATCCGCTCATCGAGCTGGAGGGCAAGACGATCGGCATCATCGGCTTTGGCCGCATCGGCCAGGCGGAGGGCCGCATCGCGCGGGCGATGGGCATGCACGTTCTGGCATATGACGTCTATCCGAACGACGCCGGGCGCGCCATCGGCGCGTATGTCGATCTGGATACGCTGCTTGCGCAGTCGGACGTGGTGTCGCTGCACTGCAATCTGACGCCGGAGAACACCGGACTCATCAATAAAGAGAACATCGCGAAAATGAAGGATGGCGCGATCCTCATCAACAACGCCCGTGGCCAGCTGATCGTGGAGCAGGACGTCGCCGACGCGCTGAACAGCGGCAAGCTGGCTGCCGCCGGGCTGGATGTAGTCTACACAGAGCCGATCCGCCCGGACAATCCGCTCCTGACCGCGAAAAACTGCATCATCACGCCGCATATCTCCTGGGCCCCGAAGGAGAGCCGCCAGCGGATCATGGACGCCACGGCAGAAAACATCCGTGCCTTCCTCGCCGGAACGCCGCAGAACGTCGTCAATCGCTGAAGCGCTGAAAAACCCGCTGCCGCCTGCTCCGCAGGGACAGCGGGTTTTATGCGGCGGGGCTTTCGCTGCGCCTGCGTGCCGTTTTGCGGCGTTGCAATATTAACAGAAATATGGTATGATGTTCCCACTTACCGGAAGGGGGAACTGCTTTGCTTTATCTGCTGCTTGCGCTGTTTACGGCGGCGATCGTCGCGGTCGATCAGCTGACAAAATATCTGGCTGCATCCAATCTCGTGGGGAAAACCGTCACGCTTATCCCCGGCTGGCTCCAGCTGCACTATATCACGAACGACGGCATGGCGCTGAGCCTGCTGCGCGGCGCGCGGTGGCTGTTCGTGGTCATGACGGCGGTGTATCTCGCGGTCGTGATCTACGTGCTCGTGAAAAAATGGTTCAAAAAGACGCCGGAGCTGTGGTGCATCGCGGCCATCACCGGCGGCGCGATCGGCAATTTCATCGACCGCATTTCCACCGGTCTTGTCATCGACATGATCTGCATCCCGTGGTTCTCCACGTTCAACGTGGCGGATCTGTTCATCACGTTCGGCGCGCTTTTCCTTGTGATCTATATTCTGACGAAGGACAAGGAACTGCTGGCCGACAAGCCGAAGGAGCAGAAGAAACCGCATGACGCTGACGCTTGACAAAGACGGCGAACGGCTCGACAGCGCGCTCAGCCGTCTCGTGCCGGAGCTGACCCGCAGCCAAGCCCAGCGCCTGATCGAGCAGGGGGCGGTCACGCAGGCCGGAAGGCCCGTCAAAAAGAACGAAAAGCTCCCCGCCGGGACGGCGCTGGAGCTGGAAATTCCGGAGGTGCGCGAGACGCCCATCGCGGCGCAGGAGATTCCTCTGGAGGTCTGCTATGAGGACGCGGACATAATCGTTGTGAACAAGCCCAAGGGGCTTGTCGTTCACCCAGCCCCCGGTCATGCAGACGGCACGCTCGTCAACGCACTGCTGGCACACTGCGGCGACTCCCTGTCCGGCATCGGCGGGGAAAAGCGCCCCGGCATCGTCCACCGCATCGATAAGGACACATCCGGCCTCATTATCGCGGCCAAGAACGACTTTGCGCACGCCGCGCTGGCCGCGCAGCTGAAGGATCACAGTCTGGCCCGGACGTATGTGTGCATCGTCTGCGGCAATATCAAGGACGATTCCGGCACCATCGATGCGCCTATCGGCCGCCACCCGGCCGACCGCAAGAAAATGGCCGTCACGGAGAAAAACAGCCGCAGCGCCGTGACGCACTGGCGCGTGTTGGAGCGCTTTTCCGGCTATACGCTCGTCGAGTGCAAGCTGGAAACGGGCCGGACGCACCAGATCCGCGTCCACATGGCCTACCGCGGCCACCCGATTTTAGGCGATATGGTCTACGGCCGCAAAAAGCCCGAGCTGGGGCAGGACAGCCAATGCCTGCACGCAAAGGAACTCCGCTTCGTGCACCCGCGCACAGGACAGCTCGTAACCGTCTGCTGTGAGCTGCCGGACTATTTTACCGCGCTTCTGGAAAAGCTGCGCGCAAGGGCTTGACATTCCAGTCCCGTTCTGCTACCATGATGCCATCTTCGAAATGAGGTCGTTATGATGTACGTTTCCGCCATGTTCGCGTTTATCTTTACCTTTACTGGCTTGCAGTAAGGGTAATTTGTGATGCGCGGCAACGCGGCACAGATTTTAAAAGAAAACCACCGGCAATGCCGGTGGTTCCAAAAAGCTTTAGCTATGCATAGAAAAAATGTCCTCCTTTGATAAAATGAAGATGGTCTGCCAACCAGGAACAAAAATCAAAGGAGGAATCAAGTCCAAATGAAACTTGATGTCAGTAGTTTAGCACACACGAAGTGGGAATGTAAATATCATATCGTATTTGCGCCGAAATACAGGAGACAGATCATATACGGAAAGATCAAACAGGATATAGGACAGATGCTCAGAAAGCTGTGCGAATATAAGGGTATCGAGATCCACGAAGCAGAAGCGTGCAAGGATCATATCCATATGCTCGTATCCATACCTCCGAAATACAGTGTATCGCAGATTATGGGATATCTCAAGGGAAAGAGCAGCTTAATGATCTATGAAAAGTATGCAAATCTCAAGTACAAGTATGGGAACCGGCATTTCTGGTGCCGGGGATATTACGTCAGCACAGTGGGACGAAATAGGCGCGCAATAGAGGGGTATATCAGAAATCAGCTCCAAGAAGATTACACAGACGACCAGCTCAGCAAAGTTCGTAGACCCGTTTACGGGTGAGCCGGTAAGAGGAGGCGCAAAACTTTAGGGGCAGCGGGAAAACTGCGCGGTTGGCAGACTTTTCGACGAGCCTAGGCTCAGCCGGGTCATTTTTAAACCACCGGCACGGCCGGTGGTTGATGATTTGTATTTTCTGAAAGGATGGGAATATAGAATGGAACTTTCTGATTACAGGACACAGATCGACCGGATCGACACGGAACTTCTGCGGCTGTTTGCCGAGCGGATGCAGACAGCTGCGGGGATCGCATCATATAAAAAAGCGCACGGCCTGCCGGTTCTGGACGCTGGGCGGGAACGCGAGAAGCTCGCGCAGATCGTAAAGGCCGCGCCGGAGGATCTGCAAGAGGAAGCCGTGAGCCTCTACCGGCTGCTGTTCTCCCTCAGCCGCAGCTACCAGCGCGATTTGCTGGACGAAAAAACGGCGCTTCCGGCGCTTCTCAAAGCGGCGCTGGAGCAGACGCCGCAGCTGTTCCCGCCCACAGCAGCTGTCGCCTGCCAGGGCGTCGAGGGCGCGTATTCGCAGCAGGCCTGCGACAAGCTGTTCCAGCACCCGAGTGTATTTTTCTGCGCGACATTTGACAAGGTCTTCTCCGCTATCGAGCAGGGCCTGTGCCAATACGGCGTTCTGCCGCTGGAAAACAGCACAGCAGGCTCTGTCAATGCGGTGTACGACCTCATGCAGAAGCACAACTTCTCCATCGTTCGCAGCGTCCGCCTGCGCGTAGATCACAGTCTGCTGGCGCTTCCGGGCGCAAAGCTGTCCGAAATTCGCGAGGTTGTCTCGCACGGACAGGCGCTGGAGCAGTGCTCCGAATTTTTGAAGCAGCTGCCGAACGTGACCGTGACCCGCTGCGAAAACACGGCGGCGGCAGCCCGCATGGTCGCCGGAGCGGGACGGCGCGATCTCGCCGCCATCGCCTCGCCAGCCTGCGCGGAAATTTACGGCCTGCAGCCGCTGCAGGACCGCGTGCAGAACGAGCATGGCAACTACACCCGCTTTATCTGCATCGCGGCAAAGCCCGAGGTCTATCCGGGCGCCGACCGGACGAGCCTTCTCGTCACGCTCTCCAACGAACCCGGCAGCCTCTATCAGGTGCTGGCCCGCATCTATGGCCGGGGCATCAACCTGACGAAGCTGGAAAGCCGCCCCATCCCCGGCTCGGACGACACGAAGCCCGGTATCACATAGTTAAAGATATTGGTATCATTCAATCAATTTTGCCGATAAAGCGGTAGAAGATTTCTACCTCCTGTTCCCGGCTTCCATCCTCACCTTTGACCGCTTCATGGACAACGATTTTTTCAATCAGCGTATTCAAAAGTTCGGCGGTCAGTTCTGTTGGATTGACGCACTCTTTCATCAAGGCAATCCATTTTTCTGCGTCTGCGGCGTTCTGGCTTTCAGTGGCGATAGCGGATTGAAGCCGCTCAATCTTTTCGTCCAGTTCAGCCTGTTCGCTTTGGTACTTCCCGGACAGCATAGAGAAGTTGTATTCCGTGATACGCCCCGCCGCCCAGTCCTCATACATCCGGGCAAACAGGGTATCGACTTCGGCTTTCCGCTTCTCCGCTTTGTTCAACTCTGCAGCTTGCTTCTTTCTTGCGGCGACCTGTCCCTTGTCATTGGCGTTTAACAGCCGCTTCAAGAGCCGTTCTTCATCATGCTGTACCAGCCCCGACCAGTATTGCAGACGGGAAAGGACATAGGCGTAAAGCACATCATAGCGGATATAGTGCATGGAGCATTGGCGTGTGCCCTGTCCGTACTTGCTACAATGATAATGGCCGTAAGGCTTGCTGTTCTGCCTGTTCTCCCCATAGGACAGCGACCAGCCGCAATCCGCACATTTTACCAATCCGGAAAAAATCTGTGTTGTACCGTCCTTGCATTTTCTGCGGCGGTTTGCTATCTGCTCCTGTACCTGCCGGAAAACCTGTTCGCTGATAATCGGCTCCTGCGTGTTCTCCACCCGCACCCATTCACTTTGGGGCTTGCGTATCCTCCGCTTGTTCTTAAAGGAAATATTTGTTTCCCGGTAGTGGATGGTATGGCCGATATAGGTTTCATCTTTCATAATGCTCTTGACCTGCGCTATCGTCCATGCGTAGCTTTTTTCCTCCGGTGCACCCGCATAGATGTTTGCGAAAGTCCCGTCACGCTGGAAGTTGATAAATCCCGGCGTGGGAACCTTTTCCGCAATCAGTATTCTTGTGATACTGGCTGCCCCTCTGCCATGAATGGCAAGGTCAAAAATCTTCTCCACTATCCAGCGGGTTTCCTCGTCGATTATCAGCTTGTTTTTGATTTCCGGGTGTTTCCTGTACCCGATGGGAGCATAGGCACCGATACGCTGTCCTGTGGCAAACTTCGCTTTGAAAGCGGCCTTTACCTTGCGGCTCGTATCTTTCGCAAACCATTCATTGAACATACGTCGTTCGGGAAGGTGAAGCGCAAACAGCAAAAATCCAGTATTCATGCGGGTTTGCGGCGAGATGGCTCTCGATCAGATAGCTCTCTTTCAGACGGTCAAGGGGCTGAAATCACAATCGCATAGTTGGTTTCATGGGAGAATGGCGGTAACAGCGGTCATTCTCCCTTTTTTCGTTCCTGCCGCTTTCAACAGGAGGAACACGAATATGGAAGAACCGAAAGGCACAGCAAAGCGTAGGGCAAAGACCGCTGCGGCTGCGCAGGAGGATAAGATTACCTTACTCCCGCTGTCGGAGCTGCACGACTTCCCCAACCACCCTTTCAAGGTGCGGGACGACGAGGCCATGCAGGAAACGGCGGAGAGCATCCGGCAGTACGGCGTACTCGTCCCCGCCATCGTCCGTCCCCCGCGAGGACGGCGGATATGAGATCGTGGCGGGACACCGCCGCAAGCACGGCAGCGAACTGGCGGGGCTTCAAAATCTGCCCTGCATCGTCCGCGAGATGGACGACGACACCGCCACCATCCTCATGGTGGACAGCAACATCCAACGGGAGAATACCCCAGTGAGGACGCGGATATGCTGGCGGCAGAGGCGCAGTATTGTGCCATGGAAGCGGAATTGCAGCAGTATCTCGACACCTACGAAAGCACCCACGACTACGACGAGTACCACTTCGAACTGGACGACATCGAGCACGACCCCTATGTGCTGATCTCCGCCGTCACCGCCCTCATGGGCAGGGAGTGGACGCTTTCCGAGGTAGGCGGCATACTCGATATGCTGTTTGAAAAGCAGTACATCCTAACGGAAACCGTCACCACGGAAACGAGATACCGCACGGAAACCCGAACCGGCTACTACACCGACGCGGACGGCAATCTGCAAAGCTACGAGTACGACGTGCAGGTGCCGTACACCTACTACATCTGCACCGTAAAGCTGGAAAACTTCAACCTCTCCCATGTGCCGGTCTATATCATGTCGCAGGATCAGCTCTCCCTTTACGCCATGTATATGGCGACGCTGGGCAACCGCCCGGACCTCTTCGGCGGCTCGGAGTACATCGGGAAATACTACACCGCCGACTATGAGAAGTACGAGATACCCCCGGAAGCGCTGGAGGACGCGCAGTTCGCCGCCATCATCAGAGGAGGCGGAGAAGTATCTCGGCTACCCCTACGTCTGGGGCGGCAGCAGTCCTGCCACCTCCTTCGACTGCTCCGGCTTTGTCAGCTACGTCTACAACAACTGCGGCGTGGGCTGGAGCTTCGGCAGGCTGGGCGCGGAGGGGCTGCGCCAGCTCTGTACGCGGGTGTCCGTCGCCAACCTGCGCCCCGGCGATCTGGTGTTCTTCCAAGGCACCTACGACACGGCGGGCGCATCCCATGTGGGCATTTATGTGGGCAACAATATGATGCTCCACTGCGGCGACCCCATCCAGTACGCAAGCCTTGCTTCAAGCTACTGGCAATCCCATTTCCTTGCTTACGGGCGCTTACCTGCGCCCTGATCTCTCAGAAAGGAGACGAATATGAACCCGAAAATCAGCAGGCTGCGGGCGGAGCGCGAGAAGAACAACGGCAAAATCGCCGCGCTCCAGACCCGCAACAGAGAAATCGACAGCCAGATCATGGAACTTGAGAACACCGACATCATCGGTATGGTGCGGGAAAGCGGCTTTACGCCGGAACAGCTCGCCCGGCTTCTTCAGTCCATGCGGCAGGGGCAGTTCCCCGCGCCGGAGGCTGAACGGAACGAAACGGAGGAAAAACAGTATGAGGAAGTTTAACACCCGGCTTTTTGCCGGTCTGCTGGCGGTATTCTGCTGCATGACCGCCCTTTCCGCCACCGCCTACGCAGACGGCGGCTATTACGAACAAAGTGAGGACGGAAGCGAAACGCCTCCGTCCTCTATTGACAGCATCACCATCTCCACGGAAAGCGTCAAACTGCCGGAGCAGCAGGGCAGCGAGGCGCTGACCCCGGACGGGAATCTGACCCTCATCGACGACATTTTGCAGTCCGCGCCCTATGCCAGCGTGGAGGAAGCGGCAGAAAACAAGCAGTTCATCACCGTCCAGAGCAAAAACGGCAACTACTTCTACATCGTCATTGACCGCTCCGGAGACACGGAAAACGTGTATTTCCTCAACCTTGTGGACGAGGCTGACCTCATGGCGCTGATGGAGGACAGCGGCAGCGCCGCAGCCTGCTCCTGCAAGGACAAGTGCGAGGCAGGTGCGGTCAACACCGCCTGCGCAGTCTGCAAGAACAATATGACGGAGTGCATGGGAAAGGAAAAGGTCACGGAAAAGACGCCGGAGCCCGACCCGACGCCGGACACGACCGACAGTCCCGACAAGGACGGCGGCGAAAAGAAGTCCGGCAGCGGTCTTGTTGTGATTGTGCTGCTGCTCCTGATGGCGGGCGGCGGCGCGCTGTATTGGTTCAAGTTCCGCAAGAAAAAGCCTGACACAAAGGGACCTGTGGACTTGGATGATTACGATTACGGCGATGATGAGGACGAGGAATACGAAAATGAGGACGATGAGGACGAGCCGGAGGAAACGGAGGACGCGGATGAATGACGCTCTTTACGAAAAACCCGTTGGAGCGCCTGATGCTCCGCCTGCCGCGCCCGGATAAGGAGGAAACGCCCCGCCCCATCGCCCCGGAGGGGCATTTCTGCCATGGCTGCGGGCGGTATGGGCTGGTCTGCGTCCGGCCCTGTTACCGGGACACCGACCTGCGGGAAAAGGCGGTGCGGAAAAAGCCGGAGCTGTCTTTGTAACTTTTCTATGACCTGCCCAAAACCCCTTGTATTTTGCACATAATAATGCTATAATTATGAGCAAGAAAGGAGGATGCGATATGCCGCAGATCAGACCGATTACAGACCTGAGAAACACATCGGAGATTTCCGACGCCTGCCATGCGCGCCGCGAGCCTGTTTTCATCACGAAAAACGGTTACGGCGATCTGGTAGTCATGAGCATTGAAACCTATGAGGAAATGCTGGATTGTATAGCGACGGACAAGGCGATTGCGGACGCGGAGCAGGAGATCGCCGCAGGCGGTCAGCTTCTGGACGCGAAGGAGGCGCTTGGCGCACTGCGGAGGAAGTATTTTGGATAAGTACAGCGTAAAGCTCTCGCCTCGCGCCCTCCGAGATTTGGACGGCATCTATTCGTATATTGCGCGGACGCTTTTAGAGCCGGAAACGGCGCTGAAGCTCGTCGATACCATTACGGAGGAAATCCTCTCGCTGGATTCCATGCCGCGCCGCTGCCCAGAGCGGAAAACCGGCGCGTATGCCGGAAAGGGCTACCGTCAGCTCCTCATCAAAAACTACACCGCCATCTATCGCATTGACGAGGAACACCGTACCGTCGTCGTTGTCACCGTGCGCTACTCGCCCAGTCAGTTCTGACCGGGGAAAACCACACAACCAAATACCAAACGCGAAAAGCAGTCCTTCGGGGCTGCTTTTTGCTATGCAGAAAAGGAGAAAAATGAATATGACACACCATAAATTAGTGATCGCGGAAAAGCCCTCCGTCGCCCAGTCCATCGCCGCCGTGCTGGGCGCGAACAAACGCAACGATGGCTATCTTTCGGGAGGCGGCTACCTTGTGAGCTGGTGCTATGGGCATCTGGCGGAGCTGGCGGGCGCGGATGTGTACGATGAAAAGTACGCCAAGTGGCGCTATGACGATCTGCCCATCCTGCCCGCAAACTGGCGCTTCACGCTGAAAGCGGACAAAGCCAAACAGTTCGAGCTGCTGCGGGACCTCATGCGCCGGGAGGATGTATCCGAGGTCATCAACGCCTGCGACGCGGGGCGCGAGGGGGAGCTTATCTTCCGCACCGTCTACTATATGGCGGGCTGCACAAAGACCATGAAGCGGCTTTGGATCTCCTCCATGGAGGACGCGGCCATCAGAAAGGGCTTTGCGGACCTTCGTCCGGGACGGGAATACGACGGGCTGCACCAGTCCGCCTTTTGCCGCGCCCGCGCGGACTGGCTGGTGGGCATCAACGCCACAAGGCTCTTTTCGGTGCTGTACCACCGCACCCTCAACGTGGGGGCGCGTCATGACGCCCACGCTGGCGCTCATCGTCCAGCGGGAGGCGGAGATCGGGGCGTTCCGCCCGGAAGCCTACACGGTAAATCTTCGCTGCGGCGAATTTGCCGCCGTGTCCGAAAAGTTCAAAGAGAAAGCGGAGGTGGACGGTCTTGCCGCCGCCTGCGCCGGTCAGCCGGTCACGGTCAAGGCGGTGCAGCGCACGGAGAAAACGGAGAACGCGCCCCGGCTTTACGACCTGACCGCGCTCCAGAGGGAGGCCAACCGCAGCCTCGGCTACACCGCACAGCAGACGCTTGACTACCTGCAAGCCCTCTACGAGAAAAAGCTCTGCACCTATCCCCGCACGGACAGCCGCTTCCTCACCGACGATCTGGAAGCCTCCGTGCCGGAGCTTGTGACCGTTGCCGCCGCCATCTGCGAAACAGACGCGCCGGGGCGTGTGAACGCAGGACAGGTGTGCGACAGCAAAAAGGTCAGCGACCACCACGCTATCCTTCCTACCGCCAGCGCGGGCAAGGCGGATACCTCCGTCCTGCCGCTGGGCGAGCGCGAGCTTTTGCGCCTTGTGGCGGGCAGCTTCTTCGGGCGGTCAGCGATGCACACCGCTATGCGGAAACCGCCGTTACGCTGGAGTGCGGCGGTACCGAGTTCACCGCCAAGGGCAAAACCGTCCTTAATACCGGCTGGAAGCAGTATCTCGCGCAGGAAAAGCAGGACGCCGCGCTGCCGGAGCTGTCGGAGGGGCAGGTATTGGATTGCACCGAAGCCGCCGTAAAGGAGGGCAAGACCACGCCGCCCAAGCATTATACGGAGGATACGCTGCTCTCCGCCATGGAGACTGCCGGAAAGGAAGATATGCCGGAAGAAGCGGAACGAAAAGGGCTAGGAACGCCCGCCACCCGCGCCGCCATCATCGAAAAGCTGGTAGCCACGGGCTTTGTGGAGCGCAAGCGGGCGAAGAAGGCCGTCAGCCTTGTGCCTGCCCATACCGGCGTTTCCCTCATCACCGTGCTGCCGGAGCAGCTCCAGTCCCCGCTTCTCACCGCCGAATGGGAATACCGCTTGCAGCAGGTGGAGCGCGGCGAGCTGTCCCCGGACGAGTTCATGACCGGCATTGCGGATATGCTCACGGAGCTGCTAAAAACCTACAAGGTCATCTCCGGCGCGGAGGTGCTGTTCCCCTCCGGCCGTGAGGTCATCGGCAAATGCCCCCGCTGCGGCAGCGACGTGACCGAGAGCAAAAAGGGCTTCTTCTGCGAGAAAAACGACTGCCGCTTCGGGCTGTGGCGGGACAATAAGTTCTTTGCCGCCAAGCGCGCCGCTCTGACAAAAAAGGTAGCCGCCGCACTGCTGGCAGAGGGGCGTGTGAAGCTCACCGGCCTCTACTCCGAAAAGACCGGCGGCACCTACGACGCCACTGCCGTGCTGGAGGATACCGGCGAGAGCGTCCGCTTCCGTTTGGAATTTGACAAGGGGGCGAGGACATGAAGCTCTCCAAGCTGGAGCAGGAAAGTATCATCCTCTACAACGAGGAAGAATCCACCGCCAGCATCTACACCCACGACCCCAAGCTGAAGCGCAAGCTCAAGCGCCTTGCGGAGAAATACCCGGACAAGGTGTACCCGGATAAGGCCGTCCATGCCGGAGCGGTCAGCTATGCCGTGCCGAAAAGCTGCGTCAGCGTCCGGGAGCCGTTCAGCGACGAGCGGCGCAGGGCCGCCAGCGAACGCGCCAAAAACGCCGGATATACGCCGCCCGCAAGGAGTATATACTACGAAAATGAATAAGAACCGAGCGCCCGCACAGGAAAGCCTACCCCTGCGCGGGCGCTGCCATTTCAGGGATAAACAGCCCATGAAATGAAAGGAATTGCCTATGACACGAAAATCTCCGTATCCGACAAGAGCGGATTATCCGGCATTGATTGAAAACGCCAAGCCTGCGCTGCGCGAGCTGCTGGAAGCGGCCTCCTATGAACGGAGGATCGCCGTACTCAGCGCCTGCTCTCTTGATGTGGTCAACACCCTCTGCACACTTATGGTGCTGGGGCGGCACAGCCTCTATCAAAAGCCCTTCAACGTGCCGGACGCGGTATTTGCCCGGTGGGCGGCGGACCTGTGGACGCTGCGTGAGCAGGACAAGGCAGGCGACATCCGCTATCTCTGCGGAAAACGGATTTACGGGAATATCTTTCGCGGGGCTTCAGCTCCTGCAAATCGACCTGATGAAAGGAGGCAAAATGCCAGAGAAACCCGGTAAAAAACAGAGAACAGCTCAAGGAGATCACCGACCGCATCGAGGCGGGTATCCGCGACATCTTTGAATCCGGCGATATGGAAAAGTACCGCAATTACCTGCGAACCATGAGCCGGTTTCACAATTATTCCCTCAACAATCAGGCGCTCATCCACTTGCAGCGCCCGGACGCCACACTTGTGGCGGGCTATAACCGCTGGCGGGACAAGTTCTCCCGCCATGTGCTGCGGGGCGAGAAGGGCATCACCATCATCGCGCCCACGCCGTATAAGAAGAAAAATCGAGCAGGAAAAGCTCGACCCGACACTACTTCGGCATTGAAACCGGCGCGAACAGCTTCGGCTATGTGGCAACGTGGTCAAAAACGCCGAGCTGCCGGAGTTCCGCGCCAGTCTGGACACCATCAGCAAGACCGCAAACGGCATCATCACCGACGTGGAGAAGCATTTTGCGGAGGTCTGTCAGGAGCGCGGTGTGGAGCTTCCCAAGGACACGGAATATGAGTTTGTCACCATCCCGCCCTCCCGCACTGACGCGCTGGCCTTTGCCGCCGACTACGCGGCGTTCCTGCGCCGGGGTCTGAATGTTCCCGACAGCGCGGACAAACCCACAGCGGAGGCGGTGGCGGACAGGCTGCTTGCCGGTGAGGACGCAGAGCTGCGGAAGGAGCTGGAGGATTTCGTCAAGCTGGCAGACGAGATCGGCATCGACGACGGCTCTCATGGGCTGCTGGAACGCTTCAACGGCCTGTTCCGTCAGGAATGGCGGGCAAAGGAGAAACCGCAGCCGGAGATTGAAACAGAAACGCCGAATGTTGAGGATGAGCTGCCGCCCCTGCCGGAGCTGGAGCAAGGCTATCCCATGCCGGATACCAGCATCGGCGTGACGCTGAGCGAACAGGCAGACACGGAAAAGCTGTTTCTGGAAAACCCGCAGGACGCTTTCCTCATCTATCAGATCCGGCGCGGCGGTGAATTGGACGCTTACCGCTTCAT
>VOFG01003019.1_pt1 | contig 97319 bp, 93 predicted proteins | sample 5384171 | NCBI WGS metagenome assembly VOFG01 (sample SAMN12384726, study PRJNA508395) | human gut metagenome | isolation source: healthy gut F | host: Homo sapiens
TCTAAATTACGTCCCAATTTCATATAAACATCAGACAACAGCACAAAGCTACGCGCCAACCAATAAGTATGTGGAGTGCTGACTTCAATATAATCCAAGACTTCTTTCTCAGCCTGTTCTGTCTGCCCGGCATCAAAATAAATCTGCGCCACTTTATATTTCGCTTCTGCACCATATATATTGCGAGTGTCTTTTGCCAATATCTTCAAATCATCCATGGCACCTTCCACTTTTCCTGCATCCAGATAAGCCTTGGCACGATAATAATGAGCCTCGTTGGATAATTCAGGAGCAACCTTTGTCTCCGCCAGCAAATCCGTTGCCGCCAGCATTACTTCTTCTCCATTGCCCAACATATAAGCGCTACGAAGTACGCCTGTCTTTGCCAACTGCCGGCGTTCCGGCGAAACAGCTTTATCTTTCAGTTGCTTATAAACAGTCAACGCTTTTTCATAGTCTTTTGCCGAGTAAGCCATCTCAGCACTCATCATCATGGCATCTTCCGAATATTTATTATTGGGATAAGCCAAAACTTTGTCCAAATGTTCTATCGCACTATTGTAAGCCTTCCGGTTATAATCTATCAGCCCGACATAATAATTGGCATTCAAACTAAATGCACCTTCCGGGAAAGTTTGCAGATAATGAGTAAAACTATTGCGTGCTTCATCTATTTCACCGCGCATATATACCCTTTCGGCAGCAACATAAGTCAACGAATCACGTTCGTTCACATCAAAATTGGCTCCACCGGGAATGGTAGAAGCAAAGTTGGCATATTCATCCACCTTATTCAAATCAATATAAATAGACTTCAAATCTCTTTGGGCAAGACGAGCCTCCTCACTACCCGGATAATTAGTGATTACCTGCTTATAAGCCTGGATAGCCTCCGGATACTTATCTCCTTGATAATAGAGCAAACCTATTTCGTTAGCCGCTCGACGGGCCATATTACTTTCCGGGAATTTCTTCAACAAAATATTGAAACGATTAATAGCATTCGTATGATCCTCCATTTGAACAAAAGCACGGCCTTGCTCATACAAAGCATCATCCAGATATTGAGACTCGGGATAATCCGCTATCAAACGGTTTAAAATTTGTATCTTTCCGGTATAATCCTTCTGCAAGCCACGGACAAAAGCCTCTTGATATAAAGAATAATCCCCCAAAGAAGGATCTATTTCCACAGCACGGGCATAATCCTGACGGGCCGAATCAAAACGGCGGGCATAAAAGTTACAGTCACCGATACGATTGTAAGCATCTGCCTGTACAGCACGGTCATTGACAGTTCCACGGTCAACAAAACGGGTAAACCAATTCAATGCACCATTATAATTCTTTTGTTTAAAATCAGTATAACCCAAATTGTAAAGCGCCAGCCCGTACTCCCGATTCATCTTATCGGGAGCGAATTCCAAGTACCGGCGTAAATCATTTCCAGCCTGAGCATAGTGTTCCAGTCTGTAGTTTGCCTCACCACGCCAATAATATGCATCAGCCTTAGCAGACATGTTATATTGCCCGATAGCCAAAGAGCGGTTAAAATATTCTATTGCTTTGGAAAAGTCGGCATTAGCAAATGCCTGAGTACCGAGACGGAACAGAATCTTTTGTTTTGCTTCCATGATTCGTGCACCCGGATGCTCAATCTTTGCAATAGACTTCAATGCAGCTTCGTAGCTACGAGTATTCATATACACCTCTATCAAGTAATCATTTACCCGTTCGGCATACGGCGAATTGGGAAATTCATTAAGGAAGCGTTCAAATACCGTTACAGATTCAGCAAAAGGAGAATAAGAAGTCTCATGTATACACAAAGCATAATTATAAAGAGCCTGCTCTTTCACCAACGGGTCAAATCCTGATGCAGACGCCTGCTCAAAAGCCATTCTTGCCTGATTGCGTTCCTTCAAATTCAAATAAGCCAAGCCCATGTGCAAATATGCATTCTGAGACAAAGCATCATTCACCGAAGTCGTTTCACCCAATGTGGCAGCCGCCTTTGAATAAACACCGGTATAATAATAACTCATACCCAACTCATACAACGCTTTACGCTGCGGACGCGACACCGCACCCTGATAACGTTCCAGCGGTGCAATAGCTGCCTGGTAATTATTCAGCCCAAAACAGGCTTCTCCCAAAACACGTTCCATCTGAGCCTCATCTTTATGACCGGAATAAACCTTCAAATAGCGTTCAGCCACCGAACGTGCCTGTTCATAATTACCTTGCAATAAATAAATCTCTCCTATATAATAAGGCACTAAAGATGAATATACAGCATCATCTTTCAAAGATAAAAAAGCATCTAATGCCTTATTATACCGTTTTTCCACATAATCGATATAAGCCAAGTTATAAGTGGCATCCGATTGATAACGCGGGCTCACCTCTTTCAGTAAAAGGAACCATACGGAAGCATCGCGCAAATTACCTTCCTTTAAATAAGAAGTGGCAAGACGCATGGCACAATCATCGCGTTCTGCATCAGGCAGTGCCTCAAGGTCACACGCCCTAAACATAGCTATTGCCTCCTTATATTTACCTTCTTCAAAATACACCGAAGCAATCAAAGAACGTACCCTGTCTGTATATCGTGAATCCGGGTATTTATCCAGATAAGCCTGCAACAGCTCCACACTGTTTTTGACTTCAATTCATATTCTCTGCATACCCTTCGGTATTCCTTATCGCCTGCCACGTCATCGGGAAGAATTTGCTGGGCCATACTTTGCAAAGCACATCCCCCATCAATGCAGCTATTAATAGAGTCCTTTTCTTCATATTCTATTCTAATATTTATATTCTTTCAAAAAGCGTTTTACTCCCTCACGTACAGAGTCAAGACCAAATTCTTCAGGATTCACTTTGTCAAGCGGCATCCAAAAAAGAATCCGCCACATCATCCATCGCTTCAAGATGAGCCGTATCTTCCACCGTACAAAGGAAAAACTGGTCTAAGGTATGTACCAAAAAGCCGGAATAAAGATAAGTATTGGGCAACGAAAACAGATATGCCGCTTTTTCCACTTTCAGTCCTGTTTCCTCCAGCACCTCACGCGCCACACCTTCCTCTCCGGTTTCATACATATCTATAAACCCTCCCGAAAGGTCCAGTGTTCCTTTCTTGGGTTCTTTACCCCGACGGCAAACCAATAATTCGTTCCTCTCATTCAAGATAAATGCCACTGTAGCGGCACTTGAATTAAAGTAGTAGACAAAACCACAATCCGCACAGCGTTTGGACTTCTCATTATTCACCACAAAATGTGAAGAACCACATTTGGGACAGTACTTGAATAGTTCTAGTGGATGCATAATTACTCCTTTTCTTTTATAGACACCGCAAAGATAGCTTAAATGACAGATAATTCATTAATTAAATCTAAAAGAAGAAAGAGAAAACACAATTCTTAGTACATTTGTTAGCAAATACAAATGTAAATTACTCACATGGAGATTGTTATAATTATCGCACTTATTTTACTAAATGGGGTATTCGCCATGTCCGAAATAGCCTTGATTTCTGCTCGCAAAAGCAGTCTGAACAATGATGTCCGTCACGGCAGTTCCACCGCGCGTATCGCCTTAAAATTAGCCAATGACCCGGATAAGTTTTTATCGACCATACAAATCGGAATTACTCTGATTGGTATTCTCACCGGTATTTATTCCGGCGATGTATTGGCGTCTGATTTCAGCAAAGTACTGACTGCAGCAGGCATACCAGTCACTTATGCCCATATAATAGCACAAATTCTGATTGTCATCTTAGTGACCTATCTCACCATTATTTTCGGAGAGCTTGTCCCCAAACGAATCGGAATGAGCGCATCCACACGCGCAGCCAAGCTACTGGCACGCCCCATGTATTGGCTGTCAGTCATAGCTTCTCCTTTCGTATGGATTTTGGCAAAAAAGTACTTCACTGATTTTCAACCTGCTGCATATAAATACAGCAGAGGAAAAAGTTACGGAAGAAGAAATCAAATCCATGATTGACGAAGGAGCCGAGAATGGCGAGGTACAAGAAGTAGAACAAGATATCGTAGACCGCGTTTTCTCTTTGGGCGACCGCAGCATCAATACCATTATGACTTATCGTAATGATATAGTATCTATTGATATAGATATGGGAAACAAGCAGATTTATGATATTGTATGCCAGCATTTATATCAAGTTTATCCGGTGACACAAGACAATACTTTGGATAATATTATAGGTGTGGTTTACCTGAAAGATCTTTTCGGTAAATTAGAAGAAGTGAACTTTAATCTGCGTGATGTTATTCGTCCGGCACAATACTTCCATGAAAACATGGATGTCTATAAGGTATTGGAACAAATACGCCAGCACCACATTAAATATGGACTGATCTGCGATGAATTCGGCAGTTTGCAGGAGTCATTACAATGAAAGACATATTGGAAGCATTGGTAGGGGCACTACCCGGCGATTCGGAAGAACCGGATATCATTCTCCGCAAAGACGGCAGTTGGCTGATAGACGGACAATGTTCTTTCTATGACTTCTTAAGTCATTTTGAAATGGAAGATTTATATTCCGAATATAATTATAACACATTGAGCGGACTTATTCTGCAGCAGTTGGGACATGTTCCCAAAACCGGAGAACTTCTCCAATGGAACGATTTCCTTTTTGAAATTGTAGATATGGACGGAGCACGCATCGATAAGATATTGGTCACCCTGTCAGACAAAAACAAAGAAGATAAATAAGATATGTTACAAAGAGATTATATTATGCGTTTGGTTCGCCAATTCATAGAAGCATTGGAAAAACTGGTGGAAGAAAAGAAAAAAAGAGGATGGTCCTGAGTTTCAATTAAAGATACAAAGTATCTATCGAGCCTATTTTAACCATAGCCATCACTTCTATTATGAACAGGATGCGGAATATATTTTAACCGATCTGTCTCAAGACTATGAAGGGCAAGAGTTTCTGACCCGAATCGATATGTTATCGGAGTTGCTCTACCAAGACGCTCTATTGAAAGAGCCGGACGAAAAGAAATACCTTTTAGCAAAAGCACTCTATCTAAAAGAGTATTTGGACAGCCATAGTGATACCTTTTCTTTTGAGCGAAGAAACAAAATAAATGAAATCAAGAAGTTATTAGAGTTATAGACTAAAAAAATGCACTTTTTTCAAAGAATATGTGTTTTTTCTTTCAAAATAGTAGATAAATTAAAAACTATTCCTATATTTGCTTACAGATTGACAACACTAAAATCAAAATATTATGGAGAAAATAGACAGTCTTGACAGACAGATCCTTGAAATTATATCTCAAAATGCTCGCATCCCATTTAAAGATGTCGCAGCAGAATGTGGCGTTTCCCGTGCTGCTATTCACCAACGCGTACAAAGATTGATTGATTTGGGCGTCATTATCGGTTCGGGATATCATGTAAATCCTAAAAGTTTAGGATATAGAACATGTACGTATGTAGGAATCAAACTAGAAAAAGGCTCAATGTATAAAGCTGTAGTAAATGAATTAAAAAAGATTCCCGAAATAGTGGAATGCCATTTTACTACCGGTGCATACACCATGCTGACAAAAGTATATTCTCGTGACAATGAACACTTAATGGATATATTAAATTCCAGAATTCAGGAGATTCCCGGTGTTACAGCTACCGAAACAATGATATCTTTGGAGCAAAGTATCAAGAAAGAAATTCCTATTCAAACCGGGAAATAATGGAATGGCTGACTGACTACCATTTAGGCGGCATTGTTATCGGCATTTGTACATTTCTGATAATCGGTCTTTTCCACCCCATCGTGGTCAAAGCCGAATATTATTGGGGAACGCGTTGTTGGTGGATTTTCCTGATTTTAGGAATAGCCGGTATCATCGGCTCAATCTTAATCAACGACATACTCATTTCTTCACTGATAGGCGTTTTCTCTTTTTCGTCATTTTGGACTATAAAAAGAAATTTTTGAGCAACGGGAACGCGTATTGAAAGGTTGGTTTCAATGAATCCCAAACGAAAACACGAATACGAAGAAAAATAAACTCCTATTTTCCGGGCATTTCTTATTATATTTGAAATACCCGGAAAATACCCTCTTTCTGCAAAGACAATTTTATCACCATAGAGAAAAAAGATTCTCATAATACCATTAACGGTTACTCTATTTGCCATATTTTTCGTATTTTTGTGAGCGACATCTAATATAAACCGAAGAAAAACAACATGAGATACAAATATTTATTACTCTTATTAGCACTATTAGCATTAAATACTCCCATTTCTGCCGAATATTTCAGGCATATTGGATTATCCGAAGGATTGACGCAGCCATCGGTTATGTCCATACACCAAGATCAATTGGGAAGAATGTGGTTTGGTACAAGAGAGGGAATAAATCTGTATGATGGCAAACAAATCACTGCTTTCAAAGGTTGGTGCAACGCTTCCAATGATTCAGCTCCCATCTGGTTGGGAAATGAAGTTTCATCCATCGTTGAGGACAAACAAGGAAATATTTTTTTCTTAGTCGATGACGATATTATAAAATTTGATATACAGACCGAACAATTCAGTCGTCTTTCTAAAGGAAGCCGCATCCCGGTTTTAACTTCACTTGAAGGAGACCTGTGGTATATGAGACGTGATTCCTTATTCAAGCATTCTTCAGGAGCCACGGAATCAACCTTCATGCTAAAAACCGGAATTACTTCTCCCATCACCTGCCTGACAATGTTACCCAATAAAATCTGTATTGGCTCACATGACGGAATTTTCTTCTATGACCGTTCCAGCGGGAAAGAAACACATGTACTCAGAGGTATTGACATCTACCGCATTTTTTGAAAGCTCACAAAAAGAATTGTGGATTGGAACAAGAATGTATGGATTATACAGAATCAACAAAAAAGGAGAAATCAGGCAAGTGCCTTTCAGCCCCGGTTCCCCCACAGGAATCAGCAGCTGGCAAATTCGTGATTTTGTGGAAGACGGCGAACGGAACATCTGGTTTGGAACATTTGACGGACTACATAAATATAGTACGAAAACAGGACAGTATTCCCTTATCCAAATCCCCAAATACGTAGGAGGATTAAACCACCCATCTATCTTTTCCCTTTGTAAAGATATGCAAGGTACTATCTGGGTGGGAAGCTATTTTGGAGGAGTAAATTATTTCACACCCAAACAAGACAGCTTTGTACATTACGACTATGACCAAAACGCCACCAAAAATCAATATTATTCATATATAGGCGATATCGTAGTAGACAAGAATGAACACGTGTGGCTCAGCACAGACGGAGGAGGAATCAGCTGTACCGACAAGAACTGGAACATTATCCATCAGTTTACGGCAGGAGGCAAAAATTCAATCCCCCACAATAACATAAAAAGTATATGTTATGATGAAGAAAACGAATGCATATACATAGGTACTTATTTAGGAGGACTGTCTCGTTATGATTTGCAAACCGGACAATTCTATAACTATCTGGAAAGGAGGAAAGGAGAGCCCAATACTCCGAATGAAGTTGTTTTCCATGTAAAAATGTGGAAAGGAAAATTATATTTATCAGCACGCAACGGTGTATTTTCTTTGGATACCAAAACGCAAAAGTTTCACAAACTGGATATCCCAATCGCCTACTACGAAGATTTCGATATAGACCCGGAAGGATATTTATACCTGAGCGGAATGTTTAATCTGGTATGCATGCATTTAGACAAGCTGGAAGCATCTTATATTCCGCTGACGCAAAAAGGATATAATGCCAAAATAACGCATCTTGGCAACTAATAACGGCGCCTATATCAGCACTTTAGGAGGCGGGTTGTTTTTCTATGACAAGAAAACACATAAGACAGCCCATTACACAGCAGAAGAGCATCAGCTTCCCAGCAACTTTTGTTACAATGTTTGTTTATCACCCAGTGGGAACATACTGATAACCAGCGACAAAGGAGTGACAAGCTATTCTCCCGAAAAAAACAGCTTTACCACCATTAATTTAATGAGAAACTTTCCAACAGCCCACATTATAAGTGGCTGCGGCATTTTCGCCTCCGACCAAAAGCGCATTTATGTGGGCGATACCAAAGGGGTAACCTCTTTTTCGGAAGAAGAATTTCACAAAGCCAATACCTTCCGCCATAACCCCAACCTTTATTTCTCGGAATTATGGATTAATAATCAAAAGGTAGTGGCAGGAGATGAAACCGGAGTACTTACCAAGGCTTTTCCATATACTCAAAAGCTCAAATTAAGCCATAATCAAAATAATTTGATTCTCAGTTTTGCCCTGCCTGACTATGAACAACAATTATCCCAAAAACAGTTCCAATATAAATTGGACGGGTTCGATAAAAAATGGATTAAAACCAGCCAGACAGAAGTACACTATACCAATCTTGATCCGGGCACTTATACGTTGCGAGTAGCTGCCATCAATAACAGCAGCAACCAAAGCGGAGACATCACAGACAAAGAAATCAGTATGCAACTGACCATCTCTGCTCCTTGGTATGCCACTTGGTGGGCATTCTTGCTCTATATCATCAGTTTTATAGGATGCCTTTATTATTTTATATCCAGTCGAATCGCCAAGCGCACCTTAGCACTTTCGTTAGAAAAAGAGCGTTTTGAAAAGCAACAGATAGAACAACTTAATCAAGAGAAGCTGGTATTCTTCACTAATGTCAGCCATGAATTCCGCACTCCCTTAACATTAATAATCAGTCATATAGATATCATTCTACAGAAATCTTCACTGAATCCTTCTATCTATAACCAAATATTAAAAATCAGAAAGAATGCACAGCAAATGAGCAATCTGATTTCAGAATTACTTGAGTTTAGAAAACTGGAACAAAACCATAAAACATTACAGATATCCCAACAAGATATAACTCCATTTTTGAAAGAAATTTATTTTTCATTTGTTGATTATGCCCATTTGCGTAATATCCATTATGACTTTCAACTATCAGAAACTCCCACACTATGTTGGTTTGACAGCCAATTACTTGAAAAAGTATTCTTCAATTTATTATCCAATGCCTTTAAATATACACCCGACAATGGGAATATTATCATATCCGGCCGTACAACAGATAATGAAGTAGAAATCAGTATATCCGACACAGGATCGGGAATTGCCAAAAACGATGTTTCACAAATATTCGCGCGCTTCTTCCAGGCAAACAACCAAAAGCCGGGTGAATATTCATCGCCCGGTACCGGTATTGGTCTTGCTTTGTCCAAAACCATCGTTGAAAAGCATCATGGTACGATAACTGTCGACAGTACACTAGGCAAAGGAAGTACATTTACCGTCCGACTCCCCAGAAACGCAGACGTTTTCCAGGCAGACAAAAACATACAGTTATCAAACCAGCAACAAGAAAGCTCCATTGTACCCGGTTCTTTAGATGTCCTGCCCGAAACAGATACTTACCTGACGGAATCAGTCCATACCGAAAACGCAGAAGAAAAGACCCACACCGTATTATTGGTAGAAGACAATGAAGAACTGCTCCAATTATTAACAGAGCTATTCTCCCCATTTTATGAAGTAATTTGCGCTACCAATGGAGAAGAAGGCCTAAAACAAGTATACGAGCATAAGATAGATTTGATTATCAGTGATATCATGATGCCCAAAATGAGTGGTACAGAAATGTGTCTGCAAATTAAAAACAACATTGATTATTGCCACATACCTCTCATATTGCTGACTGCCCTCAATTCTACCGAACAGAATATTGAAGGACTGAACCGAGGCGCAGACGATTATATCACCAAACCTTTCCATGCCCAATTATTATTAGCACGTGCCAATAACCTGATTAGAAGCCGTTTGCTCATGCAGCACCAATTTGATAAAAAGCCGATATCCGAAATTGATTTGACCTGTATCAATCCATTGGATAAGGATATTCTGAAACGGACAGCAGAGAGCATCGAACAGCACATTGATGATACAGAATATGATATTCCGGTACTTTGCAAGGAAGTCGGCATCGGACGTTCACTTCTTTATACCAAGTTTAAAGCATTAACAGGAATGACACCCAATAATTTCATTTTGAATTATCGACTGAAACATGCTGCAGCTTTATTGCAACAATATCCCGATATTCCTATTGCAGAAGTCAGTGACCGTTGCGGGTTTAGCTCACCTGTATATTTCAGCCGTTGCTTCAAGAATCAGTATGGATGTACTCCGCAAAACTATCGCAAGGAAAAGAAAACGGAAAGTTAATTCAAAGACTATCCGGCTCAATTTAAAGTCTTGGAAAATGACACTATGACATATATACGTACAGGCTCATGCGTACGTATGTGTAGGCTCATGCATACGTATGTGTAGACCGATACGTATATACGTGCAGACCGATGCCTACGTGCACATTTAAAAATAGCAGCCGGTACTGAATGATGCAAAAAAGACCTTGATGTTTTTCAAAAAGCTCGGTATCTTTTTTAAAACCTCGGTATCTTTTTCAAAAAGCTCGGCATCTTTTTGTAGGGGCAGATTATATCTCACCCTCACAAATTCGGTTATTCCTTCTTTTCCGTTCATCCTTTCATCTTAATCGGAACACACGGACAATCAACCGATTAAGAATGACAGGACATCCCCTCATCCTCCTTTCAGCCGCGTTTATCAAGTCCCTTCAAAATCTGCCTTCAGCCTTTGTTTTCCTGATTTTGGTGGAAGAAGTTTTACGAATGAAAGGAGGCTGAAAGGGTGGTGACGAGGTATCCCCTCACTACCAAAGCCCCCATAAACAGGGCGTTTCAACAGCTAATGAAAGGAGGAAGGAAGAAGTGGATTTCCGGTAGTTAGGAGAATAAACGCAGTTGTTTTTTGTGAATTCAGTCATTGTATGACAAGTCATTTATGAAAGAAGCCGAAACCGACATTCTTAACTACAAGCCACATACAATAAAGAAAAGGATTGTATCAAAACGTGGATAATGCTGTCGTTTAATCCGTAGGGGCGAGGTTCGCTCGCCCGAAAACAGTTTGCTTTGTGTCTTCGGGCAGGCAAACCCTGCCCCTACAGCCGACGATTGGAAAGGCCGGTTTAGTTTTGACACACTCCTCTCCTTTCATATACTCTCCACTCGGCGGAAGAGAAAACGTTCAGGCCGGATTATTAATAGAGCCATCCCGGTGTCTTTTTCAGATTCGGATTCTTCTCTATCTCTGCACTAGGTACCGGGAAGATGCTATAATCATTTGTCTCAGACCATTTCACACCACCGTTACCACTACTTTGCTGTCCATTACATGTATGAGCACAAGGTTCATAACCCATATAAGTAGAGTATTTTGTTTCACGCAATGTACCCCAACGCAGTTCTTCGTAAAAGTTAACACTCTCATTGATAAGCTCACGGCGTGACTCGTTACGAATCTTGTTCAATCCGTCCTCTTTGCTTGCAAAAGTATAAGGAGGCATCTCCACCGATGTACGCTGACGTATCATGTTAACTTTCTCGGCAGCCGCATCCAGCTCATCCAATTGCAACAAAGCTTCCGACCACATCAAAAGTACATAAGAATAACGCAGAATCGGTTCATCAATAGGACTATTGTATGCATACTCGCAATCATAACCTTCCATCACAAATTTACGATGACGATAAGCAAACTCTGCCTCACCATTGCCATCCTGTTTCAAGTCATACTTACCGGTTACTCCCCAATCTGCAGCCTCTTGCGCTTTCACAGAATGGCTTGACTGTCTTACCGGCCAACGATATACATAAGGAACCGGCGTCGTATTTCCCGCCTTGTACATATCGCCATCTCCGCCCAAAAACTCTTCACCATAAGGCATAATAACATTGTAATTGAGTCGCGGGTCACGATTCTCCCATGCTTTCTTCAAGCGGGCTTCGTTACCTCCCGAAAGATACAAATGCTCATTGGATGCCTTCATTTTATTCTTAACTATATTTAGATATTGCGAACACATAAATCAAAGAAATCCTCAAAATATCGCAGCTTAAAGAAAATGAACAGAGTTGTATAGTAATGAATAAAAAAGAAGGTGCATCGTGCATTACGACACACCTCCTCTTCACAATATTCCAATCAGAATATATATCTTTTCACCTTAATTTTACGGATTAATCTTTCCATCCATCAGCCAACTTCAAATTCGGATTCAACTGACGTTCGCTCCATGGTGCAGGCCAAGTATAAACTCGGTCACCACTCCATGTATAGTCATATTGCAAGGTTCCCCACATTTGCTTCAAACCTGCACCCTCAAAGAAACGGCTTTCTTTCCAAGTACCCCAACGCATTTCATCGAAGAAGTTAACACCTTCACCGTTGAATTCCCAACGACGTTCGTTGCGGATACGTTCACGCAAATCATCCTGTCCCTTCACTGTGGTAGCATCATTAGAGTTCAGCAAAGCGGCTCCGGCACGTTCACGTACTTGATTTACACAAGCAATGGCTTTGTCTTCCTGATTCAGCTCATTGTAGCATTCTGCCAAGTTCAGCAGTATATCAGCATAGCGAATCAAAGGAACATCAATCGGTGAATAAGAACGGTTCGGAATTTCAGATGCACCTTCGGCTACAAACTTGCGATACAAATAATAGAAACGATTATTTGTGTCTGTTTTCAAATCGAACGGTTCACTCACGTCACCGGCACGGAACGGCCAACGCAGTGTGTATGTATATTCATTGGAACCATTCGCTCCATCGTAAGTAGAATACGGAGTGATGATACTAGCAGTCAAACGCGGGTCACGATTAGCATAAGCAGCTTTAATACGAGCTTCATTGCCTTCAGGCAAATATTTACTCATATCAGCACCGGCTGTTTTCATTGCTTCTTTTTCAGCGTCGGTCAATCCATCGCGTAAGAAGAATACGGCACGAGCTGCAGGCTCCATTTCATTATAACCGGGAATATAGTCATTCCAGTTAAATTTACTTCCGTCAGCATTTTCGTATGTTTCCACAAAATCAGCGTTCACCAAATAAGTATTCCAACAAGAACCGAAAGAACTACGTGTTCCGTAACGGAAACTGATATCATTACCCAATCCATCCAATCCGATGCACTGTACAGAGAAAATCATTTCCTTAGACTGTTCATTGGCTTCTTTAAACAATTGTTTATAATCACCCTCAAACAAACCGAAACCACATTGACTTACTGCTTCAAAGTCAGCAGCGGCTTTAGCATATTCTTTCTGATACAAATAAGCCTTTCCACGCAAAGCATAAGCCAATCCCTTGGTCACGCGACCGTAATCGCTAGAACCTTCGGTATAGATATTAGGCAAATTCGGTTCGTTGATAGCAGCAGTCAGGTCATCTTCAATAACCTGCCATACAGCGGCTTCTGTTTCCTGCCCTTTGGTGCACTCGGAAGCTTCCACCGGTTCCAGATAAACAGGTACTCCCTTGTACATAATGTTCAGTTTATAATAGAAGTAGGCACGAAGCACTTTAGCTTCTGCCATATAGCGTGCTTTCTTATTTTCAGGCATATCTACCTCGGGCAAATGGACAATAGCATCATTAGCCCGTGAGATTCCGGAATAATGTTCAGACCAATAGCTGCTGAACATGCCGTTAGAAGTAGTTATCGTATTTCTCATAATGGGATAATCTGCATCACGACAGTCTGTAGACACACCTAAACAATCCATTTGATACAAGCCCAAGCCTACATAACTTTTGCGTAAAGTAGAGTAAATAGCTGTAACTCCTTTGTCTGCAAAGTTTTCGGAAGTCCACATATTGCCGGCTGCCACATTTCCATAAGGTTTGGTTTCCAACAAATCAGCCTGACAACTGCCCAATAAGAGGGCAACAGAACAGATAGACAGTATATTTTTTATAGCTTTCATAATTTTTATTTTTAGAATGTAATATTAGCTCCAAATGCAAATGAACGCACAGTTGTATATTGCGGAGTAGCACCGATTTCAGGGTCTTGACCCGGGAAATCATCAATGCTGAACAAGTTTTCACCTGAAAGGTATACGCGAATGCTCTGAGTGTACAGCTTATTTGTTAAATTCTTTGGCAATGTGTAACCTAAAGTGATATTTTTCAGTTTCAAATAGTCACCGCTATATAAGAAGCGAGAACTTGTAGCCTGATCCTGAGCACCGCTTTCACCGGCTGTCAAACGGCTATATTTACCGTTCAGGTTAGTACGCGGATCATTTGGATTTTCGGGATCATAGAAATAGTGATCCTTGGCAATCATTTCGGGAAGTCCTACACCGACACGTGTACCGGAACTATTGTAACCAGTTGTTGCACCCCAATACAATTTACGTCCTGCAGCACCTGCCCAATTCATAGAGATATCAAATCCTTTCCATGCAGCAGAAGCTTGGAAACCGAATGTATATTTCGGGTCGCTTGAACAACCTTGGAAGCGTTTGTCGAATGAGTTACCATAAATACCATCACCATTACCGTCGGCATAGAGCACGTCACCATACCAAATCTTAGATTTGCTGATGGTCTTGTTCGGCCAGAATTCGTAACCGGCAGCAATCATGTCTTTCACCCACTGCATATCTTCTTCTGTTCGAATCATACCGTCTTTCGGACCACCGTTAGGCAAAACGTTACCACTGGCATCATAGTATTTTCCACTTCCCTTGTATGCATCCATCATGTACCATTCACCTTTCATGTGTTCTTCTACAATCGGACTAATGGAGCTACCGCTATTAAATGTTTCACCAGCGTTATTTCCCCAGATTTTCTGAGAATCATCTGTCACTGGATTACCATTTTTATCTACATAATTATATTTACCGTTTTTGTCGGTAGTATAATCATAAACAGGTTTGCCAGTGGCATCTTTTTCCCTTTTCGTATTTCCATCCTTCAGCGAAGCGACCATTATAGTCTTTCACTTTATTCATATTATAAGAGAAGTTACCTCTTACAGAATATTCTACTTCACCGATGCGATCTCTCCATCCCAAGTCGATTTCGAAACCTTTAGCATCCATCTTGGCAATGTTTACACGTGGAGCAGACAAACCTCCCAATGTGATAGGAATGCTACGAGTTGTCAAGATACCGGTGGTGCGTTTGTTATACACATCAAATGTAGCAGTCAAACGGTTGCCCAAAGCTGCAAAATCAATACCGAAGTCTAAATTGTTTGAAGTTTCCCAGCCCAATGCACGATTAGCCAAACCAGTCATGGCCAAACCTGCCACTTGTTTTCCGCCGAATGAATAATCTGTAATACCATAAACCGACTGGTATTCGTAGTTACCTACATTATCACCACCATCGTTACCTAGTTTACCCCAAGAAGCACGGATTTTCAAATTGTCCAACCAAGAGCGAGTAGATTCCATGAATGACTCCTCAGACAATCTCCATCCTGCAGAGAATGATGGGAAAGTACCCCACCGAAAATCTTTTCCATAACGGCTGTTGCCATCATAACGGATGTTGGCTTCAAACAAGTAACGTCCTTTGTAGTCATAGTTGATACGTCCAAACCATGAACGAGTAGAACGGTCGTCAGCACTACCTCCGATGCTTAGCATTTCTGTAGCAGAACCAGGTACGTTAATAGATTCGTCAATCAAACCTTTCAAACTTCCACTTGAAGAGTTCCAATATTTATACCATTCCTGATAACCTGCCATCACACCAATATTATGGTCTTTAGCAATAGTCGTGTTATAATTCAATATATTCTCTAATGTATAAGACCAATTTCCGGAATTAGAAAAAGAAGTTGTCATCTGATCGGGAGTGGTAGCTGGTTTAACTACCTCACCAGTACTGAATTTCACTTGGTCAGATGCATGTGTCCAAATACGGTCTTCATACCAATAGCGTTTGTAGTTAAAGTTAAATGTCCAAGTCAATCCCTTCATAAAAGTTACTTTACTAAAAGCTGTTGCATTGACATTTGTCTTTTTAATGGCACCATTACGGTTATTCAAGAACTGAAGGATACCATTGGCGGTCGGACTTTCTTCCGGCGCTTCAGGATAGCCATAAGCACCGTTCCATTCAGGATAGATACCCGGAGTCGTTTGGCGCAAGAAATTATTAGCACTTGAGAAGTTTCCGGCATCCTTATCCTCCATGTCACCATATACACGTGTACCTACTGTCAACCATTTAGAGACATCAGCTTCTAAGTTAACACGCAACTTATACTTCTTGATACCAGTATTGTCCACTAATCCCGGATTATCCAAATAGCCTAATGAAGTAAGAAAACGTACTTTTTCAGTACCACCACTCAATGATACATTGTGATCATTGATTACACCATTCTTAAAAATAACATCTTGCCAGTTAGTGTTCGGGTAAGCTACATAATTAGGTACTCCCAGTTCATTTACATCGTTTGGATGTAAAGACTTCTCACGCCAAGTGTCAATAGTATGTTGGCTAAAGTGAATTGGCTGACCAATATTTTCGAATGATTCGTTAATCAATTCCATATAGTCAGCATAATTGTTCACAAAATCAACTAATTTAGTTGGACTAGCTAAAGAAAAACGGCCACTATAGTTCACGCTGATGCGACCTTTACCACGCTTGGTATTAATCAAGATAACACCGTTGGCGGCACGAGAACCATAGATAGCACAAGATGCAGCATCTTTCAAAATAGAGATTGTTTCGATATCCTGTGCATTAATATTATCCATAGACCCTTCCATACCATCAATTAATACCAAAGGGTTAGCATCATTCAATGTTCCTACACCACGCACACGGATGGTAGCGCCATCACTACCCGGTTGACCGGAATTCTGCATAACTTGCACACCAGCACTCAATCCTGCCAATGCAGCAGATACAGTCGTTACAGGACGTGATTTCGCTTGTTCTTCAAAATCTACCGAAGCAACGGCACCGGTCAAATTGGCTTTCTTTTGAACTCCGTAACCTACCACAACAACTTCATCCAAAGTTTCAGAGTCTTCTACCATTTTAATATTTAATGTTTGTGTAGTAGAAGTAATTTTTACCTCTTGCGTGTTATATCCGATATAGGATATTTGCACGGTGCAGTTTAAAGGGACGTTTAATGTGAACTCGCCATTAAAGTCTGTGATGACACCATTTGTTGTTCCTTTTTCAACTACATTGGCACCAATAATTGGTTCTCCTGTTTCATCAACAACTGTACCTTTGATTGTTTTTTTTGCTGCATGATACTTTGTATCATATCAGCATGAGGCGACGGAGAGTTTCCGTTTGTAGCCCATACAGAACCGCTAGCAATTAAAGCTAACGACGCTCCCAATACCATTTTTTTGATAGAGAGCAGTAATGTTTGACATTCCTTCTCATAGAGTTTTAATTTAAAGTTAGTTTTTAAAACTCTGCAAATTTCTATTAAAATGAGTAGGAAGACTATCTAAATTATCCAAACTAACTATAAAATTGTCCGTGGATATTTTGTATAGGATTACTGGAATATTTTATTATGTTTGAGAGTCAACTATAAGTTACTGTAAATCATAGATATATATATCTTTATATAAAAAGAGACTATTTATCTTTTTACATATTGACTTAATGCAGGATTACGGGCTATATGCTTCTTTAAAGTATTGAAACTGCATCTTAATTTGCGGCAAATAGTCTTTTTAGGTTCACCTTTTATTAACATACGTTTTATAACATCTTCTTTCCCGGTTAATTTATATTTAGAGTTTTTTTGCCGGGGATCCTTCCTAAACGGCATCCTTCAGCTCTTTTTCTAGCCAGTCCTTCTTTGGTTCGTTGACTAATTAAGTTTCTTTCTATTTGAGCAGAAAGCCCAAATGCAAAAGCTAAAATTTGAGAATTTATATTATTCCCAAGTTCATATTGCTCTTTTACGGTTAATACTGAAACCTCTTTAACCATACAAAGGTTAAGTATGCTCATAATTTGCATAAGGTTTCTTCCTAAACGGCTGATTTCAGAAATGATTAGAATATCTCCTTTCTTCATCTTTTTTAGTAGTGAACCAAGTTTACGGTCTGCTGCAGCTTTAGTGCCGGATACGATTTCACTAACCCATGCATCCACAAAAAACTTTTTGTTTAGAGCAAACTTTTCTATTTCAAGTCGTTGGGTTTCTAACGTTTGTTTGTCCGTTGAAACGCGAATGTAAGCGTATATCATTTTTAATGCAAAGATAATATTTTAAACGTCCCTTTAAACTGCACCGTGCAAGTATCCTATATCGGTTACGTTACAAAGGATATAAAGATCACAAGCACAACAAATAACCTGTCTATAAAGTTAGCAGAAGATACCGAAACTTTGGATGAGGTTGTAGTAGTAGGTTACGGTGTACAGAAAAAAGTAAATCTAACAGGTGCGGTTGCTTCCGTGGACTTCGAGGAACAAACTAAATCTCGTCCCATTACTACTGTTTCTTCTGCATTAGCCGGTTTAAGTCCCGGTTTGCAGGCATCATCAGGTTCTGCAATGCCCGGTGAAGATAACACTACTCTGCGCGTTCGTGGTGTCGGCACTATGAATACGGCATCTCCGTTGGTTATTATTGACGGTATGGAAGGCTCATTGAATGCCGTAAATCCTTTGGACGTTGAAAACATCTCTATTTTGAAAGACGCTGCTTCTTGTGCCATCTATGGTGCACGTGCTGCCAACGGTGTTATTCTGGTAACCACCAAAACAGGTACACGTGACAAAATCAGTATCAACTATAGCGGTCGCATCTCATTCAACAGCCCGACCCGTATGATTAAAATGATGAGTAATTATGCTGATTACATGGAGCTAATGAATGAATCATATAGAAATGTAGGAAAGTCTGATGATTTATTCGACCAGAAATACATTGATTTGTGGCGTGAGAAATCTAAAGACCCGAATGGTCTGAATGAGAACGGTGTACCCAATTACATTGCTTATCCGAATACCGACTGGGCTGAAGAATTATTCTCGGGTGGTGTAATCCATGATCACAACTTGTCTGTATCAGGTGGCTCTGACAAAATTCGCTTCTTGTTGTCGGCCGGTTATCAGGATAATGAAGGTGTGGTAGACAATACTGCCAACAAACGTTATTCAATGCGTGCCAACATCGAAGCGAATCCGACCAAATGGCTGACTGTGGGTACTCGTACTTATGCATCACAGATGGATCGTGAAGTTGGTGACTTTTCAAATGCAAATAACTTCTTGCGCCAGTCTACAGCCGGTACTTATCCTTATTGGAACGGCAGCTACGGTTATCCGGAATGTCCTGACGAACGTGCTACAGCCAATAACCCGTTATACAAGTTGGCACGTAACGATGGATTCAAGCGTTACAACCGCTTCAATACCACTTTGTTCAGCAAAATCAAATTCTTTGAAGATTTGAGTTGGGATTTCAACTTCAACTATAACCGCTATATCTATGAAACACGCCAGCATGGTGTACCTGCTTATCAGACACGTTTCAGTGACGGTGTAATTGTTGACGGTATTACTCCTCCCTCACAATTGAGTACCAGCTTCGACTACGAATCAAACTATTCTTATACATTGGAGAACCTGATTAACTACCATCACACATTTGCTCAGAAGCATGATGTTTCTGCATTGTTAGGTTATCAGGAATTCTACAAGAACTATTATAAGGTAAATGCAGCCAAAAAAGGTTTGATTGACGAATCATTGAACCAATTCGACGAAGCTACAGAAATGACAAGCATCGGCGGTTCTACCGAGGACTATGCAACCCGCTCTTATTTTGGCCGTGTAAATTACGCATATGACTCACGTTATTTGTTCGAAGCGAACTTCCGTTATGACGGTTCTTCACGCTTCCACAAAGACCATCGTTGGGGTTTCTTCCCATCATTGTCCGGTGCATGGCGTATTTCTGAAGAATCATTCATGGAATCAACCCGTTCATGGTTGGATAACCTGAAGATTCGTTTGTCTTGGGGTAAATTAGGTAACTCTGAAATCGGTAACTATGAATACCAGTCTGTTTACGGTCCTTCTAGATACGTATTCGGAAACGCGTTAGCTTCCGGTTTGGCTATTACGGCAGCATCCAATGAGTTGCTGCAGTGGGAAGCTACTACCACAACCAATTTCGGTATTGATGCTTCTTTGTTGAACAACCGTCTAACAGCCAGTATCGATATATACCACAAAATGACAACCGGTATCCTCTACCGTCCTACCATGGAATATGTTTTGGGTAATCATACGGCCCCCAGACAGAATATTGCCGAAGTTAGCAATGACGGTATCGAGTTCTCATTGGGATGGCGCGACAGAATCGGAAAAGTAGAATACTCTGTAAGCGGTAACTTCTCTTATAATAAGAATAAGGTAGACAAATATAATGGTGAATATACCAAAACCTGGGTAGAAGATCCGAACAATACATTAACCGGCGGTAAATGGACAGACAATATCGGTGATGTTTCATCCGGCGGCAATACTCCGGTAGTAGAAGGTCACATGCTGAACGAATACCGTTATCGCAGTGTATATAAAGGAAATGGCAAGTACTTTAATGCAGACGGCTCTGTAAATCCGGCAGGTGGTCCCAAGGGTGGTATGATTCGTACAGAAGAAGATATGAACTGGGTAAAAGCCATGATGGATGCAGGTTACAAATTCAAACCGGGTAACTCAATCGGTAAAGCCAATATCTACTATGGTGACTATATTTATGCCGATGTTAACGGTGACGGCGTATATGGTGACTCTGACGACGAAGAATTCCAGGGACGTTCCAAGACTCCGAAATACAACTTCGGTTTCCAGGCTTCTGCTGCATGGAACGGATTTGACATCTCAATGGTATGGGCAGGTGCTGCCGGTTTCGACATCTATTGGGGTCCGACAGCCGGTTACAACGCTGCCAAGACAGAATGGGGTAACAATATCGCACAGCGCATTGCAGACGACCACTATTTCTATGATCCGAGCAATCCCGATGATCCACGTACAAACATCAACGGTAAATATCCGCGTATGACTTATCTTGACGGTAACGTTCAGAATAATGCATCGTCTAACCGCTGGTTGTACAATGGTGACTATATCAAGTTGAAGAACTTGTCTTTAGGCTATACTTTGCCACAGAAATGGGTAACTAAAGTAGCAATGTAAAATGCACGTATTTACGTTTCTGCAGAAAACTTACTGACAATCACCTCTTTTGAAGGTCAGGACCCGGAATCTGCAACCGGTATGGGATATGCTCCATTTAGAAGCATTGCCATCGGTGCCAACATAACATTCTAATAACCTTAAGATACGAACTTATGAAACTATTTACAAAATTATTTATATTATCAGCTGCAGTAACAGCTCTAAGCGGTTGCCGAAGCGACTTATTGGACACCGTTCCCTATGATAAGGCGGCATCCAATTCTATGTGGACAAACGAAAACTTTTGCGAATTGGGAGTAACCGGTGTATACCATGAATTGCGCGAAGACTACATTGCAAAAAAAAAAGCATACGAACTGGAGGCATACTGCGTCAGCGGCAGCTGCCGTGACAACGACTATTCCATTCTGGCAGGAACGGCATCCACCGGTTCCGGTCTTTTTTCCGACTATTGGAAACAGCACTATGAAGGAATCCAACGTGCAAACGATGCCATCTCACACCTTGCAGAGGCTCCGGTTCCCGACGCTTTCAAGAACAAGCTGATTGCCGAAGTCAAGATTTTGCGCGCATTCTTCTATTACAAGCTGAATGCCGTGTTCAGAGGAGTACCCTACTATGACGTACCTGTATTGATTACAGAAGCTAACAAACCCCGAAGCAGCGAAATCGAAATATGGGAAGCTTGTGTGAAAGACCTCACGGATGCCATCAACGAGCCGACGTTGCCCGACCGTATTGCAGCCGGCAATGCACAATGGGGACGCGTAACCAAATCCGTTGCCTATGCATTGCGTGGTAAAGTGTACCTGTGGATGCAGGACTGGGCAAAAGCCGAAGCCGACTTCCGACAGGTGGGAAATATGGGACACAAGTTATTCGATGGAGGTTACAAACAACTCTTCAAAGAAGCTAACGAACAAAGTGATGAAGCTATTTTCTCTTTACAATGTATAGACAACAACGAAACTGCCGACGGTAACTCAATGAGCTTCCGTTACGGTGGTCGTACAACATTCGGCTCTTGCTGGAATACCATTTTGGCCAGCACCGACTTCGTTGACACTTATGAAAACATAGACGGTAGCAAGTTCAATTGGGATGATTATCTTCCCGGCTATTCAAGCATGGAACCAAAAGATCGTGAAGTATTCTTCTTGCGCAATACAGATGCAGATGTTTTAAAGGCCGAACTTCTTTCATTGGGTTATGAAGGCGACATTGACGCAGCCATTAAAGGTATCCGGGAAAAGGTAGAAAACCGTTTAAGCAAGTTGAGCACTGCTGCACAGGCATTATATTTACCGGCAGGCAATGAAGCACGTATCAAAGCTGTTTATGAAAAGCGTGACCCGCGTCTGACACAGACCATCATTACTCCGTATGCCACCTATAATGGCTCGGGTAACAGTGTAGACCACACCTTTACTTCACGCTGGCCATATTATGGTGCAGACACTGATGCTCCATTCGACCTCCGTACCGATACACAGAGCCATTTGTACTACTTGTTCCGCAAATTTGTAGCCGAAGGTTCAAGCGAAATGACCAACCGTGAAAAATCTCCGATTGACCTGCCTATCATCCGCTATGCAACAGTTGTATTAGGATTGGCAGAAGCACTGAACGAACAAGGTAAGACTGCTGAGGCAATTGAACAAGTGAACCTCGTACGTGAACGTGCCGGTGTAGCTCTTTTGAACAGCAATGCTGCAACACAGGTTAGCGGACAAGACGATATGCGCACTCGTATCCAGAACGAATATCGTTGGGAAACTGCCGGTGAAGGTGTTTCCTTCTATGAAGAAATGCGTTGGAAAACCTGGAAAGAAAGCAAGTTCAACAACGCTGACGGTACTGCCGGCATGAAAGACATTTGGGGTGTTATAACTTACAACTGGACATGGGGTGGAGACCAATACTATGTATGGCCGATACCTAAACATGAAACAGATATGAATACAAGCCTGACACAGAATCCGGGCTGGTAATATCCCTGTCTTTTCAAGGTAAAAAGTATTATTGGATAGTAAGTCGTCTCAAAGTCACATTTGAGGCGGCTTTTTTTATGCATATCCGAAAATAGGCTGTTTTTCAGTCCTTATGGAAAATATATACATGTTTTAAGGACAAAAATAGAGTATTGCCACTATTCTTTTTTCGCACTTTTGCAGTGTAATAAATATCTTAATCTATATACCGATGAAGAAACTAACTCTATTACTACTTGCATTATTGTATGTTACACTCACATACGCATACACGGAACGCGACCTTCTCCAAAAGCAAGCCGACATCAACCGGTTAAAAGAAATACTGGTATTAGACCGCCAATGGGTAACTTACCCCGATTATAATGACCGTGCCGGTTGGGACCGTTTTTAGGAACATTCAAAGACGAATATATCCGCCGTGGAGAAAAACGGCTAAATTATCAGTGGCAAGTAGTAAAAGCCACCGATTACCTGGCTTTCGAACGCACAGGCAACCGGCAAATCATGGAAAAACCTTTTGGTGCCAACAACGGTGCCATTGCCGACCTTCTAATGGCAGAGTTGGCAGAAGGGAAAGGACGATTTGTCGACCAACTTATCAACGGAGTGTTCAATGCTTGCGAAATGACATCATGGGCACTGGCCGCACATATCATCGTGCAACCTTCCCACAGAGCATTACCCGCATACGATTATCCTGTCATCGACCTTACTTCCGGTGACTTGGGAGGACTACTCGCATGGACTTATCACTTCATGCGCCCATCATTTGACAAGGTAGACCCTGAAATATCACGCCGTCTGCGCCATGAACTCCAAACCCGCATTCTCGACCCATATATGAATAATGATTCATTCTGGTGGATGGGACGCAACTACAACGGACGTATGCTCAACAATTGGAATCCGTGGTGCAACAGTAACGCCCTGATGTGTTTCATGCTGCTTGAAGACAACCGCGACACACTTGCCAAAGCTGTCCATCTGACAATGGAATCGGTAGACAAATTCCTAAACTATATCAAAGCCGATGGAGCTTGTGAAGAAGGTCCCTCCTACTGGGGACATGCAGCCGGAAAAACATTGGATTACCTTGAACTGCTTTCGGATATTACCGGCGACAAAGTAAATATCTTCAATGAACCGATGATTAAGAACATGGGTGAGTATATCTCACGCTCTTACATAGGTAATGGATGGGTAGTGAACTTTGCCGACGCTTCGGCACGCGGAGAAGGCAACTCATACCTTATCTATCGTTTCGGTAAGGCTGTAAACAGTGAAGAACTGAAAGGTTTCGCAGCCCTGATGCATCAACCTAAATCTTCGCCCAACAACGGACGCGATATTTTCCGCACCCTTGCTTCCATCGCTGTCGACAAAGAACTGCGACAGACAGAACCCCGCCATGAAAACCGCCCTTTTACCTGGTATCCCGAAACCGAGTTTTGCTATCTCTCTACCAAAGAAGGATTATTCCTGGCAGCAAAAGGAGGGTATAATGACGAAAGCCATAATCACAACGATGCCGGAACCTGCTCGGTATGGATGAACCAAACACCGATTTTAATAGATGCCGGTGTCGGCACATACACCCGCCAGACATTCAGTAATGAACGTTATAGCATCTGGACCATGCAAAGTAACTATCACAACCTTCCGATGATAAACGGCGTGCCCGAAAAATATGGAAAAAAATATAAAGCCACTGAAGTAAAAGCCGGAAAGAACAGTTTCGAAGCCAATATAGCCACTGCTTATCCCGAAGAAGCCAAAGTAAAAAAATGGATACGCTCATACCATGTGAAAGGTAAACAGGCCCGCATCAGCGACTCCTTCGAACTGGAAGAAGCAACAGCCCCCAATATTGTCAACTTTATGACTTGGGGCGAAATAGACCGGTCGGAAAAAGGAAAAGTTATCATTCATGTCAATAATGTAAAAGCAGCACTGCTCTATGATGCTGCCTTGTTTGAGCTGACTGTGGAACCCAAAGAGCTGGATGATATCAGATTATCCAAAGTATGGGGGAAGTACAATCTACCGTCTGTCCTTCAAAGCCAAACAACAAACCAACAAAGGGAACTATTCATTTACTATAAAAAAACTATAATATGAAATTAAGAACCTCAATTCTTCTAGGATGTGCAGCTCTGTTCACTGCAACCTCATGTACTACAACACCGCCAAGAAATCCTGGTCGGAACAAGTTATCGAAAACGCACGGGCGCAGATTGGTCTGGAGATAGATACAATCGAAGCCAGCGGCAAATGCCTCAACCCCGTTACCCTTAACAGTAAAGGAGGAGTATATTATTGCGGTCCGGCAGACTGGCGCAGCGGCTTTTTTCCCGGCAGTGTATGGTATTTGTATGAACTGACCGGTGACCAAACTTTACTTCCTTTGGCACAGAAATATACTGAAGCCATCAGCGAAGCACAATACCTCACTTGGCACCACGATATAGGTTTCATTATCAATTGCAGCTTTGGTAACGGTCTGCGTATTAACCAAAAGCCCGAATATAAAGATGTGATGATACAGGCAGCCAAATCACTTTGCACCCGTTTCCGTGAAAAACCGCAGGTTATCCAAAGCTGGGATGTAAAGGCAACAGCTGGCAGTCACAACGCGGATGGGAATGTCCGGTGATTATCGACAATATGATGAACCTTGAATTATTGTTTGAAGCGACCAAACTTTCAGGCGACTCTACTTTCTACAATGTAGCCGTGGCACACGCCGACCGCACTCTGCAAGAACACTTCCGTCCCGACGGCAGCTGTTACCACGTGATTGATTACAGCATAGAAGACGGAACAGTACGTCACCGCCAAACTGCACAAGGTTATGCCGACGAATCGGCATGGGCAAGAGGACAAGCATGGGCCATCTATGGTTACACAGTATGCTTCCGTGAAACCAAAGACCGCAAATATCTTGATCAGGCACTCAAAACTTTCGAATTTATGAAGAATCACAAGAATATGCCTGCCGACCTTGTTCCGTATTGGGACTTGGATGCTCCCAACATTCCGAACGAACCGCGTGATGCTTCTTCTGCTTCCGTTATTGCTTCTGCTTTGTACGAAATCTGTACATATCCCGTAGAGAATCCGCAATCTTATAAAGAATACGCTGATAAGATCATGGAATCGCTTGCTACAGCCGACTATACCGCACCTTTGGGTGAAAACGGACGTTTCCTGTTGATGCACAGCGTGGGCAGTATTCCTCACAACAGTGAAATCGATGTACCGTTGAACTATGCCGACTATTATTATCTGGAAGCATTAAAACGTAAAATTGACCTTGAAAAATAAAAACCATAAAAATAAGTATCATGAAAAAGCTTTTGATTCTCGCTTTCTTGCTGTTGGGATGCTTCTCAATGGCAAGTTATGCAGCCAAGCCCAAAGCAAAACATGTAGTTTACATCGGTCTTGACGGTTGGGGTTCATACAGTATGCCCAAAGCAAATATGCCTACCGTGAAATCACTGATGGAAACAGGTTGCTATACCATGCAGAAAAGAACAGTACTCCCTTCATCAAGCGCAGTAAACTGGGCATCCATGTTCATGGGGGCCGGTCCCGAAGTTCACGGATATACAGAATGGGGGTCACGCACACCGGAATTGCCTTCACGCGTAATCGTGAAGAATAACATCTTCCCCACTATCTTCCAAATCTACCGTGACGCTAACCCAAAGGCCGAAATCGGAGTATTGAGCGAGTGGGCAGGTATCCAATTCCTGGTTGACACACTTTCTACCGACTATCATGCCGTAGCACCGGACTATAACAAGTTCCCGACCGCACTGTGCGAAATGGCCGAGAAATACATCAAAGAGAACAAACCGTCATTGGTAGCCATTTGCTTTGACAATCCCGACCACGTAGGCCACAAGGAAGGACATGACACTCCGGCTTATTACAGTAAACTGGAAGAACTGGACGGCTACATTGCCCGCATTGTGGCAGCCGTAAAAGAAGCCGGTATGTATGATGACACTATCTTTATCATTACTTCCGACCACGGAGGTATCAAGAAAGGTCATGGCGGAAAGACAATGGCCGAAATGCAGACACCTTTTATCATCGCAGGAAAGAACATTAAAAAAGCCGGAGAATTTCAGGAAAGCATGGTACAATATGATGTTGCTGCTACCATGGCATACATTTTCGGATTAGAACAGCCACAAGTATGGACAGGACGTGCCATGAAACAAGTATTTAAATAAAACTCCACATGAAACTACGATTAATTACTTTAGCATTTATATCTGTTTTCTTTTTAACGGCAGCCTCTGCCAAAAAGAAAACTACCGCACCGGTCAACGACCGACAACAATGGGTTGAATTGTGTTACCGCATTGCAGCTCCGGTGCTTGAAAACATGAGCAAGGGCGAACTTCAAAAAAACATGCAACTCGAACTCAGCCCCACTTGGGACGGACGTGATAAACGTGTGGCCTATATGGAAACGTTTGGCAGACTGATGGCCGGCATCTCGCCTTGGCTGGCATTGCCTGACGATGATACCGAAGAAGGAAAGATGCGCAAACAGATGCGCGAATGGGCTGTGCTTGCTTACAAAAATGCCGTAGATCCCGACAGCCCCGACTTCTTATTGTGGGAAACCAAATCAACACAACGATTGGTAGATGCTGCCTATATAGCAGAAAGTTTCCTGCGTGCACCCGAAGCTACCTGGCAGTTGTTGGACGAAACAACTCAGAAACGCTACATCGAACGTTTCCAACGTTTGAAAATCGTACGCCCGGCATATAATAACTGGCTATTATTCCGCGGCTTGATTGAAGCATTCCTGATGTCGGTAGGCGAAGATGCCGACCAATATGTATTGACAGTTGCTTCCAATAAGATAAATGAATGGTATTTGAGTGACGGCTGGTACTCAGACGGTTCTGAGTTCGCACTTGATTATTACAATGCTTACGTTATTCACCCTATGTATATCGAAATGCTGGAAGTACTGAACAAACATCACTTCTGGACACCTATCAGCACCAAACTTGCCATCAAACGCATGCAGCGTTTCAATGTATTTATGGAACGTCTTATTTCTCCCGAAGGCACATATCCTGCATTTGGCCGGTCTGTAGTGTACCGTATGGGAGCTTTCCAGACACTTGCCATGGCAGCATGGAAATACGGACTGCCCGAAGGAATGAGCAACGGCCAGGTGCGCAGCGCATTAACTGCCGTAATGAACAATATGTTCAAAGTGGAAGGAAATTTCAACGAAAAAGGGTTCCTCCAATTGGGATTTGCCGGTCATCAGCCCGACCTTTCCAATTATTATACCAACAACGGCAGTTTGTACATGACTTCTTTGGTATTCATGCCATTGGGATTGCCTGCCGATCACCCGTTCTGGAAAGATGCAGCCGAACCATGGACATCACAGAAAGCATGGAGCGGACAACCGTTTCCTATTGATGGACATCATTCACTCAGAAGTGAATAATATCGACTTTAACATAATATTGTTTTAACATAGCCGACTCCTCATTGTTTGCGAAAATAGTGAGGAGTTTTTTATGTCCCTCAGCCACGGATTAAATAAAGGTTCTCGGTTGTAGAACCTTTTAGGCGAACCTTAGCTGAGATTTACAATTGTTCGATCTCTTCTATCGACAGTTCTGTATATTGGGCCATCGTAGAAAAGGGGATTCCGTCACTCTTCATTTTGCAAACCGTTTCCGTCCGGGTCTTTTTCATCCCGTCTTCTGTAGCTCCCCTACGAATGTCTTCTTCCACTATCCGGCAGCTCCGACAAGCGGCTCTTAGAATAATAACAAAGATTGCTCCCTTTTGGCTAAAAAGTCTTGGTCTTATTGAAAAAGCCTTAGTTCTTTTTCGGAAACTCTTTGGTCTTTTCCAAATACCTCAAAATCTCTCCATTATGATACGTTGACATCCGTTAAGATTTACGGAACAGAAGTAAAACAAACACTTAATGATGCTTAACCTGTTGGGAACGTGGTGAATAAGATTTCAGGAGAGAAGAAAAAGAGTGTATCGCTTAGTAAGAGATACACTTTTTCCTTCTAAATTTACACAAAGTTTTGATAATTAAAACTTTTTTGAGAAGAAAAATCACAAGGCAAGTGCAAAAATATCTTTAGTCTTAAGTTTCAGGACGCTTTTTTATGGGCTTAAACAACTAATAATAAAAAGTGCTTATGTGCGTTCGGTGTATCTCTTACTAAGAGATGCACCGAACGCAACCCTTTTTTAAGGGTTTGAAAGATGTATATTTATTTGAAATAGAGACGATAAAAAGAGAGTACAATGGACTACCTGTTTCTACCGCGACAAGCGCACTTTTACTTCCGAAAGGCAGAGGAATCTGCTCTTCCGGGCTGCCCGGCTTTATTGGGAACAGAAGTATGCGGACAGCGAAGTGGTTCCGAAAAGGAAAGTCGATTGTGAGCTATATAAATATGTATTGTATTATTTGGAAGTGCGCCAAGTGTTTCTTGACCCGAAGCTTTCACTGAAGAAGCTGAGCGATATGATTGAAACGAACCAGACTTATCTGTCGAACGTGGTCAACCGCTACTTCGGTTGCCATCTGAAAGAGTTGGTGAACACGTATCGGGTGGAATATGCCAAGGAACTGCTCCGTTCGGGCAAGTGTCCGCCGGAGGAGCTGCCCCAACGCTGCGGGTTTCTGTCGCGAAGTGCGTTTTATGCTGCTTTTAAAAAGGTGACGGGCGCCTCTCCCAAACGTTATATGAAATATGGACAGAGAGAAAAGCTCTCGGAACCAACAGAATATGTATAACCAATTTTAGTTTTTTAAATTTATAAATTTAAAGTTTTTCTATTATGAACAAAAAGTTTTTAAGTGCAATCCTGTTCGGAGCCTTAATGGTTACCTCGACAGGAACATTTGTGTCTTGTAAGGATTACGACGATGATATCGACGAAATCAACGGCAAGATTGACAAGATTGAAACCACACTGTCTGAATTGGAGTCAAAGATTGGCGACAAGGGTGTATCCAGTGTGACTTTCGATGAAAAGACAGGTGTATTGACTGTGGTAGACGGTACAGGCTCTCATACTTATACCATCAAAACAACGGCTCCCAGTGTGGAAAAAACAGTGGTGACAGTGGATGGTAAAGACCTGAAAGTAGACGGAAAAGTAATCGGTCAGTTGGGTGACACTGTAGAAGTGAAAGACAACGAACTGTATGTGAACGGCAAGGCAACAGGTATCAAGGTTGGAAAATATGCCATCCTGGAAAATGATGCTGACGGTATGTACACCATCACATTGCCCGATGCCAACGGTGAAATGAAGACTATCAAATTGCCGAAAGCAACTTCGGGAATGATGAGTGTAACTGCCAATGAAGCTACATTTACCGCAAAATCAATTGCCTCTACTGCTCCCGATGGTATTGCTTGGGGAAAAGCACCGGAGCAATCACCTGGAAAGGTGCTAAAGGAAACATTGCCAAAGGACAACTTTTGTTGGGACGCTATACAGAAGGAGAAGTTACGGTAGTTCCTTCAAGCTACAACTTGGGTGCACAGACATTGAAACTGGTTGCTTCTGACGGATCTGCTGCTCCTGTAACTGTCACTGCAACAGCAAACAATGATCTTATCTATGACAAAGGTGATAGAGCTGCATCAGCCAATGGCAACTGGACAGTAGCCATCACAATGGATGAAACGGTAACAGCCGACAATATCGCTACTGCTTTTGCAACAGAAGTTGAAGGAGCTCCTAAGAACGTGAAATATGCATTGTCTGTAAACGGCGACTTGGTAACAGGCTATGAATTTATTATCGATACCGATGAAGACCCTGAAGCAACTGCTCTCGCAGCAACAAAGATTAAAGTGGGAGGAGTAAATGGAACAGATGCTGCAAAGACTGCAGGCGGAACTGCCCTTACTATCAGCGACTTCAAATTAGGTACTAACGAAATCATCATTGAAGACAAAGACGCAAGCAATGCAGACGCCCACAAAGTTTATGATGCATATCTTGAAATCGGTGACATCGACAAAGCCGGCAGATATGGTGTAACAGTAAACGGTATGAAGATTACAGCTGCTGACAAAGCTGCCAAGCAAGAAATACCTTTCATTGTGCATATCCTGGACGTAAAGGTACTGAAACCAAGCAATATATCAAGGTTACCTTCGTGGCTGCTACAGTAGAAGACGAACCGATTGCAGACCAGACTTATAAGTTGATGCCCGAAAAGAACTTCGTTATCGACTTGGGTAATACATTTACCGGATTGACAGACGAACAGGCTGACAAAGTTCAGGGCAACATTACTTGGGCTACTGACGGTAACTTCTTTAAAAAAGATATCACAAAATCTAATGTAACATATTACACAGATGCTGCATGCAAGAAACAAGTAACAGACTTGTCTTCTGCTGCAACCATCAAGACTATCAAGTATGCCAAGATTGCAAAAGACGAAGTTGCAGATGCTCCAAAGGCAGGTGCAACCAAGTTGACCATCACTTTGTCTGATGATGCCGCTGCCGGTAATGAAATCAAGAAAGTAAGTGCAAACTACACTATCACATTGCCTTCATTCGATGAATTGGCAGTAGTTAACACCAATGCTTTGTGGAATGAAGCAGGTACTACTCTTACTGCACGTATGGGATGGAGTACCAATGCAACTCTTTCTTTGGCTAAAGCATACACAGTAAAAGATGGCGTGAAAGGTCTTGCTATTGACGACATCGAATATGTTGCTACATACACTACTGATGCCGGTGCTGTAACAAAACTTTCTGTAACAGATGGTGAAATTGCAGATGCCAATGGACTGATAGATGATAACAAGGTTAAGTATAACACGCTTGCTGCAACCGCTTCCATCGAATTAGTAGCAGATATTGAAGACTTGACAGTATCTAAAGACTTTACCGTAACCGTCAAGAGTATCTTTGAAGATGCTAAAATCGTTTACTACAAAGCAGGTGCTGCTCAAAGTATTGCCACAGTAGGAGCTGACAACTATATCGCACCGTTGACAGGCGCTGCTGATAAGAGAACAGGTTTGGCATTGGTATTCAATGGTAAAGAAATTGCTGTAGCAGGTACTGATATGGCTATTGATGGTATCAAACTGACTACAAGCGATCCAAGCGATGCTACTGAAGTAAAAGTAGAATACAAGAACACTGATGCTTCCAAAGGAACTGTTGTTGATCCGACAGGAACAGCAGCCGACAAAGATGCAAAGGGTGTAAGTATTACCGGTATGAAGAGCGGTGAAAAGGGTACATTGGTAGTTACCTTCACTGATAAGAATGACGTAGTAACAACATCCACTATCGACTATCAGTATAACTAATAACAATCGCATCTGACGACCCTCAGAACGGGTTCAGACTAAATAAAAGAGGCTGTAGTGCACCAAGCATTACAGCCTTTTTTTTGGAGGGCACATTGTTCTTTTAAGGATTTAAATATCATATCACAAACAAAGGGAAGAATAAGCGGTTTCTTAGGATCAGCCAAGGCCTTTTGAACAGAAGATTATTACAGTCTGCGGCAATGGACTGTACAGTCCACTGTAGCAGACTGTACGGTCCACTGCAATGAATCATACAGTCCGCTGCCGGAGACTGTAGTAATTCAACTAACAGACGGGCATAACCGAAAGGACGAAAACGCTTGGTCCGGCTAATGAAACGGCTTAGGAAGCTCAAAAACGCATGCAGGGGTTGAAAACCGGAAGAGACAACACCGGGGGACAGGTGTCTGCTTGAGGTGTTAAATCCACAAGAACAATGACTGCCCCTTGTTACTCGAACAGAACTGCCGAAAGAGAAATGCCCCCTACCGGCAGAACAATGGGAAGACACCGCCGGACAAATCCGAGGCATGCCGGAGGAAACAAAGCGCAGCAACACTGTATAGAGACTCACCTCCATGAGGGTATGTCGAAACTAAAAGACCTATCCATCGTCAACTGTAGGGCAGGATTTGCCTGCCCGAAGACACAAAGCAAACTGTTTTCGGGCGAGCGAACCTCGCCCCTACAGATTAAACGACAGCATTATCCACGTTTTGACACACTCCCCATTTCGATAAAAAGGAAGTTTTGATACATCCCCATTCTGCGGATGGGAACTGAAAAGTATGGAGGAAAGCTGAAAAGAATGTATTATTGCGGGTGATACACCTGCAAAGGCAGCTCTCCTTTCAATGCCCCCAAAGCATTGAATGCCAGCGAACCCATTTCATCCTCCCCGGGAATCAGTACAACAGGAGCCAGATAGTCTATCTGTTCACGAAGAGCACCTACACAATAATCGCTATGGGCTATTCCTCCTGTCAGAATAATGGCATCCACTTTCCCGCGAAGCGAAACATACATCGCCCCGACCTGTTTGGCAACCGTATAAAGCATGGCATCCAGCACTCCTTTATAGGGCTCCTCGCCTGCTTCGGCTTTATGGGCAATAGAAGCAACATCGTTTGTCCCGAGATGGGCTATCAAACCACCCTTACCGTTCAACATCTTCTTCACCTGACGCAAGGTATATTTCCCGCTGAAACACAGTTCGGCAAACTGATCGGCAGGAATAGTACCGGCACGCTCCGGGCTGAAAGGACCTTCACCGTTCAATGCATTGTTTACATCAATTACCCTGCCCTGACAGTGTGCTCCGACCGAGATGCCACCTCCCAGGTGAACCACAATCAAATTCAATTCTTCATAATGCTTTCCGATGGAAGCGGCATATTTACGGGAAACCGCCTTACTGTTTAATGCATGGAAAATAGAAATACGTTCTATCTCGGGGATACCGGTATAACGCGCTGCCGGCTGCAACTCATCCACCACTTCCGGGTCGGCAATATAAGCAGGGCAACCGCATTTTTTGCCATTTCATCGGCAATTAAAGCCCCCAAATTACAGGCATGCTCCATACGTGCGTGAAGCAAATCATATTTCATCTGTTCGTTAATGGCATACACTCCCCCGGAGTCGGTTTCAACAAGCCGCCGCCGCGCAATCACAGCGTCAAACTCAATAGGAATACCGGCCTCGGCCAACAATCGGAATATAAAATCCCTGCGATACTCATATTGCTCATTCACATGATGAAAATGTTGCAAGTCTTCTGAGGAATGGTGAGCACCTGCCGCCCATATTACTTTTTCATTTTCAAAAAGAGCCAACTTCGTGGAAGTAGAGCCCGGGTTAATGACAAATATCTTCATATAACTTTAAGGTTTTATCCGGCCACGCAAGCCAATGCTAAACTATAATATTTCGAGTTTCCCGAATCGGCACGTGAAGGGACAACAACCGGAGCTATGGTTCCGCGCAGCATACCTGCCATATTAGCATCGCCGAATAAGGATACTGTTTTATAAAATGTATTGCCTGATTCGATATTGGGAAATATCAACAGGTCAGCATGCCCCACTACAGGCGAACTTATGCCTTTCACCTCACCACTATGAGCATCGCAAGCCGTCTTTACATCCATCGGCCCGTCCAGGAACATGGAGCCGTAAGCACCGGATGCGGCACGTTCCTTTAAAACAGCATAGTCAAGGGTATGGGGAAACTTTTCATTTATCTTCTCGGTGCAATGAATAAGTGCCACCCGAGGTTCGGAAATACCCAAACGGCGACAAACTTCCAAATCGTATTTCAGCATAGCCTCAAACTGAGCCAATGTAGGTCGGGGATTACTGCCGCATCCGAGAAAAACAATAATTTATTATAAGTAGGTATCTGAGCCACTGTTATATGGCTCAATACATTTCCCTGAGGAAGCAAACCATGTTCCTTATTAAGAACCGCACGCAGCAGGTTATCGGTGTTGATTATTCCTTTCATCAACACATCGGCATGTCCTTCTCTGACCAATGCCACTCCTTCTTGAGCAGCTTTGTCGGGACTTGTCGCCTCATACACTTTTACATGCTCCGGGTACTGCAACCGGATATATTCGGCATTCAATAAATGGGGAGTATCAGCCACCAACAGGAAATCGGCAAACCCTTCGTGCAAGCTACGGGTAATAACATACTCCGTATGCGGGTCGTTAGGGCAAACCACTGCAACTCGTTTACGCTCCTTTTGCGCACGCAGACGGCTGATTAATCGGGCAAAGTCCTGTATAGGTTCCATAATCATTAGATTTTTAGCAAATATGAAAAATAAATCTGGATTTATCCCTATCTTTGCTTAGTTTCTATGAATAATTTAACTTATGAAAACCTTTCAAACATTTGACATTTCAGCAGCGTACGATGATATACACCGCACATTCCCCTGTTACAAAAAAGCACCGGTTATCGGACTGACCGGAAACTTCAGGGATGGGGAATGCACCTTGGCAGAAGGTTACTTTACTTCCATTCTGAAAGCAGGCGGAGTGCCATTCATTCTCCCTTCATTCGATGACACTGACAGTTTGATAAATGCACTCGAATCGCTGGACGGAATCCTGCTGACGGGAGGTGCGGATATCAATCCTCTTTTCATGGATGAAGAACCGGTAAAGGAACTCCACAGCATCAACCCACACCGTGACAGGCAGGAACTCTTATTGACAAAGCTGGCTGCCGACAGACAAATCCCGATACTGGGTATCTGCCGGGGCATACAGATGATGAATGCCGCCCTCGGAGGCAGCTTGTATCAGGATATCCACTCACAAATGGAAGGAACGCGCATAAAGCACGACCAGGACCTGGAAAGAAGTTACGCATCACATTCGGTTCGGATAGAAAAAGATTCATTGCTACACCGTCTGTTTGAAAAGATGTCCTGCCGGTAAATTCTTTCCACCATCAGGCTGTAAAAGAAGTTGCACCGGGTTTCCGCGTGTGTGCCCGGGCTGCGGACGGAGTGATAGAAGCGATGGAATCCACCGAATATAAATCAATGCTGGGAGTTCAATGGCATCCCGAATGTTTCATCTTACGGGGTGACGAATGCATGATGCCACTCTTCCACTGGCTGATAAAAGAAGCTGCTTCTTTTCAGGAAGCAAAACGTCTGCACAGCCGTATGATTACGCTGGATTCGCATTGCGATACGCCGATGTTTTTCGATCGGGGCATTGACTTTGCTTCCCGCGACAAAAAGATATTGGTGGACTTACATAAGATGACGGAAGGCAGACTGGATGCCACAATCATGGTAGCCTACCTGAAACAATCGGAACGTACCGACGAGGCATTGTCGGCTGCTACTGCAAAAGCCGACCGCATTCTGAACGAAATAGAAGAAATGGTTGCCAAGAACTGTACGGCCGTTGATTTGGCTTATACGCCAAACGATTTATGGCGGCTGAAAATGGAAGGGAAGAAAGCCATTATGCTGGGAATAGAGAATGGTTATGCCATTGGCAAGGATATAAGTAATGTGGAGCGTTTCCGAAAACGCGGAGTGGTGTATATGACACTCTGCCACAATGGGAATAATGACATTTGCGGTTCGGCACGTGATAATGCCGAAGGACTGGGAGTCAGTGCTTTCGGAGAAGACGTAATTAAAGAAATGAACCGTGTAGGCATGATGGTAGATATCTCGCATGCCGGAGAAAAAAGTTTTTATGATGCGTTGGAAATCAGCACGAAGCCGATTGTTGCCTCGCATTCTTCCGCACGTGCATTGTGCGACCATCCGCGTAACCTGACAGACGCCCAACTGAAGGCTCTTGCCGCCAAAGGAGGAGTAGCCCAAGTAACGTTATACGACGGCTTCCTGCGGAAAGAAGGCCATGCAACCATTAAAGATGCCATCAATCATCTGAACCACATGGTGAATATCATGGGAATAGAACATGTGGGTATCGGTACCGACTTTGACGGTGACGGAGGCATCACCGGTTGTGCTTCTGCATCGGAACTGATAAACTTCACCCGTCAACTATTGTTAGAAAGATACAGCGAAGAAAGTATCCGGCTTATCTGGGAGGAAACTTCCTGCGGGTAATGGAAGAAGTACAAAAGAAAATAATGTAACTTTGCAACCGGACAAAGTGGAAGATTTAAAAGAGAAATATATGAAGAATAAGAACATTTTAACCATCCTGTTCCTGATGCTTGTACTGACCGTTATTTCTTGCGGAAACAGCAATAAGAAAAGTGACCGAATAGATGCAGTGGAAAAAGAAGTAGTCAAAGCACCCGAATTCAATGCAGACAGTGCTTATGCATACGTCGGGGCACAAGCGGATTTCGGTCCGAGAGTGCCGAATACAAAAGCACATGAAGAATGCGGAGAGTATTTGGCTCAACAACTGGAAAAGTTTGGAGCCAAGGTTTATAACCAACGTGCAGACCTCATAGCTTGGGACGGAACCATACTGAAAGCACGGAATATCATCGGAGCCTATAAACCCGAAAGCAAAAAACGCATCATGCTTTGTGCGCATTGGGACAGCCGGCCGTATGCCGACAATGATCCCGACCCCAAGAATCACCACACGCATATTCTCGGAGTAAATGATGGCGCAAGCGGTGTAGGCGTATTGCTGGAAATCGCCCGTCAAATTCAACAGAAAGAACCGGCACTGGGCATTGACATTATCTTCTTTGATGCGGAAGACTACGGAACACCGGAATTTTATACAGGACAACCCAAACAGGATACATGGTGTCTGGGGTCACAGTTCTGGGCACGCACTCCCCACGTACAGAATTATAATGCCCGCTACGGAATTCTGCTTGATATGGTAGGCGGTAAAGATGCAACTTTCTATTATGAGGGTTATTCCTCGGAAACGGCACGTTCCGAAATGAAAAAGATTTGGAAAAAGGCACATGAGCTGGGCTATGGCAAGTATTTTGTGAAAGCGGACGGCATTCCTGTAACCGATGACCACTTGTATGTACACCAACTGGCACGTATCCCGTGTGTGGACATCATCAATTATGATGCCAATAACGAACGTTCTTCTTTCGGCTCTACCTGGCATACGATAAACGATACGATGGACAATATAGACCGCAATACACTGAAAGCTGTCGGTCAAACAGTGATGGATGTAATTTATAATGAGAAATAAAATTCAAAACAATGAAAACAATAAACGAACTTCAAGACGAGGTTATCGAGGAATTCAGTGACTTTGACGATTGGATGGACAAATACCAATTACTGATTGACTTGGGAAATGAGCAAGAACCACTCGACCCTCAATATAAAACGGAACAAAACCTGATTGACGGTTGCCAAAGCCGTGTATGGTTACAGGCTGACCTGACAGACGGCAAAGTGGTTTTTCCAGGCAGAAAGCGATGCATTGATAGTAAAAGGTATCATCGCATTGCTCATTAAAGTCGTATCAGGACACACTCCCGACGAAATATTGAACAGCGATTTCTACTTTATAGAGAAAATCGGCCTGAAAAGAACATTTGTCTCCCACACGCAGCAATGGTTTGCTGGCCATGGTAAAAGCAGATGCGCATGTATGCCTTGGCATTCAAAACAAAAATGGAAGGCTGAAACCGTTTGAACGGTAAACTACCGACGGATTTACTCCATTTATTTCAGGTACAGACTTTATGGACAAACGCGGACTTTTTCTATTCCGCGCTGTCCGTACCTAAAGAATCAATGTCCCAATCGGCTCGTATCCACTTCCTTACGCTTCTTTTCCTTATAACCGCCAAATTTATAAAGGAATGACAGAGTTATATTCCGATTGGATTTATTAAACTTTGTACGACTATGTTGATTGGCATAGTCAATTCTTAAATCCATCCGGTTACGGCTGTCAAAGAGGTCATTGCCGGTCAACGTCAACTGTGCCTTCTTGTCGGGCGATGTCCACTTCACCGAAGTCGTCACATCGCAATAGTTGCCTAAATCATAGATTCCCTGACGCGCTTTGGTCTGCAAGAAAGCACTTACGTTCATTACCACATCAGGTTGCTTCGACAGGGTGAGCGTATTACTCGTCCGAAAGACGAATACCCACTTTTTGCGGTCAAACGGAATATCATAAAAATCATCCGCCTTGTCACGGTTCCGCATCGCTATCAACATGCCGTTGCCCGACCACCATTTGCCAATCTTATAAGGAGCCAACATTCGTATCCCCATTTGCCGCTGGAAATTATAATTGATGAACTTGTTCACCTCGGCCAAGCGGTCGGGCAATTTATAAGGTAACTGGGCAAAATGGTCAGGTTTCTCTTCATAGAAAAGAGCAAAAACATACTTACTCTTCAATATATAAGCCAAGACAGCCAGATAGTCGGATGAGGGTTTCAGCACCGGATTGCCATGCACCTCTGTATAACTATCCACATACTGCACTGTGGGTTGTGTACTCCAATAGTCAGGATAAGAACGATTACTGCTGAAAGACAGCTGAAACATATGTCCGTCCTTTGCCCGATAATTGGCATTCAATGTAGGATAAAGCATCCATTCATGCCACGTTTGCGAGTTATAAAGCTCGGCAGCCAGTGAAAAGTCAAAAGAGAAACGTTTGCCGAAGTTTTTACTGAAGCCCGCATAACCGTTAAAGGTATATTCCGTCCGGCGTGACTTCAACGAGTTGTCTTTCAGCAAGTCTCCCGTCTCGCCATCGTAGTAAAACTGGTAACTGTTATCATGCGCAGTCCTATATTTCGCACCATAATTCAACTCCCACCCGTTATTCAAAGCATGTTCCTGATTAAGATAAAAGAGCAGGCGGTTGATACGTTGATTACTCTTATAGAAGAATGATTTCTTTTCCTCTTCCATCACACCGGTCAGTACCGTCGTACCGGGAGAATCAAAATAGGTAAAATCCATTCCTGCCGTAAGTCCGAAAGAAGATTGATAATCCAACTTCACATTATGAAGCCGACGGTCTCCGTCATCTGCCTTATCACTGTTTCCCGTTCCGTGCATCGACGTACGGTCTTGCCCGTAACCAAGTTGGGAAGTATATACCATGCTCAACACATTCTTTTTCCCAAAATCATAATCCGTCCCCAAACGGATGTTATGCCGTCCTCCGTATCCGCTACTCAAGGTATTCAAGGTAAGCTCATGCAGGCCGTCGGCCAGTTCATGTTCCGACCACTTTTCTGTCTCGTTCTTAGTATGCCCGAAAGAGTAGGTATACATCAAGTCCGCCGCAAAGCGGCCTGATGTATAAAGCAATGTGGCTCTTTCATTGATGTGTTCGCGTCGTGACTGTTCGTAGGAGGAAAAGAGTTCTCCTTTCAAAGAAGACCGTTGCCCTAAGTTTGATTTTAATATTAAATTTATCATCGGTCCGCGCACCTGATAACGGGCAGGGGCGGCATACATGATTTCTGCTTTCTCAATGCGGCTCACAGGAGTACCTTCGAGCATGGCACGCAACTGCTCCTTATCCAATGTGGTCACTTTGCCGTTGACCACCACCGTAACCCTCAGTCCTCCCAAACTCAGGGGTTCCGTTTTGCTCGGTCACTCCGGGCAGTTCTTTCAAGACTTCATAAGCATTTGTCACCGGCAGTTTTTCGATAATACGCGGCACATCATAAATCAGTTTGCCCTTTTCAGCTTTAATCACCGGTCTCTCACCCCGCACCAGCACTTCGGGAAGTTGCTGGAACAGACTGTCCATATAAAGGAATGTGGTATCCTGTTGCCCCCATACCGAAAGAGCAAACCAACAAAAGCAAATGGTAAGTAAGTTTTTCATCATGCAACAAAGTAAGCAGGAAAAGCGATTCCTTCATGTTACCATCCGCTTACAAAGTCTTATTTAGTGTTATCAAAAAGAAGAAGTTGGCCGATTTCTCTCTATTTTCGTAGATAAATGAGAAAAACAGTACAATGAAAATACCGTTTAAGGCCATAGCCGTATTAATTATCCTTTCATTGATAGGCGTATTTGCTTATCAGGCATATTGGCTGACAGGACTCTACAGCTCGATGAAAAAAGATATGGATAACTGTCTGGCAGAGACCCTGCAAGTAAGTGACTACAACGAAATGATGGCTCGTTGCGACTCACTAAAAAGAAACAGTAACATTGATAAGTATATCAAATCGAGCTTTGAAGTAGACAGCATCATGACCCATGCAGGCAACTCTTATGGAATCCATATCCCTAACAGAATCGGACTGGAAATCAATGAACCTCTGTCAAGCACTGTCGATAAAAACGGGACACTGGAGTTGCTCACCAAGTATTTTCAACGCGGCATACACAGCCAGCTTGATTTGTTTACCGAAATCAACCTATCCACTTTCGACAGCCTTTTCAATCGCACACTCGCTATGCGGGGAATCATCTTCCTGCCCCACCGTATAGAAATACTGAAGCTGCACGACAAGGACACGACCATTGTACGAAGTCTGAATTATCCGCCCGGCTTCATTCCAAGCAAGAAAGCCGATTCTTTTTATTACAATTATGAGTTATATAATAAAAGATACTACCGTTTGTGGGTGGAACCGACAGATATGCTCGTATTCCGGCAAATGAAAGGTATTCGCTACACTTCCTTCTTTATCATTATCATATTGGGAATCTCCTTTTGGTATCTCACCCGAATCATTTTACGCCAAAAGAGTGTGGAAGAAATGAAAGAGGATTTCACTCATAACATCACTCATGAGCTCAAGACCCCGATAGCCGTAGCCTACGCTGCCAATGATGCCATGCTGAACTTCAAGGGAGCCGAGAACCCGGAAAAAAGACACACTTATCTGCAAATCATCCAAGCACAACTCAAGCAACTCAGTGGCTTGGTGGAACAGATTCTGTCCATGAGCATGGAACAACGTAAGAACTTCCGGCTCAATTATGAAGAGATAGATTTGAAACCGATGTTGGAAACACTTATCAGGCAGCACCAACTTAAAGCGGACAAACCAATGGATTGCCACCTGGCAATGATGGACAACACCACCATATATGCAGACCGCACCCATCTCTACAACATGATAAGCAACCTGATAGACAATGCAGTGAAATACTCCGGTGAAAAGGCGGATATTTGCATTTCCGTAACGGTGTGTAATGGTTATGTAACGGTTAAGGTGAGTGACAAAGGCATCGGCATACCCGGTGACAAACAAAAACACTTATTTGATAAGTTTTATCGGGTTCCGACAGGAAATTTACATAATGTAAAAGGATACGGATTAGGACTCTATTATGTCAAGACAATGGCAGAACAACACAAAGGAAGCATCACCGTAGAAAGCAGCATAGGAAAAGGAAGTACATTTATTCTTCAAATACCCGGCAAATAATGGAAAAGATACACGTTTTATTGGTAGAAGATGAATTGACACTTGCAATGATTATCAAAGACACATTGGAAGAACAGGAGTTTATTATCACCACAGCTTCGGATGGCGAAGAAGGATTACGTACCTTCTTTGCACAGAAACCGGATATCGTAGTGGCAGATGTAATGATGCCCCGCATGGATGGTTTCGAGATGGTTCGCCGCATCAGGCAGACAGACAAACTGACACCTGTACTGTTCCTGACGGCACGCTCGGCCATCAATGATGTAGTGGAAGGATTCGAGCTGGGGGCAAACGACTATTTGAAGAAACCTTTCGGAATGCAGGAATTGATAGTACGACTCAAAGCATTGATGCATAAGGCATTCATAGAAAAAGAAGTCAGTCATTCTTATGGAATAGGAGACTATCAGTTCAACCCGGTTACCCAACAGCTCACCTTTGCGGGAGCGACACAGGAGTTATCACATCGTGAATCGGAAATATTGAAACGGCTATGCAATAACCGCAATGAAGTGGTAAGCAGTCAAAGCATTCTGCTGGAGCTATGGGGTGATGACAGCTTTTTCAACTCTCGCAGCCTGCACGTATTCATTACCAAGCTAAGGCATAAGTTGGCAAAAGACAGCCGAGTCAGGATTGTGAATGTCAGGGGAATAGGCTACAAACTTATCCTCGGCTTATAAAGAATGAGAAGAATTCACTTTTCTGCCTCTTATCAAGACCTTTTGTTCATCCGATAAGGTAGTAGCAAAGATATAATCTTCCCCACCCTCTTTCAGCTTCAGGCGTTTCCGCAGTTCGGCCACCGAAGAAGGAAAGTTTCGCACGGTGAGATTGGCTTTTCCCATATCCTGCAAAAAGGCTTTCAGCTCTTTTTTACCAAAACCCGTCACCGACTCTACCTTGAACTTTCTTCCGGGGAAGTCAGCCACAAAAGAGGAAGAGGTATATAGATGACTATTCACATGCAACTTTCTTACCGGATATGCCTGAGTCAAAGAACGAAAAGCTCCGGCTTTCAGGATAGACGCATTCGGTTCATACAAATAGGTTTCCACTTGTCCGGCAAGAGGGCACGGTGACAGCCTTTCCTGCTTCTGAGTAAACACATAATGCTGACTCTCTCCTATGTGTGTACTCAGTTCACAATGAATAAAAACATCTGATGAAATGGGGCTTTTTTGCAATACAAGCAGTAGTTCCTTACACTCATTGCCCACAGACACGATATGTACTTCACTAACGGTTTTCAACTCTTTCAGAGCCAAAGACAAGTCCAGCATCGGTGAGAGTTTTACCATTACCTTATCCGCTTTCTCAACCAGCAAGGACTCTAATACGCCAATATCCGGTTCACAGTCCGAAATGGCAACCGTCTTGCCTCCATGCCCATCCCTACGTGCCGGGTCCAGAAAAAGACAGTCCACATGAGACATGTTATGCAGGTAATCAACCCCGTCCATATTGTGGATACGGACATGCTCCAATCCCAATAAAGGAAAGTTATGTGCAGCCAGCGCACATAATTCATCTTGCCGCTCCACATAATCGGCATACTTAAAACGGCGGGAAATAAAAGCACAATCTATGCCAAAGCCTCCGGTTAAATCGGCAAAAGACTCTCCCTCCAACAAATGAGCCTTATACTTTGCCGTCAACTCGGACGAGCACTGTTCCATTGACAAATGCCGGGGATAAAGCAATCCGGACAATGCATACCACGAAGGTATCTTCTGCTCTGCAATTTGCCTGCCGGATATTTGTGTCACAGCCAAAGCCATATCCACACCCGGATACTTCTTCCCCTGCAAGGCAAGAGTTCGAACATCATCATGCCTATGTTCCTCGATGAAATGGAGCGTTTCTGCCGATAAATTCATGCTATGCCTTATTTATTATAATACGGATTTTACATAATGTGTCCATATCTTATTCTTTTGAACAGCTATTGCACAAAAATACTTATTTTTTCAATAGCAACTCATCAATGGCCTTCTTAAAAGCTTCTTTGGGAAGAGCTCCCTGTGCCATTTCCGGCTTTCCGTTCATCGGTATAAACAGAATGGAAGGAATACTGCGGATACCGAAAGCACGCGCCAATTCCGTTTCTTTATCCGTGTCTACCTTATAAATAACAATCTGTCCGTCATACTCTTTTGCAAGCTCGTCCAAAATAGGAGCTACCATTTTACATGGACCGCACCAAGTAGCATAGAAATCGACAATTGCAGGTTTGTCACCTTCATATTTCCATTCATCGGGATTTTTCTCAAAGTTATATACCTTTTCCAAAAATTCCGCTTTGGTCAAGTGAATGACTTTAGCCTTAGAGTCTTCTGCCGCCGTCACCCGATCTGAATTAGCATTACTATTCGTTCTTCCGCATGCCACTGTCGACATCAGTACAATTCCCAATAAAAACAACGTGATTCTTTTCATAATTATTTCTCCTTCTTTACTTGTTTATCCTCTTTAAAAACTCTTTCGTCATAATCTTCACTTTTAATACACTCATCCTATACCATAGATATTTGTATTGGAAAGCTTTCCAAAAATATTCTTGGGTTCCTTATAAAACAAATTTCCTTAGGAAAATATTAAATTCATAACTTTCCTTCACTATTCCGGTCATTGTTGCGCCCATTCCAGCACCGACAGGCTTTTGTACGTCTACTCCGAATATAGCTGCTTTCTTCAGAATATTACGGGCCAACTCCGGCTTTTTCTCTTCTTTCCATATCGATGATAAATTAATAGTTTAAGTAAATAACAGATGACCAAGTCCGAAAGATGGATGGAAAGAAGTTAATCTTACTCAATTTTCATCCGACAAGGACTTACCCTACTATATATTTAGAGCTCTTACCTGTCAATTTACGAATCAAGTTGACAAGCAACCACGATACGGTAAATGCCACCACAGCTGCAGCCGGAATCTGAATACAAACAGGCACCCCGATGGCACGCATCAAAAGGACACCGGGACCGGTAAAGAAGAAATGAACCATATATACCCCGAATCCGCAAATCGTTAAATTGGCCAATAGCTTCTGAACAAGCTCCGAGCGCACATTCACTTTCTTAGCCAACAAAAAGAAAGGTATCGTCATCATCACTACATTCAAAGAGTTGTAAGTAAAAAACAGCTCAAGCAATTCATCACTATACTCAGGTAAAGAAGTTACATGACGGAAACCGAAGAAAGTCACCGCAAACCCTACCAAAAACATAGGAACACCGAAAGACAGGATTCTGCCCAACGACCAGTCTTTATTGCGCAAGTAGTGTCCTAACAATAAGTATCCGTTGAAACCGGCAAAATAATAAAGCATACCGAATGAGTTCCATGAACAACTACCCCATAAGTAAGGCGAAACATATTCATAATAATAAGGTAACAGAGTAGTAATCCCCCAAGCGACCAAAAACCATAATTGAGCTTTCTCCGATGCTTTCTCCACCCATGCAGAAAAAATGGGTAAATAAAGATATAACCCTATCAACAAATAGATATACCACATGTGTACATCTAAAAGAGAAAAGTTCAACGGAATCTCTGCAATATTCTTCAACGAGACACTCAAAGCCTGACGAGTCGCCTCTTCACCCGAATAAGGAAAAAAGTCGAGAATCACTTCCGGTTTGAATCCCAACAAACCGGTTATCCAGGGAAACAGATTATAAAGCACTGACCAAAGAAGAAACGGCCAAAATACACGGCTGATCCTTTTCTTGTAAAAAACCGACGTCTCCCCTCGTACCGGCAACAGTAAAGCACCTGTAATCATAACGAACAGGGGGACACAAGGGCGAAGGAATGCTCCGTATGCCGCGCCCCAAAACTTTATTTGTTCAAGCTCGGCAGAAGGCTCACCCGAATAAAAATTAAAAGGGTCTGCGCAATGACAGCAAACCACCGTAAACATGGCCACAAAACGGACAACATCCAACCAAACTACACGGTTCTTAGCAACAGATAGTACACTAGTGTTATTCATAGACGAAAATTTTATTTAAGTTGCAAAGATATATCTTCTTTGAAGATGTTTTGTTGTTTTACGGCAAAAAATAGGAGGATGTTCTCACGAACACCCCCCTCGATAACCTAAATTACTATCTAATGTTGTGAAGAGAGCCTTCTATTCATCAGCGGCTTCAGGATCCGTCACAGAAACCGAATAAAATTTAAATTCGGACATTGTCCAGAAAATACTACTCGTATTAGTAGCATTAACTACCATTCGGATTTGACTGAATGGTTGCGGTGCATCATAAATCTCAGAAGTAAATGTACCCGTAGAAGTAACCGGTAGTCCATCTGCATCCTTAGTGAAGTTACGGATAAGGAACCAGTTGGTACCATCCGTGCTACCCATCAAATCAAAATCAGTCGGTTTATTACTGCCGTTATTACGAGGTGCATAATAGAACTTATAGGAACCTGTTATTTCTTCTTTCAAGTTAACCTGCATCCAATGAGGAGCCGGTATATTGACACTCCATGCCGTATGGAAAAAAAAGTGCCGGTATTGCCATCCAGCAGATTAGCAATAGGTCCTTCAGTCGGCTCCTGCGCATTCGTACTCAAGTCAGCAGCAGTCAAAGCTATCTGTGTACTCACAAAAGTAGGCAATGCCGGCTCCGAAACCTTTGAGATAGTTTGAACCGCACTCTTATCACCTGTAGGGCTTACTGTTTGTACCGAGAACTGATACTCGCCAAACTTCTTACGTGTATCCGGTATTTCAATACTATCTGCATAAATGCTTGCAGTACGCATAACATCTTTTTTCTGCAATGGGTCGTAATAGTTCACTTCAATATAACGGATACCGGCATCTTCAGGAGTATCCCAACGAAGTACAATGCGCCCGGAAGTACTTTCTGCTGTCAAGTTTGTGATTTCGGCCGGTGTAATCCCATCTTCATCACTGCTGCAACTGATGTTTGCCAAGGTAACTCCAATCAGGAGCATTCCGGCATAATATTTAAATGTATTTTTCATCTTTATTTATTTTATTAATAACCAGGATTTTGAACCAGATTCATGTTACGGTTGACATCTGTCAAAGGAACAGGCATTAAATATTGAGTCGGACTTTCAAACTTACGTTCAAAAGACACTTCTGTTTCTTGTGCAAACTCATCTATAGTCTTACCTGCAATATTCATACCTTTGGCCTTCACGCCAAAATATTCTGCTGCCTGTTTCCAACGACGCAAGTCCCAGAAAGTCTGATTTTCCAAATAGAACTCAATGGTACGTTCCTGACGAACAATCTCACGCAGTTTGGCCTGATCCAACGTAGCAATGCCATTCCATGATGTTTCTACCGTAGGTATACCGGCGCGAGTACGCACTTTGTCCAAATAAGTTTTTGCTGTATTTAAATCATTACATTCCACACAAGCCTCGGCATACCCCAAATAAAGCTCAGCCAAACGGATGACAGGCCATGGATAGAACGGTGGATTGTATAAAGAAGTACGTACATTGTAACCGGGAACTACTCCCTTTTATTCAGATAACCGGTAGGTGAATAGTTATTAGTACGCAAACTGCTTCCTGCCGGCTGACGAGAAGTATTACCGCCTATCACAAAATCACATACCAATTTTCCTCGACCGGAGTCACTGTATTTATTATAGCTCTCATCGTTCTGATAAGCTCCGTTACCGTCTGACGCACTCATGATTTCATAGAATCCTCCCTGGAAAGCAACCCATGAATAAAAACGAGGCTCACGATTTAAGTTAAAACGGATAGTCTTTGCTTCCGGGTCACCAATAGTGGCATTTTCTTCACCCAAAGCAGTCACTTCATAAATACTGTTACCTTTCGGGAACTCAGGATCTTGATCCACAGGAAGTCCGTTCTTGGTATAAAAACGTTTCAACATGGCAAGAGTAGGAGACACACCATTGTAAGCAGAACCATTACAGAATGGAAGAGACTTGTTCTGAACGCTGTAAGCACCTTCTGAACGACAATCTGCCCAAATCACTTCTGTGTTGGCGGGCTCGATGATGGTGTAACGCAATCTGTGCTGCACGGGGTCGGCCGGTTCTGCATTATCATATCCGTCCAACATATAGTCGGTGCTGGTATAAAGACTGTGTCCGGCTCCTTCTGCCGCACGAATAGCTTCTTCATAAGCCACCTTAGCCTTCTGCCATTTCTCAGCACTGTATGCTTGAGGCATCAACGCCGTTCCGTCTTTATTGACAAAGCTGGAATAGAATTCGCTGTTTCCATTAAACAACGGAGAAGCAGCATACAGTAACATTCTTGCCTTCAACGCTTTGGCAGCCACACTTGTAGCCAGTCCGTAGTTCTCATTGATACGAGTTGCGGGAAGTTCGGCAGCAGCTTCATCAAACATCTGACAAACATAGTCCACACATTCATCATAAGGCGAACGTGCCGCATATTGATCAGCAGGAGTAGTAAGCGACGGTTCCTCCTTAACCAAAATAACCGGTCCATAGTTACGTACCAGCAAGAAATGATAATAAGCTATCAAGAACTTGGCCTGGGCAATATAATCTGCCTTAATAGAAGCCTCCAGTGCAGGAACCATATCGATATTGTTCAGTAAGATATGGCATTGCTTGATACCTTGAAACAAAGAATTCCAATAAGAGATAACCGGATTAGACGCAGAATAATTACCTTTAGGGAAAGCAGCAAATGTTTCATGCTCAAATGCCGTTACCACTTCATCGGAGGTAAAGAGGTCCAATGAACCTGTACCACTTCTGGGATTAGGGATATATGCATAGCACGAATAAACAAAGCGTTTAGCAGCATCCTTATCTTCAAATGCATCTTTTTCTGTCGCCTTTTCGTCAGGAACGACATCCAAGTAACTACAAGAAGACAAAATGCCCAAAAGCATACAAGCCGCTACAATAAATATTTGATTAAACTTTTTCATATCTGTTCGTTTTTGGATTATTTAAATGACAACTGTAAACCAAGATTAAAGGTACGCTGAGTCGGGTAACTCAAACCTTTACCACCACCCATTTCAGGGTCCCAAAGATCGAAAGGAGAGAAAGTAAGCAAGTTAGCTCCACTTATATAGAAACGAACTTTCTTCCAAGTATAACCTATTTCTGCATTTTTCAATTTCAGGAAAGCACCATTGCGCAACCAATAATCCGAAGACTGAGTGTTGTGATTGTTATCATTCTTGGTCAAACGCGGATAAGCGGCATTAGGATTCTGATTACTTGGTGACCAATAGTCATCAGCAATCCATGACAATACATTACGGTTATACTGAGTACCGAATGGAGCAAACCCTGACATCATCAACGAAGTATTGGCTACACCCTGGAAGAAGAAGGAGAAATCCCAGTTTTTATAAGAAATAGATGGGCCAAAACCATAAACAATTTCAGGAACAGTAGGATAACCCATAGCTACACGGTCATCACTCGTTATTTTTCCATCATAAACACCATCTCTGTCGGGTTGGTCCACATACTTAATATCACCCGGAGCGATAGCAATATTACCCAATGTAGAGCTCGGGCTATTGGCAATATCAGCCTGGTCGATATAAAGTCCGTCGGTTACATAACCGTAAATGGTATTCAGTTTCTTACCGATATTAGACAAAGAGGGACGCACACCGGGAGCCTCATCATATTCCAGAATCTCATTACGTGCAAAAGTAAATGTTCCTTTAAACTGAATGGCAAGATCTTTATTGATCTGTTTTCCATAATCAAGAGAGAGGTCAAAACCATAGTTCTTCACTTTAGCCAAGTTACCATAAACGGCAGTGCTGGCCGTACCCAGGTAGTTAGGAATAGAATAGCGTTGTTGGAAGATATCACGACGGATTTCGCGGAAAGCATCCACCGTAACATTCAAGGAGTTGAACAACTGCATATCAAAACCTACATTTAACTTCTCACCCACTTCCCATGTCAAGTCGTTGTTCTGATAACGGGTATATACAGGACCATTTAAAGTAATCTGCTGCTTGTCACCGGTAGTAAATCCTGCATTTTCACTCTGAAGCGTAATATCAGACATATAGATGAAACGGATAAGACCACCCGATGAATCGAGCAATTGGTCATTACCTACCAAACCGTAAGAAGCACGGAGCTTTAAATTAGAGATAACGTCTTTCAGAGGTTCGAAGAAGTTCTCCTGACTTACATTCCAACCTACTGCTACAGAGGGAAGAAGCCCCATTTATGTCCTTTGGCAAAGTTTTCGGAACCATTATAACCGGCATTCACTTCGAACATATAACGATTGTCATAATCATAAGAAAGACGACGCAAATCCCATCTTGCGGCGGGGAAGTGAAGCGACCAAATTACCGGGAGCATTATTATCATATTGGTCAATATTCCAAAGAAGCATACCGCTCACATTGTGATTACCAAACTTATTCATATAATCTACATAAGATTGGAAATAGATACGACGGTCACCCGCAACACTCGAAGTTGTACTCAACACCGGCTTACTCGGATTGGAGGAACCAAACGGAGATATGTTCAGACTATAACTACCGTCAGCATTCTGAGTATAACCGGTCAATGTATAACGGTTAATGCCTTGAGAACGGCTGGTAGTGGTTTTATTATAGTTTTTATAAGAGAATAAAGCCTTAAAGCGAAGCCCCTTCAACAGAAAATCCAACTTTTGCTCAAAGTCAATATTAGCCATTACCGTACTCTCAAAAATATCAGTATAGCCATTGGTCAAGCTGGCCATCGGATTGACTGCACCTTGGTCATTACCACCTGCATACGCTCCCCAATAAATCAATTATTTACACCGTCTGCCGGATAAGCGATAGGGAAATCCACCGGATTGGAGTTCATTACAGCCGAATAAAGGTTGCCTACAGAGGTGTTAGGCTGTCTCAAGTCATTCAACTGCACATTCAGGTGCAAAGAAATGGTTGATGTCTTAGACATGTGAAAATCAATATTGTTCTGGAAGGTATACTTCATCAAATCAATATTATTCTTGTAAGAGAAATACTTGGATGCTTCGTTTTCAGCATACCGGTTTCGTGATTGGCTCCCACATTCATGAAGTAAGTAATCTTCTTCGTACCTCCGCGGATATTGAAGTTGGCTTTTTGGTTGAACGCCAAATCTTTGAACAAAGAGCCATACCAGTCTACATTAGGCCAGATATAGGGATTTACCCCATTGCGGGTATTCTCTATCTGTTCTTGAGTATAAAGGATATTACCTGTTCCTTCATTAGTTACAGCTTCATTATACAGCTCCATGTAACGGTATCCGTCTACAAAGCTAGGCACTTTCGTAGGTTGTGTGATATTCGTTTCCACACGCACGCCAATAATAGGCTTCTCAAGGTCGGCACCACTCTTGGTCGTAACAATCATTACACCATTGGCTCCACGCGTACCATACATGGCAGTGGCAGTCGCATCTTTCAAAATAGAGAATCCTTCTATAATTTCAGGATCAAGCGCATCCAAGTCTGCCGAACTCACTTCCACCCCATCCAAAATAATAAGCGGAGAAGTCATACCACTCAAAGTAGAAATACCACGAATGTAAAAATCAGAACCATTACTGCCCGGCTGTCCGCTACGCTGATAGGCAATAACTCCCGAAAGACGTCCGGCAAAAGAGTTAGAAAGATTGGCAGAAGGCACTTTCAAGTCATTAGGACGAACCGTTTGAATAGAACCCACGATAGATTCTTTCTTTTGTCCGGTTCCGAAAGCCGTAACCACAACCTCTCCCAAAGTCTCGCTATCCTCCTTCATTTTAATTCTCAAACTCTTTTGGTCTCCCACTTTCACTTCTTGAGTCTTATAACCAATATAAGAGAAGACTAAAATGTCTTTCGAAGACACATCGATAGAAAATTTACCGTCATAATCGGTAATTGTCCCCAAAGTAGAATTTCCCTTAACTCGGACATTAACACCAATAACCGGTTCTCCTGCTTCATCTACTATAATGCCCTCCACCTTACGATTTTGCTGCACAATAGTAGATTCATCTGTGACAGGAATACCGGATGCACCAATTTCCGGGAAAAAGGAGCATAGCAAAGCTGCCAATAGAAACGTCTTTTTCATAATACTCTCTAAATTTTATGTTAATAAATAATCAATGTCATTTATTTCCCATAAAACGGCTAACACATCATTTGTCGAATCAGTTTATACTCATATTTTAACTCTACTTTAAGCTAATATTTTAACTTAAACTTGATGTTATAACCATCTTTCTTAGTTCCTGTAGAACTAAGTATATCTTATGGCTTTTGTATACTGCAAACATATAAATTTTTTAAGATATAAAAAGAAATGGAGAGATATTTTAAAAAGAACTAATTATATAAAATAGAGCATCAAATAGGTTACTTTTATACAAATAAAACATTTTTTTCTCTCTTCCATTTACCATTATTAAACTATATCTCGATAGAATATAAGTAGAATATGGGTAGAATGAATCAATATATATCAATACATAAATCGGTCCGTTTGCAATATGGAATATTTACGTTTTTAGTTCTACAGGAACTTTATATAATTACATAAACTTCCCCATCCGATCTGGCTTTAAACCAACCTTCAATATATAAAATAGAAAAAGAGTGCTAATTTATCTGTTTCCCAATATATTATTAAAGGAAACATATATGTCACACAGATGATGCGATCAGCACGTAACCATATCAAGTTAGATTATGACTGAACAAATACAGCATCAGTGAAAATTTCATAGGTACAACCATCGGTATCCCTGTCCTGTCTACATACTTCCAATAAGTCCATCAATAAATGCCCGTCCTTATAGAGCAAATACATAGCTTGATGGAAAGCAGGTTGCGATATGCTTAACCACGGACGTGGTTAAATTATGAGTCTGAGAGAATGATGTTTTATGATTTTTTATATTGATAAATTTCGTTGATACACAACGTTTTGCTAATTTTGCGGCAGTTTATGATATGCCAAGAAATCCCATATCAAAATGTCTTTGTTTTCCCATTGTTTTCCCGAAAAGCATAGGAAGATAGGGCGTTCATAAGAGAAATGGTGGGTTTTGTTTTCCCATTGTTTTCCGAGATTTGAGATAATTGGCAAGTTGAGACCTACAGACTATTGGCAAAATGGCAAAGAAACTGGACACTACTTACAAGAGCGCAAGGTACGGAAGTTGTACTTATGCCCTTATCCTTGACAAGCGTCACCCCAAGAAAGACCGGGAGACGTTTCCTGTCGCAATGCGCTATACTATAGACCGAAAATCATGGTATAGTTTTGTTGCTGGCGAATTTACGGAAGAAGATTTTGCGAGAGTATGCACGCTAAGTGCAAAGGCAGTGCGTTCAGAACTCTATGAAAAGAAGATGGAGTTTGATGCTATCTTTGATGCCCAAACCGAGATGATTGAGCGTTTGGGCAATAGTCTGTCGCTCGAACGCATCAAGGCTGTTGTTACTGGGGTAGATACCACGAAAGAAACGTCTTTCATTGGCGTGTGGGAGAAGAAAATTAATTTCTATCTTACAGACAATAATGGTGAGCGTTGTACCACCGCAGAATCATACGAGTATGCCTTGAAGTCCTTTCAGAAGATAATGTGGAACAGACCTATTGTAGGCTTTAAGGTTGACAAAGAAGACATAGAGTATTGGAACAACGGCATGATGCATGGCGTAAAAGACGAAACAGGAAACCTTGTCGGCAAGATTAGCAATACAACTCGCGGAATATACCTCCGTTCTTGTCGGGCTGTATGGAACGAGTGCGTCTCCTTGGGCTACCTCACCAATCAAGAATACCCATTCTCCAATATCCAGAAGAAGAAATTGGTGTCTATTCCTGTAGGGGAGTCGAGGAAGCATTGTTACCTTACAGTGGAGCAAATGACAGAATTGTATCGGGTATTTGTTGAAAAACGCTATCCCGACACTTGGAAGAGCGGATATGCTGAGAGAGCACACTATTCCTTGGGGTTGTTCCTTGCCCAATATCTGTGTAATGGTTTCAACCTTGCCGATGCAGGAGAGTTGACCTATTCTCAATATTATTTCGATACTGGCAGAAAAGCCTTCAAGTTCAAAAGAGTGAAGACCACAAACCGCACTGAGGGTGGCTCTGAGGTGATTATCCCGATCATAGAACCCCTCCAAAGGATTCTTGACGAGATAGCCGCAGAACCTGTACTCAATGGCTTTGTGTTTCCAGAGATTTTGCAAGGTGCGACATTGAAGGCAGACAAGCGCAAGCGAATCTCGCAAGAAAACTCCAATGTACAGGATAGGATCATCAAGATTTGTCAAGAGGTGCTTCATTGGGAAGTGCGCCCATCGGGAACGTGGTGCCGACATTCATACGGCACAAACCTTGCTCATGCACGTGTGGAACAACGTTATATATCCGAAAGTATGGGACATTCAACCAATCATTCGATAACAGATAGGTATATTGCCCAGTATCCTTTGGAGACGCAGTTTGAATATAATAGCAAACTCCTTGACTTGGAACCAAAGATAACGGAGGAGGACATCAACAATATGACGGAAGAACAAAAAACAGCAATGCTTCTGAAACTTTTGACGAAGAAATAATCACATTCAATATATAAAGGTATAACATGGCAAACGAAATATCAACATACACTCACGAAGGGATGGAACTTCCTTTTGAGGATTGGAGCAGTACGTTTCACTCTTTCAGCGACTTGGCATCCATCATTCAAACGACCCATGACGCAGCCCAGTCATCGGCTGTAAGGGCTATCAATCGTATGCAGACCATGCGCAACTGGCTCATTGGCTATTACATCGTGGAGTTTGAGCAGCACGGCAAGGATAGGGCAGATTATGGCACACAGTTGCTGAAGAAGTTGGAGGAACGGGTGAATAGAAAAGGCCTTAATGTTACTTTGTTCCAGACTTCTCGAAACTTCTACAACTTATACCCACAAATGGTAGGGCTATTTGTTCCAAATGAAATTTATTCAACGCTGTCGAATAAATCAGGGAGTCGTATTCCTTTGATGGATAAATCTGCTGATGCCCAGTCTAATACAAATTGTGCGACAGCGTCGCATAATTTTCAGACACCACCAGAAATGATAGTCTCACGCTTGTCTTTTTCTCATATACGAGAGATTATGAGCGTGGATGACCCTCTTGCACGTTACTTCTACGAGCAGGAATGCATCAAGTGTACATGGTCTGTTCGCGAACTTCGCCGTCAGATTAGCACCAACCTCTATTTCCGTACAGGTATTAGTGGCAACCCAGAGAAAATGCTTTCTTTGCCCTCTGTACAAGGGCATGACTCTGCTGCGTTGCAGATTCGCCAACCTTTTACCTTTGAATTTCTTGGATTGAAGGCGCAGGAAATTGTGGAAGAACATGATTTGGAGGATGCGCTAATCAGCCATCTACAAGAGTTTATCCTCGAATTGGGCAAAGGTTTTTGTTTTGAGGCTCGCCAAAAGCGCATCATTATCGATGACGAGTATTATTACCCCGACCTTGTGTTCTACAATCGCATTCTGCATTGTGGCGTTATTATCGAATTGAAGAACGAGGAGTTTTCGCATGAGAATCTTGGACAACTCAATGCGTATGTGTCCTACTATAAGGAGAACGAGATGCAGCCTGGTGATAACCCACCTGTCGGCATTTTGCTATGTACACGAAAGGGAATGAAAATGGTGGAGTATGCCCTTGCTGGCATGGATAACCAACTCTTTGTTTCCACCTATATGCTCCAGTTGCCAGACAGAAAGACCTTGGAAGATTTCTTGTTGAAGCAGTTGGGTGAATAAAACGTTTTCTCAAATTGCCACCTAATAGCAGTAACATAGCAGATGGAGATAAGAAATTTCAAAAGGAATGCCATGAGAGATGCACTTGATAAGGTGTATTCGTGGAAGAGCGAGCATACGGAAGAATACTCACGCTTTTCCTTGGGCATGATGAAGATTATGCATAACGATTTCAGCCAACTTGAACGCGTATTCAAGATGACTGCGAAATATGTGCCTACATCCGTGCTTATTGAGTGTCAGAAACTGCTTACTCCTAACACAGATACCATTCTGTCTGATGATGAAAAGACTGCCGTTGCAGTGCGCATTGTTGACGAAATGATGGAGTTCACTGGTTATCTGCGGTTGGGGCTATATTCCGAAGTTATTGGTGGGGATAAGGATGAAACAAATGAAGACCTATTCTTTATAAGGGAATTTTGTCTTGTTGACAAAGATATGAGTGAGGAAGATGCCGAACACCTTTATATTCCTAATGTCTCAGCCAAAGAGTTTTGGGATTCGTTGCCTTCCCTCGTGCAAATGGCTGTTTTCAATTTCAGCAAAGGGTATACAGCGGAAGAACTTGCAACAATATCAAAACGAATAATGCTGTCTGCCATTCATGCTCTCCCAGAAATGTTTTTCCGTCTCCGTGATGAAATCTTTGAGGAACGAAATACATTGCTGATGTGTACGCTCTATTATATCTGCTTTGACCATGGACTACCCAAGAGTGCAACGGCATTGAGCAAAGTAAGTCTTAACGACAAACAACTTTCCATCGTGCGTGAAAGTGTCAAAACAATTATAGTAAATCTTGTGGAAACCAGCGTTACGCAAGGTCTTGACAAGAAAGCAGAATGGACAAAACAAAGTAAGGAAATAGAGGACATAGAATTTCGACAGACCATAAAGAATGCTCTTGCCAATACAAAAGGGAAGCATGGACGCAGAATCATTCAGCAAGAAGAGCTAAGCATCGACGACATCCTCATCGCAGAGGATAAGTCTGCATTGAAAGGAGCAATTCTATCTGCACTCAATGATATGGAGCATGAATATGAGACCGCTTACATCAAGGCAGCACTACTGCGTACCAACCACCTTGCCCCCAATGTGTCTTTCGCCACTTTCCTGCGTGCTGTAAATCATTTCTCTGGTCGAGAATACAAGTATGACCCAGCCCAAAGGGTTGATTCGTTCATCACAATCAATCATAAAGAGTTTGTTGTGTCAAGTAGCTCTAAGTGGCAACGTGCGAGAAGAGTTATTTCGGGGTTGGTTGAGGGGTTTGAGAAAATAGAATAAGTGATATTTATTAAGTGTGATAATCTATCAGAATAATGCTATATATTCATTTTCTTTGCCAAACAAGCACTAAAACAGGGCGAATTTGATGCTTTCACAACCGATTTTCGTACCTTTGCAAAATAATAATGTATTTTGATATGGCAAACAAAGATATAAACCGTATTAAGGTAGTCCTTGTAGATAAAAAGAAGACTAACAAGTGGCTTGCCGAACAATTGGGTAAAGACCAAACGACAATATCTAAGTGGTGTACGAACACTTCACAACCAGATTTGGAAAATCTGGTAAAAATTGCCAAACTGCTTGGCGTAGAGCTTTCCGAACTCGTTCGGTTTGAACAAATTTAGGCAAATGAAATTGATAATAGAATAACAGAATGAAAAATAGACATACATTTATAGACCTGTTTTCTGGATGTGGAGGATTATCATTAGGGTTCGAAATGGCAGGTTTTACAGGCGTTCTTGCAATTGACAATTGGAAGGATGCACTGACAACCTATGCTTATAACAGAAAGGACGCAAGGACGCTTTGTGGAGACTTGGCAACGCTTAACCCATATAAAATAAAGGAAGACTACAACATTTCCAATGTTGATGTAATAATTGGCGGTCCTCCTTGCCAAGGTTTTTCTGTTGCGGGGAAAAGGATAATTGAAGATGAACGAAACAAACTATACAAGGCCTTTGTTGGTTTTGTAGATTGTTTCCGTCCTCATGCGTTCGTTATGGAAAACGTCCCTAACATTCTCAGTATAGGTAATGGCATGGTGAAGGATTCCATCATTAAGGATTTCGAAAGCCTTGGTTATAAGGTAAGAGTCCAGATTGTCACTGCTTCGGATTACGGAGTACCCCAAAACAGGCGAAGGGCAGTCTTCGTTGGGTTGGCGGATGGAAGAGACTTCGTATTTCCAGAACCATACAAAATGGAAAAAGTAACATCCTTTGAAGCTCTGAGTGATTTGACAGAAGACTCTCTTGCAGATGGGACACCATATCCAACAGAACCCATCTGTGACTTTCAACGTTATGCTCGCAAAAACAGTTGTGGAGTTTATAATCATGAAATCACCATACACAATGAGAAAACAAAAGAAATCATAGCAATGGTTCCAGACGGAGGAAATTATAAAGACCTGCCCAAAGACTTGCAGCAAACAAGAAAAGTGCATATTGCTTGGACACGATTGTGTAGCACGAAACCGAGCATAACCATAGACACGGGGCATCGTCATCACTTTCATTACAAATGGGACAGAATTCCAACAGTGAGAGAAAGTGCAAGAATACAGTCATTCCCTGATGATTTCATTTTCCAATGCAGTAAGACGAGTCAATATAAACAAGTGGGTAATGCCGTGCCACCTCTTATGGCAAAGGCTATTGCTCAACAATTATCAAACACGTTATGGCAAACAAAGAAATAACATACTATCAAGTGCCAGATAAATATTGGCATAGAATACATTTTGTAAGACCACGTTTCAAAAGCAACATAGAGAATGTTTTGCTCTATATGGCTAATGAGTGTTGTCGGATACCGAAATGTTCTTGTGAGGAATACAGCGTCAAGTTTTTCAATGCCATAAAAATGTTCCCTGGAAATATAGATATGGCAGATAAGACCTTGAACAATTGGCGCACAGAAATTCCTGCATTGTTTGCTTTTTATAAAGAGGATAAAGATGCTGGTGTTACAGAAACGTCAAGGATGTCCATCTTTCTTCATGAAAATCAAGACTTAACCCAATTCCTTAGGTTGTTTCTGTTCTCTTTTCAATTTCCTGGAGGACACATGAAACCTCAAGACTTGAAAGATATTATTTATCATGATATAAGGTTCAAACCTGCACGGACTATCATTCAAGTGCTTATGTCTGGCAACCAGTTGTTGGGAGAAAATGGTAGTGAAAAAGGAATGTCAATGTCAGCAGAAGAAGCTACATATTGTATCTTCAATGATATTCGTGTTACAAGTGGCAAGGTCACATCAAATCAAGTCGCTCAGACTATTATTGGCAATAGAAAGAAGAGAGTAAGGTATTATAATCCAAACGACTCCAAGACATTGTCACTTACTGGTAAAGCACGTTCTAAGGGCGACATGACACGTTATGCAGGGGACATTCTTGATTATATGGTGATTGCCAATTTGTTAGAGGAACACAATGGCTATTATTCAATGAAAGGCAACGAATTGGCCTCTCTTAATACTTTTGCCAATGACGTAACTTGGTTTAGTGGTTATGAGAAATTCTATGAGAAGAAGAGTATAGAAACAAAGGAGTTGTCAAAAGTTGAGCCATTATGGTTTGAGTATGTCAACAATTCCATGAAACCAGACTTGTTTAAGACCGACATTCGCTCTATTATTGGCCAAAGTGAGGAGATTGATGTAGTATTTGAAGACAGAATAAAAGATGTTGTGACTTCTGATGACAAAACAACCAAGGATATTGGTAATCTTGGTGAGGCTATTATTTGTGGTCATGAAAAGATGCGTCTTAAAATTAATGGTTATGATGAGTTTGTTAAGCTCGTTCAGATTGTTGATAGTCCGACTTATCATCCAGGGTTCGACATTGACAGCTTTGAAGCAGACGGCACAGAAAACCATAGGTATATTGAGGTAAAGACAACCATCAGCAAGAAGCGAATACAAATGTATGGCTTCCATATGTCGCCAAACGAATGGCGTGTCGCAAACACTATAAGAGAACATTATTGCGTATATAGACTTATGTTAAGTGAAAAAGAGAAAATACTTTTCATCCTTCGCAATCCTGTTGCATTATATAAAAGTGACAGAATTGAAGCGGATCCTCGCGATGGCATGGAAATATCATTCTCCACGGAACATTTTCAACCTACAAAAATACTGTCATGGAAAAGATAAAAGTCGCTTCGTTATTCTGTGGATGTGGTGGCATGGATTTAGGAGTCATAGGAGGCTTTTCTTATCTCGGGAAAGAGTATAAAGAAAATCCTTTCGAAATTGTCTATGCTGTTGACAACGATGAATACTGCACAAAAATATACAATGATAATTTTGTCCATAAATGTGTGGTAAAGGATGTCCGTGACATTAAGATTGCAGAGATGCCACAATTTGATATGCTTATTGGTGGCTTCCCATGTCAGTCTTTCTCTATCTCTGCACAAAATCCTCCAAGACTTGGATATAAAGATGAGCGAGGAATGCTTTTCTTTGAAATGGTAAAAATACTGAAAGAGCGTCAGCCACGGTTCTTTATAGCAGAGAATGTAAAAGGTATTCTTTCTGCAAATAAAGGCAAGGCATTTCCTATGATAATGAAAGAGTTTAGGGATGCAGGCTACACTGTTATACACAAATTGCTGAATGCTTCAGAATATGGTGTGCCTCAGAAAAGAGAACGTGTCATTATTATAGGTTTCCGAAACATGGAAGATTTTCAGAAATTTCATTACCCGATGAAGGTTAGAAGTTCTGAACAAAAAGTTCTTGGCGATGTAATCATGGCAGAGGCAGATAATGATGAAACATTGTTCTTCAGTGAGAAAGCTGTTGCAGGAATGTTGGCCGTTCGTGAAAAGATGAATAAAGGACGTGCCATGTCTTTGATAGAACCATGCAATACCATCAGCGCACATTTGGCAAAGGTAAGTCTCAATAGTACAGACCCTGTTTATATGGTCGGAGAAAGATACAGACGCTTTTCTTCAAGAGAGGCAGCTCGCATTCAATCTTTTCCAGATTCTTTTTGTTTCGACTCGGTATCGCAGGTTCGTCAATATAAGGCGATAGGTAACGCAGTACCGCCTGTATTGATGTGGCATGTTGTACACTCTTTGCAAAAAACTCTCGTTGTGCCACAAGTGGATTTCGCTGAGATAAAAGAGCAATATCCAACAAGCATAGTTGAAAATAAAATGGACAGCACTTGTCTTTTGGATATTGACAGGACAAAGAATGTTCTTGTAAGTTTGGTCAAGGCGGATAATATTGACCAATATCTTGATAGGTCTGCAAAGGTGTATTATACAGGAAAAAGGTTCCCTTCCACAGTAGCTCTTAACAAATTGTACTATTTCATGCCGTATATGAAAAGTAAGGGAATAAGAGACTTGTATTTTATTAAAATAGCTCGTGTCGGAACTCGCAAAGAGGGGCAGCCAGATGAAGACAAGAATGACTTTAGACTCGTATTTGAGATTGATTTTGTGGGACAAATGTTCGATGATTATAAGCCAATAAAACTCGATATTTGGAGAACATTCACAGATACTACAATCGGGAAAATATTAGCATAAGCAATAAATAAAAATATAAAATTCAATAAGGCAATCAAATTTAAATAGTAAATGTAATTTATATGAATTCTACAGAAGAAAAATCAATGCTAAAAGACGCGATTGTTACAGAATGTGCTAATGCCATGTCCGAACTCCAACGGACATGGCAATTGTGGGAATCTAAAGATAATGAGGTTCCAGAATTTTTCAAAATTGCGCAATGTATTGTGCAAATGATATGCCTGAAGACTAATACCATCTTGAAAATGACAGAAGGCATTAGTCTTGTCAAAGGTACAAATCGTATAGTAGATTTCTCTTCGATTTTGCCTGTGATAAGAAGTGCCTACGAATTATGTTTTATGTTTCGTAATATCTTTATATCGACAGAAACGAAAGAAGAGTTGGATATTCTACTTTCTATATGGAAGATTAGAGGATTGTCTTGTCGTCAGAATTTTCGTGATATTCCTGTCGGTTTATTGGAAAAAGGACAAAAAGAAAAAGAGGAAATTGACAAACTTAGAAATGATATTATTGGAGTAATCGCAAGATTGGATATAAGCGAAAAGGCAAGAAACGATATAAATGGTATTTTGAGGTATGAAGGCGACAACATAAAAGGTTTTGTTTTCGTAAAAGAAAATGGGAAAATAATAGAAATAAGAAATATACATTTTGTAGATGGTTTACAAATTCTTCCGCAATTTCAGAATACATTGGCTTTATATAAGTGGACATCAATGCATGCACATGCTTCATATCTTAGTGTATTGCAATTTGGGCAAGCGTATACATCAAAGAGGGTAGATAATGCTATAAAGACAATTTTGACAAGTGCATATCTGATTTGTAAAACGGTATTGTCTGATTATAAAACACTTATTCAAAGATACACCAATCTATAAAGTATGGATATTTTCACTCTGATATAAGGTGCTATCTTTTCATTCCACACCCATGTCTCGGCACATCCACAGCAATTCCCTCCAACTCCCTATCCACCTTGGACACTTCCTCTTTGGATAGAGCATAGATGCAGTCAATCGCCAGTCGGTTGGCTGCTATTTTTCTGTGTGCAAGGATGGTCTCTTCACCACCGATGGAGGAGCGGTTTGCACCGCTCGCCTCCAGATAGTCGTTTACAGCTTCACGCATGGCGAACTGTCTAATGCCAGTTTTTGCCCAGCTTATAAGGGCATCGGCAGTTGCTTGTCTTGATATATTCGCTGTCTGTCATATTTTTTATGTTTTGAAGTTTTCTAAAACAGTTTGATACATATCCAAATAGTGATTTCTACAAAGAGGATTGCCCAACTTATAAAAGCCAAGCCAAACATCCAAGCATAGGTGCGACCATTGAAGTAAGCACCTTCTTCAATGTTTCGGATGCGCTTTAGTTCTTTCTGTTGGTGAGTGAATAGGACATTTATCCGCTTTTCATATTCATCAAAGGCTTGCTTGAAGGCTGCAATGGCGGTGTTGTTCCGCTCGTTCAACTGGGCAAGTCCTTCATCATTGATGCCAACTTTGAGGTTGCTTTGCTCTGCTTTGACAATGGCATTGCAGATACTGTCAACGATGTTGTCCGTACTCCTGTAGGCAGCCACAAGTGCGACTCTCGTTGATTCCAACATACGGTTGGCTTTGGCAAGTTCTTCCCTTGCGGCATTGAGTGCGTTCTTAGCTGATTCTATCTCATTGAGAGTAACCTTGATTTCGTCCTTGCCACTCTCAATGTTCTCATCCTCCTGCATCTGATTGTACAGGGTTAGCACATCCTGTGTGGCATCTTTCTTATTTCTTCCCATGTCGTTTTTACTTGAAGGTTATCGTTTCATGCCTCTCCTTATCGGCTTACAGAGGCTGTATGCTTGCATTGCGCAACGTCTTGCCCAATCACGGTCATCTTCGTCCTTGTCACGTCCCCAACCACTGCCAGGACTACCACCGCCACCACATGACTCCGACATAGAGGTGGCAGCATCAAGGTAGTTCATGAAGAGTAGCATCGCCACATTCAGAATGTTATTATGGCTTGCAGAACCATTCTCAGGAACCTCAATGCCACTCTTCATCGCATTGTATGCAGTTCTCTGCATTACTATGTTGAAACGCTCGCCATCAACCTCGATAATCTTTCTGAACCTTGCAGGAATGGCAGACTGAGCCACATCATTTGAGCGTGACTGGCCACTTGACATTGCCGTATTTCTGCTGTCCAAGGAACTTGGTCGTAATGGCGAGGCAGAAGGTCTTTGACCAACAGGGCTTGTCTGTGGGTGCAGCTTGCGGAAGGTGTTCTCGATTTTGGATGCCGTGAGGTTTCTGCCTACACCCAGTTCCGATGCCTTGATGGTAGTTCTGCCAAACGTGAAGCGATAGCCATGTACCTTGCTTGACCAGTCTTGTCACGGACTAACTCAATATCATATCCCTTATCCCTCAGTCGATTGGCATAGACATTCCAGTCAAAGACTGGCATGGAGCGTAGCACGTCCATACAAACATTGGTTATCTTCTCAATGCGTTCCTCACGAATATCCATTGCGTCTTTCCAACCATGATGCTGATTGACAGCCTTTGCAGCCATAACGGCACGTTCGCCTATAAACTTCACATCATTGAGATTGCCATTCATGTCAATGCGGTTCACCACCAAATGCAAGTGAGGAATACCACTCTTTGAGTCACGATGAAGGGCGGCAAAATACTGAGAGCTGGCAATATTGGTTGGCTTGACTGATGTTGCAGCCTTGCCTTTTCTCTTGCCAATGTGGTTCACCTTGGAGATGTGGTCTATCTCATGGATAAACTCGTCAAGGCATTTTTGCCAATCTCCCATTGTCCAGTTTCGTGCTTCTTCCTCAGATGGGGAAAGCTCAAAGCGGATGGATGTCAACTCAATGGGCTTCTTGGCGTATTTCTGTTTGAATAAGGACTGGTGCAGCACTATTTCGTCCCACATACCCATAGGAGGCAGACCATCGCTAAGATGATTGGTCTTGACTATATCTGCACGGTTATTCTTTGTTGCGTAATTGGTCATTGCCTGACCATGTTGAATTGCTGTTGCTTTTGCTATCATACCATATTGATGAAATTGTCTCTGATGTGGCTCCATTCCTCAATGAGGGAATTGATGCCTTGCATCCACCGCGCCATGAAGTCGGCTCTCTTGAATAGTTTCTTCCTTTCTTCCTGCGGCAAAGCATGAAGCGCATTGCGTATGCCTATCAGTTCCGCCCTTGCGCCAATCAAACCTTTCAATGCTTCCTGCTGTTCTGCGGTCATTGGCAGAGATGGTTTATGCCCAAGAGCAACATCGTGAAGATAGATACTCTTGCTTCTTCCCGACATTAGGGCGTACTTCAAAACTATGTTGAACTCGTCTTCTGTAAAACGAACATCAATATGTCGGCTCTTCGGAGGTCTCTTCCTTGAAGCTTTTTCTGAGTTGTTGTGTTTATCTTCTGTCATTGTAAATGCGTTTTTGAAAGTTTATACTCCGATATAAGAGGATTGTCAATGTGAGCCTGCGAACATTCAAGGATGCCAGTAGAAAGCGGCGAGCGAAGCGAAACCGTCTGACACTGGTACTTCTTGTTTAGACCTCCAGAAAAACTACGGCTAACAAAGGTACAGACTCTGGTGTGGCATATCTGTTAAGACTGGCCACTGACGAAAAGAAAGGGAAAAAGAAAATCATCCCTCACACCATCGAAAGGTGATGGTTCCTGCCATAGGCGAGCGCAATGCCTACTAAACGCCTGTCCCAAGTTGTCCCTCAGTAAAAGAATGAAATTCTTTATTTATCCTATACTCCATAATTTTCTTTTTTGGCAAGTATATTTGGGACAAAGGGACATGAAGTGAATGGATAAGGGACTATCAGAATGGTAAGTCCTGCTGGAAAACTTCTTCTTTTCCCTTTTGTTCTTGTTGAACGTCGTTCGTCCTCACCCAAGGATGCTTCGTCCTTCCCGTCTTGTCGCAATATGAAGGGTGCAACCCTTTGACCTTCTCCTGCTCGCTACGTTCCCATCCGTCCACCAACGACATGAGCCGATTGATGTATTGTGCGGTGTACTTGGCAGGATTTCTGCGCACAAGGTCGTTGGGCAGCTCTTCGATAATCTGTCTTGCGCAGACCATATTGAGTAGAACCTCGGGCTTGCTGTTGGGTGTCGCTTCGGTATATGCACCTTTCTGATAGGCTGCACGCATTGGAATGCTCCAAGTGTCGTAAGCCTTAGGCACAAGACGTTCCAAGTAGAGTCTGATGTCATCAAGGATAGGGTCGTTGAGAATGCTTGAATGACACATCTGCACTTCATTAGCCTTTGCTTCCAATTCTGGACACAAATAGAGGTTCGTGCCTCTTTTATAATAGGTGTATGCCTCTGCCCATAGTTGATGTACTACAGACTGTAGGGAAGAGAGCCAATCAGATACATGACCATTGCCTTGAACTGGCACAATCCACCAACGGCGATTGCCATTGTCGCCTTGCAGGAAGTTGGTCTCGTTTGTGGTGGCAGCAAAGACATTGTGGCGCAGATACTCTACTGGCTTGCGACCATAGGCAGGGCGCATACAGTCGCTACGACGGCTAAGGAAAGCCTTTGCCGCCTCTGCATCATTGGCTCGCTTCATACCGTTTAGCTCGCTTATCTCGATAATCCAACCATTCGTGATAGTCTCAACCTTTTCCTTGTCACCACTTGCGAACGAAAAAGAGTCGTTGAACCATCTGTCACCTATGACTTTGAAGAAAGTACTCTTGCCAATACCTTGTGGTCCTGGCAAGGTGAGCACATTGTCGAACTTGCAACCAGGCTCAAAGGCACGAGCAACAGCCGCCACAAACCACAATTTGGTCTGTTCTCTGATGAGCGGAGTGTCTTCTGCACCGAGATAGTCGATGATGGCAGTCTCTATGCGAGGTGTGCCGTCCCATTCCTCTTTGCGGATATAATCTTGAACTGGGTTGAAATTGCGTTCAGAAGCTGTGGTCTTCAATATCTCGAACACCTTGTTCTGAGTAAGGTGCAAGTCATAGTTTTGTTCCAAGTAGTCTTGAATCTTTCCTACGGATTCTTCATCCACCTTGTTTCCATTGACATTGCAGAACAATGGAGAAAAGGAAATGTCGTCTTGGCAGAAGGTGTCAAAGCGAATCTGACGGAGATTCTCATCATGCGTGAAAATCATCCTAAGATTGCTAATGGTCTTCAATGCGTTCCCCTTAGCATCAATGGATAGGTTGTCTTTCCAGTCTTCTTCCATACTACTCTACTTTCTGATAGATGCAAAGCCACCTGCTTTCTTGGCAAGTTCCAAAGCCAGTTCTACATCAACCACAATCTTGCGAGCGACCTGAGTGATGGCAGGGTCTATAACACCGCTTTTCTTGATTCTGTTGGCAGTAGGAATACTACAACCAAATATTTTGGCTATTCCAGCGATACCATGCTCATAATGTTTCTCTGGCACCACCTCGGCAGGTACCTTTGCCGTTCCTTTCTCTGCATTTTGGAGGAGCAAGACAAATTCTTCTCCCGACATCATACAGACAGGCTTCTCTAACAATTGTTCTATTGTAACGAGTCTTGTCATACAATTCTTGCTTTGTGGTCCGACAGTTGTACTTCCTGACATCCCGATTACACATCTTCTGTTGGCTCATGAACCATCTTTGAAATTCCGTGATTGGAAATCCGTGGGCAAAGGTAGTTCGTTTGGTGTAAAGGAACATTACAGGTGCTATTCGCCAAAAACTGAGAGAGTTTTTTATGTATGGTTTTTTAGCAGTCGTTAACGGAAAAGCATGTTTTTATGAAGAAAAAAAGAATGTGTTCAAGGTGGGTGATGACATAAAAACAAAGAAGCCATAAAACCCGAAAATGAAGTCTTATGGCTTATGTAATTTTGTGGAATCGTTGTTTTCCCACGTTGTTCTGATATTCAGAGAAACCTTGTTTACATGCTTTACTTGGAATGATATGATGCCAAGTATATCGAAAAATCAAGGAGTTTTCAAAAGCAATGTGTTTTCCCATTGTTTTCCGATAAAAAGAAAAAGCAGCTACGATTTTGTCGTAACTGCTTGATTTTCATTGTGGACCAGCCTGGGCTTGAACCAGGGACCTCCAGATTATGAGTCTGTTGCTCTAACCAACTGAGCTACAAACATACAAAACAGGAAACCGCCTTTACAGGGCTGACAAATAAAGAAGTTCTTGAAAGCAGGGAGAAATTCGGGATGAATCTCCTGACACCCCTAAACGTCCTTCTATGTGGAAACTTTATCTCGAAAAGTTCCGCGACCCGGTGATACGCATCCTTCTCGTTGCAGCATTCTTTTCACTGGTCATAGCCATCATTGAAGATGAATATGCCGAAACTATCGGAATATTCTTCGCTATATTTCTGGCTACCGGCATCGGGTTCTATTTTGAATATGATGCAAACAAGAAATTTGATTTGTTGAACGCCGTAGGTGAAGAAACGCCCGTCACGGTCATGCGTAACGGCAAAATACAAGAGATTCCGCGCAAAGACATCGTTGTGGGAGACATCGTCATATTAAATACCGGCGAAGAGGTGCCGGCAGACGGCATCTTGTTGGAAGCTATTTCCATGCAGATTAATGAATCCAACCTGACCGGAGAATTAATGGTGAACAAAACGGTCAACGAAGAATTATTTGATGATGAGGCCACATATCCCAGCAACACCGTCATGCGTGGAACAACAGTAGTGGACGGTCACGGCATGATGCGCGTAGAGCACGTAGGCGATGCGACAGAAATCGGCAAAGTGGCTCGCCAGGCAACAGAGCAGAGCCAAGAACAGACTCCATTGAATATTCAATTAACAAAGCTGGCCGATTTCATCGGTAAAATCGGCTTTACCATTGCCACACTGACCTTTATTATCTTCACGGCCAAAGACCTTTATGGATATTTGAGCATGAACGAGATAACCGGCTGGCAGCAATGGGTGCATATCGCCCGTATTGTTTTAAAATATTTCATGATGGCCGTTACCCTGATAGTGGTCGCCGTTCCCGAAGGTTTACCGATGAGTGTTACTCTCAGCCTTGCACTGAATATGCGCCGCATGCTGAAAACGAACAACCTTGTCCGAAAAATGCATGCTTGCGAAACAATGGGAGCCATCACCGTCATCTGTACAGACAAGACCGGCACACTGACACAGAATCTGATGCAAGTGCATGAAGCAAAGCTCGACACCTCCAAAGCGGACTTGATAGCTGAAGGCATCAGTGCCAATTCCACGGCTTTCTTGGAAGAAGCAGAGGCCGGAAAGAAACCTTCCGGTGTAGGAAACCCGACCGAAATCGCTTTATTGTTGTGGCTTAACGAGCAGGGAAAGAATTACATGGAGCTGCGTGAAAAGAGCGACTGTTGTCAACCAGCTCACATTCTCCACCGAACGTAAATATATGGCTACGTTGGTCGACTCTCCCATCCAGCAAAAAAGAGTGCTATATATAAAAGGTGCGCCCGAAATTATAATGGGTAAATGCAATCTGAGCCCTGATGCCATTGCACAATATAATGCCGACCTGCTTGCCTATCAAAACAAGGCCATGCGTACTTTGGGACTGGCTTATAAATATATCCCCCGAAGGCGTCGGAGAGGATTGTTCTGAATTAGTGGATGAAGGCGGAATGACTTTCCTCGGTATTTTTGCCATCAGTGACCCCATTCGTCCCGATGTACCCGAAGCTGTCGGCAAATGTCAGTCAGCCGGTATCGGTGTGAAGATTGTAACCGGTGATACTCCGGGAACTGCTACCGAAATTGCCCGCCAAATCGGATTATGGAAACCCGAAGACTCGGAACGCAACCGAATCACAGGGGTGGAATTTGCTGCTTTAAGCGACGAAGAAGCACTCGACCGTGTGCTCGACCTGAAAGTAATGAGCCGTGCGCGCCCGATGGACAAACAACGCCTGGTGCAGCTGCTCCAGCAAAAAGGTGCGGTAGTTGCTGTTACCGGTGATGGAACCAACGATGCCCCCGCTCTCAATCACGCACAAGTGGGACTTTCGATGGGAACAGGAACTTCTGTCGCAAAAGAAGCCAGCGATATTACACTGCTGGATGACTCTTTCCACAGTATCGCCACTGCCGTCATGTGGGGACGTTCGCTCTACAAAAACATTCAACGCTTCATTGTCTTCCAACTGACAATCAATGTAGTGGCATTGGCAAGTGTATTGCTCGGTGCCTTTCTGGGAACGGAACTTCCGCTGACTGTCACTCAAATGTTATGGGTAAACCTCATTATGGACACTTTTGCTGCCATGGCACTGGCTTCCATACCGCCCAGTCCCGATGTTATGAACGAAAAGCCGCGCAAGACCAATGACTTTATCATCACCAAGGCTATGCGCAATAATATATTAGGTGTAGGACTTGCATTTTTGGTTATACTGATGTCACTCATCGTAGGTATCAGACAACTTCCCGCCTCACAAACAGAGTGGGCTCTTACCTGCTTCTTCACTATCTTTGTAATGCTTCAGTTCTGGAATCTGTTCAACGCCAGTGTTTTCGGAACCAACCATTCTGTATTTAAAGATTCACGCCATGCACTGGGTATGCTCAGTGTAGCGGTTATCATACTGATAGGTCAGATATTCATTGTCGAATTCGGAGGAAAAGTATTCCGCACCGTACCGCTAAACCTGACCGAATGGATTATAATCATCACCGCTACCTCTTTAGTGCTGGTAGCAGGTGAAATCTACCGACTGATAAAACGGTTGCAAACAAAAAAGTCAATTAGGTAAAAGAGCATAAAGAGTTATGGACAGTAAGATTAAAAATGTTATTTTCGATTTAGGTGGAGTATTAATAAATCTGGATTTTGACAGTTGTCTGAATGCATTCCGCACAGCAGGATTCACCAACATAGAAGAGCAAGTTCGTCAAATGCAAGGTAATGGAGTATTTTCCCGATTCGAGTTGGGAGAAATCTCACCCGAAGAGTTCAGGGATGCCATCCGCAAAGAAGCCGACGAATCGTTGACCGACCGCAAGATAGATGATATGTGGAACCTGATGCTACTGAATATTCCTCGCGAAAAGTTGGATTTACTGTTAGAGCTGCGCGAACGCTACATGGTTTACCTGCTTAGCAACACCAACCAAATCCATTGGGATTATGCCGGTGAAGAAATGTTTAACTACCGAGGTTTTCGAGCTGACGATTTTTTGAAGACACCTTTCTTTCTTTCAAAATGCATTTGGCTAAGCCCGATAAGGCTATCTATGAGAAAGTAATGAAAGAGGCAAATATTCTTCCTGAGGAAACGTTCTTTATAGATGATTCGGAAACTAACTGCCGGGCAGCAGCGGCACTTGGCATTCAAACCCACCACTACCATATCGGTGAAGATTTAAGTTTATTATTCGACTAATGGAAATTATATCAGACATAAACCATCCGGCACTTCCCCCATCGGTTGCCACCATCGGCTTTTTTGACGGGGTGCATCGCGGTCACCATTTCCTCATCGACCAAGTAAAGGAAGTGGCTGTAAAAGAAGGATTATGTTCTGCGTTAGTCACCTTTCCGGTACATCCCAGACAGGTGATACAAACCTCTTATTGCCCCCAACTCCTCTCCTCTCCTCAAGAGAAATTAAACTTATTGAAAACAACAGGTACTGATTATTGCATCCTGCTTCCGTTTACACATGAATTGTCATTGCTTTCTGCACGCAAATTCATGCAATTGCTACGCGACAAATTCAATATCCGCATACTGGTAATAGGCTACGACCACCGCTTCGGTCACAACCGAAGTGAGAGTTTTGAAGATTATTACCGTTATGGAGAAGAACTCGGTATATATATAGTACGCGCGCGCGAATATACCGACGGTGAAAATAAAATCAGTTCTTCCGTCATCCGACGGTTGCTAAAAAAGAAGGAGACGTAACCCATGCCTCTCAGTTCTTGGGATACAATTATTATTTAGACGGAACCGTTGTCGACGGTTATAAAGTCGGCCGTAAGATAGGCTTTCCTACCGCAAACCTAAAAGTAGATTATCCCGAAAAACTCATTCCTTCGGAAGGAGTATACGCCGTATATGTACATATAGAAGGGAAAAGATGGGCAGGGATGTTGAACATAGGGCATCGTCCTACCAATAATGGAAAAGACCTCAGCATCGAAGTGAACATCCTTCATTTTTCGGATAATATCTATCACAAAAAAATGTGCATTGAGTTCGTCCAATATCTGCGTCCCGAAGAAAAGTTCGATAACATTGAAAGCCTTATCTGCCAAATGCACAAGGACAGAGAAAAAGCCGCAAAGATTCTATTATAGAACTATTCCCGCCTCACAACAAAGTGTCTTTTTTACCGGCATTTCCTACCCCAAACACATAAAAACAGCATCCTCATCCTCTTTCATCCCCACAAACAACGAGAAAGGATATATTTTTATCGAATTTCGATAATTTTTTCTCGTTTTTCTTTGGTGATATAAAAATAAGATGTACATTTGCATATCGATAAACGATAAATGAATATCGAATAACAAACACAAGTAGAACATTAAAACACAAAGTAAAATGAAAAGGTCAGTATTGAAATCAGGTTTAGCAGCAGCAATTGCAACAGTAATGATGAGTTGTACAACAGCAGCACACGCACAAACAACAGGAAACACGAAGTACATTTATTGTCAAGACGACACAAACACAACAGTGTACACACTGAATGAAGACGGCAAAACATCAACACGCAAAGTGAAATATGAGTACAAACGCAATGAAACAGGACAAGTAATTGAAAAGAAAGCGTATCGCTGGGATGCCTGTCGCGAAATCTGGAAGCCGGCTTACTTGCTTACAGTAACTCCCGGAATATCTGAAACGAAACTGAGCTACACTAAATGGAACGCCAAGAAAAGCGCCTTTAATGACAACAAACAAGAAACAATTTACCGTGAAGACTGCAACACAAACTTGCTGGCCGACACACAAAACAAAAAGTAACAAGAACTTAAAAATCCATTAAGATGAAAGCATTCAAACGTATTTTCGCCGCAGCTACCCTATTGGTAACCACCGGCCTCGCTTCCGAAGTCAATGCACAAGTGCCTTTGGAAGACTTCTTTAAGAACCCCGAAAAAGTGGGTTATCAAATCTCTCCGGACGGCAAATACTTCTCGTATATGGCACCGTATGAAAACCGCCTCAACCTGTTCGTACAGGAAATCGGTTCGGACAAGACAACCCGAATTACTTCGGAAACAGCACGTAACCTGGCAGGAAGTATGTGGGCAAATGGTCATCGGATTCTTTACATAAAAGATACTGCCGGAGACGAGAATTATCAACTTTACGGAGTCAATGTAGACGGAACAGAACCTAAAGCATACACTGCTTTTCCCAACGTAAGAACACAAATCATTGACCCGCTGGAGAATATCGACTCACTGGTCATTATCGGTCTGAACAAACGTAATCCACAGGTCTTCGACCCCTATCGACTCAACCTCAATACAGGCGAACTGACCCAACTGGCTGAAAACCCCGGAAACATTCAGGGATGGATGACCGACCACGACGGTAAGTTGCGTGTAGCCCTGGCTATTGTAGACGGAGTGAATACCCAAATTTTATACCGTGAAACAGAAGAACAACCATTCCGCCCGGTATTGACTACAAACTTCAAAGAAACAGTCAACTTCGCTACTTTCACTCCCGACAATAAGATGGTATATGCCTTGACTAACATCGGTCGCGACAAAACCGCCCTTGTCCTGATGGATCCTGCCACCTGCGAAGAAAAGGAAGTGCTTTACACCAATGACAAATATGATATTTCCGGATTGGGCTATTCCGAACTGAAGAAAAAACTGACTTCCGTATCCTGTACCGGACACAAAGGAATAATCCGTCACTATTTCGACAAAGACGAAGAGGCTATCCGCACCAAACTGGAACAAAAACTAAAAGGTTATGATATAGGCACTACCAGCCAAGACAAAAGTGAAAACATCCGCATGATTTATGCCGGCAGTGACCGCACGTATGGCACTTACTATACCTATAATGTAAAAGAAGACAAACTGACAAAGGTGGCCGATGCTGCTCCCTGGATTAAAGAAGAAGAGATGGTTGCCATGACTCCCATCACTTATACCAGCCGTGACGGACTGACCATCGAAGGATATCTCACTCTGCCGAAAGGCTATACAATGGAAACTGCAAAAAAACTGCCGGTAGTGGTGAATCCTCACGGGGGTCCATGGGCACGCGACACTTGGGGATATAACCCTGAAGTACAGTTCCTTGCCGCACGCGGTTATGCCGTATTGCAAATGAACTTCCGCGGTTCCACCGGTTACGGACGCAAATTCACCGAATTGGGTTACAAACAATGGGGACAGACCATGCAGAATGACATTACCGACGGTGTGGAATGGTTAATCAAGCAAGGAATAGCCGACCCGAAACGGATTGCCATCTACGGAGCAAGTTACGGCGGTTATGCAACACTGGCAGGTGTCACTTTCACCCCCGACCTTTATGCTTGTGCCATCGACTATGTGGGAGTTGCAAATCTGTTTACTTTCATGCAGACCATTCCTCCATATTGGAAACCATTGCTGGACATGATGTACGAAATGGTGGGCGACCCGGTGAAAGATAAGGAAATGATGGAAAAATATTCTCCGGTGTTCCACGTAGATCAGATTAAAGCCCCGCTCTTCGTGGCACAAGGAGCCAATGACCCACGCGTGAACAAAGCCGAGTCCGACCAGATGGTGGAAGCGCTGAAGAAACGCGGCATCGAAGTTGAATATATGGTAAAAGACAACGAAGGACATGGCTTCCACAACGAAGAGAATAAATTTGATTTCTATCGCGCCATGGATAAATTTCTGAGTATTCATTTAAAGAAATAATAATCATAAAAACAAATTAAGATGGGACGCACGATTAAATTAATACTTTACTATTTTGCTTATCAGTTTGCTGTAGCCATTCCGGGAATGTTCGGATACACAATATGGAAATGCTTTGAAACGCAAAGTTTCGACCTGCATAATGCCCCTACTTCTTTGGCCATTATCCTTTCACTGTTGGGAACCCTGCTCATGGCATGGCATCTGATACATTATAAATATGTAAAACTGGACAAACAGACTCTTGCGTCCCTGCCTCTTAAACCTACCTGTCTCTACATCCTTATGGGAGCAGCCGCCATTATATGGATGAACTGGCTGAGCGAGATGGTCCATCTCCCCAATATAGCCGAAAACGTCTTTGCACAAATGAAAAACAATGTATTCGGTATTATGAGCGTATGTATCATCGCTCCTATATTTGAAGAAATCTTTTTCCGTGGTGCCATCGAAGGATACTTGCTGCGCAAATGGGAGAATCCCCGTTGGGCCATCCTTGTATCAGCCCTTATCTTCGGATTGATACACATGAATCCGGCACAGATACTTTTCGCCTTTCTGTTCGGTATTATCTTAGGAGAGCTTTATTACCGTACCGGCAGCCTGCTTCCAAGCATCATTCTTCACTTTATCAATAATACTCTGTCATTGATACTGATGAATGTTTTTGAAGAGAAAGATACCCTGACCGATATTTTAGGAAACACCACTGCCGTTCATGTATGGGGAATGACAGGAATCGCCATCTTCTGCCTCACATTCCTGTTATTCAAAAAAAAAGAGGTGAAACCCGTGCAGTGGGCGGTAGACGCGACCGAACCTGTTCCTGCGGAAGAAACCAACCCACAAAATTGATTAATCCAATAATAAAATATAACGATGAAAAAGAAACTGAATCTGCTTTGTGCCATAATATTTGCCGTCTTATTACTCTCCTTGTCCGAGAATATCTATTCCATGGTATGGGGAGCCATCGAAGGTGGGAAAGCCGGTATGGAAAATAAGGCAGGAGAAATAAATAACCTCCATCCGCTGATGTTGCTCCCGGACAATCTGAGTAGCACTTCTGACTCTATATACAATGAGATGACCGGAAAGAATGTACCGATATGGCAGATACAATCCATGGTGACTGTCGACACCGATGCACCCGGCTGGTTGGCCCTTATCAACACCCTTCTTAGTTTCATCCTCATCATTTTCGGCATCAAAGCTGTCCTGCAATTCATCAAGTTCATCCGCAATATCAACCGCTCGGACATCTTCTGCTGGGCAAATGTAAAACTGTTGCGCAAGTTAGGCACCTCTTTGCTGATTACTTTCGCCGCCACTTTGACCAGCACTTATATGCACACTTGGCAACTTTCGCAAGTATTGAAGATACCCGGTTATTCTTATAACTGGCTCAACCCCTTTTCACACTCCAGTCTTTTGCTTGGCGTACTGGCATTCGTCATTGCCGAAGTATTTGCCATCGGACTGAAAATGAAAGAAGAACAAGACCTCACCATTTAAATATAGAACAACTATGAAAGAGAAGAGCAAAGAGCATTCTTTAAAAAGAAATGAAACTGATTATGACTTGCCTCACCATCATCTGTTTCTGTTGCACATTCATCACTATCTTTCAAAACGCAATATTGTGTTTCGAATTGGGAACCAATCGGGCTGCCATAGATGCCGGAAAAGCAGCGGCATCCGAACAATTTATCTGGCAAGCATTTCCACAAGGTATCACTTTATTATCCATGGCTGTATGCAGTGTTTTTATCTATCTGATGCTCCGCAATGTAAAGCGCAATCTGATATTTGTAAGAGCCAACGCCAATCTGATATATTATATCGGTCTTATTATCGAGTTTAACGGAATTCTGCAAGCTATCCTGAATGAGTTCGCTCCTGTAACAAACCCAAGACAAACCTATATGATATATATCCTTATTGGAGTATTCATCATCTTTATCGGATATCTGTTCCAGATAGGCATCCGCATGAAAGAGGAACAAGAATTAACCATTTAAGGAACAACCGCCATGAAAGAAAAAGATAAAAAACTATTTCGATAGTTTGCCTGATAGCCGGTTTCATAATAACACTGTTTGTTGTCCAACTCATCTATACACTTACGTTACGCCAATGGCTGGATCACAAAACAGCAAAAGCCTTTCTTAATATCGGATGGATATACTTCTGTATGTATGTCTATTACAGACTGAGCAAACGCTATACTTCGTGGTGGAACTCGCTAAAAAGAAAAAACAACGAATAATTAAAACCTGAACTATGCCGATAATAGTAAACTTAGACGTAATGATGGCGAAACGAAAGATTTCGCTGGGAGAACTAGCCGAGAAGATTGATCTCACCCCGGCCAATCTCTCTATCCTGAAAACCGGAAAAGCAAAAGCTATCCGCTTCTCCACACTGGAAGCTATCTGCAAAGAATTAGACTGCCAGCCCGGAGACATTCTGGAGTATCGTGAAGAGAATGAATAACCTGACAGGCAACACAGACACTCTAACATAAATTCTCTCATACCTGCCCCCTCATAACTCTTACAGTGGGAAGGAATAAAGGATTGCTCAATGCAATCCTTTATTATTCTCTCCGGCACCTTTTAGTCAATTTTCTATAAATTGTACTGTCCGATCAAACAAATATTTCATATATGCCATATAATCCCATGATTATCCGTATCTTTGTAACGAATTAGATATTTGAAATAAATGAAGACATTTGAAGAGTTAGGCGTTTCCCCCGAAATCAGGAAAGCAATAGAAGAAATGGGTTATGAAAACCCGATGCCTGTACAAGAAGAAGTTATACCGTATTTACTCGGTGAAGGAAACGATGTAGTGGCCCTGGCACAAACAGGGACTGGAAAAACAGCCGCATTTGGTCTGCCGCTAATCCAGAAAATTAATGTAAAAAACCGCGTACCGCAAGCGTTAATTCTTTGCCCCACACGCGAACTGTGCTTGCAAATCGCAGGTGATCTGAATGATTACTCCAAGTATATTGACGGACTGAAAGTCCTTCCCGTATACGGCGGTTCATCCATCGAAAGCCAAATACGCATGCTCAAAAGCGGAGTGCACATTATTGTCGCAACTCCCGGACGACTTATTGACCTGATGGAACGAAAAGTAGCCAAACTAGATACCATCGGTAATGTAGTAATGGACGAAGCAGACGAAATGCTGAACATGGGATTTACCGACAGCATCAACTCTATTCTTGAAAAAGTACCCGAAGACCGAAATACACTGATGTTCTCGGCTACCATGAGTCCCGAAATCTCACGCATCTCCAAACAATACTTACGTAATGCAAAAGAGATTACCATCGGAACCAAAAATGAAGGAAGCAAAAACGTAAACCACATTGCATATGTGGTACACGCGAAAGATAAATATGCAGCGCTGAAACGCATTGCCGATTATTATCCGCAAATTTACGGTATTATCTTCTGCCGTACCCGCAAGGAGACACAGGAAATTGCCGACAAATTGATACAGGACGGTTATAATGCCGACTCGTTACACGGCGAGCTGAGCCAGGCACAGCGCGACCTGGTGATGCAGAAATTCCGTCAACGTCACCTGCAACTGCTGGTTGCCACCGATGTGGCTGCCCGCGGACTGGACGTAAATGACCTGACACACGTCATCAACTACGGTCTGCCTGATGATACCGAAAGCTATACCCACCGAAGCGGACGTACCGGACGCGCCGGAAAGACAGGTATCTCTATCGCTATCATCAACTTACGCGAAAGGGGAAAGATGCGCGAAATAGAACGTATCATCAACAAAAAAGTTCATTGTGGGCGAAATGCCAACCGGCAAGCAAATCTGTGAACAGCAGCTCATCAAGCTGATTGATGACATAGAAAAGGTAAAAGTAAACGAGGAAGAAATCGAATCTTTCCTACCGGGTATTTACCGCAAACTGGAATGGCTCTCGAAAGAAGATTTGATAAAGCGCGTAGTGTCTATGGAATTCAACCGCTTTTTAGAGTATTACAGTAATGCACCCGAAATTGAAACGCCGACCGTAACCGACCGCCGCGGTGAACGCGAACCCAGAGAACGCAAGGAGCACGGCAGCAGTCGCGAAAAGACAGAACGCAAAGCAGAAAAGGGATATACACGCCTTTTCCTGAATTTAGGCAAGACAGACGGCTTCTATGCCAACCAAATTATTGAGCTGATTAACCGCAACATGAAGAAGCAGCGCACCACTATCGGAAGAATAGACCTGATGCAAAACTTCTCTTTCTTTGAAGTGGCGGAGAAGCAGGCAAATGATGTTATCAGCGCCCTTAATAAAGTCAACCTGAACGGACGCAAAGTAGTAGTGGAAGTAGCAGGTGAAAACAGTGGAAAAAGCGATAACGGAGGACGCAAAAACAGCAGTTCTCGAAAATCGGCTTCTACTAAGGAGAAAACCGCCAAGTCCGCTTCTCCCAAGGCAGCAAAAGAAAGAAAGCTTTTAGCCGTGCCGAACGCGGATATACCGAAGAGCGCGGTCCGAAGAAGCAAGATGATTGGAAACAGTTTTTCAACAGCGACAACAGCAAGAAAAAAAGCAGCAAACTGAAAGGGGAAGAACCCGACTTTAACGAAGAAGGCTGGGCACGCAGAAAAAAACAAAAATAAAACCGTTTATAAGAGAAAAAAGGAGTGTCAAAAACTGATGGTACTCCCTTCTTTTATCACCAAAACATGCGGGAAAAACAATAAGCATTCCTCACCCCAAAATGCTTACTCCACTAATTTCAATTCATTAATCAAACGCGTAGACTTTCCATATTTCTCAATCATATAAAGTACATAGCGAATATCCACCCCAATACAACGCTGTAAATTGGGTTCATAAATAATATCACTGCTCATCGCTTCCCAATTCCCATCAAAAGCTAATCCTATCAGCTCTCCATTTCCATTAAACATACCGCTGCCGGAATTTCCTCCTGTAATATCATTATCGGAAATAAAACAAACATTCATATTTCCATCTTCTGCCGCATAACGACCAAAATCTCTGTTCTCCAGCAAATCAATGACGGAGGGAATGACTTCGAAATCGCTATCGCCTTTGTATTCACGTATCTTATCGAAGATACCCTTGATCGTTGTATAATAAGTATATTCTAATGCATCTTTTGGCGAGTATCCGCCAATCATTCCGAAGCTGAAACGCATGGTAGAGTTAGCATCCGGGTAAAAATCCTTATCTGATTCCATCTCACGCACAGCCTCATTAAGTAAACGCTCATTCTTTTCTATTTTCATATTATCATCATCTGCAGCCGCACTGAGTTCGTAAGATTTCACCAACATATCAATGACAAACGAAATAGCCGGGTCTTCAAAAAAGAACATAAGTACTGTCCTTTTTCACTACACGTTCAAATCCTCGGGGAGTATCCAATTCTGTGTGGCTGTATAAATCGTCCACATACGCCTGATAATCACCTTTGAACTTCTTTTCTATAGTAGCATAAGTTTCCGAAAGGCTCTCCGGCTCTACTACTGCCGCATATTCTTTAAGCATAGCCACAAAAACTTTCTTATCAATGTCCAAATCAATATTGGCATAAAGTTCCAACAATTGACGAACCCTCTCTTCCAAAAACCGATTTTTCCGCTTCAAAATCAAAGTTCAGGACAGACCATGCAGCAGTAACCAACTCGGGACCATTGGCAAAACATTCACCAAAATAAGCCATTGCACGGGCATTCTTATAACGATTGCGATAACTGTCTTCCAACTCCGTCAATATCCCGGCATACTTGTTTCGTTCTTCCGGCTTCCGATGAATCCATTCCGTCAGTTGATGTTCCAACCGACGTTTTTTCCCGATAATATTCAGCTTTTTAATAGACTGATTCATACCAATGCTATTCTTCCAATAGTTGGCACTTTGAGCATACTTCGAAGCATATTTTATACGAACAGCATCACTTTTCTCCATTGCATCTTTCCAAATAGCCTGTTTGATAGCACGAACATCTATTCTTGCCATATTATCGGCATTCATACGTTCTTCCACACCATAAGAAGACAAATAACGGCTGGTAGTCCCGGGATAACCCATCGTCATACAAAAAAGAACCTTCCTTATAACCTGCCAAGGAAATAGGAGCATAATAATCAGGATGATAAGGAACATTATCTTTAGAATAAGCTGCCGGTTCGTTATGAGTATCCGCATAGATACGAAAACGGAAAAGTCTCCGGTATGCCTCGGCCAAACCCAGTTATCGGTATCTCCCCAAACTTGCCAACCGAAGAGGGAGGAGCATAGACTAAGCGAACATCATAATAATCCTTATACACAGACAGATAATATTCATTGCCGGCATAGAAAGACGAAACAACTGCCCGCAGTAAAGTGTCATTCTTCACTGCTTCGTCAGCAATCAGTGTAGAAAGAGAGTCTACAATCAAAGAACGATTATCTTCAGTCACATCTTGCGGTAAGGCCTGTAAAATGCGCTCTGTCACATCTTCGGTACGAACAAGAAAACTGACAAATAAATCGGGATTGGGAAGTTCGTCCGATAACGAATCGGCCACAAAACCATTACGCAGGTAGTCATGCTTCACCGTGCTATGCTGCCGGATAGCATCGAAACCACAATGATGGTTGGTGAACACCAAACCATCCGGAGAGACAACCACTCCGGAACAGAAACCTCCAAACTGACCACAGCATTGGAAAGTGCAGCACCGCCGGGATTATATAATTGCCTGGGAGTAAGATTCAGCCCCATATCTTTCATCACTTGTTGAGTCTGCTTGCTCAGGCAGCAAGGCAACCACATACCTTCATCAGCCCATATATATATAGGTAAGAAGACGAGCAACATCAATATTTTTTTCATGGCACGAGTGTTTTGCTTGGTGTCCTGTCTTTATTCCACCACTAATTTCAGTTTCTTTGCTCCGACACGGGCTTTCAGCCATTCGGTGATCTTTTCCTGTTCCTTCTCGCTGGGGTGCTTCGCAAATTTCATCAAAACCAGAGTTAATGTATCCATGCGTGTCGAATCAACGGAAAGTTCTACTGTTTTTGCCATTGCAATGGTTTCGGCCGATGGATAAAGCACCTTCAGTTCGGGAATGATTTTCTTGTCTACCGCATTATAAGCGGCATAAACTTTCAATTCATCTTCCAGCTCATGTATCTTGTTCTGTTGCTCCAACAAACGCTTTTCACTATTCTTATAGAAATCTTCCATGACCTGGGCCTTCAAGCTTCCTATGTCCATAGCCTCATTATTCATCCCCTGCATGACAATCAATTTCGTACCGGCCAAATTATAATGTTTCAAATTATCTTTAGCAGCAGCAATCTCTGTTGCAGGAACTTCATTACCAATCAGCACAACACGAATTTCCTTATTCTCATACGAAATCTTACGGTCAATAACCTGTGTATCGGGAAAATTCAGTTCTTCGCTGATGAAATTATTGGCAGATGCCGTATAGATGGTATTCTTCACAATACCATATGTCAGATATATTGCCGGACACATGGTAGCCAAAGTAATGATAACAATGTACTTCTTAACCAATTTCTCACGCTCTTTGTCCACAAACTCTTTCCGCTGGAAGTGCATCACGCGCACTCCAATGAAAGTTGCCAAACTAATAAATACCGAATTAATGAAATATAAATAGAAAGCGCCCAAGAAATAAAGCAGGTTTCCCGTTGCCAACCCGAAGCCGGCGGTACACAAGGGGGGCATCAATGCAGTGGCAATGGCTACCCCGGAATCACATTGCCCTTTTCCTTGGTGGAAAGCGCAATAATACCTGCCAAACCGCCACATAAAGCTATCAAAACATCGTAAATGGTAGGCGAGGTACGTGCCAACAATTCCGACTGAACTTCATCCAAGGGAGTCAGTGAGAAATATAAAGTGGCAGTAATAACACTGAAAACAGTCGCTATCAGATAACTCTTCAACGACCGTTTCAGCAGTTCAAAGTCATTCTGCCCGATAGCCAATCCCACTCCCATGATAGGACCCATCAAAGGAGAAATCAACATGGCACCGATGATTACCGCCGTAGAATTGACATTCAGCCCCAAAGAAGCAATGAAAATGGCAAATATCAGAATCCAAAGGTTAGTACCTTTAAACTCCACTCCATTACGGATAGACTCGACAGTCACAGCTTCATTATCCTTATCTTTGCCCAAATCAAAATATTCATGAAGGAACTGCCTGATATAAGGCATATTCTTCAAATCGTTTTTTAACTTACCTTTAATGTCAGCCATAATTATTTCTTTATAAACCGATTAATAACAGGAATCTGATGCAATGGAAAATCTACCTTTATGATGTATGCCACAAAGAGCATCAGCAACACCGTACGAACAGACAGTAACAAAAAAATGTTCTGAAAAGGAAGGTATTCCGATATACCAAACAATACAAGTGCCAATGCAACATATTTACCTATCGCTTTCAAATCATAATGAATGGGGTACTTCTTCTGCCCCACAAAGTAAGAGAGCAGCATAGCTACCGCATATCCGGCAAATCCCGCCCAGGCACATGCCATATAACTGTACAAGGGAACAAAAATCACATTAATCAAGATTAAAACGATGCAACCGGCAAATGAAAAATAGGCCCCCACTTGGTCTCGTCAATCAGTTTGTACCAAAATGAAAGATTAAAGAAAATACCCATAAAAATTTCAGCCGCCATCACAATAGGTACCACCCGCAATCCTATCCAATAGTCGGGAGCAAGAATGTATTTCAATATATCCAAATAAAACATAACAGCCAAAAAAGCCAATAATGTGAAAATAATGAAGTACTTCATCGCCTGTGCATAAATAATCTTGCTATCCTTGTCCCGGCTCTTTCCAAACACAAAAGGTTCATAAGCATAACGGAATGCCTGAGTGAGCATTGCCATAATCATGGCAATCTTGCTGCAAGCGCCATAGATGGCAAGTTGCGTCTTGGCCTCCACCTTATCGGGATATATATGACGAAAAATAATCTTATCTGCCACTTGGTTCAAAATACCTGCCACTCCCAATATCAGAATAGGATAGGAATATATCAGCATTCGCTTCGCCAATGGCTTGTCAAAACCTCCGTTAAATTTGAGATAAGGAACCATCAGTACCATGATGACCGAGGTGCAAATCAAATTAAAGAAAAAGGCATAAAAACATCACTACCCTTCATCACTACGTAATAAACTAAATTCAGAGTGATATTGAGCAGAATGAAAAGAAGTTTCAGAGCGGCAAAACGTATCGGACGTTTCTTATAACGCAGATAAGCAAACGGAATGCACTGAAACGCATCCATCGCAATTACCAGTGCCATCATGCCGATATACCAAGGATGGTCGTCATAGCCCATCATGCCGGCAACCGGATGAAGAAACAGCATACACAAAGCGGCAAAAACCAAAGAAGTACTTCCCACCATAAACAGAACAGTGGAATACACACGCTCAGAGTTTTCCGTCTCCTTATTGACAAAACGGAAAAAAGTAGTTTCCATGCCATAGGTCAGAATGACCATCAGCAGCGCAGTCCAAGCATAAACTTCGGTCACCACCCCATAACCTCCCGAAGCCGCAGACATAGCTGCTGCATAAATGGGCACCAGCAAATAATTCAGGAAACGCCCCACAATGCTGCTTAGTCCATATATTGCAGTGTCTTTGGCTAATGATTTTAATCCGGCCATATTTAATCATCAAATAATGTCTTCTGACTATTATAGATACTCCGTCCCAGATGGATGTAAGCGAGTTCTGTCACTTCTCGTCCGCGAGGAGTACGTTTCAAGAAACCTTCCTTTATCAGGAAAGGTTCATAAACTTCCTCAATGGTACCGGGGTCTTCTCCCAAAGCAGTAGCAATGGTGGTCAAACCCACCGGTCCTCCTTTGAATTTATCGATAATAGTACACAAAATCTTGTTATCTATCTCATCAAGACCATAGCGGTCTATGTTCAAGGCCTCCAACGCAAACCGAGCTATCTCCACATCAATCCTGCCGGAACCTTTGACTTGCGCAAAATCCCTCACACGCCGAAGAAGTGCATTGGCAATACGTGGAGTTCCACGACTGCGCGAAGCAATCTCACCCGCCGCCTGTACATCGCAAGGCACATTCAATATCTTTGCCGAACGGCGGATAATAGCAGTCAACACATCATCATCGTAATATTCCAAATGCAGGTTAATGCCGAAACGTGCACGAAGAGGCGCCGTAAGCAATCCGCTACGGGTAGTCGCCCCCACCAAAGTAAAAGGATTCAAGTCTAACTGAATGCTTCGAGCAGACGGTCCCTTGTCTATCATTATGTCAATCCGATAATCCTCCATGGCCGAATAAAGATATTCTTCCACCACCGGACTGAGACGGTGAATCTCATCAATAAACAGGACATCGTTTGGTTCCAAACTGGTCAGGACTCCCGCCAAGTCACCGGGTTTATCGAGTACCGGCCCGGAAGTAACCTTAAAACCGACTCCCAGTTCATTGGCAATGATGTTGCTTAATGTTGTCTTTCCTAACCCCGGAGGCCCATGCAATAAAACATGGTCGAGCGCCTCGGCCCGCAAGCGAGCAGCTTTGACAAATATACGTAAATTATCCACTACCTTATCTTGCCCACTAAAGTCAGAAAAATTTAATGGGCGTAAGGCATTCTCAAAGTCACGTTCTCTGCTTGTGAGCTGATGCTCACGTATATCAAAATTCTCTTCCATCTTTTTGTTTCTCGCACAAAGGTACAAAAGATATTATTATAATAGAAAGAAAGATCGAGGAATTCATTTTCAGTCCCTCATCCGTCCTTTATATAAATTCATTATTGTATAAATAATTAATTATTATGGGAGTTACACTAGGTAAGAAACAATTAAACAAAGGAAGAATTTCTCTTTATTTAAATTACAGTCACAACGGCAAGCGCCGTAAAGAGTATTTAGGCATTATTCTAGAACCGCCTGTCACACCGGAAGCCAGAGCGGAGAACAAGAATAAAATATTGATTGCTAAACAGATTCGAGCAAAAAAAAGAGCTTGAATTCTTGTCTGTCGAATATGCCTTAAATAAAACTGCAGAAACATTTGAAGATATCCTGCCCGAAGCACCAAGTAACGGACCGGACTTTTTCCGCATCATGAATGAATACCTAAGCACTTATTATAAGAAAGATAAGAAAATGGTAAAATCAACCATTCTCCATTTACGCACATTTAATAAAAAGAAAATCTTACCAATCAACAAAATTACAAGAGAATTTTGTGTAGATTTTCTCGACTATTTAAGATCTAAACTCCGTGGCAATACCCCTATTGGCTATTTCAAGAAATTCAGAATGTGCATCAATAAATGTGTTGAAAAGAAGTTAATTTCTCATAATCCGACAAATGGGATACGGTTATCGCAATTTGACGAAGTAACAAAGGAGATACTGACATTAAAAGAGATACAAAAATTAGCTGTTACTTCCTGCCCAAATAATGAGGTAAAACGAGCATTTCTTTTTTCATGTTATTGCGGATTACGTTGGTGCGACGTCTATCAATTACGATATAAGGATGTTGACTTTCCGGCAAGAAGATTAACCATCATACAACAGAAAGTACAAACACATTCCAAAAGTGCCATTTTGCATTTAAACTTAAACCACACAGCTCTCAAACTTTTACAGAAATGTAATGGAGACAGAGAAGACTTGGTTTTCTCACTTCCCTCCTACTCATATACAATCAGAATTCTTCGTAAGTGGGTAATAGACGCTAATATACGAAAGCATATTACCTTCCACTGTGCCCGCCACTCTTTTATCACAAATATCATGGCAAATGGAGCCAACATTAAAACCGCCGCTTCCCTTGCCGGCCACTCAACAACCAGACACACTGAAAAGTATGTACATATAATAGATGAACTGAAGCAAAAAGCTGTCGATAGTTTACCGGATCTAACTATCAACTATAAATAATAAAAGGGTCCTCTACAGGACCTCACCATATTAAGCCTTCCTTCTATACTTCTGATATACTGAATATTACAAAGGGTAGATAGTATTCGGCACGAATACTACCTACCTGTCGAATGTCGTCAATCATTACTTTAAATGCAACTTTAAGACATTGGTGAACAGATGTCGGGTGGAATATGCCAAACTCCTTCTACGAAAGGAAAAGCGCACGGCTGATGAATTGATAAAGCTTTGCGGGGATTTACATCCAGAAGTGTCTTCTATTCTGCCTTTACCAAAGAAGTCGGTGTGGTTCCTTCACGGTATCCCGGGAATATGCTCCCGTTTCTTTCTGAATACGATTAAGTCCTTTATAAAATAATAAACAAAAAACAAATCAAGTTTTTAAATTTATAAATTTAAAGTTTTTCTATTATGAACAAAAAATTTTTAAGTGTAGTCCTGTTCGGAGCTCTTATGGCCGGCTCTTCAGTGACTTTCACGGGATGTATCGACAACGATGAACCCGCAGGTATCGAAGAACTCCGCACAGCGAAGGCTGCTTTGATTAAAGCAAATGAAGCCTACAGATTGGCCGAGGCTGAATGGATGAAGGTCCAGGTAGAGTTTGAACAAGTTAAGGTGGAACAACAGAAGGTTCAATTGGAAATTGATAAATTGAATCTGGAAATCCAAAAAGCCAGCAGTGATTATGAAATTGCTTTGTGGGAGGCCAAAAAGGATTCAGTAGTTAAAGATTTCGAAGGAAAACTGTTTGAACTTCAGAAAACAGCGGCTGAAAATGAAACTGCTTATTTGAAAGCTCTTGCTGAATTGGAAGCTGCAAGAGTTTATGTTACAGACTCTGTCTACTCAAAGAAGTTGGTGGCTATTACTGGTGAGTTGAAAAAAGTCAGTGGTAAGATACAGGAAACATTGGCAACGATTACCGGTCTCAGCAATAATTTGCTTAAATTCTCTTCTGACTCTATCGCTGTTGCTAAAGAATTCATTGCGGCAGACATCAAATCCGGTCAGTCTAAATTGGCTAATGACTCTGTAACATTGGCTGAATTCAAGAAATTAGCTGCAGATTATAGCAGTGATGCAGTAGATGCTCAAATTGTTGATATTAATAAACAAATCATAGCAATCGATAAGAAGGTGGCAGAATTGAAACAAACAATTACTACTAATGATGCCACAAAAGCTCCTATCGAACAAGCCATCTCTAAGCAAAAAGTTACTTTTGAAAAAGACAATCAATCTGTTGCTTTGAATGTTCCGACTGCTATTGAAAGCGAGTTCATCAGCTCTATCATTAAAGAAGATAACACCCTATTAGTCGCTCTAGCAGGAGAACAGTGGGTTACTGACCAAAAACAAAATATTCAGGAAAAGACAGTCAATGTAGATAACGTGGTTTATTCATTCAAGACTGCCCCTGTAATTGAAAATCTTCAGTTAGGTAGTGTAAATGAAGACAATACTATTAATGAAAAAAACGTTTTGTCTGCTAAGATAGAAAACTTTGCAACGGAAGTTAAAACACATGGCATTGAACTTTATAAAGGTGCATATAAGAAATTAGAAATGGTAACCATTTATAATTTACCATCTCTATCAACAGGCGAAGATATAACAGAAGAGGATAAAGCTAAGGTTGCTGTCGCTTTGGAAAAAGTCAACGCAGACTTTACTACAGCTGAAACAACCTATAAGGCTGATACTGTTGCATTCAATGCTGCTTATGCTGCTTATAAAACAGCTGCAACAGCTTATGGAATCACTCAACAGTTAACTTCTACTATTGAGCAGAATGTTAAAACTAAATGGAATGCTTATGTAAATGCTAGAAATGCTTATGAAAATTCGCTTCCTAGCAATATACCGACATTACAGGCAGCCATCGAAACTGCAGAAGATGAGCTTAAAACAAAAAAAGATGCATATGATAAATTACCTGCTGATGATAAAAAGGATTATACCAACTCAACTGTTCAGGAATATCTTGCAGCTCAGGACAAGGTAACTGAAGCAAAAGCTGCTTATGACAAGGCAATGGATAAGGTAGATGATACAAAATTGCAAGCTGCCCAAAAAGCCTTGACAGATGAATTGACTGCATATTATCCAAAGAGAAAGGCTTTAGTTGGTGACGAATTTAAAATAACTATCATTGGATTTAATGAGGATAAAGAATTTGTGATTGCAGATAAGTTAGCTTCGTTGGATGCAGAACAATTCGCTAAACTTATAGAAGAAGGTCAAAAGGCGGTTATTGGCTCAGAATGGAGTAGTGTATCCGTAAATCAAAATTCTACTGATGAAGATGGCGCTGCACAGACATGGATTAAGGCTTCTTATAAATTGTATACAGGTCTAGCCAAACTGCCTTCCACTGTCAATGGCGGTTTGAAAGCTGCAAAACTGCAATTCTGCCTTTGGATGAAGTTTATGCAGAAATTAGCTCAGCCGCTGTATCTTCTTCAGATGCTAGTGCAAGTGTATATGTAATACTTCAGAATGCTAAGAATGCCTTCTCAACCATCGATGACTGGACTTCTTACGCAGAGTCTCTGAGCAAGACAGCCGCAGAAAAGGCAGCTCTTGAAGCACCGATTATTGCAGAAATTGCAAAACAGAAAGAAGCATTGGATGCTATCAACGAACCGCTTAGAGATACAATTTATGAAATCTGTAAATTGGATGCTGAACAGTTTGAAAAAGACCCTGTTAAGAATGTTGCTGCTGCATTAGGTATCGAAACCATGAATAAAGATGGCGAAAAGCAAGTATTAGCTGTCTTGAAAACGACACTACAAAATATTGGTGGTGAGTTGGGTATTAAATATACTTATTATACTTATGAAGAGGGTGTGTTAAAATCTAACAACGTAACAATTGAAAATACAAGTGGCATATCAGATGCTGTCACAAAAATTGAGAACAGTATCAAAGCTCTGAATGAATACATTGCTGACAAGAAGGATGACTTGGCTTCATTCGACAACGAAAGTGTAACCATTGCCAATAAGACTAAAGCTCAGTACGAAGCTGAATTGGCTAACGCTCAGGAAGCTCTGAAAGGCTATCAGGCCGCATTTGATGCCCTGAATAAAGCCAAGGATGAGTTGATTGCTGCAATCACTAAATAAATAGGGTTTCATCAACACTGTAAAATAGTATATAATGATCAAGAAACTATACACATTACTGATACTTGCTACCCTTTCTGCGCCTTTATTGGCGCAGACTATGGGCAACAGTTGTGATGGTGTGTTGTTTGCTCCCAAGAAAGGCCAATGGCAGATATCGGTTCTGCTGGGTGGAGGTAATAACTTCTATAATGAGAACACCTCTTACCTACTGCCTAAGTTCTCTCACAACGGTAAGCCCGGAAACGGCGATAACGGTACTGTAGGATTGCCCAACGATGACAAGGACAATGCCCAAAACGGAGACTTAAGCGCGTATCTGAACATTGACGGTTTGAATAACAATAGCCTGACCAACATTCTGGGTATCGAAGGCAAATATTTCCTGTCTGACTGCTGGGACATCAACTTCCAGTTCAGCATGAATATCAACCTGACTCCCAAGAAGGACTATGTGGAAGGCGACTACGAGGTGGAGGATATGATTATCCCCGCACAGGACTATATCAGTGCCCGCATGAGCAACAACTGGTATGCGGCCGTAGGATCCAACCGTTATTTCAAAGTGGGCAATCCTCGCATCCATCCCTATCTGGGAGGCTCTCTGGGCTTCCAGATGGCACGTGTTGAGACAACAAAACCTTATACGGGTGATATGGTAGTAGACCCCGATACAGAAGTGGAAGTACCCGAGCAGCTTTACGGCAGTGGCAGCAATGCCGGGCAGATGTTCGGTATCAAGGCTGCCGGCGTAGCCGGTATCGAATACAGCCTGGCCCCGGGTCTGGTGCTGGGATTCCAGTTCCAACCCCTGGCCTACCGTTACGATGTCATCCAGCTCTGTCCCAAAGGTTTTGACAAATACAACGCTTCACACCACAATATCAAGATTTTTGATATGCCGGTGCTGAAACTGGGTATAAGATTCTAAGGCGTAACGTTGGTTGCGTTGTAATATAAAAGCGAAGGCCGTTCTGCTAACACGTTAGCCGGGCGGTCTTACTTTTTAAAACATAAAACAAGAATGAAAAAACATGTTCTTTTTCTATCTGTCCTGATTCTGTGTATGGTCGTGATGGCGGCTTGCAGTCCGTCACCCGGTTACCGGATATACGGTATGGCCAAAGATTCCCGGTTTGAGGGTAAGACGGTTTATCTGACGGATATGCAAAGCAATGCGATACGGTATGACAGTACTGTCGTCAAGAACGGAAAGTTCGAATTTGCAGACTCGGTGGATGTGGCAGTCCCCTATATACGCGTGCTCTCTGTCCAGATTCCTGACAGTATAATGCCTTATTGCCTGCCCGTGGTGATTGAGAACGGAAATATCACAGCCTTATTAGGAGACCGGATTTGTACATCCGGCACCGGGCTGAACGACCGGTTACAGGATTTCCTTTTTAGGTCTGGATGAATTCATATCTTCCATCTCCAAACATCCGGAATGGAGTGCGGATGATGTCAGGTCGAATTTTACCGATTATTTTATCCGTCACATTGAAGCCAATGCCGACAATATTGTCGGTGCTTACATTTTCAAGACTTATCGCCCGAATATACCGGAGGATAAATGCCAGCCTCTTTTATTGAAATATCCACAGTTGAAAGAGCAGGTAGAAAAATAATTCATAAAAAAAATGACTATGAAAGTAAAGGTGATTATTGCAGCTTTATTACTGGCGGGTGCCGGTATGAGCGCCAACGCTCAGAGTACGGATGACAACTGGTTCCTCCAGGGCCAGCTTGGTGCCTCCTATTCGCAGGACGGCACGGGTATCGGCAAACTGATTTCTCCGGCAGGACAGATTGCTGCCGGCAAGTACTTCAATCCTTATGTGGGTGCCCGTCTGGCTGTCAGCGGCTGGAGGGGAAGGGCCGGAAGCGGCAGCAGGCCCGCCGAGGGATTCTACTACGGTGCGGCCACCGTGGACGGCCTGTTCAACATGAGCAGCCTGTTCTGCGGAAGCAATCCCGAACGTTTCTTCAATGCACGCCTTGTAGCGGGTGTCGGTTACAACCGGACCTTTGACGAGGGGGGCGAGCAGCTTCATGGCAAGACTGGGTCTTCAGGCAAGCTTCCGCCTGAACAAAGCCTTCGATTTCAATGTTGAAGCCCTGGCAAACGGTGTTTCCGACCGCTGGAACCGCCGGGACGACCACAGCTTCGATTCCTATTACAACGTGCTGGTGGGCATCACCTACAAGTTCGGTACGGGATTCAACCTGAAATGTCCCGACTGCAAGCCGGTGGCGTACAGGAACGAACGTTACAGCGAGTCATACGTGAAGTCGCTCAATGACAAGATCAACGAGCTGCAGGGCGCAATCGACAGCCATAAGTGTCCCGAACCGGTTCCGTGTCCCGAGGTGGAAAAGAGCGTGCCGGGCATCAAAAGCCACGTTTCCTTCGGGCTGGCAAAGACGGACATCGCCGAGGACCAGCAGGTCAACATCCTGGCCATTGCGGACTATATGAAGCAGTATCCCCGCTCAAAGGCAACCATCACCGGTTACGCCGACAAGGGAACGGGAAGTGCAAAGGTCAATGCCGAGCTTGCCAAAAAACGTGCACGCATGGTGGCCGACGAACTGATTAACAGGTACGGCATCAGTGCAGACCGACTGAGTGTGGACAGCAAGGGTTCCGAGGTGCAGCCTTTCACAACAAATGACTGGAACCGTGTAGTGATTATGATTGCGGAATAAGAGAGCCGCTTTTATAATATTTTGGTGAAAAGAAGGGTAGTTTTCTCAATTGAAGACCGCCCTTCTATATTTATGATATAAAATAAAGTTTCTTAATAGCATCAATGTTATAAATATCAATTGAGATATTGTATTTTTGTTCCCATCCAGTCACTTTCCATCTCTCTCTTGCTACGATAGATTTTCTTATCTTTTAAATAATAATAGTCCGGTTTGCCGGCAAATTCTATATTGGCATACTCTGACTCATTAGTATGATGTATAGACCATACACCTTCATAATTTAAGGTATCGTCAAATAGGATAAGTGTGGTTGAATCTTCTTTTAACTCAAATTTTATCCCTGATTCCGTAACAAACACACCATCAAAGGGAGCAGAATTACTGCTATCTCCTTTGCATGAGGAAAATATATAAAAGTAAAGAAGAATCAGCGTATAAGTAAATGATTTCATGTTTATTTTTATTTTGATTTCGTAAAAAAAGGACGCTCCTTTTAAAAAGCGTCCTTTTCATATTGTAGTCCTAAATATTAGTTATTGGGAGTACCGTCTGCCTTGTGAACATTCACTTCGAGAGCTTCTTTCTTCAAGACACCCCATTTATGAGCAACTTCAACAGAGATATACATCTTATAATCAACATTAACCGGAGTACCTTCATTGTTGAAGTATGCCAAGTGGGTAGGATCTGAAACTACCTCTTGAGCATTTGCTTTATCAACCACACCACCATTTTCAGTAGCTTCCATCTGTTTCAGTGATGCCTTGGTTGGTAACTTACCGTCTTTCACACCTTCAGTATGTTTGTAAGTGTTAGTTGCTGGATCATATGACAAGCTGGTAGTTACTTTATCTGTTAAGAACTTAACATTGTGAACACCGTAGAAATCATACAATTCATGTGCATATTCACCGTCCTTAACTTCCGTAAGGTCTTGAGCTGCAACTTTATTTCCATTCCAGTCTGTAAAGTTGAATCCGTTTGCTACATTCAAGAAGCTACCATCGATTTCTGCATCAACAAAGTTACCGTTAATGCTACCGTCAATAGTCAAAGGATCAATGAAGAATACTTCAAATTTCTGAACAGGAATTATATTAAACTCATTGTATTCAACAACCAAGTTTACAGGAACAGATTTACCAACCAATGCCTGAGCTGCAGGTGTACCATTCAGTTTGTCTAATTCGTGTAAACGAACGTGGCTTTTCGCATTCATCCGTTCCAGAACCCAGTGTTTCATTGAAGTCCCATGGCAAGTATTGAGTATTTGACAACTCTCCAGCACCCATCTTGTTTTCGATAGTTGCAGCTAAAGTTTCCTTATTTTCCTGGACGTATTCGAAGTTATTCCATGTAGCAGGTGCAGTACCCTTCCATAATGAAATACCATCTTGGCTTACATGATATCCAGCCAAATAATCATAGTCATTGAAACGAGCCTCATCAAATACAAATCTTACTTTAGCACAAGAACGGATATTCTTAATAAACTGAGCCAAATTTTCAGGTTTAGCACTTGTAGGTTGGTAGATATATCCGTTGACAAGGTCTGCGGAAATATGGCTGTAATCTTTCAATGCACAAGCAGCTCCATTATACTCATGTTCATGATCAGGTGTAACTGATCCATTATTCCAACCATTGTTATTAGTTGTGAATACAAGCGGATTTACGTTGGATATACCTTCACCTGTACCATTTTTCCAGTATGTTCCTTGGTAAGCAAATTCTTGTTTCGGAGCAACTATTTCCTGAGTAAAGTGCTGAGTGATATTACCTACAGTACCTACAGCATCTACATATTCAATTTCGATATCAAATGTAGAAGAGTAGTTACCATTTCCATTATCCTTAAGGGCACCTACAGTTGCAGGGTTCATAGCCCATACCAGATTGTATGAAGTATTGTCTTGTGCGTCTTCCAAGAAACCGAACAACAAATCTACGTCATTCTTCAATGCTTCTGCTCCATCCTTTTCTTGTTGTTTGCTACCTTCATTCCAATCGGCAGCAGCATCTGTAGAAACAGTGAATTTACTTAAATCCATTGCTTGACCATCTTTCATCAGACTCTTCACTTTTAAAGTCTTGAATACATTGTGGAACTCAGTCTTACTCATACTTTGTCCACCATTGAATTGAACTTGATGGTAGATAGCTTCATTCATATCCTTAGAGAACAACTGCTGGAACATATCCTTGCAACTGATAATGTCTTCAGTGAAATTGAACGGTTTTAATGTCTGTTCTTCAGCTTTGTCAATCCAACGCACTTTAATGTAACGTTGTGCAATCAGTGCATTACCATTCTTTGTATCGATTAATGATACACGTACAATGGGTTCGCGACCGATAGAAGCTCTTGAGAACTCGTTATCTGCCAAATCCACATCATAAACTTCCGATTTCAGCATATTGCCTTTTAATATTTTAGCAAATGCCTGTTCGTCAGTCTTGCGGTCACCCTGTAGATATTCAGCCTGAGCAAGAGCAAAACGGAATTCTAATCCATAATCTGCATAATTTTCCAGTTCTCTGTGTTCTGCATGTTTGTTAGCTTCAGTAGTAGTACAAACAGTAACCAATTTATTTAAGTCAAGCGGTTCATTATATGCCTGCTCAACATCCACCAACTGATTATTGGTTGAGCCATACAGACAAATAGAATCATGATAATGAACATAAATATCTTTGTTGTCTGCATCTTTCTGAATCTCATCTGCAAATTCGCCATCAATCTGTTTTGTAAAATCAGTCTTAGAGTTAGCCAAATAAGGGATAGCCACAATTTCCTCTATACGAGAATATTCAGAATTTACATATACTCCCTCAATTTTTCCTGCTTCTTTGTCAGCTTTCTCTGTTTCTGTGTAATTAGCTTCAGTAACAGGAACTTTCAAAGACGCCATATAGAATGTTTCTGTGTTGCCTACCTTGTCTGTAGTAATCTGTTTGCCTAAGAAATCTTCACTTTTTTTGAATGTAACAGTCAATACTCCGTCCTTAATTTCCTTGCTTGTCGGTACAATCGGGCTGTTTGATGTTACATCAGCAGATCTTTGTGTGTTTTTGATGTGATACAATCAAATGATGGCAGCTCAATATCTTCGGTACGCACTCCCATGCTTGGACTTACATGGAAATAAGCTTCATTCTTTTCTGTAGAAATATAGCGTGCTTCACCAACAGGTTCATGGTCTAAAACAGGACGATTGGTATGATTACCAGGGTTCGATTCATGTTCCCCCATTGCCTTATATCTCTGAGGAGTATACTGTAGAGTAGTCAAAGTAATAGCGGCAATACCATTGATATGTTCTGTTGGAATTAAAGCAAGACTAGTCAAACGATGACCTATAATCTGCATGACTTCGGCACTCAATTTATCTACCTTCTCGTTTAAAGCCTGCAAGCTTTCTGAAGTAATGAAGTCACCTGTTAACTCTTCTTTCAAAGCTGCGATTTTTTTGTCTACACTTTCTAAAGAAGCAAGCTTGCTAATTTGTGCTTGAAGTTCTTTCTTCAAGTTCTCAAGGTCTGTCGAAGTAACCTCACCGCTACCACTGCCTCCTTCTTCGGCTTTTTTCAAAGCTTCTTCTGCTTTAGCTTTTGCTTCCTCTGCTATTTTTTTTGCATCAGCCACAGCAGTTTCCATTGTGGAAAGTTTTTGAGTCATTTCCTCAAGTGAAGCCTTTTTATTCAGTTCTTCTTGTAAATCCTTGATGTCATCATCATAGTCTTTACAAGACACGAACGTTCCTGTAGATGAAGCCATCAAAACTCCGAACAGGACTGCACTTAAAAATTTTTTGTTCATAATAGAAAAACTTTAAATTTATAAATTTAAAAAAATAGAATTGTTATTGTTTTTTTCAAGATTTAAGTAACTGTATATGAGTTCAATATTGCTATATTTGCTTGTCTTTATAATACTTTTGATAATATAAAGGAGATACTCTCATAATTTTCTTAAATGCTGCATAAAAAGCGCTTCGAGAGGAAAAACCGCAAGGTTTATAAAGTTCATTTGGAGAATATACTTCATTGGATATTAATTGTTTAGCATATCTTATGCGGTATTTATTCAGTAAGTGTTTAAAGTTGCATTTAAAGTAATGATTGACGACATTCGACAGGTAGGTAGTATTCGTGCCGGTTGCAACAAGAGGGTATTACGTTGATTATCAGTTATATTTGAGAAAGAGAGGCAATTCGGAATTTATCCCTTATTTTGTATAGATTCCATATAAGCATTGGAGGTATTCCACAATTCTATCAAAAGAAATAATATTAACAGGCAAGGGAAGAAATGGGATGTTATCAGAGTAAAACGAAAGAGGCATACAATCCTCACACTAATGTTATACTGTCAAATAAAAAAACGTTTTTCATTTAAAAAGATCGTTGTTTTTCGTTGTTATCATGTTTCCGTAAAAAGAGGGAAATAAATCCCATAAATAAAATGTCCCTCCTTCTTGTCCGGTTCCCCTTAAAAGATTATCTTTGCTAAAAATAAAGCGGCATGGGAAAATTTATCAATCCGTTTACGGACGTGGGCTTCAAGAAGATATTCGGCCAGGAGGTCAGCAAGGATTTGCTCATAGACTTCCTGAACGACCTGCTGGTGGCATCAAAGTATACAGGGATAATCTGGCAACGATTTCTT
>VOFG01003796.1_pt1 | contig 96594 bp, 150 predicted proteins | sample 5384171 | NCBI WGS metagenome assembly VOFG01 (sample SAMN12384726, study PRJNA508395) | human gut metagenome | isolation source: healthy gut F | host: Homo sapiens
TATGGTTTATGAATTTATTCTTTATACATTTGAGATTAAAATTCTGTGTGACCTTCTAAAAGATAATCATATGAAGTTTCGAGTACACGAGTCAATTGCATTAACGTATCAACAGAAAAACCAAGGGCTACCTTGCTTTTTCAATTTGAAAAATAAATTTAGGCGAAATCCTGACATATCCGCCAAATCACCTCTGCTAAGCCCCTTTTTTCTTTCTCACCTCTTGGATTCTCAATCCAATTTCCTGATTCATTCTTTTTTCCTCCTTCTTTTCTTCACCAAAGCAAAGACATGCTATTTTATCATTCCCCGAAAAAGCCTATATTCTTTTTCATAACGCATCCCTTTTATGGCATGAAAGCATTATTATTTTCCAATTTCATAAAAATCTATGCGTTTATTCTAAAAATCTTGCACTTATGCATATTTGTCCATTTTGAAAACCTATCACTTTATACTGCTTTTGAAGTGGAACGGTGGGGAAGGCGCAGCGCTAAAGGAATCTATGCAGAAAGGAGATACTCATTCATGAAAAAGTTTAATAAATCTTTTTGTACAAAATCAGATCTTTATGTATCGCTCTTGGCGGTCTTATCTATGCACAGGAATGTGCATGATGTTTTGGAGAGCCTGACTTCAAAGAAGTAAAGAAGATTAAGAAAAAAGGCTGCAAGTCACTTTCGATTTGCAGCCTTTTTACAATTTCAAATCCCCCTCTTCATGATTTCATATAACGAAGATAACATAAGATACACTTTTCCCAGTTGATTTGGTTCAAATTTTTCTATCAACTCTATAATTTCATTTTCATAAGGAAACTCCGTATGCCCTCTAAGCAGATAATCACAGGATGAATCCAGTGCTTTGGTCAGTTTTAACAATATGTCTACCGAAAGCCTGTGTGCTGCCGTTCAATCTGGAAAATATATTTTTCCGATACTCCCGACATCATGGACAAGGTATCTCTTGTATACCCTTTATCCAGTCTCACGTGTCGTATTCTCTCTCAACCTCTTTGTCCATTGTAAATTCCTCCCTTTTCTTTATTTAGAGATGAAATATTTTATCATTTATAAAAGAAATGAATGTTTTTATTTTCATAACGTATTTATTTTCTTGCACAAAAGCAATTTTCTTATCCTTTTCTACTATATAACGCTTTTATTCCGCGCAGTATTTACACTTACGCATATTTTTCCTCTTCAATTTTTTCTTTTCTATACTGGCTTGCAAAAGGAGGAACAGCATGAGTGTCTATGATAAATCGCTGGAACAAATTCAAAGTTCCTATCAGTTTACAGACTTGAAATGGCAAAAATGGACTACACATTAAAAGTGTTCGCCTATGAGTTATCAAAGCTCGTTTTCTTTTTTGTATTTTTCGCTGTCATCGGAAAATTTTCAGAATTTGCAGTTTGCTTGGTTGCTTTATTGCCGTTTCGCTGGATTTCCGGCGGTATTCATCTGAAACATTATTGGAGTTGTTTTATTTTCAGTTTTTGTTTTTTTGCTGTTATTTTGTTCATGGGTGAAATGTTTACACTTCCCCATATGCACAAATCAGTTTGTTTGTTTTAAGCAATTTACTTCTCTTTTTATCGGACCTGTTCCCTCTGCCAAAAGAAAGGTAATGACAAAAAAAAACAGTATACAAATAAGCGTTTTTGTCTTCTTTAATTCTTTTGGTTTACACCATTCTTTATTTTGCCTTGCAAAATGTGCCCCATCGCTCTGTCGTTTTTGGAGCATCATTTTACAAATTATACAATTAATTTGTGCCAAGATTGACACGGAAAGGAGAGATATATGAAAAGATTAACAAATCATTCTTGTACAAGTTTAGTTCCTTGTGCATCGCTTTGGGCTGCATCATCTACTATCACGGACCATGCATGCTTTTCTTCGGAGAGCCGGATTTTAAAGAACAGTAAAAAGAAAGATTGCAAATAAAATACCTTAAACCTATTTTATTTGCAATTTTTTTTTATAATCAGACGATAATACAAATTTCAAAACAATCATTTCATCCCTGATTATATTTTCAAACACCAACTCACCATGATGTTTATGAACCAGCATTTTTACATCATACAATCCAACACCTCGGTTTTCTCCTTTGTACTGTAGCCTAATTTGAAAATTGCTCTAAATCTTTCTGTTTCTGCTTATAGTATGTATTAACAATACATATCTTAACCTTATTGAGTCTTCCTTGCTCTCTCTGATGGTAATCCATAGTTTTTTATTTCCCTCATAATCAGCCAATGCTTCAATCGCATTATCAAGTAATGTCCCTAATATCTGCACCCATATAACATCTGATACATTTCGATGTAACATACTGCACGAAAATTCTGTCATAACTTGAATTCCATTTTCAATTGCTTCATTAATCTTCTGATACAAAAGAGCAACCACTACAGGATCCTCCAAAATAACCGCATCCGTCGGTAACTCATAATCCCATAATCTTCCCAGATATTCTTTTTGTTTTTCCACCAGTTCATCATATGTTGGATACAGCTTATACATTCCAAACGCCGTAGCAAACTGATTCTTCACTTTATGCTGTCGCCTGCGAATTTGCGATATAATCTCAGCAAAACTTTCCGTATACTTTTTTCCGCAGTTGGTTTTCTATTTTGTCTTTTGTATCTTTGACACAAGACACCACATTACAACAATACAAATCACAATCTATATGTAGTCTGCCACATTTAACTTTTGTATTATCTTAAATAACACTAATGGTGCAAATATCACAAAACTCAAAATTGCTACAACTGAAAACAGAAAATCTTTTCTTATCAAAAACTCCCAATAGACGATTAAGTTTTAATTGGGGTAAAAATATAAAACCAATAACCATAATTGTAACAGCCGCAATCTCTAACATTCCCGGTTTCCAGCTAATTGAACTACTAAGTAAATCACCTGCGTTAATAATAATTCTGCCAAACTAGTAACCACAAGCGATACTACTCCTATTAGAAAATTCCGTATAAACGACTCTCTGTATGTCCACCAAATGTATGCGAACAACAATAAATAACTCGTCACTGAAAACATCGGTGGCAGTGAAAATAATCAAATGCAACTGAATAAACAACGTATACGCAAAAATACACCCCTGTTTTTCTAAAACTAAATCGTTTTGTGTCATCTCCCAGAGCTTTCACCACCAAACAATCCCGACCCATTCCATCAATGTTATATAGATCCAAAGCCAGCTCATCATCTCATCCTTTGCAATTCTTCAATTTCATCTAAAAAATTGTTTCTTCATTCTTGTTCCAATTTCTATGAGTTCGTCCCGTCCGCGCAGTTTCACATAGCGGTTCACGGGATCCACATACTCCAAATAGGCGTAGTTCACCGCAATTCCTTTGGTTGGAATCAAAATTTCTGTGTTCTAATTTGTTTTAAAAAGTGATTTAGGGATAGATTTGGAATTTCTAACTCATCATCCGTCTTAATAATATATAACTTCTTATGTCTGCTGGAAAGCATAACAATATCCTTTTCATGCACAGCGTAAGAAACTTTATCTTTTCTAACAAAACAGACGGCATCCTCCAAAACTGTACTGTGCATTTTACGGAATGCCTGCATGACGACCTTACGGACACGACTTTCTTGAATTGGTTTTTCTATATAATCATAACAATGTATCTTTCGTAAAAGTTCTGCCTCAAGCCCAATCAGGCTTGTTACAAAAATAATATCCACACCAAAATATTCTTCCTGCTGCCTTACATACTCTGCAAACTTTATCCCTGAAAAATCTTTTGCAACTTGTGGTTTTAATATAATATCTACAAAGAATAAATCAATATGATTTTCCATCATACATGCAAGAGCAGGTCCCACCTCAGAAAATGCATACGCTATAATTGCATCATCACATGATTCCACAATACGCTTCAATGCAGTTCTTGTGGTTTCCATATCCTCAAAATAAGTACCTTTTTTCGCATCACATATTCTCCTACAACATTTCTTCAACATAAGAAATAAGTCGGGCAAGAATAAGTTTTTTTCTCCACACGACTTGCCGTAAGCCAAAGCTGCCGCAAATGATTGTCAAAATCCGGCTTATTACCTGTTAAAAGATAAGTGATATCAATCTCATATTTATCATACAACATCTGTGCTTTATCAGAAGTTAATAAGGAGCAGCCTGTCTCAATTTTTACGATATGTATTCACATCCCAGTGCATTTCTTCTGCAAATTCTTTTTGAGTCATATGCATCGATAAACGGAATCCTTTTCAACCTTTCACCAACAGCTTTCTTAGAAAAGCTCTCCTTCAAAAGAAAACACCACCTTTAACCTTCTTTTTTTCCTATATTTTATCAATGTGTTTCCCTTTGTAACTGCACTTTATATTCCGTTTTATCGTATTTATTTTACTATCCGAGAGCCACATCAAGAACCATCATCAGTGTAAAACCAACCGCCACACCGATGGTTGCTATATTGGTATGCTCCCCCATTTGTGATTCCGGAATCAATTCTTCCACTACAACATAAATCATAGCACCTGCCGCAAATGACAGAAATAAGGAAGAAATGGAACAATGATACCGGTTAGTAAAATTGTGAGCATCGCTCCCACTGGTTCAACAAGCCCGGACAACACGCCATACAAAAAGCCCTCTTTTTCGACACACCAAGACTGCAAAGAGGCATAGAAATAATTGCTCCTTCCGGAAAGTTTTGAATTGCGATTCCAAGCGCCAGGGCAAAAAGCACCCGAAAGTGTAATTCCTGTATTGCCAATCAGCACTCCCGCAAATGTAACACCGACTGCCATTCCTTCCGGAATATTATGCAGTGTCACCGCCAGCACAAGCATGGCTGACTTCCCAAGTTTGGTTTTCGGTCCCTCCGGCTTATCACTATCAAATGAAGATGTGGAATCACACTGTCTAACAATAACAAGAATATCATGCCAAGCAAAAAAACCGACACACGCAGGAATCCACGCAATGCTGCCCGCCTGCTCCGTCATCTCAATTGAAGGTATAAGAAGCGACCACACCGAAGCTGCAATCATTACACCGGCGGCAAATCCCAAAAAGCATTTTCTCCAACTTTTTGATTCATACTTCCTTCATGAAAATACCATGCCTGCTCCCAATGTTGTTCCCAGAAAAGGAATCATTAATCCAGAAAAAATCATCAATTACCTCCTTGTTTCCCGACAACAAACCATCCTTTGGTTATCTTATTGATATGCCAAAAAGCTCGTCTTGTTATCCATGTGTGTTCGTTATCGCCCACAGTATATCACAACGAGGGGGGCTGTAAATGCTTCCTTTGAAATATTTCTTTATTATTGACCCCATCCCCATTCTCCGATATACTTAAATAAACATAGGAGGGATTCACATGAAGACTACATCAAGAACCATTTCACAAATTGTCCGGGCGCATACGCTTACCTATTTCAACTTGCTGAATGTAATTTTAGCAGGTTTTATCATTCTCTCCGGACAATATAAAAATATGCTTTTTATGGGAATTGTCATTTCAATTCTTTGATTGGAATTATTCAGGAATGTAAGGTAAAATCCTCATCGATAAACTTTCCGTAATCACGGCAACAAAAGCAAGAAAACTTGCAGCCGATGGCACAATCACAGAAATTCCGATTGAATCCCTGGCAGTTTCCGACACCATACATTATGACAGGCGACCAGATTGTCGCAGATGGTGAAGTTCTTACCTCGGATGGATTAGAAGTCAATGAATCGCACTTGACCGGCGAGTCCATTCCGGTATTTAAAAAGCCGGGTGACTTTCTCTATTCCGGCAGTTTCATTGTAGCGGGTTCCGGCACGGCAAAAGTTTTGAAATCCGTTGAAGACAGTTATGCAGCCAAATTAACGAAAAAAGGCACAGACGAAACGTCGGGCAACGTCTGAAATGCAGGATGCCATTAAGCGAATTATACGCTATGTTAGTTTTGCCATTGTACCAATTGGTGCTGCCCTTTTCTGTATTCAGTATTTCCGTGCGGACGACACCTTATCAAATGCTCTGGTAAGTACGGTTGCCGGTGTTCTTGGCATGATTCCGGAAGGACTGGTGCTCTTAACCAGTGTTTCCTTTATTCTAGGCGTAGGACGCCTTGCGAGAAAAAAAAGCACTGGTGCAGGAAATGGAAGCAATTGAGGCGTTAGCCCGCGTAGATGTATTATGTTTAGATAAAACCGGAACGATTACCACCGGCGAACTGACCGTTGATGAAGTAATTCCTTTCGGTGTGGACAAAGAAATGATTCACGATATCATGGGGACGCTTGTCTATGCATTTACTGAAACAAATGCCACAAGCACGGCACTACAGGTTTTTTTCAAAGAAACTGATACATATTCGGTAACTGACAGTGTTCCATTTAGTTCCCGACGCAAATTTATGGGAATCAAACGAAAGACAAATGTTTTCTTCTTGGTGCTCCGGATTATCTCACAAAAGATGACGAAATATTAAAAAAAAGCAGCCACTTACTCCAATGAAGGACTTCGTGTACTGCTGCTTGGTTCGTGCCAAAAATTATACAAGGATGCGAAAGAAATCGAGGAATTCACCCCACTTTCTCTTATTGTACTCTCTGACTGCGTAAAAGAGGATGCACTCGATACATTCGCCTTTTGCAAAACAAGGTGTAGCAGTCAAAGTCATTTCCGGCGACGATCCGGTTACTGTTTCATACATTGCAAGACTTGCCGGAATACTGGGGGCAGATGCATATATCGATGCCGGAACACTTCCGGATGATATCGATGAACTTTGTAAAATAGCACCAAAATAGAGTGTATTTGGGCGCGTTACACCGGAAAAAAAGCAGGCACTCGTTCACGCCTTCCAAACCGCCGGACATGTTGTCGGTATGGTGGGCGACGGCATTAACGATGTTCTCGCACTCAAAGATGCTGACTGTGGAATTGCCATGGCAAACGGAGCGGACGCTGCAAAACAATGTGCACACATTGTGCTGATGGATTCCAATTTCGCCTCTATGGAAAATATCGTAAAAAGAAGGACGAACTACCATTGCCAACATTGAGCGTGTCAGTGCGCTCTATCTGACAAAAGACAATTTACTCCGTCCTTCTGTGTACCATATTTATTATTATTGGAAAATCCTATCCGTTCATTCCGATTCAGCTCAGCTTAATTGGTGCTACGGCAATCGGAATTCCAAGTTTCTTTCTTGCCCTCGAAAAACACGAAGAGCCGACAACAACCGGATTCTTACGCCATGTCCTGCGTATTTCGCTTCCTGCCGCACTCATTCTGTGTGTCGGAATTTGCGCCATCCAGTTTTTGTCCCTTCGTTTTGGTTTTACAACAGCATTTCATCAGACGCTGAATCTGTTAGCCGGTGGCGTTGTCTCCCTCGGTGTCGTAGCACGCGTCTGCCATCCATGGACAAAGCGCAGAACGCTTTTATTCACCCTAATGACAATTATTTTCGTTTGCGCCATCCTTGTCGCACCACACTTTTTCGGAGTCTTATCCCTGCGGGAATTTATTCATGTAATATCATTCATATAAGAACAGGTTCTTCCTCTAACAAACAGATCGCCTGTGCCGATATGCCCTGACCGCTTCCGGTGAAACCAAGCCCTTCTTCCGTTGTTGCCTTAATGTTAATCCGGGAAACATCTACACACAAAGCTTTCGCTACATTTTCACGCATTGATTCAATATACGGACGCATCTTCGGTTTCTGTGCAATAATGGTTGCATCCACATTTCCAACAACATATCCCGCCTCTTTCACTTTGCCACTGACACACTCTAACAGCCACAGACTATCTGCACCACGATATTTCTCATCATTGTCCGGAAAATGTTTGCCAATGTCACCAAGAGCAGCCGCACCGAGCAGAGCATCCATAACCGCATGCAGCAAAACATCCGCATCCGAATGACCTAAAAGTCCCAGTTCATAATCGATCGTCACACCGCCAAGAATCAATTCTCTATTTTCCACCAAGCGGTGCACATCATATCCCATTCCAATCCTCATCGTGTCTTACCTCACTTTTTCTTCTCATGCTATGTCAAGATATACAAAAGACCTCCGAAGTTACCTTCGGAGGTCTGTAGTAGCGGGAAAGGGATTCGAACTCCCGACACCACGGGTATGAACCGTGTGCTCTCGCCAACTGAGCTATCCCGCCATCTAAACTGCCAAGACAAAACTGTCTTGACATATATATAAACTTTTCACAATTGAAAAGTTCAATGGGACCTACAGGGCTCGAACCTGTGACCCTCTGCTTGTAAGGCAGATGCTCTCCCAGCTGAGCTAAGATCCCATGCGTCACCACAGCGACTTCTTAATTATACCAAAAACATCTATTTTGTCAACACTTTTTTCAAAAAATTATACTTTTTCTTGACGCTCCCTACACATATCATGTACAATATGGATTGGACTTATCCAACAATTGTTTATTATTAGGAGAAATATTATGTTTGTAAAATATCTGATTTTGTTTTTCATTTCCATGGTACCTATTGTTGAACTGCGTGGTGCCATCCCTTATTCCGTTGTTTTCGGACTGCCGCTTATACCATCTTACATCATTTGTGTAATTGGTAATATGCTGCCGGTTCCTTTTATCTACCTTTTCGCAAGAAAGATTTTGATTTGGGGTTCCGATAAAAGGGCATAGGCAAGTTCTTCCGATTCTGCTTGGAAAAAGGCGAAAAGGGCGGACAGAAATTAAAAGAAAAAGCAGGACGAGGTACATTCGTCGCACTGTTTCTCTTTGTTGGTGTTCCGCTGCCCGGCACCGGTGCATGGACCGGTACACTCGCTGCCAGTCTTCTCGACATGGATTTTAAATCCTCAATTTTAGCATGCATGGGTGGCGTACTGCTTGCCGGAGTTATTATGGCTGTTGTCAGCACCGGCGTATTCAGCGCAATTTTAGCACTTTTTTAGTAAGGCATTTCACACATACGAAAATCTATTTTCCCATCTTCACGAATTTCCATCACCGTGTAGGTGGAATTTTATTATCCTGTCTCGGGTTTGAAATGCTCCCGGATTCAAAAGAATCAAATCATCGGTTTTCTCTAAATACGGCACATGCGTATGTCCAAACATAACAATATCGGCATGATTTTGCAGCCCAAAGTAGCGCAGAGCGTCCGGTGCCCCGCCATACGAAAGATAGCGGTGCCCATGACACATCGCAATGCGCTTGCCGCCAAATTCAATCACCATACTCTCCTTGAGCGAAGAAGAAAAGTCGCAGTTTCCTCTCACCATATAAACCGGATAAGGCGTCAGCGAGCGGATATAAGCCTCATCATTTCCTACATCCCCAAGATGAAAAATCGCCTGAAAATCCGGATACCTGTCCATCGCTTTTACAAGATTTTCGGTTCTTCCATGTGAATCACTAAAAATCAGTGCCTTCATTATGCCTCGCCCTCTTTTTTCAAAATCTCAACCATTTTACGGATTGCAATGCCGCGGTGGCTGATTGCATTTTTCTCTTCCGGTTCCATTTCTCCGGTCGTCATGCCTCGCTCCGGCAGATAAAAAAATCGGGTCGTAGCCAAATCCATTCTCTCCTTTTGGCTCTTTAGCAAGTTTTCCTTCAATAATTCCCGTTGCCGTATCAACTGTTCCGTCCGGGTAGGCACAGGCAATCACGCAGACAAACCTGGCATCTCTCTTTTCATCCGGCACACCCTCACAGCGTTTGAGAATCTCCGCATTTTTAATTGAATACGGGGTATCTTCTCCCAAATATCTCGCCGAATAAATTCCCGGCTCTTTGTTCAGATAATCTACCTCAAAACCGGAATCGTCCGCAAGAACCATCTCGCCGGTCTCTTCCATAACTGCTTTCGCTTTAATCACAGCATTTTCTTCAAATGTCTTTCCGTCCTCTACAATATCAATATCCACACCAATATCTTTCATAGATAAAATCTCATAGTCATCGCCTAACATCTGGCGGAATTCGTTGACTTTTCCCTGATTTCCGGTTGCAAAACCAATCGTTTTTTACTCATTTTCTTTTTATCCTTTCTTCTCGCCGGCGGTTTTACGCCCATGTACTGATACAAATACGTTTTCATCATACCATTGTAAATTTTACGGTTTTTCGTTGCTTTTTTCGGTTTCCACCGGCTGCCACAGCCTTTTTGCGCATCTTCATATCCACTTAACAAAAAGAACGACCACGTATCATTTTCCGACATCACATGTCCAACCGTTTTGTATAAATCAAACATTTCTTCTTTGGTCGAGAGACGCTCGCCATAAGGCGGATTGCTGATTACAAAACCATACTTTTTCGGTGTATTAAAGTCAGCCACATCACGCTGCTGGAAATGAATGTACTCATCCACACCGGCAAGTTTTGCATTTGCCCTCGCCATTTTCAGCACCTCATCATCTACATCATATCCCTGAATATGAATCTCTGCATCATTTCGGATAGCGTCTTCCGCTTCATCAATCGCATCGTACCACGCCTTTTTCGGCACGAGATTTTTCCAGCTCTCCGCAGTAAATTCACGATTCATCCCCGGTGCCATATTCAAAGCAATCATCGCTGCTTCAATTGGTATCGTTCCACTTCCGCAGAATGGATCAATCAGCATACGATCGGCATGCCACGGCGAAAGCAGAATCATCGCTGCCGCCAATGTCTCCGTAACCGGTGCCGGTGCCGTAAATTTGCGGTAACCGCGTTTGTGAAGTGACTCTCCGGTCGTATCTAGCCCAATCGTCACAATATCTTTCACAATACTAATCCGAAGTGGGTAAGACGCCCCGGTCTCTTCAAACCAATCCGTGTGGTAGGTCTGTTTGAGTTTTTCAACCATTGCCTTTTTTCACAATTTTCTGAATGTCCGACGGACTGAACAATTTACTGCTCACAGAGTTTGCCTTCGTCACCCAGAACTTTCCGTCTTCCGGTATGTAATCCGCCCACGGAATTGCTTTTACCGCCTCAAACAAATCATCAAAACTCGTCGCACGGAAGCTGTCAATTTTCAGCAAAATTCGTTCCGTTGTACGCAGAAAAATGTTGGCACGGGCGATTGCCGCCGCATCTCCGAAAAATGTCACTTTGCCATTATCCACCTGCGAAATTTCATAACCAAGATTTTGTATTTCACGTTTCAGCACCGCCTCCATTCCAAAATGACACGGCGCAATCAATTCATACTGTTTCATAGTAACCTCATTTTTTCATTTCTTCGTATCCTCCGGCGATACTGGACGCCCATTTTCCTTTTTTTTTCGCCAGTTCTCTCGCCGCCTGCAGACTATGATTTCCATGGTCGCAGTAAAAAATAATTCTGTCGTAGTTCATCATTTCTTCCTGATACTGTGAAAGTTCCTCATACGGGATATTCCACGCACCGGAAATATGTGACGTTGCAATGCTTCCTGCTTCGCAAATCCACGAGAAGTGTTTTACTGTGGTAAATATATTTTGACGCTTCTGAAAAAGACACTAGATTAGGTTTCATATCATACCCTTTTCTTTTTAATCTATTCCAGCCTCTGCGTCATTATGACCAAAGAGCCGGTCTTAATCGACCGGCTCGGAAAATTAATAACAATCTTTGGAATTGTTTGCAGCAGAATCTTTTGCACGGTTCTTGCTGCTATTTTTGCTCGCATTCTTACTTGCATTTTTACCAGCGTTTTTGCTTGCATTTTTGCTGGAATTTCTGCTTGTATTCTTGCTATCATTTTTGCTGTTATTCTGAGCATCGTTATACTCATCTAAAAATTCTTAGCCATGATTTCCTCCTTCGCTGCATTCTTGTGAATACGTTACGAAATTAGTATGTCACATGACTGATTTTTATGCAAAATTTAATGTCAGGCTTTTCCAACCGAACCAAATAATTCCATTTTTTTCCTTTTACTGTTGCTTTGATTGCTTCTGTACCCGGAGCAAGAAGTTTACGATGGGTCAAATCCTTTACCTTCCAAATCTTTGCCCGCTTCAATGTAAGCACGTGTTTGCTTCCTGGAACGCAAGCTGGCACTCTGTATTTACGTTAATCTTAGATACACCAAGAGATTGCTTTCTTAATCATATCTTCCGGAATTCCGGTACCACCATGAAGTACAAGCGGCATCGTCCCTGTTTTCTCCTGAACAGCAGCCAACGTCTCAAAGCTGAGTCCTGCCCAGTTTTTCGGATATTTACCATGGATATTACCAATTCCTGCTGCTAACATGGTAACACCAAGGTCAGCAACCATCTTACATTCGTTCGGATCTGCACACTCGCCGGCACCAATGACACCATCTTCTTCACCGCCGATTGAACCAACTTCTGCTTCAATAGACAATCCTTTTTCTTTTGCAGATTCCTACCAGTTCTTTTGTTTTCTCAACGTTTTCCTCAATCGGATAATGAGAACCATCGAACATGATGGATGAAAATCCTGCCTCGATACAAGCTTTTGCGCCTTCATAACTGCCGTGGTCAAGGTGAAGAGCAACCGGAACTGTGATGTTCAATTCCTCAAGCATTCCATTTACCATACCAACAACAGTTTTATAACCGCACATGTACTTTCCAGCACCTTCGGACACACCAAGAATAACCGGTGAATTTAATTCCTGAGCTGTAAGAAGGATTGCCTTCGTCCACTCAAGGTTGTTGATATTAAACTGGCCAACCGCATATTTTCCTGCTTTTTGCTTTGGTTAACATTTCCTCTGCTGAAACTAACATAATAAATTCCTCCGTTTTCATTTATTTAGACAGATGGGAAGTTTTTCGCTGTTTTATTTTTTAACGTTCATTTTTTCTTCGCCAGCTGTTCCATTTGCTTTTGATTAATATAATGCCCAATCATCTCATTTTTCTTCATTAGAGCACATCCGTACAAAAAACGTCCGTCGTCAAGCGGCATCGTCCTTACGATTTTTCCAAACAAGGCAATTTCCGTAACTTTTTTTTCGTACTGCGCCATGTATGTCATATAGACGAATGCACCATCTGCGTCCTTTAATTCTTCCTTGTAAATAAAGGCAAATCCGGTGTTGCTTAAATCTTTGAGATGAACGATTTTTTCACGCCCGCTATGCCCAATTCTTGCGTGAATTTCTTCTCCGATATACAATCTGTATGCTCCTCGCCGGTTGTACTCACGACCTTCATTCGCTGCCTCGGATGCATAGTAAATCTTGTGTTTGTGGCGAATACAGTCCATCTTCACCTCTTTCCACAAAATCGGTTTGTCATCTTCACGCATATACATAATGTCTACGTCAACCTGATCGCTCTGAACATTCAAAATTTTCTGGTCTTTGCGAATCGGCTCAAGCAAAACATCATGCTTGTGCTTTCCCTGCACGATTGTCTCAAACTCAAAATGTTTGCCATCAATCGTAAGCAATAGTAAAACCTTAGCCCCCTGCTCTAATTCTGACAGTAACAATTTAGACTTTCTCCTTTCCTTTGTAGCCCCATATAATATAGGATAACACAATTGGATTGGTTTTTCAATACAAAGCGGTGGTGCGGTTTGTGTCAATTGTTCGTTGGCACTTTTTTGTTTTCCGTAATTCCGTAGAAAAGCTTTTGCGTCTCGTGGGTGCTCTCGCTCGTTGAGTGCGTAGCGGTATGGGCACTGAAACTACCAGTGGTCTCCGCTCCGCTTCGGTCGTTGCATAACAGAAGTCCACCGGACTTCTTGCAACTCATACCAACGTACTCAAAACCCACTCGTCACAAAGTTTTTCTACAGAATTACTGGAATCCAAAAGAACCGACAGCGAATATTTGTCACCCACCAGTCACTTCGTATCTTTCATTAATAAAGCAAAATCCTCTCCTCCGTAATGATTACTAATCTTTTTCTTATAAAGTTAAGGAACAACAGGAAGCTTCCCGCATGGGTTTTAAGCACGTCGGTATGAGGGTTGTCAGATGTTTTTCTGACAATCCCATACCGCTACGTCTTAACGAGCGAAAGCGCCCATGCGGGAAGCTTCCTGTTGTTCCTTAATTTGAAAAGAAAAAGAATATCTAACACCAAAAAAGGACCCACTTCCAAGTGTTTCACTTAGAAGTCAAGTCCTATTAATAACTGGGCTAGCTGGATTTGAACCAGCGAATGTAGGAGTCAAAGTCCTATGCCTTACCCCTTGGCGATAGCCCAACATCCCATAAAGGGAAGGGTGGGTAATGGGATTCGAACCCACGGCCTTCAGAGCCACAATCTGACGCGCTAACCAACTGCGCTATACCCACCATAAAGGATAAGCCGCATACGGCATTTCCTACAGCGTGTCAGGAGGGATTCGAACCCCCGACCCACGGCTTAGAAGGCCGTTGCTCTATCCAACTGAGCTACTGACACGTAGCAATGCTGTTTGCACCACAAAAGCGGGTGATGGGAATCGAACCCACGTATCTAGCTTGGAAGGCTAGTGTTCTACCATTGAACTACACCCGCATAGGGTTTTTTATACAATTAAGCGACTGTATAAAACAGTCGCAGTCGGGGTGACAGGATTCGAACCTGCGACCTCTTGATCCCAAATCAAGCGCTCTAGCCAAGCTGAGCCACACCCCGGATTGAACACATATTTTTTTGTGTCTTTCCAGCGTCTCTAAGCCGTGACGCAAGACCTATTATATTATAGAACCACCTGCTTGTCAACTAAATTCTCAAAAATTTTAAGACTTTTTTCCTTGGTCGCTCTGTCGTGCCAATCTTTCGTCCTTTTTATGCCATAATACGGTCGATTGCCTGCAACAGACAATCCATCTGTTGATCTGTTCCAATCGAGATTCTAAGATAATCCTTAATCCGCTCCCCATTAAAATGACGAACAAAGATTTTTTCTTTTTTCAGTTCTTCAAATAACCAGCCGGCATCCACTGAATTCGGTTTTGCAAACAAAAAATTTGCGCTGGAATCAAGCACCTCAAATCCACGGCGTCTCAATTCTTCTTTTGTCCGCTCACGAGTTGCAACCACCATTTGTTTCTTTTCCTGAAAATACTCCTCATCAGCAAGAGAAGCCGCCCCTAACACAATGGATTCTCTCGTCATCGTATATGAGTTAATTGACTCTTTTACAGCGGTCATTGCCTGAATCAAACGTTTATTTCCCATCGCATAACCGATACGCATACCTGCCATGGAACGTGATTTCGAATATGTACGCACAACAAGCAGATTTTCATATTTTGGCAGAAGCGAAAGTGCGCTCTCTCCACCATAGTCAATATAAGCTTCATCCACAATCACAATGGCATCCTGATTTGCCGCAATAATTTCCTCAATTTCATCCCGGCTTAACGCAAGAGAGGTCGGGGCATTCGGGTTTGCAATAACAACGCCGCCATTTTCTTTTTATAATCATCCGGACAAATTCGGAAATCGTCTGTCAATTTTGGACACTCGTACGGAATCCGGTAAACATTAGCCCAAACAGGATAAAACGAATATGTAATATCCGGGAAGAGAATCGGCTTATCGGAATTAAAAACGTAAGAAATGCAAGTGCCAGAACATCATCTGAACCAACACCGACAAACACCTGTCCGGCATCCAGTCCATGATACGATTCAAGTGCTGTCACTAATTCTTTTGCTGCCGGATCCGGATATAGGGCAAACCGTGAAACTTCCATTTCTTCGTGAGCCTTTTTTACCCCCGGTGACGGCGGATATGGATTTTCGTTTGTATTTAACTTTATAATATCTTTTTATCTGAGGCTGTTCACCCGGAACATAAGGAACAACCTTTCGGATATTTTCTTCCCAAGCTTTCATTGGTACCCTCCTCTTTTTTTCTCCCTAAATATACTCCTTTCGCTCTCTGCCGTCAATAGTCTGTTATACTCCGGTACGCATCAACAATGCCATAACCCCACTCGGTATTCGGATAGGGTTCTCCTCTTCTTGGCACGGCCCCCGGATGAGCGCCTCACGCACCGTATTACTGTTTGCACCGTCATCTGCATATTCCTGCATAAAAAGTGCGCTGATTCCTGCCACAAAAGCCGCTGCTACACTTGTTCCCGTCATTGTGCCGTATCGGTTTCCCGGATACGTTCCCGTCAGTTCCACGCCGGGTGCAACAACTTCCGGCTTAATGTAGCCAAAAGGGTAAAACCACGCCCTGACTGCAGATACAGAGCACCATCTCTTACGTCGTATGCCGACACTCCCGTCACAAATGGCGTTGTCGATGGATTTGTAGCCGTCATATCGGGGTCCGGATCTAAAAATACAACTTCCTTTTCCAAAACTGCTGAATCGGAAGCCACATGGAAAAATTAGGAACTTCATAATCAAACTGTGTTCGCACTTTCCAAATTCCGGTCGTTGGATTCTGAAAGCGAAAAACGACAACCTGCTCTCTCGTCAGTTCCTGCGCTACACCAAAATAAATTTCGACCGTTGTATTTTCCGGCACAAACCGATGCTCATAGCGGATTCCTGAAACCGCACGGATTTCGCGAATTGTCTCCCCGCTCGGTGAAATGACATCCACCGACAAGCTTCCCGGCGTCTGCCACCACAACTGCCCCATAAATCCATTCATATTTGCGGATACACTGATATCTATCGTATCTTCTTTGCGGCGTATTGTGTGATGATGTCTTGTATTTCCCTCATTCCCCACACACGTTACAATTGCCACACTGCCTACCGACAAATACCGGTTCAAATAAACGCCAAGAGCTGTACTTCCGTTATGGTTTCCCATACTGCTGCCCATACCAAGGCAGAGAATGATTGGCTTTCTCTCCTGCGCCGCCACGGAAAGTAAATAAGCAAGCCCGGTCATCACATCACTTTCCAGATAAGCCGGCACATCCGACGGGATTCTATAATAATTTCGATAACTTTCATTCGCCTGACGGCACTTAACAACAACCAATTCAGATAATGGTGCCACCCGGAAAATTCTTCGCCCGGTTCTCGTTTCCTGCCGCCACCCCTGCCATAAATGTTCCGTGACCAATCTCATCCTGACTTGGCACAATTTCAAACGGATTTTTGGACGAAAGTGCCTGATTCAGCTGCTCCCTTGAATACATCCGTCCGTATGGAAAATTTTCATTTCCAACCCCTTCTTCTACACTCTGATCCCAGATTGACACAATCCTTGAAGTTCCATCCGCCGCCACAAATGCCTTATGTGTAAAATCAATTCCGGTGTCTACAATCCCAATCAGTACACCCTGTCCATATAAATCAAGGGACGGCTGTCTGCGAATCCGAAGCACACCACTGGCTTCCAGCGCTTCTTCACTCATCAGACCAAAGACGTTTGGAATTGCTGAAAAACCATATTTTGTATCGCCTCACCATTTACATTTTGAACCTGCTGGTAAATAATTGCCTGCCTGTCATCCAGTCGAATATAACAATCCGGGTTGTACACTTCCCTTATATACTCCTCACCACGGTAATTATCCAAAACGTAAACGAGAACATCCTCTGCAAAAACTGCTTCCCTGCATTGCATAAAAAACCTCCTGCGCTTTGTTTCATCTTACGCAGAAGGTCTTACTTTTATCCATCAGCCATTACTTCGCATCAAAATGGTAGGAGAACCTTTTCCTTCAATATAATCTTTGGTAATGATAACTTTGCCAATCATTTCGTCTTTCGGAATTTCATACATAATATCCATCATAAATTCCTCGATAATGGAACGGAGTGCTCTGGCACCGGTCTTCTTTGCCGCTGCTTTTTTCGCTACCGCCATCATGGCATCATCCTCAAATTCCAAATCCACTTCATCCATCTGCAAAAGTTTGCGATACTGTTTCAAAATAGCATTTTTCGGTTTCTTCAACACCTGAACTAACAATTCCTCATCCATCGCCTGTAAAGGAAAATACAATCGGCAGACGTCCGATAAACTCCGGAATCAAACCATACTCGCGGATATCTTCGGTTTCTACTAAACGGAACAAATCTTTCTCATGGTCATACTTATCCCGAAGTTCCGAACCAAATCCAATCGTTCCCTGACTGGTAAGACGTTTTTTTATGATGTCTTCAAGCCCCGGAAAAGCTCCACCACAGATAAATAAAATGTTGCTCGTGTTCACCGTTGTCATCGGAACCATTGCATTTTTATTGGTTGCGCCAACCGGCACTTCCACATCGGCACCCTCCAACAATTTCAAAAGTGCCTGCTGCACTGATTCTCCACTTACATCGCGGTTATTGGTGTTCTGCTTTTCGCAATTTTATCAATTTCATCGATATAAACAATGCCTCGCTCTGCCAATTCTACATCGTTATCTGCATTGGCAAGAAGTTTGGAAATAACGCTCTCTACATCATCGCCAATATAACCGGCTTCTGTTAATGCTGTGGCATCTGTAATCGCAAGCGGTACCTGCAAGAGGCGCGCCATCGTCTTAACCATAAATGTTTTCCACTTCCGGTTGGTCCTAACATCAGCATATTCGACTTTTCAATTTCCACACCGTCATCGGTCTGCCCGGCAAGCACACGCTTATAATGATTATAAACGCCAACAGACAGCACTTTCTTTGCCTGCTCCTGCCCCATCACATATTCATCCAGGTTTCCTTTAATGACGTGAGGTGCCGGAAGTTTGTTAATATCCAGTGCCGGTTTTTCCTGTTTTTCTTCTTTTTCGTTTTCACCTGATGGCGCTCCTGAAATTCATTCGGTGGCTCTAAACCCATACTGCCAAGATTCATCATATCCATTCCCGGAAAACTTGGCATTCCCTGCATTCCTATCTGGTCGAACGTTTTCTGCATACAATCCGAACAAATTGTAATTTGATTCGGAATGGTAATCATTTATCTACTTTACTTTCCGGACGATGGCACAAATAACAAATTTTTTCGTAACCATCGGAATCCTTTTTTATGATTCTTATCATCCGGATTCATCTCTTTTATTTCTTCACTCATAGTTTCCTCCATTTTTAGCACAAATCCCACCGCACAAATATGCGGTGGGACTTATTATACCCGATTTCACTCAATTAGTAAATACTTCCGCCCCAAGGTACTACCTGAGAATTGTCATTATCATAATTGTTGTTATAATTATCGTTATTATAATCCTGACTGGAATCATTTTGCTGTTGTGTCGAACCATCATCCAATCCATCTAATGTATCTTTACCTTTGAGTACAACATCTACTTGTTTCGCTTTATAAGTTCCGTCGTTACTTCGCTGAACGGTAACTTTAATGGTCGTACCGGCTTTTGTACTGTTTACCTTTTCCTGTACTTCCTGAATAGTCTTAACCGTCTGGTCACCAATCTTTGTAATAACATCGCCCTGTTTAATACCTGCTTTATAAGCAGCACCGGTATCAGATACCGCAGCAACATACACGCCAACCGGAATACCATATCTTTGCTTTACACTTTCTGAAATGTCTCTTCCGGTAATACCCAGATAACCTTTTTCGCTGTCTTTCAAAACTTCGCGGTCCATCAAGTCATTGATAACAGAAACTGCATCACTCATCGGGATCGCATATCCCATACCTTCAACATTTGTTGAACCGTAGGAGAAATATTTGGACGAGTTGATACCGATTACATTTCCGTTTGTATCAATCAAAGCACCACCACTGTTACCTGGATTAATCGCTGCATCTGTCTGCATCAAAACCTGTGTCGTACTCTTTCCGCTTCCATCCGATGCAGACACTTCACGGTTTTTCGCGCTCAGATAACCAACGGTTACAGACTGTCCATAGCCAAGAGCATTTCCGATGGCAATTACCATCTGTCCGACTTTTGCCTGATCTGAATTTCCTAAGGAAGCAACGCGAATACTTTTCTTCGTGGATTCTTTAAGGGAACTTAATTTAACGGTAATAACCGCAAGGTCATTCGACTCACTTGTTCCTTTTACCATTGCATCCGCTACTTCATTATCGTTAAAAGTAACTGAAATTTTATCCGCGTCAGCTACTAACGTGGTTATTTGTCACAATCAGGAGCTGGTCATTATCCTGTTTTACAATAAATCCGGAACCTGCTCCCTCGGAAGAATAAGTCTGTCCAAAGTAAGAAGTCTGAGTACTCTTCTCTGTAATCGCAACAATCGATGGCATAACCTTTTCCACGATACCGGACACATCGGCAACCGTAGCTGCTGAACCAGATACCGTTGTCAGGGCAACACCATTATTGGAACTGTTATCCACGCCCTGAATCTCACTCTTTGTTCCGAACAAATCAGATAATCCCTTATTTACTCCAAAGAAACATCCCGCTGCAATCACGCCAAATAAAACTGCACTGACTAAAATTTTAGGAATTGACATTCCTTTTTTGCTTTCTTTTCTTTTTTCTTTTTCACGTTCTGCGCTTTTACTTTTTGGAATCGGTACGTATTATCTTCAGATGGCATCGGTGATGGCTGCACCGGCTGCTCATAATAGGTATTCTGCTGCTGTGCCGGTTCCGGCTGCGACTGTGTATACTGTGGAGTTACCTCCGGTTCTGGCTGTGTATACTGAGATGCTGCTTCCGGCTGCACCGGCTGGTTCTGATTCTGGTTCTCAGTCTGCGGCTCCTGTGGTTCCTGAGAAGCCTGCGGTGCCGGATTGTCAACCATGACAAATCCATTGGCATCGTTGTTATTTTCCATGCTATTGTTATTTCCCATGTTGTTTTCGTCCATGATAAAACATCCTTTCGTCTTAAGTTAGATTTATTATAGACATTAATTGTGTTGAGAATGTGAATGATTTATAATATTTGCGTCTTGTGGGCGCTTTCGCTTGACAAATTGCGTAAGGGTATCGGCATGTAAAATACACATGCCGGATACCCACGCATTTGTACCCACAATCCACAAATGTTATAAATCATCTATAAGCAATCAAATAGCTCTGATGTGGCGGCAGGAAGGTTATGCAACCAAAATCCTTACAAACTCCCAAAAACGTTGCATGATTTTAAATTTTTTCAAAATCATGCAACCAAAACGACTACAATTAAGGGAAAGAGTTGCATTTATCCACGAATTTGTCCTGCCAAACTCGAATAACACGGCTGAAATGCAACCTTATGAGCCAAATCAAGCCAAAAGCGTTGTTCTGTGCAAATTAAAAACCATTAAATGTATTTTCGCACCTCTTCATCCCTTCCTACTTAATGCTGTCAAGTGCCTTTTTTAATATTCCAGTAGTTTACCGGGAAGGATTGCAAAAGAATGTGCTAGGTACACGCAGGTATCTGATATGCGAATTTTGCATATCGATACCTCTGCGCGTACCTTAAGCGGGAGCGGCACATGAGTAGCAATCCTTCCCGGTAAATTGCGAAAATAAAAAAGCCGCTGACATTTTTCTTGTGAAAAAGGCAAAAATGAGATATACTATCTATACTTGTGGACATACTAAACTATAAATAGAAAGGACTGGATTGGTTTGATTTAGGGAAATCAAAAGCTCCTAAATCTTTTTCGTATATTAATAGACACGGCAATTATTGTATTTTCGTTCATCCGTGCATATTACCTGCGCTTTAGCAACGATAGCATTTTAATTCGGTGGGAATGGATTGAGGAACCGGTCGGTATTTACGGCTCGTTAAAGGATTACATGCAAATTTTGATTATGCTGATTCCTTGTTACCTCGTTTCTATTATTTTTTCCACTTGTATGACCCAAAAACGTACCAAGAGCAGAAAATCAGAAATTTTTAACATTTTAAAATCCAATGTTGTAGGAATTCTCTACTGCGTTGCCTTTCTGTTTTTTATTCGCAATGGTACTTACGCCCGTTTGTTTATTATTATTTTTGTTACGCTGAATTTTATACTGGAAGTTTTATTCCGTTTTTGCACGACAACACTTCTTCGCAAGATTCGCAGAAAAGGAATGAACCACAAACATATTTTATTAATCGGTTACAGCCGTGCCGCAGAAGGTTACATCGACAGACTGTTGGCACATCCGGAATGGGGTATTTCCATTCATGGTATTTTGGACAACCATAAACCGCTTGGCTATTCTTACCGCGACATTCATGTGATTGGGCGAGTGGACGAGTTAGAGAAAATGCTGTCTGAAAATGATTATGATGAAACAGCAATTACGCTGAGCATCGACCACTACGACAGTCTGGAAGGGATTGTTGCCGTAACAGAAAAATCCGGCGTTCACACAAAGTTTATTCCGGATTACAACAATATTATTCCGACTCGTCCGTATACTGAAGATTTGGATGGACTGCCGGTCATCCACGAGAAATATTCCGCTTTCAAACTCGTTTAACCGTTTTTGCAAGCGTGCAATTGATATTGTAGGTGCACTGCTTTTTAATTATCCTGTTCTCCATTCCGATGGCAGTGGTGGCAGCGATTATTAAAATCACATCGCCGGGACCACTTATTTTCAAGCAGGAGCGTGTTGGTCTTCACAATAAGCCGTTTAAAATGTTTAAGTTCCGCTCAATGGAAGTGCAGGACGCCTCAAAAGAAAAACAGGCATGGACGGTGCAGAACGACCCCCGCGTAACACCAATCGGCAAATTCATCCGAAAAACCAGTTTGGATGAATTACCACAGTTTTTCAATGTGTTAAAAGGCGATATGAGCCTTGTCGGACCAAGACCAGAGCGTCCGTTCTTTTGTGGAAAAATTTAAGGAAGAAATTCCTCGTTACATGATTAAACATCAGGTTCGTCCGGGCATCACCGGCTGGGCGCAGGTAAACGGCTACCGCGGTGATACATCCATCCGCATGCGAATCGACTGTGATTTGTATTACATTGAAAACTGGACGTTAGGACTGGATATTAAAATTTTATTCCTGACAATTTTCAAAGGTTTCGTAAATAAAAATGCATACTAAAATCATGGCGGACTCCAAAGAATATGGAATCCGTCGTTTTTATTCCTGCCAAAACTCTGCAAGCAATTCTTTCATCTTCTCACAATTTACAACATCAAAGGATACCATTCCCTCGGGAACAAATCCTGATACTGCTTTTGCATAAACCGCTCATCCAAAAGAAGAATTGCCCCTTTGTCATTTATTGTACGAATCACTCGTCCACCCGCCTGAAACACTTTATTTACTGCCGGATACAAATAGGCATACGAAAACCCATCCCCTTTTTTTTTTCTCCTCGTAATAATCCTTGAACAACTCCCTTTCATGGCAAACCATCGGAATCCCGGTTCCTACTACGACCGCGCCAATCAGACATTCTTCTTTCAAATCAATTCCCTCACTGAAAATGCCTCCCATGACGCAGCATCCAATCACGCTTTTGTCTGTTTCTTCAGAAAATGCCTCCAAAAACTCTTCTCTCTCCCGCTCACGCATTTCGGGCATCTGTACAAGAATCTTCTGATTCTCTCTATTAGGAAGCCTTGTTACAATTTCATCCATAAAACGGTACGATGGGAAAAAAGAGCAGATAATTTCCCTCTTTTGCTGAGATAAAACTGTCAATGTACGCCGCAATCTTTTCGTATTCTGCCGCCCCGCGCCTCGTATATTTTGTCGTCACATCACGGGCAATCATCACTTTTCTCTGTTCCGGCAAAAATACGGATTTTGCATAAACCGCGGCATCTTCCTTCTCCCCGCCAAGCTGTTCTTTATAGTAGCGGATCGGCAAAAGAGTCGCCGAGAAAAAGATGGTGCTCTGCACCCGTTCCATCACTTCTTTCAGGCAGCCGGACGGATCCATGCACTGGATTTTAATGCGAAACTTCCGCTCCTCATCATAATCCAGATAAATTCGGTCACTCTCATCAAATTTTTCCAGCACTGCAAGAAACCGGCGGACATCAAAATAAAGCGATAAAATCGTGTCACGCTCTGGCAGCACCGGATATTCTTTTGCCACCAATTCATAATCTCCTGCCACACGAAGAAGGGCAAACTCCAGCATTCCCGCATCCGAAATCACTTCAAATTCATCGCACTCTTTTTTTCCATGCAAGCAGCACACGGTTCGCCGCCTCCAGCGATTTTTCAAATTTCCGCAGTATATAATGTACTTCCGGACGTTTTTCGTGTCGTTCCATCGCCTTCACAATCTTCTTTACTGCAAGAAAATCTTCTTTCACAAGCCTCGCACTGTACATTTCCCTGCCGCGCTCCACAAGATTGTGTGCCTCATCCACCAAAAAGCACCATATTTTCTTTTTTCTCAGTTGAAAAAAATCTCCGCAGATACACATTCGGGTCAAAAACATAGTTGTAATCACAAATCACGGCATCTGCAAAAAGGGCGGCATCCAACGCCATTTCAAACGGACAAACCTGATGTTTTTCGGCATATTTCTCAATCATATCCCGGCTCATTTTATGCTCATGAATTAACATGTCGTAAACCGCCTCATTCACTCGGTTATAATGCCCTTTCGCACGCTCACACTCACCCGGATTGCAGGAAACTGTGTCCATTACACACATTTTTTCCTTTGCAGTAATCGTTAGGGTTTTAAAAAGCAGTTTTTGTTTTCCAAGCAGTTCAAAACAATCTTCCGCCACCGTTCTTGTTATCGTTTTTGCCGTCAGATAAAAAATCCGGTCGCAGACCTCCTCTCCCATTGCCTTTATCGCCGGAAAGACTGTACTAATCGTCTTCCCTACCCCCCGTCGGTGCTTCAACAAACAGCCGCTTTTGCTTTTTCCACCGTATGATAAACCATCGCCGCTAGTTCTTTCTGCCCCGGGCGATAGGAAAATGGAAAGGTAAGTTCCGTAATGGATGCATCTCTCTGCTTTTTCCAGTCATACTGATAAACCGCCCATTTTTTTCATATTCATCCATCAAATTCCGAAACCACTGTACAATCTCAATTCGCGAAAATGTCTCTCGAAACCGCACCACCTGCTCGGTCTCCAGATGACAATAGGTAAGCTGCACTCCAATTTCATCCAGATTTTCATTTTCTGCAACGATATAGGCGTAGCACATTGCCTGTGCCTGATGGATAAACAACGGCTTTTCCAAATCCTGCACAGGCAGATACACGCCCTTAATCTCATCAATTACCGTTAAATCACCATCGGTAAAAATGCCGTCCGCACGCCCTTCAATTTTCAAGGAAAAATCTTCTTCATATTCGGCACTCTTAAATTTTTGCATCGTAAATAAAGGGAACCTCGGATTCATACCCAACGCCCATACTTTTTGTATTTTTTCTGTGAATACGGCTGCCAAGCTGCATTGCCTCTACATTTCTCACGCCCGTGCCGCCACTTACAATATCTCCCTCGCGGAAAACAAATTCCACTAAGTTTCTTACGGATATTTTAATCGTCTTTTCTTTGCTCATACCTATAGTATAAAACGAGGATGGCACGGACGCAAGAGGTTAAAATACAATGTTTGCGCCAGAATAGTTGCATTTCCGCTAAAAACATGATACAGTTTAAGAAACAAATTAGAAATCTGAATTGGAGGAAATTATGGCAGATATTAATTATGAAGAATTAGAAGATTTGACACTTACCATGGAAGATGAAGACGACACAACGACAGAGTGTGAACTTCAGTTTGTGTTTGAATATGATGGACAGGATTATGGTGCTTTCTGTGAAGCGGAAAATGAAACCGGTGAGTTTTATTTCTTCTCCATTGATGGCAGTACAAACTGGAAAGGAGAAACCGAGTTAGAAATTGCGCCGGTCGAAGATGATGCCCTGTTAGAACAGCTTGTCGATGTTTTGCAGCAGATTATTGATTCCGAGATGTCGGATATCGATGTCGAAGATGAGGACGATGCAGAAGAGGATGAAGACGACAGCGTCTGGGATGAATTTATTAATAAAAAATTAGAGGATTAAAAAGTCCCTTTGTGCAGAGACGGGATATCGCTTCGCGATATAGTCTCTCACAAAGGGGCTTTTTTATTTGTTTGTGTACACTTTTCATTGACTAAAATAAAGGGAAAGTTTTTTTTCTTGAAACTTTTTCCCCTCCCATGACAATATACTTGTGAAAGATGTCTTTGAGCAAAAGAAAGGAAGATTCATGTGACAAAACAGGAGTTTAATGAATATGTGCAGGCGCAGGGTGCTGACATCCTTCGATTCTGCCGCATGACAACAGCGAGCAAAATAGAGGGGATGAACTTTATCAAGATACGATGCTGAAATTGCTGGAACAATTACAGCATTTGAATGTTGATAAAAACCTCAAAAGTTACACGCTGTCTGTAGCCATCTTCCTCTGGAAAAAATCAAAGAAGAAAATATGCAAGGCGAAAGCGGCTGGCATCCTTTGAAAGTTATGAAGCACAGGATGAGAGCGGCAATTTGAAAGTTATTTCGGCTGACACTAAAACACCGGAGCAAACGGTAGTGCAAAATGAAACCAATGCACTGGTGCAAAAATGGTTTTTGATTTACCGGAAAAGTACCGCACGGTAATCGAACTATTCTACTCTGCCGATTTAAAAATTTCAGAAATTGCCACTTGTCTGCAAGTTTCAGAAAATACGGTAAAGAGCCGAATGCGCCGCGCAAAATGATTCTATAAAAAGAAATTGAGGCTGCCTTATGATGAACGATACCGAATTTGAAAAACATCTTAAAACAAGCACTCAGACCGGATATTTCCGATGAGGAAATCCTCGTAAAAAGAAAACTCCGTCTAAGTCAAAAAGGAGAAAAAGCACTATGAGAAAACATCGAATAATACAAAGCGCCGTTGCCGCAGCCGCTTGTCTGGCACTTATTTTTGGTATTGGATATAACGTTATTCAAAAACAGAAACTATTAAACCGGAAAAAGTACAGACCACAACCGGCACAAATTCCTTTGTTGTGAAGGTCAACGCAGCAGAAATCAAACACACAAAGAAAAAAATCAGATGAAGGTCTATGCCAATCCCGGTTATACCTCGATGTGGTGTGACGGCGATGCAGGCAAACAGTTTGTTTCCTACAATATAAATGCCCCGTTGCAGTTTGAGGGAAACAACATTAAAACGGTCACATACCGCATCAATAAGGGGCATTTCTTTGTTACAAAAGCAGAACACTCCAAATATTTCAAGGAGGGCGAATTGTGCAAAGGAAGCTCTCAAGCAAATTACCGTTTCTTCACCGTAAACGCGAAAGAAACACCGGAAAAACAGTTTACTGTAAGTATAACCGATGACGACTGTAAAATTTCTTCTGCCGATGCAACGGCACTTTTCGATGGAAAAGCAGAAAGCGATTCGGAATTACACGCAAGAAACAAGGCACTTGGCAATGTTACCATAACCTGCACTGCTACATTTAATGATGGAACACAGAAATCTGTAAACATCAAAGTAAAACACCAGAAATTAACAGGAGCGCAAGTTCAAAATTCAAAATTTAACAAAGACAAAAATATATCTTCGTTACCTTTGAAGTAGATGCCTAGAACAAGAAGTTCCCTTTGTGAGAGACTATAACGCAAAGCGTTATCTCGTCTCTGCACAAGGGAACTCTTTTTTCTATTTCTTTTTCGGCTTTTTGCCACAGTTTGCACAATCACCATGGCATCCGGAACACATCGAGGAACCACGGTCATGCGCCACATAAGTAATCACAAAGATAGCCGCAACCACAATTAATACAAGAATCAGAACACTAATTGATTCAAACCAATCCCTCCTTATTTGGCAGCGTTCAGCACAGCAAAATAAGCTGATTTCGCTGCATAGTCTGCTCCAAAGAGCAATGGATAACTCGTTTCTCCTTTGAAATCAGACAACCAGGAATCTCCATCGGTAAGTCCCCAGAAGGTAACACCGGTAATATTGATTTTCTGATTTCTTCTGCTGTCTACCAGCATGTTAAATAATGACTGGTATTTTGTTGCTACACTTTTCTGGTCAGCCGCTGTCCGGAATGTATTATGAATATCTAACTCCGTCAACTGAATTTCAATCTTGCCCGGATCAATCTGGTTGTACTTCTGAATTGCTACCTTTACCGCAGCAATTGTCGGACTTGTCATGGAGTAATGAGACTGCATACCAACGCCGTCACACAAGCCTTTGTCATACAAGTCTTTTACCACCTGATAAATACGGTCTCTTTTTGCCGCTGCATACTCATTGTAATCGTTTAAGAAAAGTTTCACATCTTTATCTGCATATTTACGGGCAAAAGTAAACGCATCTGTCACATAGCCGGCATCACCATATACTTTATACCAGTTGGATGATGTGCGCATCGTACCATCATCATTGACCGCCTCATTTACAACATCCCATGCATAGACAACACCCGGATAATTTTCCTGGCAGTATGTGAGAACCTTCTTAATATAGCTTTCCATTCGTTGACGCATCACATCCTTAGAAACAAGTGACTTGTCAACATTATAATCTTTATGGAAGAACCATTCCGGCGTCTGACTGTGCCATACAAGCGTATGTCCACGCAGTTTTAATCCGTTATCACTGGCAAGTTTCAATACTTTCTGAAGAATTTCTTCATTAATCAAAACATTGGTGTCGGTTCCGCGTGTCTGATTTTCTTTGCTCAGAAGTGACTCCGGTTTCATCTGGTTTTCCATTGTAATCGAATTAAACTGATTGGTAATCAGTGCCTTCGCTTTTGCGTAGGCTCCGGCTCCCTCAAGCTGCCACGTATTCACCGCTGCACCAATCTTAAAATCTTTAATGTAAGCGGTCTTTAACGTATCACTAAGCACCGGTGCTTTTACCGTAACTTTACCTTGACGCGCTTGCCGCTGTAGGTCTTTGCACGAACCGTCGTTTTTCCGACATACTGACCGGTTACAACACCTTTGCTTGTAACGGTAGCCACTTCCGGATTGTAAGACTTCCACATCACTTTGTCGTTTGATTTCTTTGGTGAAACTACACCGGTCAATTTCACAGAATCAAATTTATTTAAAACAATGGAATTGACACTCTTTTTGTCTTCGTCCACAATACGAAGTTTCTTTGCCCCTGCAAAACCGTAACACGGCACTTTAATTTCTTCTTTTTCCCACGGTAGGAAACGGTTGCTGTTATGGTTGCTTTTCCTTTTTTCTTTGCCTTCACTTTACCACGTGAAGAAACACTCGCAATCTTTTTTCTTGGATGAACTCCAACGCACCTTTGCCTTTCCTTTATTTTTCACCTTCAGCGTAACCGATTTTCCGGTTGCCAAGGTAACCGATTTCACATTTAATTTTCCCTTTACAGACGCCTGTGCCTGTTCTGATGCTGTCAGCCCTGCCGCTTCAAACATCATTACTCCGGCAAGCACATAAGCTATTGCTTTTTTCACCTTCATCTACCTCACTTCTTATTTATTTTATTCTTCAGAGCCGGCGAAATTTCATATAAAAATGGTGACGGCTCCGCCTCTTTATGGAAACGCTCTTTCACAAATGACAGATGCAAATATGTTTTTGCACGTGTCATTGCCACGTAAAGCATACGTCTTTCTTCTTCTAAATTTCCCTCTTGAACAGCCTTGCGGTACGGTACAATATCCTCATTTAATGTCGGCACAAACACAACCGGAAATTCCAAGCCTTTGGAGGCGTGCATCGTCATCAATGAAACACCTGGTTCTTCTTTGACCTGCTGCTTCTTCTGCTCCTGCCGCATTTCCTCCAGCGTATCCCCGTAATTTTCCACAAAAGAAAGGAACTCCGGAATGCTCTTTTTTGTCGCGTGCCATCTCCTGCATTTCATCCAGCACATCAAACCAGTCATCGGCATTTACATTTCTCTCATCGGCATAAGTCTTCAAAAATTCATCGTAACCAATGGCTTTTCGTATAAAATGAATTGCCGCATAGGGTGAAAGCGATGCCAGATTTTTAAATCATACTCAAAATTCCAGATTCGCTCTTCCATCCACTCCTGATTTTTCACTGCATAATAGGCACGGAGTTTATCAAAACTTACTTCTGGTTCTGTAAAAGCCGTACGGCTTAAGTATCTGACCGGGCGGTTTGCAATCTTTAAAAATTTCTCACGGCTCCGGTTTCCAAGTGCAAGCTGCAAATAGCACATAATATCTTTTGCCATCCAAGTATCAAATAAATTCGGAAGATTTTCCCGCATGGTAAATGGAACTCCATGTTCCATCAGTTTCCCGGCTAGCAAACGCATCTGCATATTCGTCCGAAATAACACCGCCATCTCCTGATACGCAATGCCTTCTTTCTGATACATCTGTATCTGTGCCACAATCTTCTCTGCTTCATCCGGTAAATTCTCGCATTTTTTCATATGCACCGGCTGTTCCTTGCCCTTGTTTGCAACAATATGTTTTTCGTACCGTTCATTATTTTTTCCAATCAGCCGTTCTGCCGCTTTCATAATCTCATCCGAACAACGGTAATTTACGCCAAGCACAATCTGTTTTGTGTCCGGGAAGCGTTTCGGGAAAGAAAGCATGATACCCGGCTGAGCACCGCGGAATCCATAGATTGACTGGTCATCATCCCCGACAATAAACAGATTATTCTCCGGTTCTGCCAACATACAAACCGTCTCGTACTCAAACGGTTGATATCCTGAAATTCATCAATCAGTAAATACCGAAACTGTGCCTGCCAGCGTCTGCGGATATCTTCTCTCTCTTTTAGAAGCTGATATGTATATACTACCATATCATCAAAATCAAGACAACGGTGTCTTTGTAGTTTTTCCTGATATCCCCGGTACATTTTCTGAAAAATTTCAGCAGAACACGCCGAGGAAAAATAGCAGTCTATTTCGATTCCTTCCCCTTTTACACGGCTGATTTCTTTTTTCAATATCGGAAAGGAATTCCTTTTTATCGTCCACCCCGTATCCGGTTTCATTGAGTGTTTCTTCTAGAAAACGGTATTTTAATGCCGGAGTTGCAATGTCTTTTACCTCATAATGATACGCCAGCCGCAAAATCTGAAAAAAAACAGAATGGAACGTTCCAAATCTGACTGGCAGACGCCGTCCACCCGTCAGCATTTCAAAACGTTCCTTCATCTCCACTGCCGCTGCTTTTTGAAAATGTTACAACAAGAATTTGTTCCGGCTTAACTCCATATTCATCAATCAATGCTTTCACACGATTGGTAATAACATAGGTTTTTCCTGCACCGGGACCCGCTAATACCATAGCAGGTCCATCCCGGTGCATAATTGCCTCTTTTTTGTTCTTTATTGCACTCCATTAAGCAACTCAATTCCTTTTCTAATTCGCTTTAATGACTCTTCTTTTCCAAGAATGTCCATAATCTCATAAGCACCACCCGGTGTCATCTGTTTACCGGAAACCGCTGTACGAAGTACCACACAGTGCCAATCCATTCTTACATTCTTTTTCAGCCACATAATCTTTTTACTACTTTTTTCTACATTCTCAAATGAGAAATCCGGTAATGCTTCTAATCGTGGAAGCATCTCGTTCAATACTTCCAATGAATTTTCACTGTTTGTTTTCATTTTCTTATGAGTGTACATCGCCACATCATATTCCGGCAATTCTTCAAAGAAATCAATCTTCTCTGTAATATCCGGGAATACTTCAATTCGTGTTTTTACCAAATCCGCAATTTTTTCAAATCCAAATCTTTGGTAATCACTTTTTGATAATCGGAAGTGCATGTTCATAATACGCATCATCGGACATCGCCTTGATATATTCACCATTCATCCAGCGAAGTTTCACAATATCAAATAATGCCGGTGATTTATTAATTCTATGATAGTCAAACACTTCTTCCAATTCCTTCAAGCTGAAAATCTCACGGTCATCCGCCGGACTCCAGCCAAGTAAAGCAACATAGTTTACAATTGCTTCCGGCAGAAAACCAAGTTCTACCAAATCCTCAAAGGAAGAATCACCACGGCGTTTGGATAACTTTTTATGCTCCTCATCCGTAATAATCGGACAATGAATATAGGCTGGCACTTCCCATCCAAAAGCCTCATACAGGCGATTGTACTTCGGTGCGGAAGACAGATACTCATTTCCACGGACAACATGTGTAATCTCCATCAAATGGTCATCAATTACATTGGCACAGTTATAGGTTGGATAACCATCTGACTTAATCAGAATCATATCATCCAATTCATCATTTGGTGCTGTAATTTTTCCATAAATTACATCATCAAAGGATGTTTCTCCTTCCGTCGGGTTGTTCTGGCGGATAACATACGGCACACCTGCTGCCAGATTTGCCTCAATTTCCTCTTTGGTCAAGTGAAGACAATGTTTGTCGTACTTTGCAGCCTTTTCCCCTCTTGCTTCTGCTTCATCATGAAGTTTCTGCAGTCTTTCCTTTGTACAAAAACAGTAATAAGCCTCTCCCTTTTCTACGAGTTTTTTCGCATACTCAAGATATATACCGGTTTTTACACGCTCGCTCTGTACATAAGGGCCATAGCCGCCATCTTTGTCCGGACCTTCGTCATGCTTAAGTCCTGCCTGGTCCATCGTTTTATAAATCAAATCAAGAGCACCTTCAACATAACGCTCCTGATCGGTATCCTCAATACGTAGAAGGATCTCCGCCTTCATGTTTTGCAATCAAGTACTCATATAACGCTGTTCTTAAATTGCCTACATGCATTTTTACCGGTCGGGCTCGGTGCATATCTTGTTCTAATTTTTTACTCATTGTCTTCGTTCTCCTTTAATCTTATTACATCTGGTCTAAATATGCTTTCAGACACGCAACGGTGCCATCAATTCCGCACAAGTCACTACGGATAGCAAAATCATAATTAAGCACGTTATCCCAGCGTTCACCAGAGTGATACTTATAATCGTTCGCTCTGCTTTTATCTTTTTTCATAACCATTTCTGCTGATTTTTCTTTCGGAATTCCCTCTACCTCAATCGCACGTTTAATGCGGAAATCGAGTGTTGCGCGAATAAACAGATTGACTACATTTTCCTGATTTTTCAAAATGTAATCCGCACATCTGCCAACAATTACGCAAGGACCTTCTTTTGCTACATTGCGAATCACCTTCGACTGCGCTAAGAAAATACGGTCATCTAACGACAAACCGGAAAATCCGACATCCTGACTGGAAAATACATTCATTCCCATCGCAATGGAATAAAGCAGACTGTTGCTTGCTTTATCTTCTGCGCGCTCAAAAAAGCCGCCTCTGCAAAACCGGTGTCTTTTGCCGCACGAGAAATGATTTCATTATCATAAAATGGAATTCCATAAGCCTCTGCTAACTTCTTTCCGATTTCTCTTCCCCCACTGCCAAACTGTCTTGTAATCGTAATTATTTTATTCATGATAATCCCCGCCTTTCTGCTAAAAAGAACTCTTTTTATACTTTCTATTTTACCATTTTAGCAGAGATTCGCAAGCGGTTTTTGTGCTTTAGGGACTTATATTCTGTTAAAAAAGTTATCAATTCCGTCCGCAATTCCCTTGACAATCTTCTTCTGATAAGAAGCTTTTGCCATCTTTCTATCCTCGCTTGGATTACTCATAAAGCCCATTTCCACAATTGTAACCGGAACTTTACACCAGTTGATGCCTGTCATGCTGTTCGTGTACATAACACCACGGTTCTTTGCTCCTGTCGTTTTACACATTGCTTTTAAAACCTTTTGGAGAGTTTCTGGCTTGCCTTACGGTTTACTTTTTGTCATGTAACGGTTATTAGACGCCGGCGCTATCGTCAGTGCCCTTTGACACTCGAACTTCCCGCACTGTTTGCGTGAATTCGGATAAAAGCGTCCGCTTTGTATTTGTTCGCTACTTTAGCACGCTGCACATTTGACATGCGGACATTATTTTTTTGTACGCACCATGATTACTTTATAGCCACGATTTACCAATTCTTTCTGTAACTTTTTAGCCACCTGAAGATTCAATTTATATTCCGGCAGATGTGTCACACAGCCACTCTCTCCTCCGGTCACCTTTGCCTTTCTCTGACTTGAGCCCGGTCCAATCGGCTCCGTTGCACTCATCGCACGGGTCTGGTGTCCTGCATCAATTACAATCACTTTCTGTTTTTCTTCTGCCTGTGCTGTCTTTGTCTTTGCTGCTCCCGTCACACAAAGGGATAACAAAAGCACTGCTGACAAACACATAGAAATAATTCGTTTCATCCTGTTCCTCCTATTTTGCTGCTTATCCATTTTCTTAATTTTTTCGTGATACAAAAGCCTTGTACCGCATAAAAAAGTGTATCATATCACGCCCTATCTGTAAAGAAACATCGACAGCGTATCACACCACTCATTTTCCTTAAAACAAGAAAATGCTGTACAGCCGATTTCATCGTCTATACAGCATCTATATGACATGCGGAGTATGGGACTTGAACCCACACGCCCTACGAGCACATGATCCTTAGTCATGCCTGTCTGCCAATTCCAGCAACTCCGCATTTTCGCTAACAATCACTGCCAGCGAATAATATATTACCAAAAAACAAAACCAATGTCAATCATTTTCTGAAATAATTTTTATTTGAATGCATATTGCATAAAAAGTATAAAAGGCACGATCCCAGCACCTGTCATCATGACCGGTTCCTTTTACTTCAAAAACATATTATTTAACCCAAGCAAATCACACTGATTAACAAATCTTCTTGCACTATCATCCATCATATGGTCCTGCTGTCCGGTGATAAAGAAACACAACTTAATCTGACTGTTCAGACGATTGGCATCCTCTTGTGTCGTTACAATCGTCTGCTTGGTTGAAGCAAATGGTCCAGCCGAGAAGAATCCCATATACTGGAACAAATCCGGATGTTTTAACCCCAGTTCAATGGCTTCTCCACAGCCCATAGACAGCCCGCACACACCTGTATGAGCAGCGCCTTTTTTACCGGATAATTTTTTTTCCATATACGGAAGTAAATCATAAATCACTTCATATTCGAACAAATAACAGTTACTCCACGAATTCTGAACAACCGGATTAGACTCTGTATTTGGATATGTTTTACTTTTATCATAGTTAATGTTGCCATTCGGAAATACTACAATACACTCTTCCGCCTCTTTCGTATCATACAAATAGTCCATAATATTGTTTGCATGACATCCGGCTCCGGCTGAAGTCTTTCTTCCGCAAGTCCAATAATCCTCATTTTGTCCGCCACCATGCAGACAGAACAACAAATTATATGTCTTATTTTTAGGATCATAATCCGGTGGAAAATAAATCTTGGCATGCCCTTCGCCGCTTTCACGGTATTGGGAAGGATATGTAAAATCTGACACCTCACCATGTGCAATATCTTCTTTATAGAAATTATAACCATCCTCCGCAACAAATTCATCCGTTACACAAAGTTTATAAGTTTCTTTTTTTTGTATCATCTGCCTTTGATGTCAAAATGAGAGTACACTTTCCAATGTGCAGAGGTTTTATCTTTCCTCTTGCATCAATAATTGCTACATAACTATTCGACGTAGAAACATTATAATCCGTAATGACTCCCTCCGACGGTTTTACTTCTTTCTTCACATCAAGGGTACTTCCAAGTTCTACCGTATAATCCGCCTTATATGTAATTTCTACCGGCGTAGGCGATGGTGTTTTCGTTGCGCGCGGTGTTCCTTTAGGCGTAGCACTTGGTGTTGCAGTCGGATCAGTTATTACCGGCTTTACAGTTGCCGTTGGTGCAGGCTGCTGTGTATTTGCTGCCGGTGCAGATGGTTGTATCTGCTTATTGATTGTCTTCTTTTTGATACAACCCTCACTTTGCAAACTGCCTTTTTCTTTTTTCCTTTGTATTTAACAGTCACGGTAATCGAAGCCTTTCCAGGCTTTTTTGCTTTGACAAGTCCTGTTTTATTTACTGACACCACCGAGCGTCTTTGACGATGAAAAAGAAACTTTCGCCTTTGCCGGTTTCTTTTTCACTTTCAATCGAAATCTTTGTCCGGTCTTTAGCGATAGTGTTTTTTATTAAGCGTCACACTAATCTTTTTGCTGCAGATTTTGATGATGCCATGCTGCTTTGGAACGGACTGGCTGCTGTACTTACCAAAAGTGCGATAAGTACTGCTTTCGCTGTCATTTCTTTGTTTCTGCTTTTCATTCCAACATTTCCCCTTTACATATAATTTTGCATTAATTTATTTTAATACCTGATAATATTTTATCTATAATTAAAAACCCGGTCAATGTATTATGCTTGCAAAAAAAACTGACACATACTATATACTTAGCCTTAAGAAATTGATGAACAGAATGGAGAAGAATCATGAATGTAACAAAACCCAGTGTAGAAATTATTGATATGAAAGATTACGATGAAATGATTCGTAAAATAGAGAAAATCGGACGTGTATGCTACAAGAGCGAGGGAAATATTACGGAAGAGTCCGCGGAACGTTTTATCCGCAATATTTTGAAAAGAGGACATGAATCTGTCATCGAACATGAGGCTGTTACAGTCCGTATGATTTGTGACCGCGGTATTACCCATGAAATTGTACGCCACCGCATTGCCAGCTACAGTCAGGAAAGTACACGTTACTGTAACTACTCCGGTGACAAATTCGGCAACGAAATTACTGTTATCGATATCGCCGGTGGATTTTCTTATGATTTAAACAACGAAACTGATTTACAGAAATACGAAGCATGGATGCGCGCCATGGAAAATGCAGAGAAATCTTACTTTGAGCTGATTGAACTGGGTGCCACACCACAGGAAGCCCGTTCGGTACTTCCAAACAGTTTAAAGACAGAAATCGTCGTGACAATGAATCTTCGCTCCTGGCGTAACTTCTTCCGTCTGCGTTGTGACTCCCATGCACATCCACAGATGCGCGAAGTAGCAAATATCGCCCTCGACTTATTCAAAAAAAGACTCCCTATCTTCTTCGATGATATTGACTAATATTATGAGGAGGGACCCGCGAAGCGGGAGGAGTCCTGATAATTAATATTATGAGGAGGGACCCGCGAAGCGGGAGGAGCCAACAAGTTTAGAACCGACAAAAAAACAACGCTTTCTCATCAATTGAAGGAAAAGCGTTGTTTTATTTGCGTTTGTTTCATTACTATTTTATTTTCTACAACTCTTTTTTGACTGATTTCGTGCATAGCGTTGCATTTCAGGACGTCCTTAGAAAAATTTTCTCTTAAATATGCAACTCTTTTTGACTTTTAAGACAAATAACGTTGTCTCACTGAAAGAATCCACAGATTTTACGATGCCAGCCAAATCGAACCAACAAACACTGCTGCCATAATCACGGCACTGCAAACCGTTGCCAAAAACGACATTACAATCTTCTTGGCAGCACCGTCTACTTCTACCGACTGCAAAAGGGCAAAGTTTAATGCCCACGAAAAACCTGTGCAGGCACAGGTGACAGTAACCATCGTGGTAAACTGTGAGAAATCACCATCGAGAAGAACAATTCCAAGGTCCATTACGCAAATAAAAGCAAGGACAAAGAACAACAAATTGATATTTTTATCTGTCCACTTCGAAAACAGCGCATTGACAAGGCACAAACCTCCGGCGGTCATCAAGGTAAACGGAATCTGAGAAAGTCCCTCTACCGGATGAGAAAACCAGTTCATGACAAAACCAACGAGGAAAAACACCAAGCCAATGATGCATTTTTTTCCATTGCCAAGCCAGTTGTTTACAAGTGTCCATAATTCTTTAAGTTGTTTCATTTCTTTTATCCTTCCTTTTTCCAATCATATTTTACACAAGCTGCACACACAATTCTATAAACCTGCGCAGTCTAACAGTTCTCTCACGTGCCTAATGCCAATAAGTTTAATTTTTGGGTATCAAGATTGCCCGCTTTTTTTCAATAGAGACACGGTTACTCTCCGGCAGCACACACACCGTGTAGCCCGTTTTGATTGCCTCTGTTACACGACGCTCCGCCTGTGATACCGCACGCACCTCACCAACCAGTCCGACCTCACCAAACAAAAGCATGCCGTCTTGGAGACTCCGGTTATGATAACTCGACAAAAGTGCCGCCACAAGTGCAAGGTCTAACGCCGGTTCAACAACTCTCATGCCACCGGCTACATTTACATAGGCATCGCAGTCTGCCATCCGCACCCCCATTCGCTTTTCCAGTACCGCCATCAAAAGATTCACACGGTTATAATCTGTCCCTACCGCCGTACGCCTTGGCATCGGGAAGCTGGTCTGGCAGACGAGAGCCTGAACCTCCAGAAGAAATGGCCGGCTGCCTTCCATCGTACAGGCAACCACAGAACCGGCTTCATTTGGGAGACGTCCCTGCATTAGATATTCCGAAGGATTTGGCACCTCCACTAAGCCCTGATTCTGCATTTCAAAAACACCGACTTCGTTTGTCGAACCAAAACGGTTTTTGACACCCCGGAGCATCCGGTACATCGCCGTTTTATCACCCTCGAAATAAAGCACCGTATCCACCATATGCTCTAACATTCTCGGCCAGCCACATTTCCTTCCTTCGTCACATGACCAACAATAAAAATCGTAATATTTTGACTTTTGCCAGCTGCAAAAGTATCGAAGTAATTTCGCGCACCTGGCTTACACTGCCGGGTGCCGCATCCACACTTTCCTCAAAAACGGTTTGAATCGAATCTACAATCAACACCTCCGGCTTCACCTCATCCACCGCCTGTAAAATGGTACCGATACATGTCTCTGAAAACAAATACAAATCATCCGTAAATTTGCCAATCCGCTCGGCACGTAGTTTAATCTGTCTTGCCGATTCCTCGCCGGAGACATAAAGCACTTTCGTACCTTCAGCGGACACCAGACGGCACATCTGCAAAAGCAGAGTGGATTTTCCGATTCCCGGATCACCACCTACCAAAATCAAAGAGCCGGGCACAATACCACCGCCTAAAACCCGGTCCAATTCTTTTCATACCGGTCGGTCGTCTGCACTCTTTCTGCGTCTCAATCTCATTCATTTTAGCAGGCTTTGCTGCCATCGGCACAGAGCGGTGTCCGCCACTTAAAAAGTTCTTCCCCGCTTGCCATTAGCAGGTGCTTCCACCATCGTATTCCACTCATGGCATGCCGGGCACTGCCCAACCCACTTTGAGGACTCACAACCACATTCCTTACAAAAAAATACTGTCTTTTCTTTCGCCATAGTCACCTTTCCCACGATATAATGTGCAGAAGCACCGGCAAATTCTTGCCGGTGCCCAAAAATCACTTCATTTCCTTTTCCGAGGTATCCATACTTATCAGCACTTTACAATCTTAACACTGGATTTCGCGCCTTCGTTCAAAGATAAACTCGCATTGAGTTTACCTCCGACATTCGTCGGGATTCTTCCAGCCGACACACCATCAACAACCAATTTATACTCGGTCGATGGTTCCATCTCAAGCGTGAAACTGATATCGCTTGGTGCTTCCACTTCAACCTCAACCACATCCGGATTACCCTTAAACTTTGTTACTGTAGAACCCGGTACCGATTCATACACTAACGTACCATTCTTCTCCAATTTGGTAATTTCCTTAAAAGTCTTGATTTTGTAGGTTGCACCCTCGAATGCAAAATCCGATTTTTCGTCTTCGTATCCAGCAAATAATTGCCAAAACTTAACGTCCCATCCGCATCTTTGCGAATCAATTCTTCTACTACGCCCATCTTGTGATTCCTCCTTCGTTCACTCGTTGACGCCTTTTCATTGCAGCATCTTTTTATACTTCAAGTATACAATATTTCGACTTATTTTGCCATTCCTTTTTTGTGATTTTTTCTTCACTTTTTCTCATCCGCAAAAGTCTTCTTTTTTACTACAATTTTCTTCTTCGTTCCTTCACAAGAAAGCGAAACATCCACCGTATCTCCGATAGAAATATCTCCCATAAGCACAGCCTCTGCCAAAACGTCCTCAAGTTCGGTCTGCAAAGCACGGCGGATTGGTCTTGCGCCGTAATCTTTATCAAAGCCTTTATCGGAAATAAAATCAACCACATCGTCTGCTATGCAAAGTTCCATATCCATCTGGTTTTTCACTCGTTTTGCAAACTGCTTTAACATAATCTTTGTAATATCTTTTATATTTTCCTTATTAAGGGCATGGAAAACAATCATTTCGTCCACACGGTTAATGAACTCCGGCTTGAAAATATGTTTCACTTCTTCCATCACGCCTTCCTTCATTTTCTGGTATTCCTCCTCGCTCGTCTTCGCCTGTCCAAAGCCAAGTGTTTTGGAGAAATAATCCGGTTTGCGCCGGCATTTGATGTCATAATGATAATCGTATTTTTTAAAATCCACCTTTTTGCCGTGGGCGTCCGTAATGTGACCATCCTCTAACACCTGCAAAAAGCATATTAAAGACATCCGGATGTGCCTTTTCAATTTCGTCAAACAAAAGAACCGAATACGGCTTTCTGCGAACCTTTTCGCTGAGCTGTCCGCCCTCTTCATAAGCAACATATCCCGGAGGTGAACCAATCATTTTCGACACGCTCTGTTTCTCCATGTACTCCGACATGTCAACGCGAATCATATCTTTTTCGAACCAAACACAGCTTCTGCCAAAGCCTTGCTAAGTTCTGTTTTTCCGACACCTGTGGGTCCTAAGAATAAAAATGAACCAATCGGGCGTTTCGGGTCTTTTAAGCCCACGCGCCCCCTGCGAATTGCACGAGCGACAGCCTTAACAGCATCATTTTGTCCAACGACACGCTCATGCAAAATGGCATCCAGTTTTTGAGTCTCTCTTTTTCCGCTTCCTCCATCTGCTCTACCGGAATGTGTGTCCACTTGGCAACCACCTGGGCAATGTGAGATGGCAGAATTTTATCTTTTTTCTGTCGCTGTTCCTGTTTTAATTCTTCTTCTTTTTCTATTTTCTTTTCTAACTTCTTTTCCGCAGCAAGCAGCTCTCTCACGCGCTCTAAGTCACCGGCAATCAAAGCCTGCTCTTTCTGCTCATACAAATCTTCCCGCTCTTTTTCATATTCCTGCGTGCGGTCAGACTGTGCATAAACAGTCTGCAAATGGAATTTGGCAGATGCCTCATCAATCAAATCAATCGCCTTATCCGGCAGATAACGGTCATTCAGATAGCGCTCCGACAACTGGACTGCTGCCTCAATGGCTGCATCTGTAATTTCCACTTTGTGAAATTCCTCATAGCGGCTTCTAAGCCCCTTTAACATGCTAATCGTCTGAACAGCAGATGGTTCTTCAATGACAACCGGCTGGAAACGGCGTTCTAAGGCAGCATCTTTTTTTCAATATGCTTACGGTACTCTTCTCTCGTTGTCGCACCTATCACCTGAATCTCACCACGCGCCATCGCCGGTTTCAGAATATTTGATGCGTCAATTGCTCCTTCTGCGCCGCCGGCACCAATAACGGTATGCAGTTCGTCGATAAAAAGTAAAATATTTCCTGCCGCTTTCGTCTCGCGAAGAGCGCGTTTAATCCGCTCCTCAAATTCGCCACGGTATTTCGAACCGGCAACCATGCCGGACAAATCCAATGTAAGAATTCTTTTTTGTTCCAATGTATGCGGCACCGCACCATCCACAATACGGATGCCAGTCCTTACACAATTGCTGTCTTACCAACACCCGGCTCACCAATCAAACACGGATTATTTTTCATGCGCCGGCTGAGAATTCCAATCACACTCTCAATCTCATCGTCACGATTTAATACAGGATCCAGTTTTCCGTCCTTTGCATACTGCGTCAAATCTCTGGCATACTGGTCTAACGTCGGAGTACCCGAATTTTTCTTGTTGCGGGAACGGCTGGCAATCAGTTCATTTTTTGCCTGTACCATATCACCGCCGGTCGTGAGAATCATGTCTGTATAAAGCTTCTGAATTGGCGCACCTGACGCTAGCAAAATCTTATACGCCACACATGACGTGTCTTTTAAAATTGCCAACAGCATATGCTCCGTTCCGGTCTCTTTTAACTGCATTTTCCCGGCTTCCTCTGCCGCCGCCAGTAAAGTGCCTCCAGTTTCGGCGAAGTCTCACCCCGCAAAGGCTCTATTTCGACAACATCCGACATACCGCAGTATTCACGAACTTCTATGTCTAACCGCTCTTTATCCATGCCATTTTCTTTTAAAACTTTTGCTGCCACACCAGGTGCCGCACTAAGACCGAACAAAAGATGTTCGCTTCCGACAATCCTCTGTCCCATACGAATGGCAAATTTAGCAGCTTTATTCAACGCTTTTTCTGCTTCCGTAGTAAACTGTCTACTCATAATGATTCTCCATTTCGATATCCTTCATATTGGTTATAAATTTCGTCCACTAACTCGTGTACATCTTCACGCGATACATTTTACAAATCGCCTGTGCTAAAATCAAATCCATTGTCTGCGCCAGTTCCATGCGCGCTTTAATTTCATCCACATCAACCGCCACAATTGCACCGTGACGCCTGTCAAGCTGCAGATATCCTTCTTGTCTGAGCATCGCATATGCCTTATTTACCGTGTGCATATTAATCCCAACCGTCTCTGCCATATCACGGACGGAGGGAAGATTTTCCCCTTCTCTTAACTCTGCCTTAACAATCGCATAAACAATCTGATTTCTAAGCTGGAGATACAATGCTTCATCACTGTTAAAATCAATGGATATATACATTTTTTATTTCCTCCTTTGTTCTATCCGCAGTATAACAGATAGCCTCTTAAAAATCAAGTTCCTTCCCTCTTTTGATGGGGTAAATTTACTGTCGGAAAGTAATAGGCAGACTACACCTGTGTCCTGTTTAAGATTTGATAACTGTCTTTACTATATCCGATTTTTTCTTTTCTTACAATCCCCATATATGATTTTTTAATGCCGCTATCTTTTTGATGTGTGGGTACGGAATACTGTATACCGGCAGATCTGCCAGTTTTCCAAAGCCTGTTTCTGTTGCGTCTTTCCGCTGACAACATCTGCGTTGCTGAATATATCACTTCTTCTGCACCTGCAGCCAGTGGCAGTTCTTTTTTCTGGTATCGAACCAGTTCCAGTATATCCCTCTTATTTTGGCGGTATATACGCAGTCTTGCCATCTTATCTGCACCGGTTCTGCTCCAGCCTAATGGTCTTGAACTCATTCTGTCTGAGTAAATGTGGCTCACGTGTCCCTCTGCGCTGCACTGCAGGCTCTTATCCTTAGCTTTCACGGATTCCATAATTCCTGTCCAGTTCCCCAGAATATAATTCTTTGCAGATTCTACTGCCTTTGCTTTTGTTTCACTCTCTGTTACATGCAGAATCTTATCAAATGCTTCTTCCGCCGCCCATTTCCTTTTTCCGTTAATGGCTTTGTAGATTTCACTTCTCGCATCCTGTGCGGAATCTTTCAGGTGGCTTGTTGCTGATATGATGTATTTATGCATGTGAAAACGGTCCAAAACAAAACGTGCCTTGGTGTGCATTCCTGCTCCCGTTCTAATCAATCCGCTCCGTCTCCGTTTATATATATTTTCTCCAGCACTTCCTCGTCATAGCTCGCTGTAATAAAATCAAACACTTCCTGCCATAACGCCTTCGTTCCTTCCGTCCCGGCATAGTCCCCACCGAAGTAATGGCAGTTTACCAGTTCATGCTTACTCCCATCGAAACTTACATCCTCATAGACATAGATAAGCTTTGGCATAACGGTATTAACGCGGGGCTTTTTAATGTCACCCTTTTTTCAAGATACTGCAGCGAAACATGGTCTTCATCTGCATCGATATACAGACGGCTTACTCTGCGTTTCTCCTTCAGCGGCTCCAGTAACGGAAACTCAAGGGCATGAAGCTTATTCATTACGGTTTCCTTGCTTACCTCCTGTTCCCCGATACAGGCATTGATTCCGCCCTTCCGGTAACTGCTTTCCACAGCCTCCTCCAGTATTCTGGCTTCTGCATCCTCTGAAATACGGGCATGCGATTCCAAGCCCATGAGACGGTCTAACAGATAGCAGTATTCCCCGGTTTCTTTATTGTGAAAATACGTCCTGCTGTAACAGATTTCTCCCAGGCTGGTCAGAAGCTTCGTTTCATCCCGGCGTTCAATGTACCAGCCTTTTCGCAGGTCTTGTCGTTTACGCAGCAGTTCATCATAGCTTTCCAGTTCTTCTTCAATCAGGGAAAGTCCTAACTTCGTTACCTCTTTAGTCACTCCATAAACCATTTCTGCAAACTTGGTAAGGTCATCTGTATAGTAACTAAAAATTTCTATTAAATTTTTTACCCCTTGTTCCTGAAAATGTTGTATACTGTTAATCATGAAAGCACCCTCCTTGGATTTTGGTCTAGTCAACTTCAATCCTAACACAGGAATCCGGTGCTTTCTATTTTTTTATTTTCCTACAAAAACTTTACCCTAGCCCCTCTTTTATCCCGGCGCTTCATCGCCATCTTAAGCATGGCAATCAAAAGGCTCAATACCGTAACAATCAAAACAATAATCACTGCCATAAGGACTGTCGTGGAAATCGGAAATGAACCACTGTCATCTGCCGTTTCGCCCTTATTCACACGTTCTACCATCGTTCCGGTATATTTCTGAATCGTCTGCTCCGTGCGGTCATACTGGTAAAGCGCTGCATCCCCGGTTTTGGTTTCAGATACAAAAGCAGATAATTGTTATCCAAATCATGTTCCATCGTAAAAGCCGGCACCGTAACACCAGAAAGCACAACGGACGATTGAATATATCCTTCCGGCACCCGCTCTAAATCATCGGGATTTGCAACCTCAAATTCATAAGAATTTTTGATAATCTTTTTATCCCTTTCTGCTCGACCACAAATCCAACAGACTGCGTTGTATCTGCCTCATCTTCCCGGCTCTCGGTCTCTTCCTTTGTTTCTTTCGTAACCATCACTTTATATTCTCTCACACTGCCATCTTCCGCCGTCACAACAAACGATACATCATTATTTCCCTCAGAAAGATTCTCGCCGCCACGCACCGAAACTCTCGCTTTTCTCATCCTGAAGCGCATACGAATAATACAAAGAATCCGAATTAGCATCTACTGTCGCCTCATAAGCCGTAACTTCCGGCGAAAACTCCGGCGTCATCGAAACAGCGTCAAGTTTCAGCGTTTTCAGACGATTTTCTTTGGATTTTACCGGCGGTGCCGTCACTACCGGAACATTTGTTGCCTTCGGTGTAGTTTGTACCTCAGTATTTCCCGTCTTTTTCTTCTTTTTCACAACCGAAACCGCCACCTGGTTACTCCACATGGAAAATTTTTTCGCCGCTTGCATTTGTCACCGATATATCTCCGTCTGCCCGGATTATCGTGGTTCCTTTTTCTTTGCCTTGAATTGCAGGGAAAAGGTCTTTTCGGCACTTCGGTACCGTATTTCCCGTAGAGGCAATTTCCAGCATGCCATTTCCGCCGCTTACCTTTTGCCACCGGAAAGAAAAGTTAAAATCGAATCATCATAGGAAAGACGGAACGAAACATCCGCAAAGGACTCACTAGATGCCACCTGACATACTACCGTCACCTGACTTCCCTTGCTTACCGTCTCTGACAGTGCCGATAACTGCAGCGAACCGCTCGCCGCCTTTGCCGTAACCGGCAGACAAAATGCCATCATAAGTATCAAAATAATTCCTGCTGTCATTCTTTTTTTTCATCGTATCGTCCCTTCCCTTTCTTGTCCTTTTTATTTGGGCATTGGGCTGTTTGCCGCCGGCATATTTTCATAAACCGGAATTGAAAATACCAATGGAGATTTGTCCATCATACCGGCATATGCCTTTTTCGTCTTAATCGATTCTTCATACGCCGCTTCCACATTTGTCATGTACTGATGGGAATAGCGTTTATAACTTGTCACGTTAAATTTTTCAAGATAACACGTATTTTGCCCCTTGGCAATATAGCCGGAACTTATGTACTGCGCGCCGCCGACAATCGAACGGTATGGGTCGGTCCAAGGTCTTAAATAGGTACCCGCCTTTTTATCACTCGCCCACTTCAGTCCGTTTAACACCGGTGTACTGCTGCTAGTCGCACCAATATTATAAAAATTATAAATTCCCGGATAGGAAGATACCGTACCGGTAACTGCCGTACTCGTTGTTGTCGCACTTGTCACGACTTCCTGTTTGACACGGCTAGCCAGATGATAAGGACTTGCCTTGCTAATCTTCGCTGCCTCCATGAATGCAGTCACATAATACATCGTTTTCGCCGCACCGGTGTTGACATCCGTATAGGAAAACTTCTTGTTGTAAAATGGTGTGTTGGACAAAATTGTATTGACACCGGATTTTGTCTGGTACTGCGACTGATATTCCAGTAACTCAAACATGTAAATACTTCGATCATTTAAATAGTTTCTGGGATCCATAAAATATGCCACCGCAGCTTTCGATGCAGCAACCCATGTGCTTCCGTCAAATACCTTCCACTTGCCGGTAGATGCATCGTATGCATCTTTTCGGTTGACTTCCATGCCTTTGCTCTCGCATTGGAAATCAGGTTCACACCCGTTTTCGATTCCTCCGTTACAGCCGTATTCCAGTCAAGACCGGTTTTATAGGCTTTAAACTGCCAATACGGATATGCCGAATGAAGTGCACGCAAACTCTGTTTATACGATTCCGGAAATCCTTCATTTTTCATTGCCTGCTCAAACTGCGCATCGCTCATGGCAACTACCGCAACTTTTTTCGTCACCGGTTTCTTTGCAAGTTTTACATATTTCGCATTGGAATATCCGGTATAAGTCTTTCCCTTGTAGTTAAAACGCAGTTTATACCATCTGGTACTCTTTACTGCCACATCACTTACAATCGTAACTGCCGCTTTCTTGGCAATGGATACTTTTTTCCCGCCTACCTTTTTATATGCTGAACCGGTTCCTTTCTTTTTACGGATATTCGCCGCCTTTTTCACATTGAAAATCTGTGCATATATGCCTTTTCCCGCTGTCAGTTTCACATATTTATTCTGCAGATATGCCTTCCTTTTTTTTCTTTTTATATGTAAAAGAAACATGGAACCATTTTTTCCCTTTCAGCGTCTTTTCACCAATTACTTTTATTTTCTTTCCCTTTGCAAGCGACATTTTTTTCCTGCCAACCTTATAAACACTCTTTCCATTTGCTTTGTAAAGCTTGGATTTTTTTCAGCACCTTTGCACCCACTGAAACCGGCCGGTAGGATGTCTCATAGCGATAGGTAATTGTTGGTTCTGATGTAGATGCCGGCGTTACTGTCGGTGCAGGTACCGCAGTCGACGCCTGTTCAATCGCAATATAATTGGAACTGACAAAGCCTGTCAAAGTCGTGTTATCCTTTACAAAACTAACCTGATACCAGCCTGACAATTTCTCCAAAATAGTCACTTTATCTTCTTTCGCCAACAAAACATTGGCATTGTTATACTGTAAAATATCATAGGAAGTACCTGCCCCCGTGCGTACATTCAATGACGATGCCGTCACAATTCCCGTCTGGTGTGCCGCCAGTGAATTACCGCTGCGAAAAAACACCAGACCACATAAAAGTGTCATTCCTAAAATGGTGTAAAAAGACTTTCCGGTTCATCGAATCTCTCCTTCTCATGCTTGTACAATTACATAAATGCGCTCGCTGGTTTCATTTGGCATCTGTTTCATATCTTCATCCAGAAAAGAAACCAACGCAAGCCCATTTTTTCTCAATCAGTCGTTTTAATGTGTCCATATCATAGGCACGCTGGTAATGCGCTTCCTCCGTGCGCTCATACAGTTCGGAATCTGCCTGTTTTCTAAAAATTGTGAGCATATATTCGTTAATATCCTGATCTTCATAAAAATAGTTTTCCCAGATATAACTGACTTCCTCATCCTGCTCAACCCATGTCTGGTTGCCGATGATGTTTCGGTAACAGTACGCCGTCTTCAAATCGAAAATGAAATAACCGCCCGGTTTAACATACGTTTTCACCCGGCTAAAAAGTTTATTCATTTCCTCCTCATGAAGCAGATAATTCACGGAATCGCACACACTGAGCATCACATCTACCGGGCCGTCAATTCCATTTCTTCCATGTTCTGATGCAGAGACAAAATATCGGAACCGCTCTCTTCCTGCTTCTGCTTCGCAATTGCAAGCATATCCACCGATTTATCCAGACCAATCATGTCATATCCGGCAGCCGCAAATTTCTCCGTCATTACGCCGGTACCGCATCCCAGTTCACAGATTCTTCCGTTCAAAACGCCCTTCTCATGCAAATACTGCAAAAGATTTTCAAACCATGTCTCAGAGGGAATATGATTCATCATATGGTCATATACATTGGCAAATCCTTCATACATCATCTCAATATCCTCCTAACATTCAATTGTCTCACTCAGTGAGAAAGAATACAACAGGCATTTTACCACCTTTTTTCCTGTCATTTTTTCCAGTGCATCCCGGTATAACTCCATCTGTCTCCGATAACGCGATATAAGCACTTTTTTTCATCCCCGGGCTTAAGCGAATCGGTTTTGTAATCCATGAGCACAATTCCGTCATCGGTCTCATAATATCCATCAATGATTCCCTGAACCAAAACTGTCTCATCTTCCCCGCGTTCATCAAACAAATCACGTGCCGGATACCCCATAACAAACGGCTGCTCTCTGTGGAGACGTCCTTCCTTCTGTGCTTGTCGCATTTTTTCTTCCTAACGTCGAGTCAAAAAAAGCTGACAGCCGTCTATAATTTAACACCTCGGTATCACTTTCGCAAAGTCTGCCGGTCTCAACTAACCGTTTTACTTCTTTACGAATCTGTGCCTCATCTTCCGTATTTACAAAATCAATTACCGCCATCACCTGATGCCAGATTGTTCCGTATAAAGCACCTCGGTTTGCCGATTTTTCTTTTGTCTCTGTCTGCATAAACGCAGGAACCGGCTTTTCTTCCTCCTTCTCCTCATGTGTGAGAATGGTAAAATCTTCCATGTCCAGTTCTTCCATCGACTGAATTTTCAAATCGGATACCGACACTTTTACCGGCAGTGGTTCCGGCTCCGGCTCATCCGCCGCATCCATCCATTCATACATCTCCTGTAAAGGTTTATCATAGCAGATGGTTGTGTCAAAATTATAAAGAGCCTGCTCCTTTACCGTCTCTTGTACCATACCATGTTCCACCTGTAAAATCAAATCATCCGTCTCGACTTCTACCAGATGAAATAAATCCGTCCGGATAGGTACCGCCGGCAAGACCATATCGAAAAAGGTCTTTATTTTCTGCCTGTTTTCCCCGGTTACCGCCGCTGAATCCGTATTCTTTGCACATCCCAATAAAATCAATTTTTCCTTTGCACGCGTCATCGCAACATAAAGTTTACGCATCGCTTCGCCAAGTTCATCCTGGGCGTTTACGTATTTGAGATAATGGGTATAAATCGTTTTCTTCTTTGTCCTTTTTTCATTATCCACAACCGGCATTACCATCGCAATATCCGGATGAATCGTAAGGATGCTTTTTATCCGGAACATGAATTGCGTGCCCCATGCCGCCGATTATGCAGATTGGAAATTCAAGTCCCTTGCTTTTATGAATTGTCATAATCCGCACAACATTTTCTTCTTCTCCTGAGAGATTTACTTCGCCCATCTCCTCGGTCTGCTGTGAAATTTTTCCAGATAACGAACAAACGAATACAATCCGTGATAGGTCGGCCCATCAAATTCCCAGGCAATCGCCATCAAACTGTCCATATTCGCATTTCGCTGCACACCATTTGGCATTAGGCGGACCGCCTCGTAAATTCCTGTATGGTCATAAATATCCTGCACAATTTCTCCAACGGCCGCATAAGACGCCTTCTTCCTAAAATATGAAAGTGTCTCGAGAAAGTGCTGCAATTTCTCATACAAAACATCACTCTTGTCATAGGTTAAAATGGCATCATACAAATCTGCCGTGCGATTTTCCATGCGGATAACAGCAAGTTCATCTTCAGTCAGAGAAAACATTGGTCCAAGTAACACTGCCGCCAAAGGAATATCCTGATGCGGATTGTCAATCACCTGAAGCATGGAAACCATAAGACCGATTTCCCTCGTATCAAAAATCCTCTCTTTTTCTCCATCACTGCCGGAATTTCATAATCCTTCAGTGCATCGAAATACGCCTGTCCCTGTGAATTTGTCTGGACGATGATGACAACATCCCCATACTCAGCCTTTCGGTACCCTTCTTTATCCTTCACATAAAGCGGCGTTTCCCCCGATACCATTTCCTGAATTTTCAGTGCTGCAAGTGTGCCCTCCGCCTCCATATTCTGCTTTCCTAAAATCGCATAGACGTCCACATTTTTCGCAATTTTTTTTCTGTATTTTCAAAATCACTTCCCAAATGCAGTTTGGCTTCATCGTCGTCCTCCACACCGCCGATATCTGTATGCATCATACGGGGAAAATACTTCATTCGTACTCTCTAACACAATTTCTCTGCTTCGGAAGTTCTTCTGCAAATCAATTCTGCGGTATAACGTTCCCTCTTTTTATTGTAGGACAAAAGTTTTTCGGCAAACAATTCAGGACGTGCGCCACGGAACCGGTAAATACTCTGTTTGGCATCTCCTACCATAAAAATATTCGGCATTTCACCAGCAAGCCCATCTCTCGAAACCGCATGAAGAATCGTATCCTGCACATAGTTACTATCCTGGTACTCATCAATCATAATTTCAACAAATTCATTCGCCAGTTCCTTCGCTGCATCCGTTCGGACATATGCGCCGCTCTCCTCATCCTTTTGTAAAAAAGAATCGAAATCGTCAACTGCTCTAAGTCATTAAAGTCGAGAATCCCCCGCTCCCTTTTTTTTCTGCCACAAACAGTTCATGCAGCCTTCTGGTCAGGCGGAATAACGCCTTCATCTTCCGGCTCGTATCCTTTAAATCATTAAGATGTTCCTCTGCCTCTTTATCAAAATACTGTTCTTTCCATTCCACCATGCGTTTTTCAGCATCCTTGCAGCTTAAACGAACGGCTTCTTTATTTACCTTTTCCTCTCCCGTCAGGCCTCTTGGTGCACGGATTGTAAGTTTCGGAAGTCTGCCAAAATAAGCGCGATACTCTTCATATCCTGAGTTCTCCGGCAAATCCGACAAAAATGCCAGCATCTCATCCAGATAAGGCTCATAAAACAGCGGTTGGTTTGGTCCATGGCAAATATCTTTCAGTGCCTTATATTCCTGAAGTATTCCCTGAAGAAATGTTTTTCGTGGAAGCCAGTAAGTTTTTCATAAATCCTGAGTTTTCCCATTCGTCCACCGTTTGGGCATCATAAAATGCCTCCATCTCATCCAGAAATCGGAGTGGAAACGGCTGCCCCATCATTTGATTATAAATTCTTCCAATCAGATTTCCCATTTCATCATCATGGCGGTTAAACTCACTCATTCCCGCCAGTTCCAGAAAATCTTCTTCACCCTTTCCATACTCCTCCTCCAACAATTCATCCAAAACATCCTGCATAAGAAGTCTTGTCTCTGCCTCGGTTCCCATGCGGAAAGCCGGGTCAAGACCAATCCGGTGAAAATACCGCTTTACGATTTCACTGCAAAACTATGTACGGTAGAAATGTGTGCAAGTGAAAGACGCCCCTCCTGCCGCAGCAAATGTTCATTTGACGGGTCTTCTGCCAGTGCTTCTTCAATACGTTCGCGCAGGCGGTCTTTCATCTGGGCTGCCGCGAGTTTCGTAAATGTCACGACAACAAACTGATCCACATCTACCGGGTCTTTTTTGTCCGTAATCCGCTTAAAAATGCGCTCCACTAACACGGCTGTCTTACCGGAACCAGCGGTACCGCCGAAACCAAAAATATTGCAGCCTCTCATATCAATAATCTGCTGCTGATCTTTTGTCCAATTAATCGTCCCCATACAATGCCTCCCATACTTCGTCATCACTCATTTTTTTCATTTCGCGTACACCATCTTTTTTCGACTCATGTCCGCACACACTTCCATACGGGCAATAGGTGCATCCATCGTTATCTTCATACACATATGGTATAGCTTCGATTTTACCGTCTAGAATAGCTTTTCCACATTCTTTCATTTTTTCCTTTGTGTGAGCAATCAATGTTTCAAAGTCCTTTGTGGAAAGTGCTCCGGAATTTTTTTTCAAAAGTCCTTTTTGTCAACAGCCACCGGAACCACACCGGATTTTTTGTCCGGGTATGAGCTCACCGCCATTTACTACCGACTTGTCAAGATGCCCAATAATTTCCGGCTCCTCATTCACATACCCTTTGCATTTCATGCTGTCGAGAACACGTTTTTCGTATTCTTCTTCGCTCTCCGGCTTCCAATCCAAATTTTTCTCTTTAATGGCATAGTAAAGCATCGCCGCCGGAACTGCCTCTTTGCCCTTATGCTCCTTTTCAACCATTTCTTTTTGCCGCCTCTAAATACGTCAGAAGCTGCATCTGCAATCCATAGTATACCTTTGCTAACGACAAATCCTGCGAGTCACTACTCTTATAGTCAATAACCTTAATCAATTCTCTCCAGGAAGAGAACATAAATCCACACGGTCAATCACGCCATTGAGACAGATTTTTGCATCTTCATCAAACGGAATACACATCGATTCCCACTCTTTGTCATTGCCCCGGAATCCTTTTTCCGTGTAAGTCTGCACAAAGTCCCCCTCCTGCATCTGATGCCACAGCCCCCAGACCGAATGAACCACCTCGTTTTTCAACCGCTTTAACATAAAGGACACTCGGTTCGATTGAAAATATTTTCTGCCCTGGTAGCGCTCTGCCACGGCATCGACACACTCAGCCGCCAGTAAAACCGCCTCTTCTTCACTTAAATCCTGCCAGTTTTTGTTCCTTTGTTCCAGTTCATGTGACAAATGTTCCATCGCCTGATGGAATAAATTTCCATGGTCAAGACTGCTGATTTCGTACTGCTGCCGTTCGTTCAGTAAAGTCCATAGTGCGAAAAAAAACGCAAACGGACACTGCACATACTGCTCAAATCTTGTCACGCTTCCATACAAAACATCGCCAAACAACCGCTTTGCCGCTTCTTTTTTGAGCGAGTTATTTCCAGCACGTTTTCCCGAATCCGCAGCAAATCTTTTAAAATACCGGGCGTTTTCTTTTCATAATGGGAAGCAATTTCCCACCAGATAACATCCTTTGCATAGCTGCCGTCCGCCAGATGCGAAATCAAATAACTCTTTCCCTTGTCACTTCCCATGATTTTTTCATAAGAAGTATCCATTTCCTCTTTTTCCACAACAAGCTTTGGAAATACCTGTTTGACACGGTTAATCAGATAGGAAGGTCTTTTGCTCTCTCCCTTTGACGTCATAACCGAATAGGTTAGAATCACTTGCTCAGACGCTTTCGTAAGCGCTAAATATAAGTAAAACTGCTCGTTATACGATTTTTTTCCGCATCCGGTGCTAACGTCACGCCCTCTTTTTCCATGCGCTCCCTCTCACGCTCGGTTAAAAGCCCCGGTGCCCCTTTCGCCTTCGGAATACAGTTATCATTGACACCAAGGAAGAAAAGAACCTTAATATTTTTCAAACGGCTTCTTGTCACATCGCCAATCATAACCTGCTTAGCCGTTGGCGGAATAAACCCGACAATTCCTTCTGAAATTCCGCCTCTAACATTTGTGTATACTCTTTAAATGTGACAATTTCATCTCCGAGAAGTTCCACAAACTCATCCCACAGATGAATCATCAAACGGTAAATGCTCTTATATTCTCTCGCTAAAATAAGCTTTCCATCGTTTTTCAAAATTTTCGCTCATGGCAAGAAGACGCTCATAAATCCCGTTTTTCTCAGCGAATCCATAAAAAATTTCCGTAAATTCACGAACACTCTTTTTACCGCCTTTTAATGCCTGCAGCGTCTCCGCAATGGAATTCACAAAAATTCTCCGATATTCATTGACTTCCAGTAAATCCAGTCCGGAAACAGCATACTCCCATTCACTCTGATAGGCTGCCATCCCCCGGCATCCCCTGGCTATCACATAGTTTTCCAGGCAGTCTGTCTGCTCCCTTGTAAGCGGTGACAGGGCACAGCGTAAAAAACGGAACGTGCTCTCATAATCAAGTCTCTGCTGCACCATATGGATAAAGGCTAAGAGGTATTCAGCCATCGCATTTGCCCCAATGCTTTTCGTACTGTCCAAAAGTATCGGATGCCAAGTTTTTCAAACTCCTGCACTAAAAGCGGCTCATAAGCCGCTTCATCTGCCGTCACAACCGCAATGTCTTCCGGCTCATACCCCTCTTCTTTCATCAGCCAGTAAATGCGTCTCGCCACATAGGAAACCTCATCGCGCTCCCTGTGGCACATCGTAATGTGAATGGACTCCGGTACTTTTTCCCACGGTTTAAGCCCATGGGTAAATAACCGCTCTTCCATAAAGGCAAGTTCCTCATTTTTCGCTACCCGGTAAGGAATTTTTCCCTGCCGAAACCTGTAATAACCGGCTCCTCTACAAGGACACCTCGTTCTCCTGCCATCTGCGTCAGACGGCGTATCGTATCAGCACTCATGGAAAACACACGGTCTCTGTGTCCGGTGCGGTCTGTTGTTACCGTTATGTACATATCCTCACATACCCCTAAAATTTCACGCAAAAGTTCATACTGTGTCGGTGTAAAACCGGTAAAACCATCTAAACAGACCACACAGTGTTTCATCATTTCAAGTGAGGAAACTACCCGCGTAAGCTGTGGCACCAGTTCCTCTGCCATCATATACGTATCGCCCATCCGCTCTGTAAACGCCTGATACACCAGACGGATATCGTGCAGTTTCAAGCCAAGCAGCGAGTCCTCTCCGACTTGCTCCATAACCTCTTCCAGTGCTTCTTCCGACACATCATACTGCGCCAGTTCACACAAAAGGGATTTACATTCATCCAAAAATCCTGCCGCATTTAACCCGCGCTTAAAATACAGCATTTCTTTTTTCTTTTTAGAGAATACCTGATACAAAAATCATGATTTTCCCCATATCTTCCAAAACCGTTCGGCGCAGTGCCGGAACCTCTTCAAAGGCACGGTATGCCAGACGGTGGAAACTAAAGTACATCAATATTTAAAATCCCCTTATTTCCATTGAGGGAAACTAATGTTTTCTGGGTTTCTAATGTAAACTGATCCGGTACTAAGACAAGATAATTGATACCCGGATTTTCTGACGCGTCTTTTTGAATTTTTTGAACAGCCAGGTGCTTTTTCCACTGCCGCTCCCGCCTAAAAATAAAGTGCAATGACAAACAAACTCCTCCTCTCAAAAATAGAATGCATAGCGGCAGCATGCCGCTCATATATTAACAGTAAGCACACGCAAGCACAAAATCCATAAGGAGGTTTTTCCATGGCAAAAACTAAAATTGTAGTCATTCAAATGAAAGAATTAATTTATACGGCAATTTTTTTGCCCTTGGTATACTTCTCATCGTTTTGCTTATTATTATGTTTCTTCCGGACAAATCAAACAAAGAAAAGACCGGTTCCACAAAGCAGATTTATACGCCCGGTGTTTATACTTCACAGATTAAACTTGGAGATACCACATTAAACCTCGAGGTTGCCGTGGATGCCGACCAGATAAAAAGTGTTGCTTTAGTCAACTTGGAAGAATCGGTGACGACTATGTACCCACTTGTGAAACCGTCACTGGAATCCATTGAAAAGAGTTGATTGCCGGCACTAAACTGGAGGATGTTCCTCTCTCGGACAAAAGTAAATACACAGAATCACTCTTAATTGAAGGCATCCGCACCGCCTTAAACAAGGCAGTCACAAATCCGGTCTAACTCCGTCTGCCACAGTGCTCTGCTGGCATCGCTTGGCATACGCAGATCACCGCGTGGCGATACCGATACCGTACCAACCTTTGGCCCGTCCGGCAGACACGACCGTTTGAACTGCTGTGCAAAAAAACGGCGAAAGAACGTATTTAACCATTTGGCAATCGTTTTTTTGTCGTATGCTCCTTCAAACGTCACGCAGGCTAGACGGAAGATTTTTTCCGGTCCGTAGCCTAACCTTAATGTATAATACAAGAAAAAGTCGTGAAGTTCATAAGGTCCCACAAGGTCCTCTGTTTTCTGTGCGATTTCGCCCTCTTTCGGAGGAAGCAGCTCCGGACTGACCGGCGTATCCAACACATCGTAGAGAACTTTTTTCAAAATGTCATTTTCACAAGTGTCGGCAAAAAACTGTACCAGATAGCGGACAAGCGTCTTTGGCACGGAACAGTTCACGCCATACATCGACATATGATCTCCATTATATGTCGCCCAGCCAAAGCAAGTTCCGACATATCGCCGGTTCCAATTACCATACCGCAGACCTCATTGGCAATATCCATCAAAATCTGTGTGCGTTCTCTTGCCTGTCCGTTTTCATATGTTACATCCTGCACTTCCGGGTCATGTGAAATATCTTTAAAGTGCTGCATAACCGCATCCTGAATCCGAATTTCACGTAATGACGCACCTAACTGCTTTGCTAACTGAACCGCATTATCATAAGTGCGGTTTGTTGTTCCAAAACATGGCATTGTGACACAGACAATTCCTTCTCTTTCTAAATTTAACGTAACAAACGCGCGGACTGTCACAAGCAGCGCAGGGTCGAATCCAAACCGCCAGACAACCCGATTACCGCATGTTTACAGCCGGTGTGGCGCAGGCGTTTGGCAAGTCCATACGACTGAATTGCCAGAATTTCTTCACATCGTTCTTCTCTGTGAGCACGGGTCGAAGGAACAAATGGTGTCTTCTCAAAACTTCTTGTAAGTTTTGTTTCTTCCGGCACACTTGAATCAAACCAGATTGTCGTAAAATCGTCTTTTTCTGTCCTTTGGTAAAGGTCGTCATACGCCGTCTTTCATTGTGAAGCCGCCCCAAATCAATTTCCGTAATCAAATCCTTTTCTCCGGCAAATGGTTTGCTCTCTTTCAAAACGACGCCATTTTCCACAATCAGATTATGACCGGCAAACACCATATCCATCGTGGATTCTCCCTCACCGGCATCTGCATATAAATACGCCGAAAGGGTACGTGCTGACTGGTTCTTCACAAGTTCTCTGCGGTATCCCGCCTTGCCGGTCAGCTCATCACTCGCCGACAAATTCAAGATAATATGTGCTCCCGCCATAGCAAGTTCACCGGATGGCGGTATCGGTGTCCACAAATCCTCACATAATTCGATTCCAAAGGAAAAACGATGGTATTTTTGGTGCGTAAATATCAGATTGGCACCAAACGGAACGCTCTCTCCTTCTTTCCAGAGATGCTCTCCGTTTTCTGCCGGTGCTTCTACAAACTGACGTGCTTCATAAAATTCACTATAGTTTGGCAGATAGCTTTTTTGGCACAAACCCAAGAATTTTACCGCCATAAATAACCGCTGCCACATTATAAAGTTTTCCGTTATGGTCAAGCGGAAGTCCGACTACACTGACGATTTCGTACGATTTCGTCTCCTCGCAGTATGCAGCCAAAGCATCTTTTGCGCCTTCTACTAAAGTGTCATGCAAAAATAAGTCACCGCACGTGTATCCGGTCAGAGAAAATTCCGGAAAACAAACGAGAGAGACTTTTTCGCCTGCCATTTTTTCACTTTTTCAACCATTTGATTTTTATTATATTCGCAGTCTGCCACACGCAAATCCGGTGTCGTAACCGCTACTTTTAAAAATCCGTTTTTCATCGTTTTTCCTCATTTCTTTTTCCACATATAGAAAAGGGCAGCGACCAATCGCTGCCCAACTCTTTCGTAAATACCCGAAATGCCGGCTTCTGATTTTTGACTCCTAGCTATCGGCTGGGTGGGCAACCGCATGCAGCCTTCTGTCTTCCGTTGCTATGTCACCATAGTACCTTGCGGCAGTGACGGTACCCGACATCCAACTACAGATATAAGAATCCCGTTTAAAGTATTGTAGGTTCAAAAATTCAGAAGGTATCGAACACTCCAGGAGATGTTCGTTTCTTGATACTATTAGTATACTGAAAACAGCGAAATATATCAAGAAATATTTTCAGAAGTTTCTGGAAATTCTATCGTAAAAATAGTTCCATTTTTTTCATCGCTTCGAACAAAAATATGCCCGCCGTGACGGCTCACAATATTCTTTGCCACAACAAGTCCAAGTCCGGAGCCTTCTTTTTCACCGTGGCTGCTTGCCCGGTAAAATTTTTCAAAAACATTTTCCCATTCACTCTCCGGAATAACGATCCCAAAATCGCGCACCGTTGTCACAATCAGTCCTTCTTCTTTTGCAACATGCATGGTAATCTCTGTTCCCTCGTCCGAATATTTTACGGCGTTTTGCAAAAGAACGGTAAACAACTGGCGGACTCTGTCGTAATCTCCCTTCATTAGGGAACATTCGTCGTCATAGGTAACACTGCCCGTCAATTTTTTCTCCTGCATAAGAATACGCATTCCACGCATCGCATCCTGTGCCACGGCAATCACATTTAACACTTCGACATTTAATTCGTAATCCGGATTTTGCATCCGCGACAAAATCAAAAGATCAGACACCAGATGTTCCATACCGTTACACTCGCTCTGAATCCTCTGCAAATATTCTTTCTGCTTGGTTTCATCCGTTACATAACCAGCCACCAGCGTGTCAGCATACCCTTTCATGACGGCAATCGGTGTGCGGAGTTCATGCGATACATTCGAGAAGAAATCCCGGCGGCTCTGCTCTAAGTCCTCGCGAAATTCTTCCGCTTCCACCAATTTATCCGAAAGGGTATCCATACTCTGCCAGCGCCCCCAGTTCATCTTTTCGACGGATTCCGGTTTTATGAGCATAATTTCCGGCAGCCAGCACAAGTGCTGCCTCTTTAATCCTGATAATCGGACGGACAAGCTGCCTAGAGAAGAAAAAAAGGATAATAAGAGTGCCAAAATGCTCCTACCATAACGCAAATCAGCATGTATTTTTCGTACTGAATCACGGTATTTTCCTGCATTTCCATCGGTCCCGATACGACAACTGCTCCCGACACGTCACCACTCTTATCACGAACCGGCACTGCCACATGAAGCATAACCGTCTGGTAAACTTCATCGTAATCGCTGTAACTTTTCTTTTTTCCCCCGAAATGCCGTTTTGATAATATTCTCTGTTTCCTTCGGAATATCAATCCATCCATCTGCACATTGGTATATGCGTCAGATAATTTATGTTTACTTGATTCGTCTGCTACAATCCAGATGTCAACATTCTGCATCTTTCCAAAATCTTCCATTGCGCGCAGATAATCCATAAATTCATCCGCTTCATGGTCTTTTTACTGCCTGACTTGTCCGAGTGACAACGCCATCTGCCAAATCCCCTAACTGCTGTTTGTACGCCCCGACAATATTCGTGCGGTTAAATCGTGTAAACATAAGTCCAATCAGAATTGTAAACACCAAAAGTACTACGCCGAAGGCAACGAACACACGCCAAAAATTTTCTTCATAGCGGCTCCTTATACAGTCAGTTCAAACTTATATCCTAAGCCCCAAATCGTCTTAATCTCCCAATTTGGATGTGGTACTTTATCTAATTTCGCACGCAGTCTCTTGATATGGGAATCCACGGTACGGCTGTCACCAAAATAATCCTGCCCCCACAAACTGTCCAACAGGTTATCTCTGGTAAATACCTTGCTTGGATTTCCGGCAAGAATCCACATGGTCTCCACTTCTTTTTTCGTCATCGGAAGTTTTTCCGCTCCTACATAAACGGTGTAAGTCTCAATATTTACCGTCAAATCACTGATGTTTAAGATTTTCTTTTCCTCTGTGGACTCGAACGTCCCATACGCCGTAACACCGCACGGACACGTGCCATAACCTCATCTCCATTAAAAGGTTTGACGATGTAATCATCGGCTCCGATATCCAGTCCCATCACACGGTCGTAATCGTCTCCTTTTGCTGTAACAAGGATAATCGGCACATCCGACTGCTCGCGGATTTTTTCACAAACTTTGTAACCATCCATGCCCGGCATCATAACGTCAAGCAGTACAACTGCCGGATTGGCTTTTTTCTTAAACAGGTCAAGTGCCTCAAATCCGTCCTTTGCCACAACCGGCTCAAAACCTTCTTTTGCTACATAAGTACCTAAAACCTCTCGAATATCTTCATTATCATCTACAATTAAAATTCTCTGCATGGTCTTTCTCCTTTCCCATCTCTTCCCTATTGTTTTTTTTCATCATAACAGTTTCAAAAACCAATTTCAAGACCCCTTCACAAAGTGACAAGTTTGTGCCACAAGCACATACTATAGTTACAGTACAAAGTAAATATGCAATGGAAAGGAGCCTTTTCATGAAGAAAAAGTTTACCTCTCTTTTTGGTATTTGTACTTCTAATCAGTATGGTTTTACCGGTGCCGGCACTTCTTTCGCCGCAGGAAAAAAGCCAAAGCTGAACATGAAAAAATTAAATATGACTGTTGGAAGCACCTTTTCGCTTCGCGTTTATAACGCAAAAAAGAAGCATAAGATTACTTTCACTTCCTCAAAACCTTCGATTGCAACAGTAAAAACCGAAACACAAAATGCCAGATATGCCAGTGTATCTGCCCTTGCCATTGGTTCTTCGGTCATTACCGTTACTGTAAAAAAAGGAAAAAAAGTAGTCCGCAACCTCAAATGCCGGGTTCGTGTTTCACCAAATGCAGTAAGTATTAAATTTATGAAAAATCAGGTTTCTGTTCCTCTCTCCCAGAGAACAAGACTTGAAACCATTATTAAACCAAATACTTCTGCTGAAAGACCGGTGTTTGAAAGTTCCGATGAAAGTATTGCCATTGTAAATTCCCGCGGCGTAGTAATGGGAGTTTCTCCCGGTACGGTAACAATCACTGCCACCTTACTTTCACGTAATTTAACGGCATCATGCGTCGTAACCGTACTTCCGGACAGTACGACTTCAAGTACAAAGCCAAAAAAGTACTACGAAAAAAGAAGCTGCAGAGCATCGCCTATCAATCGGCTGACACTCTGTAGCTTCTTTTTTTATCTTTACTTTTACTGCTGCGCATGAATAACTTTCTTTGGACATTTTTCCGCACATTTTCCACAGCCCTGACACTTTGTGCCATCAATTACGGCAATATTGTCTTCCAATGTTACGGCACCAAATTCACACTGTCTCACGCAAAGTCCACAACCGATACAGCCGGACTGGCAGACTTCCATAACTGCTTTACCTTTATCCTTCGAACTACACTGTACCGCATAAGCAGAAGAATACGGAATCAAATCAATCACATGATTTGGGCAAGTTGCTACACACTGACCGCAGGCGACACATTTGTCACGGTCTACTTTAGCAACTCCATTCTGAATGGATAATGCATCAAACTGACAGACTTCCACACAGGAGCCGAGACCAAGACAGCCATATGAACATGCCTTTTCACCACGTCCCGGTACCATCGCCGCACGGCGGCAGTCCATCTCACCAACATAGTGATATTTATTTGCTGCCACATCACAAGTTCCGGCACATTTTACAAATGCCACCTGTTTTTCTGAACTTCCGGCTTCCACACCAAGAATTTCTGCAATCTTGCCGGCTACCGGTGCTCCACCGACCGGACAACCATTTACCGGTGCATCCCCGGCTACAATCGCCTCTGCCAAACCATCACAACCCGGATAACCACAGCCGCCACAGTTGTTTCCCGGCAGACACTCACGTACTTTTTTCAACTCTTTCATCGGTCTCTACGGCAAATACCTTACCTGCTACCCCAAGAAGAATACCAATCAGGATACCAAGCACCGCAAGGAGAACTACTGAGAAAATAAATACTGTCATTTCAAGTTCCTCCTTTCCTAAAAGCTAACGCCGCCGAAACCGCAGAAAGCAATCGCCATCAAACCTGCCGTTACCAGCACAATCGGTGTTCCTTTCAATACGCTCGGAATGTTACAATTTTCAAGTTTCTCACGAATACCGGTATCAGTACAATCGCAAGGAGGAAACCAAGTGATGCACCAATACCGTTTACGGTACTAGCCAGTACTCCATAGTTGTTCTGTACGCTGAGCAGTGCCACACCAAGTACCGCACAGTTTGTCGTAATCAGCGGAAGGTATACACCAAGTGACTGATACAGAGCCGGCATCATTTTTTCAATACCATCTCAACGAACTGAACCAAAGCTGCAATTACCAAAATAAATACGATAGTATTTAAATATACCAAATCATTTGGCAAAAGCAGGAAGTGATACAATAAACTGGTAATAAAGGAGGCAATCGTAATTACGAATACAACTGCACCGCCCATACCGGCAGCGGTTTCCACTTTCTTGGATACACCAAGGAACGGACAAATACCAAGGAACTGACTCGATACGAAGTTATTCACAAGTGCCGCCGTAAAAAGAATGGTAAAAATACTCATGCGTTTTCAACCTCCTTTTCTTCCTCGTCCTCTTCTTCTTTGTTTGTTGCGCTCGGCATTTTCAGTTTATTCTGAAGGGCAGTAAGTCCTGCCAGAACAAAGAATGCGCCGGGAGCCATAACAAAAATCGAGATATTTACTGCGCTTGGAAGGATTGTGAAACCAAAAATGGAACCACTTCCAAGGATTTCTCTAAAAATACCAATCAACGTTAATCCCATCGTAAATCCAAGACCCATACCAATTCCGTCAAATGCTGATGCAAGAACCGGATTTTTTTGGAAGCATAGGCTTCGGCACGTCCTAAGATGATACAGTTTTCTACAATCAGCGGAATGTAAACACCAAGTGCCGAGTACAAGCCTGTCAAATATGCTTGTAACAATAGCTGAACAATCGTTACAAACGATGCCACAATTACGATAAATGCCGGAATACGAACTTTATCCGGTATAATCTTACGCAATGCTGAAATCAGCATATTGGATAAAATCAATACAACCGTTGTCGATAATCCCATGCCCAGACCATTCATGGCTGAGGATGTAACCGCCAAAGTCGGACACATACCAAGCATCATGACAAACGTAGGGTTTTCTTTGACGATACCGTTAATAAGGCGCTCGCCGCAAACATTTTACTCATACTGACCAGCCTCCTTTCCGGATGCATCATAGAACAAGATTCCCTTTACCGCTCTCGTAATCGCACGGGAAGTAACCGTAGCGCCCGATAATGCCTGTACCTGGGTATCTGTTGTCTCATTTTTATTATACATTTCTTCCGATGTGCTCTCCGGTGCTTTGATTCCTTTAAAACGCGCCTTAAACTCATCGTTTTCACAGTTTGCACCAAGACCTGCCGTCTCACTCTCACTGGTAATCTCAATACCGGTAATCGCACTCTGTGCATCTACACCAAGAGCAAAACTGATTTTACCACCATATCCTTTGAGTGCGTTGGCAAGATATACTTTTCCGCCATTTGCCGTTGGATGTACTTCGGTAATCTCTACATATTCGGAAAGCAAATCGCCTTCTTTTACTTCTGCATTTGAAAGGTCATGCTTACTTAAATAAGCAGCCGCGCCGGATACCGCTTCCGCATCGTTATCCTTTACGGAATCTCCCTGTGCAACAACAACAGCGCAGGCCGCTTTATTAGTATCTGCTTGTGCACCCTCAATCTTACTCTTTGTCAGCATATAAACGCCTGCCAACACAACACCAAGAATCAGGGTAATCGCACATAAAATAATGGCGTCCTTCATCATACTGCTTTTCTTATCCATTTGCTTTGCCCTCCTTTCCAAATGCCTTTGGAACGGTATAGCGTTCAATCAATGGTACAAACAAGTTGCCGATAATGATGGCAAAGGATACACCTTCTGCGGACTCACCGAAGAATCGGAACAAGCCGGTCAAAAAGACCAAGTAAAATTGCATAAATCACTTTACCCTTTGAAGTAATCGGACTCGTCACGTAATCAGTTGCCATAAAGAATGCACCAAGCATCAAGCCGCCACCGCAGAGTTCATACAAAAGCGGATAAGCAGCCGCACCGGCAATTACCATATACAAAATGTCAAATACGGCAAATGTTGCGATGTAAATAACCGGGATTTTCCAGTCGATAACACGACGGAGCAAAGGTAAATGGCACCAAGCAAAAGTGCTGCTGTCGATGTCTCACCAATGGTTCCTGTCGTTGTTCCCAAAAACATCTTCAAAAGACTTGGGTAACCGCCTTCTTTAACATCCATAAGCGGTGTGGCAGAACTTGCTGCGTCAACGGAAATACCGTATAACCAGTTACTTCCTTCTTTTACCGTAAAACTTGTCATGACGCTACTGAATGACAACATCAAAAAGCAGGCCGCCAAGTGCCGGGTTCATGAAGTTCTGACCCAGTCCTCCGAATAACTGTTTCACAACGATAATGGCAAATACACTGCCAAGAACACACATCCACAGATACTTTGGATTTCCCATCGTAGCCGGCAGATTCAATGCTAACAATAAGCCGGTCAAAAGGGCACTAAAGTCATTTGTTGTTACCTTCTGTTTCATCAATCTCTGCCAGATGTATTCTGCCAACATACAGGATACACAGCAGGTTAAAATTACTAATACTGCACTTAACCGGAAATTATAAATACCAATGATGGTAGCCGGCAATAAGGCAATTACGACATCTCTCATGATGGACTGCGTAGAAGAATGGTCACGTACATGAGGAGATGAAGAAACGTTCCATAATTTCTCTTCCATTGTTTCCTCCATTCTGCTGCTTTTGCAGCATATTTTCATGGCTAAACATGCTTATTTTTTCTGTTCTGGTCCATAACCGCACGTCTTGCCTGTTTGAAAATCTGTGTCAGGCGTCTCTTCGCCGGACAAACAAATGTACAAGTACCACATTCATAACATTCCATACCATTAAGCTTCTGGAAGTAATCCAAATCATTGCGCTCAGCAGCCTGTGCCATCATCTGTGGCACCAAGTGGCTCGGACATACCGTCGCACAACCGCCGCATCGAATACAATTCGTCGGCTCAAATTTTTCAACCTCATCCTCGCTCATTGCCAAAATCGAAGAACTTGTTTTCGTAATCGGCGTGTTCAAATCATACATTGCCATACCCATCATCGCCAAGCCGGAAATCAGTTTCTTCGCATTTTCTTTGAGTCCGCCTGCTTCTTCTAACAGCTCGGCATGGCTCATACCAAATTTGACTTTATAGTTCTGTGGTTCTGCCATCGCATCACCGGTCAGTGTTACCACGCGGCTCATCGACGGTGTTGTCTTACATACGGCATCATAAATAGCAAGTACCGTCTGTACATTATCCACGATACAGCCTGCATCAGTCGGCAGCATTTTGGAGTTAATCTTACGTCCGGTCGTTACATAAATCACCTGACGCTCTGCTCCCTGTGGATATTTTGTTTTTAATACCTTTACCTCAATATCCGGATCGGAATCCGTGAGATACTGAAGTTTTGCAATTGCCTCCGGTTTGTTATCCTCGATGGCAATGACACCTTTTGCATTGTCAAACAAAGATAATACAACGTGAAGTCCCTGAATCAAATCCTCCGGACGCTCTAACATCAAGCGGTAATCCGAAGTCAGATACGGCTCACACTCTGCTCCGTTTACAATGACATAATCAATTTCTTCTTCATTTTTCGGCGTAACTTTGACGTTTGTCGGGAATCCGGCTCCTCCCATACCGACAATGCCGGCATCTTTGATAATCTGACGGATTTCCTCCTTTGTCAACTGGGTATAATCCCTGTCTGCGCCAAGTCCTTCAACCGGCTGATATTCCCCATCATTTGCAATTACAACGCACGTTGCTTTTGCTCCCGATGACAAAAGTCTTGGCTCTACGGCTTTGACCTCACCGGATACAGAACTTACAATGTTGGCGGAAATAAAACCACTTGCTTCGCCAATAATCTGTCCCATCTTCACTGTATCACCAACAGCTACGACAGGTGTTGCCGGGGCTCCAATATGCTGGCTCATAGGAAATACAAGTTCCTCCTTCGCATCCATTTCACGAATTGAGAATCCATGCTGAGTTCCTTGCCCTCATAAGGATGTGCTCCCCCCTTTAAAGGTTGACTGTCCCAATGAAACTTCCTCCTTTACCGAGTTTTTGATACATATTTATCATTATAGCACATTCGACAAAAATGACAAGTTATCGTCTCAATTTTCAAAGTTTGTACACATTTTTTCCTTTTTTTCCGTTTGAATATGTAAAAACAGCGCCACCCCGGATAGACCGGACCAACGCCGTTTCATTAACTCATTCGATTTCCCGGAAACATCTGTCTTTCTGCATGAAGATGGCTGTATTTTTTCCTTTGTCGCCATCCCCCGCGGATATGCCGTTCGGATTTATTTACATCATATTTTCCTTGCTTTTGCAGCAAGGGAAGGATTAATCCTAAGTAACCGCTCCGTTACATCTTTATGTACCGTACTCTTGCTCACGCCAAACTGGTATTTCTGCCGCCTGCCGTACGGTTGCCTTATTCTTTACAATATATTCAGCAATCGCCACCGCACGCTCTTCAATCGGTGTTTTTTGAATATGATATCCTTTTCAAAAAAATCCCCCTGATTTGGTGTTTGTATAATCTATGCACCAAAGAGGGGGATTATTCGTCTATTTAGAGCAAGGCGTTCCTATACATAAATCTGCCATTCAGAATCCCCTGATTATAGGAAGAAATCCTCAATCACCTGAAAATAATGCTCTTTTTGCTTTCCAGTAATCACTAAACAAAAGAGGAACTCCTCACTTCGCCAGGAATACTTATCACTCATTCCCCACCAGACAATGCCGGTAATTTTCGCACCACTGTCCTTTTCCGTCATCAAAAGCATCATAAGATTATACCATTTAGCAATTTGATTAATCTGTGAGGTTTCACTCTGCACCTTGTCCGTCAAGTCCATCTCAGTCAACTGAATTTCAATACCTGCCGCTTTAAAGACATCAATCGCATTGGTACCAATATCCTCAATTGCCGGATATCCCATGTCCAAATGTGTCTGCATGCCAACACCGTCACAGATGATTTCGCCGGTTTTATTTACCTCATCTTTCGTATTAAAATACTGAATCATCTTGACCATTTTGTCACTCACCTGATAGGTATTATACTCATTGCAAAGCAGACTCACATCATCCGTAAGTCCAAAATCTTCAAGAATCGAATGTCCAATTGCAAATGCTTCCTTGATATACACAGGGGTGAGAATGCCGCTATGCTTATTTTTATTATACGTATATTCCGGATAATAAACTTCATCCCAGTAACTCTTTGTGCCGCCATCGTTATTGTGCAAATACTCATTGGCAATATCCCAGTTATCAATTACCTCTCGTCCCACATAAACACCATCCGCGTTTTGATATGTGTAAATATGAGTCATAACATTACGCACTAAATACTCCAAGCGTCCATCCATAACATCTTTCGAAACGTATGCACCCGACTTACTGAAATTTTCCTTAAAGAACCACTGCGGTGTCTGCTTATGCCACACAAACACATGGGAGCGCATTTTAAGTCCGTTTTTATAAGCGGTGTTTAAACAGTTATCAATGGAATCCATATTAATAATCGGATAGGTTGTATCCTTATACTTGTAGGTAAATTTAGCGGTGTCTACATATCCATCCGGATTTGTGTTCGACAACGTAGCCTTTGTACTGCCAAGCAAGTAATCCGGTTTCATCTCATTTCCCATAGTAATGGAATTGTGCTGGGATGCAACAAAACTCATATTTCCGGAATTATTCATTTCATAACTGCCAATCGCATTTCCCACTTTGCCAAACATATCACCATAAGCTCGTTTCAAAGAACTTCCGTCCACAATGTTTGTAATTTCACCATTTCCCAGAGTTACAGACAAAATCTCAATATAACCAACTGATGCCTGCGCATTCTGTACCACAAGATATAAATCACCGCCTGCGTATCCTGCAAGTGAAAGTTCCGCTGTACGATTTACATAAGCATCCGAAAATCCGGCCCAGTCACCATCTTTATTGCCAGCTTAAATCCAACCAAATTTCCGGAAGTATCCGAAATCTCGACACCATTTTTATCATATACCTCTGCCGTAACCGTAACGGTAGAATACTTTGTCATATCAATTCCCGACAAATAGGATGTCAAATTATAAATACTGCCGGACCACTGACCATTGTACGCATTTTCATTTTTCCAGATACCACCGGACAAATCTAATTTTTTATCCGCTGTTGTGCTCGCAACCGCTGTCCCTGTCACGGAAATATTTAGATAAATAGATGCTTCTCTATATGTTTCCTTATCACTTGGTGTAAATACTACCATATAGTGTTTTTGCCCGGACTTGTAAGCATAAGTTCCGGATTGGCAAATGAGAATTTTCCTGCCACCGTCACACCGTCTGCATCGGTTACTTTTCCACCGGAAAGTGTAACCGCACTCAATTTTTTCCCGGTCACGGCTCCCGTATATTTTGGCTTTGTCTTAACAACTACCGCCTTCTTTACCGTATAAACCGGAAGTGAAATTCCTTTAATCTCCTCAAAAGAACTGTCTTTTGGAACAAACTTTGCTGTCGCATGGCTTTTCCCCATTTGCTTTAATACGGCATCCGGCTGTTCCCACTCGTAGGAGCCAGAGATTTTTTCTCCATTGCTGTCCGCAATCTCTCCACTAGAAATCGCAACCTCTGAAAGCTTCTGTCCCACTTCAGCCTGAGCCGCAAATGGCTTTCGCATCAATGTGCTGGTGCCATCCGGTACGAGAGTTTCCGTCGGTTTTGCCGTCGGAGCCGCTGTCGCCTTGTCGGTCGGCGATGGCGTTTCTTCTGTGCCATTTGTCGGTTTTGTTGTCGCGCCCGCCGTCGAATTTGCTGTCGGTGCCACCGTTACATTCTGTGTTTTCTTCTCTGGCTGAGCTTTCTTTACCACAATCGTGAGAACAGCCTTTTTCTTTTTATTCGTCTTTGACCGCACGGTAATTTTGCCGTACCCGCCTGGCAGGCAGTAAGTTTTCCTTTGACGAGACTTTTTTACTACCTTTTTCTTTGACGATTTGTATGTCACCTTTTTATACTTCGCCTTATTGGGCTTAACTTTAACGGATACTTTCAGTTTGAAAGAATCTCCTTTTTTCAATGTCAGCTTCTTTTTTACATTTTTAATTGTTACTGATTTTACTTTTGCTTTTGCCTTTGCATCGGCTGACGCAGGCTCATTCAGTGAAAGTCCGAAACCATCAGCCCCATCGCCGCAAAAACGCCACAACTCTTTTTGTTGTCTGCTTCATCACAAAAACCTCCTTGTTTCATAACATCCATCGTTATGGATATTATACGAAACAAGGAGGTAATAACGCAATGTATTATCCTAGCAAAACACTACATTTTTAGACATGCTTACAAATCTTCATCCTCATCATAAATTTCATATTTTTTTCGCTGCCTGCGCAATATTCAATGAATGGTCGGCCACACGCTCCAAGTCTACTAAAATTTCATTAAAGTATAAGCCCTGAACCGCTTCACATTTCATTTTGCTCAAGCGCTTACTGTTGGACGCACGCATCTTGTCAACCATCTTATCAATATCCGCTTCCAAATCATAAATAACGCGGTACAATTCTTCACTCGGATTTGAAAAATGCTCACATGCCAAATCGTAAATCTTATAAACTGCCTGTGACAATTCCTTCAAATTCTTCAATGCCTTATCAGAGAACTTACGCTTGTCCTCTTTCATCTGCAGTGCATATCCCAGAACATTTTCCGCATGGTCGCCGATACGCTCCAAATCCGTCACAATATGATACAGATTACCGGCATGGGTCGCTTCTTTCTCAGAAACCCAAGCTGGTTTGTACGAATCAGTGCCGCCACGATTTCTTTATTCAAAAAGTCCACTGCTTCCTCATTTCTCTCGAACTGCTCTTTGGAAATCGTCATATTTCCAAAATAGACTTTGTCGAAGCCTCCATATTTTCACGAACCAAAGAATGCATTCTGCCGACTTCCTGGTCAATCTGTCCAATCAAAACCGTACCGGACTGATAACCGGATTCATCAATATAATGAAGTGCTGCTTCCTCTTTGTCATCCTCACCGCGAATGACAAATTCAGAAATTTTAACCAGATATTTCGCACATGGCAAAAGAATCGCTACTGTCACAAGGTTGAAAATCGTATTGGCATTGGCAATCTGTCTGGTCGGATTTCCCGGAGCTGTATTTAAAATCCAATCGAAGATAACCGGGAAAATCTGCGTAAGTATCATGAACAGCACCATGCCGATACTCTCAAACAAAATAACGATAAAAAAAGCCACACGTTTGGCATCTTTGCGTCCACCAAGGGAAGCAAGTGCCAGTGCAACACTCGCACCAATATTCATACCGAGCATAATGTAAAATGCCTGTGGAAAGGCACCCGGGAATGCCATAACACCACTGAGTGCCAACATCTGCAAAACACCGACGGATGCTGATGCACTCTGAATAATAACGGTGAAAATAACACCAATCACAACGCACAAAATCGGATTGGAAAACTTCTGCAATAAACTCTGGAACCAAATCTCGCCTGCTAACGGCTTCATTGCTGCACTCATCGTACCAAGTCCAATGAACAATACACCAAGGCTGGCAATAATCTGTCCTACATTTTTTACCTTAGGTTTTTTCGAAAACATAGTAATTGCCACACCAACGAACGCAATCACCGGTGCAATTTCGGAAATATTAAAGGCAATCAACTGTCCGGTAATCGTTGTTCCAATCTTTGCTCCCATCAGGATTCCAACGGAACGCTCCAACTGCATCATACCGGCATTTACAAAACCAACCACCATGACACACATGGCATTGGAACTCTGAATCAAGGCAGTCAAACCAGCACCTACAACCATAGCAATAATGCGATTCTGCGTCAGTTTTTCCAAAATTTTCTTTAAATAAGAGCCTGCCACCAATTTCAAGCCATCACTCATTAAGTTCATACCAAAGATGAACATCGCAAAGGCCACCCGCCAAATTAATCACATTCCATATAGACATTTCATTATCCTCTCTCTACGTTTTGTAAAGTCATGTAAAATTTATGTGTATCCATGTAAAGCCCCTAACAACTAATATATCATTGTTAGAGGCTTAACTCAATAACTTTATTGTTTTTTTATACTTGCACAGGCAGGGCACTCAAGGAGCAAAATCTCCTGTACCTACAAATAAAGGCAATTCATCACCGAATTTCTTTCCTTGTCTCCCGCAGCATTTCCGCAGATTCATGAAGTCTTGATACCTCTTTTTCATCCAGCGAAATCGGAATCGTTGTCTCAATTCCTCTTGCTCCCACAATTGCCGGCATACTCAGCACAACATCCTCCAGAGCATACTCGCCATGCATACGGGTGAAATTGGGAAAATCGATTTTTCATCCCGCACAATTGCCTGACAAATCCGCTTTACCACCATCGCAATTCCATAATATGTGGCATCTTTTTTTGCAATAATCTCATAGGCGCTGTTTTTACCTGTTCCTCAATGCTCTCGGTATTTCCTTCGTGATTAAAGTGCCCCCGCATTTCACAAAAAGAATTTAACGGAACACCCGACACATTTGCGCTGCTCCACGCCGCAATCTCACTGTCACCATGCTCGCCGATTACAAAGGCATGCACACTCCGGCTGTCAACCCCTAAATGCTGCCCTAGATGGTACCGAAGTCTCGCCGAATCTAACACAGTTCCTGAACCAAACACACGGTGTTCCGGGAATCCACTCACTTCCATTGCAACCTGCGTCATAATATCAACCGGATTTGAGACAATGAGTAAAATCCCCTTGTACTCCTGTTCTTTTATCTGTGTCACAACATCCGTCATTATTTTTGCATTTTTCTGAACCAAATCAAGCCTTGTCTCATTTGGCTTCTGATTAGCACCCGCCGTAATTACAATAATTGCAGCATCGCCTACATCTTCATATCCGCCCGCATATATTTTCATTGGACCTGCAAAGAAGCACCATGGCTGATATCCATCGCCTCGCCTTCCGCACGGTCTTTATCCACATCAATCAATACCATTTCCGAAAAAGTCCGCTTTGCATAAGCGCAAACGCTGACGCCGAGCCAACAAAACCGCAGCCGACAATTACTACTTTTCTGACATTGACACATTCACACTTCTCTGACATAACACCCTCCATTTTTTACATAATAAATCCATAAGCATCTGCCACTGATTTTCTATCCTGTGTTATGCCCATAAATTGTTTTTTATTCGTTTCGATGTGGTTTTATCGGACAGACGACACTTATTTTATCTATGTTATTCTGTTATACTTATGACTTGTAAATATAAACCAAATCCGCTATACTATTTTTATTAGGAAAGGCGGTGAAAGGATGGATGAAATGACAGATAAGGAATTAATTACCATACTCATTGACAAGTACACAGATTTACAACGCATTAAAAAAGCAAACAATGACACCCCAAACGAAGAGCTTGATTATCAAATCAAAACAACCACGGCAAAATTATCTTCCATGGGTATTAATGTTGAAGATTTGACCTTATAAAAAGCAAAATTTTAGATTATGAGTATAATAATACCCTCCATAGAAATAGTATTTCTCATGGAGGGATTCTTATGAAAAAGATAAAATGAAATCAAAAAATACGGATTATTCCTGTGACGACTATGACGATTTCTTCGAGGACGACATAGCCGAGACTGAATCGGACTACGACGACATTTCTGATTTTGAGCCGCCAAGAGATGTGCCCAAAAGGGAGGAATGATTCTTATTATATTTAGGACAGTGCAATATATGTCGATGCTGTTTCAGCCTTTTGTTGCAACTCTCTTTTTCACGTGCTAAAATAATGTGTTATCAGGGTAGCAAAAGCCCCACACAATACAAAAGGAGGAAGCAGACATGGCAAAAGAAAATTATCATCAACCCAAATATACTATCGCATTAGTCTGGCACTTCTTCCTATTATGCTCGGTCTTTCCCTTTTGTACCAGGCAGGGATTTTTATTCCTACTAAGATTTTTCCACCTTGTATGTTCCATGCTTTGACCGGTTTTTCCTGTCCCGGCTGTGGCAGTACACGTGCGGTTTCCGCTCTGTTTCGTTTTGACTTACTCACCAGTTTAAAACTTCAACCGGCAATCTTTTACTGTGCCCTTATCTATACCGCCTTTGTCCTTTCTCATACACTGGCATTACTCATAAATGGCATAAAAAAGAAACACCCTCTCTTTTCAAAAAGGGATGTTTTCTTCATCATTTTCTCATTTTCGCGGTATGCACCTAAGCGCGAATATCCTTTATGTACTTGTATGGATTTTCCTCGGTTTTGGTGTACTGCGGTTTGGTTATGAATTGTGGGTTAAGTTTATGTAATTTCAATTACTACATATTATCAATTCTACAAAAATGTCTTATATGCAAAGTACGATACTGATGCTGCTGTACAAAATGCAACCACGTAAACTGCAAGCACAATTGCACCAAGTACACAACCAATAATCGATGTAATAAATCCTGCTGTTGCCATGCCCTTTTTTTCTGAGGCGAAAACATCGTCTTATTACGTGAATACAATACCAATGATACAATGGCGCACGCAAGACTGATTACTCCCCAAGCGACGCAGCATAAACAAATCGAAACAATACCAAGCACAAAAACTGCAATAGCGATACCATCTTTATTCGGATTTGGCATCGGACTAGGATTCGGCTGATACTGGTAGCCATTATTATTCATCTGTTCGTCCATTTTTTCCTCCTTATAAACTGTGATGTACCTAAACAACTATCATAATAATTCTTGCAATCAGTCAATTCCCCACAAGCAAATGCCGATAATACTAGTTACAAATCCAGCTGTTACCATACCCTGCTTCTCCGGTGAAATATCATTTATGCTTGATGCGCGCAGTGCCAATGCCACGATACCAAAAGGAGCACAACAGCAAATTGATACTATGCCAAGAACCAAAATAGCAACTGCATAATTGTCCTTATTCTGATTTGGCATCGGATTCGGCTGACTCTGGTAGCCATTATTATTCATCTGTTCATCCATTTTTTCTCCTCCTTATCGTTTATTTATTTCAAGTGTAACCGAATTTCCATTTCTTTGTCAAGGAGTATCTTTCTTAACCTTCTGCGAAATCACGCGCTCATAATCATACCCGGTGTCCTGCTGCCTCTCGACCGGTTTCAATTCAAATGCTGCAACCGCATTTTTCTCCAAACAGAATGAAATTTCCAAGCAGTCTTTTTCCGCTTTTACCGTCTGGGTTGTAATCCATGGCTTCGCCACTTCACGCAGCAAACTCACCTCATCTTTCGATGGATTTGCCGGCTCCCCAAGGTCGTGCCAGACTTTCAGCGGATTGCCATGCTCTTCATCTACAATTTTTACAAGATTGCAGTATTCTTGTCGTTCATAATTCTCCGGCAGATGAATGGTATAAGTGACTTCCTTCTTCTCGCCTTTTCCATCATTGTCCGGATTCCAGATAACACCATAATAACTGTCATCTTTCTGCTTTGTAATAAGCGAATCCTCAGAGCGGTGAATGCAGGTGCCGGTTAATTTTTTATAAAAAGCAAATGTCCAAAACGTCGGCTTTGGAATACAGCCATTTGCTACCAGTCCAAATCCACCATGAAACGAAGTAAACGGAACCCCAGTTCCTCAAACACATCGCCAAATGTCCAATACGAATACGACGTGTGGCAGTCCCCAAGTCTCGACAGCATATGCGCCACATACGCAGCGTTATAACAGGTATCGTGTACCGGTGCATTCGGAATATACGACGTGTTATATTCTGTGATATGAATATCTTTGCCGGCAAACTCCTCATAACTGTCCACAATTTCACGCGATTTTTCCAATCCAGAAAATGCATCGTCCGGATCATGTAAATCAATATAGCCATAATGTCCTACCCGATCCGGCACATAACTTGTATAATGATGCCGCGTCACAAAGTCAAGCGGCAGTTTTTTCTTCTTTACATAATCAAGAAAATCCTGCAGCCACGATACATCATCAACACCGCAAATCGCCGGTCCGCCAACCAGAAGTCTTTCATCCACTTCTTTCACTGCCTTTGCCGTAACTTCATATAAATGAAAATATTCCTGTCTGTCAGCATCTTTCCAAAACCCCGGCAGATTCGGCTCATTCCAGACTTCAATCGGCCACAGCAAAACCTCATTTTCCCCATAACGCTGCATAAGATGACGAAGCGTGTTCTGCACAAGGCGCGCCCACTTATCATAATCCGCCGGAGGCGTAATATTACCCTTCCAGTAAAATACCGTCTCTTCGCCGCTTGCCATTTGTTCCGGCATAAAACCAAGTTCAATAAATGGACGAATTTTCAAATCCTGATAAGCATCCATCACCATATCCAAATAAGTAAAATTGTATTCTTCTTTCACGGAACCATCCGGCGTAATAAATTCCTGATAAATTGCCATGTCCTTACAGAAAAGTCCATGACCACGGATATAGTCAAATCCAATCTTTTTCTGGACCAGCGCTAACTGGTCTAAATATTCTTTGTGAAGCGCCAAATCCATGCGTCCTGTTCCGATACAGGAAAATGCGCGGTTGTGAAACATGACCGGTTCATTTTCATAAACTTCATATTTTTCCATAGTAACCTCCCTTAAACAATCATAAATAATGAAACAGGCTGGCAGCATTTATTTGTAAATAACAAACGAACACCGTCAGCCTATTCCCACATTCAAAAAAGTGCCTGCTAAACCTTTTTCATCGTCATTGTATCATATGCCCCACACCTAGAAAATGGATTATCCAATCATTCTATTGCATTTTACAATAATTTAGTCCATCCTTTTCCCATATTGCCTGCCTTCTCTTTTCATCTAAAACAAGCCATTCTTCCAGAGACAACGGCGTATAATCAGAAAACATGCAGAATGTATTAATCATCCGGCATGGAATCGGCATAGGTTCATTCTGCCCCGGATTCTGGTGCTTCGTGTTTCGTGTCATACGGATGAACTCATTTACCAAAACTTCATCGTGTGTATCATGTACATGTCCGTACATCATCACCGTTTTCGGATTTCCCTCCTTATTACGGCGGTACTGCCCATTGTAGCAAAAAGATTGGATAGTGCGATAAAATAATCTTTCTTTTATTATCGTTCAGCTCCGCATACGGCTTAATCCACTCAAAACGGGTTGCATCAAACCGGCGGTCCTCGAGATAATTGTCGTGATTTCCTTGCACAAGAAACAGCCTGCCATTTAACCGCTGCAAAATATCATTCGTCTTTTTTCCCACGTTCCATAGAAACATCCCCAAGAATAACGACCTCGTCATTTTCCCGGACTTTTTTGTTCCAACGCTCAATCATATATTCATGCATTTTATCACAGTTTTCAAACCCGCGGCAATCCATTTTCGTAAGCAGGCTTTCATGGTAAAATGTAAATCCTGAAATATAGTAGAGCATCAGCACCTTCCTTCCTAAAAAAAGTGTAATTTGTAAGTTTTCAAAACCGTTCTCATCAATCCGCAAATAACGAAAAAGTTTACCCAGATATCCGGATAAACTTTCTCACATAAAAAGGGATTTATTGAAAAGCAAGCACTTGTAAGCAATTTAAAATTACAAGATTTCATGAATCCAGCCTTTTGGAGCTTCGATACGCCCATCTGGATTCCTGTCAATGTATCATAAAGTTTCTTTGTAATCGGTCCCATCTCATCCATACCACTTGGGAAACAGATTTCTTTACCATGGTCAACGATTTTACCAACCGGCGAAATAACAGCAGCTGTTCCGCAAAGACCACACTCAGCGAAGTCTTTTACTTCATCGAATTTAACTTCTCTCTCCTCTGCCTCTAATCCCAAATACTCTTTTTGCTACATACAAAAGAACGTCTGGTGATGGATGGGAATACTATCCGATGTTACCACCTTGTTATCTTTGGTAACAAAACCATGAGGTGCTGCACGGTCAAAATCACAAACACGAATCGTAATCGGTTTTGCACCGCCCTTAAAGTAAGGACCTACCGGTGTACAGAACATACGGAACTGATATTCCTCTGCCGGTTTTACACCAATTACCGAACTGCTCGCAAACATGTACGGACGAAATATAAGGTAGCACCAGAACCATAAGGCGGTACATAAGCCGCATTGCGCTGCTACTACTTTTCTCAACTGCTTCTACAAATCTATCTTCCGGAAATGGTGGCATTTCCAAACGCTTTGCCGTATTTGCCATACGGGAAGCATTCAAATCCGGGCGGAACGTAACAATCTTGCCATGCTCCGTAGTATATGCTTTCATTCCCTCAAAACAAGTCTGTGCATACTGCAATACACCAGCACATTCATTCATAACGACATTGGCGTCCTTTGTCATCACGCCATCATCCCAAGCACCATTCTTAAAAATTTGACACATAACGCTCATCGGTCTGATAATAACAAAGCCAATATTGGACCAATCGATATCTTTCTTTTCCATCTAGAATTCCTTCTTTCTTCTGTCATTTCACTGACTTTTTGTCCTTGTTCTATCTTACTCCATCCATCTGGCACTGTCAAGACAGCAATGCTAAATTTTCACGAAAGCTACAAGCCATGCAAAAAAAACAAACTCACGCTGCTTCGTCGGGAGCTCGCTCACGTAAAGCAGTGGGAGATTGTCTTTATAGGGCGACAGCCGTGACCGAGCAGGCTTTTGCCTGCGAGGTTGCATGGCTTGTATAGTATAACGTGACAGCCCGTGACCGAGCAGGCTTTGCCTGCGAGGGTTGCATGGCGCAGCTTGTGAGGCGACAGCCCGTGACCAAGTGAGCTTTGCTCACGAGGTTGCATGGCTTGTGTAGTATAACGCGACAGATTAGAAGATTCCTTGGCGCATCAGCGAGCCGGCAACTTGCTTCATGCAACGCAAATTGTCTCCAAAGTCCAAAACGTTGCATGCACACAAAAAACTTCCATTCCCAATGCAACGCAATCTCTCAAATCAGCAAAAAGAGTTGTTTTTGTGTCGTGATTCGCCTAAAAACATCGCAAAACAAAAAAAATTGCAACCCTTTCCCCCAAAAAAACATAAAAAAGGTTGCATAGCGTAACAACGCAACATTTTTTACAAAACTTGACATTTTTCCATTGCAATATAATCTCTAATGATGTAGTATTAAGTTATGTTAATCTTGTGCGTGTTTTTTTTTTTCACTATGTTTATTTTTCAAAACAGTCATAAAAAAGGGGGGTGTTTCGAATAAATTTTGTATAGATGCAAATAAACGCAATGGTCGCGAACCGTATTTAACCATTGATACAAAAAAAAAAAAGGAAAGTATGATAATTCATTGCCTCATTATCATGTAAGGGTTTATTATGAAAAAAATAGTAAAGGTATTTTATTAAGGGCGTTAATGTGTTTTGCTCTATCGTATTTTTTATGCGCACAGTTCATTACACAGCCCACCGTATGCAGCGCTAAAATCTACAAAGTTAAGGAGCATGAAAAACCGGCTGGTTTAAAGGGTGAATTTATTGCTTACTATGACTTCCAGAAGAAGGAAACTACATATTACGATAAGAATGAGATTCCTACGAAAAGTTCCAAAAAAAATGAATTATAAACCGCAAAAGCCAGACGAAAAGCTGATACAACGTTATAAGGTAAAAAAGCGTTAATACACCGACCAAACTACTAAATACTAATTTCACGAGTGATGTCAATACTACAGGTACAAGTTTATATTCCTATTTACCAGATAATAGAATTAAAGTAAGTTCTTCTGAAATTAATTCAGCCCCATATTATTCAACGTGCAAGTTAACAATGAGATTTCTAGACACACCTGGATATATCACTTTAGGAACAGGGTATGAACTATGGAATAAACTATGCGCAACAGCAGGTCACTGTTTGCTAAACTCAAACGGAAAATACTTTAACTCTATTAAAGCCGAGTTTGGATACAATAATGGTACTTGTATAAATCAACAAGCACAATTAACTCTATCGATGACTGTGTTATTGACTCCAACAACTACTGCATGCCGGGACAGAGTGGCTCACAATTATATCTCCCAGGTGGATATGCCATTGGCATAACTTCTGGAAATGCAAACGACCGTTCTATATTTTTCTGTCCAACTTGATAATGGTATTACGACTTGGCTTAACCAAAATGGCTATTTTGACTAAAAGGAGAATTGAAAATATGAAGCGTATTATTTTGTCTTGTTTAAGTTTACTCATGTTATTTTCCATGCTTACCCCTTGGAAAACAAGTGCAAAATCAAAGAGCAAGTTGAACAAAACCAGTATTACCATGTACACAGGAACAAAAAGTAAAATTAAAACTAAAGGGACTAAGAAAAAATGTAAATGGTCCGTAAATAAACCACAGATAATCTCAGTTTCCCAAAAGGGAATCGTAAAAGCAAAGAAAAAAAGGAAAGGCTAAAGTAATTGCAAAAATCAAGAAGAAAAAATATATTTGCAAAGTAACAGTAAAAGTCAAAAGAAGCAAACAGATAAATCAAATTCCGGCAACAAGTCAACACCGGACACTTTAGCAAATACAAACACCAACACAAATGACAGTGCGGTCAAAAGTCTGACTAATCTGTATATTAAAAATGTACTGCAAAACAATACCGACACATGGATTTTGGTAAACACAAAAGATTCATCCGGTGTAACCTACTCCATTTCGTATCAGTCAATTGGTGCAAATGTTGCCATCACGTTAAACGGAAAACTGTCGATAAAACAGCATTGCAGAAAGGGGATTCCTTAGAGATTGGGTACACAGGAGATTTGCCGGATGCCAGAAAATCATGGATACCTCATCTTGCATATCTGAAAGCAACAAGAGCATAACAAGTTTTGCCGGCTGGATTTCAGACAGCAAACAATTCTTGTAAATTAAATATTTATATTTTAGCAAAGCCACACTGCTTCGTCGGGCACTGCCCGCAATAGGAAGCAACGTGGCTTTGTTTTTTAGGGCGACAGCTATTTGGGTTATAGAACTGTATATGCGTAGTTTAGTTCATATTTCTTTTACACAGTCATTCTATCTATACGCTCCATTGAAAAATAGGAAAACAAAACAGTATATTACATGATAAAATTTACAAGAAAGAGTATTGTTGCCGAATACAATACGAACTTTATGATTATAGCCACCCTTTATTGAATAAATGTTTTATTTTATCGGCGACAAAACAAACAGTCTCAAAAACAATTTTAAAAAGGAGGGTTTTCTATGAAGAAAACACACAAAAAAACATGTAGCTTTATTAACAACATTAGCCGTGATTGTTTGCACATTATTTTATACAAACACAGCCAAAGCAGATACTGAAAATTCTTGGGATTCTTCAGATGTAGTAAAAGTTTCAAAATGTACTGTTAATGGGACCGAACGGATATTAACTTTATATTCAGATGGTAGCTTATTCTTCAAGGTAAAAAGAAAATGGATATTCAACTATTTTGCCTGATGCTTTAGATATAGGCTTTGACAAACTTGGAACCATCTACTGTATTGATTCCGACAATATTATACGTTGGTGGAACTATGACTTAGCAGCAGATGACCCCGGTTTTCATTCTATTTTTGTATTAGTAAACAATGAAGAAATAGGTATCGATAATGTTAAAGAATTAGTACTTGATGAAGACAACAACTATGTTATTGGTTTTAGAACTTTTTCTGGAGAAACTTATCCAACATTAACAATGTCTGAAATGAAAGCTTTTCTGGAAATTCCTGACAGTCCTACGCCAACGCCTACTCCGACCGCACCAGTGTCTATTCCTTCTGCAACTCAAAAGTTACCCCTACTACTCCTCCAAAAACACAACTGATCCTGTTGTTACACCAAAAACAGTTACAACAAAGGAAGTTGTTAAAAAGAAAGCTGGTTATTCCTGTCTTTCTATTGGAAATAAAGTAACTAGCAAGTACAAACTTGCAAAGGGTAAACTTACTTGGAAAGGAAGCAGCAAGAGTAAGAAATATTCTGGCATTAAGTCAGCTGCATTCATAAAGAAAAGTGGCAACCTTGTCTTTTTGACTAAAAAAAGGTAAAAGTATACACCTTATCTCCTAAAGGGAAGAAAAAGTGTATTGTTAAAAGAAGGGTAAAAACTTATCTTAAAAATAAGTTTGCAGTAAAAGTCCAGGCAGGCAAGAAATATATTAACATAGTAAACAAGTAATTTCGATAATTGAAGCCATGCAAAAGACAAACTCACGCTGCTTCGTCGGGAGCTCGCTCACGTAAGAAGCAGTGGGAGATTGTCTTTTATAGGGCGACAGCCCGTGACCTCGCAGGCTCTGCCTGCGAGGTTGCATGGTATCACAAATCAGAAGATTCCTTAGCGTACCAGCAAGCCGGCAACTTGCTTCATGCAACGCAAATTGCCTCCAAAGTCCAAAAGCGTTGCATACGCAGAAAAATCTTTCATTCCCAATGCAACGCAATCTCTCAAATCAGCAAAAAGAGTTGTTTCTGTGTCGTGATTCGCCTAAAAACGTCGCAAAACAAGAAAAAATATGCAACCCTTTACCTCATATCAAGACAAAAGCGTTGTTTTAGACACCCCAGACAAAATCCCCCGGCTAAACCGCCCCATCTTCCCTCATACAGTAGAGATTTTATATCTTTTTTGGTATCCTGCGTATAAACACGCGGGTATCTGGCATGCTTGCATGCCGATACCCCTGCGCGTTTATCAGCGGAAGCGGCGCAGGAATACCAAAAGATATAAAATCTCCGCTTGAAACCATCCCCCCTTTCATTGTAAAATAAACTCAACCACACAAAAAAGGAGACCGTTATGAAACACATTTTATGCTATGGCGATTCGAACACACACGGATACATTCCCGGTGGCGGACGCTATGATGACGATACACGCTATACCGGTATTCTCGCCAAATTACTCGGCAGCGACTACCGGATTATCGAGGAAGGACTAAACAGCAGAACCTCTTCCTTTGATGACCCTTTTGAGCCATACAAAAACGGAATGGACTGTCTGGTTCCCTGCTTAGACTCGCATAAGCCATTGGATTTAACCATTCTTATGTTAGGAAGCAACGACATGAAAGTTTATTTCTCACCTTCCGTCGAAAAAATTGCAGGAAGTCTCGCCAAAGTATGCCAGACAATCCTAATGGTAAGCGAGGCACCGGTTCTGTTAGTAAGCCCGATTTATCTGGGCGATAACATGGCAGATTCCGACTTTGCAGCAAGTTTTCCGCCATCTTCCATTGCAATTTCGCATGAACTTGGCGGTGCACTTGAAGAAGTTGCAAGACAACTGGACACTCCATTTTTAGATGCCGCAAAAGTCACCCTGCCATCAAAAGAAGACAGTCTTCACTTAACAAAAGAAGGACATCTGGCACTTGCCAAAGCACTTGCCAAAAAGTAAAAGAAATCTTAGAATAAGCGAGGCGATCATATGAATGTAGTAGGAATTATAGCAGAATACAATCCCTTTCACGAAGGACATGCCTATCAGATTCAAAAAGCAAAAGGAACAATGTGGTGCAGAATTCGCCGTTGTCGTAATGAACGGTGATTTTGTCCAGCGTGGCGAACCTGCCATTTTTGATAAATATACCCGCACAAAGAAGCACTTTTAGGCGGTGCCGACCTCATTTTGAACTGCCGGTCCGGTTCGGTCTATCAAGCGCCGGTGATTTTGCCATGGGCGGCGTTCTCGCATTGAATGCTCTTCCATTTGTCACACATTTATGTTTTGGCACGGAAACCGGCGACCTCACCCCCTCTTTTGCAGGCCGCCACCTTTCTTTGCGATGAACCCGATTCCTACCGCACGCGCGTGAAACACTTTGTGAAACAGGGTATTTCTCTATCCCAAAGCCCGCTCACTTCCCTTGGCTGCTGAATCGGGCTGCCAACAGAAACCTGGGACTCGCCAAACAACATTCTTGGCTTAGAATACTGCGTCGCCCTGCAAAAGCTTCATTCTAAAATTAAACCTTTTACCATACGACGCGAGGGGCAGGGATACCATGACAATGACACACCGGCACTCTCCGATTTTCCTTCTGCTACTTTTCTGCGCGAAAAAATTCGCAAAGCCGGGGAAAAGGAAAACCTTTCGCTAAGCGATTTTTCATCCCTGATTGGCTACTCCTTTTAACCGCAAAAGATTTGTGCCGGATAAAGATATTACGCCGGATTTGTCTGACCGCATCCGGAATGAATTGCCAAAATACCGGGAGATAAATGAATTCGTAAAGACAATTAAAAATCCGTCCCTCACAACCGGACGAATCAAGCGCAGCTTCTTTCAGTGCCTGTTTGACATCGAAAAAGAAGAACCGGTTATGCCGTATCTGCGTGTTTTAGGCATGAAAAAAGAAGCATCTTCCTGCTTTCACAAAAAGAAAATGCTTCTTGTCAGATTCTCACAAAACTTGCCTTTGATGTGCCAAAAATGGACGATACTGCAAAAAACTCTTCGCAAAGGACTTACTCGCTTCCGATTTATACCGGCAAGTCTTTTGTCATAAATACAATCAGACACTGCCTAATGAATATCAGCACTCGCCGATTGTCCTTTGAGTCTGCCATATAATTTCGTCATTTTTCTGATTTTTTCACAAAGTTTATCATCAAACACGCCACCGGCCATCCGCCATTTCCAGTTGCCGCCAAGTGTCGATGGTGTATTTATTCTTGCCGAATTTGGCAGACACAGATAATCCTGTGCAGGAATAATGCAAAGATCCGAAACACTTCCCATCGCCAGCGCAATCAAATCCCATGTCAATTTTTTCTTCGAAGTAAACCGGCTACGGTTCATATAGCGAAGTGCCACATCCTTATCCTTTTTTTCAACTCATCAAAAAAAACTATACGTTGTCGCATTATCATGCGTTCCGGTATAAACGACCGAATTTCTGTCATAATGATACGGCAGATAATCGCTGTCCTCTCTGGAATCAAATGCAAACTGTAACACTTTCATCCCAGGAAACCGGAATCCGCCAAAAGTTTGCGGACCGAATCAGTTAAAAATCCCAAATCCTCAGCAAGAATCGGAAGTTTTCCCATTTGATTCTCCAAAGTCGCAAACAACTCAATGCCCGGACCTTTTTCCCACTCACCAAATTCCGCGGTTGCATCTCCATACGGAATCGCATAATATTCATCAAAGCCACGGAAATGGTCAATGCGGAGCATATCATACAACTCGTAACACGTTTTAATTCTTGAAATCCACCACGAATACCCCTGATTCTTGTGAACATCCCAGCGGTACAATGGATTTCCCCAGAGCTGCCCGGTTGCAGAAAAAGCATCGGGCGGACATCCCGCAACTGCCGTCGGCAGTCCATTTTCATCCAATTGAAACAATTCCGGATGTGCCCAGGTATCCGCACTGTCTAAGGCAACATAAATCGGAATATCCCCAATAATTGAAATCCCTTTGTCATTAGCATATTTTTTCAACGCCGCCCATTGAGTATAAAATTCATACTGAACAAATTGATAAAATTAACATCTTCCAGCAAACGGTTTCGATAAGACACCATTGCCTCCGGCGAACGAAGCCTAATAGCATCCTCCCACTCCAAATAACTTTTTCCGGACTTATTATCTTTAATTGCCATAAACAAGGCATAATCAGCAAGCCACTCGGAATTTTCCTGCACAAACGCCTGATAAGAAACATCCGCTTCAATACTACTGTTTGCATATGCCTTCCGTAACAGACCAAGCCGCTTCTGAAACAACACATCATAGTGTACTTCTTTACCACTCGTTCCTTCGGCGGCGCGAATGCAGTCATTCTCGGTTAAGTATCCTTTTTTCACAAGGTCATCCGGTGAAATAAAATACGGATTTCCGGCGAAAGTGGAAAATGCCTGATATGGCGAATCTCCATAGCCGGTCGGTCCCATCGGCAAATCTGCCAGTAACTTTGACCCGCCTTCACCAACTGGTCTACAAAATCATAAGCACACCGGTCAAAACAGCCAATCCCATACTTGGAGGGGAGGCTGGCAACCGGGAGCAAAACACCACTGCTTCTTTTTCATAACCTATGCTCCTTCTATCTGTGGCAGCACTTAATTTGCTGCTAATAACGCTTTACTTACTTTCACATCAAATTTATCCGACCATATCTTGTATGTCTTTTGAAAACTTTCCGTCTGTTTTTCAGACACAAGCTGGTTCCGGTACTGCTGCTGCAATGCCGCAGAATTGGTCTGAATACAATGTGCAATATAAAAACCATCTTTTCCTCAATAAGAGCAGATGTCTGATTCTTTTTTCAGGCTGACAACAGCTTTTTGCAAGATTAGTACGGCTGTCCTGATTTCCAATTACATACTCAATCGCATCTGCCTGTGTTTTTGTTTTTTGCCACCGTGTAAAAACTATTCTGTGAGCTTGTCACTTCACTCAAAATCTGCGACATCGTATTTTTCACGGTTTCCTTATTTTTCGCGTTCGCTGCCTGATAAATCAATTCCACCTTAGCTGCCGAAAGTGTATTGGCCGCATAATCAATTTTGAGTTTTCCCATCTGTACATTGTACATTTTCTGCGCCAGTTTGTTTTCCTCGAAAATTTTAGAAAGTACCTTTAATTCAATTCCCTGCGTCTGCTTGTCCTTCGCCGAAATCGAATCAAACACCGTCTTTGCCCGGTAGTCTGCCTCTTCCTTTTCATCCGTTTCAAGCTGCACCTTCTCGATAGCCGCCTCTTTGCCAATTACCTTTACCTGAATAATCTGGCGAAGCACCGATTCAATCGCTTCCTGTCCGACAGACTTATCTTTTACCGCTTTATTGTACTTCCAGATATCGGTTCCCAAAATACTCTCATACTGATTCTTCATAAAATAATAGTAGGTCTTGTATTCCTTATAAGAAACTGTCGTCTTTCCTACCGCAATAACGGAAGAATCCTCTTTTAAGTTACTGTTTGATACCGATGCCGCACGCTCGGAAGATCTTGTTTCCTCCACCGGCTCGCTGCCGCATCCAACAACACCAATACACATGCCGACACATACTAGTATTGCCAAAATAAATTGTTTCATATCGTTCCTCCTCATTCTTTATTTGATATGCTAAGTGCACGAATTTCATCTACTATTTTCTCCGCCTCCGAAAGCACATTGCCCGTATATTGATAAACAAAATATGGTTTTGCCCCCGGCACAAAACGAAGTTTTCTCCCCATCGATGCGATGAGTTTGGGAATTCCTTCCACATCAATTTTCCTGTGGATACATCGCAAACTGAAGCTGCTCTTTTTACTTGCCACCTCCATAATAAACGCTTCATGCGCCTTCGCTTTCAAAATGGCAATATTCAAAAGATTCATTACACTCTTTGGCGGCTCACCAAAACGGTCAACCAACTCATCAATCATGTCCGTTTTTTCGTCTTCCGTCTCAAGTTCCGCAATTCTTTTATAAATGTCCAGTTTTTGGAATTCATTTTTAATATAACTGACCGGAATAAATGCGTCAACCTTTATTTCGACACTCGTTTCATATTCTTCCTCCGGCACTTCTTCTCCTTTGCACTTTTCACCGCTTCATTGAGCATTTTACAATACAAATCATACCCGACTGCTTCCATGTGTCCATGCTGGCTTGCACCCAAAAGATTACCTGCCCTCGTATTTCCAAATCCCTCATGGAAATGCGGAATCCCGAACCAAGTTCCGTAAACTCCTTAATCGCCGCCAGACGTTTTTCTGCCACTTCTTTTAGCAATTTGTCCCGTTTATAAAGGAGAAATGCATAAGCCGTTCGGTTACTTCTTCCCACACGTCCGCGTAACTGGTAAAGCTGGGACAGCCCAAGCCTGTCAGCATCCTCAATAATAATCGTATTTACATTCGGAATATCAAGCCCGGTTTCCACAATCGTAGTCGCTACCAAAACATCAATCTCACCCTCGACAAACCGAAACATTGTCCGCTCAAGTTCACGTTCATTCATCTGTCCATGGGCAAAGGCAACCACCGCTTCCGGCACAAGTTTCGCAATTTCATTTGCTACAATATCCATATTGCCAACACGATTGTATACATAGTACACCTGACCGCCTCTTCCGACTTCACGCAAAATGGCTTCTCTTACAATCGGCTCACTTTTTTCCATAACAAATGTCTGAATCGGCATACGGTCTACCGGCGGCTCCTCCAAAACACTCATATCGCGGATTCCAACCAAACTCATATGAAGGGTTCTCGGAATTGGTGTCGCCGTCAGCGTCAGCACATCAATATCATTTTTCATCTGCTTTAATTTTTTCTTTGTGCGTCACACCAAACCGCTGTTCCTCGTCAATCATCAAAAGTCCCAGATTCTTATAAGAAACACTTTTTGCTTAGAAGCCTGTGAGTTCCAATGACAATATCAACACTGCCCTTTTTCAAACCCTCAATCGTTTTTTCTGCTCCGACGGTGTTCGCAGACGACATAGTAATTCCACGTTGATACCGTAATCTCTCATGCGCTGGGGAAAAGGTGTTGTAATGCTGTGCCGCGAGAATCGTTGTCGGCACTACAAAGGCAACCTGACAGCCATCCATCACCGCCTTAAACGCGGCACGAATCGCAATCTCTGTCTTGCCATAGCCAACATCGCCGCAAATCAAACGGTCCATAATGCGGCTGCTTTCCATATCTGCCTTTGTCACCTCAATTGCCTTTAACTGGTCTTCCGTCTCCTCATATGGGAAAAAGTTCTTCAAATTCTTTCTGCCAGACCGTGTCTTTTTCAAAACAATGTCCTTTTTTGCCTGCCTTTTGGCATACAGTTCGACAAGTTCTCCGGCAATCTCCTTAACCGCACCTTTCACCCTCGTTTAGGTCTTTTTCCATTCGGGCGAATTCAAGCGGTTCAGCTTTGGAACTTTGGCATCACTTCCCGCATATTTTTGCAGAACTTCAAGTGACGTCGCAGGCACATACAAATTACTTCCTGCCGCATACGCCACCTTGAGATAATCTTTTGTCACATGGTCTTTTTCAATTTTTTCAATTCCCTGATAAATGCCAAAGTATGATTTTCATGAACTACATAATCACCGATTTTAAGTCGTTAAAACTGTGAATCGCAGCACCATTATACTGCTTTACTTTTTCGTTTTTTCTTTTTTCTTTGCGCCGAAAATATCACCTTCTGTGACAACGACAAAACGAAGCGTGGGATACTCAAACCCTCTTCGCAGATTTCCTCTTGCCACCATGATTTCTCCCGGCATGATTTCACGCTCAAAATTTCCTTCATAAGATGCCGTCAAATCAAAATCCTGCAAGTCCTCACACAGTCTGCGCCCTCTTGTCTCCGACCCGGACAGCAAAAGCACGCGGTATCCGTTTTTCTTAAACCGCTGTAAATCCTTTGCCAGCATCGAAAAATTATTGTTATAGGAAGGTGCCGCTTGCACAGAAATGAAAAATTTGTGCTTCACGGTCAAATCGGAAATCGGCGTATCAAGAGTCGTCAGCAAAACAAGCGGATTGTCCTGCAGCCGTTTCATCACTTCCGGCAAAGAATACAAAATGTCCATCTGTCGGGGCAGAATATATCCCTTTTCCAATCTCGTGCTCATGCTCTCTCGAAACTCATATTCCACCGTCTCCGCACGCTCTATTAAACGCGCCGGCTCATCAAGAAAAACAAGCGTTTTCGATGGACAAAATAATCAAAAAAGGAAACGATGTGCTTTTCAAAATACAAAATATAACTTTCAAGATTTACCATGCCGTGATAAGCATGAAATGTTTCCTCAAAACTCTCAATGTTCTGGCGAAGTCTTGCTGCTTCTTCATTTTTCCCCTGCTCTTTTAACTCTTTTACGGTCTTTTCCATATCAAGCCGTATTTCCCTAAGGCCTCTCACCGCGGTATCTTCGGTCATAAACACTTCTGCCGCCGGGTAAATTTCGATTTCCGAAAGGTCTGCCACGGAACGCTGGCTCTCCACATCAATCCGGCGAATCGTATCGACTTCATCATCCCACAAATCAATTCGGCACGGGCACTCCTCAGTCAATGGATAAATATCTATAATCCCGCCTCTTACCGAAAATTCGCCTTCACTTTCCACCTGAGAAACATTTGCATATCCCATTGCGGAAAGTTTATGCTGCATCTCTTCTAAATTAAGCAAATCACCCGGTTCAATCCGAATCCGCTGGCTTTCATATTTTTCATAAGGTACACAGGCATCCATACCCGCATCAATCGTCGTGATAATAGTCACCGGTTTGTCTCCGGCAAGCGCCTGAATTGCCTTTAACCGCTCTGCCACAATGGCACTTCCGTGGACGTCTGCACTGTAGAAAATCAAATCCTTCGCCGGATAATACATCACATTTTTATCATACAAACGATAATCCTCTAAAAGCTCTCTGGCACGGATTTCGTTGTACGTGACAATTAGGCGGACGTCAGCCAAATCTTCCATGCCGTAAATCATATGACACTTCTGTGCTTCCATACCGCCCACTACGGTAACCGGAGTCTCCCCCTTATCAACCGCAAGCCTTAATTGGGTATATTCCTCCATTTCACGGAGGGGTGCTAATAATGTCTCCACCGTTTACTCTCCTACTTTCTTTCCATTTACCGCATTCATTGCCGTCTTTACATCTTCCTGCAAAATGGTACCAGAAGTCCCTCTTCTGCCAATGCAAACACATCGCGGATTTTTGCATCATCTTCTTTGCTAAAACGTCCCAACACATGTTTTACCAAATCTCCATTTTCCGGTTTTGCCCCCACGCCAATTTTAATTCTCGGAAATTCCTGCGTTCCCAGATGTGCAATAATACTTTTGAGTCCCTTGTGCCCGCCCGCACTTCCTTTTGGGCGACTCCTCACCTGTCCGACCGGCATACTGATATCATCGTAAATAATCACGATTTCATCCGTCGTCAACTTGTAATAATCCATGAGTGCACGCACACTCTCTCCACTCAGATTCATATACGTCTGCGGCTGCACAAGCATAACCTTCTGCCCCTCAATCACACCTTTTCCAACAATCGCTTTTTCCTTCTTTACTGCGAAGTGCAATTCCATATTTATCACTCAGATAAGTCACCATATCAAAACCAATATTATGTCTCGTCGCTGCATATTCCGTTCCCGGATTTCCAAGTCCAACAATTAAAAACATTTTCCTCATCCTTTCCGTTACCAACACGTAACGCCCGGCGGCATCCTAAGATACCCCCGGGTCAATTTTATTTTCTTAGATTCTGGTTGTATTTTTCTTACATGTAATAGTGATAATATCCCGAATGGTCAAAAAATATTATACACGGTTCCTGCTATCGCAAATCCGACAATTAAAAGGATTATCACAAGAACTACCGTAATTAAAAGCCAGCAAAAAATAGGACCTTGCGTAGTTTCTCAAATTAATACGGTTTGTACCACCAACGGCAAATACAATTGCAAAAATAAATCCAATAATCGGAATGCTGAACAGTAATGTATATAAGAAATAACTCCATGCGCCAAGCGGTGTGTAATCAAACCGCGGGTCGTAATTCCGTATCGGAATGTTATTTGGCTGCGGTGGCGTCTGATATGCCTGTCCAAACTGATTGTTCGGTTGCGGCGTCGGGTCCGATTGCGACTGTGATGCTGTCGTTTCCTCCACATTCACATTCTCAGTTTCAATTTTCTTTACAGGCGTGCCACATTCCGGACAAAATAAAGCCCCCTCATTTAATGGTTTCCCACAATTTCCACAAAACATGGTTTATCCTCCTTATTTCCTTCATCTTACTTGTGGTTTTTATTGTAACATATCCGGCTTGTTTTGCAAACACGGAAAAGAACATTGAGGAAAAAAGAATTATTGAGTTTATACAATGCTCTGAACATGTCTCATTACGAGAATCCAGATGATTTAGAAATTATTACTTTAGACAATGCTTTATTTCTTCAGATGAAAAATGACGTAGCTTTTCTTATTAACACCAACGAAATGTGTTTAATTGAACACAGCAGCACCGTCTGCTTGAATTATCCACTACGGAGCCTTTTGTACCTAGCCAGAGAATATGAAGTAATTCTCGAACAGCGAAATGAAAACATCTTAAAATATGGATTGGTAAAAAATCCCAACACCTGCCTGTATCGTTTTATACAATGGTATGGAAAAACGTCCGGAAGTTGAAATTTTAAAACTCTCTAACGCTTTTGAAAATCAAGAAGTTGAGCCGTGTCTTGAACTTTTGTAAAAGTATTGAACATCAACAATGGTATGAACGAAAATGTATTAAATGGTTGCAAAACGCTAAAAGATTATGTTATACTAATCTCAAAAATACGGGAAAATTATAACGAAATCGGAGACTTGGCAAAGGCAATACACAAAGCAGTTGACTATTGTATTGACGCAGACCATTTGCGCTCGTTTCTGATTCGAAACCGAGCGGAGGTAGAGCCTATGTTGTTATCAGAGGGTACGGTGGAAGAATACGTGGATAGTATGAACGAAGTCAAGGAACAGGAAATTGAGCGGCTAAAAAAGGTAGTCCAGGAAAAAGATGAGGAATTGTCGAAGGTAACTCAGGAAAAGGATGAAAAAATAATGAAATCGCTCGTTTAAAAGCCTTGCTTGCAGCAAAAGAAAACAACTAATTAGCACAGCAGGAGAAGTTATTATCTAGAGCGGGCGCAGGAAGCGCCCGCTTAAATTTTACACTTAGAAAAACAATGCTTTTACTTCATCCAGTGAAACCTGATAATGTGTAATCTTTGCGGTTTTCTTCTTTACAAGAACAGCAACCTTTATATCCAGATACTTCTCCGTATAGGAATTGCCCGGTATAAATTCTTTGCCTATCTTTTCTGCATAATTTTCATTATAAACGGTTTCTTCTTTTGTCTTCACTCCGTTTTCTTTGGCAAATTGAATCCGTTTTTTGCTCCGGCAGTTCATTCCATTTTTTCATGATTTTATGCATTTGTGTAACCTGCGCATCACGCGTGTCCTCGCTCTGCGTTTCCCCTGCGCCATTTTGAATGCTTCCTGTGCTTTATCTTCATTTGCCTTTGTCTTATCCAATGACACTTCAAATAAAACACTGACACCTTTGTACTTCGGATTTGCCGAAATCTCTCCTGTCTTTTTATCGTAACAGAAATTTTCAGCACCCGGTGCCCGGTCACTCACACCTAAATAAACACCATAATTTGCAAAAATATCGAGATTATCACACTCATAAATATAATAGCGGATACCATCAATTAACTGGCTTTCCGAACTTCCGCCCATGACAAAAGATTATACTGCCACGGTGCCTTTCCCTTTACAAAAGGCGATGCAATCATCCGTTCATCCTTTTTCTTTGTATTTTCTACTGCCACAACATAATACGATTTTTCCTTCGACACACCGGAATTAATCTCCTCGTCAAAGCAATTTCTTTCCGCTCACTTTTCCGAGATAACTAATTTTATAGTCACCTGACTTTTCGTTACGACCTGCTCCGATAATCCCGCAAATTCTTTTGCCAGCCTATCATTTCCCATCTGCTCTGCTGCCTCATTTGCCGTGAGCAAATGAACCGCTGCATATGGCCGTCGTTCCACCAACAAGCAGGCACAACGCAATGACCGCTGCTTTCATAAAATGACTGCCGGCAAAATTTCTCCGGCGTTTCTGTAAAATTGCTCGATAAATCTTCTCTTTATCTTCTTTCGAGCACTCCATTTTCTGATAAATATCTTTAATCTCCATTTCTATTCCTCCCTGGTCTGATATACACTGCCTTGATTAACTCCGACAGCATTTCCTTCATTCAATTCCTGTTTCAACAATTTCTTTTGCTTTCTGCAAATACGTTCGTATCGTAGATTCCGGCTTTTTCAATAATTTTGCAATCTGCACACTATTATAGCCCTCGTAATAATAAAGATACACAACGGTTTTGTACTTCACCGGGAGATTTAACACAAGTTGAAGCATTTCAATTTCATATTCATCGTAACACCCTTTTGTCTCCTCATTTTCCTGCCAGCTTCGATTTTTCCGCCACCAATGCTTCAAAATATTTTTGCAGACATTTCCTGCTGTGACAAGAAGCCACCCTTTTACATGTTCTTTTTCTTTCACGCGCTCCATCCTCGTATTATATAGTAGTAGTTTTTAGAGACCCTCTCCAAGGTCTTTATTACTATTAAGTCATAGTCTTTTCTTTACCTTTTCTACAGGTTCGACTATGATATTTAAGATGCTGTGGATTGGTTCATTTCTCCTACCACTTGATGGTTTATGAAAGGCTCCAACCACAGTCTCTTTGTTCATTTGTTAATCAGTTAGATACCGCATGACGGTTTATTTAGAACGAGGTTACAATCGCAAAGGAGCACCCTGTGGTTCTAAAACAGCATTAATACATTTCAAAGGAGATTTTTTTATGATTTACGTAGGAATTGATGTTGCTAAGGATAAGCATGACTGCTTTATCACCAACTCGGATGGAGAAGTGCTATTTAAAGCATTTTCCATTGCTAACAACCGAAATGGTTTCAATGATCTTTATCAAAAGATTGAATCCGTTATGGAAGATGTAACAAAGGTAAAAGTAGGACTGGAAGCCACTGGACACTATAGTTACAATCTTTTAGGATATCTCATTGATAAAGGGTTGCCCACCTATGTTATCAATCCGTTACACACAAATCTGTACAGAAAAAGTCTAAGCCTTAGACAGACGAAAACGGATAAAGTAGATGCCCGCACGATTGCTTCTATGCTAATGTCTGATGTGAACTTAAAGTCCTACTCAGACACATCTTACCACAACGAAGAGCTAAAGTCATTAACTCGTTATCGTTTTGATAAGGTAAAACAACGTGCTAAGTTAAAGTCTTCCGTTTCAAGACTTGTCTGTATCTTATTCCCTGAATTAGAAAAGTTAGTTCCAACACTTCATATGGCATCGGTTTATACAATGCTTTCGGAATTTCAGATGCTAAACAAGTAGCAAACGCTCATCTTACCAGACTTACCAATCTACTTTCTGAATCATCAAAGGGTCGATATGGTAAAGAAACAGCTATTACATTTAGAAATGCTGCAAGAACCTCAATAGGTTCAAATATGCCGGCAAAATCACTGGAATTGAAGCACACCATTAAACTGATTCAGGAACTTTCTTCCGAGATTGATGAAATCGAAAATGAAATCAAACTCATCATGGATGAAATCAATTCTCCGATTCTTAGTATCCCCGGAATCAACTACCGTATGGGATCTATGATCATTGCCGAAATCGGCGATTTCAACCGCTTTGATTCTCCTGATAAAATCTTGGCTTATGCTGGCTTTTCACCCTCTACATATCAATCTGGTCAACTTGATGGTGCTTACTCACACATGGAAAAGCGAGGTTCCAGATATCTACGATATGCGTTATACAATGCAGCCAAATATGTCTGCAACGGGGATCCAACGTTTGCTGAATATCTGGCAAAGAAACGAGCGGAAGGCAAGCATTATAATGTCGCCATATCTCATGCCGTCAAAAAGCTGGTTCGGGTTATTTACCATCTTGAGAAAACTAACCAGCAATACATCAAAGCTGTTTAAGTCTTTCTAATTCAATACTCCTTTTTGAGCACCTGTAGAGATGCTCTTTTTGTCATGCAGTTTTCAAGGTTCAAAGAACTCCAACCGAGTTCCAAACATATCTAAAATACATTTCTGTACTTTATTCAAAAAAAATCATTTTAGGTCTTGACTTTTAATAGTTAGTCTTAAAGCCATAAAAAGCACCATCGTCAATTTCGTGATAATCCTTTACATACTCCTTATCCGCTTTGATACATGCTAAAACTTCATCTGCCAAATCATTGGCTTCCATGCGGTTTTGCTTTGCATAGAGTTTATTGCGCCCGGCAAGAATCCACATTTTCATCAAGTTTGCTGTACCGCATACCGGAAAATAAAACAAGGAAACAAATGCACCTAACATTTCTATTGGGCATGCTCTTCGTGCCTCTTTTTGCTGTGTTGAGCAGTTTTTCACAACACCTCAAAACATCCTCCGCTTCAAAAAAATGTACCGGATGATATACCCGCTCATTCATTACTTCATGTTTTTCTCCTTGCCAGCAGCCGGTTATAATCCCATAAGGCTTCTGTCATCCGGGAAAGTATGCTTTCCTCAAAACAGGCAGCGAACTGTGTCCTCAGCCATTTCTTCGTATATTCTTTTGTAATCGCTGCATCCCTTCCGCCCCATTTATCAATATCATATGCCAAATCCAGGAAAAAGGAAAGACCGTATTCCTGGGTCCCGATATCTCAATGTTAGTAACCCAGATTTCCTGCACACCAAATTCATATGCCGCAGTCATCTGCTCCCACAATTTAGGCAGATACGTTGAACCAATCCACTCAAACGCCATCGGTCCACCATGCATATCCATATGATAATACATTCCGTAACCGCCCTTGTGATTACGCATCGCTTTTGTCGGCAGTGTGCGTGCTGCGCCCTGATTATTATCGCTAAGCATCAGAGTCACGCCCTCTAATTCCGGTTCATCCAACAATCCTTTTGTCTTTTCATCCCCATAAAAGAATCCCTCAACCTCTGTAAAAAGTACCATTATGCGCGGAACTTCATCCAAGTTTTCATTGATTGTTTCTCTTATTAACTGATTCTGCGTCTTCAACACACGGCGCAAAAAGACTGACATTGTCCTCCATTGTTGCATCTGCACCGAGAATTGCCGTGTCATTTTCACCGCGCATTCCCATCGTAATTACATTTTCAAAGGAGCGGTTGCGAATCAGTCCGTCCCGCCAAAAATTCGTAATTCCATCTTCATTCGTAAGAAAACTCCATGCGTCACCATACGGCGAATCTTCCCCCGCATTTTTCCGTATTCCGCACCTGCCCGCATACACGGCTCATGGTGGGATGTTCCCATAACAACGCCTAATTCATCCGCTAACTCAGCACTTTTTAAGCCCGGACCATCAAATTAAAATTGGACGCCCACATGGCTGGCCACAAATAATTTCCCTTTAATCGAAGAAGCAGTTCAAACACACACTCATAACACGCTGCATTAATTCCGCTAAAATGCTTGTCTGCCCAAGTGCCAAATGCCGGCCACTCATCGTTAATAAAAATCCACGGTATTTCACCGACGGTTCCTTTGAAACAAAAGAATCTTTCTCTGTCAAAATCACATATTCTCTGCGTTTTGGCAGCACATGATTCCAGTTGACAAGCGGTGATACGCCCAATTTTTCCGACAAATAAAACAACCCGTAAATCGTGCCTCGTTTGTCGCTTCCTGCAATCACAAGCGCGGATTTGACTCCTTCCATCGGGTTTTCCACAACTTGAAATAAATACACTTCTCTCTTTCCGCGAACCCCCGACAATTCCAGCTTTCCCGCACTTTCTAACATATCTAATCTTTTTACTTTTCCCAATGGTTCCGTACAAAATAACGGTCTGGCTTTTCGGGCTGTCACCCGCGCAAATAGCCGGCTTTTTTTCCAAATACCTTTCCATATCATTTCTTACATAGCCCGCCACTCGTTTCACGCCCT
>VOFG01002993.1_pt1 | contig 96374 bp, 120 predicted proteins | sample 5384171 | NCBI WGS metagenome assembly VOFG01 (sample SAMN12384726, study PRJNA508395) | human gut metagenome | isolation source: healthy gut F | host: Homo sapiens
ATCAACCAGACGCCCGGCTTTGAGGACGCGACCGCCATCTGCAACTGCTGCGGCTGCTCGTGCTTCGCGCTGCGCATCGAGGAGCTGTTCCGCACGCCGCGCGCCATCCGCTCGAACTACATCGCCCGCGTGGACAAGGAAAAGTGCGTCGCCTGCGGTCAGTGCGTCGAAAACTGCCAGACCAACGCGCTCAAGCTCGGCCAGAAGCGCGCGCACGACCGATCCGCACATTTCCGATACCTACGACACCGACGCCAGCGTGCCCTACGACCGCTCGAGCTACAACCCGGAGTCCGCACGAACCGCTCGGACGTCATGCCCAGCGGCACCGCGCCGTGCAAGGCCGTGTGCCCGCTGAACATCCCGGTGCAGGGCTGCCTGCAGCTGCTGTCCGTCGGCAGATATGACGACGCCGCGGCGCTCATCCGGCAGGCCACGCCGTTCCCGGAACTGTGCGGCAGCGTGTGCGGCCGCCAGTGCGAAAAGGTCTGCACCCGCAACCAGATCGACGCCGCCGTCGCCATTGCCGACGTGTGCAGACGCTCATCCGAGCGCGAGCGCAGCGCCGGTAAGGTCATTTTGCCGCCGTTGAAAAACCCGACCGGCACCCCCCATACGGAAAAGATCGCCGTCATCGGCGCCGGCCCCGCCGGACTGAGCTGCGCCTATTTCCTCCGGCAGCAGGGCTACCCCGTGACCGTGCTGGAAAAGGACACGGTGCTCGGCGGCGCACCGGCAACGCTCATCCCGTCCTTCCGGCTCGACCGCAAGGCCTATGACGCCGAGATCGACGTGCTCGCGCGCATGGGCGTGGAGTTCCGCACCGGCGTGGAAGTCGGCAAGGACACGACGCTCGACGCGCTGCGCGCAGAAGGCTACAAGGCGTTCTTCCTCGGCATCGGCGCCGGGAAGCAGAGCAAAGACGCGCCGGCCGGCACCGTGGACGCACGCAGATACCTGCACCGGAAGAGACACACCGTCAAGGGCAGTGTGGTCGTGCTCGGCGGCGGGAAAGAGGCCGTTGACTGTGCGCGCGCCGCGCGCAAGGCGGCGCTGCAAGCGTGACCGTCGTCGCCGGAGCGATCCGGGCGGACATCTCCGAGGCCAAGAAGGAAGGCATTGCGTTCCGCGCGCCGTTCGCAGTGCAGGAGATTCAGCGACGGCGCGGTGTCCATCCGCAGCCTGCACGGCGATAAGACCGAGAGCTCGCCGCAGACACGGTCTTTGCTGCCGAGGGCTACGTCCCGGCGGCGGACGCCTTCACCGCCGCATCCGGCGTGTGCCTGAACGCCGACGGCTTTGTCGGCGCCGACGCCGTGACCCGCCAGACCGGCGAGGCCGATGTCTTTGCCGGCGGCGCTGCGACCGGTGCGCATGACATTGCGCGCGCGATCGCCGAGGGCCGCGAGGCCGCGATCTCGATTCACCGCTTCGTGCACAGCAACCAGAGCTTCGTGATCGGCCGCGACAAGCGGGACTATAAGCCGCTGGCGCGCAGCAGCGTTGGCGTTGCGATCGACGAGCTGGAGTCCGCGCCCCGGCAGGCAGCGGAAAACGGCCTGCTCAGCGACGCGCAGCTGCACTGCGAGGCAGGACGCTGCCTCGGCTGCGGCACCGTGGTGCTCAACGAGGACCAGTGCATCGGCTGCGGCATCTGCACGACCAAGTGCAAGTTTGACGCCATCCATCTCGAGAAGGTCAACGACACGCACGGCCGCGGCTACTTCCGCACCCTGCTGACGGTTGCGGCAACGCGCCCGCCGCCGGCCGCCGCTTCGTGCGCAAGAAGCTGCAGCACTGAGGACGCCGCCATGCATGAGATCGGCGTCGTGCGCGCCATGGTCAAGACCGTCACCGACCATCACGCGCACGTATATCATCGACCATCCGGACAAATACGACGCCGCCATCCTCAGCGGCACTGGGCACCAGAGCAAGGCGCTCGTTGCAGGCGGTTATCTCATGGCGGAGGCGCTTGTCAGGGCAAAGGGCGCGCGCAGTGACGGGCAGAAGCTCAACGACATTGCCTTCGGCACGTATCTCAGTCACATAGAAAACCCACGCACTGAGTTTGACTGGCTGTCACGCGACATTGAGAATGTCGACAAGTATATTCCCGATGAAAACTGCGGCTTTGTCGCCTAGACGAGCCTCTACCGCGACGTGATGAGCGGCATACGGTTCGTCACCAACCAGAAGAACATAAACCGCATGGATAAGACCAAGCCCGTTTACTTCATGTCCGGTGACGAGGACCCCGTTGGCGACTACAGCAAGGGGTGTGGAGCGCGCGTACAAGGCGTTCTGCAAAGCGGGGCTGCACGATGTCATGATCCGTCTCTACCCCGACGGGCGGCACGAAATGCTCAACGAGACCAACCGTCTCGACGTTCAGCGCGATATACTCAACTGGATAAACGAAAAGCTTGAGGTCATCGCGGCAAACAAGGCCAAATAATTGATACAAAAACAGCGCCGTTCGGATTCCCGAACGGCGCTGTGGTATTTATATATGCTGTTTATTACTCAGCGTCGGTGGGGTCGGCCTCGGGCGCGATGCCGGTGGCTTCTCCGGACTCAGACACTTCGTAGACAAGAGCGTCCTCTGCGGGCTCATCGTCATACTCCTCTTCCTCGACCTTGGCCGCCGCGGGTGCGGGCTCGGAAAGGGCACGTATAGAGAGGGAGATCTTGTGCTTCTCCTCGTCGATGGCGGTGATCTTCGCATCGACAATGTCGCCGACGGTCAGGACCTCATCGGGCTTGCCGATGCGGCGGTTGGCGATCTGGGAGATGTGGATCAGGCCGTCCACACCGTCAACGACCTCTGCAAATGCGCCAAATGGCATGAGCTTGACGACCTTGACCTGCGCAACATCGCCGACGGAGTACTTGTTGGTGAACACGACCCAGGGGTTCGCCTCGGGATCCTTGTAGCCAAGGGAGATCTTGCGCTTCTCCTTGTCGAAGTTGATGACATAAACCTCGACCTCGTCGCCGACGGAGAGGACTTCGGAGGGCTGGTGGATGCGACCCCAGCTGAGCTCGGACACGTGGACCATGCCGTCAATGCCGCCGATGTCGACAAATGCGCCGTAGCTGGTGAGGGACTTGACAACGCCGGAGTACTTCTTGCCGATTTCGATCTCGTTCCAGATGGCCTCGGTGCGCTCGCGGCGCTCAGCCTGAGCAACGCGGCGGATGGAGCCGACAACGCGCTTGCGCGCCTTGTTGACCTCGGTGATCTTCAGGCGTACGGTCTTCTTGAGAAGCTGAGCCAAATCGGCCTCGCGGGGCAGATCGGTCTGGGAAGCGGGGACAAACACGCGCACGCCCTTGACGTTGACAACAACGCCGCCCTTGTTCTCCTCGGTGACAACGCCTTCCATAACGGTGCCGTCGTCAACAGCGGCCTCAACATCGTTCCAGCTCTTTGCGGCGTCAAGACGCTTCTTGGAGAGCTGCGCGGTGCCCTCGACGTCGTTCACGCGGACAACAACAGCCTCGATGGGGTCGCCGACCTTGATAACGTCCTCGACCTTGATGCCGTCGTCGGTGAACTCGGTCGTGGGGATGAAGCCGGAATACTTGGTGCCGAGGTCAACGCTGATCTCAGTGCCGGTAATCGCAACGACAGTACCTGTTACCTTATCTCCATTATATATAGTTTTGAGAGTTTCCTCCAACATTTCGTCAAAGGACTTTTCGTTCTCAAGCTTGGTTTCTTCGACTTTGATTTCGTCAGACATTTTGTTTCTTACCTCCTTAATTATCCACGCGGGCGTGGATGCCCCTGCCGTGAGCCCGACAGTGTCAGCCGAACGGAGAGCGCCCGTATCAAGCTCGTCCAGCCTTTCGATAAACTGGACATTGGCGCAGTTTTCCGCGCATATCTGCGCGAGATGCACACTGTTTGCACTGTGCTTTCCGCCGATGACGACCATCGCGTCACATTCAGCGGCAAGCTTTGCGGCCTCTTCCTGTCGCGTGAACGTAGCAGAACATATTGTATCAGATATTTTTGTGTTTGTACACCTTTTTTTATGATCTCACAACATTCGTTAAAATTACTGCGCGTCTGCGTTGTTTGTACCACCACAGTTATCGCTTTTGTCCAGTAACTCTCATTTTCGTCTAGCCAGCGCGCCAATTCCTGCGGATTTTCAAAAACAGCGTGCTCGCCACACCAGCCGCATATGCCCTCGACCTCCGGATGTTTGCGCATACCGATGATGATGACGAACCGCCCCTCGGCACTTGCGCGGCTGACAATGGTGTGTATCGCTTTACCTTGGGACAGCTTGCATCTGTGACGACCGCGCCGCGCTGGGCGAGACGGTCATACACGCCTTCTGCAACGCCGTGGGCGCGGATGATCACGTGCTCCCCCTCCGCCGCCTCCTCGGGCGACGCTATCACGCGCAGCCCCTGCGCTTTCAGGCGCTCGACCACGTCCTCATTATGTATGAGCTCGCCAAGACTGCAGCAGCTCCCCTGCTCTGCCATAAGCTTCTCCGCCATCTCCACGGAGCGCTGCACGCCGAAGCAGAATCCGGCGCTCTCCGCCAAACGTATCTCGCGCATCACTTGTCCTCCGCCCCAATGCCGAGCTTCTGCCGTATGATTTTTACGACAAGCTCAAGGCTCTCATCAAAATTCAGCTCGCTCGTATCGACAGCTATAGCGTCCTCCGCCTTTTTCAGCGGCGCGGCGGCGCGGTGGCTGTCCTGCTCGTCGCGGTATTTTATATCGCGCAGCACCTCGTCGAAGCTCTGCTTCATCCCCTTCTGCTCCAGTTCGAGCAGACGCCGCCGTGCGCGGGCCTCGGCGCTCGCGGTGAGGAATATCTTCACCTCTGCGTCCGGCAGAACGACCGTGCCTATGTCGCGCCCGTCCATTATTACGCTGTTCTCGCGCGCCATGCGGCGCTGAAGCTCCATCAGAAATGCGCGCACAGAGGGGCAGCGCCGCAACATCCGACGCGCAGATGGATATCTCCGGCTCACGGATGAGCGCGGTGACGTCCTCGCCGTTGAGATACATATGCTGTTCCCCGGCGTCAGTATAGCGCATGGCGATCTCCAACTGCGGCAGCAGCGCCTCCACGGCGCTCGCGTCACGCCGGTCAATGCCGCCGCGGTACGCGGCAAGCCCCACCGTGCGGTATATCGCGCCGGTGTCGACGTAGATAAAGCCGAAGCGCTTTGCCGCCGCGCGGGCAATAGTGCTCTTTCCCGCGCCGCTAGGCCCGTCTATCGCTATCGCGTAATGTCCGTTCATTTCCTCTTCCCCTTATATTGAGTTTCCGGCGACAAAGCCCGTCGCCCATGCGATCTGCAAATTGAATCCGCCCGTGTAGCCGTCTACGTCGAGCACTTCCCCGGCAAAATACAGCCCGGAGACGAGCTTGGACTCCATCGTGCGTGGGTTTATCTCCTTCGTGCACACGCCGCCGGAGGTAACGATCGCCTCGTCGACGGGGCGCGTGCCGCTCACACGGACGGGGAACGCTTTGAAAAGGTGCAGAAGACGTGCCCTCTGCTCGCGCGTAATGCTGTTGACCTTCTCGTCCTCAGGTATGCCCGAAAGGCACACGAGCACGGGAATCATCTTGAACCCCGCGAGGTCGCCCAGCGCATTCTTGAACTCGCGGTTTGAATACTTTTCAAAGTCGCGCAGCAGCCGTGCGTCCAGCTTCTTCTCGTCCAGTGCGGGCTTGAGGTCTATCTCCAGCCGGTACTCCGCCTCGCCGAAGCGGCGCATACGCGAGCTTGCCGACAGCACGAGCGGCCCCGACACGCCAAAGTGCGTGAAGAGCATTTCGCCCTGCTCCCTGAATATGAGCTTATTATCCTCAAGCACCGACAGCGCCACATTTTTCAGCGAGAAGCCCTGCATCTCCGCGCAGTATTCATCCGGGCTTTCAAGCGGGACGAGCGCGGGACGAAGCGCGCTCACGCTGTGTCCTGCCGCGCGGGCAAAATCATAGCCGTCGCCGGTAGAGCCGGTGAGCGGATACGAAAACCCGCCCGTGCACACACACGCCGCGCGGCACGCGATCAGCCCCGCCTCCGTCGTCACGCCAGTGACAGCGCCGTTTTCGATATGCACGCGCTTCGCCTTGGTATGTACGACGCGCACACCGGCGCGCTCGCAGAGCTTCGCCATCGTCCCGGCAACATCGTTGGCGTTGTCGGAGACGGGGAAAACACGGTTGCCGCGCTCCGTCTTGACGGGCACGCCGTGCTCCTCAAAAAAGGCCATGACCGCCTCCGGCGGCATGCGGTTGACCGCGCTGTAAAGGAAGCGCCCGTCGCCGGGAATATTGCGCATAAACTCCTTTACGTCGCAGTTGTTGGTAATGTTGCAGCGCCCCTTGCCGGTTATACGCAGCTTGCGCCCAAGCTGGCGGTTCGGTTCGAGCAGTATCGTGTCCACGCCGCGGCTCGCCGCCGTGTAGGCGCACATCATTCCCGCGGGTCCCCCGCCTATAACAACAAGCTCCGCTCTGTCACAAATCATTCTTTATATGCTCCATTGTCCATAACGCTCTGTATTTCTTCTTCCGTCAGATGCCGCCACTTGCCGGGCGGAAGGTCACCCAGCTCAAGCCCGCCCTCGCTGATGCGCATAAGGCGCGTGACCTTCAAGCCGCAGCAGGCGCACATTTTCCTCACCTGCCGGTTGCGCCCCTCGCCGATGGTTATCAGCAGCACCGCGCCGCCGGGGATGAGCCGCTCTATATCTACGCTCTCCGCGCGCACGATGCAGTCGCCTATATCAAGTTCGCCGCGCAGGTACTCCACCGCGAGACCAACGTCCTCGCCCTGCACCCACGTGCGATATGTTTTTTTGAAGTTATGCGACGGGTGCATGAGCGTGTTCGCAAAATCCCCGTCGTCTGTCATTATGAGCAGCCCCTCGGAGTACATATCAAGTCTCCCGACGGGGTAAACGCGCTCCAGCCCGCGCACGAGCTCTGTCACGTCCCGGCGTCCCTTCTCGTCGCTCATCGTCGTGACATAGCCGCGCGGCTTATTGAGCATTATGTATGTCCGCGCGCCGTGCCGCGGCAATGGCCTGCCGTCGACAAGTATGAGGTCAAGCTCCTCATCCGCCCGGTCGCCGAGCGAGGCGACGCGCCCGTTCACCGTGACGCGCCCCGCCGAAATGCACTCCTCCGCCGCGCGGCGGGACATTAGCCCCGCGGCGGATATTAATTTTTGCAGCCGTTCTGCCATGTGTTCTCCCTAGTCGGGCGCGCCGCCGCGTTATGCTGCGCGCTTTCCGTTTATTTTGCCATCTGTGCGGGGATATCCTCGCTGTACACAAGATAATACTCCGCGATCTGTTCCCCGTCAACAAAGGCCTTGACGCTGCCGTCTATCTGCCCCGCCGTGACGGGCGCGAATTCAAACCACGGCAGCTCCGCCGTCAGCATGATCTCCTTCTCCGGCGGCAGCAGCACGGTCATCTCCGCCTCCGGCACGAGGTACGCCCAGCGCCGCTCGCCCGACACGACGGGCACGGCAAAGCACAGTCCGTCCGTTATGCTGCGTCTGGCGCAGTATGAATACGCCCAGTTATAGAGCGCCGCGTGGTCATTCCAGTCGTCCGGCGCGGCGAGCGTGACGCACACGACGCGCGCCCCGTCCCTCTCGCAGCAGGACACAAGGCAACGCCCCGCCGCCTCGGTGAAGCCGGTCTTTCCGCCGATGCAGCCCGGACATGAGCGCAGCAGCCGGTTATGGTTGACGAGCAGCTTGCCGTCCACGGTCGCGCTCGACATACGGTCGATCTCGGCAAAGGTCGGATTTTTCATGCAGTATTCCATCAGCCGCGCGAGATCCCGCGCCGTGGAATAATGCCCGCTGTCGCTGAGCCCGTGCGGATTTGTGAAGTGCGTGTTCGTCATGCCGAGCTCGCGCGCTTTATCGTTCATGCGCGCGGCAAAACGCGCGCAGTCGCCAGAGATGTGGCACGCCAGCACCTGCGCCGCGTCGTTGCCCGACACGAGCAGCAGCCCCGTCACAAGCTCGCGCACGGTGCGCCGCTCACCGGGCTTGAGATACATGGACGAGCCTTCGACATTGCACAGCTCGCCTTTTATCTCGATCTGCTCTTCCATCGGGCAGCTCTCTATCGTGATGATTGCGGTCATGAGCTTTGTCGTGCTCGCCATCGGCAGACGCAGATCCGGGTTCTTTTCATAGAGAACGCAGCCGCTTGTCACAACGACGGCACTCTTCGCGCTGACGGAGGGCGCGGACTGCGCCTCGGCGTCGCTTCGGCACAGCGCGCACATCACCGCGAGCATGAGCACCGCGGCGACCATCGCCCGCGCAGTATTCTTTGTTATCCTAATAATATGCACCACCCTTTATGATCTGGGCAGTGCTTATTATTGACAAATAGTGAAGTTTTATTACTTGCCTGTTACTTGTTCTTCTGCTTGTCGATGAAATTGTCAACGCGGTCCATGACCTGCGGGACCATGTCAATGATCCTGTCGACAGTATTGCTGGCAGGAGGCGTGACGTTGATCATCCTCACAGTGCCTTCCTTGATGACGAGGAAGCCGATGGGCTCTATCTTCACGCCGGTGGCGTTGCCGCCGCCGTAAAGGGACGGTCGTCGCCCGTCTTCTTGGTGCCGAACTCTACCCCGCCGCCGCCGAAGCCGAGGCTGATCTTCGAGATGGGGACGAGCGTGATGCCGTCAGGTGTGATTATCGGGTCGCCGACAACGGTGTCTACCTTGAGAACGTTCTTGACGTTGTCCATAGTGGTCTGCATGAGCTGGCTGATAGGGTTGTTATCCATTTGAGTCCATCCTTTCCTCTGCCTGTATATTATTGTTTTCTTTAGCTATTTCTATATCAATGACTTTTTCGTCATCAACTTTTTTTTTCTCTTTGCCCGCTTTAAGCTTTTCACCAAGCAGGCGGAACTTGTTCCTGATGAGTATGCCGAGGGCGCTGTTGACAATGCCAAGCCCCAATCCGAAGAACGCGCCGATGCGGATGCTGAACGCGAGGCCAAAGTCTATCTCCATGTCCTCTTTTGTGAAGTCTATATCCGTGCGCACGTCGCAGTCCTTCACATCAAAGCGCTGCGCGCAGATTGGCGCGAGCGAGGAGAGCGCGGCATTGACGTATCCGAACGTGACCGCGGTATTGTACGGGTCGTCCCCCGCCGCAGTGTAGTGCAGCAGAAACCGGTCGACCTTTGAACTTCCTGCCGAAGCGTCCGAAGCGTTTTGAGCACTTTCTTGACGAGCAAAAGTATCTCGTCCTTATTAAAGCTGAGCTTGAGCTTTTTCTTAGGTTTTTCCGGCTGCTCGCCCGCCGTTTTTTCGGGTTCCGGCTTCTTTTCCTTCTTTGGCTTTTTCTCTTTCTTTGGGGCGGACTCGTCCTTCTCCGGGCGCGGGAACAGCTGCAGCAGTACGCCGCACACCTTCGCCGAGAGGCTGAACTGTCCTCCCTCATAGGCAATGTCTGCGCCGATGGGGATGAGCATGATGAGCGCGATTATCGCGGCAATTACGCCGATAATCTTCAGGGCAAGCAATTACATCACTCCTTTGCCGACTCATCGGCAATATCGTTAAGGCTTATTTGCTGCGGGTCTTTGTTTTGAAGCTCGTCTATCGCGTTTTGAAGCTTCTCTATACCCTCGCCGCTCGTCATATCCGGCAGAGGCGGAAGCTGTGAAAGCTCGCTGATCCCCATGGTGCGCAAAAAGACGTCCGTCGTTCTAAACAGCGCGGGACGCCCCGGCGCGTCGAGCTTTCCGCAGGGCTCTATAAGCCCGCGCTGCTGCAGCACGCTCACGGTGTATGAACTGTCCACGCCGCGCACCTGGTCGATATACGCCCTTGTAACTGGCTGAAAATCCGCCACGACCGCAAGCGCCTCAAGCGCGGACTGGCTGAGCTTGGGCGGGGTGCGCTGCTCGAGCGTTTTTGTGATATACGGCGCGTACTCCGGCGCGGAGCACATCTGGAGCTTATCGTCGAGCCGGAGGATGCGCATGCCGCGTCCCTCGCGCTCGTATTTTTCGGCAAGCTCGGCGGCGGCGTAGTCTATCTCGCCCTCTGTCGCCTCAAGTATCAGCGACAGGCGCGCCACAGGCACGCTCTCCCCCGCCGCAAAAAGTATAGCCTCAATAGCAGAAGAAATTTCAAACATATTACTCAATTATCTTTTCAATTATTTCATCAACGTCCCCGCCGGTAAAGCTCAGTTCATAGTCGCCGTCCTGCTTTGTGACGGACACGCTGCCCATGCTGCAAAGCTCCAGCACCGACACGAACGCCGCGACGACCTCCGACCGCGTCCGGCAGGTTTTATAAAGCTCATTGAGCGTGACATCGCCCGCGCGCAGAAGATCGAGTATCTGGCGGCTCTTGTCCTTGACGCTGTATATGATCCTGTGCGGTATGGCACCGGCAAGCAGCTCCGTCTCCGGGGCCTTGACGCCGCGCGAGTATATCGCGTGCAGCGCGCGCAGAAGATCGGCGGGTTCATGCTTATATGTGTACTCATTCGATGGCTTAGGCAGCGGTTCCGGCATTTTCGCGTAATACAGCATACCAAGCTCCGACGCTTTTTTCAGCTCCGGCACTATCTTCTGCACCGCGGCAAGCGCGTCGCGCGCCTTGAGCTGTTCCAGCGACGCGATGAGCACTTCAAGCTCCGACACCTCTTCCTCGGTCGTCAGAAGCGTTTTTGTCTTTATATACAGCAGATGCGCCGCCATCTGGATGAACTCGCTCGCAATCTCAAGATCCATGCTCTCCATTTCCGCCAGATAGGCAAGATACTGGTCGAGTATGTCGGCGATCTTGATGTCGCGTATCTCGATTTTGTTTTTGGAGAGGAGCATCAGAATAAGGCTGAGCGGACCCTCGAAGTCCTGAAGCTCGTCCTTCTCCCTAACAATGCCCTCAAGATGAAAGCTGGGATTTTCCATTAAACGCTCACTTATAGAATAAATAATACACAAGGTCGCACCCGCCCTGCGCAATGGGCAGCAGCGCGGAAAACGCCCAGTCGATCGCGGCGGACAGAGGTCTGCCGAGCACGCCCGTGGCGACGAGCGCAAACATGATGATTGAGCCGTACTTCTCATAGCGCATGAGCTTATAGTACCGCTCATCGCTCATGACCGAGAAGAGAACCTTCGACCCGTCAAGCGGCGAGATGGGGATAAGATTGAATATCGCAAGGCCAAGGCTGATGTACGCCGTGAGCTGGAGCATCGTGAGAAAATAGCTGCCGACGTCGGAGCGCCCAAGCGGGATATAAGCCACTCCATAGAAAAACATGAACACCACGGCGATGATAATGTTGCTCACAGGTCCCGCAAGGGCGGTCAATGCCATGCCGCGCTTGGGATTTTGAACTTGAACATGTTCACCGGCACGGGCTTCGCCCAGCCGACATGGAACACCAGCATCATCAAAAGCCCCATGGGGTCCAGATGTTTGATGGGGTTGAGCGTGAGACGTCCGGCGCGCTTTGCCGTGTCATCGCCGAGCTTGTAGGCGACAAGCCCGTGACTGAGCTCATGGAGCGTGATGCACACCAGCGACGGGATAAGCCCGAGCAGGATGCTCAGCACATATGTGAAATCCAGCCCGTCCCATATTGATTTGATTCCGCTAATAAAACTCACCCCGTGTGCGTATACTATCTTTAGTTATTTTATCAAATTCTATCACAAAATACAAGAGCAAGGCAATATAAACTTGCCTTGCTCCGCTTTTTTATTAAATCAGCTTTGTCAGCTCGCTCATCAGATCGTCGCGTCCCTGCCCTTTTTCGGCGGAAAACGGGATGATGCGCACATCGTCCGGCAGCTCAAGCGTCGCGCGTATCAGCGCAAGATTCGGCTCGATCTCGCTCTTTTTGAGCTTGTCGAGCTTGTTTGCGACAACAACGAGCGGACAGCCGGAGTCCTTGAACCATTGCGCCATGGTGATGTCGTCCGCCGTGGGCTTGTGGCGGGAGTCAACGATCATCACGCCGAGGCGGAAAAGCCCGGAGGCAAAGAAGTCCTCCATCAGCCGCCCCCAGCGCTCGCGCTCACTGCGCGAGACCTTTGCGTAGCCGTAGCCCGGCAGGTCGACAAGATAGAGCTTGCCGTCGATGAGAAAATAATTCACATGGACGGTCTTGCCCGGCTCAGAGCCGACGCGCGCAAAGTTTCTGCGGTTGAGAAGCCGGTTTATCACTGACGACTTGCCGACGTTGGATTTCCCGGCAAAGGCGACGCACGGCACGGAGCTTTGGATAAACTGCTCCCTCGACGCGGCGGACTTTATAAACTCTGTCTTATTAACATTCAGAGCTGCCATGTATGTCTCCTTTCTGCCTGAAATATCACTGTCTCACCTTGTGCGCGTCCGCCGTCTTGCCAAGCATACCGGCAGCGGCCATGTGCGTCTCGCCCTTTTCGGGTACAAGCGCGGCGGTGAGCGCCTCGTCGGCATAGCTGACGGGGGATGAAGCTTATCTGCGCGCGCACCTTCTGGTCTATCTCCTCCAGGTCGGAAACATTCTCCGCCGGGATTATGACGGTCTTTATGCCGGAGCGCAGCGCCGCCATCGTCTTTTCACGCAGTCCGCCTATCGGCAGCACGCGCCCGCGCAGCGTGATCTCTCCCGTCATTGCCACATCGTGCCGCACCGGGCGGCCGGTCAGCGCGGAAACGAGCGCCACGCAGGTCGTCACACCGGCGGACGGACCGTCCTTCGGTACCGCGCCCTCCGGGTAGTGGATATGTATGTCCCTGTTCTTGTAGAACTCCGGGTCAATGCCGAGCTTCACGGCGCGGCTGCGGATAAAGCTGACCGCCGCCTTTGCCGACTCCTTCATCACATCGCCAAGATTACCCGTAAGCTCCAGCTTACCGCTGCCCTCGGTGACGAGCGCTTCAACATCAAGCGTTTCGCCGCCGACGGAGGTATACGCCAGCCCGTGCACGAGACCGACCTCATCATAAAAGCGGAACGGTTCGGGTTTGAACTTTATCGGTCCAAGAATATCCTCAAGCTTACCAGCCTTGAGCGTAAGGCTCTTATACTTTCCCTCGGCGATCCCGCCCGCGGCCTTGCGGCACGCGGCAGCAAGCTCGCGCTCAAGAAGTCTCACGCCGGACTCGCGCGTATACCCTGAGATGATCTCGCGCAGTGCCGCGTCGTCCGCCTTGAGCTGGCTCGCTTTCAGACCGTGCTTTTTGCGCTGCTTGGGCAGAAGATGGCGCTTTGCGATCTCCACCTTCTCCTCGTCAGTATAGCTGTGCAGCTCTATGACCTCCATACGGTCGAGCAGCGCGCGGGGTATGGTATCTGTGGTGTTCGCCGTGGTGATGAAGAACACACCAGAAAGGTCGATCGGTATCTCAAGGAAATTGTCGCGGAACGTGCTGTTCTGCTCACCGTCGAGCGCTTCCAGCAGCGCCGCACTCGGATCGCCGCGGTAGTCGGAGCCGAGCTTGTCGATCTCGTCGAGCACCATGAGCGGGTTCATGCTGCCGCTCTGGATAATGCCGCTGACGATGCGCCCCGGCATTGAGCCGATATACGTCTTGCGGTGACCGCGTATCTCAGCCTCATCATGCACGCCGCCGAGCGACACGCGGCAGAGCTTGCGGTTTGTGGCGCGGGCAATGCTCATGGCTATGCTGGTCTTGCCCGTTCCCGGAGGGCCGACGAGGCACAAAAGCCCGCCCTTTATCTCCGGGGAAAGCTGCTTGACCGCGAGGTACTCAAGCACACGCTCCTTGACCTTGTCCAGACCGTAATGCTCATCGTCCAGCAGCTTGCGCGCCTTCGCGATGTCGACGGTCTCCTTTGTGGTCTTCCCCCAAGGTATCTCAAGGCACACGTCCAGATATCCGCGCAGCACCGCTGCCTCGGATGAGCCGAACGGCTGCTTTGTGAGCCGACCAAGCTCCTTGAGGAGCTTTTCACGCACATCGTCCGCCACGGGCAGCGCGTTTATCTTCGTGCGGTAATCGTCAATATCGTCGACCTGCCCGTCGTCTCCGAGCTCCGCCTGTATGACCTTAAGCTCCTCGCGCAGGTAATACTCACGCTGGTTTTGGTTTATCGCTTCCTGCGCCGCGTCGTTTATCTCTTTTTCAAGAGTGATGATATTCAATTCGTTATTCAGCAGCTTGACAAGCAGCGTGAGACGCCGGCAGGGGTAAAGCTCCTCCAGCAGCGACTGCTTATCCTCAATGCTGAAACGGACATTCTGCGCAATATAATTGGAGAAATATTCCGGCGTAGGGTTTGCGAGAAGATTGAGCAGCTGCTCGTTTATCATGTCGGGGTTGAGCTGTACGTACTCCAAAGAGGGAGAGGCAGTTGCGCAGAAGTGCTTCGCTTGCGCGCCGCGCTCACGCGCTCGGGCTTATCCGCAAGCTCGCGCACCTCGGCGGTATAGCACTTGCCAGAGGTGTCGATATCTATCGCCTCCGCGCGGTACAGACCCTCCACAAGCACGCGCGTCACGCCTCCGCGCGGCTGATGCAGCTGCTGGCGCACGCGGCACACGATGCCGATGTGGTATATATCGCTCTCGTCCGGCGCGTCGGCAACAGGGTCTTTCTGCGCGGCGAGGAAGATGAGCTGATCCGTGCTCACCGCCTCGTTGAGCGCTGCGACGGATATATTGCGCTCCACATCGAACGTGAGCAGCATTCCCGGGAAAACGCTCAGCCCGCGAAGTGCGAGCAGAGGCATATTCTTAACGTCATATAGTATTTCACTGTTCATACTGTTTTCTCCTTTCAGGAGGATGGAAATGCGCGGTCAAGTTTTGTCGTTGATATGCTCGACACGCGGCTGCTCCGTGCCGTTGACGCTCGCCGCGGTGATGACCACGCGGCTCACCGTCGGGTCGGACGGAACGGTGTACATGATGTTCGTCATCACGCCCTCCATGACGCTGCGCAGTCCGCGCGCGCCGATCTTCATCGCGATCGCCTTGTCGGCGACGGCTTCCAGCGCCTCCGGCTCAAAATCGAGTTTGACCTTGTCGAAGTCAAACAGTGCCTTGTACTGCTTTGTCATGGCGTTCTTGGGCTCGGTGAGTATGCGCACAAGGTCGTCGCGCGTGAGCGGCAGCAGGCGATAACCGGCAGACGGCCGACAAGCTCCGGGATTATGCCGAACTTCAAAAGGTCGTGCTGCTGCACCTGCGCAAGTATCTCGCCGACGTCGCGCTCATTGCTGCTGACAATATCCGCGCCGAAGCCCATGGTCTTTTTGTTCGTGCGTTTTCTATTATCTTATCCAGCCCGTCGAACGCGCCGCCGCAGATAAAGAGAATATTTGTCGTGTCGACCTGAATAAACTCCTGATGCGGGTGCTTGCGTCCGCCCTGAGGGGGGACGTTCGCCACGGTACCCTCCAAAAGCTTCAAAGCGCCTGCTGCACTCCCTCGCCGGAGACGTCGCGCGTGATGGAGGTGTTTCTCGCTCTTGCGGGCAATCTTATCTATCTCATCAATGTAGATTATGCCGCGCTGGGCGCGCTCCACATCAAAATCCGCCGCCTGAAGGAGCTTGAGGATGACGTTTTCCACGTCCTCGCCGACATAACCGGCTTCGGTGAGCGTGGTGGCGTCGGCAATGGCGAACGGCACGTCGAGCATCTTCGCAAGCGTCTGGGCGAAGAGCGTTTTGCCGCTGCCGGTGGGACCTACGAGCAGTATGTTGCTCTTTTGCAGCTCAACATCCGACTTGCCGGACCGTGGAGAATGCGCTTATAGTGATTGTACACGGCGACGGACAGCGCGATCTTCGCCCTGTCCTGCCCTATGACATACTCGTCAAGGCGTGCCTTGATCTGCATGGGCTTGGGCAGGTTGTCAAACTTGAGCGTCAGCCCGTCGTAGCCGTTGACGCTCGGAGCTGCCGGCATGCCGCCCTCGTCGATTATACTGGCGCACATGCGCACGCACTCATCACATATATAGACTGCCGTTTCCGGCAATAAGCTGTTGACCGCAGACTGCGGCTTGCCGCAGAATGAACATCTCAGGCTTCTTCTGTCATCAAACTAATACCCATGCTGGTTTCCCCTCTTCCATTAAAACTATGGGGGAACGACTGTTCCCCCATAGAAAAAATCCTGTTCTACGATTCAGCGCTTGTATATGACCTTGTCGATGATACCGTAGCCTCTGTGCTTCCTCAGCGGTCATGAAGTGGTCGCGCTCGCAGTCCGCCTCGATGGTCTCGATGCTCTTGCCGGTGTTCTCGGCAAGGATGGAGTTGAGCCGCTTCTTTATCTTCGAGTATCTGCTCGGCCTGGATTTGAATGTCGGTGCACTGCCCCTGGCTGCCGCCGGAGGGCTGGTGGATCATGATCTCGGCATTGGGCAGTGCAATGCGCTTGCCCTTTGCGCCGCAGGACAGCAGGAACGCGCCCATGGAGGCCGCCATGCCGATGCAGATGGTGGAAACATCGGGCTTGATGTACTGCATGGTGTCATATATCGCGAGACCGGCCGTCACAACGCCGCCGGGGCTGTTGATATAAAACTGTATGTCCTTGTCGGGATCCTGCGCCTCAAGATATAAAAGCTGTGCCACGATGAGGCTCGCGGTCGTGTTGTTGACCTCCTCGGAGAGCATGATGATCCTGTCGTTAAGAAGACGGAGAAAATATCATACGAACGCTCGCCGCGGCTGGTCTGTTCCACTACATAAGGTACTAAACTCATTCTATTAAACTCTCCTTTAAAATATCAGCGTCCAAGAGAGCATATCCTATATCCCGGATAATTATTCAGCCTTGTCCTCAGTCTTGGGGCGGCTTTCTTTCTGGTGGTCTTGGGCTTGGCTTCGGTCTTTTTCCTCGGCCGCATCCGCGCCGTCCTCTGCCTTCTTGGTCTTTGTGCTCTTCTTGGCCTTGGACTTTGCTCGGTCTCCGCCTCGGCGGCGGTCTCTTCGGCTGCTTCCTCGGTCTTTGGCGGTCTTCTTGGCTCTGGTCTTCTTCGCGGGCTTTGCCTCGGCGACGACTCGCTGTCGAACATTACAGAGGTCGCCTTGTCCTTCTGAACTCTTCCTTGATGAACAATGCCGAAGTAGTTCTTGAGTTCCTCGGAACAAGCGCTGACATCCAGACCCTCATTTCCTGCATCTTCATCAAATCTGATGTTCTCAGCCTTGACGATATGCGATGAGCAGGTCATTCTTGACCTGGAATCTGCCGCGGGCGGAGGCTGTTGTTGAGCGTCGCCTCGTCCAGGACCCATCATCTCCGGGGAGCTTGTCAAAGGAAAACGTTGCGGTCAGGTCAGCCGTAGTTGGCAGCGTAGCCGCGGACCATCTCTTCAACCTTGTCGTTGACTCATGACGTCGGGAATGTCGGCAACGAGGTTATTTTGCCTGGCGGAGATCTTCCGGTGCGGAAGCGTTCTCAGCTCTCTCCTTCGCGGTCTTCTCGGATATTGGCGCGGAGGTCAGCCTTCCTTCGAGCGTATCAAACTCGGAAACATCTTGGCAAACTCATCGTCCAGCTCAGGAAGCCTCGGGAGTGGTGAGGCTGTTGCTTGACCTTGAAGACAACTGCCTTACCGGCAAGATCCTCAACGTAATTCTCGGGGAAGGTGATGTCGATATCCTTCTCCTCACCGACCTTCATGCCGACGATCTGATCCTCAAAGCCGGGGACAAAGGAGTTGGAGCCGAGCTCGAGGTCGTAGTCCCTCTGCCTTGCCGCCGTCGAAACGCTCGCCGTTGAGAAGCCGTCAAAGTCAATATTCGCGGTGTCGCCCATTGCGGCGGCGCGATCCTCGAACGTCAGCATACGCGCGTTGCGCTTGCGGGCGGCGTTGATCTCTTCGTCGACCGCAGCCTCGTCAACGACAACGTGCTTCTTCTCCGCCTCGAGACCCTTGTACTGGCCGAGAGTGACCTCGGGGGTAGAGGGTTCGGACGACGAAGGTGTAGACCAGACCTTGGTCGTCCGTGACCAGTTCTGGTCGAACGGAGGGGCGCCGACGATCCCTCAAAGCCGGAATTCGGTCGACCGGCTTCAAAACCGCCTCGGGGCGGCTCATCAATAGCGTCCGGGATAGAACACGTCCGCGCCGTACATACCCTCGACAACAGCGCGGGGCGCCTGCCCTTTGCGGAAGCCCGGAATATATATGTTCGCTCTTGGCTTTCAGATAGGCCTTGTTGACGGCGGATTCGAATTCAGCCTTGTCGGTCTCTACCTGAAATGATGCGGAACCTTTATTTTCTTTGTTTTCTACGTTCTTGAGATTCATGGTTGATTTCCTCCTTATATGCATGCATAACCTGTTGTATATTAGCAGATTTCTTCTTTAAAATCAATGACAAATTAAAATATTTATCCCTTTTTCATAATTTGTTTCAATCCATGAGTTTTACAGGCGCAAAATCCACAAAATCCGCCGAGACGAGCTTATACTGCGTCCCGTCGTGCCAGCCGTTGAAAAGCATAGCGGCGGCAGCCGCACGGCCGTGAATATGCCCGTAGCAGCACAGCCGCACGGCGTGCTCCTTCAAAAGCTAAGTATTTCCGGGCATTTATAGCCATGTATATCGGCGGATAGTGGAGGAAAACGAGCTTTTCCGCTCCCCCCGCCGCTTTCAGCGACGTTTCAAGGCGCATTATCTCGCGGCGCATCACCTTTTATCGTGCTCGCCGCCGCGCTCCTCCTCATAAAACCAACCGCGCGTGCCGCACAGGGCGTACCCGCCGTAGGAAAAGCAGTTGTTGTTGAGTATATCTATTGTATCTATCCCGTTTTCGGCAAAAAACGCTTTGCCCGCGCCGCCGTGCTCCACCAGTAGTCATGGTTGCCCTTGAGGAGTATCTTCCGCCCCGGCAGGTTGTGGATGAAAGGAAATCCTCCTTTGCGTCCTCTATCCCCATCGCCCAGCTCAGATCGCCGCAGAGGACGGTGACATCCTCCGGCGTCAGCGATGCGAACGCGGCTTTCAGCTTTTCCGCATGATTCGCCCAGTTGTCGCCGAATATGTCCATGGGCTTATCCTTGCCGAGTGCAAGATGAAAATCGCCTATTGCATATAGTGCCATACATTCCTCGTATTTGTCAGAATAATAATCTATGCCGCTGCAAAAATATAACTGCAAGACCCAAAACCTACTTTTCTGGGAGGCAGCAAAAATGAGCGATAAAAGACGCGAAACCAATCCCGGCGTTGGCTGCGATGTCACCAACTGCAAGTACAACACCATGGACTGCCGCTGCAACGCTTCCAAGATAAGCGTGCAGAACGAGAAGGCCTGCACCAAGGGCGAGACCTACTGCTCGACCTTCTGCCCCAGAGGCACGGCAAGCGATTGAAGTGCGGACGGCGCGCTCGGCAGCATGAAGCTGTGATGCGCGTCCGCGCGGCAGGGCAGCAGTCCCTGCCTTACATAAATGCGTTCTCTATATGGTTCACGGTCACTCTGCCGTGCTCTCCATCGGGCGCGTAGACCTCTATAACATCAAAAACGCGGCTGCTTTTCGGTCTCGTGTGTATATAGCCACAGCTGCGCCGTTTTTATGATGCGGCGCTGCTTTGTTGCGGTCACAAAATTCCCTTGCCTCGCCGTAATCGGTGTTTTGCGGAGCTTTACCTCGACAAAGACGAGGTATTTTCATTCTCCGCTATCACGTCTATCTCGCCCGCGCGGCAGGAAAAATTCATCTCTATTATTCTGTATCCCTTTCGGCACAGATATGCGGCGGCCTGCCGCTCGCCGAAGCGGCCGAGCGAACGTGTGTCCATCAGTGCATCTTCCTCAGAAAGCTCATGCGGTGTATCGGCGTCGCGCCGTACTCGCGCAGTGCCGCGTAATGCTGCTTTGTGCCGTAGCCCTTGTGCTGCTCAAAGCCATACTGCGGGTACTGCTCCGCCATTTTATCATATATCGGTCTCGCGTCACCTTGGCAGGATCGACGCCGCGGCAATATCCGCGCAGCGTGAATCGCCCTTGACGATGCAGCGGCTCGGTACCTCAATGTCAGAATCGCGGTTGCCGTCTATAAGCGCAAGCTACGGTCTTACGGAGAGCTGCGCAATGGCTCGGTTCATCGCGAGAAACGTCGCGTGAAGGATGTTCAGCCGCTCTATCTCCTCCACATCGGCGAAGGCAATGCCGTAAGCCATGGCGGATGAGATTATCACGTCGTAAAGCGCCTCGCGCCTTTTCTCGCTGAGCTTTTTGGAGTCGTTCAACCCCGGTATCTCAAGACCGCGCGGCAGGATGACCGCAGCGGCGCACACCGGTCCTGCCAACGGACCGCGCCCCGCCTCATCGACACCGCAGAGTATATTCACGCCGGAAGCGTATATCCCGTTTTCCAGTGCCCACAGATCACTCATCGGGCGTCTCCAGCGTCAAGCGGCCAAGCTTCCCGTCGTGATACTCGTTCAAGAGCGTGTTCGCCATGCGTTCAATATCATACTCCCCGCGCGAGACGAGAAACCCGCGCTTTCCTCGCCGCCGCTTCCAGCAGCTCATAGCCGTTCAGTTCCTCATCCGGCTCTATCTTATACCTCTCGCGCAGTGTGCGTCGGGGTACATGCGGCGCAGTCTCAGCATGAAATTCGCGCCAAGCGTCTCCTTGTCGACCACATCCGCCTTTATCGCGTTCGTCACGGCAAGCAGCTCCCCGACCTCCTGCGAATCGAACTCGGCCAGAGTATGCCCGGAGTGTCGAGCAGATCAAGAGATTTGTCGATGCTTATCCACTGTCTGCCGCGCGTGACGCCGGGCTTGTCCCCGGAGATCGCCGCCTTGCGCCCCGCGACCTTGTTGATGAAGGTGGACTTGCCGACATTGGGTATGCCGAGTATCATCACACGCAGCGGACGCCCGACCTGTCCCTTCGCCTCGTATTCTTTCAGCTTTGCGTCGAGAAGCCTGCGCACGGCGGGGACAAAGCCGCCCACGCCCTTGCCGCTCTTCGCGTCCGTCTCCAAAACGGCGACACCCTGCCGCTCAAAATACTCCCTCCAGCGCTTTGTCAGCACGGGGTCGGCAAGGTCGACGCGGTTGAGGATAACGAGCCGGGGCTTCCCCGCGGCGAGGCGGTCAATATCCGGGTTGCGGCTCGCGCGCGGAATACGCGCGTCAATGATCTCGCACACAGCGTCGACGAGCTTGACATTGTCCTCTATCATCCGCTGTGCCTTGGTCATGTGGCCGGGGAACCACTGAATATTCATTTTTCAAAGCCGTTAGTTTCCATCATTTCACCGTACCGAACGAGGACAGCGGGAAGATAACGCAGTAGACCTTGCCGATTATAAGACGGTTGTCGACCATGCCTATCTCTGTCTTGCGGCTGTCCGTGGACATATTGCGGTTGTCGCCCATAACGAACACACACCCTTCGGGGACGGTCTGCGGACCGATAAAGTCGAGCTTTGTGGTGGTGAGCTCGTTTATATAATCCTCCTCGAGCGCCAGGCCGTCAACATAGACCACGCCGCGGTCAAAGTCGATGTTTATCTCCTGCCCCTCGGTCGCGATCACGCGCTTGACGAGCGCCTTGTCCGGGTCGTACTGATCCTTTTTGAAAACGACGATGTCCCCCGCCTTGGGCGTATAGAGAATATCGGAGACGAGCATCTTGTCCTGATTGTTGAGCGTGGGATACATGGATGTGCCCTTGACGTCGATGACCCTTATAAAGAAGATAAAAATGACGACGCACACCACAAGCGCACTTGCAAGGCACTGTATCCAGTCGTATACGTTCTTGCGCGCGGCAAGCTCCTGCTCCTCTATCTCCTCAGCGGTCAATCTTCTTTTCTTTCTTGCCATATGTAATGCTCCAATCACAGTCAATTAGTTAAGTCAAATGCCGCATCCTGCGGCGTGAGTGCATCTGCACATATTCCAAGACAATGTATTATACCACAAAAGTATGTAAAAGCAATCATTTTTGCGCCTTGCAAGCCACGGGCGGCTGTGATAGAATAGCCGTGTACAAGAAGGAGGGTCTGCCCGATGCCGAAGCTGTCCGTTATAATACCCGTATACAATGTTGAAAACTACCTTGGAAAGTGCCTTGTTTCCGTGATATACCCGGAGCTTGAGGATTATGAGATCATTTTGGTGAACGACGGCTCGACGGATGCATCCGGCAGCATATGCGCGGAATATGCCGCGCGCTTTCCCGCGCTCGTGCGCGTGATAACCACGGAAAACGGCGGTCTCGGCCGCGCGCGCGACGTTGGCATTGACGCGGCGGCGGGCGAATACCTTCTCTTTCTCGACAGTGACGACTACCTCTCCCCCGACGCGTTGCCGGAGATGATGGCGCTGCTCGACCGCGGTTTTGATATGTGCTTTTTCGATATCCGCTCGGTAAACGAGGACGGGCGGCTGCTGAAATATATGCACGGGTGCGCCATAGAGGGCGAGTTCACGCTGGAAAGCTACCCGGAGCTGCTGTTTGAAATGCCGTCCGCGTGGAACAAGATATACCGCCGCACGCTCTTCACCGAGAACGGCATATACTACCCCGGCCGCGTATGGTATGAGGACATGTACGTCACCCCGCTGCTGTACACCAAGGCGGAAAAATGTACTCCGTCCACCGTCCGTGGCACAACTACCTCCAGCGCGCGGGGTCGATAACCAACAACAAAAACACCAAGCGAAACCTTGAGATAATCCCCGCTGTTGAATCCATGCTCGATGCTTACCGCGGAGCGGGGCTCTTTGAAAAATACCGCGCACAGCTTGAGTACGCGGCATTTTATAATCAGGTGCTCACCTCGTGCACGCGCGTCAACCTCGCCGACTGGCGCAGTGACGTGCAGGACGAGCTGTACGGCGATTTTCTTGATAAATTCCCGGACTATCGCGAAAACCGCTACGTCAAGGGAATGTGCGCAAAGTACAAGCTGATACACTTTTTCATCCGTCACCGTCTGCGGCTGTGTCTGCACACCGCGATGAGTATAAACAACATAATAAAGGGCAAGTAAGCGAACCCCCAGCCGCGCATTTTTTGCGCGGCTGGGGGAAACTTTATTCACAGCGTATGTTCACAGTCTTCCGTTCAGTCTGAGCAGCGCGATTGACAACTGCTCAAGACCGTGGTAATTCAGCCACATAACGATGCGGCGGTTGCGGCTCTCGGCGCGATAGCTCTCACACGAGGAGAGCTTTGGTATATTCTCGCGCACGTAGCCGCGCAGCGCGCTGATGACCTCACGCTTTTCCGGAGAACTCTGCACCGCGAGGCGCTTTATTGAGTCGAGCAGGACATGATTGATGAGCAGAAACTCATATCCGTCCTGATACCCGCACACAGCGGCAAAATCGCGTATGTCCCGCATTATGGCGAGAATATCAAGATTCTTGCGGGCGTTGTTGTTGTTCATTGTGGATGTCTGCCCGCAGCGGTAGATATACAGCGGCTTCTTGACAAACACGGTCTTCTGGCTGAGCATAAGGAGCTTTGCCGAAAACGCGAAGTCCTCATACCACAGCCCCAACGGGAAGCGTATATCGCCGACGGTACTGCGGCGGAATATCTTGTTGCTCGACGACCCGGCAGAGGCCAAGGGCGCGTCCTGCAATGCCGCGTGGACATATTCCCGCTTCCCGTCGTCAAAGCGCTTTTCCATGTCGCACACAACGACATCCGCGTCGTTTTCCTCCGCGGCGGCGAGCATGAGGGCGTACATATCCGGCTCGATATAATCGTCGCTGTCGATAAAGCTCAAAAACTCCCCCGCGCGCGGCGTCAATGCCGAAATTACGCGCACGCCCCTGCCCTCCGTTTTCAACGGTGATGGCTGTCACCTTGCCGGGATAGCGCGCGGCGTACTCGGCGATTATCGCGCCGGACGAATCCGGCGAACCGTCGTTGACGAGGATGATCTCCAAGTCGTTTTCCGTCTGGCCGAGCACTGAATCCACGCACTCGCGCAGATATTTTTCCGCGTTGTACACGGGAATTATCACACTAAGCTTCATCCGCTGCCCCTCCGAGCGCCGACGGCGCGCGCACCGTGCGGTAATATATCAGCGCAAGCAGTACAGAGAGATACACAGACACATTCGGGCGTCTCAGCAGCGCGCCGGAAAACTCCGCCAGGCTGAGCTGGAGCACGAGGCAGATGAGCAGCGTGAAGTTCAGCAGGTTAAGACTCCCCTTGAAATCCCTGCACACGCATTTTATCAGCTTCCATATGAAATACAGGATAAACGCGGCATACAGCCCAAAGCCGAGATAGCCGTAGTAGTAGTACAGTGCCGGCCAGTCGTTCTCCGGGTCGTAGGCAGGATCATGTATCTCCGACACCTCAAAGCCCGTCAGCTTTGTCAGCGTGTCCGTCTCGCTCCCATATCATCCGGGCGTAGGTGCGCTTCATGAGGCGCACGTCTATCAGCTCCGCCGCGGAGGTCGTCATGTCATACTCGCGCATGATGCGCTCAATGCCGAAGCGGTCGAACATCTCGGGTATGACGTGCCACATCAGCTTTGTGTAATAGGTCTCGAATATCTCGCGCACAACAGGGTCGGCGAGTTTCTCCTCCACGGTCATGCTCTGCGGGTCATAGCCCTTTTCGCGCAGAATGCGCACAAGCTCGTCCTGATCCTTCAGCGCCACGGCGCTCGCCTGAAGCGCCTCGACCTTCGCGCGCGGCGTATACGGATAGGCAACGGCGGAGCCGATCGACAGCACCGCGAGCACAACGAGCAGGAGCTTTTTCAGTTCTGTCTTGTTTACAAAGTGATTGAGCAGCATGAACGCCGCAAAGCCGAGGAAAACGGCAAAAATGCCGAAATAACACGCCTTTGTGCCGTTGGAGATGAACACCGAGCACACAATGACGGGGATGATGACGTTTATGAGCTTATTGTCGCTTCTGCACGCATAGTACATCGCAAAGCAGGAGAGCGTGACAAGGATGATGCTGTTGGCGCAGCGATTATTGTCAATGACCCAGCCGCTCACGCCGAGCCCCTGACCGTAGGTGACGTTCTCCGTCCCGGTGAGGATGGCGAGCACGAGCGAGAGCAGCACGAGCGCCGCGGCGATCTCCATCGCGCGGACAGCCTGCTTTTTTCATGCGTTCATCGCGCACGGCATACACAAAGCACACCGTCAGCACGGGCATCTGCGCCACACGCGCCATGTACGTGATGTCGCGCACGGGGTCGATATACCCGACACGCAGACAGTTGAGCGCGTGCAGCACGCAGAACGCGCCTATCACAAGCATGCATATCAAAAAGTGCTTCTTTTTATCAAGCCGGATGAGCATGACGACCGGCAGCGCGATCATTATCACAAGGCGGATATACCCCGCCCAGCTGGAATGCGTGTTGTTCGTCCAATATGCCAGCACATCCAGCACCGGCTGGGCGGCAATCAGAATGAACAGCCAATTGTCGCGTATCCTGCCCATAAGGGTGTTTTGCTTCTCCATTCCTCAGTCCCCCAAAATCTCATACCAGAGCTGCGCAATCTTCTCCCTTGAGAAGTCGAGCGAGCGCGCACGCGCGGCCTTGCCCATCGTGCGGCGAAGCTCATCATCGCGCATAAGCTCTTCAAGCCGGCGCGCAAAAGCGGCGTCGTCCCCCTCCGGCACAATAAATCCGTCAACACCGTCCGTGATAAGGAACGGCGGACCCACGCGCACATCGAATGCCACCGGCGGCAGATAGCAGCTCTGCGCCTCCAGCACGACAAATGAGAACCCCTCGCTGGACGAGGTCATGGCATACACACCGGCAGAGCACATCTCGCGCTCGACCTCCGCGCCGTTCATCGCGCCGCAGAGGCTGACATAATCCTGCGCGCCAAGCTCCCTTATCAATCGCTCAAGCGCGGGGCGCTCCTCGCCCTCGCCGACGATCTTCAGCTTCCAGTCCGGCATTTTCTCATGGACGGAGGCAAAAATGCGTATGAGCTTATCAAAGCGCTTGACATAGTTGAGCCGTCCCGCGGCGAGAACCGTCTTCTCCCGCACGCCGAAATCCGGCTCATCCGGGCAGCGGTCGAGGAAGTTCGGGATATACACGGTCTTTGTGCGCGTGCCGCGCATCATCTCGCCAACCTCGCGCACAAGTCCGGGCGTGAGCAGCGTGAAATAGTCAATATTGCCGTAATCATGCTTGAACGCATCGACGTACCGGCTCTCAAAATTATGGTCATGGTGCAGCTGCGCTATCTTGAGAACGCCGGGGCGGCCGTACTTTGACAGGGCAAGATTATCCTCGTGCCGCGTCGTGATGATTATGCCGCTATCTATATTCTCTATCGCGCGGCGCACCTCGCGCCTTTTCCCGGCAAGGATGCGCACACTGCGCGCGCTTTCCTTTATAAAGCTGACCGGGTGCAGTCCCTTTGCCGCCGCTCTCCACTCGGCGCGGTTGGGTATGTCGTCGAGCAGATAGCGCACCCTGACGCGCTCATCTATCGGGTAAGCCGGGCTGTTGGGCATATTATAAACGCTGATTATCTCAACATCATACCGCTCGGCAAAATAGATTCGCCATATTGATTATCGCTCTCCACTCCGCCGAAGGCGAGATGCAGCGCGATTATATGGATTGTGTTCATGTCTGCCTCCATCGCGGACGCGCCGGGCGCGCGGCCGCCAACAGATATTTTATAAAAAAGCAAAAAGCATCTTCTGAAAACCAGAAGATGCTTTTTGCGCTGCGCCGTGTAGATTACAGGCGCTCCTTGACCTTTTGCCTTCTTACCAACGCGGTCACGCAGGTAGTAGAGCTTTGCTCTGCGAACTTTACCCTTGCGGACGGTGGTAACAGAGACGATAGAGGGAGAATGTCGGGAAATACCTTCTCGCAGCCGACACCGTAGGAGATACGGCGGACGGTAATGGTCTCATTGATGCCGCCATGCTTCTTGGCAATGATCGTGCCCTCGAATGCCTGGGTACGCTCACGGTTGCCTTCCTTGACACGGACGAGGACACGCACGGTGTCGCCGACGTTCATCTCGGGAAGCTCGGGCTTCATATACTGCTCGCTGAGAATTTTGACCAGATCCATAATCCAATCCTTCCTTGTATATAGACGTTCATGCCGGAGGGCGAAGTGCGTCTCGGCAGCGGACCGCCTTTCTCACCTGTGGTTTACCCACAAAAGCTTGGATATGATACCACATACGCGGGCAAAATGCAAGCATTTTTTGCTCTCCGTCCCGCAGCGCGCGTCAGATCCCGCTCTCGGTCAGATCATAGATGCTGTCAAGTATCTTCTGATTATATTCAATTAGATCATCAGGCTGCTTTGCCTGTTTCCTCGCATCGGCGAGCGCTGCCGCCAGATCGTCGTACCCCACAAGCCCCTCGGTGTAGCTTTCAAGGTTCTTCGTGCAGTACAGCGGCAGTCCGACCGCCTTTGCCTCCATAATGTTCAGCGGCTGTCCCTCGTAGCGCGAGGACGACACAAAGGCGTCCATCTTGTCCATATAACAATATGGATTGCTCTTCCTGCCGAGGAAGAACACCTTGCCGCTGAGCTTGAACTGTGCCGTCTGTGCCTTCAGCGCCGCCTCATTCGGACCTCCGCCGATGATATAGAGCCGCAGGTCGTCCCGCTCTCTCGACGCCGCCGCGAACGCATCCAACATGATGTCATAGCCCTTCTGGTGGCACAGCTTGCCGAGCGCGACGAAGTTCATGCACTCGCTGTCCACTTTCAGGTCGGGCGGCTGCTCGCACATCTTTTTGCGTATCTCCGGCACGTTTATCACGTTCTGGATAACGCGGTGCTTCGCATTCTTTACCCCTGACATGGCCGTGAACGGCTCCCACAGCGCGTCCGACACCGGGACAAACTCGTCGTAATACTTGAACTTCTCCTTGAAGAAGTACCACAGCACGCGGTATTTCCACTCGTTTTCAAGTTTTACGCGCACATCGTTGTGTATCCACATCACGCGGTATTTCGCCGGTACGGTCAGCGCCCCGACAGCGCACGAGCACTGGTAGGAGTTGAAGTCTATCGCGAGGTCGTATTCCACCCCCGGCGGGAACTCATAGCGCAGCATACGCTTCGCCGTGTCAAACGGCATGAACGAGTATACGCGCGGCGTCAGCTTCAAATAGTAAATATTCAGTTTTTCCGGGAACTCCACCGCCCAGAACTCTCGTCCTTTGAAAGGTACAGATCGACCTGCACCCTGTCATAGTCGATAGCCTTGAGCAGGTTGACAAGGGACTTCTGTATCCCTCCGACTCCAAGCTCGCTTTGAAACACAGCAATCTTTTTCATAGACGCTTTCCTTTATCTGAACACGTTCATCTGTGCATCATAAGTCTCTATCCGTGTATATTTCGCGAAATCCGGCGCAAGCTCCGGCGCTTTCTGACGCAATGCCTCGCCCAGCAGCTCGGGATTCAGCGTCGGCTCCTGCGCGGGAGACCACGGCGTGCACCCTCACGCACTTTTCTTCCGCGTCCGGCGCGAGCTCTATGCTCTGCACCGCGGGCTTTATGTCCAGCTCGCCCTCGCCGCGCTTTGTCTTCTTTGTGATAACTATCGCGTCCGCCGCGAAAAACGCGCGCACAGCGTCCGCCATCTCTGCGGCGTCGCGTATATCATACTCCATCACGCCTTCCACTTCAAGCCACTTTATTTCGCTCGCCTTGCGGACCGGCTCATACGCTTCTATTATCTCTATGCCCTCCGGCAGCGCCGCTGTCAGCCGCGAGGGGAGCTCCCGCGAGGTCGGCGTCATGCCTGAGCCTGAAGTCCATGACCTCGCACACGCTCCCCATGCCGACAGAGAGCGGCAGGGCAATGGATATCTGCGGTCTGGGGTTGAAGCCCTCGGAATATTTCAGCTCATACTCCGCGCGGGAAAATGCGCGCTGCATGGTCTTCATGAGATCAAGATGCGAAATGTATATCGCGCGCCCGGTCTTTTTGAATCTCAGTCTCAGCTTATCCATCGCATCTGCCCCCTTTCAGCAGCCGCGCCGCCCCGCAGGCGGAGCACTGCCTGCGGCAGTCCGGGGAGAGCGCGGAGGCGTAGCACATTTCGCGCTCATGCAGGAAATGCTCGCGCCGGACACCTGTGTCTATCATGTTCCACGGCAGCACCTCGTCCGTGCTGCGCTCGCGCGCGGCATAAAAGTCCGGGTCTATGCCGCACTGCTCAAACGCGCGCATCCAACGCTCAAACGAGAAGTAATCCGTCCACGAGTCAAGCCGTCCGCCGTCGCGCCACACGGCTTCGATCGCGTCGGCAACGCGCCGGTCGCCGCGCGAGAGCACCGCCTCTATAAGGCTCGTCTCCGCGTCGTGCCAGTTGTAGGTGACGCTCTTCGCCGTGATGCTGGAGCGCAGGAGATTGACGCGGCGCAGGTATTCCTCCATGCTTATCTGCGCCTCCCACTGGAACGGGCTGTGGGGCTTGGGGATAAAGCACGAGGTCGACACTGTTATCTTTACGCCGCGGCTCTTGTTCTTCGCGTTCTCGCGCCAGCAGTGGAGCACCTGATTTGCCATCTCCGCAATGCCGAGAATGTCCTCGTCCGTCTCGGTCGGCAGACCCAGCATATAATAGAGCTTCACGCCGTTCCACCCGCCCGCGAAAGCGATGGCGCAGGTGTGCAGCAGGTCCTTTTCCGTGACGTTTTTGTTTATGGCGTCGCGCAGACGCTGGCTCCCGCCCTCGACGGCGAAGGTAAGACCGCTCTTTCTCACCTTTTGCAGACGCTGCATAATATCAATAGAGAAGTTGTCCGCACGCAGTGACGGCAGCGACACGCCGATGCTGCGCTCCTCGCAGTAGGCGAGCAGTCCGTCCAGCAGCTCCGGCAGCTGACAGTAGTCGCTGGTGCTGAGCGAGAGGAGCGTGACGTCCTCATAGCCGGTGTTTTTCAGCGTCTCTATGCCCTGACGCACAACAGTTTCGTATTTCTTGGCGCGTATCGGGCGGTAGATATGCCCCGCCTGACAAAAGCGGCAGCCGCGCACGCATCCGCGGAACAGCTCAAGGCTGACCTTGTCGTGCACGACCTCCGTCGACGGGACGACCGGCTTTGTCGGGTACGGCACCGCGTCAAAATCCACGATGACGCGCTTGACGACCTTCTCCGGCGCGCCCTCGCGCGCTGTAATGGACCTAACCGTGCCGTCGTCGTTGTAGTCCACATCGTACAGCGACGGGACATATACGCCGCCCAGCTCCGTCGCGCGGAGGAGAAAATCATGCTTGCTCCACCCCTCGCGCTTCGCCTGACGCAGCAGGGTCAAAAGCTCGTTATTTACCTCCTCACCCTCGCCGAGGATGAAGAGATCAATAAACGGCGTCATAGGCTCGGCATTCACCGAGGACGACCCGCCCGCTATCACCAGCGGCAGCAGATCGGGTCTGTCGGCACTGCGGATCGGTATGCCGGACATGCCCAGCATATCCAACACCGTCGTATATGCCATTTCATAGCCTATCGAAAACGCAACGACGTCAAAATCATGCACGCTGTCGCCGCTCTCCAGCGCGTAGAGCGGTATGCCCGCGCGCTTCATCTCATCGTACATATCTCCCCACGGCGCATACACGCGCTCGCACCAGACAAAGTCGAGCGAGTTCATGGTGTGGTAGAGTATGCTCATGCCGAGGTTGGACATACCTATTTCATATGTGTCTGGAAAGCAGAACGCCATGCGGATGTCGACGCTGCTCTTGTCCTTTATTATCTGATTGTATTCGCCGCCGGTATAGCGCGCGGGCTTCTGCACGCGCGGCAGTATACGCCCAAACGTTTGTCCATTTTCTTCTCCCTTGTGCGGAAGTTTATCTGAGGTATTTTACATGATTTTTCTCCTTTTTTCAATACCTATACTGTTTTCCGGCGCGAAAACAAGCCACAGCGCCATAGAGACTACCGCCGCTCCCCTGCCGGACAGCACGAGGTATGCCCCGGAGGCGAGCAGACTGTACGCTCCGGTTATGCTGCACGCGCGTGCCGCGCGCCCTCCGCGCTTCTCCCCCAGAAGCGCAGTCAGCAGTATGTGCATGATGCGTCCGCCGTCCAGCGGCAGTATCGGCAAAAGGTTGAACACCGTCAGCAGCAAACTCACGCCGGACAGGAGCTCCGCCCCCGCCCACGACGCGGCATAGGCCAGCGCCAGTCCCGCCGCGGGTCCGCCAGCCGCGGCAATGGCATGCGCCGCGCTCCCCGCGCTGCCGGTATATTCGATGCACAGCCCCTGCGTCTCCGCGCGAAAGCCCGCGAGCCTCAGCCCGAACAGCCGCAGACACACGATATGCCCCAGCTCATGCACACGCGGCGCAGACAAGCGCCGCAAGTGTGCGCAGGTCAAAAAAATATACCGCTGCCGCAATTGCGGCAACGGACAGCGAGTCAAGCCGGAGCGCAGCGTAGTATTTATTATGTAAATCATCGCGTGATATTAGCACAGTGCGCTCACCCCTTGTCTATACGCCCGACGGGGTACGCCTCGCCGCTCCACACCGCGTCAAATGCGCAGACGATGGCGTCCGTCAACCCATGCTGCGCCAACGCGCCGCCCATGGTCTCTATCCGCGAGCCCGCACCGTTTATTCCGGCGGCGCACGCCGCCATCCGCGCCGCGTTGTCGTGCAGCGCGGGAAACAGCAGTCTGAGTGCGAGCGCGGCAAGCACTGCGCCCACTGCCGCCGGTATCATACGTCTGTCCATCGCCTCACCCCGCCCGATAATTATATTTTATTTTTTGCTTGACATTCGCGCTCCAAGTCATTATAATAAAAAAGCTTTTTGAGAACAGAATACATCGGGGTGTAGCGCAGCTGGTAGCGCGCTTGGTTCGGGACCAAGAGGCCCGGAGTTCAAATCTCCGCACTCCGACCAAAAATAAGGTTGATAGTTTTGATACGAGAGTATCTGAAACTATCAACCTTTTTCTTTTTGCAAAAATGCTTGCGGCACAAGGCTTTTTCGGCAAAGCGACACTTTGGAATAGTTTCATTGTGGGCTTTATGCAGGTGTTTTGCTCCTCTCCAACTATCCATTCTGTGCCAAAGACAAGCCCTCTCCGACACAAAAGTGCCGAAAAAAGGCTTGAAATCAAGGGCTTCCGAGGTCAACTGCTGACTTTGGAAGCCCTTTTTCTGTTTATTCGATTGTGGGATTCCAGCGTTCAGACGCTCGGCAGCGATGTGGCACAGGAGTCTTGCGGTGTACGGATTTTGGAATAATACCGACGCCGGGGATATCTGTTTGCTATGTATCGGCTTGCGAGTATCTTGTTTATGCGCGCTTACGCTTCCTTTGCTATTACTTCGGGGCCGATGCCAGTGGCGACGACCTTGTCAAAGATCCGCCGCACTTTTTTCTTGCCGAGCAGTTTTATGGGGTACTTGAGCAACTGAGGCGCAAGCTCCTTTGATAACGGCGGCGGTATCAGGATTGTCAAACAACTCCTTGGCGGTAAGATTTCGAAATCCATGGCAACTCCTTTTCGTTATTGCGCGGAGTTGCCCTGCAGATGCCCACATTATAGTCTCCGCCCCACAAAATGGCAACAGATTGACAGAGACAGGCTTTCATTTAAGCGTACTGTTGGGTACGTCGAGCACAATGTCGGACATAGGAAGGACGCGCAGGGATGGATGTAGCCAAACTCGATATCGGCTCTGCGGCGGCCGTCGGTCTTTTCCGGGACAAAGACCTTACCCGAGACGAGCTTTGAGCGGCACCATGAGCACTCGCCGCTGCGGCAGCAGGGAGGGAGTGACGATGCCCGCACGCTCGATGGAGGTCAGCAACGGCTCATCGGCGGAGGCGGTGATGTCGTATTCCCCTGCCGCACTGAATGACCTTGGGTTAAAGGTCTTGCCGCGGATATCCTCCGGGTAGCCGGGCTGATTCCACGGGTCCTTTATCATGCCGAACAGCTCACGGCGCACGAACTTGCGGCGCAGGCCGAGCTTTGCGATCTCGCCATCGAGGAAGTTGTACATCGCCTGCGGACCGCACATGAAGACGCTGTACTCCCTCGCCACCGTACTTTTGATAAGCTCGGCGGTGATGAAGCCGTGCTCATAGCCGGGCTTCTCCTCATCGGACAGAACATGCACGACGTGTACCTTGTCGCAGGCGGCACAGACCTCGTCAAGCTCTTTCTTGTAGACAATGCCGTCCTCCGTGCGTGAGCCGAAAAGTATCGTCAGGTCGAAGTCCTCAAAGCCGTCGCGGATGGCGTATGCCATGCCCATGAACGGAGTGATGCCGGAACCGCCCGCGAGTGCTACGACCTTCTTCGCGTCGCGCAGGCGCTCATAGTAGAGGTGACCCTGCGGCCCGGAGATAGTGACGTGCTGCCCGACGACCCAGTGATCCTGAATGTACGGGCTGACAAAGCCGGCGTCGTCGCGCTTGACGGTAATGTTGTATTCGCCTCGTTTTGTCCACGCCGGGGACGAGCAGAGCGAATATGAGCGCGTGGTCACGGTGCCGCCTATGGGGACGCATACGCTGATGTACTGCCCGGCTCTGAACGGGGCGAGGGCGGAGCCATCCTCAGTCTTGAGGACGATCGTCTTTGCATCGGCACCGTTCCGGCGTATCTCGGCCACGATGACCTCCTGCTTCTCCGGGTGGCGCTGCTTTGCCTTTTCGTTGGTGGTGAGAGTTTTCGGCAGCGGAGCGGAGGAGGCCGCCTGTATCGCCTTTTCGCGCACCTTGGGCATATTCTTGAATCTGAGCATATCGAGCGCGCCGATCATGCCCACCTTGTAATTGAGCTTATCTGCCATCTTCTCAAGCCTCCTCTGCTTTCATTTCTGCGAGAGTCTTTTTGCGAGCGTATCTCCGCTGAATATCGCGGAGTTGTAGCCGTCGCCGCGGATGCTTGCCGCACCGACAAACTTCAGCCCTTTACCGGAAACTCTGTACCCATCATCATCATTCGCGGCATCATGTTGTCCCAGTCCTTCAGCTCGAAACCGTAGGCCGCTCCCTGAGGAACGTTGACATAGTTGCACATCGTCCACGGCGTCGCGATCTCAAGCTCCTCAATGTACGGGGGTGACGGTAACGCCATAGCGCTCCTCGAAAAGCTTTATCAGCTTCTCGGCAAAGGCGTTCTTCGTCTCTACGTAATCATCCGGATCTACGTTTGCCCAGTCATCATCCATGAAGGTACTTGTGAGGGAAACAACGCAGGTGCCCTCCGGTGAGAAGCCGGGGTTCACAACGTTGTAGCACACCATGACCTGGTTGCAGTTTGTCGCGATGGTTTTCCGGATTCGTACTCCTTGGCCGTGTCGGCAGAGGTCGGGAGGAAAACGGTGTAATCGCGGATTCCGAGTTCCTCGGCGCTCCTGTCAAGCCCCATGTATACGACGAACATTCTCGCCGAATAGGTGCGGGCATTGCCAAGCTTCACCATGCGCTCCGGTACGACCTCCGGCGGGCACATCGTGGCGTACACCATGTTCTGGTTCATGTTGCAGAGAATGTGTTTTGTCTCGACCTCGCCGCAGGTAGTCTTAACGCCGCGGACGGCTTTGCTCTCATCGAAGAGTATCTCGGTCGCGGTGCAATTCATCCACACCTCGCCGCCCATGCTGCGGAAGCATTCGAGCAGCCCTGTCGTCAGCTCATTGCTGGTCTTGTCGGGTATCCACGCGCCGTGGTTTACGTACAGCCAGAGCATGTTGACGTACTGGAGGAAGGACAGATGGTCGGCGTCGACGCCGAGATAGCCCCAGTAGGTGTTCATTATATCCTGCGCGAGCTTCGGCATCTTCATCGCCCTGAATACACGGTTGACCGTGTAGCTGCCCAGCCGCAGAAAGTTGGGGAAGTGCTCCTGCATATACTTCGGGTCTGTCTTGCCCGCGACGCTTAGAGAGTAGTCGCCGGCGGCGTGAAACTCCGTGCCGAGGTCGAACAGATCCTGTATGGATTTGCGGCAGCCTGGCACAAGACGCTCCATCTCATTGACGAACTCCTTTACCGTGCATGGGAGGGTCGCGTCGATATGCATCCTGCCGTCGGAGGCGGTGGTGATAACGCGGAAGTTATCCGGAACCATGTGCCACGGAATGTCAAGGCCGAACTCATCACAGATCCTGCGGCAGCCGCCGGGGTTTTCCTTTGTGCCCCATTCGCAGATCTCGTGCAGCGCCGTTTCAAATTCAAAACGGCCTCTACGGAAGCTTGAGGCGCAGCCGCCGGGCATATTGTGGCGCTCGATAAGCAGGGTCTTTTTTCCCGCCTTTGCCATGCGGCAGGCTGCGGCAAGACCTCCGTTTCCGGCGCCGATCACAACGGCATCATATTTTGGCATCAGTATCTCCTCCTTGATTTGTGGTAATACCACGTGTTTGTACTGTGCATTTTATAACAATTACCGACAAAGGTCAATGCTGTTGCCGCATTTTCAGCGGAATAGTCAGCATTACGCTTGACTTTTAAGCATCTTGCAGGTAAAATTTTAAACGTGGAATTTGGTATGACCACAGGCAATCCGCGTTTGGGAGGCAAATATGGGGTTCAATAAAATAGTAGCGGTGTCCATGACGGAGCTGTTCGTGCAGCAGATTGAAAACATGATACTCTCCGGTGAGCTAGCTATCGGCGAGCAGCTGCCGCCGGCGCGGGAGCTGTCGGTAAAAATGGGCGTCAGCAGGACGGTCATTTCCGCGGGGCTTGTGGAGCTTGAGAAGCTCGGCTTTGTTGAGATTCGCATGCGGCAGGGCGTGTTCGTCTGCGACTACCGGCGTAAGGGCAGCCTTGAGACGCTCATCGCCATCATGCGCTATAACGGTGGCGCGATGAGGAAGAACGAGGTAAAATCTCTGCTCGAAACGCGCGACGCGATGGAGTGCCTGTGCCTGCGCCTTGTGTGCGAGAAGAACGATGTGGCCGAGCTTGAAAAGCTCAGCCCGATCCTTGACAGCATCCGTGACGCACGCAACGCCGACGAGGCCGCAGAGCGGGTATTCAGCTTCCACCATGAGCTTGCGATAATGTCCGGCAACGTACTGCTGCCGCTGCTATACTATTCCTTTAAGACGCAGGGCGAGTATCTGTGGTCACTCTATTGCAAGCGCAGCGGTGTGAAGAAGCTGTATGAAATAAAGCTTGCTCTCTTCTCGACGCTTATGAATAAGGATATTGATTCCGCGATAGAGCAGACGCACCGGATCATGGATGTCGCAAAGAACGACCTTGGTTTCTACGGGGCGTGACAACATAAAAAGCGCGTTGGGCTCAAAACACCCATACGCGCTTTTTCCTTGGCTTTATTAATTAAAAGGTGTGGCAAAATTAAAAGGTTTATTTGCCATCAACTGCAGTTGGGTGCGAAGAGTTGGCAAGGATCTTTTCAATCTGCTGTCCCAAGAGCTTGTTTTCCTCCAACGCCTTTTCTTGAAGCGCCTTCAGTTCTTCTTGAGACATCGCAGCTAATTCTTTGTCGGTATATTTTTCATAACTACCACCTTTTCTTTCGTGCGGTTAGCATTCCGCTTCAAAGACGGAACGGAGATTGAGGTTGGGGCTGAATAAGCCCCGCGTTTTTGTTATTCGGATGGTTTCACTTTCTCGGTTATGGTTTCATTTTCGGGTGAAACCAAATGAAACCGTTTGAAACCGTATCAATATTATCAACTGTTGGCAAAAATCACCGTAGTTTTGAGAAAAATTACGGTGATTTTTTTACATTAATTTTCACATTGACATTTATACTGTGATTGATAAACTGAAGTGTGTCAAGGGGAGTTATGATGTCAAACTTAACAATAAAAAGTCTGAGCAAAGCAGACATAGAAACTGCACTAAATCTTATTTGGAAAGTCTTTCTGGAATTTGAAGCTCCAGATTATACCCAAGAGGGCATAGATGAGTTTTACAGGAGTATTCACGATGATGACTATCTTGCTGCTCTGTCATTATATGGCGCGTTTATGAACGAGGAATTAGTTGGTATTATCGCAACGAGAAGCGGAGGGAAGCATATTGCTTTATTTTTGTAGATGGTAAATACCACCGCCAAGGTATCGGAAAGCAGCTGTTTCAATCGGTGAAAACAGACAAAATGACCGTGAAATCATCTCCATATGCTGTCCCTGTATATAGTAAATTTGGCTTTAAACCCGTAAACACAGAACAGGTGGTAAAAGGTTTGAGATTTACCCCCATGGCGTTTTAAAAGCGCGGCAGATTCTGTTTTGCCTCAAAGTGCCGACACAGCATCAGAATAACGCACTCCGTATATTACTTCAAACAGTTTTGTATTCAGCCAAAGGCGTGCACTCGCACTTTTCGCTTATCAGCAATATTGAATAGGTTATCGGAAATTTTTGAGCAAAATTTTCATAATACACTTATATACCACAACTCCCGTGCGGCTATCATGCAATGCCGCACGGGAGCTGTGATATTTTACTCTTCTCACTCTGTGAAGTGTATATGGTTGTAAATATGATCCTGGCAGAAGCAATGGTAGCCCGCGCACTTGGAGCAATAGCGGAACTCAAGCTCCGGATGGTCGGCGTCAGTGCGCCCGCAGACGGCGCATTTATGCGTATAGAGATTCGCCTGCTGCTCTCGCTTTATGCGCGCGGACTCCTTGCGGAAATTCACCGTATTCGCGCTCGGGCGCTTGGGAAGATTCGCGAAAAGATCGCCGCCGCAGAAGATGAAGAAGTTGATCACCGCGACAACGGGCAGGAGATTCGCCGGGAACGGCGTGGCAAAGACGCTGTAAATGAAGAGCGCGGCGTTGAGATACGCCAGATACTTCATCTTTATGGGGATGATGTAGAAAAGCAGCACCTGCATATCCGGGTAGAGCACGGCAAAGGAGAAAAACATCGACAGATACACATACTCCGCCGTGAGGTTAAAGCTCAGCCCCGTAACAAAGTACATGATAAACCCATAGACGACTGTGAGGATGATGCCGGAGAAGAAATATATATTGAACTGCGGCGTGCCCCAATAGTGCTCCAGCGTATTACCTATTAAATAATAGAAGTAAAACGCGATGAACGCAAGAATGCCGGTGCTGGGCGGATAGAGGGCGAACGTGAAGATGCGCCAGATCTGTCCGCGCAGAATGAGCGCGGGGTTGAACGTCAGATAGCTGAGAAAACCGGGCATTATCGCGCCGAGCAGCCAGAACGCAACGTTGGCAATGGTGACGTATTTGATGAGATTCGGAATGCCGAAGTTGGGGTGCTGCGCGCAGAAGCGCTCGATACTGTTTCTGGGGTTTTTCATTATGCTCCTCCAAGCTGTGGTGTTAGAACACATATATAATACCCTCTGCGCCGCACAATGTCCATTAAATTTTTTTTGAACAAAAATGACGAAAGCCGCATAATTCAACGGCGCGAGCCTACTGCACAGTGACGGTTCGTAAATTTTTTTAAGAAAAAACGAAAATAACACTTTTAATTTACATAATGTTGTGGTATTATGTAGACATGATTATGTTGGCTTTTTTATTTGGAGCTGTGCAATGGAAGAAAGAGAACTGAAAAACGACATTATCGAAGGGCGCAACGCCGTGATAGAGGCACTGCGCGCCGGTCGTGCAATAGATAAGATATTCATCGCCAAGGGTGATGTTGACAAGACGCTGGGGCATATCGCCTCCAAGGCGCGCGATGCGGGCATAGTCGTGGTTGAGGCTGACCGCCGCAAGCTCGACTTCATGAGCCAGACGCACGCACATCAGGGCGTTATCGCGCTGGCCGCCGTGCGCGAATACTGCACGGTGGACGATATTTTTGCCATCGCGGAAGAGCGCGGTGAGAAGCCGTTCGTGATAGTATGCGACGAGATAAGCGATCCGCACAACCTCGGCGCTATCATCCGTTCCGCCGAATGCGCGGGCGCGCACGGCGTGATCATCCCCAAGCGCCGCAGTGCCGGTCTGACCGCGATCGTCGACAAGGCGTCGGCGGGCGCGGCGGAGCATATGGCGATCGCGCGCGTGGCGAACCTCCCTCCGCAATAAAGGAGCTCAAAGAGCGCGGCGTATGGGTGTACGGCACAGCGGCGACCGGGCAGAGCGATCTGTGGCACACAGATCTGAGCGGCGCGGTTGCGCTGGTGATAGGCTCCGAGGGCGACGGCATGGGCCGTCTCGTGAGCGAGAGCTGTGATTTCATCATCAGCCTCCCCATGCGCGGGCAGGTCAGCTCCCTCAACGCATCGACGGCGGCAGCCATCACGATGTACGAGGTGCTGCGCCAGCGCACAAACATCTAATTCTACTCAGCTTTTTCCCGAAGGTGGTGACCCACAGTGGAGCGTGAATATCTGGCGGTCGAGCAGGCTTCCTGCGCGCCGATGCGCACGATGCCCATGATACGCAAGGCAAGACGCCCAAGACGTCCCGTTTTCAGAGTATCCACTGACTTTGATACGCAAGTTCAAGCCTACGATCTGAATGGGATGGATAGTTATATGAGCCGTAAGGACGACAGAAAAAATAAATACGGTAACGATGATATGTCCGTCGACGATATTCTTTCCGGAATTCCATTCGGGCGCGCTTTTTTTTCCGATTTTGACATAGACAGCAGCGACTACGAGGAGCGCTCCTATGAGCGTCCCCAGCGCGAGAGCGAATACGCCCCGGAGATAGACAGCCGCTTCAACACGAGCGGCAGGAAGAAATACGACCGTTCCTTCACCTCAAGGGACATGGACACCTCCGCCGACGACGATTACGTCCCGACCGAGCAGCGCAGCCGCGCAGTCCCCGCCGAGGAATACGACGAGGATTACAGCGAGCAGCCCCGCGGCGGCAAGCCGAAGTTCTCGTTCGGCAAGAAGAAGGACAAGAAGAACCGTTCATCCTACCAGCCGAAGTACATCGCCGAGGACGAGCAGGAGGACGAGGAAGAGATGTTCGCGCGCGGCTTCCGCGATATAAGCGGCGAGCAGAGCGCTTACGCCGACACGGAGCGCATGGACGACCTCGCCGACGGCGAGGATTACCCCGACGATGAGCACCCGGAGGGCTATATGCCCCCACGTTCTCGGAGTATCTCGCGTCCGTGTTCGCCTCGATATTCTTCCGCCTCAGAGGCACGCACCGCGGCGAGTCCGCCGCGACGATGAACGACGAGGACGAAGACCTCGGCGCTGAGGTATCGTGCGCGGCAGCCTCGAAATACTACGGCTCCTATGTGCACTCCACCCGTCTGCGCTTCCAGATCGCGTGCGGACTGCTGGTGTTCATGGCGTACATATCCCTCGGGCTCCCCATCCCCGGCATGCTCGGGTATCTCCCCGTCACCGCCGCGATGTGCATGGCGATTCAGTTCACCATTATGCTCCTCGCGCTGGACATCGTGACGAACGGCATACTCAAGATGGCGCATTTGCAGATGGGCGCCGACAGTCTCGCGGTCATTGCGTGCCTCATCACGTCGGCAGACGCGGCGATGGTCGCCCTCGGCAGCAGCGCAAGCAGCCACATCCCCCTCTGCGCGGTGTCAAGCCTTTCCCTCGTGGGCGTTATGCTCTCCTCGCTTCTCAGCGTGAGAGCCCTGCGCAAGACGCTGCGCGTGCCCGCGATAGCAATGCGCATATACAGCGTTGTCGGCGACAACAACATAAAGGGCAAGGACATCACCCTTGTCAAGACCTCCCGCCCCGCGACCGGCTTTGTCCGCCGCTGTGAGGAGGCCGCCCCGGATGAGACGCTTTTCGCAAAGCTCGCCCCGTTCATGCTTCTCGGCGCGATGCTCCTTGCGCTCGTCGTCTCCGCAGTGACGCGCAATTACTATGAGATCATCTACATATTCTCCGCCGTCCTCGCCCCGGCTGTTCCGGCAACGGCGTTGATATGCTTCGCGCTCCCCTTCTTCCTCGGCTCGATGCAGATATTCTCCAGCGGCGCGGCTATCGCGGGCTGGTCTGGTCTGTGCGACATCGGGCAGAGCAGCAACCTCATCGTCACTGACCGCGATCTCTTCCCCGAGGGCAGCATTTCTATCGAGTCCATCCGCATATTCGCGGACGAGGACGCGCAGAAGGTCATATCCTACGCGGGCACGATGATCATCGCGTCCGGCTGCTCGATGGGTAAGGCGTTCACCGACGAGATGGAGCAGAACGGCTGCACCGTGCAGCCCATGTCCAACTTCGAGTGCCTGTCTGGCGGCGGAATGAAGGGCATAATCGACGGTCACATCGTCCTCTGCGGCAGCAGCGATCTCATGCGCCTGATGAATGTGCGCATTCCGTTCCGCCTCGTGGACAAGACGACCGTGCTGCTCGCCATTGACGGCATACTCTACGGCATTTTCTCCATGAACTATGAGCCGCTGCCGCAGGTGCGGCGCGCACTGGTCGATCTGATGCGCTCCAACCGTCACCCCATCTTTGCGCTGCGTGACTTCAACATCACGCCCGAAATGCTCAAGAGCACGTTCGACATTGCGACCGACGGGTACGACTTCCCGCCGTATGTCGAGCGCTTCAAGATAACCGAGACTCAGCCATCGGAGAGCAGCAAAATCGCCGCGGTCGTGTGCCGCGAGGGTCTCGCCTCCGTGACGAGCATGGCGGACACCGGCAAGAATATCTACACCGCAACCCGTATTAACATCGTCATCTCCGTCCTGAGCGCAATACTCGGCATGCTGATCGTCTTTGTGAAGATGCTCAGCACCGGCAGCATCGGTCTTGGCTTCATACTGCTGTACATGCTGCTGACAGCGATACCGGTCATTGTAGTATCGGTATTCATGAAATTCTGATCACTCTCTTTTGCAAGGGGTCACCGTCTCAGGTGGCCCTTTTTGCTGTGTCGAAAATATAGAACCGTTTTTTGTGAAAATATAGTTGCAAAGCAGTGGGCGGATAGTGTATAATAAATCGGAAATGCTGAAAAAATCTTTTTTCATATTTTTATATCGCATATATTTTTGACAGAGAGGAAGCAACACATGGAAACCAAAAACATCCGCAACATCTGCCTGATGGGACACGGCAACAGCGGCAAGACCAGTCTCGCCGAGAGCATGCTGTTCGTCACCGGCGCGATCGACCGCATGGGCAAGGTCAGCGACGGCAACACCGTCTGTGACTACGACCCCGAAGAGATCAAGCGCCAGATCACGATCTCCACGTCCGTCGCCCCCGTGAACTACGCAGGCTGCAAGATCAACGTTCTCGACTGCCCCGGCTACTTCGACTTCGCCGGTGACGTTCTCAGCGCTATCCGCGCTGTCGAGTGCGGTGTCATCCTGTGCTCCGCGAAGGACGGCATCTCCGTCGGCGCTGAGCGCTCCTGGAAGTACCTCAAGGCCGCGAACCTGCCCGTCATGTTCTGCGTGTCTAAATGCGACGAGGAGCACGGCGACTACTACGCAGTTGTCGACGCTCTCAAGGCGAAGTACGGCTCCATCGTCTGCGCTGTCACCGCCCCCATGTCCGACGGCACGGGCGTGATCGATATAGTCCACAACATCGCATACAAGACCAACGGCGCAAAGGTCGCAAAGGTCGAAGTTCCCGCCGCTGACGCGGACAAGGTCGCAGAGCTGCGCGAAGCGCTCATGGAGACAGCTGCCGGTGCGACTGAGGAGCTGATGGAGAAGTTCTTCGAGACCATGGAGCTGAGCGAAGAGGACATGGTCGCCGGTATCAAGGCCGGTCTGACGGATCGCTCCGTCGTCCCCGTGTTCGCCTCCGCCGCGATGAGCAACATCGGCACCGAGGCCATGCTCCAGGGCATCGTTGACTACGTCTCCGCTCCCGAGGACAAGTCCTCCGAGCCGACCCTCGCTTTCGTTTTCAAGACTGTCTCCGACCAGTTCGGCAAATACAGCTTCGTCAAGATCATGCAGGGCAATATCACGGGCGATATGTCTCTGCGCGACGTCCGCACCTCCAGCACAGACAAGCTCGGCCGTCTGTACACCATGTGCGGCAAGAAGAACACCGAGGTCAAGGACTGCTGCTGCGGCGACATCGTTGCCGTCGGCAAGATGGACTGGAAGACCGGCGACTCCATCTGCGACCCGAAGAACGAGGTCGAGCTGCCCGCAATCGAGATCCCAGAGCCGTGCTACTCCATGGCTATCTCCCCCAAGACCAAGGGTCAGGACGACAAGGTCGCGGCCGGTCTTGCGAGACTGAACGAGGAGGACATCTCCTTCAATCTCGTCAACAACGCAGAGACCCACCAGATGGTCATCTCCGGCGCGGGCGACATTCAGGTCGACGTGCTGTGCGCCAAGCTCAAGAGCCGCTTCGGCGTTGAGACCGAGCTCAAGCCCGCCCGTGTCGCTTACCGCGAGAAGATCAAGGGCAAGGTCGAGGCTCACGGCCGCCACAAGAAGCAGTCCGGCGGTTCCGGTCAGTTCGGTGACGTTTGGATACGCTTCGAGCCGCAGGAAGAGCAGGACGAGATGATCTTCGCCGAGGAAGTGTTCGGCGGCTCCGTCCCCAAGAACTTCTTCCCGTCCGTCGAAAAGGGTCTGCGCAACGCGGTCGTCAAGGGCGTTCTTGCCGGTTATCCGCTCGTCGGGCTGAAAGCGACGCTGTACGATGGCTCCTACCACCCCGTCGACTCCAACGATATGGCGTTCCAGACCGCCGCGCGTCTCGCGTACCAGGACGGCATTCCCAAGGCAAAGCCCACCATCCTTGAGCCTATCGGTCTCCTTCAGGTCACCATTCCCGACGCGAACCTCGGCGACATCATGAGCGACATCAGCTCCAAGCGCCGCGGCACTGTGCTCGGCATGACCGCAGAGGACGGCATGCAGACCGTCGAGGCGGAAGTCCCCATGGCAGAGATGAGCTCTTACACCATCGACCTGCGCTCCATGACTCAGGGCCGCGGCTCGTTCACGTGCAAGTTCATCCGCTACGAGGAAGCCCCCGGCAACGTGCAGCAGAAGGTCATAGAAGAGGCAAAGGCTCGCCGAGGCAGAAGGCTGATCACATAACTAAAAAATCATCTGGCGGGCTTTTTATTAAGCCCGCCAGTGTTCTCCTGTTTCAATACCCAAGGAGGTCGCAGAGTATGACAGGCAAATGGACTTCACTGAAAAATCTCGGCTGGGCGATAGGCATCGCGGTGTGCCTTCTCGCGCTTGTGGTCGGGCTCGTCATTGCGAGCGTCAACCGTTACAGCGGCGATTCGTTTTCCAGCTCCACCGCGCTGACGTCGGAGAACGTCGACGGCAGCGGCAACGTCACGGAGCTGACCCCCGGCACATCCGGCGACGCAGGCTCTCTCCTGACCCTGCCGGAAACGAACGACGCCGGGCAGGAGTATATCGACAAGCTCACCTTCCTCTGCGACAGCTCTTTTATCGGCGTGCGTGACTACGGTCTGCTCGCGGGCGGCACTGGCACATTTCAGGTATGGGGGACGGATTCCGGCTCGCTGCGCGTGGCCGATCTCGCGTCCGCGACGATAGTATATCCCTCGGACGGCTCGTCCGTCACGATTGCCGACGCCGCAATGATCGCAAAGCCGGAGATACTTGTAATATGCGTGGGGCAGGACGGGCTGAACGCCGTGGACGAGGCGACGTTCAAGACAAGCTACTCCGCCATGATAACCGGCATACAGTCCGCAAGCCCGGACACGAAGATAATCTGCTGCTCAATAAGCTCCGTTATCGCCAACTACACCGGCTCCGACGGGCTGACGACCATCATGATAAGCGACGCAAACGACTGGATACGCGAGGTGTGCTCGGCGACGAACGTGTACTTCATCGACTCGGGCAAGGCAGTCGGCGACGGGACGGGCGCGGCGCTGTCAAGCTACCTCTCCTCCAACGGCAAAACGCTCAACTCCAGCGGCATAAACGAAGTGCTTTCCTACCTGCGCACCCACGCGCTGACCACGGAGTAAGCAGCCACGGATATACGAAATCACCCCTGCGGCATAACGTACCGCAGGGGTGATTTTATGCGAAATATCAATAATCGGTTCTTACTTTCAGCCATTTGCCGAACACGGAGTAGAGCACCATGAGACCCATGCCGACCGCCCACGTGATGGGATAGGCGATGAACACGCCGTCGATCGTGCCATATAGCGGCGCGACGAGCTTGAGCCACGCGATGCGCACCACGCACAGCGACACCAGCATAATGACCATCGGCGGGATGCTCTTCCCCCGCGCCGCGCACCGTCCCCGCGAGGATGTGCATGATGCCGAGGAAGAAGTAGAACGGGCAGAAATACCGCATGGCAAGCTGCCCATACGCGACGGCGGCGGCGTTGTCGGTAAAGAGCCGCATGAGCGGCGCGGAGAACGCCAGCAGCAGCGCGCCCGTCGCGAGCGTATAACCCAGCCCCATGGCGAGCGTGACGCGCATACCCTTTTTCACGCGCTCCACCTTGCCCGCGCCGAGGTTCTGCCCGGTGAACGTCGTCATCGCGAGGCTGAGGCTCAGCACCGGGAGGATGTTGAAGCCGTCAATTTTCATATACGCGCCGAAGCCCGCCATCGCGTCCGAGCCAAAGGCGTTGACGCTCGACTGCACAACGGCGTTCGACAGCGAAATGACCATATTCTGAATTCCGGTCGGCAGACCGATGCGGATTATATTGCCCGCCATGCGCCCGTCAATGCGCAGCTCGCGCCAGACGACGCGGTAGGGCGCGTTGACGCGCACGAGGTAGCCCATCGACAGCACACAGGACAAAAGCTGGCTGACGTTCGTGGCGATGGCCGCGCCCGCCACGCCCATATCGAGCAGCGCGACACAGACAATGTCGAGCACGATGTTCGTCACCGAGGCAATGGCGAGGTACAAAAGCGAGCGGCGGGAGTTCCCCGCGGCGTTGAGGATACCGGCCGTCATATTGTAAACGACGTTGAAAAGTACACCGCCGAAGTATATCCGCAGATAGGTCACAGAGTCCGCCATAACATCATCCGGCGTGTTGAGCAGCACGAGCAGCGCACGGCTGAGCGCGACGCCAGCCGCCGTGAGCACAACGCCGAGTATGGCGACGATGGCGAGCGCGGTGTGCACCGCGGCGCTTGCGTTCCGGCTGTCGTCCGCGCCGAGATAGTGCGAGATAACGACGCCCGCGCCGACGGACACGCCCTGACTGAACGCAATGAGCAGATAGATGAGCGCTCCGCTCGACCCGACCGCCGCAAGGGCGTTGCTGCCGACGAAGTTGCCGACGATAACCGAGTCCGCGGTGTTATATAGCTGCTGCAGGAGGTTGCCCAATATAAGCGGCACACAGAACACCAGCAGCTTTCTGCCGATGCTGCCCTCCGTCATAAGGTCTGACTTTGATCTGTCAGCTGCCAATTGTCCGCACCTCCGAAATTTCGAGTTCATATTATTATATTCGATTTTTCATATATTTCAAGTACGCAGGGCATAGAAAAGACACCGCTGAATGCGGTGTCCCTTTGGTTATTGTGTTACTTCAATTCATCCTGATAGCGTGCGCGTTCGCCGCCGACGAAGCGCGGCCGCGTCCGTGCGCAGACAAGGTTCGCCTTGCCGATGCTCTTCACGCTGAGACGCACGGGGACGGCAACATCCTTGAGATGCATGCCGATGAGCGTGTCGCCGATGTCCATCCCGGCGCTTGCGCGGATATGCTCGACCGCGACGGGGTGCTCAAGGTTTTCAAACACCGTTGTGGCAAACGAGCCGCCGGCGTGTGCCCATGGGCGGACATTCACCGGCTCATAGCCGAACTTCTCCGCCGCTGCCTCCTCCAGAATGAGCGCGCGGTTAAGATGCTCGCAGCACTGCGCGGCGAGGTATATCCCCCGCGCCTTGAGCACGGGATATATGCCCGCGAACACTGCCTGCGCCGCCTCCATGCTCGACCCCTTGCCTATATGCTCGCCCACGATCTCGCTCGACGAGCAGCCAACGACGAAAAAGATCGCCCGCGCGGAGCTTCGCCGTGTCCAGCAGCTCCTCCACCGCGGCTTTCGCCTGCTGTGTCAATTCCTCATACATGGTGTTATTCCCCCGTTCAGATGTAGCTCAGCTTTTTGATGCTGGGCACGGCGTGCAGCGCCTTGTAGGCGAGTATGCCGACGACCATGCCCGCCGCGCCCTGAATGGCGTTGCCGGGAATGCTTGCTGCCGCGGCGATACCGTAGCCGAGGGCGAGCGACTCATACGCGAAGTACCCCAGCACCATCACGACCTCACCCACGGCAGAGCCCGCGACAAGCCCGCTGAACTTGCCGGAGAGCGCGCGCAGGATGAGCGCGGCGACGAGCGCCGTCAGCCCCTTTATGATAAACGTGCCGGGCGCATACGACGCATAGCCGAGCAGCAGATCCGCCAGCATGGAGCCGAGACCGCCAGCCGCGAAGCCATACGCCGGACCGAGCAGGAATGCGCCGAGGAGCACCATGCCGTCGCCGAGATTGATGTAGCCATTCGTGGCGGGCATGGGGATATGGATAAGCATAGTCGCAACACAGGTGAGCGCGGCAAAAAGCGCCGCCAGCACAAGCTTTATAAGTTTATCGTGTTTCATAGTGTGTGCACCTCCTTGGTTTTGCCCTAATATAATCTCCGCGCTGAGTATATTCAAGTATCAATTTGATACAAAAAATATACGACCAGATTTGTAGTCAAATATATTCAGTTGAAATGTGCAGGAGAATACGATATAATCACAAAATAACAACAGCGAAGGAGCAAGTCATGCCAGAGTACACAAACGCAAGAATAGTGAGCCACAATATATACGGCGAGAGGGCGTGCGCCAGCGCCGCGAAGATATCCACCACCAGCGGAAACGCCTTTGAGCTGTTCGACGGCGCGGTCGACAGCGACGCGAACCGAAAGCTTATAGGAAAGGTGCTCAACTCCGGGCACAGCTCCGTGATCGAGCACGCGGTGTTCACGCTCGCTCTGCGTGACGTGTCGGTATATGCGGAGGAGTATTTCATCGAGCACCGCCTTGCCTCGTTCACGGTGAAGTCCCGCCGGTATGTGGACTTCGGCGGGCTGGGCTATCATATCCCGGATGGGCTTGACGGCGACGAAAAACAACTCTACTGCGATTACATGGACGCACTTTTTGCAGCCTACAAGGAGCTGCTCGACGGCGGCATCCCCAAGGAGGACGCGCGCTTTGTGCTCCCCTACTCGTTTTGCAGCAATTTTTACTGCACAGTGAACGCGCGCGAGCTTGTCCGCATGATCGCCGACATGAGCGCCGGACGCGGACGCGCCGTGCCGGAACTGCGCGAGATCGCCCGCCATCTGGAAGAGCAGCTTCTTTGAGCTGTTCCCGTGCTTTGAAAAATACCTCGCCTCGCAAAAGGCGTTTTACGCCGCCGCGCCCGATGCGCCCGCCGCCGCGAAGCTCAGTATGCCGGTGTTCATTTCGACCGGCGAGGTCGGGCGCGCGGAGCTGCTGCAAGCGCCGTCCGCGCCGGAGCATATTCTCTCCGCCGCAATCGGGTAAGCGGCCGCGAAGAGGGCGGCTATTCCGCGCTTTTCAATGACGCGCGCCCGCGCGAGCTGGAGCTTATAAACTACGGCTTTGCGATACGTGACATTACGCTGTCCGGCATAACGCACCTCGTGCGGCACAGGATGCAGTCCGTGATAATACCGGAGCTGCGGAGCATCGCACTGGGGCGGGTGATAATGCCCGCGTCGGTGGATGCCGACGCCGCCATGCGCAGGGTCTACACCGGGGCGGTCGAGCGTGCGTACAGCACGCTGCTTGCGAATGAAAGCAGCCCCGTTTTCACGGCGCACCGGCAATATTTCATGCTCAGCGGGACGCTGACGGACGTAATATCGTCAATGAATGCGCGCGAGCTTTTGCTCTTCTGCGAGCTGCGCTGCTGCGAGCGCGCGCAGTGGGAGATACGCAAGATCGCTGTGGGCATGCTGTCGCTACTGCGCGGCAGCTTCCCCGCGCTCTTCGACGCGCTGGGACCGTCGTGCTATGTCAAGGGGTACTGCCCCGAGGGCAGACTCGGCTGCGGACGGATGGACGAGATCAGAGCGCGCTTCGGCTCGCACGAAATCAAATAACTCAAAACAGCAGCGGGCGCCGTCAGCGCTCCGCTGCTGTTTCCATATCCACCATGCCGCCGCATTTTTTTATATTGCGACGGCGTGACCCCGACGAGCTTTTTGAACGTCTTTGTGAAGTAATTATAGTCGCTGAACCCAACGCGCTCGGCGATCTGCGCGACGGAGAGGTCCCTGTCCAGCAGCAGTGTTTTCGCCTCGGCAATGCGGCGGCGGGCGGTCATCGCGGTGATGCTGCCCTCCCCTGTCAGTCGCTTTGCCAGCGCGCAGAGCTTCGTCGTCCCCATGTTCAGCTCCGCCGCCATGCGCGCAAGAGAGAGCTTTTCCATATAGTGCGTGTCGATATACTCCTCCAGGCGCTGCTCATCCGAGGGCTGGGCAGTGCGTATCATTCTCTCAAGCTGGATATACGACGTGAGCGAGCGGAGAATATCACGATAGGCGCAGACCTTTTCATCCGGCAGACGTTCGACCCGCCAGAAGCACTCGCGCAGCTTGTCCATGTCCCCGTCGTACCACGAGAGCGTGGCGCGCGTGCGCTCCCACTGCTCCTCATAGGGCGCGTCGTCCAGCACCTGCCCAAAGCCCATGAACGCCACCGGCTCGCCGCCGTCAAAGATGGGGACAACGACCTCGCGCAGGCCTGCGTGGCAGCGGTACATATATGGGCTGCGTGTCTCGGCGCTGTGCTGCACGGCAAGACGGTCGCTGCACACGCAGCGGCGATGTCCCTCCGGGCAGTCGTTCATCATGCGGCAGAAATCCGAATGGTTGCCGAATATCTGAATGTCCGCACCGTTCTTATCAAATATATTCGTCTGTATGCCAGCGAGGACGTACAGATCGGCGAGCAGCCGGCGGAGCTTCTCGCTGTTGAAGAGTATATTCATATGCCGCCTCCGTATACGTACTATCTTTCATTTATATGTCTTATTATCCGACATTTCGTTGGGATTTGCAAGACATTTTATGGCTGAATGCCGTTCTGTCAAGAATAATTTATATTCAGTTTATAATTACTTGTATTTCTTGTAGTATTATAATCTTGTATAATACTACATGGGAGGCTATTGCTATTATGCAGGACTACATCATTGAAACCTCGTCGACCTCGGATCTGCCGCGCACGTGGCTCGAGGCACACAATGTTCCGTTTATAAGCTACACCTACACCATCGGCGACCAGCTCTTTGAGGACGATTGCCGCGAGGAGAGCCGCGCCGCGGTCTATGCTGGCATGCGCAAGGGCGACCGTCTCAAGACCTCGATGATAAATGAATACGCCTACTGCGACTTTTTCACCTCTCTGCTGGAAACCGGCAAGGATGTCATCTTCCTCGACATGTCGCAGAAGATGTCCGTGTCGTTTGAAAAGGCGCAGATCGGCGCGGAGATGGCGCGCAAGGACTTCCCCGAGCAGAAGCTTTACGTGATGGACACGCTGTGCATCTCCGGCGGGCTGGGTCTGCTGGTGGACAATATGGTGCGGCTGAAGGAGAGCGGCACGGACTATGACGCGGTCATCGCGTGGGGCGAAGAGAACAAGCTGAAAATCGCCCACCGCTTCACTGTGGACGACCTTGACTACCTCAAGGCGGGCGGGCGCGTGTCCAACGCGGCGGCGCTCGTCGGCGGTATGCTGTCGATAAAGCCGGTGCTGTACGTGCCTGACCGAGGCACGCTGGACGTGGCGAAGAAGGTGCGCGGGCGCAAGGCGGCGCTGAATGAGATCGTCGACGGCGTGAAGCGCGACCTTACCGGTACCGACACCAAGGGGAAGGAATTCCACATTCTTCAGGCAGACTGCGTCGCGGACGCGGAGCACGTCAAGGCCGAGATAAAGGCGGCGTTCCCCGATGTCGGCGAGATAACGATAACGAGTCTGGGCGTCGTCATCGGCGCGCACTGCGGACCGGGGCTGCTGACGGTGTTCTACCTCTGCAACGGCCGCCAGCCGTGATATACGTATAAAAAATGCTGTCCATCCGGACAGCATTTTTTATTCCGTTATGCACTCATGCAGTGCGGTAATGGCGGCGTATGCCCGCTCGCAGTCGACCTGCCCGGGGGCGCTGGACGCATTGACGGTGCAGAAAGTCATGCACGAGCCGAACACCTCGCCCGCGAGGCGGCTGAGCACACCGTCCGCGCCCATCGCGACGGTGAGCACCGGGGTATCGCCCGCATCGCGCGTCATGCGCTCCGTCGCCGAGAGGAGCTTCACAAGGTCTCCCCTGCTGCGTGCCATGACGGCGCACTTGGGAATATCCGCGCCGAGATTGCGGGCGTGCGTTATAAGCTCGCAAATCCAATCTGTCTCCGGCGTCTCGTCGAAGTTATGATAAGAATAGAGCGACACAACGCCATTTGCGCGGGCGTGAGCAATAAGCTCCTCCGCCGCGGCATCGCCGACGCAGTGCTCAATGTCGACCATATCCGCACAGCCGGGTCGATCGCCGCGCGCACTAGGGCAATATACTCATCCCGCGGCAGCTCCGTATGCCCACCCTCGGGCACGGAGCGGAACGTGACATGAGCGGGCGCTCGCCAAGGCATTCACGCACGCAGCGGAGGTCATGCATGAGCTTATCCGTGTCGCGGACATTCCCGCTCCAATCCGCGCGGTATTCTATCGCGTCCACGTGCAGCCGCTTCGCCCGCTCCACTGTCGCAAGCGCGGCATCAAGCGCGGTGTCAACCACGGGGCAGATTATTTTCGTCCTGCCCTCGCCGAGGATGACGCCGCGCACATTTATCGTTTTCATATTACTCAGCCTTTCACCTTTGCAGATGAGGTGATTTTTACACGCCGGGGCGGATTTGTCAAGTAGCAAAGCGCGTAGCCGCCAAAGCACAGCGGCAGCGCCGCCGCAACGTCGAGCACGGAGTGCTGCTTCATGAATACCGTGGAGACACAGATGAGCACACAGCACAGCACATTCACCGCGCGCCAGCCCTTTAAAGAGAACCGCTCTGTATTCCACAGCGCAAAGCACGCGGCAAACGAGCCGATAACGTGCAGCGACGGACAGACGTTGGTGTCGGTGTCAAACTGATAGAAATACGCGACAAAGCGCGTGAACACATTGTCGCGGTCAAACACCGACGGGCGCAGGTGCTGACACGTCGGGAAGAGGAGATATATCAGGATGGTTATAGAATAGGTGAAGATGACAAAAGTACATCATCCGCCTGAAACCGTCCCTGTCGCAGAAGAGCGTATAGGCAAGCGTACCTATAAGGTACACAAACCAGAAGAGATACGGGATGAGAAAATACTCGCAGAACGGTATCGCGTCGTCGAGCGCGCAGTGCATCACGATATACCCGCCGGGGTATACACCCGCTCCCACAAAGTAAAACAGCAGCCCGTACACCGGCCAGTACAGCAGAAGCTTGAGGTGGCTGTACTCCTCAGTGTTCAGCTTATCCCAAGTAAAGTTGCGAAAATCAGTCTTTTTCATTTCCATTCAGAATTTTATATATGCACTCCGCAGGGGTGCATTCTCTGTTTTGTTTCAGCGCGCGGTGCATCGCGTCAAGCCGCGCGCTGTCGTGCAGCAGCGCAACAGCGGCATCCGCCAGCGCCTCCGGCGTGTCCGCCGTCACAGCGCCGCCGTGCTCCGTGAAAAACTCCAGATTATGCTCCTCACACCCAGCGACGGCGTTGATGAGCACCATCGGCAGCCCCATGGCCGCGGCCTCCGTCGTGCTGAGCCCGCCGGGCTTTGTCATGTATATATCGGCGGAGCGCATATAAGTGGGCATATCGTCCACAAGCCCCTCCACATGGATATTGGCAACGGTGAAATACTCAAGCTGGAGCTTTTTCATAAAGCTTTTCATTCGTGCCGCAGATTATCGTCAGCTCCTCATCCGAGGCGAGCCTCCCGGCGAGCTGCTGCGTCAGCTCGATTATCGGGCCGCAGCCCATGCTGCCGCACATCATGAGAATGTGCCGATGCTCGTGCGGTATGCCTATATGGCGCTTTGCCGCCGCAGTGTCAGCGGGGTCACATGGAATATAAAGTCCGGCCGCGCGGGCATACCGCTGGGGACGATGCGCTCTCTCGGTACGCCGCAGGCTGCAAACTCCTCCGTGAGCGAGGCGTCGGGGATGAAATAATACTCAAGGTCGGAATCCGCCGTGCCGGGCGAGCAGGTATAGTCCGTGCCGACGAAGGCAGTCTTTATCTGCATTGGGTGTTTTTCGAGCATATCCGTGAGCGCGAGCGCGGGGAAAATATGCGTGCAGATGACCGTGTCAAACCCTCGGGCACTGATGTAGTCATACATACGCTCCGACCCGGAGGTGAGATACTGATATATGACGCTGTCCTTCTGGAACGGGGAAGCGTGGCTCTCAACCTCTTTATAGCCGTTCTTGAACAGGTGCGGCAGATGGCGGTAAATACGCACATGCCAGTTGCAGATGAATTTCGAGGCTTTTTTAGATATAAAAAGCAGGGAATCGGCAATCTCGCACTCAACGCCGCGCGCTTCAAAGCACTCCTTTATCGCGCGGGCGCAGGAATTGTGCCCCGCGCCGGTGTTGCAGCTGAGCAGGAGCACGTGCTTCATTTTGCCCCTCCGCTCTCATGACGGCGGCGGCGCTCCATGAGCTTTTGCAGCCGCGGGCGGTTATAGCGCTGGATGATGACAAAGGGGACGTTGCCAAGGAGAATATACACCGCAGCGAAGAGCACGCCGCCTATCCCTTCCACAGCCACAGGCAGCCCAAGCCGAGCACGGGAGGATGCTGTGCGTCGCCTCGGCGACGCAGGTCTCCTGCAGCATACGCGGGAGGTCGGAGAGAGTATCGGCATTGATGCGCTTTGCTGGCATGATGCGCTTGAAAAGACGGCTCATATCCGGCACCTTGCTCTGCCAGTCCTTCACTCTCAGCGCGGCGTAAAGCTTTTTTCTCCTTCTCGCTGCACCTGAACGGGAAGCGGTCACTGTGGAACCACTTTTTCGGCACGATACGCCCCGCCGCAAACGACATAACGCCCAGAACCGCCGCGTATACCGCGCAGGACCAGAACCCGGAGAGCTTGTTTTTCCTCATTTTTCTTCCCTCGCTTACAATTTTCCCATTTTGTCTGTATCTTAACAGAGCTTTAGCAACACAACATCAACCCAATCTCAACGTTTCGTGAACTTCAGTTGAGACGGCGTTTACTTTCGTCATATAGAATACTATAGAATACTGTTAAGAATTGAACGTGCCGCGTTGCATAAACCGCGCGTGTTTGATATACTATAATGAAAGATACAGAGAGGAGAATCTGATATGGGAAGGACTGTGCGCAGGATCATATCCGTTCTGCCGGCCGTTGCGATCCAGGTGCTGCTGCTTGTGGTGCTGATACGCTGGCTGTCCCCGTATGCGGCGGTGATAAACTTCATTCTCTCCATATTGTCCATATTTCTCGTGCTCTACATCATCATAAAGCGAGAGGAGGCGGCGTACAAAACGCTGTGGCTGCTGGTCATACTGCCGTTCCCGCTGGCGGGCGCGGTGCTGTATCTGCTGTTCGGCAACAAGCGCACGGCGCATCCGCTCGCACGCCGTCTCTCCGCCGCAACGCCGCGCGAAACGCCCGACGACAGCGCGATAGTGTGCAAGATCCGCGAGGAAGAGCCGCGCCTTGCACAGACCTTTGCCTACCTGCGGAAAAAAAGACCGGCTCGCCCGTGCTCGCAAATGAAAGCGCGAAATACTATCCCCTCGGCGATGATATGTTCCCGGATATGCTGCGCGACATGGAGGATGCGAAGCAGTTCATATACGTGGAGTACTTCATCATCCACCACGGCGAGATGTTCGACGCGATGCTGGACATCATGCGGCGCAAGGTGCGCGACGGGTTGGATGTGCGCGTGATATACGACGACCTCGGCAGCATATCCACGTTCTCCGCCCGCGACCGGCGCGAGCTTGTGGAAGCAGGCATACGCTGCGTATCGTTCAACCCGATGCTCGCCGTGGGCGGCACGCTCAACTACCGCGACCACAAGAAGATTCTCGCCATAGATGGGCGTGTTGCATACACGGGCGGGATAAATCTTGCCGATGAATATATAAACCGCAAGGTGCGCTTCGGGCATTGGAAGGACACGGGCTTTCGCATAACGGGGCAGAGCGCGCAGGTATTCGCGGATATGTTCCTTGAATTCTGGAACGCCTTCGGCGAGTGGACGCCAAAGCCCATTACGCCGGAGCTGCCCGCGGAGCTCGCGCCGCCGCACACCGAGCCGGACGGCTATGTGCTGACCTACTATGACTCGCCCATCCGCTCGGACGCTGTGAGCTATAACCTCTATATCGACATTCTCTCTCAGGCGAAGGACTACGTATGGTTTTATACGCCGTACTTCACACCGGGGGATGAATTACAGGAGGCGTTTATCCGCGCGGCACAGCGCGGCGTGGATGTGCGCGTGATCATGCCGGGCATTCCCGACAAAAAGATCATTTTCCGCCTGTCGCACAGCTATTATCAGGCGCTGCTGGAGGCGGGCGTGAAGATATACCAGTATGACCCCGGCTTTGTCCACGCCAAGGCGTGCATCGCGGACGACGTTATCGGCACTGTGGGAACGGTGAACCTCGATTACAGGAGCCTTTTCCTGCACTTTGAGAATAACTCTCTCTTCTACAAGGCGTCGCTGCTGGACGATCTGAAAAAGGACTTCATGCAGACGCTCTCAAAGAGCACTGAGCAGCAGCCCTACGACCGGCAGAAGTATATGCGCCGGTGGATCGTCGACGGAATACTGAGAATATTCGCGCCGCTGTGCTGAAATTATAAAAGCTATCCCTGTGTTTTTTTGCACAGGGATAGCTTTTTGCCTTATCCAATGAAGATATTATTTCGCTTGCGCCCTTGGCGATGACATAAATACCCAACAGCATTTCAGCGACATAGAGTCCCAGCAGGAGTCCCGCGAAAAAATCCTTGACATCTGAGCCGCCCAGCGTATGCGACAGCGCCTGCAAAGCGATCCCCATAACGATAAGTATGACCCCGGTCAGCATGACTTTTTGCTTTTCCAGCTCCTGTGTTCTTCTCAGCAGATCAAGTATCTGCTCGTCGTCATACACACGGACGCTTTTTTCCTCTGCTTCTTCGCCATCCATCAATTCAGAGACCGAGACCTTCAATTCCCCGCACAGGTTCTTCACCACGGCATAATCGGGCATGCACTTTCCCGTCTCCCATTTTGAAACGGTCTTGTTTGAAACGCCGAGGCGCTCGGCAAGCTGCTCCTGCGTCAGACTCTGTTCCTTGCGCTTTTTCGCGATAAACCTTCCTATCGTGATCTGATCCATTTTTGAAACCTCCTTTGTTCTCTCGCGATAAGAATAGCACTTTTATCTGCAAAAATACACCCCCTGCAAGGCGAATACAGTAGGAATCAAATCATACAGGCAGAGGCCGCTTTACATCTTTGGTAAAGCGGCCTCTATCAGTGCTGTTTATTTTCCAGCGCTTCTTTCAGCGTGCGCCATCCGAGGACGGCGCACTTAACACGCGCGGGCATATGCGATATATCGCGGAGTGCAGAGGCTTCCTCAAGATCCTCTATCTCATTCTCCGTCGCTTCGCCCTTTATCATGCGCATGAACTTATCCGCAAGCTCCAACGCTTCCGCACGGCTGCGGCCGATCACCATGCCGAGCATGATGTCCGCCGACGCCTGCGAAATGGCGCAGCCGTCGCCGACGAACGCGCCGTCGACCACCGTGTCGCCGTCGAGCTTGAGCTTGAGCCATATATCATCGCCGCAGCTGGGGTTGACCCCATTGAGGACGATGTCCGCATCCGGCAGGTCGTGCTTGAACTCCGGGTGGACATTATGCTCGGTCAAGACCTCGTTATAAAAGCTTCTATTTTCCATAGCCCATACGCTCCCTTACCGACGCAAGGCTTGACGCCAAGCGGTCTATCTCCTCGGTGGTGTTGTAAAACGCGAGACTGGCGCGCACAGTGGCATTGACGCCGAGGTGCGTCAGCAGCGGCTGCGCGCAGTGGTGTCCGGCGCGGACATTCACGCCGTCGGAGGCCAAAATCTCGCTGATGTCATGCGGGTGCACGCCGTCGAGCGTGAACGTGAGGATGCCGTTATGCTCCTGCCAGCGCAGTGAACCGAGAATATGCACATGGTCGATGGCGGAGAGCGCGTCAAAGGCGTAGTGCGTCAGCTCATGCTCGCGCTGGCGCATGGCGTCAAAGCCGACAGCACCGACATACCTGAGCGCCGCGTCCAGCCCCGCCGCACCGGCGGCGTTGACCGTGCCCGCCTCGAACTTATGGGGAAGCTCGGCATAGGTCGCGCCGTCGCGCGTGACGGACTCGATCATCTCGCCGCCGGTGAGAAACGGCGGCATCGCGTCCAGCAGGGCACGCTTGCCGTAGAGCACGCCGATGCCCATAGGGCCGTAGACCTTATGCCCGGAGAAGGCAAAGAAGTCCGCGTCCATATCGCGCACATCCACCGGCATATGCGGTGTGCTCTGCGCGCCGTCGACGACGATGACCGCGCCCTTCGCGTGGGCGAGCGCGGCAATCTTCTTCACCGGGTACTCGCGTCCGAGGACATTGGAGACCTGCGCAATGGCGACGATCTTTGTTTTGTCAGTGATGAGCTTTTCGACCTCGTCAAGGTCGATGCTGCCGTCCGGGGCGCACTCGATATACCTGAGCTTTGCGCCGCGCTCGCGGCAGACCATCTGCCACGGGAGGATGTCGCTGTGGTGCTCCATGATGGACACAAGCACCTCATCCCCCTCGTGCACGTTCGTCAGACCGTAGCTGTATGCGACGAGATTGAGGCTCTCGGTGGTGTTGCGGGTGAAAACTATCTCCTCGGTGCTCGCTGCATTTATGAAGCGGCGGACCGTCTCGCGCGCGGTCTCATAGGCATCCGTCGCCGCGATGCTCAGCGGGTACAGCCCGCGGAGCGGATTGGCGTTATGCCTGAGGTAAAACTCGCGCTCCGCCTCTATGACGCACGCGGGGCGCTGCGCCGTGGCGGCACTGTCGAGATATGCCACGTCCGTGGACGCAAGCAGCGGGAAATCCAGCTTGTAGTTATATTCCATGGCTCACAGCTCCTCATTCAGCATTGTCATTATGCGCTCTTCCACCGCCGCGTCGCCGACAGTGGGCAAGGCGCTCGACCGCAGAGCGGGCGAGGATGTTCTCCGCCTCGGCGCGGGATATGCCGCGGCTCTCGAAGTAAAAGAGCGTCTCCGCGTCCAGCTCGCCTATCGTCGCGCCGTGATTGCCGACGACGTTCTCCTCCGCGCAGAGGATGAGCGGGACGGTCTTGTTGACAACGTTCTCGCCGAGCATAAGCACGGTCTCCTTCTCGTTGCCGACAGAGTCGGACGAGCCGGTCTTGAAATCTATCGTGCCGCGGAAGATCTTTCTCGGAAGCGTCCATGAGCGCGCCGTTGGCCGCGATCTCGCTCTCGGTATGCTTGCCGTAGTGGTTGCAGACGAGGTTGACGTCGATCTTCTGCGTGCCGCGGGCGATATAGCCCACGTCCGCCTTGAAGCTGCTCGCGTCGCCGCGAAGCTCGGTGATGAGGCAGTCGGTATACACATCCCCCGCGCCGAGGAGTATCTGCACGAGCTCTACCCCCGCGCCGTCGGCGCAGTCGGCGGTTATCGCGCTGCGCGCAATGCCGCCCTCCACGGCGCTCTGCACCTGCACGAGGCGGAGCTTTGCGTTCTCCCCAAGGATTATATCCGTCCTGACAGCGAGCTTATTTGCCGCCGCGATGTCTTCATACACGGTCAGCTCTCCGCCGGGAGCGACGGTAAGCGTCACGGTCTTCTCGGCGTGCTCGCTCTCGCCGCGCACCGCGATGTGCGCGGTCTTTTTCTCCGCCGCGGGAGGCTTATGCTCTCCTCCGGGAGTTTTCGGCGTCCGCCGTGTTCCATTCTATCGCCGCTTCGTTCACGCCGAGGCGGTTCCACGTCCGTGGGGAGTTTATTGATGATCAGTTTTTCCATTGTGCGCTCCCTCCTCTCAGCCGATGCTGCCCTTCATCTCAAGGCGGATGAGGTTGTTCATCTCAACGGCGTACTCCACCGGCAGCTCCTTGGAGACATTGTCGGCAAAGCCGCTGACTATGGTGGGCGCGCGTCCTCCTCGCTCATTCCGCGGCTCATGAGATAGAAGATGGCGTCATTACTGATGCTGCCGATCTTCGCCTCATGCCCGACGGAGGCGTCGCGCGTGCGGATATCCATGGCGGGGACAGTGTCCGACCGGGAGATGGAATCGAGCATGAGCGACTGGCACGAGACTGAGGACTTTGCCCCGCCCGCGTTCTTCTCCACGACAACACTGCTGCGGAAGGTGGAGATGCCGCCGCTCTTGCTGATGGAGCGGGTGTTCATATAAGAGCTGGTGTTCTTCCCGGCGTGGACGACCTTTGCGCCCGTGTCAAGATTCTGCCCCGCACCGGCGAAGGTGACGCCGGTGAACTCCATGCGGGAGTTGTCGCCGCGCAGGATGCTCATGGGATAGAGGCAGCCCACATGCGACCCGAACGAGCCGGACACCCACTCAATAACGCCGTTTTCCTCCACGAGCGCACGCTTGGTGTTGAGGTTATACATGTTCTTCGACCAGTTTTCAATGGTCGAGTAACGCAGCTTCGCGTTTTTCTTCACGTACAGCTCCACACAGCCCGCGTGCAGATTGGCGACGTTGTACTTCGGGGCGGAGCAGCCCTCGATGAAATGCAGGCTCGCGCCCTCGTCGACAATAATGAGCGTGTGCTCAAACTGCCCCGCGCCCTTGGCGTTGAGCCGGAAGTACGACTGGAGCGGGATGGACACCTGCACGCCCTTCGGCACGTACACGAACGAGCCGCCGGACCACACCGCGCCGTGCAGCGCGGCAAACTTATGGTCGCGCGGGGTGACGAGCTTCATGAAATACTTCTTCACCATGTCGGCATACTCGCCCTTCATGGCGCTCTCCATATCCGTGTACACAACGCCCTGCGCGGCGACCTCGTCGCGGACATTGTGATAGACAAGCTCGGAGTCGTACTGCGCGCCGACACCGGCGAGGGACTTGCGCTCCGCCTCCGGTATGCCAAGGCGCTCGAACGTATCCTTTATGTCCTGCGGGACGTTGTCCCAGTTGTTCTGCATTTTCGTATTGGGGCGGACATAGGTGGCGATATGGTCGATGTCCAGCCCCTCGATGGAGGGTCCCCAATCAGGAATGGGCGTTTCATTGTATATTTGCAGCGATTGCAGCCTGAACTGCTGCATCCAGACAGGGTCACCCTTTTCCTTGGAGAGCTTGTCGATTATCTGGGGCGTCAGCCCCTCCTCCATGCGGTAGGCATCATGCTCAACGTCACGGATGTCATATATGCTGCGGTCGATATCCTCAACGTTGCTCTTCTCTTTCATGGTGTTCACCGTCCTTTTATTCGCTCTTTACGGCGGCAAAGCCGCGCTCGTTTATCTCATCGACGAGCTGTGCGCCGCCGTTCTTGACGATGACGCCATTTTCCATGACGTGGGCTTCGTCGACGGTGAGCGCTTCAAGTATACGTGTGCTGTGCGTGATTATAAGAAGCGTGCCGTGCACGCGCTCGCGGTAGGTGCGAACGCCGTTGGAGACGGTGCGCACAGCGTCCACGTCAAGCCCGGAGTCCGTCTCATCGAGGATGGCGAGCTTGGGTTCGAGCATCAGAAGCTGCAGTATCTCCGCCTTTTTCTTCTCGCCGCCGGAGAAGCCGACGTTCAGATCACGCTCGGCATAGCTCTCGTCCATGTCGAGAAGCTTCATTGTCTCGCTGAGCTTCTTTTTGAAGTCCCAAAGGCGCATACGCTTGCCGGTCCTAGTCTCAAGCGCGCTTCTTATAAACGCGCTGAGCGTCACGCCGGGAACCTCAAGCGGGTTCTGGAACGAGAGGAATATCCCCTTCTTCGCGCGCTCGTTGACAGGCAGCTCCGTAATATTCTCGCCGTCAAACACGATGCTGCCAGTGGTGACGGTATACTGCGGGTTGCCGGTGATCGCGTAGCCGAGGGTGGACTTGCCCGTGCCGTTCGGTCCCATCAGGACATGGGTCTCGTCCCGACCGAGGGTCAGATCGACGCCGCGTAGTATCTCCTTATCCTCAACGCTGACGTGCAGACCGCTTATCTCAAGCAGGTTTTTATCTTTCATATATATCCTCTTTTCCGCGCCGCATGTCTCCTTGCGGGCGCAATTCCTATCTTTCAAGTAGAAATTATAAAAGCATTTCCCTACTTTGTCAATAGGAATTATGCCCGCATATGTGCAATTTGGAGCATGTGTACTAAAAACGGAGCACCGGGAACCCGGTACTCCGTTTGAAATGTGTATTTTGCCGTTCGCCGCTAGCTGACGAGGTCGACCTCTGGGGGCGCCGCCGCCCTCAAAGCGTCACGGTGAGCTTATTGGGCAGACAGGTGATGCATTGCCCCGTGTAACGCACGCGCCCCTGCTCGACGCATATTTTGTCCGGGCAGTCCGCCTCCGTCACGGCGGCGGAGCCATTGTCAACAGTGAGCACGTTCGTGCCGCCGTTAAGTGGATATACGCCGTTTTGAGAGAGAGAGTAGCGCGCGACCTCGCGCCCTTCAACGCGGACGACCGCCCACGCGCCCGGTGTGCGCCCGAGGAAAAACCAGAGACCTGCACCGATGGCGGCGAGCAGCAGCGCCGCGATGATGATCAGCTCGACCGGCAGACGTTTGCGGGATGCGCTCATTTGAAAGCGACGACCGCCATGCAGATGATGCCCGCGGCGAGCAGGCGCACGGGGAAGCCGCGGAACGCGGCGGGGACATACTTGTCGTCGATCTTCGTCTCGACCCCGGCGAAGAGCAGCAGCGCCACGGTGAAGCCAAGCCCCGCGCCGAGCGCGGCGGCAACGGTCTCGACAAATCCCGCGCCGAGAGCACCGGCGGACGTGCCGAGCACAACGCCGTTGAGCGCGATGAGCAGCCACTTATCCGTGAAGAAATGACCGATGACCGCGGCGGCGAGCAGCACCCAGAGGGCGCAGAGGAACGTGGTGTACGCGCCGAAGCTGAGAACATCGGTGACGAGGGCGGCAACGAGCGTGACCGCCGCAACGGCAAGGCCGTGCTTTGCCAGCGCCTTCGCTTGGCCCGACGCGCCGAGCACGGGGGTGATGCCGTAAAACTGCGTCAGCACACAGTTATTCGCGAGCGCGCCGCCGATGATAATAAGCAGAAAAGTCTTGAAATCCATAGCTTATGCCTCCTTTTCCGCGCAGACCGCCGCAGCGTCGGCGGCGACGCCGCCGATGGCGTCAGTGCGGTTTTTGAAGATGGCCTGGACGATCGCCATGACGATGGCGAACACGAAGAAGCCGCCGGGGGCAGACTTGGCAAGCGGGATCGCCGCACCGGCGATAACGCCGGAGGCGAGCAGCACGCGCAGAGCCGCGGTGACGACAAGCGCGAGTGCAAAGCCCAGCCCCGTCAGGAAGCTGTCCGTCAGCGCCGCGCCGACAGGGCGGGCGGAGGCGCGCTCAGTCTCGGCATAGACGAGCAGGTCGACCGCGAGGAGCGTGGTGTACACCCCGAGGGCATTGAACTGCGTGGGGAACCATGCGTTCATGAGAAGCTGCACGATTGCGGCAAAGCCGGCGACGAGGATGAAATTCGTCAGAGGCTTGACCTTGTCGGCAACTGCGTTTTTCAGAAGAGACGCCGCGAGGGACGCGAGCACCATGACCGCGAGCGCCGCAACGCCGAGCACCAGCGCGCACAGCACATCCGTCGTCGCGCCAAGCGCGGGGCATGCGCCAAGGAACAAAACCATTACGGGGTTCTGCGCGATGGCAGCGCAGAGCTTATTGTCTTTCATCAGCCTTCCCCTCCGTTCTGCTGAATTTCCGCAAAGGCGGCGAACACATCCGCCGTACCGGTCTTGACGGCGTTGGTGGAGATGGTCGCGCCGGAGATGAGCGCCTCATCGCCGGTGAAGCTGTCGCCGGTCACGCCGACAAAGCCCGCCTTGTAGCTGTCCTCTTCAAGCTCGTAAGCGTTGAAGTAATCGCCCATGAGGATGAACTCATCCGCCGTCATGGAGACGATCGCGCCGTTTTCGTCGAGCACGTAGTAGAGCACCATGGGCAGATTGCCGTACCCAAGCGGACGGGCGGCAATGCCATAGTACGTCGTGCCGTCGGCGACGATGCTGTATACGCCCGAAACTGAGCCGTACAGCCCGCCAAGCTCAAGCTGCGTGACCTCCGCGTCGTCGGAGGTGAGCTTTGCAAACTTCTTTGGTTTCCTTCTTGGAGTTATCCTCGATATTCGCCGCAGCATCAGTCGCCGCTTCCTCAAGGATGGAGGCGTCGACGGCTTCCGTCACGTCCGCACCGTTGATATCGTATGCATGCGCCGTGAGCGAATCGTTGACGAGCACGAGATAGTTACCCTCACCGTCGGCGGCAATGTAGGCAATGCCGACACCGTTGGCGGAGTCAAGCGCCTTCACAAGCTTGCCTCCGGAGAGCTCACGCTCGGTGTACTGGGCGACGCCCTCGGTGTTTGCCATGCCGGGGAAGAGGCCGGGCAGCAGCTCCATAAGGATCTGGTCGTTGCTCTTGACACCGGCGGGAGAGACCGTTGTCCGTCAGCACCGTGAAGCCGTCCTCAACGGCCTCCTTTGAAGGCCTTGGAGGAATAGGTGACGCCGGCGACAAGGCTCACGCCGCCGAGCGCGGAGTCCTGACCGAGATAGCTGTCGGGATAGTCCTCGCCTAAGTGCTTGCTGTCGGAAAACTGCGTGAGCTTGATGCCGGAGATCTTGCCATCGGCATCGATGGCCATGGTTATATAAATGGGGTCGCCGGTGTAGCCCTTCGTGGTGGAGAGCAGCACGACGTAGCCGAGACCGGAGGTCTCCTGGTACACGCCCCTGCACAGTGTCGGGCACGGTGTCGAGCGCGACGGCTTCAAACCCGGCCGCATCAGGCATGACCTCAAAAAGCGGCTCAAGCTCCGCGGCGGAGCCGTTCGCCTCAATGATGGGCGCGGTGTAAGCGCCGACGCCGGTGAGTGCGGCGAGAAACACCACAACGATAAGAACGGGCACTATAACACCCTTGACAGCATCTTTTTTCATATCAGACACCTCCAAGCGGCTTTTTCGCCGTCCACTTTCTCGATATACGGGGTGAGTATGTTCATGGCGAGGATGGAGAACGAAACGCCCTCCGGGTACGCGCAGAACTCGCGGATGATGAACGTTATCACGCCGCAGCCGACCGCGAACACGACGCGCCCGGTGTTGTTGATGGGCGTGGTGACATAGTCGGTGGCCATGAATATCGCGCCGATGAACACGCCGCCCGCCATGATCTCATAGAGTGCGGTGGTGAAGCTGCCGGACGCGGCGAGGAAGAGCACGAACACCGTGCCGACAAAGGCGGCGGGAACGTACCACTTTATGACCTTGCGCACGCAGAGGTAGGTATAGCCGATGAGCAGGGCGAGGATGCAGCTCTCACCGACAGCGCCGCCGCGCAGGCCGAGGAACATATCCATGAGACTGGGGAGCTGGTCGGCGCTGCTGCCGATAAGCTCAAGCGGGGTGGCGGAAGCCTCAAGCTCCACCACGGCGGGCATTGCGCCGCCCGCAACCTCGGAGAACGCGAGGAGCATGAAAACACGCGCGGAGATGGCGGGGTTGGCAAAGTTATGGCCGAGACCGCCGAACAGGCACTTGACAATGATGATGGCAAATGCCGCGCCCACGACGCACTGCCACAGCGGCACGGCGGAGCTGAGATTCAGCCCGAGCAGAAGCCCCGTGACAACGGCGCTCATGTCGCCGACGGTCTGGGGTCTGCGGGTGATAAGGTTGAAGAGAAATTCTGACACGACAGCGCCGATAACGCACGCGGCGAGCACGCCGAGCGCCTTCACGCCGAAGATGATGACCGCGGCGACGGCGGCAGGCAGCAGCGCGATGACGACGTCAAGCATTATGCGGCGGCTGGAATTTGAGGTGTGGATATGGGGTGCGTTGGACATGATGAGCTTTTCCATTATCACTTGCCTCCTTTCGCGGCTTCATCAAGAGCGGCCTTGTACTTTCTGACAAAGCTCTTCGCCGCGCTGTTATTGTCCACGAGCGGTCTGTGCGCGGGGCACACGTAAGAGCAGCAGCCGCACGCCATGCACAGCGATACCTGCTCCTTTGTAAGCACGGCGTAACGCTTCGCCTCGTCCTCTATCTCGAGCGCCTTGGCAAAGGCGGTGGGGTTGAGGGCGAGCGGGCAGTTGGCGACGCAGCGCCCGCAGTGGATGCAGGGGGTGGGCTCGAGCGCGGCGGAGTCCTTGCAGTCAAAGGCAAGGACAGCGTTCGTCGCCTTTATGACGGGAGCCGAGAGATCGGCAACGCACTTACCCATCATCGGTCCGCCGAGGATGACCTTTCCCGGCTCAGCCGAGAAGCCGCCGCACTGGTCAATGACATAGCCCACGGATGTGCCGATCGGGACGACGATATTCTTCGGCTCCCTGACAGCGGAGCCGTCAACGGTGACGGTCTTTTCCACGAGGGGCATACCGTCCTCGATATACTGGGCGACCTTTGTGAGTGAGGTGACGTTGATGATGATAACGCCGAGGGAAGCGAGGCGCTGTCCGGGACCGACGACCTTGCCGGTGGCGTTGTACAAAAGCACCTGCTTTGCGCCCTGCGGGTACACGCTGTCAAGGGGCTTGACGGTCACGGCGGGATCGTCGGCAAAGACTTCTTCAAGCTTTGCGATCGCGTCGGGCTTGTTCTTCTCTATGCCGATGATGAACTCCTCGCTCTTGAGGTATTCCCTCAGCAGTGCAACGCCCTTTTTGATGTATTCGCTGTGCTCAAGCATGGTGCGGTGGTCACTGGTGATGAACGGCTCGCACTCAGCGCCGTTGATGAGCACGGTTTTGATTGGGTTGCGGCGCACAGCGTCGAGCTTCGCCCACACGGGGAAGGCCGCGCCGCCGAGACCGACGATGCCGCTCTCGCGCAGAGCCTGGAGGAAGCTGTCAAGGTCATGGACCTCGGGCGGCTTCACGTCGGGGCTCTTCTCCATCCTGCCGTCGCTCTCAATGCGCACGGCGACGGTCTTGCCGTAAGGCTCGATCGCCTTGACCGTGCCGGAGACCGTGGCATGGACGGGAGAGGAGTTTTGCCGTCCTCGTTGGCGATAAGCTGGCCGACGAGAACATGCTGACCGACCTCAACAATGGGGGCAGCCGCGCCGCCGGAGTGCATGTTCATCGGCAGCAGCACCTCCGGCGGGGGGCGATGCGAACCGACGGCATTGGCGCAGTCTGCTTGTAGTGGGGCAGTTTCAGCGTTGAAATGTTCTTTTTGAGGTTCATTGTAGCCTCATGCCTCCTGTTCTTATATATTCGCTTTCATTAACTTTTTATCAAACCTATTCTTCTATCAGCTTTTCGATGCCGGGGGTATATTTCATTTCCCCGTCGGGGAATATCCACAGCACGTCCACGCCCAGCTTTTCAGCCAGAGCCGCGCCGTCGTCATAGGGCATGCAGAAAAGCGCCGTGGAGAGCGCGTCGGCAAGCGCGCTGTTCTTCGTAATGACCGTGAGGGAGCTGAAATACTCCGCGGGGAAGAGCGTGTCTTTATCTATAATATGATGATAGCGCACCCCGTCGACGGTATAATAGCGCTCATACACGCCGGAGGTAACGCAAGAGGTGTCCGCAAGGCGGAGCTTTATGGCAAACTCGCTCGTGTTTCGCGGATCCTTCACGCCTGTGACCCAGCCTGTTCCGTCAGGCTTTGTGCCGATGATGCGTATGTTGCCGCCGACGTTGACGACATAGGAGCTTACCCCTCCGCCTCAAGTGCGCGCGCCGCCATTTCCGTGGCGTAGCCCTTGCCGAGCGCGCCGACGTCTATGGACGCCGCGGGGTCAGCGATGCGGACGGTGCGTGCATCCTCGTCGATCTCAAGAAGCGAGAAGTCCGTATGCTCCGCCGCGGTCGAAAGCTCCTCCTCCGTCGGGAGGCGCGCCGCGCCGGGGTCATCGGACGCCGCGTCGCGCAGGTCGTGCCATATGCGCAGCACCGCGCCCATCATCACATTCATCTCCCCGTCCGTCGCCTGATAAAGCTCGCGCGCGTAGAGGAGGAAGTCAATGAGCTTTTCATCGACCTCTATCGGCTCTCCCCCGGCGTTGAGATTGAGTGTGCAGAGATTGTTCACGCCGGAATACTCATGGTATATGTCGAAGAGCCGGTGATATTCTCCCAGAATATCAGAAACCTCGGCAGAGCGTTCATCGAACTGCTCTGCCGAGTCTCCTGCATAGCTGTACACATAGGAGACTGTGTCAAAGTATGTGAAATAGGACTTTCCCTTGTTCTCCGTCTGCGCCGCCGGAGTCTCCGGCGCGGAGCATCCGGCAAGAAGCGGGATCACCATCGCGGTGAGCAAAAGCCAGATCCCTATTCTCTTCATTGACACATCTCCCGTGCGTATTTTTTTAGTTTTAAGGTGTTATCTTATCTGATCAGCGGGCGTATTCAGCAGCCTGAGCGATGACAGCCATCATGCCGGTGATCTGAATGGTGCAGGAAGCATAGAGGGTCTCGTCAGCGGCGACGGAGTAGCCGTGGTCGTTCTCGGTGGTCTCGATACCGCGAACCTCGTCAGCGGTCTTGCCGACGGTGTAGGCGGAGAATGCCGCGGACTGAGCGTCCCACTCGGCGATAGCAGCGCCGTAAGCGACCATGCCGTAATCATCGCCAAGCTCCATCTTGGTGCCCTTGAAAGAGGTCTCGGTGATCTCGCCGTCAGCGTTGAAGCTGATCTGGGGCTGGGTCGCGTCGTTGACAGCGGCGAGGATGACGCCGTTTGCATCGACAACGGCAGCGCCGAAGTCGGTGTACATCTTCACAACGCCGTCAGCATCATCGGTCGGGTCGGTGGATTCGGCAGCGGTGGTCTTTGCCGCAACGCCGAGAGTGAAAGTGCCATCAGAGGTGAAAGCCATGGTGTTCACATCACCGCAGGCCTTGGACACGGCATCCTTGAAAGCGACAATGTCCATGGTGCAGCCGGCAAGCAGTGTCTCATCGGTGGAAACGTTGTGGCCACTGTCGTTGAGAACGGTCTCAAGGTTTGCAACCTCATCGCCGGTCATGCCGACGACATAGCTCTCAAAAGCCTTTGCCTGGTCGTACCACTCGGCGATAGCGTTGCCGTAGGCAACCATGCCGTAATCATCGCCAAGCTCCATCTTGGTGAGGAAGGTCTTCGCGGTGTCGACAGTGCCGGCAGAAATGTCCATCTTGCTCTGTGCAACGTCGAGGCGGCAGACGACGATCTTGCCGTCAGCGTCGGTGACGACAGCGGCGACGGTCGCATCGACCTGAGCATTGCCGGTCTTGGAGGAGTCGGTGCTCAGAGAAATGCCCATGCCGAGGGTATAATCACCGGCGGCAGCGGCAGTTTCTTCAGCTGCGGAGTCTCCGCCTCAGCCGCAGGGGTCTCCGCCTCTGCTGCAGGCGCTTCGGTCGCTGCGGGCGCTGCGGCGCTGCCGCAGGCTGCCAGAGCAAAAACCATGCAAAGTGTCAGTAAAAGTGCTGCAATCTTTTTCATAATGCTCTCCTATTAATTATATAAATAGTATGATGCTCGGACGTGGTTTCACACTTCTCTTACATCATCGGGTATTATACAATATTCTTTCCAAGTCGTCAATAAAATAACAATAAAGTTTTGCTGTGCTATCCGTACAAATATAATTTCAAAAAATCTTATTTTCACCAAAATGGCGGGATAAAGCACCGCATTTTCAATAATTCACATTGATGAAAATGTCTTTATCCCGCCGCAAAAGTTCTGTTTTGTCCGGATTATCCGGTAATATCCGGTGTTTTGTCTATTTTACCGTTCTCTTTTGAGTTGGCTTTTATTTTGCGTACATTTTGCTGACTATCCAGTTGGAGGTTCGACGCGGCAGGAGCTTCCCCAGCGCCGCTGCGCCCTTGTACGCCAGCCCCATCGCTACGAGCGGACGCGACGACGTTTTCAGCGCGTATTTTGCCACGAAGCGTCCGGCATACTCCGCCGTCATGCCCGTGCGCTCGTCATGCTCCATCACGGCGACGGAGCGCTCGATACGCCCGGCGTAGACGTCGTCGCCAGCGTCGGACTTCTTCCGCGCGGCGGTGAAGCCGGAGGAAATATCGCCCGGCATGATGGCGCAGACGTGGATATTGAACGGCTTGACCTCGTTCTGAAGTGCGAGGACATAGGCAATGACCGCCGCCTTGCTCACGGAGTACCACAGCTGGAACGGGATGGGGATGAGCCCGGCGATGGAGCTCATGCACACGATGCGCCCGCCGCCCTGTCTGCGCATCACGGGCAGCACCGCGCGCGTGACGTTATCCGTGCCGAACACGTTCAGCTCCAGCTGGGCGTGCGAGTCGCGCGTGTCGGTCAGCTCCGCCGCGCCGGATATGCCGAAGCCGGCATTATTGACAAGTATGTCGATGCGCCCTTCGCGCGCTGCGATCTCATCCACAGCCGCGCGCACCTGCTGCTCGTCGGTGATGTCCACGCTCATGTGCGCGACGCCGTCCGCCGGTATCTCCCGGCGCGAAAACTCATATACCGTGCAGCCCGCTTTTGCCAGCTCCGCCGCCGTGCATCGGCCTATTCCCCGCTGCCGCCTGTGACAAGCGCTATCTTTTTCATATATAATGCCGCCTTTCTCTGATCGTTAAAATTTTTGTAGTATTGAGCTGAATATAGCGCATCAGACTGAAAATGTCAATGCGTAATATGCACGATTTATTATGACCGCGCACACGCCGGCGCTGTACAGAGCGCAGAAAGCATGCCGCGGCGCTTGCGAGAACGCGAAAAATGTGGTATATAATATATGTGATATGTAACGTATGTTTCGTAGTGTTTTCTGATGGAGGGTATGCATGACAGGCAGCGGAGATATGATGAACATGATCCTCGGCGGGGCTATGAGCGAGAGCGGACAGCGTGCCGCCCTGCTCGCGTGCAATGAGTACACGCGCCGATACGGGCTGACGCTGACGGCAGAGGACGCGGCAATGCTCACGGAAACGCAGCGGGAGGCACTGCGCACCGCGGGGCGCGTGGAGTTCACGGGCGGCGCAGTTGAAAAGATAGTCACGGAGTTTGCCGCCTCGCCCTACATCACGCAGGCTTCCTTTGCCGCAACGCTCGCCGCGCTGACGGAGCTGTTCTATACATTTAAAACGAAACGTCCGACCTCATAGGCGACGAGGCGCTGATAAAATACATGCGCCGCGCGTTCGACGTGGAGTGTAGCGGCTCCGTGGAGGCGCTGGCGGCGGACGCTCTGCCGGAGCTTGCGCGGCGCGTCAACCGATACCGGGCGCGCGGAGGTCTGACGGGAACGGAGGGTGCGGATGAATGAGCTTATGCGCCGCGCGCAGATAGACGCGGCGGCACTGGATGAGGAGGACTACTTTGTCTCGCTCCTCTCCGCCGGTCACAGCGCCGGTGTGATAGACGAAGCCGCGATCGCGCGCATACAGCGCGAGAGCACGACGCTCCTCGCGCAGCAGACAGCGCTGCTGACAGGCGGAAAGAGCGCCTCCGTCCGCGCCGAGACCGCGCAGGAGCTGCTCTTATCGATATTTTACACGCTCGGTATCGCGCTCATGGGCTGCCCCTCTCCCGACGCTGCGCTTGAACGGGTGCTGTCCGTACCGCTCAAAACGCTCTTTGCCGAGGGTCAGGCGGCGATACGCCGGCGCGCCGCCTATGCGCGCTCGCTGCACCGGCGCACGCTCGCCGCCCTGTGTCCTGTCGGCAATGTCTTTTTCCGCGATACGGTCACCGGCGGGATAAGCGGATTTTTCAGACTGTACCGCCCCGCACTCTTCGCGCACGAGACGCACATCACCGCGGATTATCCCACGTTCTTCGGCGAGGGGCGCGTGACGGGGATAGAATTCATCGCGCGCTACCTGCACCATATCAGCGTTGAAAACCGGTTTTTCTCCTGCTTCGCACCGGAGGATATCACCCGGCTGCTCGGCGGCATAGACGAAGACTGGCGCGAGAGCGTGATGAATCTTTACGAGCCGCTCGCGCTCGCCGCCTTCGGCGCAGCGCTGACGTGTGAGCATGCCCGCGGGTTGGATTTTGACGTTGACGCGCTCTCCGCGCGGCTCGCCGGGTGCAGCGAGGCGGGAAGCTACGGCGCTGATGCGCGGTGTGCTCCCCACACTGTGCGATGAGCTTCGCGCGGGCGAGAGCGTGCAGCGGTATATTGAGCGCAGTATCCCGCGCCTTGCCGCGCGGATGACGCAGATATTGACAAATCAGTGCGGATATGGTAGTATTATTTTTCGTTAAAAGGGAGTAGTTGCAACGCATGGTCAACATATCCCGGCTCACGCCGGTGGTCATGCGCCTATACTGATAGGTAATGAGACTTTTAGCACATCACTGGCTGATCGTGCGAAAGGTCTCTTTTTTCGCACCTGAGTCGGAAAACGAATATGGAGAGATAAAGATGGGTATTGATTTGACCGGGAGCACCATGTTTTTTGTCCTGCTGCTGTTTGCGGCGGGGCTGGTATGTATTATCAAGGGCGGCGACTTTTTTGTCGATGCCGCGACGTGGATTGCCGAGGCATCAGGCATCCCGAAGTTCATCATCGGCGCAACAGTTGTCAGCTTCGCGACGACGATGCCGGAGATGCTGGTGTCGGTCTTTTCCGCGTTTGAGGGCAACGCCGACATCGCCGTCGGCAACGCCGTGGGGTCCGTGACCGCGAATACCGGGCTTATCATGTGCCTGTCGCTCGTGTGCATGGAGTGCCATATGACGTGAAAGCAGTTCGGCGTGAAGGCGTGCCTTCTGCTCGTCGCAATCGTGCTGCTGTTCGCGTTCACGCGCGACAGCCGGCTCTCCATCGTGGAGAGCATCGTCATTCTTCTTGTCTTCGTCGCGTTCATGGTCGACAGCCTGCTTGCCGCGAAGTGTGAGCTTGGCACGGAGAGCGGTGAGTCCGGCGGGCGTCCCGCGACTGACAGCAAGGCCGTTTCCGGCAATATTCTCAATTCATCCTCGGTGCCGCCGCCATCGTGCTCGGCGCGCAGCTGCTCATAGACAATGGCTCCGCCCTCGCGCGGCTCATCGGCGTGCCGGATTCCGTCATCGCCGCAACCATGATCGCGATCGGCACTTCCCTGCCGGAGCTCGTCACCACCATCACCGCCATCCGCAAAAAGCAGTCCTCGCTCTCTGTGGGCAACATCATCGGCGCAAACATCATGGACTTGACGCTCATCATGCCGCTGTGCGCGCTGCTGCTGGGCAAGCCCCTCACTGTTGAGGCGCAGGGTATGGCGCTGGACATCCCCGCGTGCCTCATTGTCTCCGCCGGAGCGCTCATCCCCGCGCTCGCCGGCGGGAAGTTCAAGCGCTGGATCGGCTTCTTCATCGGAGGGCTGTACATTGTGTATCTCGTGATAATGTTCGTGTACTTCGGCGCGTGAGCGATGATCTTACGGTGAATTGAATATGCGGATATGCCCCGTGAACGGCGCTCTGCGCGCCGTTCACGGGGTGTTTTGGTTTTTGAGCACAGTGTTTTTATAAAAGATTGTTGTATCTTGCGAAAGTTTGTGCTATAATTTGATGTAACAATGTCTGAGAGTATGTTTTGAGGGGTGTTTGCGGTTGGCGGTCATACGTGTTGCGCAGGTTCTCAACCGCATGGACAGCGGCGGCATTGAAGCCGTCGTGATGAACTATTACCGCCATATTGACCGTGAACACGTGCAGTTCGACTTCTATATTAATAGGAGCAGCCGCTTTCCCCAGCGCGAGGAGCTTGAACGGCTCGGCGCGGGGATATACCTAATCCCACCCTACTCCCGCCCCATCTCATACGTGCGCGCACTGCGCCGCGCGTTTAAGGAGAGGCAATACACCATTGTGCATGCGCACCTGAACACCATGTCGGTGTTTCCCCTTTTCGCTGCGAAGCTTGCGGGCGTGGCAGTGCGCATATGCCACAACCACACCACGGCAAACCCAAGGAGGGACTGCGCACCGTTCTGAAATACCTGCTGCGCCCGACAAACAAGCTCTTCTCAACGCACTGGTTCGCCTGCGGCGAGTCTGCGGGCCGCTGGATGTACGGCAGCAAGGCATTCGATGCCGGGCGCGTCACTGTGATGCCGAACGCGATCGATGCCGCAAGGTTTGCCTATGACGACGCTGCGCGTATGCGCCTCCGGCGCGAGCTGGGACTTGGCGAGGGCGACTTCGTTATCGGGCACGTGGGGCGATTCATGTTCCAGAAGAACCATCGGTACCTGATAGATATGTTCACGCGGCTTTGCGAGAGCGATGCGAACGCAAGGCTGCTGCTCATCGGAGAAGGCGAGCTTGAGCATGAGATCAGGTCACTTGTCGCCGCCCACGGTCTTGAAGACCGCGTTATCTTCACCGGTGCACGCCGCGATGTAGATAAGCTGTACAGCGCGATGGACGTTTTTGTCCTGCCGTCGCAGTACGAGGGGTTCGGAATGGTCGCCGTTGAGGCACAGGCAAACGGCTTGCCCTGTGTCTGTTCGGGTATGTTCCCCGTGAGGTGGATGTGAGCGATAGGTGCTGCCATCTGCCTGTGACAGCTGAGGCTATCCGGAGTGGGTCGACAGCATACGTGCATGCATGGCTCTGCCCCGGCACGAAGGGTGCACGCTCCCCGAAAAAATACGACATCCGCTGCGCCGCTGTGCGTTAGCAGGAATTTATTGAGCGCGAAAATGCGGCACAGGCGCTGAAAAGTGATAGCATATGAGAGTTTTATTGATAACCCGTGAATGTCTGCGCGGCGATTCCAACGCAATGTGCTGATCAATCTCTTTGCCCGAACGGGGTATGAGTTGGCGAACATATACTGCAAGCCCGGTCTGCCGGATAATGATATCTGCACCCGGTATTTCCAGCTCACGGATAAAATGGCGCTGGACAACATACTGCACGGCACGCCCATGGGCGCGTGCGTCTCGCCCGACACCGGCAGCTCCGGCGAGGCCATACAGGGCGAAAACAAACGTTTTTACGATTTTTTTCAGGAAGAACAACCTTCCTTTCTTTCAGTTCGCGCGGGAGATACTGTGGGACTTTGCCGATTTCAAAAGTGATGCTCTGCGGGACTTCATATCGGACTTTGCGCCGGATGTGATCTTTGCCCCGCTGTGCTACAACCGCTTTGTGCTGGCAATGGACAGGTACGCCGCCACACTGACTGGTCGTCCCGCCGCGACATACATATACGATGATCTCTACTCGCTGCGCCAGCTCAGCTTTTCCCCGTTCTTCTGGATAAACCGCTTTATTCAGCGCGCCGCGATCCGCAAGACCATGCCGTATTTTCGCCTCGCCTACACCATGTGTGAGCAGCAGGCGCGAGAATATCAGAAGTATTTCTCACTGCCGATGCACGTGATCTCCAAGTGCGCAGGGCACATACACAGCGCTGAACGCGCCGCACATGACGGACTGCGCATCGTCTACGCCGGCGGGCTGTACTGCGGGCGGGACGGAACGCTGGGCAAGGTGTCGGACGCCGTCCGTGCGCTCAACGCCGAGGGATTCAAACTTCGGCTGGATATCTACACATCCTCCCCTGTTCATAAGCCGCTTCTTGCGAAGCTCGACGACGGGTGGCAATGCTTCATGCATGGCGTTGTGCCGTCGGATGAGCTTGAGAAGATATACACCGAGAGCGATATTGCGCTGCATGTCGAGTCGTTCACGAAAAAGTACGCGCTCGCGACACGGCTGTCATTCTCGACGAAGATAGTCGACTGCCTGTCCAGCGGCTGCGCGCTGCTGGCGATATGTCCGAGCATGAATTCCGGCTGGCAGTATCTGCGCGACAACGCTGCCGCGATGTGCGTCGACACGCCGGACAAGATATACGACGCTCTGCGCACGCTGGCGCTCGACGGGAATCTGCGGCGCAGATATGCCGCGCAGGCCGCCGTCTGTGCCGAAAAGCACCACTCCCGCGAGCAGTGCACCGCCCTGCTGTGCCGGGATCTTGAGGCTATGGCGTGGGGATAAATATGATCGTATGGAGAGATTGTAATGTCTAACAACATTTCACGGCTTAATGATGAAAAAAAAAAAAAGATACTGGTATACACATCGTTCTTTTTCCCTTGGGCAAATGCGAACACAAATGTTTTAATGCCAATCATTGATTATCTATCAAAGTATTACACTGTTGATATAGTTACAGAGAAACATAGTAAAAATGATCCTTCAAATGATGTATATAAGGGATATAAAGTATATCGGTATGATCATGACAAGCCTCTGTTTAGCATATTGCTAACGCTTACAGAAAAAGATCCTTTCTCTGCAGTAACGCCTTTTATTCGAGCAAAATTTGCACTTATAAAACTACTACACTTCAAGCCAATCACGGCAATGATTAGATGCATTGCAAAAAAGAATTCCAGTATAGTTTCTTCGAAAGCAGTTAATAAGATAAAAGAATTGCTTTTATCTAATAGCTATTCTGCAATACTAAGTGTGTCTGCGCCTATTGAGCCTCAGTATGTGGTTTTAGTCCTCGCTAAAGAAGGTGTGCTGGATAGTGCTAATACAAAATGGTTTTCCTTTCTTTACTGATCCTCACGCAACATTCATTGGGAACTCAGTTCCGCAGAAAGAGCGGTTGCTATTGCAGGAGTATGAAATATACAAACTCGCAGATTTGGTATTCACTCCGCCGGAACTTTATGAAGATAACAAACTCTGTCTTTTAAGAGATTTTTCGTACAAAACTGTTCCCGTTCCATTTGCAAATATACGCCGTCTGGAATCCAGCTTTTACCCAGATATTTTTTACCTGGCAAAATAAACTGCGTATATGTCGGCTCGTTTTTAACTCAAAAGTCAGAGATCCAAATTATTTTTTAGAGTAGTTGCCTCATGTAATGAAAATATAGTTGTTCATATTATTTGTAGTGCTGAAGATGTTAACGTAAAGAGTATAGAAAAAAGTATTTAGCACACACACCACATGTAAAATGGCATTCTAGGAAACCTCTTGATGAGTGCCTAGCAATCATGCAGTACGCAGATGTGCTAATCAATGTTGGCAATAAATGTACTAATCAACTACCTAGCAAAATATTTGACTATATTAGCACCGGTAAGCCAATTGTTAATTTCTGTTCAATTGATAACGATACATCTAAAAAATACTTAACTGCATATCCCATTAAATGCAACATTTATGAGAAAGAAGAGTTATCGCTTTCAGATGTTAACGATTTCAATTCGTTTTGTATGAATAACGTCGGCAAATCATTGCCATTTGAGCAAATTGAAGCATTATACTCAGATTTTGCCTCCACTAGAACATGCGAAAAGTTTTTTGCAGAAATTAACGCCCAGTTAACTGCTAGTATATGAATGATTTAGAGTTGCAGTTTGGGGAACGATGTATTAATGAAAGGTGTTATATAATAAATGCGGATTCTTTGGATAACCAACTGCACACCATCTATTTGTGAAAATGTGGCGCAAACGCGAACTGGCGTGTTTGGCGGTTGGCTCGATACAGTTAGTACACAGTTATCCGCCGACGCAACTAATACACTTGCAATCCTATCTCCATCGTCGCATAAGCATAATACGTCCTTAAAACAGGTTTCAGACAACACTTTTTATGGTGAATTCGCTTCATCTTACAGGCAAAAGCATCCACTTGAAGAGAATATCCTTTTCTTTTCAAACGTTATAAGTTCTTTTTAGCCCTGATATTATTCATATTTGGGGAACCGAGTTTATTCACAGCTATGAAGTTTTGCTTGCCTGCGACAAACTGAACGCACTTACGAAAACAGTCGTTTCTATTCAAGGATTGATTTCCTATTTAGCAAAAGCTTATTTTCATGGAATTGACCAAGATAGAGTTCCTACAACAATAAGAGATTATATTAAAAGAAATAGTATACACCAACAACAAAAGAAATTTTCTCATGCGTGGAGAGACCGAAAAAAGCAGCACTACATCTTGCCAAACATGTTATAGGACGTACTGACTGGGATTATGCCTGCACCACCCAAATCAATCCTCAACTCACATATCATTTCTGCAACGAAACATTGCGTGCGCCATTTTATATACATAAATGGGATATGAATACCTGTGAACCATATTCGATATTCGTAAGTCAGTGCTCATACCCAATAAAGGGCTTTCACACCGTGCTTGATGCTTTCTCAATTGTACTCCGTAATTATCCTCAAGCAAAGTTATATACCACCGGAGCTAATGTATCACCCAAAAGCGCATATGAGTGGTTAAAACAGACTTCATATAGTCAGTATCTTTACAACAAGATTCAGAAGCACAATATAAGTGATAAGGTTTTTTTTCTCGGCACGCTTAATGCCGAAGAAATGTGTCAACAGTACTGCCGTTCAAATGTTTTTGTAAGCGCCTCATCAATCGAAAACTCACCAAATTCCGTAGGCGAAGCCATGCTCTTGGGCGTGCCTGTAATTTCTTCTTACGTCGGAGGTGTCAGTTCTCTTATCACGAATAAGGTCGAAGGGTTCTTATATCCTGCAGACGAGCCCTACATGCTTGCATATTATATTGAGAAAATATTCAAAGATCGCGAGTTAGCTTTCACGTTCTCAAACAATGCCCGAAAGCGCGCACAAAAAACTCATGACAAGGAGCAGAATTATAGCACTCTCGTTTCAATCTATGAATTGCTCTGTAAAGGATAATCCAGAAAAACCTTTTAACAGCCATTTATTGTTTGCTCTTTGTGTCAAAAGTGTGGTGGAGCCGTATATGCCAAAAGTATCTGTCATTATTCCAACATATAACCGCGCACAGTTTATTCCCGAGGTAATTAGCAGCGTATTATGCCAAACTCTAGGCGACTTTGAGCTATTAATCATAGATGATGGCTCTACTGATAACACAAAAGATGTTGTCACTACATTTCTCTCTGACTCCAGAGTTAAATATTTCTATAAAGATAACGGCGGCGAGCCAAGTGCGGTTAATTACGGATGGTCGTTGAGCACAGGTGAATACTTCGTGCAAGTTAATTCAGATGATCCTCAGCCCCCGGATTTGTTTAAGGAGATGTGTACCGCAATGGATGCATCTCAAGACGCTGTAGTTGGGTATTGTGATTTTAATTTTATTGACGAAGATGACAATGTCATATACACAAACATCTCTCAGGAATGGGATTTTGAGATGCTTCTTTCGCAGTTTTCCTGTCATGCCGCAGCGCCGGGTACATTCATCCGTAAGAGCGCATTCCATGACTGGGATAAGATACGAAGTGATAAATATCGCTATATAAATGACATAGATATGTTCTGGGAGATGGCTCTTGTTGGAGATTTTATCCACATTTCCAAAGTCCTAGCTAACTGTCGCCAGCATCCATCGCAGCTTTCATCAAGCAACTATAAAGCTGTCCCCGAAATAATCACTTGGTATAACTCTTACTTTTCAAAGTCTAATCTCCCTAAACATATTGCGGAATGCAAATTACGCTGCAAAGGCCAGTATCGTCCGATATTGTTCTGATTTGTTGGATTGTGGTGATATGCCATTGCATGAAATGCATAGTTTGCGTAGGCAACTAGATGCATTTTTTTACAAAGCAGGGTATGAATATGTTAATCTTCAAGTTGGCGATAACGATTTAATTGGCAACAAATTCAACGGTCATAATTTACATTTATTATTGAATGACTGCGGAGTAAATTCATTTCACATTGTTCGCAACAAACAGTCCAATGATTCAAAAACAATTCAACTTGACCGCAATACTGATTCAGACTATTCATGGCAAATACTTCACAGTAAAGAGTATATTTATTCCGATATTGTACATCTGCATTTAATTCATAATACCGACTTCGACCTGTGTCGTTTGCCACTATTCACCAGTTTGAAGCCTACTGTCATCACCCTTCATGATCCTTTTTCCTCGGCGGCCATTGTATCCACCATGGGAATTGTACAAAATTCGAGAGTTGTTGCTATGACTGTGATCAGCTTGATACTCCTTTTGCGATAGATATAGATGATTCTGCGCTCCGCTTTGAAATGAAGCGGCAAGCATTTCAAGCCTCATCCATTAGTGTTATAGTCGCGTCAAAGTGGATGGAGGCTCAAATAAAGAAGTCTCCTGTTTTCGCAGGGAAAAATGTATACTTAGTTCCTTTTGGAATAGACCAAAGTGTATTTGCACCGGCTGATGTACCTGTTATACGTCAAGAGCTTGGGATTGGCAGGGATTCTATTGTGTTGATGTTTAGATCTAATAACAATCCTTTCAAGGGGTTCGACCTTATAAAAGATGCTCTACGTGCACTTGTTTGTAAGCGCCCCGTGGAAATCATAACCATTGATCAAAAGGGTAATCTGGATGAGTTTTCCAGCAAATGCAAGTTGCATGAATATGGCTGGATAACCGATGATTCTCTTCTTGCAAAGTTATATCAAGCCTGTGATCTGTTTCTTATGCCTTCCACGCAGGAGACTTTTGGCATGATGGCAGTTGAGGCTATGAGTTGCGGCAAACCTGTACTTACGACTTTAGGTACTGCCTTGCCTGATGTTGTCAATGCTCCACAGTGTGGCATAGCTGTACATCCAAATGAGTTTGCTAGCACTCTGCAAACTCTGTTAAACGCGCCTGAGCAATTGCACCTACGCGGGCTTTCATGTCTAGAATATGCAAGGGAAAACTATGGTGAAGCGAAATACATAGAGCGCATCAAAAAAGTATACGCTGATACTATTGCCAATCATACACCTTGCTCTCGCAGTGATATTGTCATCAGTCAATTAGCAACACATTATAAGGCATCAATTACAGAAGGCAATCTATATATGTCCCACAGTTGGAAAATTACCGCTCCTCTAAGGGCGCTTTCCGCGGCGCATAAATACAACGGCAGTTTTCATCGTAAAGTATCATTTTTCATCTTATATTTACGCAGGTTTTCCCTATCGCCAGTAAGTGATGATGTAATAAAGAACAGCCGCAGTTGGGCATTGACCGCGCCACTGCGTAGGTTGAAATCACTTTTCATTTGGAGGTATTGATGTACGAACCACTTGTATCAATTGTAATTCCAGTCTATAACGGAGCCAATTACTTAAGAGACGCCATAGACAGTGCGCTCGCTCAAACGTATAAAAACTGCGAGGTCATTGTCGTTAATGATGGTTCCAATGACGGCGGAGAGACGGAGAGAATAGCTTTATCGTATGGTAATAGGATAAGATACTTCTGCAAGCCAAATGGCGGTGTCGCCTCCGCACTTAATGTTGGCATCAAAGAGATGCGCGGTGAGTACTTTTCTTGGTTAAGTCACGATGATTATTACTTGCCAAATAAAATTATGCATCAGGTCAATGCTATAAGCTCTGCCGGAAAAGGCACATTCATATATAGCAGTTTCATGCTGCATAACATGGATAACCACAGCAAAGTTAATGTGAATTTTTTGAATGTGTATTCGGAACATGACCTAAACAATTCTCTGTTTGCCATACTTAACGGCTTGATTTGTGGCTGTGCAGCTCTTATTCCAAAGACTCTATTCGATAGTACCGGTTTATTTGACGAAAGCAAAAAAACTACACAAGACTATGATATGTGGTTTCGTATGCTGAGAGATAAGCATATTTTTTACTGCGATGCCTGTGATGTCGCTCTGCGCCAGCATTCCGCTCAAGGCTCAAAATCAATTCCAAGTCACATAAGTGAATGTGAATCGTTATGGATTTCTATTGAAGAGCAACTGAAGGATTACGAAAAAGCCGCTGTATATGGCACACCGTTATTGTTCTACGAAAAAATGTGTGCATATTATAGAGAAAGTCCATATAAAAAGTCTCTATTCATTATGAGCAGAAATTAATAGAAACTCGTAAACGTTATTCTGAATGGAAGAATAGTGCATTAACCGACGAAGAAAAGCTCACTCTTGTTGCACTTGATAATTGCGAATACTACAAAGAGCAATTATCAAACATTTCAAACATTCAACAACCCATCAAAAAAGAAAGTATATTCAGGCGTTTTAAGTTAGCCGTCGCCGCTTTGGGAGTTAAGGGCGCAATTAAAAAAGCTTTTAGATGGCTTTTTAACACTTTATAACAGAAAGGTACATAAAAATGAAAGCTCTTGTAACCGGAGGAGCCGGGTTTATAGGTTCAAACGTTGTAAAAAGCTGTTAGATAATAATTGGGAAGTAAAGTTCTTGATAATCTATCCACTGGATACATACAGAATATCTCCGCTCTGGATGTTGAGTTTATTAAGAAAGATATCCGCGATGAAACTGCTGCAGCAGATGCGTGCAAAGGTGTTGATACTGTTTTTCACCTCGCTGCGAGCGTAGGCAGACAGAAGTCTTTAGATTTTCCCCTTGAAGATTCAAGTGTAAATCTGCTTGGCACTGTCAATTTGCTTGAAGCTATGCGCAAAAATGACGTTCACCGTATAGTCTATTCTTCATCGGCAGCTATATTTGGTGAGCTTGAATCTCCCACTATCGCTGAGAATCACCCCCAAAATGCCGATTCACCATATGGCGTAAAGTAAGCTTGCCGCCGAGAAAATGATTCTTGCGTATTCCGGTATATACGAAATCACAGGCGTGTGTCTTCGTTATTTTAATATATATGGAATAAATCAGCGTTATGATATGTATGGTAACGTTATTCCCATATTTGCTCAGCGCATTTCAGAGGGAAAGCCCATCTCTATTTATGGTGACGGAGAGCAAACTCGCGATTTTCTTTTTTTGTTAAAGACGTCGCCAACGCAAATTATCTCGCAGGGCTCAACGGCAAAACCGGTGTATACAATCTTGGCAGCGGCGGGAGCATTACTATAAACAAATTGGCAGAAATTATGCAGAATATTGCTGGCAGAGATGTTGGTGTGCAATATTTACCGAAGCGTCCAGCTGATGTTCTACACTGTAAAGCAAATGCACAAAAGGCGCACGACAGGCTCGGGTTTGATGCCAGCGTCTCTCTTGAGGATGGACTTGCTCAATACTGGCAATGGTTTATGAACGATAAAGTATAACATATTAATCTCTGGTGTACAAAATACATATGATTGGAGTATTTATAGATGAGTAGCTCCTCCCTCTCAAACGCGACATTACTTATTACCGGTGGTACAGGCTCTTTTGGCACAACCGTATTAAAGCATTTTCTCACATCGGATATAAAGCAGATCCGCATTCTATCCAGAGACGAGAAGAAGCAGGACGATATGCGCCACAGTTTGCAAAGTCGTTTCCCTGAATACTATAACAAAGTCAAGTTTTATATAGGTGATGTTCGTAACTACCAGAGCGTCGGTGATGCGATGCATGGCGTTGATTATGTATTTCATGCTGCCGCTTTAAAAGAAGTACCAAGTTGTGAGTTTTTCCCTATGGAGGCCGTTGCAACGAATATACATGGCACTGACAACGTCACGCGTGCTGCTATAGAGTGTCATGTAAAAAATGTCGTATGCCTCTCCACGGACAAAGCCGCTTATCCTATAAACTCCATGGGCATATCAAAAGCGATGATGGAACATGTAGTTTCTGCAAAAGCTAGAATCGCCGCTGAAAATGGAACTACTCTGTGTTGTACAAGGTATGGAAATGTCATGTGCAGCCGTGGCAGTGTTATTCCTCTTTTTGTCCAGCAAATTAAAAGCGGGCAGCCTATAACTATAACCGATCCTCAAATGACAAGATTTCTCATGAATCTTGATGAAGCTGTTGCTCTTGTTATGTTTGCTTTTGAGCATGCTATGCCCGGCGATTTGTTTGTTCAAAAAGCAGATGCTTCCACTATTGGAGATTTGGCTCTTGCTGTTCAAAAGCTATTCGGTGATACCGGCGCTCGTATCATTGGTACTCGCCATGGCGAAAAGCTTTACGAGACCTTGCTGACCTGTGAAGAGAGGCTTCGTTGTGAGGATATGGGCAACTACTTCCGTGTTGCCGCAGATAACCGCGACTTGAACTACGACAAGTTTATTGTATCCGGGCAGGTCCACAATGGCTGATGAGGCTTATACCAGCCATAATACACGTCAGTTAAATATCGATGAGATCGTTCAGAAAATCCTAACCACTGATTTTGTGCAGAGCGAACTCAACGGTAGCAACAATTTATAATCAACCAGAGAATAACAATATGTTCCATTCTTTAAAAAACATCAGTTCCTACTCGAAGAATTGATAAAACGCGACTTCAAGAAGAAGTATAAAAGGCACTGCCCTTGGTATGGCATGGAGTGTATTGAACCGCTCCTCATGCTGATAATCATGCGCATCGTGTTCACTCAGTTTTTTGGTGCCGGAGTAGCTCATTACACAACTTATCTCTTCTGCGGGAACATTGTTTTCTCGTTTTTTAGTGAAGCCTCAACTCAGGGCATGACAAGCCTTTTGAGCAATGCACCTATATTTACGAAAGTAAATGTGCCTAAATACTTGTTCCTAATAGCGAGAGACAGCCAAACTTTTTATTAATTTTCTCATAACCCTGGTCGTTTTCTTTATTCTTTGCATATTTGATGACATCACTTTCACTTGGAAATTCATCACTCTCATTTACCCCATCATTATGCTTGTTATATTCAACCTCGGTGTCGGTCTGGTGCTCTCTGCGTTATATGTATTCTTTAGGGATATGCAATACTTATGGGGAGTTTTTACACAGCTGCTCATGTATATGTCCGCAATTTTTACCCAATCGATTCTTTCAGTCCAACGATTCAAAATGTTTTTCTTATCAACCCGTATATCTTTTTTATCCGTTATTTCCGCAAAGTTGTTATTGATGGCATGATACCGTCTGTGTGGTTTCATCTTCTTATGGCATTCGATGCGCTATTCTTCTTGGCCATCGGCGCGTGGATCTATAAGAAGTATAATCACGAGTTCCTGTATTACGTCTGATGGAGGATGATATGACTGCATTAGAATTAGATCACGTCTCTATCAGATATAAGCTTGGGGACTTTAGGGACATCGGATTGAAAGAATATGTCATGCGCAAGCTCAAGGGCAACTATGAGGTCATTGAATTTTTGGGCAGACAAAGATGTTACTTTCACGTTGGAAAAGGTGATATGCTTGGCATCATCGGCACAAACGGAGCCGGCAAGTCTACGCTTTTGAAGGCAATTTCAGGTGTTATGGTTCCCACTCAGGGGATAGTCAAGGCAAAATGGCAGCATTGCAGCGCTACTAGAGCTTGCGAGCGGCTTCGATCCGGATTTGACTGTAAAGAGAATGCATATCTTCGTGGTGCTATGCTTGGCTATACGCGCAAAGTTCATGGATGATAGGTGCGAAGAAATCTTGGACTTTGCAGAGCTATCGGATTTTGCTGATCGACCATTCAGACAGTTATCATCCGGTATGCAAAGTCGATTGGCATTCTCGATCGCCAGCCTTGTTGATCCAGATATACTTATTCTTGACGAAGTTCTCTGTGGGTGATGGCGCATTCGCCGCTAAAAGCGCAAAAAAAATGCGCGAAATAATCCACAGCGGAGCGACTACCATACTCGTCTCTCATTCTCTCGAACAAGTACGTGAGCTGTGCAATAAGGTTCTATGGCTTGACCACGGCCGTCAAGTAGACTTCGATGATACTCAGCCTATTTGTGACCGATATCAAGATTATCTTGATGGAAAGTTATCGCTGTAAGGTTAGTTTGTTATCATCCATACGAGCAGCATCATTTAAAAAGTTTTTTCTGTTATGCTCTACTTTTATTTTTCAATAACCTAAAAAATCCTGCCTTGCGGCAGGATTTTTTTAGGTTCACGACTTATATACAGATAAGGTACAATAAGTTGCGCAAAAGAAAAAGGGATAAGAGAAGACATAGTTTGCAGACTCTGGTAGAATGGAGTTGCGAGACATCATTCTGAAAGGAGACAGCAAACTATGTCCGAGAAAATTGTACAGCTGAATGAGGAAATTATCAAGGGGCAGCTCAAAGAATTAGTTCGCGGAAGCGTAGAATAGACGCTGAACGAGTTGCTGGAAAAAGAAGCGGAGTCATTGACGCAGGCTGCTCGCTACGAGCGTAATGAGGCTCGTCAGGGCTACCGCAGCGGTCACTATGACCGTAACCTCACCACAACATCCGACAACGGTACGCTCCATATGCCGAGACTCAAGGGCGTGTCCTTTGAAACTGCAATCATCGAGAGGTATCGCCGCCGTGAGAGCAGCGTGGAGGAGGCTCTCATCGAGATGTATCTGGCAGGCGTTTCCGTGCGCCGGGTGGAGGACATCACCGAAGCTCTGTGGGGCAGCAAGGTGTCTCCATCTACGATCAGTGATCTGAATAAAAAAGCTTATGTCCACATCGAAGATTGGCGGAACCGTCCCTTGCAGGGCGGCAGATATCCGTATGTCTACGTGGATGGTATCTACCTGCGCCGCAACTGGGGCGGAGAGTATGAAAATGTAGCGATTCTGGTGGCAATTGCCGTGAATGAGGATGGTTTCCGTGAGGTTTTAGGAGCTGCTGAAGGAATGAAAGAGGATAAGGCCAGTTGGATCAGCTTCTTCCAGTGGCTTAGTGGACGCGGTCTGGACGGAGTGAAGCTCATCGTTGGTGACAAGTGCATGGGAATGCTGGAGGCCGTGGGAGAAGTGTTTCCAGATGCCAGATACCAACGCTGCGTTGTCCATTTCTACCGCAATGTTTTCTCAGTTGTTTCCAAATCCAAGGTCAAAATTGTGGCGAAAATGCTTAAGGCGATCCATGCGCAGGAGAATGCTGGTCTGCGCGAGGCTACGCCACGTGGCGGGCACCCAGTGGGGCAACAAGAAATACATGAACATGAAGCACTTGGAGGCGGCTCTGGACGACGTCTCCGTTGCCGGCTGACTTCACTCAGCCGGAGCCGGCAAACAATTTTGCGCATAAATCTTGACGGCGGCTCTGCCGACCTTCTTTTACAGAAAGTCAGCAGAGCCTTTTTCGCTCTCAATATAGGATTGGATGCGACAGCAAACCTGCAAACCATTCGCTCGCCACAATAAGAACAAACAAAACGGCTTTGGTATCTGCTATCATTTTGCTATCAAACAGGAATGAGATTTTCAAATAGTGAGTGTTTTCAAGGCTTTACAGCCCCTCATGTTCACTTTTTTCTCATTCCCACTCGATCCCAGAAACCGTGACCTAAACGATTTTGTATATGTAGTTTAGCTCCGATTATCAGGATTGCTTAGATTATCCAAGAATTACGTTGTATCATAATTCCTGTTGTCATTGTGTTGTCACTTTTTCCTGCCTGCTTATTGGATTGCCTTCGGCTTTTGATGTGGTAATATGCCTTTGATTTTCGCCAAAGAACGAACATTGCCAATCCATATAATTACAAAGGCTTTCCCAAGTAACATTTGCTTCAGAAAGTGCTGCTGGGTACAGGTAGATCGTCATTTTCTTTGATACAAACTCGTCCTGTGATTTAGATGCAAAAAGGAAAAGAGCGTTTCGTGAACAACATCTTCAAGGGTTCCATCTTTTTTAGCCCTGCCCTCCCCTGTTCCAATCACTGGTATTGCAATAGGCTCTGTGTGCCCTTCCCTTGAAAGGAAATCCCAAAGGCCGACCAAAGCCTTTGTCAAGCTTTCCATAGTTACATTTTGTGGTTTACCTGTTTTGCTCACATCCGCTACGGCAAGAAAGTAAAAGTGCTGCCCTTTTATCGTAACTTTGCCACTGTGCCAATATCATACCGATTGCAATTCGTTTTATGCCTATCAAGCAACCCCTCATATTGACTGGGGAAAACTCATCAAGCGATCTCTTGATTGCCGCATCTAGCTCAGAAAAATCTGCACCATAATACTTCTTTTGGAATTGTCCTTGAATACTTCTTTACGCTTATGAAATCTCCAGCCATTGTAGTATCGAATGTGGTGTTTGAAGGAATGACTACTGCGGAATCTTTTTAAAGTAAGTATGTTGCCTATGCAAAGTGACAGAATCGTATCTTTTGCTCCTGAGTAAGCAGAATGAGACAGAGGTTTTTGTGCAATAAAATTGCAATAAGCACAACAGCTATCAAAAAGATCCAGAAGTGTTTTCTAAAAGAATCTAGCAACACGGTCCTGTTCAATACAGCTTGCTCAATTTCACACAGCGAGTAATATCCGCCAAGTAACGCCAGTATCTTTGAGACAAAATCTAACGGTTTCCGTTTTATCGGGATTATCACGCTATTAAGAAATTTAAATGCCGAGTCCTTTATAAACGCTGTCATCGTAGTAATATGCTCCTGTTTTACCTTCTCTATGATACTGCTCGAATACGGATGGCCAATTTTCTAAAGCATATTGAAGTATTTTTGAATTAAAACTGATATGAATAGCCAAAGCATCTCTTATCAGTGCAGGACAACGATCCTGATCCAAACTCCGCTTTCCGTTTAGATTGACAACAATGCAGGGGATTTCTCTCTTAATTGCTTGCTCAATCTCCCATCTTACATATTTATACAAATATTTCGTGTGTTCCCCACTAAGAGCACGAACACTTTTGTGTTTCTAAATCGTTCTTGAAGGCCGGCTTTGATAGAAGCTTCACTTTTGTCGTAGATGTTGTTTATATCATGGGCATCATAAAAAATTAAAGGATGAGTAATCGTTCTGCTTCCACGCTTTCATCAGATAGTAATATCGAAGATCATTATCTGCGTCCATAGAGACATATACCTTGTTTCTGTATGCCATAGCAATTCCCTTCATAATTGTCATTCGTTTGATGCCTGCTTTGTGGTATGATTGCTGTAAGTGCTCCACGTAGGCTCATAATCTGCGGTCGCTTGGTTTCCCCACATATCCCAGCCTTCACGGTCACCACGAGCAAATACTCAAGGAACGGTCCCGGAGAGCAGCTTTCAATAATCGGGATAATCTCATCAGGCTTCCGTGAGTGTTCACGCTTTTGCGTCCGAATGAGATTGACTTGCGAACGGGCTGGAGCCAGCGTCCTAAAATTGTCGCCCCTGACCCCGAAAAGGAGAATTTCGGTCACATTACGGAAATAGAAACCGACTCCCCGTCCGTCCGGGCCACCATCCTTCCGCACTTTTTCCCAAATGATATTTCCCTTATACTCAAATCCCCACGCTTTCATAACGGCCAGGCCATCCGGCAGGAGAGCATTGGGAACCCAAAGGTACAAATGGCTTTTTGCGGCAGCGACCTGTTCAACGGGTAACGCCATTATGTCCACTAATGACATTGTCTCATATCTATTCAGCTTTTTGTTTTCTGGGGCGACCTTTCCGGTACGATTTTGAAAGCGCCAGGGCGGATCAGCATAAATCGTTGAATAGCGCTTATCACCGCAGAAGGAGAGAAGATTTTCAGATGTTTCCTGAAGCGTGCTCATCTCTGTATCCCTCCTTCCAATCTGAAACGCAAGTTTTCTTAATGCCAATAGCTAAAACGGGGCATCCGCCATTGCGGCGTGACTCTAAGCGATACAGCAGTTTCCCCATCCAAGTAGTGCTTGCGCCATATTTACGCATAATAGGCTTCCAAGTGCGGGAATTCTTATCATAGTCATACACGGTTTTGAACACATCATTCAGGTCTTGCGAACGGGTGACAATAATACCGGCGCTTACAATGTCGCAATCGTAGTATGTCCGCATTGCAAGCAGATCTCTGTCAAAGGTCTGATCCTTACTGTTCCATTCGAGGTCAAATGCAATTCGACCCTTCAAAAAATCAATATTATGACCGTCAATGTAGTTCTCCGTCACACGCTCCTCAAAGGGAACGCTGGAAAAGCGTCCCCTCTGATCAGCTTGGCTTGGATAAAACTTAATGTAAGTCACCAGAAATTCGGATTTCTCTCCACCCATACGGGTAGAGAACATCGTCAAATTTCTTAGGAATCTTAGTCTCGTTTCCGCCCGCTTCACGCAGGTCATCTGTGGTAATGTCGAGTTTTCTTAGGCACTCAACGACCTCACGCCACTCCTCAGGAAAAGCTTGAGTAATGATTTCAATAGCGTGGTTATAGTTGTGGAACTCGAATTTATCTAAAAGATCGGCGTCTATATAATCAGCAATCTGCATTTCGGCACCTCCAGATACTTATACAAAATATAGTATATCATATTTGCTTAAGCTTTTCAATGGCTTTTGGACTTTTCTCAACAACATTCTTCAAAAAATGCCGGATTGCAAAAGCCGATAATCCCGTAGCGGCAGCATATTCACTCAACGAGATCCTTTTGCGCCGGAACAAATCGTAGTATTTCCAAAACACTTTGGGCGGCTCCAAGGTTTCCACAGAAGTGGAAATACGGGCTGCTGGCTCTCTGGCGTAGATCAACTCGTTATTTACAATCTCCATAGCCCTGTTTCGGATGTTATTCATCCTGCCGACCCACTCCATTTGGTTGTCTGCCTTGAGTTGCTCCGTAACACCTTCTGCCTCGGCCATCTGCTTTACCAGCCGAAGAAACATTTCCTCTGCCTGACGGTCAATGTCGGCAAGATAGCTGTTCAGCCTGCCGCTGGTGAGCAGGGTGGCATAGGTTGCCCGGCGATGCTCCTTCAGGTAGCGCCGGTGGCGCTGACCCCACACACCGATGGGCTGCTGTTCTTCTTCGGGCAGCTTCAGATCGGGGAGAAGATAATCCCCGACCTGCGTATAAGTACCGCCCATTTTCTCAAAAATTGTCTTTGCCATAGTTTGTTCCTACCTTTCAAAAGTTGTATTTCTGCGCCTTGTGCGCTGGCTTTGCTTTCGTTGCTGCTCCATATCTTTTGCCTGTGCGATCAGATTGTCGATCTGCTGACTTCCAAGAACCTTCCGTAGGAAACGAAAATCCTTCAGCTCCGAACGCAGGGCATCATTTTCTCCCTTGAGCCGGTCATTGGCGGTGCTTAGATGCTCGTTTTCCCGGTAGAGTCGACCGTTGGTGGTGTTCAGCCGGTGATAGCTGTCCAGAGCCTTGTAATAGTGGTAGAACACCTCTCGGATAACCTCTTTCAATTTCTTAACGAGTGGGTCAACAAACCGCTGTTTATAGGTCTTGGCGGTCATTAGAGTGGGGGGATCGGGGAGTTGAAACTCTGCATCCGACTCAATCCGCTGCTCCAACTTTTCAATAGACTGCACACCCTGATCGAAGTTGTCGATCCGATTCTGTACAGTTTCCAGCTCGTTCTGCTTTTCGGCCAGGGTGCTGTCCAACGCAGCAATCTCTTTTTCTCGCTCCTGTTTCTTGTAGTCCAGAACAGAGAGATGCTTTTCGCGGGTACCTTTCTGCTCCCACTGAATGTCATACCGCTCCATCACGGCGGCAAGCTGCTCCTTTTCGGACTGCACCCACTGCGCCCATTCCGTTGCACCACGTGTGCCGCCCTTGAAGCTCTGCGCTGCCAGCGCCTGTTTCAGCGATACACGGGTATCAAGCCCTCGCTTGCTCCCGGTAGTGAACGGCACAAAGTCAATGTGGATATGCGGCGTGGCCTCGTCCATATGAAGGTGCGCCGAGAATACCCGGAGGTTGGGATTGCGCTCCTGAAAGCCCTGATAATATTCGTCCAGTACCTGCCGAGCCAATTCTGAATACTCGCCGGTGGCGCTCATATCTTCTTTATTTCCGATTTGCAGGATGATCTCGTGGAAAGGCTTCTCCTGATTGCCGGAGCGAATTTTCTCATAGTAGTTAGGAATGCACCGGTCTGCACGGGTCTGCTTCTCGTTGTAGCGTTTCAGGGCTTCATCGAAAAGTTGGTGGTACACCGTCTGGATGCGTTCATTGCAATAATCAATGTTCAGGTGCGTGCGGCTTCCGTCTACATTTTCAGCTTTGAACTTGCGGCTGTTGTGATTGACAGAGCCTTTGCCGACCTCGGCGCTGATCGTTCTCTTCATAAAATCTCACTTCCTCTCTCTTTCCGGCCGCAGCCGGGGGTTCTGTTACTCTTGTCAAGAGTAACGCAAAAGCACTTTTGACAGCCTGCGGCCATCAAAAGATGCTGTTGCGCTCTCCCGAAGGGGATGGTACAGAGCCGGTGCATCGAGCACCAACCCTGTACCGGGACTTTGCCCCGGCAGTCTGCGGGCTGCTCCCCAGTGCTCAATGCCCTTTGAAAAGGGCAGCCGCACGGCTTGCCGAAACTTCAAGCGTGACAAACCGTGACGGTGGTGACGATGTTTTAGGCCTCACCAGCGCCCACCAAAAGACCGTCACGGTCGTCACCCTTTGACACGCTGTTCGGCTCCATCTCCTTCCACAGGGAGATTTTACGTCCACCGTGATTGCGGCTTGTCTTGTAGTGAATATCGTGATCTCGCAGCAGCCGCACAGAGCTAATGCTCAGCCGAAGGGATAGCACATTGGGCTTGCAGTCCAGATTCAGCAGGCTGCACAGCTCGGATGCTGTGCCCTCCCAGCTTTCACCCGCCGAAGAAAGAAATGCTGCAATACTTTCCAGAAACGGGTCCGGCGGTTCCTGCCAAAGCTCCGTTTCAACGCTCTCCAACTCCCATACCAGAGTTTCGGGATTCTTGTTCAGGTGTAGCCGCTGATCCTCCTGATCTCTGCCGGTGACATCCAGCACCGCCGCATTGGAGGTGCGTTTCTCTTTACTGAGAACAAATCCGCCATCCGCTGCACCCAACAGGCCATTGGTTCCAGCAATCATATCGAATTTGTCATCTGCTTCCAACTTGCGGGTGTGGTGGACAATCAGCATCGTGATGCCATAGCTGTCAGCTACGGCCTTCAGGTTGGACACGATGTCGTAGTCACTGCTGTAGCTGTATTCCGGACCGCCAAGCTCCCGTACGCGCTTGAGAGTATCAATGATAATCAGGCCGGTTTCAGGATGTTCCTTCATAAAACTGCGAATTTGTTCTGCCAGACCGCTGTTGGCTGTTTTACAGTGGGTGGCAAAATACAGATTTTCTGCCGCCTCAGCGCCGAACATCCGGAACAGTCTCCGCTGTAAGCGGGCATAATTATCTTCCAGCGCAAAGTAAAGAACGCCCGTTTTCCGCACCTTATAGCCCCACAGGAAATTCCGGTGCTGACCTGATAGGCAAGCTGGGCCATCAGGAAGCTCTTTCCTACCTTCGGAGAGCCTGCCAACAGATAGGCTCCCCGATACAGCAGGCCGTCGATCAGGGGCTCCTGTCCCTCAAAGTCCGTATCATAGAGGGTGGTCATCGATACCGTTTCCAGATAGTCCGGGGCCATTCTTCTTTGCAGTTCCCGGTAGAAATCATCGTCAGACCCCTTGAAATCCGAATCAAAATCGGTTAAACTATTATCAGTAAGGTTTTGGGATGACTGCTCCGTATCTGCGCCAACAGATACAACGGGAGCGGTCATTTCTTTTTCTTTGTTCATTCAGATTCCTCCTTCATTCCGCCGAGAATATCGGCTATCATTTCAATTAGGTCAAGCAGCTCATCATTGACTGCGCCGCCAGTCTCAATGCGCTGCAATTCCAAAAGCACTTCGGCAAGCTGATTCCGCAGCGCCTTGAAAACTCTGGGATTGCCTTGCACTACTACATCCTTGTGGGTGAGTCGCCGGGTGATATAGTCCTGCTTGGTCAGCCCGGAGAGCTGCACATAGCGTTCGATTTGAGCATCCTCCTCCGGCGATACCCGGAAGGCAACCGTCTTATTACGCCAGCGATTATGCTCGTCTCTGTTCTTCAATGACATCGCTTGCACCATCCTTTCTGAATTGATTGAGCTTGTCTGCCATATCGCTTTGTGTAGAGGGGAACAGGTGAGCGTAGTTATAGGTGATATTGATGCTTTCGTGTCCCACCCGGTCAGCAATCGCTACCGCCGAATAGCCCATTTCAATCAGAAGTGAAATATGGCTGTGTCTCAAATCGTGGATACGGATGCGCTTTACCCCTGCGGTATTGGCGCCTCTGTCCATTTCGTGATGAAGGTAGCTTTTCGTGACTTCAAACAGCCGGTCATTTTTGCCGATTCGGTAGAGCTGTTTCATATAGTCCTGCATTTCTTCACAGAGGAACTCCGGCATTTTGATCGTCCGGTTACTTTTCGGCGTTTTCGGGTCAGTGATGATGTCCCGGCCACCGATACGCTGATAGGATTTGCTGATCGTGACCGTCTCCCGGTCAAAATCGAAATCCGCCGGGGTCAGCGCCAGCAGTTCACCCTCCCGGATGCCGCACCAATACAGCATTTCAAAGGCATAGAAAGAAACAGGCTTGTCCATCATTTCTTCGGAAAATTTCTTGTATTCCTCCTGCGTCCAGAAAAGCATCTCTCTTGCCTTGGCCTTTCCCATATTGCCAACCTTAGCGGCAGGATTGTCTTTCAGCCCGTAGAATTTCACAGCGTGATTGAAAATGGCACTGAGCTGATTGTGCAGGGTTTTGAGATACACCGGCGAATACGCCTCGCCGCTCTTATCCCGACATTTGATCATCTCATTTTGCCAAGCGATAATGTCTTTGGGCTGGATCGAGTTCATTTTCCGCTTGGCGAAGTAGGGAAGCAGTTTGGTGCGGATGATATGCTCCTTGGTGTGCCAAGTGTTCTCTTTCAGCCGGTTCTTCATATCGGCTGTGTAGGTGTCGATAAAGCTCTCAAAGGTCATATCCAGATCGGCTTCCACCTTGTGGAGTTGTTCCCGCTCCCAAGCAAGAGCTTCTCGTTTGGTTGGAAAGCCTCGCTTCGTAGACTGGTGGACTTTGCCCTGCCAATCCGTAAAACGGTAGTAGACCTTCCAAGAGTTGTTTTTGGTATCTTTATAAACGGACATTTTTACCTCTCTTTCTGAATAGCACCGTAGCAGGTGCGTTCCATAAAATATTGCTTGTTGACTCGTCCCGAAATCGTGAGGAAGCCCTTGTTTTTCAGTTCCTCATTCAGCTTTTGCACGATCTTGTAGGCGTAGGATTTGGAAACGCCCAATTCCTGTGCCACTTCGTCCACTTTCATAAAGCTCGTGTTCTCCATTTCATCACTCCTTTCGTTTGGTTATAGTTCTCTTGTTTAGTGTCGGAGAACTTTCTGGCCGCATTCCGATTTGCCCGAGCGGTTACGCCATTACCGTGACGCACGACAGATATTCTGTTGTCTACAAATAACCTAACGCTATTTGCTATAGCCATTATGCTAAACGAATTTGCTATTGTCAAGAGGCTTTTGGGAAAATATTTAACTTTTTTTGCTTTTGCTATCTTGACATAACTTAAATCTATATGCTATACTAATTGCGCAGTACATAAAGGAGTGTTGTGCTATGGCAATCGGTGAGAGAATTCGGTTCTTCCGCAATCTGCGGGGAATGACGCAAAAATACTTGGGGCAGGTAGTCGGCTTCCCGGAAAAGACCGCTGACATCCGTATGGCGCAGTATGAATCCGGCAGCAGAACGCCCAAGGCAGAGCTGACGGAAAGCCTTGCCGGTGCGCTGGGTGTCTCGCCACTGGCTCTGTCCGTGCCGGACATTGACAGTTATCTTGGCTTGATGCACACCCTGTTCACTTTGGTTTTAATTCTATACCCACCAGGACAACAGATAGCACAAACGCTGAAAAATCAGCAACAGGCCCCGCTAGCAATACTCCCATAATTCCGAAACGAAGCGGGAGCAGCAGGGTAAGCGGAATCAAGAAAAAGGTCTGCCTTGTTAATGCCAACAGAGCACCTTTTAACGCTTTTCCTATTGCAGTAAAAAGCTGGAAGAAAGCAACTGCACACCATTTACCAACACCATGAAAAGATAGATACGCATGAACAAAACAGCAAATTCAAAATACAGCTCGTCCCCGTCTCCGAATAGTGAAATGATATATTGCGGGAAAAATTGAAATGCGATAAAAGCAATAGCGGAAACAACAAGATTCCACTTTACTGCAAGCATGTAAGCCTCCCGTACCCGATGATATTGCCTTGCTCCATAGTTGAAACCGATAATCGGCTGCATCCCTTGCGAGATTCCTACAACAATCGCAAGGACTATGGCATTTGTTTTCATAACAATTCCGCAAGCTGCCAAGGGAATATCCGTTCCATATTTTGTTAATGCACCGTAATAAGTCAACGAATTGTACTGAATGATTTGAATCACGGTAATTGCAATCTGATTTGAGCAGGCGCTGATTCCCATGTTGCAAATTTTCAGGCTTTCTTTGATGTCCAATAAAAACGACTTTTTTTCAAAATGGATTGTTTGGAAATGCCATAGATAACGGAGTGCGAGTGTGAAAGAAAAAATTTGCCCAATAACCGTTGCCCAAGCTCCGCCGGCAATTCCCCAATCGCAAACAAAAATAAAATGGGGTCAAGAATGGTATTGATAATAGCTCCCACAACCATGCAGACCATTGAATACTTTGGTTTTCCATCTGCTCGAATCAAATTGCTCATACCATTCGTTACAATAAGAAACGGCATTCCAATCAATGTTATGCCGGCATACTGCTTTGCATATGGAAATACATCTGTCGTTGCCCCAAATGCCTTTAGGAGCAAAGGCAGAAAAGTTTCTCCAACCAGCAAATAAATAATTCCGAAAATTCCCATCAGAACAATACCATTTCCCGCTGCTTTGGCGGCAGCTTTCGGCTCTTTGCATCCAAGACAGAGGGAAACACGGGAAGCACTGCCAATTCCGACCAGTAGTGCAATGGCAAGGCAGATGCTAGAAAACGGGTAGGCAACATTGGTTGCTGCATTTCCCAAATAACCGACCCCTTGACCAATAAAAATCTGATCCACAATATTGTCAACAGCTTTGAAATTTTTTCATAGCCCAGAGGATTCTCAGTCATTAAATTCATCCCCTTTTTCTCTATATGGAGTTCCGATGTGATATTTCTGCCCGCCTGTATTAAGAAATCCATAAAAAGGTTCTGCTCAGATTCGCTCATACCCTGCAATAAAAGAGCTTCTGTCTTTTCGCATACCGTCTGTACCTCATCAATTACAGACAGCGCACGTTCCGTAGGATACAGCTTACACGTCCGCTTATCCTTATCATTTGGGGGAACGTGTAATCATTCCCTGCTTTTCTAATGCCGCAACTGTCCGTACAATATTGCTCGGATGAACATAAAACATATCCATTAAAGAATCTTGTAGAATACCGGGCGAACGACAGATTTTGATTAAGAACATATATTGA